>Ga0308167_1000080_pt1 | contig 229664 bp, 202 predicted proteins | sample PhyCR1_2_FD_202138 | JGI IMG/M metagenome (GOLD analysis project Ga0308167, IMG submission 202138) | Phyllosphere microbial communities from UC Gill Tract Community Farm, Albany, California, United States - DLSLRC.R1 | ecosystem: Host-associated > Plants > Phyllosphere > Unclassified | place...
GGCGGGGGAAAGAGTCTTAAAAAGACGTACTACAGAAATTAGAGAAAGAGCCTACGAAAACTTGTCAGTGTATTATGTAACAAGCCTCTTTGATGCTCGATGCCAGGCTATACGGCGATAGGGTAGGAGGGCAGGGAGAGGGTGGTTATCAGTCCAGATTTTTAAAGATTATTTATCCGCCAGATGTCACCTTTTAAAGAGCGAACCTTGTTATTCCAATGGGATTAATGACTCTGGACAGCATTTATTCAGACCTTGATACAACTATTGCCAGGCGTGTGCCGTTACTTGGTAAATCCTGGATTTAAATGGTCATTTGCCAGTAACTCGACAGCATCAACCCGTGCAGAATATGCGTTTTACCTGAGCCCATTCTTGCCAAAACAATATAACTAAACTAAACAGACATTTAGTAGAGTTATAACTTAACCGCCTTAAAAAGACCGACAATAGCAGGGTTGGACTCTTATTCACCCAGTTTCGCGCCCGCGAAACTCTTGTCTTGGTGGAGTTTCTCAAGGTATTCCATCAAACCGACCTCTTTACAATCCTGAAAGTGCCCGCGTAATAGCTCTTTTAGCTTTGTTTCGCTTAGCCCCAAGATACCCGCAGCGCTTGAAATCCGGCCTGCTGAGCAGTTAATCACCTGGCTGATTTGCGCAACAATCCTGGCCTTCCTGAGCATCTGTTCAGGGTTGGCCACGCCGATATCTGCGTAAACATTGCCGGAGCTGTTCTCTATTTTCATGGCTGATTAACCTTGAGTGGATTGATACGTTATGGTCATCGTTAGCGAGCCGTCAGGCTGGTTTTCGATGATCAATAGGTCACCTGCGACAAGACCCATTTGGCTGAGCAGATCATCGGGCAACGGCACGAACATGTCGCCAGTGCCATCGGCAGCGTCTTGGCAGGTCATCGTCCAACGTTTACTTTTAAGGCCACGTGTTGAATTCATATTTTTCCTCAGGTACTCAAATGACAGAGCCAATTCTTGATTACGATCCGGCAGACTCGCTGGTTGATACTGACACCATAAACATCTTTTTAGCTGATGCTAACGACACTGGCGACTCGGCTTATATTGCCGAAGCAATGGCCGTAGTTGCACGTGCCAAAATTCACATTGAAGCACTGGAGATTTTGCAGCGTGTCTGCGAAGGTCAAGAAGCCGTGCATTCAGCGGCGGACGTAAGGACGGATCTGGGCTTGGACGACTGAGCGCCTGCTGAAAAGCAGCCTCCACTGACCCTGACCCTCAAATACGAAGGTTCGCATAATGTATATTATGTTAAATTAGATGCTTGTATGCAGCACGCTGACTGCCTACCGATTGATCGACGAGCCTTTCCCGGATTTTTAGGCTGCACAGCCCTGCTCACTCAGCACTGACACACCAGAAACAAAGCAGATGACTGAATGCCTAAGGCTGCATTAACCGGGCTTTCAAGGTGAGGTTATGGTCGGGCTGCTCTGCTGCGGGTCATATGGATGAGTGCTGATCTACGACTATCCAGAGAAGTTCTCTCTTCGACAGCAAAGGGCAAAAAGCCTAGTTTTGGATAAAGCAGCAAGCCTGCTGTATTTTCATTGAAGCACGAGATCTGCACCTCTGTGGCGTCATAGCGGTCGAACGCCAGAGCAGTCATCGTCTCCACGATGAAGGTCGCCACCCCTTTACCTCGCGCCTCTTGGGCAACGATGACATTGCCGATACAGCAAACCCCACCCATCTCAGCCCGATAAAAGTTAGCAAAGCCAACGACGCTATTCCCGGCTTCGACAATCGTCGAGTCGAATCGTTGAGTAATAGCGTTAGATAGCTGAGCTTCAGTCAGAGGGTATTGCGCTTTCGGGAACATATAAAACAGTTCCTGAGCGTTAAGGGGAAAGCTACAGATAGTTTTGATGTCATCAGCCTTCACTGGCCTGTGTTGCAATATCATCGCGCCTCCTTGAGGTCTATGCATTCGGCATTCTAGCTCACTACTATTTGCTCAAACACCTTTGGCCCTGGTGGACTGACCTCTATTTCTGGTGAATGCCAAAAACGGGGATTATCAAGACGGCTATCACAATTTCGTAGTGCGGGCAGTCGCCCAGCTGTAAAGCTTGGATAGAACATAATCTTGGGCAAGGTACTCTTGTTCCAAACGGATAACGCTTTGCGCAGATTTGATAAGCGACTCAAATAGCAGGCGCTCCTCCGACAGTAAACCCACTGCAGGAAGGTTCGTTGAGCGCGGCTCCTCCACGGCAAAGTCCATGTGCGCCAGTAAGGTCTCGTGATCCATCATCAAGGCCGTAAGCCTTGGCAGTGCCTGCCGGGCGTGAGCAAGGATAGTCAGCCCCCAGCTGTCGATATCTCCCCAATACGCTACATCCCGCTCGGCGAGCCATGGAGCCATACGCCATTGGGTATTCCGGCCACCGCCAAAGATGGCGACCGTGTCTGGGAGTTCGGGCAAAGCGTAGCCGGGTTTGGTGTTCTCCACGACCAACACCCTGCGACAAGGTAATGGTCGCGCCAAAAACTCTTGGAGGGGGATCTGTAATACTGAGAAGCCTCCCATTTGCTGCCTAAGTTCTGGACACAAGAGTCGAATATAGAGCCAGTTGTTCGGGGTTGGCAAGCAGCCGAGCCAGGCCTCCAGCCCACCGGATTCACACAGTGCTCCATTGTGGATGACATCAAGCAAGGTGGTCAGCAGAGGTGTGTGCGTTTCCAGAAATTTGGTATCAATGCCTTGTACAGGCACCCCCCGCAGGTAACACCCCTCCCCCATACCCTGACGCAACTGTGGCAATACCTTCGCCATCTGCTGGGCAGCACGATGGCTCATTTGCTCGACTACAAGGATCTGTCGAATGAGGGTGTCATACAGATTTCTCTCCACTGCCAGCAGGGGTTCCATGAGTTGCGCCCAGATCTGAGATCGTTGGACGGCTACCGGCCCGATGGCTTCAATCAACTCTTTAACATTCGAAAGATCAAGCCGCTCCGGTACCTCGACATCACCCACCACTCGATACCTGCGGGTTACCCACTTGACCTGACTGGGCGTGCTCCATTGCCGCCAAGCATTGACCCAGTTGTGGAAGTGGTCAATGTCCATCAGTGCATCGCCCGCCGCAGGTGGCTTAAGTGGCAAGCTGATCGGAAAGCGCCGCGTGCCCTGAAGGCGCCCCCGTAGATTGGTTGAATTATTCCACTCAAGGCGCTCGACCTCACGCATGACCTCGGTTGGCAAACGCCCCCAACTGCGCATTAGCGTTGCTCCATCTGAATGCCCAGACCTACAGCGAGCCCGGCCAATTGAGTTTGCTTGGCTTCCCGGCGTTCAGCGCTTTGCTTATCGAGTTGATCCCAGGTGATCTGGCTCAAGCGACTTTCATGGCCATCGATCTTGCGCTCGGCGATGATCAGAGAGCGGGCTGAGTCACGAGCCAGGTTCAGGTTCTTGTAAGGTGTAATCAAGTTGACGTGAATTTTAAGCTCGCGAAACACCCGTAGCACGCGGCGACTCACCTTATCGGCAGTGTTGGAAAAGGCTTCATCCAGGAAAACGGTGCAGTACATCGGGTGCGGAGCACCCTCCGGGGTCAACACATAGGCCAAGCTTGCGGCCACGATGATGCCGGCAAACGATTCCTTCTCCCCTCCGGACTTGCCTGAAGACGAGCGAAGCACATCACGCACGGTGCCGGTTTCCTTCACGATTTCATTGGCATAGAACGTCATGCGGTAGCGCGAATCCAGGAGGCGTTGACTCTCCAGGTTAATGGCGGTGGCTGAATGGGTAGCCTTTTCTAGCTTACTGATCAGACTGCAAAGCTCGAGGAAGCGAGCCTCGTGATCAACGCTTGAGGCATGTTTGAGCACCGAGCCCAGCAAGGCTGTGAAATCTTTGACATGCGCGTAGTGTTCATCCTCATGTTTCAGCAGCAGAAACGTGCCGTGGTTGAACTCAGTACGCTCAAGCACTTCGTTGATGGTGGCGATACGATCTTGAATGTCCTCACGCTCGTCATCAATGGCCCGCTGCATTCGGCCCAAGGACTGGGTGGTATTGTTGTTTAGCCGCTGCTGGAAGCGTTCAACCAGATCCGGCAGGCCTTCGTTGTTAAGCTTGTCAAGGTAGTCGATGTAATCCAGGCGACCCTCGATAGTCGTCAACCAGTCATTGGCAACCAGCGGCCACCTTGTCTTGAAGGTGTTGATGATCGCGATGATACGACCGTTATAGTGATTCGCTCGTTTGCCAATCGTGCTCAATGAATCATCCAGGAACTCTCGCTGGGTTTTCTCCAGTTGATGGAGTTTATCCAGATGTTCCAGAGTAAGAATGCCAACACGCAGGGACAATGACTGTCGCACAGCGTCTGCCAAGCCTGCACTGGCAGCAAGGGCTGAGACCTGACAACTTTCATTGGCCTGCTGGATCTCCCACTCGAGCCCACCTACCTCTCTGGCATTTTGGTTTTGCGCAGTGCGGATTTCCTGGAGCTCTTTTCTTGCCTGATCAAGCAGCGCTTTGGCCTTACTCAGATCGCTGTCTGGATCATTGAGGACCGCAAGGTCGTTCTTGAGGGTGTCCAGGTGTTGCTTGGCCAAAGTAACGTCGATTTGATCCCACAGGGTTTGAGCCACACGCATCCAGATGGCCTCAGAGGCCACCAAGTTGTCCATTTCCTGACGTTTCACGGTTTCATCAGATCGGGCAGAATCGAGGCCATCCCGCAGGCTCTCACCCTCCTCCTGCAGTGCTGCCAGCCGGCTGAGGTTGTTGAATCCGAGGTACCAGTTCTTTTTATCGTCGACGCGTGTCCCGTCCTTCTTCTCAAAACGCCCCTTCTCCAGCTGTACCAGGCCCTCGCGGGTTATGGAGTAAGGGGTATCATTGAGCACTTCTGCGCAATCCACACAATGCAGGTCGAACCGCGCCAGATGGCGTTTGAGCCAGTCACGATACGGGTGTTCTTTCCATTCCAGTTTGCGCAGGAATCCGTCGCTGAGGAACTCCGGATTGCGCTCGGTTTTGCTGACAACCTGCACACGAACATGCAGGCCGGTGTGCCGACTGTTTACCCAGCCCGTAACCATGCGGAACTTGTCATCGGGCACCAGCAACGTTGTCCGGTGGCCCCCAAGTGCCCGCTCAATAGCCCCGCGCCACGGCGCTTCGGTACGGCGCACATCGAGCAGCTCACCGATGAATACCACGCCCTCCTTGTTGAGTTGCAGGCTCTCAACCATTTCGTCTCGCAGGCGCTGGAACGCGGCGTCAATGTTTGAGTTGGGACGCTTCTCGATTTCACTGATCTGGGCCTGCAGGTTCTTTATCTGCTGGATAATGCCCGAGAGAACGCCACGCGACTCGCCGAAAGCATTCTTCGCGTCGTCAATCTGAGCGGGTAGATCAACCAGGATAGCTTTGGCCGAAGCGATGTTGTCCCGCACGGCACTCGCCGTGAGCGTTTCGGCAAGCCCCAGATCACGAGTGTCCTTTTGATAGTCATGGGCCTTATCGGTCGTGGTCTGGTAGCCCTTCTCGGCTTCATCAACCTCACGCCGCAGGCTATCAAGGCGATCACCGCCCTGCTGCTGGTAGGCGTGTAAAAGCGAGGTTACACGCTCCTCAGTCTGCGACACCGTTTCAGCCAAACGCTTACCATAGGACGTCAGGTTATCCAGCGCGCGATCCAGCTCTTCACACCGCAGCCCCCAAAGCCGGTGGCCCTGCTCGCCGAAGAATGCAGTCAACCCTGCGGCCTCTGAATTGACCTGCCCTTGCTCCTCCAAGGAACTCTCATAGTTCCGGTTGTGATCTGGCAGGATGCTCAGCACCTCCTTTTGCTGCTTGGCAGTATCCAGCTCATTGTGGACGGCGATCAGATCGTCGAACTCCTTGACAACCCCAGTGGCCAGATCGCGAACTTTGCTGGGCTCAAGCACCAGTTCACGGATCAGAGCTGTCAGGTCATCAATCTTTTTCAGACCTAACGCACGCTGCAGCAGCGCCGGCGCATTGGCGTTTTCCATGCGTAGCAGCCGGGTGAAATACTCTTGGTAGGCAGAAAAACTGTTGTCAAAGTGTTTAAGCATTGGGTCGTCATCGACGTACTGCTTGAGTTGACGCACGTTGTTGGAACCAAACTGCTGGAGCAGCACCTCCAGACTGATATCCCGCTTACCCACCAGGTAGAAGCGCTTGAGGTCGGACATGGAAGCGCCGGCCTGGCGAATCCAGAACATGGAGACCAGTGTGATCTCGGAGCCGTCGTCGGCCCGGTACAGGGCTCGCAAGGCGGTCATGGTGGCACCGTCACGCTTCATCAGGTTGAGCGTTTGGGAGCCGTCGTGGGCTGTCCCGTAATTGCCGCGAATATACGACATCAGGTTGCGATCTGAACGATCACCTTGTGAGGCTGCGATGTTGAATGACGTTTGCCCAGGTCGGTTGAGCAGCGCCATGTGCGCATCGATAAGCGTCGACTTACCCGCACCGTTATCACCGGTGATCAGGGTGCCTTCAGGGTCGATCACTGCTGTGTGTAACCCGTGGAAGGAACCCCAGTTGTAAACCGAAATCTCCGCCAGACGGATCTGCCCTGTAGAGAATAGATCGCCGAAGTTGATATGGGTCATGTCAGACATCGTCTTCTATCTCTTGTTGATCCATCTCACTCCCCTGGTCGGCCAGTTGCTGATACTGGATTAGGAGGGTATTCAGGAAGTCGGCATTAACCACGTACCGAATGACCGGGGTGACTTCGAGTCGGTCACCATCGCCGCGCACATTCGCCAGCAGGCGCTTTTCGCGCAGCTTGGTGATAGAGCCATTGAGGGTCTTGCGCTCAAGAGCGCTGCTGTTGGTCAGCTTCAAGAAAGGGGTCATGAGTTCAGCGATGGTGTCGACATCGATCATCACCTTGTTCTCACCAATGACTTCCCTCTCTTGGTAGTACTTACGCAACACCAGCAGCACCAAGGTGTCGTAAAGTGGCATGGTGCGTTTTCCAACCAGGCTCGAGCCATCCTCGTCTGTCAGATCTTCGTACTCGGATTCGCTCAAGTCCTGCTCAAGCAGGATAGCAATGCCTGCTTTCTGGTCTAACGTCATACACAGCAACATGTTGGCCAGATGAGCAGCGATGAGTGCTTGGTGCTGGCACAGCGCTTCAAAAGCCAGGCGCTTCTTTTCCGCCCGCACAACACCCGTGCTCAACAGCAGCCTCAGGGCCCGGCGAGCCTCCGCTGGCATGATGCCGTGAACAACTTCTGATTCAGGTTGGACCGCCACTTCGTCAAGTTCGCCACTCTCCTCCTGCTCCGCCAGTCCATCTTCCGGGTGCTCTGCATCGTCCAGGGCCGGGGCTGCCATCTGGCGGTAAGTGTCGAAGAGCGACGGTGCCAAAGCATCGTTGTTTGGGGCTTCACGGCTCATAGGGGGAGGCTCTCAAAATTCTCCGGGAACTGGTCGGCGCTCAGGAGTAGCACCGGAACTTTGGCACGTATGGTTTGACCTTGTCGGTCAGCAACCACCAGATGCTCGACGCCCTCAAGGGAAACAGCGTCAATGGCTTTGGCGATGCGAACCAGGGCTACCAACTCCTCAAGCCCGCCTTGTATTGGGCGCAATTCGGCGATCTGAGCCAAGCTCAACGGCCCTTGGCTTTTCAGAAGTTCACGTATTGCTTCGGCTACCTCCTGAATCTTCACCGCCTCCAGACACTCAAGGATGGTGTCACTTACACGGGTCTGGTTACTTTGCGCAACCACCTTACTGGTATCCAGACTTGCCTGCGGATGCATCAATCGAATGCTCGATGGCGAGCTAACCGAGAGTGGCCCGCTGGCCACATGTACCTTCAGGGAGGTGCGTGGGCCAATGTCTCGATCCTTAAAGGTGACTGCCAGTTTTTCCAGTTGGCGCAACACCCGTTCGACTGCCCGGCGCTCGATCTGGGCACCCGCCTCGACAAAAGCCCTCAGACTTTCCTGGGTGCGACGACGTACCGAAATTACCCGCTGGCTTTCGCGACTCAACTCACGCACCAGATGAGTGAGAAAACGGATTTCTTGTGAGTTCAGGTGTGATCTGGCCGTTGGACGATCCAGAATTGACCGGACTTGCTCGCGAAATTCTACGCTACGGTTCTCGTCACAGAGGAGTCTGAAGAAACCGTCAAACGCCTGACCAGCGTCTGTCTGCAAAAGTGCATCTTCATTATCCAGAAGATTCTGGATGACCAGGCCACGACCGCCTTCCGATTCGATCATCTGAACACGTATGCTCTGGTCAAGTTGACGGATGTCATCCTCAACCCGGCGAAAATCACCGGTTAGCCCGCAGGCCATCTGGTAGACACCGCGTATTCGCTCGCGCTGTTCGCCACTGGAGAGTTCGGGCACGATACCTGCCTCCAGCCGCATGACTTCTTCATTCAGCTCTGCCAACCGTTCACGCAGTACGAGTAAACGCTCTTCAGCACTCGGGTTAAGAGCGACTGCCAGGTCTCGTACAGCGTCTTGGACTTGACGCAAGTGGGTGGCCGATGTCGTGGCATCCCTGCTCTCAAGACCCTCGACAAATCGCAGCGCCTGATAAAAGGCGTCAGTACGGGTCAGTTGGTCATCATGCTCACGCATCCAGCCGGCATGAATCCAGTTGCGCAGGTGCGAGTTGGCGTTGTCTTGCATGCCATACACTTGCTGCCAAGTTGGCAACTCCGCCTCAAGCGCAGCTTTTGCTCTTGCGAACAACACCTCTTGCTCGTCAACAAACAGGCTGTCGATGAACGCCAGGATAATCGGTGCCGAATCGGCACGCAGTAAGCGCCAGGCGGACTGCTCAACATGCAAACGACGATAACGCGCTTGCTTCTCGTACAAACTCATAGCGCCTCTCTAATCGGCAGCCCAGCAGCGGGTTTACAGGATTGATTGAGTCGCATCTCATGGCTTTTGACAGCCAACAAGGTGCTGCATTTTGAGTTTGAGCCACTCAATGACCTGTGACTATTTCCTTGAATTCCAGCACATATTGACCTAAAGAAAATATCAAGCTGTTTCATATTGATTCAAAGTCAAACCGTGAAAACGCAGATTTACTCACGCACGTCATGAGGCGGCGGGAACGCCTTAAGCGTGTAGAGGCTGCCGGGAGCGGTGAGAGTAGCCGCCCCTTGGGCGGCTACTGATGTGGTGCCACTGCCGTAGGCTGCGGTCATTACAGATGGAAATGGCCCGCAGCTTCAGGCTGGTAAAGCACTTTCCTGATTTCAATCCGGCGGGTCCGATCAGAGATCCGCCAGTCGATGGCGTCCCCTTCCTGATAGCCCAGAATGGCGGCACCGATGTCGGAACATACGGAGTGCTTTCCGGCGCTGCTGTCCGCGTCTTCAGGGTAGACCAAGGCCACTTCGATTTCTTCGTCGTCCAGTTGCAGCAAGGCCCTGGAGTTCATCGTCACGACATTACACGCCACCTGCTGCGGCTTGACGACAATGGCGCGCTCAAGCTCATGCTCGAGTTCAACCACGGCGGGGCCTTGCTCAAGCATGATCAGGTGTTCGAGCCGGGCCTTGTCGATTTCAGTGATACAGATGCCCGTGGCGTCGCCCACGGTACCTTCGCGCAAAAGCTGGAGGTAGCGCCCCCCCGTCATGGCAAATGATTTCAATGTCGGCGTTTCGCTCTCAAGCTGAAAACCGCAGCGCAGAAAAACTTTCAGCGAGCGAGCGTTATCCGGGTGGATCTTGGCGATAAGCTTCTTGGCCCGCATATCGAGGAAGGCCAGTTTCATGCCTTCACGGATCGTGCGGGCACCCAGGTTGCGGCCCCATTTGTCGCTGTCTCCGATGACCAGAACGATCTCGCAATGGCAGCCGGTCTTGATCAGACGGACAAAACCCACAGGGGTGTCATGCCGGTCATAGGCCATGAAAAATCGACCGCCCTGGTTAAATAGAGGGGTCAGGATCGGCAATTGAGTCCGATCAATGACGTGCTCGATGGAGCGGGAAACATGACGTGAATCGCTCAGATAGCAGGTGACGCGCTCATCCTCCAACCAGTCCATCAACGTCAGCGCGTGTGCCCGAGTGATTTCGGGGCACAGCGAAATGAAAGGCTTGTTCATCTTCACCACACTTATTTGTAAAGAATGAAAGCCCTTCATGGCTATGGCCATGACGGTTCTTTCGGCAACCGGCTACTTTAAAACATTACGCGCGTTATGACGAACAGCCTGCGCCGTTTTCCTCTCTTTCACCCGACATAACCCTCGCGCCAAGGGCCCACGAACGCCCATATTTGCCGGCCCACGCCGCATCATGAGCCGCGCTAACGATTTGCTGAAATCAATTCATTATCCCTTTGCCAAGGCCTCACCCTACAATGCCCACCATCAAAAGATACTCTAAACAACACTGAGCAATAACCGGAAGGCAATAATTAAAAGCGCTGAAAGAGCAAGGGGATGCTGTCGGCCTTTATTCAAGAAAAGGTGTCAAATCATCATGAACAAAGAATTTACATTCACCATTAAAAGCATTTGTTTTGATGAGCATTACCAGCCATCAGACACTACGCGCATCACCACAAATTTTGCCAACCTGGCCAGAGGGAACAGTCGCCAGCAGAATTTGCGCAATACCTTGATGATGATTGATAACCGCTTTAATACTTTGGCACACTGGGATAATCCCAAGGGCGACCGTTACACGGTTGAGCTTGAAATCATTTCCGTGGCAATGAATATTGAAGCCGAAAACAATGACAACGCCCTGCCCTTGATTGAAATCCTGAAAGCCAACATTCTGGATCGCACCACCAACACGCGCATCGAGGGTATTGTCGGTAATAATTTTTCCTCTTACGTGAGGGATTATGATTTCAGCGTAGTGTTGCTGGGGCACAACAAAGATCAGCCTGAATTCAGTATTCCCGATAACTTTGGGGTCCTGCATGGAAACCTGTTCAAGTGCTTTGTGAACTCCAGTACCTATAAACAGCATTTTAACAAGGCACCGGTCATATGCTTGAGTGTATCGAGCAGCAGGACCTACCACCGAACGGAAAATCAGCACCCCGTGCTGGGGTTTGAGTATCAGCAGGATGAGTACTCTTTGACGGATGAGTATTTCCGAAAAATGGGCTTAAAAGCTCGCTACTTCATGCCTTCGAACAGTGTTGCACCGTTGGCGTTTTATTTTTCTGGCGACTTGCTGGCTGACTACACGGACCTTGAACTGATCAGCACGATCAGCACGATGGATACGTTCCAGAAGATTTACCGGCCCGAGATTTACAACGCGAACTCTGCCGCTGGCATAGCGTATCAACCCAGCCTGAACCACCAGGATTACTCGTTAACGCGTATTGTTTATGACCGTGAAGAACGCGGCCGGTTAGCAATTGAACAGGGCAAGTTTGTCGAGGACCACTTCATCAAACCCTACCAGCATATTCTTGAGCAATGGTCTGCCCACTGCGCGCTCTGATGTCGTTAAAACAAGGTTTTTATTATGAAAAAGTTATTACCCACGTCCACGGCTGGCAGCTTGCCCAAGCCTTCCTGGCTTGCTGAACCGGAAACACTATGGTCACCCTGGAAGTTGCACGATGATGAGCTGACCGAAGGCAAACAGGATGCCTTGCGTTTGGCGCTGCAAGAACAGCAACAGGCCGGCATCGATATCGTCAGTGACGGTGAACAAACACGCCAGCATTTCGTCACAACCTTTATTGAACACCTCAGCGGCGTTGATTTTTCGAAACGTGAGACGGTGAGAATTCGTGACCGTTATGACGCCAGCGTACCGACTGTTGTCGGTGCTGTGGCCCGGCAAAAGCCGGTGTTTGTCGAGGACGCCAAATTTCTGCGTCAGCTCACCAAGCAACCCATAAAGTGGGCGTTGCCAGGCCCAATGACCATGATCGACACGCTGTATGACAACCATTACAAGAGTCGCGAAAAGCTGGCGTGGGAGTTCGCCAAGATCCTTAACCAGGAAGCCAGAGAGCTAGAAGCTGCAGGTGTCGATATCATTCAATTCGACGAACCCGCCTTTAACGTGTTCTTTGATGAGGTCAATGATTGGGGAGTGGCCACCCTGGAAAGGGCCATTGAAGGCCTTAAATGTGAGACGGCCGTGCATATTTGCTATGGCTATGGCATCAAAGCCAATACCGACTGGAAAAAAACCTTGGGGTCCGAGTGGCGGCAATATGAGGAAGCCTTCCCCAAGCTGCAGAAATCCAGCATCGACATCGTTTCACTGGAATGCCACAACTCGCATGTTCCCATGGAACTGATTGAGCTGATTCGCGGTAAAAAAGTCATGGTAGGTGCCATTGATGTGGCAAACCACACCATTGAAACACCTGAGGAAGTTGCCAATACCCTGCGCAAGGCGCTTCAGTTTGTTGACGCCGACAAACTCTACCCTTGCACCAACTGTGGCATGGCCCCACTACCGCGCTCTGTAGCCCGAGGCAAACTGAATGCGTTAAGTGCTGGAGCCGCTATCGTCCGGCGCGAACTCTTGAACCCGTAATGCAGGATCTACCATGTCACTTTCCAGTCCTGCTATCGAGCCATTGAGCTTTCGCGAAGCGCTCGGGCACTACGCATCCGGCATCACGGTGATTACCACGCACATTGACGGCGAGCCGATTGGCTTCACTTGCCAGTCGTTCTACAGCGTTTCGATGAGCCCGCCGCTGGTGTCATTCAGTGTAATGGCCACCTCGGCCAGCTACCCCAGGATACGTCAGGCAGGTCGATTCGCAGTCAACATACTGTCGGCTGAGCAAGCCCGAATCTCCAATCAGTTCGCCCGACGTGGCACGAACAAGTGGCATGGCGTTGAATGGCAGCACTCTGCGCTGGGTAACCCGATCATCGCTGACAGCTTGCATTGGCTCGATTGTGAGATCCACGCTGAATACGCTGCGGGCGACCATTTGATTGTCATAGGGGAAGTGAAAGCGTTAAACCTGCAAGACGCGGCTGCCACCCAGCCGTTGCTCTACTTCAAGGGGCAATACTGCGACATTGCTGCCCGCCACACCGTTTAGCCCTTTGGCCCTTTGGCCGACGATGACCGGAACACTTCACGGTGTTCCGGTTGGGTGCATGGGCGATTATGAATCTTTTCGCAGGGTGGCCTTGTAAGCCGCTGATACAGAGACCCACGCCATTGCAAGGGCTCCGATGCAGATGGGGCCGGCTTGATCGTACAACACGCCCAACTCGGCAGGCTGCGATCGGTAAGTTACCCATATCAGGGAAACCGCCGCCACGACCCCAAAGCAGGAGGCTGTGATGGTCATGCCTTGAACCAAGTCCGGTGTGTTCTTGTTCTTGAAGCAGAGGCCAAAATAGAGTGCCAGAAAAAACCCTGACGAGATGATTGACCAGCCAAGGCTGCTAACCTTTGTTAATTCATCCATGGTGCGACGACAGTTCCTTAGAGCAACCTAGGCTCGTCGAGTTGCCATTAGGCCTACGGCAATGCCAAGCAAAGCGCCAACGATGACACTGCCTGTACCAGGGTGAATCATGTTGGCAGCAGCGGCACAACCAATGGTAGTTGCAATCATGGTCACGTCCATCGCACGGCCAAAGGCTTTGCGCCCCGCCGAAGATTTCTTGAATGTACGTTTCATATCACCTCCAGGCCGACCGGCTTACGATCAATAATGTTTAACCGCCGTTACGCGTAACGGACACTGCATTCACTATACACCGAAAGGCCACAGCGTGCCTGCTGGGTTTGCCCCCTAGCGCTCTTTGCTGCGCGGGCGGATGCTCAGGTAAGCCTGGTGCAGCCGCTTCACCGCCGCACCGATATCCGCCTGGTTCAACGCACCATAACCCAGGACAAAACCGTCTTCAAAGGGCCCGACGGCATGGTTGAACGCCCCGAGGCGTCGCAACAGCACATCGTGCCGGGCAGCCTCGGCTTGCAGGTGATCCAGGTCGATGCGCTCGCGAAAGCGCAAGGTCAAATGCAGCCCGGCAAAGCCGCCGCTCAGGTAAATGGTGTCGCCAAACGCTTCCATCAGGCATTTGCGCAGTTCGGCCTGGCGGGCGGCATACAGGGGGCGCACATTAATCAGGTGACGGGTCAGATGGCCGTCGTTGATAAAGTCCGCCAGCGCCGCCTGCAACGGCAAATGGCCCGGGCGGTAGAGGCTGAGCAAGCCGCGCACCATGGACTCGCTGATTGACGCGGGCACCACCATGTAGCTCATGCGCAACCCCGGGTACATGACCTTGCTGAACGTGCCCAGGTAAATCACCCGCCCCGCCCGGTCGTCACCTTGCAAGGATGGAGACGGTGCCATGTCGTAGCGCAGCTCGCTGTCGTAATCGTCTTCGACAATCCAGAAATTTCGCCGTTCTGCCTCTTGCAGCAGGCGCGCACGGCGGGCGCTGGACAATATGCTGCCCATCGGGAATTGATGCGACGGGGTCACGAACACCAGCTTGGGGTTCATCGCAAAATGCTCGTCCTCCATGACAATGCCTTCCTGGTCCACCGGCACGGTAATGGACCGAACCCCCAAGGATTTGGACATCATCGCCCCGGCCCAATGTGACGGGTTTTCGATGCACACCTGATCGTTCAGGTCGGTCAACAGCCGCAGTATCAGGTCCAGCGACTGCTGCGTGCCCATGGTCACCAGCACTTGGTCGGGGCCACAGCGCACGCCGCGCGCCACCCGTAAATAGTCGGCCAGGGCCCGGCGCAACGGCAGGTAGCCGCCGCCATTGGCATAGCCGCTAAGTTGCGACAAGTTCTTGCCCAGGTACCGGGTTTGCAGGCGTTGCCACACCGTATAGGGAAACGCGGACACGTCCGGCACCCCCGGCAAAAATGCGCCTTCACGCTCCTGCAGCCCGACGGCACCGCTCAGAATCAGACGGCCACGCAGCGAGATCTCATCCGGGGCAACCCCTTGGCCGGTCGTGACCGTGGACCGCATGGGCGGGCGTTCCACCACAAACGTGCCGCTGCCGACACTGCCCACCAGGTAACCGTCGGCGGTCAGCATGTCGAAGGCGGCCATGATGGTGATACGCGAAACACTCAACTGGGTCGCGAGGCTGCGGCTCGATGGCAGCCGCGACGAAGGCCGCAAGGTGCCCTCCTCGATCAACTCCCGCAAATGCCGATACAACTGTTGCTGCAAGGAGATGGCCGAGCGTCTGTCCAACTGATCCTGGATCCGCTCGCCAATCAACGACGCTGACATTCAAACCTCGCTTAAAGCGCTGGCGCTCGACAATAAAACAGGCCTGCCCGGCGACCATCGCCGGGCAGGAAAGCGGGTCTTCAGTGGCTCAGTTCAAGAAACTTTCTGACGCGCTCGGTCTCTGGGTTGTTGAAGAACTTCTCCGGGGCCGATTGCTCGATGATTTCACCTTTTTCCAGAAACACCACCTGGTCCGACACCGCCCGGGCGAATTCCATTTCGTGAGTTACCACGATCATGGTGTAGCCCTCGGCCGACAGGTTTTTCATTACCTGCAAGACCTCGCCCACCCGTTCCGGGTCCAGTGCCGAGGTCGGCTCATCGAACAGAATGACCTCGGGGTTCATGGCCAGCGCGCGGGCAATAGCCACTCGCTGCTTTTGCCCACCAGACAGGGTAAACGGGTAGACATGCGCTTTGTCTGCCAAGCCGACCTTGGCCAACAGGGCATTGGCCGCCTCCAGCGCTACCGCGCGGTTGACGCCCTTGACCCGAATGGGCGCTTCCATCACGTTTTGCAACACCGTGAGGTGAGGCCACAGGTTGAACCCTTGAAACACCATCGCAGTACGCGCACGAATCGCCGCCAGTTCCCGATGGCCCATGGCCTTGCCGGCATCGTTCACCCCAATACGCTGCCCGGCGATTTCGATCCGGCCCTGGTCAGGCACTTCCAGCCAGTTGATGCAGCGCAACATCGTTGACTTGCCTGAACCGGACGAGCCCAGCACGCTGACCACTTCGCCTTTGCGCACCGTCAGGTTGACGCCCCGAAGCACCTCGATACCGCCGAACGACTTCGACAACCCCGTAATCTGTACAGCCGCCTGTTCATGCATGTTCAAAACCTCGCTGCTCACCACGGGCTCCCACCCGTCGCAAGCACAAATCCATGATCACGCTCAATACGATATAGAACGCAATAGTGATGACAAATGCCTTGGTAGGAATGAAGTAGCTCGACTGCACGGTGTTCGCCGCCGCGGTCAATTCCTGCACGGTGATGATCGACAGAAAGGACGTGTCCTTCAGTGCGTAGATCATCTGGTTGCCGATTAAGGGCCGCGACCGGTACAGCAGTTGCGGCAAAATGACATGCCGGTACATGGGCCACGGTCTGAACCCGTGAGCTTTGGCCGATTCGATCTGGCCCGTGGGCAAGGTCAACCGGCTGCCGCGCAAAATTTCTGCAAAGTAGGCACCGTGGTACACCGCCAGGGAGATTGCGCCTGCTGTCCAGGCATCCAGGCGTATACCGTACTGGGGCAAGCCGTAATAGATCAGGTACACCAGCACCAGAAACGGCACCATGCGCATCACGCTCATATACAGCCGGCATACCTGCCGAAGGATCAGCCCCCTTTCCAGAAAGTAATTGGTCATGCAACCGATCACAAACGCACCGCTGAACGACAGTACAAACAGTAGCGCGGTGTTGCCCAGGCCTTTGATGAAGAGGTCCCGAGACTGCCAAATGATTTCCCATTCGCTCATTTCATTGCCTCACATGGCCAGCCGATTGGCTTTGGTTTCGGCGTAGGCCTGCAACTTGAGCAAGCCGCCAATGATCAGCATGTACAACAATGCTGCTGCCAGAATCGGAGGTAACGGTTCGTAGGTCACCGAGGTAATACGGTTGGTAACCCGCGTCAAGTCAACGACACCGATTACAGCGATGGCCGGACTTGCCTTGATCAGGAACGACATTTCGTTCACCAGCCCCGGAAGGCTGGTGATCATCACTTGCGGGAACATGATCCGGCGGAACGACACCCAGGGTGTCATTCCGCACGATTGCGCCGCCTCGCGTTGCTCTTTCGAGAACCCCAGAAATGCCGAGCGCCAGATTTCCGCGTTAAAGGCTGCCGTATTGACCGTCAGCGCAATGATTGCGGCGGCGTAACGGTTCATGTCGATCCCGAACGTCGGGGCCGACAGGAACAGAAACAGCGTCAGCGTGACCACCGGTGTCGCCCGTGCAAACGTCACATAGGCTGACAACACCGGCCCCAGCACCGGAATCCGCGCCATCCTCGCGGCGGCAATCACAAGCCCGAATACAACCCCCAGGGCAATGGCGCAGGCCGAGATCCACAATGTGGTCCAGGCCCCCTCGAGTAACAACAACCAGGCTTCGTGGTTCATGAAGCACCTCCACACAAATACACAGAATTGAAACGTGGTGCAGGGCGTGCGTTACTCAATGCCAGCCAACTCATGGAACTGCTCAACACTGGTGATCGGTTGTTTGGGCAAGTCGGGGAAAGCTTCACTAAACCACTTGGTCTGCAGTTCGGCCAAGCGGCCGTTCTCGCGAACCGTGTCCATGAAGTCGGTATAGAACGCCAGGACGTTGGGGTTTTTCTTCGGCACAGGCCACGCATTAAAGCCACCGGCCGAAACAGCAAAGCCTTTCTCGAACACATTGCCACGCGCTTTGATCAGGTCGTTTACGCCGATCAGCGAGTTGATCACGTATTTGACACGACCATTGGCCAGGTCGGTGTAGGCGTCTGTGTCGGTCTGGTACTTGACCAGTTCACCGAGGTCGCAGCCCTGCTCCTTGAGCATTTTTCGCAACTCGGGCAAACGCGCCTCAAAGGAACTGCCGCCTTGTACGCCCAACGGTTTGCCACACAGGCTCTTGACGTCCTGCGTGATGCTGTCGTCGCCCTTGCGCTTGACGAAGAAGTGCTGCGCGGTGGCGAACGGCGGGGCGAAATCAAACACCCGCAAACGGTCATCCGTGATTACCGCGCCGGTGAACGCTACGTCGTACTGCCCCGAGGACACCGATGCCAGTAGCCCGGTCCAGGGCAGGATTTCCTGACGCACATCGAAGCCTTTTTCCTTGGCATACGCTTTGAGATCGCCAAGCAACTCGTTATGGAAGCCTTCCGGCTTGTTCTTGACCATATAGTTGTAGGGCGCGTAATCATCCTCGGTGGCCACGATCATGTAACCACGAGACTTGATCTGATCAAGGTCGGCCTGCGCACTGAACGCACAAACGGTTGCGAGCGCTGCCAGGGTCAAACGAACCAGACTTTTGGATTTTCCGGGCTTCATTCTCATTATTATTCTCCAAGCTCATTCAAGATCGCTGATGGACATCCCACCCCAGGGTGGCTGTCAGTGATAGACGTCTGGCTGCGCCGACGACTGTTGTGTGTTTGCCGTTACGCCTCGTTTCCCTCCCCTCGTTGCTCACTTTCTGAAGGCGACAATAAGAGCCAGCCCCCCCTTTCAATAGAGCCACTTTTTCAGAGTGGTTATAGCCACTCGCGCATCCCCAAACAGGGCAAAGCCAGCCAAAGCGCACTGGTTTGGGGCTTTAACGAAAACTGATGGCCTTAGTCAGGCGGCAAAAGTGGCTCTATGACCACTTTACTGGCTTGGTTAGCGTGGCGGTGTCAACGAACAAAAATACTGGAGACATGCCCGATGGATACCCCGCTGAATGCCAGGCAACTGGATTCCTACTTCATAGGTTTCACCCCGAACCCGCTGTTCAAGTCCAAGCCGCGCCTGATTACCGGTGCCGAGGGCAGCTACCTGCATACCAGTGACGGCAAGAAGGTGTTCGATGGTTTTTCGGGGCTCTGGTGCTCCGGTATGGGGCACAGCCACCCGAAAATCGTGGAAGCGATCCAGAAGCAAGTCGCCCAACTGGACTATGTTTCTGCGTTTTATATGAGCCACCCGCCTGCTTTTGCGCTCACCGAGAAGATTGCAGCGCTGGCACCGGACCCGCTTAACCATGTGTTCTATACCACCGGCGGTTCCGACGCCGTGGACAGCGCCCTGAAACTGGCGCTGGGTTATCACCGCCTCAAAGGCAATGCCACCCGCACCCGTATGATCGGCCGTGAGCGCGGTTACCACGGTGTCGGCTTTGGCGGTATCTCGGTGGGCGGCATGGTGGCCAACCGCAAGATGTTCTCCACGCTGACCCTGCCGGGTGTCGACCATTTGCCGCACACCCACAGCCTTGAGCACATGGCATTCTCCAAAGGGCAGCCTGCCTGGGGTGCCCATTTGGCAGATGAACTCGACCGCCTCGTCGCCCTGCATGACGCCTCCAATATTGCGGCGGTCATTGTTGAGCCCATGGCCGGATCGGCCGGTGTACTGGTGCCCCCGATTGGCTACCTGCAGCGCCTTCGCGACCTCTGCACCAAGCACGGCATCTTGCTGATTTTTGACGAAGTGATTTGCGGGTTCGGGCGCATGGGGGCTAACTTCGGCGCGCAACGCTTCGGCGTAGTGCCTGACATGATCACCTTCGCCAAAACCGTCACCAACGGCATGCAGCCATTGGGCGGGGTCATCATGACCAGCGAGATCTACAACACGTTTATGGACCAGCCCGAGTTCACCAACAGCGCGTTCCACGGCTATACCTACTCGGCTCACCCCGTGGCGGTGGCGGCAGGCCTGGCTGCGGTGGACGTGTTCACGACCGAGGGCGTGGCGCAGAAAGTTCTGGAAAAAGAAACCCTGTTCCAGGAGCTGCTGCATTCGCTCAAAGGCGAGCCCAATGTGGTGGACATCCGCAACATCGGATTCGCCGGTAGCGTTGAATTCGCCAGCCTGCCCGGCCAACCTGGTATACGCGGGCACCGCATCACCGAAGCGCTGTACGACGCAGGCTATTACCTGCGTTGGTCCGGCGACCAGGCCGTGTTTGCCCCACCGTTCGATGCCACGGCCGAAGAACTGGAGGCTCTGGTCGAAGCCCTGCGCCGCTGCATCCGCGCCAACGCCTGACCGCTAACCGCCAAGCGAGCGGCTCGCGATCGTGTCAACATCAACCGATCACGAGCACGCTCGTTCCCACAGGTTTCTCACCGAGGGTTACCGGGCCGCCGTCTCGTCCTGGCGCCAGGCGCCAGGCGGTTTGGCGGTAAGCCCTACGATGCGCTGTCAAACCACGCTTTGCGCCCTTCAAAGGTGTTGACGATCATCTCAAGCAGCCCTTCGATCTCCTGACGATAACGGCTCTCGGCTTTCACGGCCATCCAGGCCCGCCGCTGCAAACTGTCGGGCAGCAAACCGGGCAAGGCGATCAACCCGCGATCGAAGCTGCTCATGTAGCGCGGCAATAAACCGATGCAGGCCCCGCAGCGGATCATTTCCAGCATCAGCGAGTAGTCGTGCACGTGCACCACCGCCGATGAGCGATTTTCCACCAGGCTGTTCCAGGGCTGCAGGGCTTCGATGTGGTGGTCCGGCTGCCATTGCACCAACATGTAGTCGGCCAGGTCTTCGAGACACTCCGGGCGGGTCATGGTGCGGGTGTAGCGCTTGGCGATATGCGGCAGGTAATGCAGGCAGGCCAGCGGGCCGCCCGGCTGCATGACAAAACCGGGGCCGGGGTCGGGCGTGTCCATGCCCGACAGCCATAGCAACACATCCGCGTCGACGGCTGAGACGGGCTGCTCGCCATTAATGGCGATGATGTCCAGCCGCACGCTGGCATTGCGCCGCAACAAGGCGATCAGATCCCGCCCCAGAATGTCATGCAGGATCGGTTCTGCCACCGCCAGGCGAATCAAGGGTTGCTCCTGAACCGGCCCGTGCGGCTCGACCGGTCGAGCCAGCAACTGCGCCTGCAAGTGCTGCCCCGCCGGGCTTAGCACCAGAGCGCGGCCCTGGTGCGTGAACAGCGGGCCGTGGATCTGCTCTTCCAGTTGCATCAGCCGTTTGCGCAATACGGTGGGTTTGATATTCAGGCGCCGAGCCGCCTGTTTGAAGCAGCCGCAGCGAGCGCTCACCAGAAAATAGTGCGCCACGTCGGGGTCGATGACCGTGGCCAGTGCCAGCGCAGGCAGTGGCGCGGGCAGCAAGCACAGAGGGTCACTGGGAGGGTGGGCCTGGGATACGGTCGGTTCAAGCAATGTCATGGGAGACTCCCTGTCTGGTTGGTTAATTGCACCCAGGCTTGCGCACTACTCCAGGATTTTGTTCAGTTCGGCACCGTCAATACTCAAGGTCGCGGTATTGAGCATGCCCTCCAGGTACGCCTTGGCAATATGCTCCTGGCGCTGGGCACGCAGGGCCTGGGTCAGGCGCTCGCGCAGCTCATCCAGGGTGGCGGTACGCGCCGGTTGTTGACCGGTCAACTTGAGCACATGAAAGCCCGCCGGGCTTTGCACCGCTTCAGACACCGCCCCGGTTTTCAGCCGTGCCACCACCCCACGCACTTCGGGCATCAACTGCTGCAATGGCTGCATGCCCGCATCCCCTCCCCGCTGCGCACTTTCGGGGTCCTGGGAGTATTGGCTGGCCATTGCCGCGAACTCACCGGGCGCGGCTTGCGCTTTGCGGCTCAACTCCTGGGCCTGACGGCGCACGGCTTCGAGGTTCTGTGGGTCATTCACCGCCAGGAAAATCTGGCTCACCCGGTACATCGGCGGTGTCACCCACTGGGCTTTGCCGTTGTCATAGGCCTGTTGCAGTTCGGCCGGGCTCGGGTAATCGGCCGGTACCTGGCTGACAGACAACATGTAGTCGCGAAACACAATCTGTTCGGTGGCTTCGCGGGTTTGCAGTGCCACGTCCGGGCGTTGACGCCAACCTTGCGCGTCAGCCTGTTCCAGTACCGCTTTTTGCGCCAGACGTGAACGCAGCCAGGTTTCCAGACCCGCGCGGTTGCCTCGCAACTGTTCGCGGGACTCGGCCGGCAGGGTCGCCAGTACCGCCTCGATTTCCTGCAGGTCGATGTGCTGGTTGCCCAACCGGGCGATGGCCGTGCCCACCGGCTCCAGGCCAACAACCGGCGTCGGCTGTTGAGCCGCCACCGGGTCGCTACCCGGCCGCAGGCTCAGCCCCAGCGCCACCACCAGCAAGGTCAGCGCTCCCGCGCCGACCACCAGGGTTGGTTTTTTCACAGGGCAGGTGCCTCTTCACGGCTGTGCGCAGGTTCGGTTTCTTCCACGTTTAGCGCCTGTTCTGCCAACTGGGCGGCGTGTTGGCTGTATTCACGCAGGTAAACGATGAACTCTTGCAGCAGGCGGTCCCACAGTTCCAGTTGGCTGCGCAGGTGCACCTCACCCACACCGGCGACCACGACGTCCATCTCCATCAGCAGGAATTCGCCTTGCAGCGACAAGCGAGCAAACCGGCGCGAGGCATTCCACACCTGGGTCAGGCCTTCAGGCAGTTGGCCCTGAACCCGCAGTGCGCAGCTGTAGGTGAAGTCCACGTAGCTGCCCGGCTCGGAGCTCTGGTTACCGAAGCGCACGGCAAAACCGATGCCCTGGCTGGCGCTGAGCAATTGCACGATACCGTTCTGTTCGCTCTGGTTTACGCGATAACCCGCCGCTTGCAGCAACTCGGTCAGGCTCTCGATGGTCACGGTGTTGATCAATTCGCTCATGGTCATGTCCTTGTCGTTTAAGGGTTGATTGCAGTGTGGGGTGCATCAAAACGGGTTTTGTACAAATCGTCGCCAAAGCTCTGGGCCATTTCTTCGAACTTGACCCGGGCACCGCTGGCGAAGGGCTGACGAATACTCATCACTTCAGCCACGTCGATTTTTTCGTAGGCCGCCAACAGTTGCTGAGCCACGCCGTACATGTGTTGATTCTTGGCTGAACATTGCTGCACTTGTGTGTCACGTTCAGTTAATTGCGCCTGCAATTGAGCGCGTTCGCTTTCTTTACCCCGCGCCAGCACCAACAAGTCCTCATAGGCTTTCTTGAACTTGCCGGTCTGTTCCTGGCTGGCGTTGACCTGGGCCTGTGCCTGGCTGTGCAGGCTTTGCTGCTGACCGACCAGTTGCTCGGCCACGCCACGGGTTTTTTCCAGCTCGGCGGTCAATTGCTTGATCTGTGCCTGGGCCTGCTTGACCTGGTTTTCAGCGGCAATGCGCGCTGCACTGGCCTGGGCCTGCTCGCTTTGCAACGCCTGCAATTGCGCGGTGGTGCTGCGCAATTGAGTGCGCAGGCGTTCTTCCATGCCTTCAGCCGAAGCACCGGTGGTGGCCAGGCTGCCCAAAGCCACTACCAGGCAGCAAATTCGCATGTTCATGGGGTGTCTCCCTGTGCGTTAGAAACGCGTGTTGAGTTCCAGTTGCATAACGTCGACTTCAAACGGCGCGCCATACACTTCGGAGGCGCTCAACCAGCGAGCACTGGCATAGATGTTTTTGTCGATGCCGTAATTGCCGCCGATGAAATAGCCCTTGGCGTTGGTGCCACCCAAGTGGAACGAGGAATCGTTGAAGCCGTCCGGCAAGGCATCAGGCTGGATGTACTTGTAGCCCGCCAACACGTTCCAGTCGCCGCTTTTGCGCATGTCCAAAGCGTTGCCCAAGGTGAACTGAACCAACATCGCGTTGCCGCCACTTTCGAACTTGCCGTCTTTGTTGATGTTGTTGACGATCTCGCCTTCGGCGCGCTTGAGCATCTCGCCCTTGTCGTACGCCAGGTTGCGGATGTAGTTGGCCTGGCTGCGCAGCATCAGGTTTTCTGGCAGGTTGCTGTCCAGCGCCAGGTTCAGGTCAAGCACGTTGAACTTGGACGCCAGGCCCACAAACTGCGGGTCCGGGGTTTTACCGGGGGTGTCGGGGTTAGGCACGATGTCGCGCAGCAGGAAGACACTGTTGCCCTTCTGCATAAAGCTTGCGCGCGAGCCATCGGTGTCACAGCCCGGCTGGCCCTGCCAGGGTTTGCACGGGCTGGAGCGCTTGCCTTCGATATCCTCGAAGCGGTAGTAGGCCAGCGCACCTTTGAGGTTATTGCTGTTGTTGATCTTCCAGTCAGCGCCGAGCTGGCCGCCAAACAGCCATTTGTTTTTGCTTTCTTCCTTGTCATAACCATTGCTGCTGGCGGAGTCAGAGCTGTACTCCACCGGGAACACGCCCAGGTTGGCGAACAGCCCCCAATCGTTGTTGACCTTGTGGTTGAAGTTCCCGGCAATACCGTCAAAGTTGAGGTCACGCGAATACATCATGTCGGTGGAGTAGAACGGGTTGGCGAAGCGGCCGCCCGTCAGGGTCAGGTCCCGGGTGGCCTTCCAGCTCAGGTAACCCTGGTCCAGCCAGAGGTCTTTCTTGCCAAAGCCGGCGCCCAGGGTCTGGTTACTCGACACCGGGCTGTCATCGTTGCCGGTGCCCAAGCGAATGCCGGCGGTCCACTCGGGGGAAATCACTGCCTTCATGCCCAGGCGCGCACGCAGGCGCATCAGGTTCTCGCGGTCTTCGCGGGTGTTGAGCAACGGCGGCAGCTTGGTGTTGGTGTCTTTGTTAACGTCGTACGGGCCGTTCTGGTTGAGCTTGGCGTAATCGATGATTTCGTTGCTGTTGTTGCCCGAGAAGTAGCGCGATTCGTTACGCAGGCGGATATCGCCGTCGAACGTGATGCGCGACACCCAGTCCGGGAACGTATTGGGCTGGGCCCAGTTTTCCTGCTTGGCCGTGGCCATGACCTCAGCCTTGACCTGATCACGGATCTGGTCGCGCACGGCAGTCGGCACGTATTGCACCCGCACATCGCCGGGGGCTGTAGCAGGCCCGGTGGCCACCACCGCAGCATTGGTCTGGCGGGCCTGGCGAGCTTCACTTTCAGCCTGGGCGATAAGCCCGTCAGCGGCTTCTTGCTTGAGCACGCCCTGCTGCACCAGCAGGCGGATCAGGTTAATCGTGGCGTTTTCCGAAGGCGCGGCAGGGGCTGCCGTTGCCTGGCCAACCAGGGTCGCGATGACCATGCCGACCGCCAGGGTCAGTCGATTCACGGGGGAAATCATTTGCGCACAACTCCTGTTAAAAACTGCAAAAAAGTGTCGATCATTCCGGGCGTCGGCCCTTGAGGGACATCCGCACCGGCAAGGTCAGCGAAGCCGGGGTACGTTGCGCGGCATAAGGCGCACGCATGGCCGCCAGCACTTGGGCATCGGTCTGGGCGTCACCGCTGGAGGTCACCAGCACAACGCGGGTGACCTGGCCATCCGCGCTCAACCACACGTCGGCCTGGACCGCCCAGGCCTTCTTGCGCAGTTCCGGGTCTTCGCGCAGCAAGCGTTGGAAAACCCCCGCCAGGTACTGCTTGTAAGTGCCCGTGCCAAGGCCACCACCGCCCGAGCCCGCCATGCCGCCACCTTTACCGGCCCCGACGTTGAAGCCGTCGTTGCCCGCCTGGGCGTCGCCATCGATCTGCATCGGGTTGGCCAGGTCATCCACCGGCGAAGGCGGTGCCTCCTCCTCGGGCTTGACGTCTTCGGGTTCCGGCGTCGGTTCTGGCTCAACCACTTTCTCTTCCACTTGAGGCTCAGGCTCCTTGGGCTTTTCCGGTGGCGGTGGCGGCGGTGGTGGCAATGGAATAATCGTTGGCACCTTGGGGGCCTCGCGGCGCACACCACTCATGTCATTGGCCCACTGCCAAATAAACCAGGCGGCGGCGGCCCCCAGCAGCAGGCCTGCGCCCCACTTCAGCGGGCGCAACAGCGGGTTCTTCACGGGTGGCGTCGGTCTCTGTGCGTTCATGACTCAGCCCTGGCTCGGTTTGCCGGTGACCAGCCCGACCTGGGACAGCTCCAGCCTGCGCAACAGATCGAGGACCTCGATCACCTTCTGGTACTGCACCAAGGCATCACCGCGCACAATCACCGGGAAATCCGGGTTTTGCGCCTTTTCGATCCGCAGGCGCTCTTCCAGCTCGCTCAGCGTTACCGGGTAGGCATCGAGGAACACCTGGCCGCCGTCATTCACCGAAATGGCCTTGGTCTTGGCCTCGGACAACGACACCGAAGCGCTGGCCTTGGGCAAGTTGATCTGAATCCCCGAGACCTGGGCGGTGGCGGTGAGAATAAACATCACCAATACCACCATCAGCACGTCCACCAGCGGGGTGATGTTGATGCTGTCCACCGCGGCATCATCGTCATCGTCGTGTGAGGCGTTCACAGAAGCCATGGCGATTCTCCTCAGGCCGGCACGGTGACGTGATGGCCGCGTTGGTGCGCAACCTCACTGAATTGGCTCTCGCCGTGCATTTCCGCCAGACGTGTAATGAACTCATCGACAAACACGCGCATGTCGGCGCTGACTTCCTTGTTGCGGGTAATCAGGCGGTTGTAGCCAAACAGAGCCGGGATCGCGACAAACAGGCCCATCGCTGTCGCCAGCAAGGCCGCCGCCATACCCGGCGCAATCGCGTTGATGTTCACGTCACCCGCCATGGCCGTGCCCAGGAACACCACCATGATCCCCATTACCGTGCCCAGCAGGCCGATGTAAGGACCGCCGGCGATGGCGTTGGACAGGGTTGACAGTTTGGAACTCAGTTGCTGGTTTTCGCGGGTCCGCACGCCGTCCATCGAGCAACGGATGGCTTCAATGGTGGCCGCCGACACGGAGGTGGTATCTGCCCCTTGAGCGCGGCGGGTACGGATTTCCTTGACCGCTACCAGGTACAGGCGCCACAGCGGCGAATCGCTCAGGCGCTCGGCCAGCACTTTGTCGTCGGCAAACATTTCCAGGCGGGTGCCAATCTGAGCGAACTGCTCGCGGAAGATCTCGTTGGCCTTGCTGACGCGGGTGACCATGCTGTTTTTGCGAATCATGATGATCCACGACTGAATCATCATGCCCACCAGCACCAGAATGATGATCCAGGCATCCATCGGCACCGCGTTGAACAAAAAGCCCAGGCTGCCGAAACCGAAGCCCGACTGCTCTTCATCGACACCGAAGCCCACCAGCTTGGATTCCGACCCCTGAGCGCTGGCATCGGCCAACAACAGGGCCGCCGGGCGCGCCACCTTGGACAGGCGCAGCTCATCCACAGCGCCGGCGAACGGCAGGAACGGGCTCGGCTCGGCGTCAGCGGCGACCGCCAGGTCAGCCCCCACCGCCATCGGTGAGTTGAAGGCGGGAATGGCCACTGCCAGGCTTGCGGCTTCGCGACCATTGACATACAGCGAGGTTTTCTCGCCTTCGCCGGTCAGCGCCAGGTGCTGCCATTGGCCAGCGTTGAGCGGCTGATTGGCGACTGCGCGGTGGCCATCGATTTCCACAAACGGCGTGCCTTGGTCCACACCTACCAGCAAGCTGTGACCGGCTTCGCGGCGGGCCAGCAGCAGTTGCTCGCCATCGGCCTGATCCTGACGCAACCAGGTGCTGACGGTGAGTGCAGCGCCCGCGTTGTGTTGCAGGGATGGGCTGGCTGGCAGCAGCAGCGGCTGGCCGCTGAACTGCAAGGCACGGCCGATCACACCGTCAATGGTGGAGCCGGTCGCGTTTTGTGCCGTGTTGCCGTAGGCGGTGGTATCACGGGGCGGCGTGCCATTGGCACCGTCGAAATGGTAAAGCGCGGTGTAGCTCGGGTCGAACGTCAGTTGGCCGTTCGCCGTGGCGGCCGCCTTCTGGTTGCCGTAGTACATCCACAGGTCCTGACGCTGGCCGCCTTCTACATTAGGCACATCGACCCAGATCAACGCCATGCCCATCAGTGGGTCGAAGCTTTCGATCTGATGATTGAACACGGTCTTGTCATCGGCACTGACAAAACGCAGGTCCGAACCGTCGTCCTTCACGCCGTCAAAGGTAAAGTTGCCGGTGTGCAGGCGGATCAGTACGGGAGTACGGCCCAGCGCCTGGTTGATGGCAGCACCTTGCGGCGTGGTGTCCACCGAGAGTTGTTTGCGGTAGTGCCAATCATCTTGCCACCAGGCATGGGCGGTGGCCGGGAGTGCGAGCCCCAGGCAAATCAACAACTGTATAAATAGGCGTTGCATGTGAAGGGATCTCCGTAAAATTCGTCAGAAAGTCGCCTGCACACTGAAGTGCAGTCGTGGGTCATGTTTCTGGGTATTCGGGCCATCAACCAGCGGGTAACCCCAGTCCAGGCTGCCGGACAGCCATTTGCTCAAACTGACGCGACTGCCCAGGCCGACGCTGGACAGCGAGTAGTCGTCTTCCTGCTCGTACAGCGCGTCACGCAGGTACAGGTGCGCGCCATCGACAAAGGCGTAAAAACGCATGTCCTGTACGTAGCGGCCCAGGTAGTTGGCGAGCGACGGTGTGCGTATTTCCTGCGACACCACGTAGCCCTGGTCACCCGTGCGTTCGGCCGCCAGATAGCCGCGCACCGAGGTGGCGCCGCCGGCGGAAAACTGTTCGTTGGACACCAGCGGGCCGGAGGCCAACTGGAAGGAGCCCTTGGTCGCCAATTGCCAATCGTTGGCAAACGTGGTCGTCAGGTTGGCATCGCCCTTGAGCACGGCAAAACTGGGGCTGGCGTCCCAGCGCTTGTAGCGGAACTCCTGAGCATCACTGCCATAGCCCAAAAAGGCGCGCGTGCCCACGACCAGGTTCAGGCTCAGGCCCAGTTGCGATTGTTCGGTGTAACGAAAACCGTTGTAACCAAAGGTCAGCGGCGCGTACTTCAGGGGCACCTGGTCGCGGCTGCTGCCAAACACCAACTGCTCTTCGAAGTCTTTGAAATCCACGCCTGCCGACAGCGAGTTGGACCACAGGCCACTGGACGGCAGGCTGTACACCGCAGACACCCCGTACGAGTGGCCTTTACCCAGGACGTTGCTGCCGCCGATGGTGGCGATGTTGCTGTCCGACTGGTAACCCGAGAACTGCAGGCTCCAGCGCTCGCTCAGCGGCGCGGTGTAACTGCCGGACCAGACCTTGGCGTTATCCATGTCTTGCGGGGCGGTGAAGAACGTCAGGGAAATGCTGTGGCCCAACTGCCACAGGTTGTCGTAACCCAGCGTGGCCACACTGCGCAGCTTTTCGGTGTCGGCGCTGTAATCGTTGTTCAGGCCCAGGCTGGCGTGCCAGGGGCTCTGGTCTTCAACTTGCAGGTCGACATCCATCGTGCCGGGGCGCTGACCTTCGTGAACCAGCGGCGTGACCTGACGCCCCGCCGTGCGGTTGAGCCCGGCCAATTGGGTTTGCACCGTGGCAAAATCCGGCACCGTGCCTTCCTTGAGCCCGGGCACTTCTTCACGGATATCCACAGGCGAGTAGTGCTTGGCCCCTACAACCCGGACCCGGCCGACTTTGGTTTCACTGACCTGCAAGTAAACAATCCCGTCGTCGACCTTCTGCTCAGGCAGCTCGATAAACACCGACTGATAGCCGCGGTCCTGATACACCTTCTGCAAGGCATCCCGCGCGCCCTCGATATCATTCAAGGTCTTTTGCGGACCGAGAAACGGGTACACGGCTTCTTCGATGGCACGGGCATCGAGCACGGTATTGCCGCGCACGAAATACTCGTTAACGTCCACCCGCCGTTCCGGGCTTTGCGCCTGAGCGCCTTGCTCGGTGGCCAGCACTGGCTGCGCCAGCGCGAACAGACACAGCGCTGCGCCGCCGACCGGCCTGAATGACTTGAACAGATGCTCCACACCGCCCCCTAAACTGCCAAAAATACTCAGTTGCCCGGAGCGGGCCGTCGCTGTCTGCACAGTGTTTGGCCCCCTCAAGCGCGTTACACAGGTAAGACAGGCGGGGTTATGGGCTACCGAACTTTTGTCACAAAAGCTTCATTCACGGGGGCGCGTGAACACATCACCTCGTAGCCGTTGCCGAAGGAACGAGGCTACGTCCGGTTGCGCAGCAATCGTAAAACCTGAATCCCGGATCTGACAGGAACACCGCGCTGTCTGGTTTTACGACGACTGCGTCGCCGGACGTAGCCTCGTAAAACTCGGCAACTGCTACAGGTATGCCGAGTTTTCATTCACCCAAAAAAAGGGGCGATCTATGATCGCCCCCAAGGGAGAACTACGAATTAAAACGCGTATTACAAGCTGATTTGACCTCGCTCTTCTTCTGTCAATCGGGCCATGGCCTGCTCGCTCAAGGCACCCGCACCCAGCACTTGCACCGGGCTGTCGGGGTTGTACCCCGGCGTCGCTTGGGTCTGTTCCGGCGCGTATTGCACCGGCTCGCTGCCAAAGCTCAACACTTCAACCGTGACAATCGATGCCCGCCCCTGGCGCGCCGCGGCCTGTTGATGACGGGCCGCCCCTTCTGCCGCCTGGGACGCTGCCGCGCCCGCCGAGCTGGCCGAACTCATGGCCCCGGTGTTCACCACCGCTGCCACCGGCACCCCGGACGATTTGCCCTGGGTCTGGATGTTCGCCGCGTTCACCACCCGTAGGGCGGCGATGTTGATATTGCCCGACACGCGAATCCCCGCCTCACCCGCATCGATGGTGCCCAGCGGTGCAATCAGGTCGATGTCACCGGCCGGCACCTCCGGGATCGGGTTCAGCGTGGCGATACCGGCACCGGTGCTCGGCACCGAGGGCGACAGGGCCACGTTGCCCCAGCCGTCATACACACGCTTGGGCGGCGTATACACCACGGTGGTCTTGGAGCCCCGGCCGGCGTTGATGTCACCGGCCGCCGACCAGCCCATGATCGAGCCACCGAAGGTGGTCATGATCCGGCTTTGACCCAGCAGAATGCTGTTCAGGGAGTACAACTGAATGTCCCCGGCACCCTGAGTGATGATGCCCGCCGAGGCCGGTGGCGCAGCGCCCTCGATGCCGAAGGTCTGGCTACCGCCTGGGGTGAGCAACTGGATCGAGCCACCGAAATCGGTATGCACCCCCGCGCCACCAAACAGGGTGATATCACCTTGGTAAGTGATCGGGTTACCGGCCACGTCCCTTTCCGGAAACAGCGCAGCAATCGCTGCGCGGCCGCGCACATAGCTGCCCTGGCGCACGCCGCCTGGCTGGTTGTACTCACGACCCGAGGCCTTGAGTTCAGCAAAGTACACTTCACGGGCGAAGACGCGCTGTTGCTCAGCCGGCAGCGCCGCGTAAAAAGCCCGTGCTTGTGGGGTGTCGCCGGTAAAACCAAACCGCTCGGCCAACCACGCCACCAACTCGCTTTCATAGGTCTTGGCCACTTTACCGCCCAGGACCGACAGCGTTTCACCCGGCTGGACCCGGTTGGCCGAGTTGAGGTAAATCTCGACAAAGCGCTGGAAGTCCGCGCCATTGGGGCCAAAGCCCGCTTGCATCACGATGTTCGCGCCAGGACGCGTGTCACCGGGTGCGACACCCCCAAGGCTGGTGACGCTGACCTTGTCTTGCATAAGGATGTTACGGCCCGCCGTCAGTTCCAGCGTGCCCGGCCCGGCCACGCTGTAGTTGCTGAACAGGATGTCGCGACCCGCACTGACAATAGAGATGTCATTGGGGTGGTTATGGATAAACAGGTTACCGAACAAGGTGTATTCACCGGTGCCGCTAAGCCCCCCGTTAACACCCCCCAGCGGCGTACCGCTGCTAACGATGTCGCGCCCGGCTAACATCCGCACCGGCCCTGCGCCTTCGTAATAGGTCTGGCGATAACGTGAATCGGTAGACGTCGTGATGGTGAGCATGCGCCCGCTGCTCACGCCCAGCAGGTCACCGTTCAAGGCATAGAAACGCGCGGGCTCAAGGGCTGCGCCCCAGGCCATGCTCGCGGTATTGGGGCCAAAGGCAAACAGTGGGTGCAGGCCAAAACGGGCAAGGTTGCCATCGCTGCCCAAATTACCGCTGCCGTTGACCACGATTTTGCTTATGAACCCCGCGTAAGCCGGATTCCAGATACTCGCCAGGGCATCCGGTGCAGCGCTGGAACGGCTTATGCTCAAGCCGCCGCCATAAATAGAGTCTCCGGCCAGCAGTTCCAGTTGGCCCTTGGCCGACGGTGCCAGTACCAATGCCCGCAGCGCCTTGTCATCGGTGTTAAAGGCCGATGAGTGGCCGTAATACACACTGCCATTGGCCGCTACGGCACGTAATGTCGCGGGGTAAACGGTCGCCATATCGGTTTCCCTGGCCTCGGCCAGCGGCGTGAGGTTGCCCCCGCTGGAGAACAGATTCACGGCCGTGCCACTGGTCCAGAGGCTGAACCAGCTCTGCCCGATACCGGCGACGCCGCCTTGCTCATACGCCAGCGCATTCATTTGTGGCGCACGCCCAGGGTCTGCCACATCCTGCAAGATCAGATCGCCACGGGTGGCCAGGCTGAAGGTCGCATCGCCCGGCAACAGGCTCATGCCGCCCGTTGCGCTGGCTGATGTAGAGCGCAAGGCATCCAGGGCACGGACTTCACTGGGGCTCTGATTGCCGCTTTTAATGCCATAGCGCAAGGTCAGGTTGCCCAGCGCACCGCCCGTCATCTGCACATGCCCGCGCAAGTTGACTAACGCACCATTGAGGTGATCCCGGTAGACATCACTGCCGCCGTTCACCACCCCACCCACGCGCAGGTTCAAATCGCCGCCGCCGGTCAGTTGCAGGCTGCCATCCGCCCCTACGCGGCCCGTACTGCCCACCGCCAGGACCAAGCCCTGACTGCGGCCGTTCAGGCTCTGATCACCAAAGCCCAACGCCTTGCTGATGCCGGCATTGCCGCGCACGTCGACATCCAGGTTACCGCCCCCCAAGGTGCCAAAACCGGTGAAGCCGGTCATCTGATCGGCACCGCCGTTATCGGACATATTAGCGATGTAGGAGCCAAAGTTGATCCACCAGGCGGTGGATTGCGCCTGGCTGCCGGTCTTGTCATTGCCCTGGCGCCACAACCAGTCGCCCACGTTCGCCGTGTCGTGACCTAAATCGCTTCGGGTCAATCGGCCGAAACCGATCGGTGCCGTGCCCATGATGTCGCCGGTCAGGTTGCCGCCCACTTTCAACAACAGGTTGCCGCCACCGTCCGGGTACCAGGCGCGGTACAGGCTGTCTGGCCCGCCATCCACCCACTGCTCGTTACCCCCCGCGTTAGCCAAGACCTTGCCATCACCGCCCTTGCCCCGTGCAAGGTTGTAAGGATCGTTGGCCGTGGCGGCATAAGAGGAACTGCCCGCCGTGTACACCCCGAACAACGACTCCATGCTCAGGTTGCCACCGGCCAGCAACTCCAGGTCGGCCGCACCGGTACGCACCACGCTGAAGCGGGTGCTGCCGCCAATTTCCAGATCGTAGGCGCCGCCCCCTGCGGCACAGTAGTACGGTACGTCATCGCACATGCCGGGGTAGGCATCGTTCACAAAGTCGATCGGCTGCCCGACCATGCTGTCATCGCCATACCAGTCCAACGAGCCATCCAGCGTCCAGACCAGCGCGCCTTTGCCAAACGAGCCGTAATGGGTGTCAGCCAGGCGCAAGTGCCCCGTTGCGGGGGCAGGTTGCAACTGACGGCTGTCCGCCGCTTGGGTATCGGCCCCGGCCACCAGGCGGATCGACCAGGCTTGCGAGCCTTCGCTCAACATCGGCGCAATGCCCCAGTTCTTGCCCTGACGGCCCGCCTCTTCGACACGCAGTTGCACAGATGTCGCGCCATCGGCCAATTTGACGTTGGTGCCCGCCGGCAACAGAGCGCCGCGCGGCATCACCTTGTCGCCATTGAGTGCCACTGCGCTGGTGCCATTGGGGTTCGAGGCGGCGGGCAACGGTACGCCCTTGGGCCAGATCATCGCCCCGACACTCAAGTAGCTCGAAAATACGTTCCCGGCCTCCAACAGGGTGCCCGCCGGCAAGGTCAGGTTTTGACTCAACCGGGTACCGGCGGCGATCAATACGTTGCCTGAGGCATCCCGTACCGCCGCCGCCAAGACGGTCCCGGCGGTCAGGTCCAGCGGCTGGGTCAGTGTGGCGGCAACCGGCAAGCGATTGCCCGGGACCAGCCTTGCGGCCTTGATGGGCAGGTCGAAGTTGAGGGTTGAACCCGCGGGGAACAGCGTGCCGTCCGCCAGGGTCACGCCGTTGCCCGGAATCACCCGTGTGCCATTGGTGTAATCGATGCCGGGCAGCAGCACCCAGCCGTTGTCGTCATCGGTCGCTGGCGGGGGTGCAAAACCGTCGTTAATGCTGCCGTAAATGTTCAGGTCGCCCCCGGCGCGCAGGGTCAGGCTGCCCACTTCGCCAGAGCCGTACACGGCATTGTTCTTCTGGGTGTGCGGGTTAACGCTGGCATAGCGGTAGCCGGACAGGTCGAGATCGCCCTGCACCACCAGGTCGCCGTCCGGGGTTTTGCTGACGATTTCCACGCCCGGACGCAGATGAAACGCGTCGGCGTAAGTGGCGTTGTTCAGGCCCGAGAGCCTGTTGTTCATCAGGTCTTTGTTGTTCAGGGCCGCGTTGATGAATTGCACGCTCAACGCATGTTTTTGATCCAGATACGCCTGGTCAATCACCTGATACGGACGCCCATTGGCGGTGTCATCGGTGTGGATCGGGGCATCGTCATAGCGGGCCATGCCATTGACCGCGATCGAACGCGCGCCCTGGATCGTCAACTGACCCCGCGCATCAATGGCGATGTCGGTATTGTTGAGGCGGGGAGCGTTCAACTCCAGCGTGCCGCGATTGCGCCCGTCATGACCTGGCGTGCCCGCCGTGCCGTGACGCAGGTCGATCTGTACACCATCGCTCAAGGTCAATGCGCCCTGGCCCGAGTTCAACACCACAATGGCGCGGTTCGGTGCATCAATGATTTTGCCGTAGCTGTCGACCCGCACCTGGCTGCCGTGGGCATCCAGCACCGCCGTGCCGTCCAGGGTCAGGCCGTGCTTGGCGGCCAGGCTGAGGGTGCCGACCCGCTCGCCACTGGCGTCCACCCGCCCGGTCACGCGCAGGCTGCCGTTGTCCAGCGAGACGCTGACGTTGTTGGCCTTGACGTCGTTGCCGATCACCAGGTCGCCCTGCTTGATCTGGAAGCTGCGCGCGCCAAACACTTCGCCCTGGTTCAGGCGCTGGTTGAGGGCCGCGAAATGTTCGGTGAGGGTGCCGCTGCTACCCAGACGCTGGGCCTGAATTTCGAGCAAGCCCGCCAGGTACGGCACCACCGTGCCCCCGGCGTCGTAAACACCGCTGCTGCTGGCGAGGATCTTGCCCGCCAGATCAACCGTACCGGCACCGCTGTCCAGCGCGACCGCACGCAACTTGCCCGCCTGATTGTGGGTCGCGGACAGGTTAAGGGTCGAGCCTGCGGCTTGCAGCACATTGCCCGCACGGCTTTGCAGCAGCACATCGCCGCCCGCCGAGTATTTGGTCAGGTCGTCAAACACAATGGCGCGGCCGGACACGTCAATCAACGCGCTATCGGTCAGCACCACATCGCCTCGGGCGTCCAGCGTGACCTTGCCACTGGGCAGGACCACGGCGCTGGCCACGCGAATGCTGTCGCCTTTGAGGGACAACTCAGCGCCAATCCCTTTGACGTCTTTATAGGTGCCCGGCGAGGCGCTGATATCAATCGCGCCGCCGGCCGTGATGTGGTTGATCGAGCCCGCCTGGCCGGTCATCAGCGGGGTCAGAATAATCAAGTTGCCGCCGGTGTAGGCAAAACCACTGAGCGGATCAAACGCGCCCTGGCGTTGATACACCGCGAGGCTACCGGTGTAATTGGCGGTGATGCGTTGGCTGGCGTTGAGGTTGACGTCGGCAAAGCCCAGGGCCAGGCGGTCCTGGCTGTTGCGTTTGCTGGGCTGGGCAAAACTGCCGTAGCCAAATTCGATGCTCTCGGCCCTGATGTCCAGGCGCCCGCTGCCACTGCCCGCGCCACCGGCGATAGGGGCCGAGGGCTGGTTGTCAGCGCCTTGCCAGATCAGGTTGGCGGTGTGAATGGTGGCCACATCGCCGGCGTTGCCCGCGCCGTAGATCGCCGGGGTGGAAATCATCAGGTTATCCAGCAACGACTTGCCGGTGACCGCGTCGTAGGTGTCCAGGGCGGTGGTGCCGTAGAAGTTGAAGCTCTCGCGTGCCGACAGTTGCAGGGTTTCCAGGGCGGGCGCGCCGAACTGTGTATCACCGCGCAGCAAGCGGTCGATCAACTGCTGGTTGAGGGTAATCCCGGTCGGCAGGCGATTGGCCGCCGCGGCCGCCGCCAAAGCTTGCGTGCTGCCGACGTTGATGCTGGAAACACCCAGGTTGAGGTGGCGCGTGCCGTAACGGATGTCATCGCCCATTTTCAGGGCTTTGCTGGTCAGGGCGACGATGCTGCCTTCGGAGTACAGCGCCGTGGTGCCGCTGCACGGGGCACTGGCGCACACCGCCAATTCGATATCCAGACTGTCGCCTACCGATGCTGCGCTGATCGCGTTGATCAAGCCATTGGACACCGCCAGCATGTTATTGATCACGTTATAGACAAAGCCATCACGGCTGTCATAACTGGCCTTGCCACGCCCGATGGTATTGATTGCAGCGCCCTGCTCCACGTTAATGCCGCCGTCCAGGGTCACCAGGAACACTTCGGGCGCGGCCAGCGTTGCGCCTTCACGCAGGGTGATCGAGCCGGTGTTGGAGCCCGAAAAATTAACGTAATTGCCGAGCTGGCCATATGTCACCTGCGGCAAGCCGCCGATCACCATCCGTGCCGGAGCCAGCGCGTTGAGGCTTTCTGCGTACACGGTGACACCCTTAAAGCCCGGCGTGGCGGCCTTGCCGGCCGCGACAATTTCAATACCGCCGATGCCCATGTTCATCGCCGCTAACGCGCCGGCGTAACCGCCCGTGGCGGCATCAAAGCGACCGATGCCCTCAAAGGAGAACGCGTTGGTTCCGGCACCAGGGCGCAGGGCCAGTTTCAAGGTTCTGGCATCCACCTCCAACTGCGGCCTCGGTACGCCGAGCTTGGCGGCATCAGCCTTGGCGAACTGCGCGTAGCTGGTTTCGTTGTACTGAGAGTATCGACGCAAGGTATCTGCCGACGTCAGGATCAACTGGCTGGCCGTGCTGTTGCTGATCCCGGTATTGCCGATGGACAGACGTCCGGCAGTCGACCATGAGCCATTGCGCATGAGCTGGGTGGTGCCGTCGACGCCAGTCCCGGCCAGGCCGTTGATTTCTACGCGGTAAGCGCCCGGCATCAAGGCATAGGTCGACGGCATCAAGGTATAGGTGCCTGCGGCCAACCCCGGAACCCCGGCGCCGAGGGTGATTTGCTGGCCGATCAGCGGGTCGATCGCGCCCCCTTCAGGCGCAACCGGGGCGTGACCCGCTTGTACGCCGGGCACGATGGCGTAGATCGGGTTGGTGCTCAGCCCTGGCAGCGTGAAGCCGCCATCGGCACCGAACTGCACCAACGGGTTGTAGCGCGCATCGGTCGAACCGCCCCGCCCGGAAATAAACCCGGCACCGAGCAACTCGCCGCCACCGGAGACATCCACCGTGGCCCCGGACAGTACGGCCACCGACTCTCCGCCAAGAATCATACCGACCTGAAGGTCGCCGTTCTGGTTGACGATGCCGCCCAAGCCCAGAAACGACACCGTTTTGCCGTTGTACTTATAAACCTGGCCATCCACCGTTCCGCCGTAAGGCAGCACCAGGCCCTTGCCACTGACCGAGGTCAGGCTGCCAGGCAGTAATTCGACGCGCTGTGAACGCAAGGTGCCGATTTCGATCAACCCCAGCGGGGCCCGCACGATACCGCCCTGTTTGATGGTCGGCCCGCCCAGTTGCAGGCGACCGAAAGCCGAGTACGGCACAGGCGCATCGCTGTTCCCGGTGCGACCAATGGTCAGCACGCGGGTCGGGTCATAGCTGAACCCACCCTCAGTGACACCATTCAGATAACCTGCCAGCACCCGCGCGCCGACGGCCGTCGCGGGATACAACTGAGTGGCCATCAGGGTCATATCGCCACGGGTCATCAACTGGGTGTTGATGCCCTGGCTGAGTTCATCCGAGCCCTCAAGGAAGCGCAGGTCGCCCTGGCTGATCAGGTGCACGTCATCAAAGCCGCGACGATCAACGGCACTCAACATCCCTTGTGGCAACAAGCGGCTATTGTTGCCGAACTGCACATTACCGCGCACATCGATCAGGTTGGCATTGGCCTTGAACACGGCCTGGCTGTCACGCAAGGACATACCGGTGGTCAATACCGGGTGGCGGTACTGGTCCTTGGCTTGCAGCGGGTCGAGGATACCGGCGAGCAACAGGTAAGGCGCGCTCAGGTTGATCCGCGAATCAACCGGTGCGCTTTCACTCAGGCCCATCGCCCCGCTGTACAGGCGCAGGCTCTGGCCCATCTTCAGTGTCACGTCACCGTCAAAGCTCAGCAGGCCATTGGTCAGCAGGGCCAGATTATCGAAGCCACCGGCGCTGATCTGGTCCACCCCGAGGCGGGCATGGCCGTATTCCAGGCTGTCGGCGGCGGCCTCGGCGGTGTCCGCGAGCGTGCTGCGCTGATGCACCTGGCCCAGCACCAGTTCGCGGGCGTTGAGCACACGATCCGTGACCGACATTTTGAGGTAGTACGGGCTTTCCAACGCCAGCGACAAACTGCCGCCCGCCGCACCGGCACCCCCGGCATGGGCCACAAAGCTGCCGTCCAGATACACGCCATTGTTGGAGGCAAAGGCGATGCTGCCACCGTTGCTGGCCACATTGATACGGCCCTGCCCTGGCACATTCAGCAGCGCCTGGCTGCCGGACGCGTCCAGCCGCGCGCCTTCGCGCACCACCACAAACAGATCGCTGGCCTTGGCTATGCCGGTAGCCAGGTCAATATCGCCGCCGACCGTGATCTTGCCGCCACTGCGCACCTGGCCATACACACGGCCGAGGTTGTCGGTGGCGGTGACCGCACGGGCGGCCACATCAATCACCGCCTGCTCGCCGATCCAGATCGAACGACCGTGACCGATAGCTTCGAGCCTTTCTGAGTCGGCGTTGGCCAGCCCCATAAGCGTCACTGAGCCGCCCCAGGCGTTCAGCGTGCCGTTGACGGTCAATTGGCCAATGCTGCGCAGGTTGATGCCCTGCCCCGGGTCGACGTTAATCACCGCGCCCTTGCCCACGGTCAGCGCCGTGGTCGCGGCCAACGCACCCGAGGAAATAATCGAACCGGCGTTCAGGTTCAGGCTCGCGCCCCGGCGCTGCGTCAATGCGCCTTTAACCGCATCTTGCTGATACAGCGCGGGCGTCCAGCGCTCCAGCGCCGTGGTCGGGTCGCTACCCGTTGGCGTGGTCGCTGCCTGCTCGCCCAGGTGATAAACAGGCATCGTGACGTCGACGTGCGTACCGTCGGTGACGACCAGCCCTTCGTTGCCGGTAATGTCGTAGGCCGAGAAGCCCTTATTGAAGAAATCCCCTGCCAGATGCAGGGTGTCAGCAGCGGGGGCGTTGGCGCTGTCGCCAATCTGCACCTTGCGCGCCTGCACGGCCAACGTACCGCCGCCGTTAACGCCGTAGCCGCGAATCTCACTGCCCAGTTCCAGCGTGCCGTACGCGGCCAGCGTCGCATTGCCGCCCTTGCCACCGCTGACCTTGCCGTCCAGGCCAAGGGTTGCACCAGAAGACACATCCACCACGCCGCCTTCGGCCAGGCTCACATCACCGCTGCTGCGCAACGACACCTTGCCGCCATTCAAGTACGCCGCGCTAGCGTTATTGCCTCCGCCCTGCGCCAGGTTGCTCCAACGCCCGGAGGCGTCGAGCTTGATGCCTTCGCCCACCTTCACCCAGGCCTGTGTGCCCGTGGTGGGGTTTAACAAGGCATCGCCCACGGCAAAACTGCGGTTCACATCGGGCTGGTTAAGGAGGTTGCCCGCATTGAGGCTGCCCCCATGAGCGGTGAGGTTGGCATTGACCGCGACCCGTGGTGCAAACAGGGTGATATCACCGCCATCAGCGACTTTAAGCGCGCCGTTGACCACCACCTGCTGCTTGGCCGAGACTTTTATCGCCCCCAGTTCGAAGCCATTGAGCTGATCGCTGTCGAGGATGATTGTGCCTTGACGATCGGCTGGCAAGGCCGTGTCCAGGTTCAGGCCATCGGCGATCTTCTGCGTATTGGACTCAAACAGCACCTCATCAGCGACCGGGTTCAGGCCGAAGCGCAACGTGCCGGTGGCTTTGTTGAACACCGGCGTGTAGCTGCCAATGATCAGTTGCGCCCGCTGGGCCGCCGCCTTTTGCCCCTGCTGGTAGCCATCAATATTGATCGTCGGGGTTTTGGTCTGGCGATCGCCCTGGAACACATCGCTGATCAACTTGCCTTCAAGCACCGCGCGGGTGGTACCGACCACCAACTTGCCCGCATCGCGGCCCACGGTGTAACCGGCTTCATAGCGACGTTGCGGCGCGATCAACGGGTTGTAGTAATGATCGGTACGGCCCCAGCGATCACTGCTGTCTTCATAACCCTTGTAAAAGCCGGTGTAGAGGATGTCGCCCGGTGCCCTGGAAAGTTCATACAGGCGGCCCTCCGGGCCCTTGAGCCAGGTTTGCTGAATGTAGCCCCCCTGCACATCCACCGTACCGCCCGACAGGTTGAACTGCGCGTTCTTTTCGGTCACCACTTCCTTGCCGGTAAACGTCAGCGTGCCGCCCTGGGCCATCCACTCGCCCACGCCATGGCCCTGAGTGCCGAGGTAGCCGCCCACTTCCAGCAGGCCACCGGCGGTGTACCAGCGGTCCGTCGCGTAGCCGTTGGTGCCGGCCGGGACAAACACCAGCTCGCGCAAATCGACCCACACGTCGTTGTTAATCAACTTGCCGCCTTCGCGGTTGACTGGCGCGTCGCGCTGCTCATTGCCTTGCACGTTGATCTTGATGCTGTTGGATTCCATCGACACCCTGACGCCGACCGCACCCGACACATCGATCATGGCTCCGTCACGTACCAGGCTGCGCTGGCCTGCCGTCACAGCCACCTGGCCGCCCGTGGCCAGCGTGGTGGAGCCGTCCTTGAACTCTACCGTGCCGCCGCTGACGATCTCAATGCGGGACTGGTCGAGACGGTCACTGATGGTGCTGAGGTTGTTGAATCGCCCGGTGGCGGTGTTCACCGCATTAGGACGACCGTCGAGGTTAATCAGACCGTTGTCGCGTTGGCTGTTAAGGGCGGTATTGCCCGTGTCGTCCAGCAAAATGGCGGTGGTGCTGCCCTGCCCCAGTGTGACGCTGCCCGTGGTGTCGGTGATCGCGTTCAGCAGGTGAATCGTGCCGCGGGTGTCCACCGAGGTGCTGGCCAGCGCAACAGCATTTTGCTGCACGTGATGCCCGGTGAGGGTGATATCGCCGGTGGCGGCCATGATCAGGCCATTGTTGGTGACCTTACCGGCGCTGCTGCCCGCCTTGAAGCTGGTCGCCACTTCGTTGCCACGGGTGGTCGAACCCTGATTACCGGCAGTGCCCACGCCGCGACGGATATAAAAACTGTCACCGGCGGCCAAGGTGGTTTGGCCCTTGGCGGTAATGATCGTACCGGCGTTTTCCACTTCCGCGCCGAGCAGCAAGGCATAACCACCCGCATCAGTGGACGTAGCGGCCGCGTGAGTCTGGATCAACGCACCGCGTTGCACGTCAACCTTGCCCACGGCATCGGTGAAGGTCGCTTGGCTACCGTTGGCGTCCACGTAAAGGCCGCGCTGGGTGAACTGGTCGTCGGTGATATTGGCCGCGGCCGCCACCAGGTTGCGCACGTTCACCTGGCTGGTGCCGGTGAAAATCACACCGTTGTTGTTAAGGATCATCACCGTGCCCGCGCCGGTGATGTTGCCCTGAATTTCACTCGGGCGAGCGTTAGGGTCGTTGACGCGGTTCAGTACGGCCCAGTTGGACTGCTGCTGGAAATCGACCGTGGTATTGCGCCCGACGTTGAAGGTTTCCCAGTTGAGAATCGCCTTGTCAGCGGTTTGCTCAATGGTCACTTTGGTCTTGCCACCGGCCTGGCTTTGCGTCGGGCCTTTGGCGTTGGTCCAGCCTTGGCTCAAGCTGTTATCGACCTGCAAACCGCCCTTGCCCAGGCCGTCTGGAATGGTCGACACCTGCCCCAACGCCGCTTGGCGCCCGGCGGCTTGGGCTGCCTGCTGCGCAGCAATGGCCGCGACCGTGGTGTTGAGCGTGGTCAAGGAGCGTTGCAACTGCTGATTGACCTTGGCCTGCTGGCTCAGCGTCGGAACCGTTGGCAACTGCGCGTTGTTTCGGGCAGCGGTGGCGGCCTGCGATGCGCCCTTGTCAGCGAACCAGCCGGAACTGAACGGCGTCGCGGCCTGCGCAGTGCCTGCAGCCATCAGCAAGGCGATGGCATGGGCCAGCGGCTTGAGGCCCAGTGTTATCGGGCGCTCAGCAGCACGCGCGCGGTGTCGAACGGAAGGGTTGCAACGGACCATCTGGAATCATCCTTTCTGTAATCGCCCAAGGGCAAGGCACGCTGTACGTATAGGAAACAGGCGGTTTACGAGGGGCTGGACTGAACCGATGTCATCGAAAATTCACAAATCCGCAAAATAAATCCGTTGACAACGGGCAGAGGGGCTTCAAAAAAAAGGGGCGATCAATGATCACCCCAAGGCAGAACTACGACGTAAAGTCTTTAGTTAGAGACTGATCTGCCCCCGCTCAGCATCGGTCAACCGGGCCTGAGCCTGTTCGCTCAGCGGGCCTGCCCCCAGCACTTGCACCGGGCTGCTGGGGTTGTACCCCGGCGTCACTTGGGTCTGTTCCGGCGCGTGTTGCACCGGTTCGTTGCCAAAGCTCAACACTTCAACCGTGACAATCGACGCCCGCCCCTGGCGCGCCGCGGCCTGTTGATTACGGGCCGCCCCTTCTGCCGCCTGGGACGCTGCCGCGCCCGCCGAGCTGGCCGAACTCATGGCCCCGGTGTTCACCACCGCTGCCACCGGCACCCCGGACGACTTGCCCTGGGTCTGGATGTTCGCCGCGTTCACCACCCGTAGGGCGGCGATGTTGATGTTGCCCGACACGCGAATCCCCGCCTCACCCGCATCGATGGTGCCCAGCGGTGCAATCAGGTCGATGTCACCGGCCGGCACTTCCGGGATCGGGTTCAGCGTGGCGATACCGGCACCGGTACTCGGCACCGAGGGCGACAGGGCCACGTTGCCCCAACCGTCATACACGCGCTTGGGCGGGGTGTAGACCACGGTGGTCTTGGAACCCCGGCCGGCGTTGATATCACCTTCCGCGGACCAACCCATGATCGAGCCTCCGAAGGTGGTCATGATCCGGCTTTGACCCAGCAGGATGCTGCCCAGTGAGTACAGCTGGATATTGCCCGCGCCCTGAGTAATCACGCCCGCCGAAGCCGGTGGAGCCACGCCTTCGATACCGAACGTCTGGCTACCGCCCGGGGTGAGCATCTGGATCGAGCCCCCAAAGTCGGTGTGAACACCCGCCCCGCCAAACAGGCGGATGTCGCCCTGATACGTGATGGCATTGCCCGCCACGTCCTTCTCCGGGAACAGTGCTGCAATCGCCGCCCGGCCACGGGCATAACTGCCTTCACGCACACCACCAATCTGGTTGTACTCACGGCCGCCCGCCTCCAGCTCGGCGAAGTACACGTCACGGGCAAACACGCGCTGCTGCTCGCCGGGCAATTGTTTGAAGTACGCCACGGCCTGTTCGCTGTTACCGCTAAAGCCGAAGCGCTCGGCCAGCCAGACCACCAACTCGTTTTCGTAGGTCTTGGCCACCTTGCCGTTGGATGCCGACAACGGCTCACCGACCGCAATCTGGTTGGCCGGGTTGAGGTAAGCCTCGGCAAAGCGCTGGTAGTGCGCACCGTTGACGCCTGTTCCTGCTTGCAGGGCGATGCTCGCCCCTTGACGCAAATCGCCGTCAACAATCGGGCCAATGCTGGTCACGCTGACCTTGTCATCCATGACGATGCTGCGCCCGGCGGTGATCTCCAGCCCGCCTGGCCCGGCAATGTTGAAGCTGCTGTAAATGATGTCGCGCCCAGCCGAGACGATGGAGATATCGGTCGCGTTGTTATGAACAAACAGGTTGCCCGTGGTGATCACTTCTGGGTAAACCTCACCATTGTCCCCGGGGTTGGCCCCGCTGCTGACGATATCGCGCCCGGCCATCATCCACACCGGACGGCTGCCTTCGTACCAGGTTTCGCCGCCATGCGGGACGTTAGGGTTGTTGTAAGCAATGATCCGACCGCTGTTAACACCAATCAGGTCGCCCTTCACGGCATAGAAGCGTGAAGGATCCGCGGTAGTGCTCAAAGCCTCAGAGACTGTACCCGGACCAAACGTAAACAGTGACAGCCCGCCATTGCCGAAAGTACCGTAGTTACCGGTTTGTGACAGGTTGCTGTAATTTTCCCACCCGAGCGTGGCCAAAAAGGCCGGATTCCACGGGGTGGCCATGCTGCTGAGCGCTGTGCCGGATTGGGTAACGCTAAAGCCACCGGCGTAAATCGAGTCCTGCGCCAGGAACTGCAATTGCCCGTTTTTACCTGGAGCCAGCAGCAGCGGGTAACTGTAGCTGTCGTAATCACGGAACGTGGAAGCCTTGCCATAGTAAAAACTGCCACTGGCCGCGGTGGCCCTGAGGATCGATGGATACACCACCGCCATGTCCGTGTTCAGGCCCGTTACAATCGGCGTCAGGTTGCCGCCTTCGGCATACAGGTCGACGGCGGTGTTGGGGGTCCACAAAGTAAACCAGCTGCTGGAACCGCCATTGACGTTATTACGGCTGAAGGCCGATTGGTTGTACTGGCGCACACGCCCTGCATCATCAACTGTTTGCACGACCAGGTCGCCCAAGGTGTGCAGACTGAACGTTGCATCGCCTGCTACCAGAGTCACCCCGCCCTGCGGCATGCTGCGGCTGGCGCGCAGGGGTTCAGCCGCACGCACATCACCCGGCACCTGAGCCGAAGTGCCGTACAACGTGTCGATGCGCCCGATGCTGGCGGCCTGCACTTGCACATTGCCGCGTGTGTTGACCAGTACACCGTCACGATTGCCGAGTGTTTCAATAATAGCTACAGGGTTTAGTGCGCCTCTCACTTGCACGCGCAGGTCACCGCCGCCGGTGAGTTGCAGGCTGCCATCGCTGCTCACTCGGCCCGTGCTGCCAACGGCCAGCACCAGGCCCTGGGTGCGTTTGTTGTTTCCATCAATCGTGTAGGTCGGTTTTTTCAAGGAGCCCGCGTCGCCCCCCACGTTCACGTTCAGGTCACCACCACCCAGCGTACCAAAACCCGTGAAACCAATCAGGTTGTCAGAGGCGATGTTGGTGTAAGTGCCAAAATTGATCCACCAGGCAACAGGCTGAGCCTGCCCGCCCGTTGCCGCATTGCCACTGCCCTGACGCCACAACCAGTTACCGACATCAGCCGTGTTGTTGCCGCTGTCATCCGGGTTAGGCCTGAACTGGCTATAGCTCCCCCCGTTGTCGAGATTGCCGGTGAGGTTGCCATTTACGTTTAGCGTCAGGTTACCGCCCGCCTCCGGGTACCAGGCGCGGTACAGGCTTTCGCTACCACCGTTAACAAACTGCTCGAAATAGCTGGGTTTTTCCTTGAGCACGGTGCTACCGCCCTTCAACGCCCGTGGCTGGTTGAAGGGATCACCCGCGTAAGTGCCAGTGGACGAGGTGCCCGCCGTGTACACACCATACGAAGAGTCCACGCTCAGGTTGCCACCGCTGAGCAATTGCAGGTCTCCGGTGCCGGTACGGACCACACTGAAGCGCGAGCTGGTCGGCAGGGGTGCATATTCCTTGGGGCTCTTCGATACGCAGTAGCTCGGTGTGGCCACGCAGAATGTAGACGCGCCCCCTCTAATCCCAAGAGACTCCAGGATCCGATCATCGACCTCGCTTCCTACCGCAACGATGATACCTCTTCTCTGCAGGATGCCCGCTGCGTACGAGGTCCAGACATACATGAGTTTGGCTTGGCAGTAGTCGGCGAAGTTAGTGCAAAAATCGGCAACCGACCCCAGCTCAAACTGATCCAGGATCGATTGATCAACCGGATCACCTTCCTTGACCTCAACGCCGGCATTCCCAAGGTCTTCAACCGCATAAGCGGTCCAGACCAGCACACCTTTGGGCGGTAACTCTTTGGCAAACATGCCGAAGTGGCTGTCGGCCAGGCGCAGTGTGCCGTTGCCCGGATGAGGTTGCAGCAGGCTGATGTCCGCAGCTTCGGTGTCCGCGCCGGCGACCAGGCGCAGTGACCACGACTGCGAACCTTCGGCCAGCATCGGTGAAATCGCCCAGTTTTTGCCTTGACGTCCAGCCACTTCAGGACGCAACTGGATCGAATCAACGTTGCCCACCAGCTTCACATCGGTGCCCATCGGAATCAGCGCCCCGCGCGCCAACGTCATGTTGCCATCCAGGGTGACGACATTTCGGCCTGGGTCCAGCGCTTGGTACAGGGCTGGCAATGGCACTCCTTTAGGCCAGAGCATGGCCCGCAGCGAGGCGGACTGACCCAACAAGGTCCCAGCTTCCAGTTGAGTACCGGCTTGCAAGGTGTACGGCTGGCTCAGTAAGGTGCCGGCCGCCAGCAGCGTATTGCCCGAAGCGTCGAGTATCGCAGCCGCCAACACGGTGCCGGCAGGCAAGGTCAGCGCTTGTGCCAAGGTTGCCCGCGCAGGCAAGCGCGTACCGGCCACCACGGTCATGCCTTTGATCGGCAAATCGTAGTTGAGCACCGAGCCCGCCATGTAGGTGGTGCCATCTGCCAGGACCACGCCATTGCCCGGCACGATGGTGTCGCCGCTGGTAAAGTCGCGACCTTTCAACAACACCCAGCCGTTGTCATCCATTGTTTCCGGCGGTGGCGCGAAGCCATCGTTGATGCTGCCGTAGATGCTCAGGTCGCCCCCGGCACGCAAGGTCAGGCTGCCGGATTCACCCGAGCCGTACACCGAGGTCTTCTGGCTGTTGCGGTTGAGGCTGGCGTAGCGATAGCCGGACAGGTCGACATCGCCCTGCACCACCAGGTCGCCATTCGGGGTGTTGCTGATGATTTCTACGCCCGGACGCAGGTGGAAGGTGTCGGCGTACGTGGTGGTGTTCAACCCGGCCAGCTTGTTGTTCAACAGATTGCTGTTTTGCAACGCGGCCTTGATAAATGCTGTGCTCAAGGCGTGCTTGCCATCCAGATACGCCTGGTCAATCACCTGATACGGCCTGCCGCTGGCGGTCGTGTCAGTCATCACGGGCGCGTCGTCGTAAGTCGCCATGCCGTTGAGGGTGATTGCCCGCGCACCTTTAATGTCCAGACGGCCGCTGGCATCAATGGCGATGTCGTTGTTGTTCAGGCGTGGCGCGTTCATTTCCAGGGTGCCGCGGTTGCGCCCGTCATTGCCCGGCGTGCCCGCAGTGCCGTGACGCAGGTCGATGCGAACGCCGTCCGCCAGGGTCAGTTGCCCGGTGCCGGAACCCAGCACCACCATCGCCCGGTTCGGGGAATCGATGATTTTGCCGTAGCTGTCGACACGCAGTTGACTGCCGTGGGCATCGAGTACCGCGCTGCCGTCCAGGGTCAGGCCTTTTTTACCGGCCAGGTTGATGCTGCCCACGCGTTCACCGCTGGCGTCCACCAGGCCCGTCACTCGCAGCGTGCCGTTGTCGACCGAGACGTTGATGATGTTGGCCTTGAGGCCGTTGCCAATGGTCAGATCACCCTGCTTGAGCTGGAAGCTGCGAGTGCCGAAGACTTCGCCGTCATTGAGGCGCTGGTTGAGCGCTGCAAACTGTTGATCCAGCGAACCTGTGGCCCCCAGGCGCTGGGCCTGGACTTCGACGCCAGCGCCCTGATACGGCACAAGGGTGCCACCGGCATTGTAGTAACCGCTGTTGCCACCCAGGATCTTGCCTTGCAGATCCACCATGCCGCCCGCTGCGTCCAGCGCCACGGCGCGCAATTTGCCACCCTGGTTGTGCTTGGCTGACAGATCGATGGTCGAACCCGCCGCCTGGCGGATAGTGCCGTGGCGGCTATCGAGCAGTACGTCGCCGCCTGCACCGTATTGGGTGATGTCGTTGAACACCACGGCACGACCGGCCACGTCGATCAACGATTCATCGGTCAACTCCACATCACCCGTGGCGTCCAGCGTGACCTTGCCGCTCGGCAATACCACCGCCGAGGCCAGGCGGATGCTCTCGCCCTTGAAAGACAGCTCGCCGCCAAACCCTTTGACCGTGCCGCGAGGACCGGCACCCGCCGAGATATCAATGGTACCGCCCGCGGTCATGCGGTTGACCGAGCCACCTTCACCGGTCATCAACGGTGTCACGATGTTGAGATTGCCGCCGCTGTAGGCAAAGCCTGTGACCGGGTCATACGCGCCCTGGCGTTGGTACACCGACAGGCTGCCTTTGTAGTTGGCCGTGATGCGATCACTGGCATTCAGGTTGACGTTGGCAAAACCCAGCACCAGCCGGTCAAACACGGTGTTGTTGCTGGGCTGGGCGAACGGGCCATAACCGAACTCGATGCGCTCGGCGTTGATATCCAGACGCCCGCTGCCGGTGCCCGCACCGTCAGTGATCACAGCGCCCGGTGCGCCCGTGGCACCTTGCCAGATCAGATTGGCGGTGTGGATGGTCGCGACATCATCGGCATTGCCCAAGCCGTAGATCGCCGGGGTCGACAGCACCAGATTGTTCAGCAACGACTTGCCGGTCTGTGCGTCGTAGGTATCCAGAAGCGTGGTGCCATAGAAGTTGAACGCCTGGTCCGCCGACAGTTGCAGGGTTTCCAGCGCCGGGGCTCCCGTATGGGTGTCACCGCGCATCAAGCGTTCGAGCACTTGCTGGTTAAGGGTCAAGCCCGCTGGTAACACATTGCGCGCGGCCGCATCCGCCAGCCCGGCCGTGCTGCCGACGTTAATGTTGCTCAAGGCCAGCGTCAGGTGGCGAGTGCCATAACGCACGGTATCGTCCAGTTGCAGGGATTTATCGGTCGCAGCGACGATACTGCCCTCGGAATAGATCGTGGTCTGGCCCGAACAGTTGCCGCTCGGGCACACGCCGATCTGGATATCGCCCGTCGGCTCGGCGCTGTGGTTGACATAAGGCAGCACATTGATCAGGCCATTGGACACGGCCAGCATGCTCGGCACACCCTCGTAAACAAACCCGTCGCGAGCGTCATAGACCGCTGCACCGCGACCCAGGGTCGTAATCGAAGCCCCCTGTTCGATGACGATGTCGCCGGGGCCTGCCACGATCACCACTTCAGGTGCCGAGAGGGTCGCACCGCTGCGCACAAACACCGAGTTGCTCGGTGTGTTCACGCCATAGGGGAACTTGACGATATTGCCGTTACGGCCATATTCCACTTGGGGCAAGCCGCCAATAAAGATGCGCTTGGCATTCAGATTGTTAAGGCTTTGCGCCGTCAACGTCAGCCCTTCGAACGCCTCAAGCGGGCTGTTGGCATCGACGATTTGGGTGTACCGGCTCTCAAGGGTATCGCCGCCCAGATTGATAACCCCCACAGTACCGCCGTAACCGCCTTTGGCCGCCTCAAATTTGCCAATGCCGTCGAACGTGAAGGTGTCTTTGCCGGCACCGCCGGTAAACGCCAACTTGAGGGTTTTGGCGTCCACTTCCAGCATGGGCCGTGGTACACCGAGCCTGGCGGCATCAGCCATGGCAAATTGGGCGTAGCTGGTTTCGTTGTACTGCGAATAACGGCGCAATGTGTCGGCCGAGGTCAGGATCACCTGGCTGTTAACGCTGTTGTGAATGCCCGTATTGATAATCGACAGTTGCCCGGCCGTTGACCACGAACCGTTGCGCATCAGTGTTGTGGCGCCATCACTGCCCTGCCCGGCGAGGCCGTTGATCTCCACCCGGAAAGCCCCCGGTTTCAAGGCGTAGGTCGATGGCATCAAGGTGTAGGTACCTGCGGGCAAGCCCGGTACGCCTGCGCCAATGGTGATTTGCTGGCCCACCAGCGGCGTGCTCGCGCCGGCTTCGCCCGTGGCCGGTGCATAACCGGCTTGAACGCCCGGCACGATGGCATAAACCGGGTTGGTCGCCAGGCCCGGCAAGGTAAAACCGCTGCTGGCCCCAAACTGTACCAACGGGTTGAAACGCGCATCGGTCGAACCGCCACGCCCTGAAATAAAGCCTGCGCCCAACAACTCGCCGCCGCCGGACAAATCCAGGGTGGCACCGGGCAATACCGTCGCCTTCGTGCCGCCCAGAATCACACCGACGGTCAGTTCACCACTGCCGGACATCCCCAGGCCGCCCTGCCCGACGAAGACCACGTTTTTACCGTTGTAGCGATAAACCTGACCATCCACAGTGCCGCCATACGGCAGCACCAGGCCTTTGGCGCTGACCGACGTCAGGCTGCCCGGCAACAGTTCGACCCGGGAGTTGCCCGCGTTACCGAGTTCAATCATCCCCAGCGGCGCACGCAACACGCCGCCCTGTTTGATGGTGTAAGCCCCCAATTGCAAACGTCCGAACACCGAGTCCGGGGCCACGCCGTGATCATCGCCGACCTTTTCGATCGTCAGGGTGCGGGTCGGATCAAAAACCACCTGGTTATCGATGACGTCGATGCCCCCAACCAACACCTGAGCCTTGATTTCACTGCCTGGGTAAATACGCGCCGCGCGCAGAGTCAAATCCCCTGCTGTACGCAAAACGGTACTGAAACCGCTGGAGGTATCGCCGCCATCACGCCCGGCGAGAAAGCGCAGGTCGCCGCGGCTGTTGAGCTGGACGTTATCGAAGCTCAGCGTGTCGCCGAAACCAACGCGATCGCGAATGTCCAGCAGGTCGCTGTCAACGACTAACGTGCCCTCGCTGCGCAAACCTGGCGATGTGTCAGCGATGTAAGGCCGCGTCCAGGCTTCCATGCCGGATTTATCCGGTTCCAACAGACCACTGAGGACCACATGCGGGGCGCGGAGGTTAACGTGCGACCTCGGGTTGGCATTGCGTGTCAGGCTGACGCCACCGGTATACAGGTGCAGGCTTTGCCCCAGGCTCAGCGAGATATCACCGTCAACGCTGAACACACCCCGGACCAGCAACGTCAGGTTGTCAAAACCACCGGCCTTGACCTGATCCACACCGAGCGCACCGTGACCGTAGATCAGCGAATCCGCCGCCGCTTCAGCGCTGTCAGGCAGGGCGATGGTTTTATGCTGCTGGCTCAGCACCAGTTGGCGCACCGGCAACACACGGTCTGTAACGTGCTCGTTCAAGTAATACGGGGCTTCCAGCGCCAGCGACAGACGCCCGCCTGCCGCACCCGAGCCGCCGGCATTGGCTTTGAAGCTGCCGTCCAGGTACAGGCCATTATTGGAGGCGAAGGCAATATTGCCGCCATTGCTGGCCACATTGACGCGGCCCTGCCCCGGTATATCCAACAACGCCTGGCTACCGGACGCGTCCAGGCGTGCGCCTTCGCGCACCACCACAAACAGATCGCTGGCGGTGGCGATACCCGTGCTTGGGTTGACATCGCCGCCGACAATAATCTGCCCGCCATTGCGCACCTGACCATACACACGGCCACGGCTGTCAACAGCGGTCACGGCACGCGAGGCCACGTCAATCAGCGCCTGCTCGCCGATCCAGATCGAGCGGCCATGGCCGATGCCATCGACTGTACTGGATTCGCTGTTGCTCAGGCCCGTGAGGCTGACACTGCCGCCCCAGGCGTTCAGCGTGCCATCGACCGTCAGTTGGCCGATGCTGCGCAGGTTAATCGCTTGACCAGGGTCGACATTAATCTGTGCCCCTTTGCCCACGGTCAGCGCCGTGGTTGCGGCCAGCGCGCCCGTTGCGAGGGTGGTACCCGCGTTCAAGTTCAGGCTGGCACCCCGACGTTGGGTCAGCACACCTTTAAGCGCATCCTCCTGATACAGCGACGGCGTCCAGCGCTCAAGGGCCGTGGTCGGATCGCTGCCCGTTGGCGTGGACGCTGCCTGCTCGCCCAAATGATAAACCGGCATCGTCACGTCGACTTTCGTGCCATCGGTGACGATCAGCCCTTCGTTGCCGGTAATGTCGTAGGCCGAGAAGCCTTTATTGAAGAAGTCCCCTGCCAGATGCAGGGTGTCGGCCCCCGGCGCGGTGCCGTTGTCGCCGATCTGTACCTTGCGCGCCTGCACGGCCAGCGTGCCGCCGCCGTTTACCCCGTAACCGCGCACCTCACCGCCTAACTCCAGCGTGTTCATCGCCGCCAGCGTAGCGCTGCCGCCCTTGCCGCCGCTGGCCTTACCGTCCAGGCCAAGGGTTGCGCCGGACGACACCTCTACCACGCTGCCTTCGGCCAGGCTCAAGTCACCGGTGCTGCGCAGCGACACCTTGCCGCCATTCAAATACCCGGCGCTGGCGTTGTTCACACCGTCTTGTGCAAGGTTGGTCCAGCGCCCGGAAGCGTCGAGCTTGATCCCTTCGGCGACCTTGACCCACGCAGGCATCTCATCCGTTGGCCCCAGGTACACATCCCCCACGGTCATAGCACGCTCGGTGTCAGGCTGGTTGAGAATGTTGCCCGCGTTGATGTTGCCCGCATGGGCCGTGAGGTTGGCGTTAACCGCCACCCGTGGCGCAAACAGGGTGATATCGCCGCCATCGGCCACGTTAAGCGCGCCGTTGACCACAATCTGCTGCTTGGCCGAGGCCTTGAGCGCTCCCAGTTCGAAGCCATTGAGCTGGTCGCTGTCGAGAATGATTTTGCCCTGACGATCCGCTGGCAAGACCCCATCCAGGTTCAAGCCATCGGCAATTTTTTGCGCGTTGGACTCAAACAGCACCTCGTCCGCGACCGGGTTCAGGCCGTAGCGCAAGGTGCCGGTGGCTTTGTTGAATACCGGCGTGTAGCTGCCGATGATCAACTGCGCACGTTGCGCGGCGGCCAGCGGTGACTGCTGGTAACCGTCGAGATTAATGATCGGTGCCTTGCTCTGCCGATCACCTTGGAACACATCGCTGATCAGCTTGCCTTCAAGTACCGCACTGCTGGTGCCGACTACCAGCTTGCCCGCATCGCGGCCCACGGTGTAACCGGCTTCATAGCGGCGTTGCGGCGCAATCAGCGGGTTGTAGTAATGATCGGTACGGCCCCAGCGATCACTGCTGTCTTCATAACCTTTATAAAGGCCGCCATACAGAATGTCGCCCGGTGCACGGGACAACTCATACAAGCGACCGTCCGGCCCTTTGAGCCAGCTCTGCTGGATATAGCCGGCTTGCACATCCACCGTGCCGCCCGACAGGTTGATCTGCGCGCCCTGCTCGGTCACCACGTCTTTGCCGGTAAATGTCACCGTACCGCCCTGGGCCATCCACTCGCCCACGGTATGGCCCTGGGTGCCGAGGTAGCCGCCCACTTCCAGCAACCCGCCAGCGGTGTACCAGCGATCCGTGGCCGAGCCGTTGGTACCGGCCGGCACAAACACCAGCTCGCGCAAATCGACCCACACATCGTTGTTGATCAGCTTGCCGTTATCGCGGTTAACCGGCGCGTCGCGCTGCTCGTTACCCTGCACGTTGATCTTGATGTTGTTGGATTCCATCGACACCCTGACGCCGACCGCACCCGACACATCAATCATGGCACCGTCACGCACCAGGCTGCGCTGAGCCGCCGTGACCGCGACCTGGCCACCGGTCGCGAGCGTGATCGAACCGTCCTGAAACTCCACCGTGCCGCCGCTGACAATCTCGACACGAGACTGGTCGATACGGTCATTGATCGTGCTGAGGTTATTGAACTGCTCGGTGGCGTTGTTGACCGCATTGGCGCGACCGTCGAGGTTAATTAAACCGTTGTCGCGTTGGCTGTTAAGGGCGGTGTTGCCGGTTTCATCCAGCAAAATGGCCGTGGTACTGCCCTTGCCCAGCGTGACACTGCCGGTGGTATCGGTCACCGAGTTCAACAGATGAATCGTGCCGCGTGTGTCCACTGACGTACTGGCCAGCGCGACACCGTTTTGCTGCACCTGATGCCCGGTCAGGGTGACGTCGCCAGTTGAAGCCATGATCAGGCCATTGTTGGCGACCTTTCCGGCCGTGCTGTCCGTATTGAGACCGGTCGTCACTTCATTGCCACGGGTAGTTGAGCCCTGGTTACCGGCAGTGCCCACACCGCGCCGGATATAAAAACTGTCACCGGCGGCCAGGGTGGTTTGGCCTTTGGCGGTGATAATCGTACCGGCGTTTTCCACCTCCGCGCCGAGCAGCAAGGCATAACCGCCGGACTCCGTGGACTGGGTCGCGGCATGGGTCTGAATCACAGCACCGCGCTGCACTTCGACCTTGCCTACAGCATCGGTAAACGTGGGCTGGCTACCGTTGATATCAACGTAAAGGCCGCGCTGGGTGAACTGGTCATCGGTGATAGTCGCTGCGGCGGCTACCAGGTTGCGCACATTCACCTGGCTGGTGCCGGTGAAAATCACCCCGTTGTTGTTGAGGATCATCACCGTGCCCGCGCCGGTGATAGTGCCCTGAATTTCACTGGGGCGTGCATTCGGATCATTGACGCGGTTGAGCACGGCCCAGTTGGCCTGCTGCTGGAAATCGACCGTGGTATTGCGCCCGACGTTAAAGGTTTCCCAGTTCAGAATCGCCTTGTCGGCGGTCTGTTCGATCGTCACCGTGGTCTTGCCGCCGGCCTGGCTTTGCGTCGGGCCTTTGGCGTTGGTCCAGCCCTGGCTCAGGCTGTTATCGACCTGCAAACCACCCTTGCCCAGACCCTCAGGAATGGTCGACACCTGCCCCAACGCCGCTTGGCGCCCGGCGGCCTGCGCTGCCTGTTGTGCAGCAATGGCCGCGACGGTGGTGTTCAGCGTGGTCAAGGAGCGTTGCAACTGCTGATTGACCTTGGCCTGTTGATTCAACGAAGGGATCGTCGGCAATTGCGCGTTATTACGCGCCGCGGTGGCGGCCTGAGACGCGCCCTTATCGGCGAACCAGCCGGAACTGAACGGCGTGGCGGCGTGGGCCGTGCCTGCGGCCATCAGCAAGGCAATGGCATGGGCCAACGGCTTGAGACGCAGGATGGTATGGCCCCCTGGGCCTCTGGCATTCGGTTTAGCCGGTGAGTTGCAACGGACCATCTGGATTCATCCTCATAAGTTCCCGCCCGGGTGCGAGGTTCACGTACAGGAGATAGGCGGTTACAAGATGACGGGACTGAACTTTTGTCATGTAAAGTTCATCAACGGGCAGATGAGGGTCGGTGTGTTTCGTGGTCGTTGCCGACATTGCGCAGCGATCGTAAACCTGAATTCCGGAGCTGACAGGCACACCGCGCGGCCTGGTTTTACGACGCCTTCGGCGCCGGACGTAGCCTCGTTCTACTCGTCAACTGCTACAGGGGTAGTCGCTGGCGCAGCTAGCGTAAGCCCCGCGTTAGCTCAGCAATACAACCCCACCCGGCAGTTCGGTGCATTTGGCTCCATAGGCGTCACGTATCAGCAATGCCACGCCGGCCAGTTGTTGCAAGGTGAACCGGGCCTGGACCCGGCGCTTGCCCAGTTCTCGGTTAAGCAGCAGCAGTTTGCCCGGCCGGTAGCGGTTGATTTCATCCACCACAGTGGCCAGCGGGGCGTTGTTGAACACCAGAACTCGATCACGCCAGGCAAGCACTGCCCGTGTGTCGACGGTGACGGGAGCCTGGATGCCGGATGCGCTGTAGGTCATCTGCTGGCCACTGTCCAGGGTCGAGGTGCTGGCCCCCACCGCCACGGATAACGACCCTTCGATGCAGGTCACACACACGCTACGGTCAGTGTTGCGTACGTTGAACCGCGCTTGAGCAGCACTCAGCCAGCCCGCACCGGCCTGGACCTTGAGCGGTTGCGCGGCGTTGGCCACGACTTCCATCTCACCTTCCAGCAATTCAATGCCGCGCTCAGCACGGCTGATGCGGGTTTGTGTATTGAGTTCCAGGTGCACGCCTTCACTCAGGTCAATACGGCGCTGTTCCCCTACCGCCGTTTGATAGTCCGCTGTCAGCCCGGCCAACCCACCGGGCAGGTTGGCATGCGCCATAAACAACGCGGCCGAGGCGGCAATGGCCCCGCCCAGAAAGGCCCGACGGCCAACCGGGCGCGGGCGCTGCACCTGTTCAACCGCAGGCGACAGCTGTTGCCACAGCACTTTGGCCTGCTCGAAGGCCTCGGCATGCGCCGGGCTCTGCGCGCACCATTGCTGCAAGGCTTTGGCATCAGCGACCGTGGCCTGCCCCGACGTCAGCAGGACGAGCCAGTCCCGGGCTTCGTTGCGCCGTTGGCTGGCTGACGGGTCGCTAGGTTCTGGAAGTCTAAAAATGTTCAAGCGCGTAAATTCTCACGGATTAACAGGGACTCAACATTAAGACGGTTTACCGGCCCCGGGACCGAACCGCTGAATGGACTTTCTTTCCAGGCGCTGCGCACAAAAGCCCAACGCTGCCTTGATTTCCTTTTCGACCATGCGCGTCGAAATGCCGAAGCGGCGGGCGATTTCCTGGTGCGGCGCTTCTTCAAACCGCGCCGCTATCAGGATCCGCCGCTGACGGGCAGGCAGTTCATACAGTGCCTTGACCAACGACTCGATTTCTCTCTGCCCGCCGACAACACGGGAAGGGTCAAGGGCCTCATTGCCCGTCTGCAACAGGGCTTCGATTTCGCTGCCGGTCAGCAAGCGGGCATCGGCTTCACGGCGGTCGGCCGCAATGTTCAGGGCGATACGGTACAGGTAGGCGTTGGGTTGCAGCAGGTTGGGCGGAACCTCCATGCGGTCGACCCGCAGGAACGTTTCGTGCAGTACGTCGCTGGCTAAATCTTCTGAACCCAGGCGCTTGTGCAAACGCGTCTTGAAGTCTTCATAAGACGCCAAAAACAGACTGACCATTGGACTGTGCCCGGTAACTTTCATGACCTGAAGGCTCCTTCCCCGGTTGTGCATTTCATGCGTGTTCCTGTTGTTTCAGGCATCAAAAGTAAGGTGACCGGCAAACGCAGCGAACTCGGGGCCGGGCGGTCGATGCGTGTCGCGCTCAAGCTTCGCACCAGTGCTTCGTCGCGCTGTGCATTGCCGGTAGTGCTCACCAGACGGCTGAACTCAATCTGCCCGTGCGCGCTGATCCACACTTGCACCAGTGCGCGAAAGCTACCGGGCCGGGTCAACGGCGAGCGACACAGGCTGCGCTCGATCGCCTGTTGCAAGGCGGCGGCGTAACTGGTGTTGAGACGCTGTGCCGCCGCCCTCGCCTTCGCCCCCCGCACTTCGGGCTGAGGGTCGCTGCGTGGCACTTGTAACGTGAATGCATCACTGCTGGCGTATCGAGCCATCAGGCCACTCCCTGTCAGTAACACGTCCAAAGCCTGTTGTGCCGTGTAGCGGCCCTTTACCCCGATAGCGCGCCGGCCGTGCGTTAACTCTCGGTCCACCAGCACCGCCATGCCGGTTGCCCGACTGAACGCTTGCAACGACTCCTCCAGGTTGTGCGCGGGCAGGTTGAGGTCCAGCAAGCGCGGGGGTTCTGGGGCGGCTTGCCCGTGTTGCGTCCACAGCAGCACCAACAGCAAGGCCAGGCATGCGATCGCGTGCCGGCCTGATCCCCGTTCGCCCTCTGCTTTGCGTTGCTGCACGGCTGGCGTGTCCTGTAAAAGCGTCATCCTGAAGCCTGTTTATGAACCTGATGTTACGAAGATGGCAAAAAAACATCACTGTGACGCACAGGCCGTTGCTCTACACTTTCGCGCCAATGCGGCCCATCCCTGAGGGCCCGCCAGGAGGCTGCGATGAAGATGATTCCCCCCCTCGCCTGTTTGCTGCTGTGCGCAGGTGCCCCCCTGATGGGCCATGCCGAAGAAGCACCCAAGGGGTGTGCTGAAGTGAGTGTGGACGGCTACAGGGCACCCGATTTTGAATGCTTGAGCCAGCAACTGGGCAATGCCACAAAGGCGGCCAAAGCCGCGCAGAAAGGACGTGAAGGGTTGGCTGTACCCGTGGAAAAACGCGCGCCGAATCAAATCGGGCTGTCGACGCCGGCGGCCACCCACATACGCATGGGAAACACCTTTGGCACCTCGGCCACGCCTCAACGGCCGTGAGGTAGAGCAGGCACGTTGCGCGACCTGATCTCACGACGCCTTCGGTGCCGGATGCCACCTCGCCAAGCTCGTCAACGACGACGGGGTTGTCGTCGCTGCCGAGCAACACGGTGGTGTCCGGCGGGCGGTTTACCGCATGAACACTTGGGCGCTGGTGAGGGACATATCGCCCCCTGGCATTTTGATGTTGCCTATCTGTTTCAGGCTGTCGGCGTCAAACACCGCCACGTCATTGAAGGTGCCCGCCAGGTAGATTTTGGTCCCGGCCTTGTTGAACGAAATGCAGTAATAGGAATGGTCCAGTTTCGCTGACTGCAATAGTTTCTGTTCCTTGATGTCGTACTTGGCCAGTTTGTTCAACACGCCAAACATCAGGTTAGGGTCTTTGGGCGAGCGCATGCCGCTGAAGTAAATGTCGGTCAGCGGGCCAAAGTCCTGGGTCTCGGGCTTGCCGGTTTTCAGGTCAACGCTGAACAGACCGTACACGTAGTCGGCGGTGGCCGGGTCCTGTTTGTCGTCCTTGAATTTGGCTGCGGTGTAGAGCAGCGCCAGTTCATTGCGGTAGGTCTGCTGGTTCCAGATGTACAACACATCCGGGGCGCTGTAGTTGGGGCGCTTCCAGTGGCGACTGGGGATCAGCACATCAAACTTGCCGGTGTTGACGTCGACTTTGTAAATATCGGCACCCACCGCGTACAACGTGCCGTCATGGCCACTCTGCATGATGGTCAACTGCCGGGGCGCGGGGTAGCTGCGAATTGGCTTCGCGTCCTGGCCCGCGTCGGTGGCGTATACGTCCAGCCGGGGTTGCTGCACTTCGTAGCGGTCATTGAGCATCAGCGTCGGGTTGGCAATGGTGTACAGCTCTTTGCCGTCGTGGCTGACGGTAAAGGCGAACATCGAACGCGCCTTCTCCCCCGGTTTCTGCGTGATGCTGGCGTGGAAGACCTGCTTGCAAGTGTCCAGGTCCACGCCGTACACGTCGGCAAAACGGTTGTTGAGTACGTACGCGATTTTACGGTCCGGCGAGATTTGCACGGTGCCCGGCCCGAATGCATCGCTCATCGCGCAGGTTTTGAGCACCGTGTCGGTGGCCAGGTCGATCACGTTCAGGTTGTTCGGGTAATTGACGGTCACCATGTATTCGTGACCGGGTTGCAAGGCAGTGCTTTCATTCGCCAAAACGCTGAACGAACAGGCGCTCAGAAGCGCCAGTGCGGCGTGGCCGCAGGCTTTGATACTCGGCATGCTGGAATCCTTATTCGTGTTCTTGACGTTCCAAACAGGTCATTTGTCTTTTGGAAAGACGGTGCCCAGGTTGCGCCAGTTGTCATTGGAGGCCTGGGCGTCTTTGTTCCAGTCCGGGTAGGTGCTCATGATGTCGGGCACCTGCGCCGGCCACCAGCACGGGTCGGAACAGCCGTAAAGGTCGGCTTCCATCGGTTGGCACAACGACGACACGCCGCCAAACGCATCGATTTCCCAGCCTGGGTCGGTGGTGGACGTGCAGCCGGTCACCGTGCTCATGGCCACCACGTCTTCGATGCGGTTTTCGGCCGCGGCCTGATCCAGTTTCAACGCTTTGTTATTGATTGCCTTGAGATGTTTCATATCAGTGTGCCTTGCGCGGAGTGATGTAGCTGCTGATGAACGCAGGGTTGTGAGTCATGATCCGGGTGTACACCTCGATGCCGAAGTCCACCCAGTCACGCATCAGGTCACAGTAGTGATACGTGGGGTGGGTCGGGTCGCCGTAGCGGGCATAGCTTTCGTGGTAGCAGCCGCCGGAGCACAGGTTGCGGATGCGGCAGTCCTGGCACCCGGTGTTGCTGCGGTCCAGGCGCTGGGACAGAAAGTCATTGAGTTCCACCTGTTTCACGCTGCTGTGGACGTTGCCAAACGTCGGCAACGACGAGCCGGTAAAGCGATGGCACAGGTTCAGCTCGCCCTTGTGGTCCACGGCCAGCATCTTCAGACCCGCACCGCACGGCAGCGCTTTTTTGTGGCCTTCGTGGATGTCGGTGATCAACTGGTGCAAGTTGGAAAAGCCGATATTGCGGTGTTCCAGGGCGGCCTCCAGGTAGCGCGCGCCCAGGCGCTTCATGCTGGCGAACACTTCAATCAACTCGTCACTGGACAGGTTGTAGCTGCTGATATCGCCGGAGGTGACCGGGGCGAAACCGACTTCGGCAAAGCCCAGTTCATTGAACAGGTGGTCCCATATGGTCTCGATGTCCGTAACCCCGGTGGTCAGGGTTACCCGCGCGCCCACCGGGCGGCTGGTATAGCGCGACAGCAGCATTTGCGCCTTGCGCCGCACCACGTCGTAAGTACCCTGCCCGCCCACCGTGATGCGGTTGCGGTCGTGCACGGTTTTCGGCCCGTCGATACTCACCGATAAGCCGAACCGGTGCGCGTTGAGGTAGTCGACGGTGTCTTCGGTCAGCAGGGTGGCGTTGGTGGTCATCACAAACTCCACAAACTTGCCCGCTTCGGCAAAACGCTTTTCACAGTAATCGACCATGTGCTCGATCAACTTGCGATTGCTCAACGGTTCGCCGCCGAAGAACACCACGGTGTAGCGCTCTTCATCCGGCGACTCGCGCAGCAGCATTTCCACTGACGCCACGGCGGTGTCGATTTCCATTTTCTTGCCGGCCGACGGCTTATCCAGGTCTTCCTTGTAGCAGTAGGTACAGCTCAGGTTGCAGCCAGTGTTGACGTTGAGCACCACGGTATTGATGGCCGTGCGCTCGACCCGCAAGGTGGCGATGTCCGGTGTCAGCGGCGAGCCGTCGCTCACCACCTCCAGCGCCATCAGTTCGCGCAGGGTTTCATTGACCTCTTCACCGTTGAACCGGGCCGCCAGGCGCAGGGCCAGGTCTTCGGAAGAACAGCCCTCAAGGCGCAACGCATCGATAATGGTGCCCGTCAGTTCGTCACTGGCAAACAGTGAACTGCTGGGGATATGGAACAGCATGCGGCCCGCATCCACCTGCACTTCGTGCAAGTTACGCTCAACCAGATTCAAAATAGCGCCCATCACAAACCTCCTGTGCAGGCCCCGTCTAAAGAGTACCTGCGGTCATTCCCATTAAGTGTCTGAAGCCTTGGGTTCAGCCAACTCACGGAATGGGTGGGTTGTTCCAGCGTTGCAGGGTGACAATCAGTTGCCCGGCACCGGTCAACGGCTGGCCGGCATCATCAACCGCGGCGATCACTTTCAGGTTGCCAGCATTGTTGGTGGACATTTTGCGCAGCGGGTTAGGCCCGGCATCACCGGGGGTGAAAATGCCCGTGTCGGCCTGCATGGTGCCGGCAAACTTGACGTCTTCGTCCTCTTTGGCCTGCTCGTTGAAAGCCTCTACCGACCATTTCGCCGGCACCACGCCGATGCGATACAACGTGCCATCTGCACCTTTGCCCCACGCTTCGGCATCAAAACGCCCCTGGACTTTAGGCGTCGACCCGCCGCCATCGCCCACCCGCGCCACGGCGAATTGCGGCACTACCTTGACCTCGGCAATCCGGTTATAGACTGCCAGGGACGGGCCTTTCAGCGCACCGACGGCCACTTCGCGAACGCCCGGCTGCGCGTCGGCAGCGGCCTTGACCCGCACCGTGATCCGCTGCGGGGTTTGCGCCAGAACCTTGACCACCTGCACGCCTTTGCCAAAATCAGGCGTGCCCTTGAGGTCGCTGCCAATCAGGGTCACGTCGGTCTCGGTGCCCGCCTTCACATAGGCCGGCTGTACCGCCAGCAAGCGGCTGCTGCCCTGTTGCGCGGCGATAAAGTCCAGGCCGCGCTCATCGTGGTCAGCCTCGAACATGCGGCCCTCCATCAAATGGTCGCGGGCCGCAAAGACCTGACGCATGGCCACGCCATCAATGTTCACGTTGGCGCGCCATTCATAACCGCTGTACAGCAGCGCGCTGCCGTCGCCGTTGAACGGCGTGCCATCGGCGTACTGGCCTTTGACGCTGACCTTGAAGGTATCCTTGCCGTCGGCCGTGACACTCATGACCCCGGCCACATCACCCTTGCCCGGCAAGTGCCCGCTGAAACTCCAGTCGCCCACCAGCGTGTCGCTTTTCGGCGCAACACTTTGCCATTGCTTCCAGGCCGGGTTGTCCAGCCCGTAACGCTCGGCCAACACCGGGACCATCTCGGTACGGGCCAGGTCGAACCACTCACGGTCGCGTGACAGCGCCTGGTATTCCAGCGACGGCCACTGGCCGAGGTGGAAGTTCACCAGCCGCTCCCATTCCTGCGCCGGGCGGCGTTGCAGCGCGACCCGGGCACCCGAGTGGCAGCGACCGCACATTTGCGTGGTCTGCTCGTCGAAGTGCTCGGCCGCATTGAGCCGCCGTTCCAGGGCGTAACGCATGCCGTCGGTTTCGCTGGGGGCCAGGCCCTGCGTATCGGCCAGGTATTTGACCAGAGTGCGGCGGTCTTCATCGCTGATCTTCAACCCATGCATGGTTTGCATCCGGGCGATGCTCATCAGCCAGCCTTCGGGCGTTTTGCGCTGGTGGCTGATACGGCTCAAACCGTTATCGGCCTCAGGGGTGTGACAGCCCATGCAGTTTTGCTTAAGGAGGGTTTGGGCGTCGCCTGCCGCCAGGCTGTCTGGGGCATGCAACGCTACACAAGCGGCCACAGCCAGCAGGCTGGCGCTCAGGCCTGATCGGAGTTTTCTCTTCATCAACGTCGAACCTCGCACGGAACTTTCTTATTGTTGTGACTGATCGTTTTTATGGTTTCTACCGCCCGCAGCGCACTGCAGGCGAAGGCAAGAGAAACGTCTGAGGTGTGTCATACACGGAGCGTGCCAGCTTATTAAATAGTTTTAAAAACAACAGGTTATATATTTACGACATTCATTCCCCCTCGATTTGGCTGCACCGGGCCGTCTAATAACGCGACAGCTGTTGCACTCTGAGACGCTGCGAAAACCGTCTCAACAGCGTCGCAGATTGCGACAGTTACACCCCCGGATCACCCGCAAAACGTGACGCAAGCCCCTATAAAACGGGGCTGCGGCAAACTGGCACAACCGTTGCGAGGCACCCCGTCACACTCATAAGACGAGGTCCTACCATGCCATTTTCAGAGCTGCTAGCTACCACCCAGGCTTTTATTCAACGCGCGCCCCGCATGCTGATTGGTGGCGAGTGGGTGGAGGCCGCAGATGGCCAGACCATGCCCCTGCACAACCCCGCCACAGGCGACGTGCTGTGCGTGGTTCCCAAGGCCACCCCGGCCGATGTTGACCGCGCCGTGCTCGCGGCCCGCCACGCTTTTGACGACTCTGCCTGGACCCGCACCCGCCCGCGTGAGCGCCAGAACCTGTTATGGACGCTGGCCGACCTGATGCAGCGCGACGCCGAGCAACTGGCGCAACTGGAATGCCTGAACAATGGCAAAAGCGCGGCAGTGGCCCAGGTCATGGACGTGCAACTGGCCATTGATTTCTTGCGCTACATGGCGGGCTGGGCCACCAAAATCGAAGGCACCACGGTGGACGTCTCCGTGCCGCTGATGCCCAACGAGCAGTTCCACAGTTTCGTTCGCCGGGAAGCTGTGGGCGTGGTCGGGGCCATCGTCGCGTGGAACTTTCCCTTGCTGCTGGCCTGCTGGAAACTCGGCCCGGCCCTGGCCACCGGCTGCACCGTGGTACTCAAACCGGCCGACGAAACCCCGCTGAGCGCGCTCAAGCTGGCCGAACTGGTGCTCGAAGCCGGCTACCCGCAAGGCGTATTCAACGTGGTCACCGGCACGGGCATCACCGCAGGCTCGGCCCTGACCCACAACCCGTTGGTGGACAAACTGACCTTTACCGGCTCCACAGCGGTGGGCATCCAGATTGGCAAAATCGCCATGGACGCCATGACCCGCGTGACCCTGGAACTGGGCGGCAAATCGCCAACCATCGTTATGCCCGACGCTGACCTGAACGCCGCCGCTGCCGGGGCGGCCAGTGCGATTTTCTTTAACCAGGGCCAGGTGTGCTGCGCGGGCTCGCGGCTGTATGTGCACCGCAAGCATTTCGACCGGGTCGTGGGCGACATTGCCGATATCGCAAACGCCATGAAACTGGGCAACGGCCTGGACCCGAGCGTCGACATGGGCCCGTTGATCTCGGCCCGCCAGCAAGAGCGCGTGTCACGCTACATTGAAACCGGCCGTGCCAGCGGCGCAACCCTGGCCTGCGGCGGCGAATCGTACGGGCCGGGTTACTTCGTCAAACCGACCGTGATAGTCGGGGTCGACCAACAGCATGCACTGGTGCAGGAAGAAATTTTTGGCCCGGTGTTGGTTGCGATCCCGTTTGACGACGAAGCCGAGGTGCTGCGCATGGCCAACGACAGCCCATACGGTTTGGGCGCGAGCATCTGGTCCAACGACCTGGCGGCAGTGCACCGCATGATCCCGCGGATCAAATCGGGTTCAGTGTGGGTCAACTGCCACAGCGCCCTCGACCCGGCGCTGCCGTTTGGCGGTTACAAAATGTCGGGGGTGGGTCGGGAGATGGGCTATGCCGCCATTGAACATTACACCGAGCTTAAGTCGGTGCTGATCAAACTCTGAGTGACGGGGCGGGCTTTCGCGTGAAGCGTGGATGTTTAAAGATCGCGAACACGCTCGCGCCTACAGCAACCGGTTGATCGTTGCCATCAAGGCTTGAAGCCTTGGCTGATCAACCACCCTCTGAGCATTCGTCCCTGTTCCAGCGTCAACCCGGCCAATACGTGTTCGGCCGGTTCGCGCCATAACCGGCGCACCAGCGGTGCGACTTCAACCCCGTGTACATGCCAGATCCCCAGCGGCTGGTCGGGGCTGATCACCACGTCGGCTTCGTCCACGTAGCCATCGCGCAACACCGGTGCCCGCTCAATGCGCAACAGGGCGAAATCCGCCTCGGCATGGGCCGCGGCGGTGTCTGGCCATTGTCGTCGCGCTTGCCAGAACGGTTGCAGCGGCCAGCGCTGTTCATCGGCATAAAAATCCCGACCCATACGCGCAAATCGCATAAATAACTGCTCGACCCGCTGCTGGTGAAACCGCCGGGCCAAGGCGCGGCGTTCAGGCTTGCACAGTAGGGTATTGATCACCGCTGGGGCCTGTAACGCCGAGGACAGTGACTGAAAAATGCCATTGCCCGACAGCGGGTCAACGGCCATGGCTGCATCACCCACGCGAATCCAGCGGTCGCCGCACACTTGGGGGCTGAGGATCGCGGTGCTGCTGCGGGCGTGCACGTGCACGTCGACGCACGGCTGATCGACAAACAGGCCCTGCGCCAAGGCCGAGGCCTGTCGGCGTTCGCGGCAGTAATCCTGCAGGTGGGCCTTGCCTGGCAAGTCGGCACTGGCTACATCCACCGTCCATTGCCAATAACACTGGCCGTCATCGCGCCGGGCCATCCAGGCCCAGCCCGTGTCCAGGCTTTCAACGGCACTGGCGGTAGGGCCCGCCGGGCCATGCCAGCGATTGAGCAAGCTGACGGTTTCAGGGCCACGCCGGCCTTTGCCCAAGGCCGGGGCCTGGCGCCCGCGCGCCTCCACCAGAAAGTCGGCCTGCCAGGTGTCACCGCCTTCAAGCACGATGGTATGGCCCGACGCGGTTGAATCAACCGACAGCACCCGCCCTTCAATCACCTTGACACCCGCACGGTGCAAGTCGGCTCGCAGGCCGCGATCAAACCGCGGGCGGTCAATCAAGTATTCGATGTTTTGCGCATGCTGCTGGCCGTTCCATGACACCTGCCGCTGGGAAGGCAGCGTGGCATCGGCCAACGCCTGATGCAGCCCCGCATTGCGCAAGGCCTCCAACACGCGCACCGACACGCCTTCCAGCGCCGCAAACCGCCGCCACTCACTGATCAACGTGACCGGATAACCCAACCGCCGCAACCCTAGCGCCACAGCCGCTCCAGCAGGCCCGGCACCAAGTATCACCAGCGCGGTCATGGCCCAAGCCTGCGTTCGGGCCCGTGATAGTGAGCATGGGCTTGCAACCATTGAATGATCTGGGCGTTGCTGGCCACTGGCTGTTCCTGCAAATAGCCCGCAATATGCCCGCTCAAGGCGGCACAGCCCAGGCTGGCCCCCGATTGCCCCGGCCGTGAGCCCTGGACACAGGCGGCGAAATCCGCCTGGGCACTGTTGAGCCACGACCATTGATCACTCGCGCACCGAGCATCCCCTGTCACACGCAGCACCTGCGGGTAATCGGCCGGGTACACGCCTTGGCCCTGCGCCGGGCTGGCCGCACATAACAGCACGCCCTGCTCCACTGCAAACGCACAGGCCTCGCGCAGCATTTCGCGGTCGTGGCGCAAGCCCAGGCTTAGGTTGATCACACGCACGCCCGTGGACACCAGCCAGCCGATTGCCGCGCCCAGTTGCCAGGCGCTGGTCACGCCCCGACGGTCGAACACTTGCGCCACACACACCTGCGCGCCCGGTGCGCGCCGGGCGATGGCCTCGATCACCGCACTGCCATGGCCCAGCGCGTCGGGCTCCAAATCGCCGCACAACAGTTGCCCGTCGTCCACCCAGAAGCGCCGCCCGGCTTCAACCCGCAGGTGCTGGGAAAAGGCATGACCGCTGTCCACCACGCCGATCAATACGTCAGGCTTCATCGTGCACCTTCTTCAGCGTCAACGCGCCGTTCAGTAATTCAAAACACAGGTCGGCATCGGCCAAGGTGGACGGTCGGTGGCTGATCAAGATGCGCGTACGGCCCGCAAACAGGCGATCGATGGCATCAATCACCTCACGCTCGGTGGCTTCGTCCACCGCCGACGTGGCCTCGTCCAGCACCAGTATCAACGGGTCTTGCAGCAAGGCACGGGCGATGGCGATACGTTGTTTCTGGCCCCCGGACAACTGCTGGCCGCGCTCACCCAGCGGGCTGTCGAGGCCTTCGGGCAAGGCGGCGATCAAGCTGTCGAGTTGCGCCAACCGCGCCACTTCAACAATGGCCGCCCGGCTGGCATCGGGCACTGCATAAGCCAGGTTATGCGCCAGGCTGCCGCGAAACAGCACAATGTCCTGACTGACCACGGCCATTCGGCGGCGCAGGTCAAACAGGTCGAGTTCGCGCAGGTCGACGCCGCCCAGCAGTACGCGCCCGCTCTGGGGGTCATGGTGACGTTGCAGCAGGTCGACCAGCGTCGATTTGCCGACCCCGGAGCCGCCGCTCAGGGCCACTTTCAGGCCGTAGGGAATGTGCGCGGTAATGCCGTTCAGGGTGGCCTGCCGCCCCGGGTGGGTGAAGTGCACCGCGTCAAACTGCAGATCGCCGGTGTCCGGCATCGGTCGCGGTGCCGGCGGCGAAACCACCGCCGGTTGTTCGCCACGCAGTTCCATGACCCGGCCCAGGCTGACGGTCATGCGCTGAATCGCGACGTACAGCCCAAGCAAACTCTGCACGGGCCCTACCGCCATGCCCAAGTAGGTGGAAAACGCGATCAACGCCCCGAGTTGCCAGGTGCCCTGCACCACCCAATAGCCGCCAATCAGAAACGCACAGGCCCGCGACAGCGAGGTCAGGGTACCCGGCACGGCCTGGGTGAAAAACTCGGTGACTTGCAGGCGCAGCAACTGGCTCATGTAGCCCTGCCCCAGGGTGTGCAGGCGTTGGGCTTCGCGCTGCTGCTGGCCAGCCGACTGGATAAACTTCATCACCGGCAGGGTCTCGACCATAAACGAGGACACATCTGCCGAGCGTTCACGCAAGTGCCGCACGTCGCGCTCGACCTTGCGCCGCATCCAGCGCAGCCACAGCACGTCGAGGGGAATCAGGACCAGCGCCAGCAACGACAGCTCCCACGACAGCGCCAGCAACATGGCCAGCGCGACCACCAGCCCGATCACGCTGGACACGGCCGAGAACAGCGAGTCCACGGCAAAACGCTGGATTTCCGCCAGGTCGCCGTCCATGCGCGACATCAGGTCGCCGATGCGCCGCTGGCCATAAAAGCCCGGGGACAGGGTTTGCAAATGCTGGTACAGGTCGTCGCGCAGGGCAAACAGAATGCGCCCCGAAAGCCGCGTGTGCAGGTAACGGTTGACGCCTGAAAGCACAGTGCCCAGCAGCCCGGCCACAATCATCAGCCCGGCCACCCCCGCCAGCACCGTGAAGTTGCGCGCCAGCAAGCCATCGTCAATCAGTTGTTTGGTCAGCCACGGCTGTACCAGCACCAGCGATGACGCGCACACCGACAGCCCCAGCAGCCCGGCAATCGCCAGCCGGTGGGGCCGCACAAAGCTGTAAAGCCAGCGCAGGGCTTGGTGCAGGGCGTCCGGGTCGGGGCTGTCGACCAGCCCTTTGATCAGCCGGCGCATCAATCGCGCAACTGTTTGAGTTTGCGGTACAGGGTGGCCCGACTGATGCCCAGGGTTTCAGCCGCCGCCGACACATTGCCCTGATGGCTGTCCAAAGACTGGCGAATCAGTTCTCGCTCGTTTTCGCGAATGCTCCCTGCCGCCGGTCGTTCAGTGGCACTCAGGTCATCGAGCAGGCTGTCGGGCAGGTGATCGAGGGTCAGTTCGCTGTCGTGCGGCTCGCGCATGGCCAGGGCGGTGCGCAGCACCATGTCCAACTGGCGAATGTTGCCCGGCCAGTGATACCCCTCAAGCAGGCGTTGCAGGTCGGGGTGCAGGTTGATACCGGGCGCACCGAAACGCGCCAGCAGGCGCTCGATCAGTGCGCTGAAATCTTCACGTTCGCGCAAGGCCGGCAGCATCACGCTGATGCCGTTGACCCGGTAAAACAGGTCTTCGCGAAAGTGCTGCTCCTGCACCCAGTGCTTGAGGTCGCGGTGGGTGGCGCAGATCAGTGCGATGTCGATGTCCTGTTCTTCACCGGCCCCCAGCGGTGCCACCTTGCGGTCTTGCAACACCCGCAGTAGCCGCGCCTGCAGGGCCAGCGGCATATCACCAATTTCATCAAGAAACAGGGTGCCGCCGTGGGCCTGTTGCAAGCGTCCGATCATGCCGCCACGGCGTGAGCCGGTAAACGCGCCGTCACGGTAGCCAAACAGTTCAGACTCGATCAGGCCTTCAGGGATGGCTGCGCAGTTCACCGCCACAAACGGTTTGGCGCTGCGGCTGCCGGCGTTGTGCAGCGCGCGCGCCACCATTTCCTTACCGGTACCGGTTTCCCCCAGCAACAGCACGGGCAGCTCATTGGCCAACCCTTTGCAGGCCATGCGCAAGGCGCGGGCATAGCGGGTGTTATTGCCCGCCAGAGCGTCCAGGTCCGGGTGCGCAGGTGGCGATTTGGCGGGCGTGCGCACGGGTGTGGCCAAGTTCGCCGAGCGTTGTGGCGCGCGCAGCGCCTTGTAAAAGAACTCGCCTTTGGCGGTTTGCAGGCTGCCGAGGCTGCCTTGCTGCAAGCGCGACAGCAATTGCAAGCCATCAACCCCCAGAAACGCTTCGCAGCGCTGGCCCACCAACGCTGAGCGCTCAGTTTGAAGCAATTGGCAGGCCTGGCTGCTGGCGGCCAGAATATGGCCCTCCAGGCTGACCGCCAACAGGCCTTGCCACGGTGATTCCAGGTACTGGTGGCGGCTGTGGAAGGCCAGCACGATCTGTTGCGGGTAACTGGCGTGAAACACCCGGCTCTCAATCTGCCCGACCGCCATGGACAGCAACGATGAACTGTCATGGAAGCGCCCCAGCGGGCCTTCGCGGGTCAGGTCGAGCACACCGAGGATTTGCCCCTGGGGGCAATGGATCGGCACCGACGTACAGGAAAAATTGCTGAGCCGGTCCAGGTAATGCTCGCCGCAATCGATCAGGGTGGGGCGTGCTTCCACCAGTGCGGTGCCGAGGGCGTTGGTGCCGCGCACCGCTTCACTCCAGCAGGCCCCCGGGGTGATGCCTTGCAGGCGGCTGTCGGCGCGCCCTTCCACGGCGAGGATGGTGGCCTCGCAGTTGGCCAGAATGATCAGCCCTTCCTTGCCTTGGCGCTGGGCCAGGTAATCAATGGCGGGCAAGGCCGCGTCCATCAGTAACTGGTTACTGGCCAGCAACAGGTCAAGGTTGGCACCCGCACCGAGCGCCAGTTCCTGCTGGCTGTTGAAATGCACGCCGTGGCTGAGGCTGCGTCGCCAAGAGGCATCGATTTCAGCCCGCAGGACGCCATCGGGCACCTCGCCTTCAAGGTGCAATATTTCCCGGGCCAGCCGGGCTTCTCGCAAGGGTTTGGGCGCATTGGTTTTTATCAGGCTCATCAGACACTCCCCAGCCGCACGCCTTGGTGTTTTTTTTAGATTCGCGCACTGTTACCAATCTTTACGTTAACGTAAGGGCAATGGCAAGGCCTGACGTCCAGGCATGCCTCACATTTTTAAGGATGATCACGGTATGTCGCAGCTCACCCCTTCCCTGCAAGACACCGCAGCGCCTGAGGGCGTGTGTTACGGCTGCGGTAGCAGCAATGCTCAGGGGCTGCATATCAAGAGTTTTTGGCACGAAGACGGTGTGCATGTGATGGCCGAACACCTGCCGGATCCCCGTTATTGTGGTTGGCCCGAGTTGGTGTACGGCGGCCTGATCGCCATGCTGGTGGACTGCCATTCGAACTGGACCGCCATGGCTTATCACTACCGCGCCGAGCAGCGCGACTTGGCCAGCCTGCCGCGCATCAACTGCGTGACGGGCCATTTGGGTATCAAGTTCATCAAACCAACCCCCATGGGCGTGCCCCTGACCTTGCGGGCGTATGTCGAAGGTGAGGTGGGCCGCAAGAGCCGCGTGATCTGCGAGGTGTACGCGGGCGACATATTAACCGCCGTGGGCGACTCGGTTTTCGTGCGCGTGGACACCGATCAACTGGCCGGTGCGGCGCATGGGCGTCACGCCGAGTGATGACGCTACATGGGGAGGGGCAAGCTGTGCCCACTGCCAAAGGCGTCGTGAAATCAGGCAGCGCACTGCGCTGATTGCCTGATTTTTCACACGTTTGGTTGACGCACAAGGCGACCAATGGTCATATGCGCGCCTGTTTCAGGTGTCCTCAGCCATCGCGCTGTGGGTGAAACGGGAAGCCGGTACGTCTTTGGGCCAATCCGGCGCTGCCCCCGCAACGGTATGCGAGCGAAGCATTCACAACGCCACTGTGCCCTGAACGGGAGCATGGGAAGGCGAATGCTTCATGACCCTCGTGAGCCCGGAGACCGGCCTGATCCGATTTACGGCAATCCGCGGTGGGCGGGTGCAGGCCTTGGCGTGTGCACATTTGCTGCTGCCCGTCGATTTTCTGCGTCAGTTCCCGCCGGTTGCCCACTTTGGCTCAACCCGACGGTGCTCCATGACAGCTTCCACACAGCCCTCCCCCCCTTTTGTCTGGCCTGACCACGAAGCAGCGTTTTATGCCGAGCATCTGGCCGCGTCCAATTATGTTGAGCGCGTGGGCGGCCGTCTGCTGGAAGTGCTCGGGCCTCAGCGACAGTTGCTGGATATCGGTGCCGGTTCGGGGATTCTCGGCCGGCACCTGCTGGTACCGGGCGGCCAATGGACGGTGGTCGAGCCCAATGCCTTCATGCGCAGCCGTGTCCGGCACTTGGCCGCACAACCGCCCAGCGTTGACCTGAACCTGCATGCCGGGCTTTGGCAAGACCTGGCGCAGTTACCCATCAGCCCTTGCCACACCGTGCTGTGCGCTAATATTCCGGTGAGTGACGGGCAGGCCGAGGCCTTTTTGCGGCAAGTACAACCCTTGGCCAGCCGCACGCTGGTGTGGAACCTGCCCGCCCAAGAAGGGCCGCGCACTTATTGCCTGTCCGGGTTTCTGCCGCCTCAGTTGCACGGCAGTGACATGACCCCCGGCTACCAGTTGACCCTGGCCGAACTGCCGGCCGCAGCGCAGCCCGACGAGGTTCACTTCACCGACTGGGCGTTCAGCACGTTGTTCCCCTCTCACGAGGCCGCCCTGGCGCACTTTATGGACAAACTCGGTGCCCTGGACGGCAGCGCGCTGGGGCAGCTTGAGCGGCACCTGCAGGACCACCTGCAAAAAACACCGGGCGGCTGGCTGGCCAGTGCCCCGAAGCGAGCGGCCAGCTTGATCTGGCACCGTCAATAACACCAATAACACTACTTGCGGACGTCTCCATGCTTAACCTACGCCACAGTATTTGCGCGGCCATTCCCCTTTGGTTGGGCTCCGGCCTGAGCGCCATGGCGGCTGAAAATCCGTCGATCCTGCACTTGGACAGCACCCTGGTCAGTGCGCCCCGCGCCGGTGAGCCCCTGAAAGCGGTCACCAGCACGGTGCAAGTGATCGACAGCGATCAGATCGCGCGTTCTTCGGCCCGCAGCCTCACGGATTTACTGGCAGAAAACGCCGTCGGTTTTTTCAGCGAATGGACCCCGGGGCAAACCTCGATCAACATTCGCGGCGGCAATACCGATGGGCAGGGCCGCGATTACCGCAGCCAGGTCACGGTGCTGGTCAATGGCCGTCGAGCCGGTACGGCGAACATCTCCAAGCTGTCCCCCGCGCAGGTGGCGCGCATTGAAGTGATCCGCGGCCCGGCGTCGGTGATTTACGGCAGCCAGGCCATGGGCGGCGTGATCAATATCATCACCCGCAACGGCCGCAACACTGAAGGCGGTGGCGCGAAGATTCAGGGTGGCTCCTGGGGGCTGGCGCAAGGCAGTGTGTACCAGAGCGGGGAAGCCGGCGCGCTGGATTACTACGTGGGCCTGGACACGGGCCGCCGCAACGACTACCACAGTGCGAGCGGCACCCAAAAAAATACGGCCTGGAAGCGCCATGGCGGGTTACTGGCCCTGGGCTATGACGTGTCCGAAGATCAACGCATAGACCTGACGCTGCGCTCAGACGGCATTTATGACGCCGGTTTTCGCGGTTCTCAGTGGAACTATGACAACTATGACAACCGCTATAACCAGTCCATCGAGGCGAACTGGACGGCCAAACCCACAGCGTGGCTGAACTGGTCCTCACAGTTTTATGCGTTCCACGATGTCGACGACCTGCATTGGGGCTCGCCGGTGCAAGGCAACGGCTCCCCCGGTTTTAGCAAGGACCATATCGAGCGCCAACTGGATGCTTACGGCTTCAGGTTGACACCGCAGTTTCTGCTGACCCCCTCCACCGATTTGCTGGTGGGCGTGGACCTGGAAAAAAGCAAACTGCGCAATGAGCGTTTCCGGGTGGCCGTCAACGGCTCTACCAGCAGCCAGGTCGCCCCTTATGACATCAACTCCGATGACCTCAACGCGGCCGTGTATGCCGAGCTGATGCAACGCCTGATGGACGACCGCCTGACCCTGCGTGCCGGTTCGCGCTACAGCTACGGGCGCTCCAGCACCGTCAAGACCGACTACATGCCGCTGCTGGAGGAGCAAACCCGCACCTTCAACAAAGTCACCTACAGCCTGGGCGCGGCGTATCAGGCGTTGCCGGGCGTAAAAGTGCGCGCCGGGGTGTCCACCGGGTTCCGGGCACCACTGGCGGGCGAATTGGGGGCCGACTTCACGTCCATCAGCGGCAGCCAGACACTGGGCAATGCCAACCTCAAGCCCGAGACCAGCCTGCAGTTCGAAACGGGCGTTACCCTGACCAACGACAACCAGTTCTTCGACCTGGCGCTGTTTGAGAACCGTATCCAGGACCGCATCACCACTGCGCCCATCACCCGCACCGTCAGCCAGTACGTCAATGGCAGCGGCGACGCGGTCATTCGTGGCCTTGAAACGCAATGGCAGTACGACCTGGCCAGCGCCCTGGCGTTGGGCAATGAGCGCATTTTGCGGCTCAACACCAACACGGTGTGGAACTTCGATATGGACGACAAAGGCGCAGCGAAAACCCTGACAGGCCCCCACCGCGACCAGATCCAGCGCATGTACCAGTACCAGGCCAGCCTCGGCCTGACCTACGGTCGCGAGCGCGATTGGGACGTTGGTATCAATGGCATCCTGCGCGGCCCGGTGTATTACCGCACAGAAGAACGGCTGTTGAACCCCGACACCAACTATGTGTACCGCAAGTCGCCCTTCTGGGTTTTCAACCTGCGCGGCAACTACCACGTCACCGAACAGCTCAGCCTGTTCAGCGGCGTCAACAACCTGTTCGACATGGACCGCAGCACGCTGTTTATTGCCACCGGCAATGACTCGCCGCTGGCCGATCCGCGTGCGTCCAATGGCGGCCTGGGCAACAGTAACCCGGGGCGCGAAGTGTACCTCGGCGCGAACTACCGGTTCTGATGCGCCGGCACAGGTGGGCCTGGTTGGGTCTGTTGCTCAGCCTGGGGGCCGGGGCCGACGAGGGATTCCCGCGCACGGTCGTTGATGCGCTTGGGCGACAGGTGACGATTGAGCATAAGCCCCAACGCATCGTCGCCATCTTCGCCAGCAATGTGGAAATGCTGGCGGCAATGGGGGCTGGCGATGCGATTGTCGGGGTCGAGGAATGGACACGGTTCCCCGAAGACATTGCCGCCCGTGCCAAGGTCGGCGGCCGGCTGGGCTTTTCGGTGGAAGCCATCGCTCGCCTGCAGGCCGACCTGGTGGTGATGACTCCGGCGCGGCAAGCCGCCACGCTGGTAGACCCGCTGCAGCGCATTGGTATTCCGGTACTGGTACTCAACCACCGCGACCTGGCCGCGGTGCTTGCCAATATTCGCCTGCTGGGCCAGGCCACCGGCCATGAAGACGGTGCCGAGCAGTTGATTGAGCGCTTGCAGCGGCGCCTGGAGGCGGTGCAAACGCGCCTGGCCGGGCAGCCACCGGTCTCGGTTTACCTGGAGACCGGCAGCAATGAACGTGGGCACTACCTGACCTTGCGCGGGCACACCTACACCAGCGATATCCTGCGCATGGCTGGCGGCAGCAATGTGTTTGTCGACAGCCGTTTGAGCCAGGTGGGCGGTGAGGCCGTGTTCCATGCCAACCCCTCACGCATTATCGTCGCCGGCTCGCCGCCGCAAGCGGCAGCCTTGGCACAGCGCCCGGGCTGGAGCAGCATTCCGGCCGTGGCGGCCGGCCGAGTCGACACGTTACCCAGCGCGCTCTTACTGATTCCGGGGCCCCGGGTGGTAGAAGGCGTCGAGCAACTGGCGGCGCTGCTGCACCCCGACCTGTTTCCCGCGCCCCCTGTAGAGATATCCCCATGAGTTGCCTCGACCGGCGCTATCACCTGCTGTGCCTGACCCCTTTGCCCGCGATAGTCATCGGCCTGTGGCTGGGGGCTGACCTGGCACGCTGGAGCGACGTGTGGGCACTGTGGCAAGGCCACGATTCGCCTTTCGCGCAATTACTGATGAACTGGCGGCTGCCTCGCGTGCTGGCGGCTTTTTGCGTCGGCGCGTGCCTGGGATTGGCCGGGGTGATTTTTCAGGGTGTGTTTCGCAACCCACTGGCAGAGCCCTACCTGTTGGGCAGTGCCCCCGGGGCAGCCGTGGGTGCCGCCATCGCGTTATTGGTGCCGTTGCCGGTGGCGATGGCCGTGAGTTTGCCGCTGTTGGCCTTCGTCGGTGCCTGGGGGGCTACGCTGCTGGTGTTGTTGATCACCCGACTGACCCGCATCAACGACACCAGCGGCTTGCTACTGGCCGGGATTGCCGTGGCGGCGTTGCTCGCCGCCTTGCGCAGCCTGTTGCTACTGGCCATGTCGGATGAAACGGTCAATCTGCAAGTGGTGTTGAGTTGGACCCTGGGCGGTATACATACCCCGGACTTCCCCGCCCTGGGCCTGCTGGCCCTGCTCACGGGTGCCGCCTTGCTGTGGGCCAGACGCTTGGCCCACGGCCTGGATATTCTCGGGCTGGGAGACCATGTGGCCTACAGCATGGGGTTGCAGCCACAGCGGTTTATCAACGTGGCCCTGTTGCTGGCCGCAGCCATCACCGCACTGGCGGTGTCCTGGGGCGGGCTGGTGGGCTTCGTTGGCCTGGTTGCTCCCCACGCGGTGCGCTGGCTGATCGGCCCCACCCATCGGCGCTTGATCATGGCCAGCGCACTGACCAGCGGTGCCCTGCTGGCCCTGCTCGATGGCCTGGCACGCAGCCTGTTGCCGCCCTCCGAAATCCCTCTGGGCCTGTTGACGGCCTTGATAGGCGCGCCCTTTTTCATCGTTCTGCTGACCCGCGCGAGGCCTGCCGCATGAGCACCGATGCCGTTTTGCAAGCACGGGCGTTAGGTGTGCAACACGCCGGTAAAACCGTGCTGCACGACTTCAACCTTGACCTTCAACCGGGGGAACTGTTGGTGCTGGTCGGCCCCAATGGGTCAGGCAAAAGCAGCGCTTTACGGGCATTGGCCGGGGTGCAGGCCCACGCAGGCCAGGTGTTCTTGCAGCAACGCCCCCTGACTGCCTGGCCGGCCGCAGAGCGAGCGCAGCGTTTGGCCTACCTGCCCCAGGACTTTCGCAGCCAATGGGACCTGCAGGTACACGAACTGCTCAGCCTGGGGGCTCGCCGCAATGCCGCCCTGCTCGGTCAACCGTTGTCGCAAACGTTGATTGAGTCATTGGACATCGGGCATTTGCTGTCCCGGCGGCTTTCTCAACTGTCCGGTGGCGAGCGGGCCAGAGCGGGTATCGGCTGGGCATTGGCGGCAGGGTCACCGCTGTTGTTGGCCGACGAGCCCACCGCTGCGCTGGACATTGCCCATCAACTCAGCCTGCTCAGCTACCTGCGCAGCCGCTTGGACCAATGCGCCCAATTGCTGGTACTGCACGACCTGGGCCTGGCCATGCGCTTTGCCGACCGCATCGCGGTGCTGGCCGAGGGGCACTTGCTGGGTGTGGCCTGCCCCGCTACCGTGCGCCATTGCGGGTGGCTGGAACAGGCTTTTAACCTCCAGTTCGCCTGGCATGACAGCCCACATGGGCTGTATCCGATTCCGATGGGCAGGGCATAAACCATCGCGAGCAATCGGCCGTTGCGCCTGCCGGCACAAGGCTGGCTAGGGTCTGTACGAAATGTTTTCGAGCGAAGGTTAGGCAAGGCGAAAACAGGCGAGGAAGCGGAGTTTACGGGTTGTAAATGAGCATTCCGAGCCTGTTTTCAACGCCGCATAACCGAGCGCAGATACATTTCGTACAGAGCCTAGAACAGTCGGTCACTGATGACCGTAAAGACGGTCTGTTTGACCGCGCTGTTCAGGTCTGCCCAGGCCAGACCGGTGGTGGCCCGGTAGCTGCCCAGATCCAATGGCCGAGCCACGACGTGAGCCGGTAACGCGCGCCCGGCGTTGGCCGGCAACAGACCAATGCCCAGCCCTGCCGCCACCAGGGCCAGCATGGTGGTGAATTCGCCCAGTTCCGAGGCGATGTGCAGTTGCACGCCCTGACGGTTGAGCGCTTGCATCAGTTCATCGTAAAACCCAGGCGCATAACGGCGGGCCAACACATACACCGGTAAAGGGGCCAGCGCGGCGGGCGAGACACTCTCGTATGCCGCCAGCGGGTGATCTGCGGGGACTGCAACGTTATAGGTTTCCTGCAAAACCTCACGGGTCTGGATACCCGGGATCACCACCGGTAACCGCATCAAGCCAAAATCCAGTTGGCCATTTTTCAAGGCGCTGGCCTGATCCGGCCCCGGCATGTCCTTGAGTTCCAGTTCAATCTGCGGAAACCGCTCATGCAGCGTGCGCACCAGGGTCGGTAACAGCTCGGGCAATACCGAAGACACAAATCCCAAGCGTACACGACCGCTCTCCCCCCGCCCTGGAGCCCGGGCGATATCGGCTGCATGGGCGGCTTGATGCAAAGTGGCCCGCGCCTCGGGCAAAAACACCGCGCCCACCTGCGTCAGCATCACCGAATGCCGATTGCGCTCAAACAGGCGTACGCCCAACTCCTCTTCAAGCAGCTTGATTTGCATGCTCAGTGCCGGTTGCACAATCGATAACCGTTGCGCTGCACGCCCGAAATGCAGCTCTTCGGCCAGAGTGACAAAAGATCGCAAGTGTCTGATTTCCACAGGGTGACTCCGCGCAAAAAAGGCCACTTCGGGCCCTTATCAAAATAATTGATGACGAGATCATGAATGACGATTGGACGCTCCCCCGATGCTGGGTTGAAGTAGCGCCAAAATAATAATCCGCTCGTAGGGAGAACAGCATGTCATTCAACCTTAACAGCTTCCAGCTCAATGGACGCCGCGCTCTCATCACGGGTTCAGGCAAGGGCATCGGGCTGGAACTGGCCCGTGGCCTGGGCGCTGCGGGAGCCACGGTGGTGATCAACGATCGCAATATCGACAAAGCTCATGCGGTGGCCGCTCAATTGCGTGATGAAGGCCTGCACGCCGAATGTGCCGTGTTCGACGTGACCCAGCGCGAACACGTATTTGAGGCGATCAACCGCTTTGAAGCCGACACCGGCCCCCTCGATATATTGATCAACAATGCTGGAGTGCAACGCCGTGCCCCGCTGGAAGACTTCGACGCCAACGACTGGCATGAACTGATGCGGGTCAACCTGGACGGCGTGTTCCATGTGTCTCAGGCGGTCGCGCGGCACATGATTGCGCGGGGGCGCGGCAAGATCATCAACATCTGTTCGGTGCAAAGCGAGCTGGCCCGCCCCACCATTGCGCCGTACGCCGCATCCAAAGGGGCCGTCAAGATGCTCACCAAAGGCATGTGCGCCGAGTGGGCGCGACATGGCATTCAAGCCAATGGCCTGGCCCCCGGCTATTTCGCCACCGAGATGAACCGCGCACTGGTCGACAACCCGTCGTTCAGCGAGTGGTTGTGCCAACGCACGCCGGCCGGGCGCTGGGGCCGGGTCGAAGAGTTGTGCGGCGCCGCGGTGTTCCTTGCCTCACCGGCGTCAGATTTTATCAATGGCCAAACCCTCTTCGTGGACGGCGGTTTGACCAGCGTTGTTTGACCTTACACACCCAAAAAAATAAAAACGGGGTTCCCCATGAGCACGCTCAAAGAACACGCACTCACACTGGATGCCGCAGGCGCGCCTGCCGTGAAAACCAAGGGTTTTGCCACTAAACGCTGGCTGTACCTCATTCCACTGATTTTCATCACCTACAGCTTGGCCTACCTGGACCGGGCCAACTATGGCTTTGCCAGTGCGGCCGGCATCGAACAAGACCTGGGCATTACCAAGAGCACGTCGTCACTGATCGGGGCCCTGTTCTTCCTGGGTTATTTCTTCTTTCAAGTGCCGGGGGCCATCTACGCGCAGAAATACAGTGTGCGCAAACTGGTGTTCTGGAGCCTGATCCTGTGGGGCCTGTGCGCCATGGCCACGGGCTTGGTGACCAATATCCCGATGCTGATGGTGATTCGGGTGTCGCTGGGGATTGTCGAAGCCGCCGTCATGCCGGCGATGCTGATCTTTATCAGCAACTGGTTCACCCGCAAGGAGCGCTCGCGGGCCAACACTTTTCTGGTGCTGGGCAACCCGGTAACAGTGCTGTGGATGTCGGTGCTGTCGGGTTACCTGATTCAGGCCTGGGGCTGGCGTGAAATGTTTGTGATCGAAGGGGCTCCTGCCTTGCTCTGGGCGATTGTCTGGTGGCGCATGGCGCGGGACAAACCCGACCAGGTGGACTGGCTGACCCAGCAGGAAAAAGACCAGTTGGCCGCCACCCTGGCCGATGAGCAAAAAGGCATGAAGCAGGTGCGCAATTACCGCCAGGCCTTTACCAGCCCGATTGTGATTCAACTGTGCTGCGTGCACGCGCTGTGGAGCATCGGGGTGTACGGTTTCATTATGTGGTTGCCGAGCATCATCAAGCAGGCGGCAGCCGCCGATATTGTCACCGTCGGCTGGTTAAGTGCGGTGCCCTATGTGGCGGCAGTCTGCAGTATGCTCGCGGTGTCCTGGGCGTCGGACAAAACCCAGCAGCGCAAACACTTCGTGTGGCCGTTGCTGGCACTCGGCGCACTGGCGTTCTTCTGCTCGTTTTTGCTGGGGTCATCGCACTTCTGGCTATCGTTTGCCCTGCTAACCATCGCCGGAGCAGCCTTGTACGCGCCTTACGGGCCATTCTTTGCACTGATCCCCGAAATCCTGCCCGCCAACGTGTTTGGTGGTGCCATTGGCCTGATCAATGCCTGCGGGGCTTTGGGTGCGTTTATCGGCTCGTGGATCGTGGGCTACCTGATCGGGCTGACCGGCAACCCCGGAGCGGCTTACATCTTCATGACCGCAGGCGTACTGTCTTCAGCCTTGTTAATGGCTTGGGTAAACATTCGTAAATAACGCGCCCCGCCAGATCCTCTCTCGTTAGCCCGGTATGAAACTACCGGGCACTATTCCAAATGAATCTACTGAACTGTTACTTCTTACAGTTATAAAATTCAGGCCAATGCCTTAAAAAATCATTTCGCTCATCACCGACGGAATGACTCCATGTCAAAACACTCGTTCAATGCCAAGGCCTTTACCGCTGACATTATCCCTGCCCCTGTAAAAGACTTGTTTTCCGATATTTCTTTCGCTCAACTCGTTGCCGCCGCCATTGGTTTGGCCACGGGTACACCGGTCTCGGTTGAAGATACCGTGACCCAAGATATGCTTGATAAGGTGACGGTCTTCAGAGTACTCAGTGGTGAGCCGAGGAAAATCACCAGCCTCGAAGGTATTGGTCACTTAAGAGCGTTGAGGGAAGTTGTGATTGAGCGCCAGTTCATCACCCAACTGCCGGAAGACTTTGGAACACTGGCCCATTTAACAACGGCGCATTTTGTCAACAGCCAGCTGAAGTACATACCAGACTGGATCGGCAACCTGACCGCACTCACGCAACTGAACCTGAGCTCCCAGACCCCGCTGGGTATTATGCGCGGGGCACTTCCTGAGTCTATCGGCAACCTGCTAAAACTGGAACGACTGGACTTGGGAAACAACAATAACCTGACCGGAAAGTTACCCGACTCGCTAAGTAAACTGACACTTCTGAAAAACCTTCTGGTGCAAAGCAATTCATTTGAAGACCTGACAGTACTCAACCAGATGCCAGCTGCAACCGTTATCAACGCGCGTAATCAGGCATTGGGCACCTGTGATCTGGGCACTGTTGCCAAAAACACGCCGTTACCCATTCGGCTTCCACACGTGTTTGTACAGGTTCAAACGCAGGGCGATATTCTATTTGACCCCGCCGGTATTCAAATTCTCGGTAGCCCGGGTGCCTACCTCGATGAAAACCACCTCTATGTTCACCTGCCCACTCAGACAACCGGCTTATGCGAGGTGACCTTAGGAGCCCATGGGTTGCTCACGGCTATCACTTATACGTATCGGGTGAACTGATCGTCTTGTGGGAATGTGCGGCATTGGGAGCAGGGTCAGGATACCGGACTACACATCACAAGGACCTGCCAGCTTAGCGGAGTTGACCATATCAGGCGCTCCCTGGAAAAAACCGCACACGCTATTCAGACGAACCATTTTGCCCAGCAATGCACATTGCCCAGCTAGCGTTGGGTACCCTACGGGTCTAGACAGTGAATATGGGGCGTCACTCGGCAAAGCCTTCGATTGGAGTGAAACTTCCTTACGTATTAAAGGATAAGGATTACATACACCTGCCAGTGAATTGGGCAAAGTCATGGGTATGGCTCCTACTTTCTCTCGATCAATTTAGTGCCGAACCACTCAGGAAACAGGTGCCCCACACCTGGCACTTTGAAATCAAGCTGCCTCCACCACTGTCTCACTGTTTTAGGATAAATCATCGTGCACACCTGCACTCCTGCCCGCCCGTCTGTAGCCATACTTATGTGCAGCTTCAATGGCGAACGCTTTATCGCTGAGCAAATCGATTCTTTTGAGCGGCAAACACACGTGAACTGGCGCTTGTTTGTTTCGGACGATGGTTCTCAAGACCAAACGCTCGACATTATACAAGAATATACACTTCGCTGGGGGCGCGAGCGGTTGTGTTTGGTTCCGGGTGAACAACAAGGCTTCGTTAAAAACTTTCTCACGCTGACCTGTCGCACCGATATAGAGGCCGACTATTTTGCCTGGGCCGATCAAGACGATATCTGGCTCGACGAAAAACTTGAAACCGCGCTGGCGTGGCTGAAAACCATTCCGGCATCCGTGCCGGCACTGTATTGCGGCCGTACCCGGTTGATAGACGAAGCCGGTGCACACCTTGGATTTTCGCCCAGGTTTTATTTGCCGCCCTGTTTTACCAATGCACTGGTGCAAAATATAGGGGGTGGCAACACCATGGTTTTCAACCAGGCTGCACGGGTTCTAATACAAGAAGCGGGCAATCAGTTGACTATACCCTCCCACGACTGGTGGGCCTATCAACTGATTTCAGGGGTTGGCGGAATGTTGCGCTACGACCCGCAACCTTCAGTACTTTACCGTCAGCATAACGGCAATCTTGTGGGCAGTAACTGTAGTTGGCGCGCACGCCATCACCGTATAAAAATGATGCTCAAAGGACGTTTTTACAACTGGAACACTCAGAACTTGCATGCTCTTGGCAGCATGTTTCACCGTCTGACTAAAAAGAACCAAAGCGTCTTAAACCACTTCAAGGCGGCACGTACTCGCGGCCTAATACCCAGAGTCATCGGTGTACTACGCGCTGGGCTGCACCGGCAAACGTTATTTGGAACCCTGGGGTTAATGTTCGCAGCGCTCATAAAAAAAATATAACGCCACTGTTGATATGCCGACCAGGCCGCGCAGCCAAAACATCACGTTATATAAATACCCGGAGTCTATCTATGCACACGCGCAAAGGCATCATCCTGGCGGGCGGCTCAGGCACACGCCTGCACCCTGCAACGCTGGCCATTTCCAAGCAATTACTGCCGGTTTACGACAAACCGATGATCTATTACCCGTTGGCCACGTTCATGCTGGCGGGCATCCGCGACATCCTTATTATCTCCACACCGCAAGACACCCCACGCTTCGCGCAACTGTTAGGCGACGGTGCCCATTGGGGGTTGAACCTGTCCTATGCCGTACAGCCCACCCCGGACGGGCTGGCGCAGGCCTTTCTCATTGCGCAAAGCTTTATCGACAACAACCCTTGCGCTCTGATTTTGGGTGACAACCTTTATCATGGCCATCACTTCAACGAACTGCTGCAAAACGCGATGGCGCAACAACAGGGGGCCAGTGTCTTTGCGTACCACGTCCAAGACCCGGAGCGTTATGGCGTGGTCGCGTTCGACGATCAGGGCAAAGCGGTCAGCCTGGAAGAAAAGCCCCTTCAGCCAACCTCTAACTACGCGGTCACTGGCCTGTATTTCTACGACCGGCAGGTGGTCGAAATGGCCAAAAGCATCAAACCGTCACCCCGTGGCGAGCTGGAAATTACCGACCTGAACCGTCTTTACCTTGAACAAGGCAACTTGTCTGTCGAAGTCATGGGGCGCGGTTACGCCTGGCTGGATACCGGCACGCATGACTCGCTGCTCGAAGCCAGCCAGTTCATTGCCACCCTGGAGCACCGCCAGGGCCTGAAAGTCGCCTGCCCGGAAGAGATCGCCTTCCGCCAAAAATGGATCAGCGCCGAGCAACTGGAAGCACTCGCCACTCCCTTGCTGAAAAATGGGTACGGCCACTACCTGATGCGTATTTTAAATGAGCAGGTGTGCTCATGATTGCTGCGCCAGTTACAACGGCCAAGGATCGAAACGCCCACGACCTACGCGACAATGCCGGGTACACCCGCAAAGGAAAACAGAGCACGCCCACCCGCCTGACTGAAACCGGAGTGGGTGCCTGATGCGACACTTTTCAGCCTCCCCCCGCGAAATGGCAGCAAGCCTGTGGCGCAACAAGAACCTTATCCGAACGGCAGTGAAACGCGACGTACTGGGCCGTTACCGCGGTTCAGTCATGGGCATCGTCTGGTCATTCTTGAATCCACTGCTCATGCTGACGGTTTATACCGTCGTCTTCAGTGTGATTTTCAAGGCCCGTTGGGGTACGGGTAACGGCTCCAGAACAGAGTTCGCGCTGGTACTGTTTGCCGGGTTGATCGTCTTCAATCTTTTCTCGGAATGCATAAACCGGGCTCCCGGGCTGATTGTTGCCAATCCCAACTATGTCAAGAAAGTGGTCTTTCCTTTGGAAATTCTGCCCTGGATCAATCTGGGGGCTGCATTGTTCCATTCACTTATAAGTCTGGTTGTGTGGTTGCTGGCCTATCTCGTGTTCTTCGGTGTACCTCCGGCCACGGTACTTTACCTGCCACTGATACTGCTGCCATTTGGACTTTTTATCATGGGCCTGAGTTGGCTACTGGCAGCCGTGGGTGTCTTTATACGTGACATAGCGCAGTTCGTCGGTGTCTTGACGACCATGCTGATGTTCCTTTCCCCCATTTTTTATCCAGCTAGCGCGTTACCTGAAAACTTCCGCTCGTTGCTGTATCTAAACCCCCTCACCCCGGTGATTGAACAAACCCGCGATATTATTTTCTGGGGCCGAACACCCGACTTTTTCATGCTGGGTATTTACCTGCTAACGGCAACCGTTATTGCCTGGCTGGGCTTTGCCGTATTCCAAAAGGTGCGCAAGGGGTTTGCCGATGTCCTCTGATACCTCCATCAAGATCGCCAATCTAAGCAAGTGCTACCAGATTTATGAACAACCGAGCGACCGGCTCAAACAGTTCATCGTGCCGCGCCTTCAGCGTGTATTTAAACAACCGCCCACCCAATATTTTCGTGACTTTTGGGCGCTGCACGATGTGTCATTTGAGGTTAAACGAGGTGAAACCGTCGGTATTATCGGCCGTAATGGCAGCGGTAAATCCACGCTCCTACAGATGATCTGCGGCACACTCAACCCCTCAGGTGGCACACTTCAAACACAAGGTCGCATCGCTGCGTTACTTGAGCTTGGCTCGGGGTTCAACCCGGAGTTCAGTGGCCGCGACAATGTCTACATGAACAGCGCTGTGCTCGGATTGAGTAAAGAAGAGACTCACCAGCGTTTCGATGCCATCGTGGCCTTTGCCGATATTGGCGAATTCATCGAACAACCCGTCAGAACCTATTCAAGTGGCATGATGCTGCGCTTGGCGTTTGCAGTGATTGCTCACGTCGATGCAGACATTCTGGTGATTGATGAAGCCCTGGCCGTTGGTGATGTGTTTTTTACCCAAAAATGCATGCGTTTCCTTCGTTCATTTATGAAAACCGGCACCATCCTGTTTGTGAGTCACGACACCGGCTCCATTAGAAACCTGTGCAATAAAGCCATCTGGCTGGAAAAAGGCCGTGTTATTCAACAGGGCTCTCCGAAAGAGGTCTGCGACCATTACCTGGAAGCCTTTTACGAAGCGCAACAGGGTAAAAGTACCACCGCACGTATCAAAACCATTGCCCACACTGACGAACCTCTGAAAGATCAGCGACACGCCTTTATCAATGCCAGCAACTTGCGAAATGATATTCGCTTGTTTGAGTTTAACCCTGACGCGCCCTCCTTTGGACAAGGACGCGCACGCATTACACGGGTGCAATTCCTCGATAGTCAGGGGCACCCGTTGGCATGGATTGTGGGGGGCGAAACCGTGTGCCTGAAAATAGAAGCCATCGCACATTTGATGCTTGAGGCTCCCATTATTGGCTTCCACATCAAGGATAAACTGGGTCAGGCCCTGTTCGGGGACAATACTTACTTGAGTTACCTGGAACAACCAGTCTGCAGCCAAGCAGGTGATACATTGAGTGCCAGTTTTATTTTCTTGATGCCGCGATTGGCCACAGGAGATTATTCCGTGAGTGTCGCGATTGCCAATGGCAGTCAACATAGCCATGTTCAACATCACTGGATCCATGACGCCATCCACTTCAAGTCTGAATCTACCAGTGTCTCTAGCGGCCTGATCGGCCTTCCCATGTCGCATATTACCCTCTCCCGCTCCAGGTAACTGTCCATGCACGAATCGGCTATGAAATATGGAAAAAAATTTTTTGAAACTTACTGCGCCCGAGACTTCACAGGGAAAATAATTGTCGACGTCGGTGCTCAAGACATTAACGGTTCACTCAGAACCTATTGTCCCGCAGGCGCAGAGTATAAGGGTGTCGACTTTGTTGATGGACGTGGCGTTGATATTCTGATAACCGATCCTTATCGCTTGCCTTTTGAAGATGACACGGTTGATGTGGTTGTTTGCAGTTCGGTGTTTGAACATGCCGAGTTTTTTTGGCTCTTGTATCTAGAGTGCGTACGTATTACCAAACCCTCCGGGTTGATCTATTTAAATGCGCCCAGCAATGGAATGGTTCATCGCTACCCCATCGACAGTTGGCGGTTTTACCCCGACGCCGGGCTTTCGTTGGTTAACTGGTCCCGGCATAACGGCTATGACACAGTACTGCTGGAGTCTTTTTTGGGGTCCAGACACGGGCAGATCAACGGCGAAGGCATGTGGAATGATTTTGTCGCCGTCATTGTCAAGGATCAGCGTTTTGCGTCGCTTTACCCTCAACGCATCCAGGATTCAGCCGGTGTATTTCATTGCGGCTACGACACTAACAAAGAAGCAGTGATGCCGAACTATAGCTACCCGCCTGACTACAGCCTGATCATCGGGCAACAAAGCACTATTGAGGCGCTCAACCAATCCACAGAAAAAAAAGACAGTGAAATCACGCATCTCACTGAAGCGTTGCAAGAGCGCAACAGCCAACTGGACGTACTGTCTCAGGAAGCCCAGCGATTAAAAGCACTCTCTGAAAAAGCTACCGGCGAATTGGAGAGTGTTTTACGCAGTCAATCCTGGTATTTGACAAAACCGCTGCGCTTTTTAAAACGATTACTTCTACGCGTGCCTGGGAGGCTACAACCAGGTCTCTATCACTCACTCAAGATTATCTGGCGTTGCTTGCCGCTTTCGGTGCAACACAAAACCCGTATCCGGCAATTACTAAATATTCGCATCACTGCGGATCAAGCGGATCACCACAATATCCCTACTATTGTGTTTGACGACACTCATGAAGGCTATACCGAATACCATGCTAACCCCGCGATAAACCCGGCAGTTAAATTGATCGCCTTCTATCTACCGCAATTCCACCCTTTTCCTGAGAACGATGAATGGTGGGGCAAAGGATTCACTGAATGGTCCAACGTCGCAAAGGCTGAAAAAAATTACATCGGGCATTATCAACCACACTGCCCTATTCATAACGGCTACTATGACTTGCGAGTGCCTTCCGTCATGGAAGAACAAGCAAGCTTGGCCAAACAATACGGCATCCATGGTTTCAGTTATTACTTCTACTGGTTTGCCGGTAAAATCCTTATGGATACGCCACTTGAGATGATGTTGGCAAACCCCAAGGTAGACCTTCCCTTCTGTTTGACCTGGGCCAATGAGAACTGGACGCGGCGCTGGGATGGGCAAGAAAACGATGTATTGATTGCCCAAGCCCACAGTGATGAAGACTCACTCGCCTTTATTCAATACCTGGTGAAGTTTTTTAATGACCCACGCTATATTCGGATCAATGGAAGGCCCGTACTGATCATCTACCGAGCCTCTCTTATCCCTGATATGGCGCACACCGTTAACGTGTGGCGCGAAGAAATAAAGAAACATGGATTTAGCGACCTGTATTTAATATGCGCTCAAAGCTTTGGCATTCTGGGCCCCGAAGCATTCGGATTCGATGCCTCGGTAGAGTTTCCGCCACACACTGCGAAAAGCTATGAGATCAGCCACCAACTGACACTGACCAACCCAAATTTCAAGGGCTGCATTTATAGCTATGAGCAAGTGGCCGCCGCTGCGGTTCGCGAAAAAGAACCTGATTATAAACTCTTCAGAACCGCGATGCTGTCATGGGACAACACGGCGAGAAAGCAAAATCAAAGCCATTCATTTCATGGGTTCAGCTTGATGCGCTATAAGCAGTGGCTTTCAGCACTGTGCAGCAATATGGCCCATGCTCAAAAATATGATAAAGATGAGAAACTCGTTTTCATTAATGCCTGGAATGAATGGGCTGAAGGCACGCACCTGGAGCCAGACCGAAAGTACGGTTATGGGTACCTGCAGGCGACCTATGATGTTGTTGCCAATTATGATGAGTCGTTGCGCTCAGACTTTAAGAGTCCGCCGGCTATCAGAACAAACAAAGTCGCCGTCATGCTGCACATTCACTACTTCGAATTATGGTCTGAAATAAAAGAAAAACTTGCTGCGATGACCCCCTTGGGCTTTGACCTGTTTGTCACCACCACAAAAAAAGAGACCATTGACCTGGTACTGGCCGATTACCCCATGGCGGTAGTGGAACTCTATGACAACCGGGGCCGGGATGTTTTGCCTTTCATCAAGATGATTGATCGCGTGAAAGAACAGGGCTACTCCGCCGTTTGCAAGGTTCACACTAAACGTAGTCTTCATCGCGTGGACGGTGATCATATTCGAATGGACCTGCTGGGCAGCCTCATGGGTGATGAAAAATCCATCAGAGCCATCGTTGAACGCTTCGAATCCAATAGCACCCTGGGAATGATCATTCCTGAGCGTTACTTGATGGCTCATAACGCTACCAACATGGCAGACAACCGCACGGGTGTCGCCACCGCATGCGAGGTGCTGGGGATTGACTTCCATCATGATGTTTTCCCAGCGGGCTCCATGTTTTGGTTCAGACCAGAGGCGTTGGCTGATTTAAGTCTGTTCACATCCGCAGACTTTGATATTGAGCACGGGCTGGTGGATGGCACCCTCCCTCACACCATTGAAAGAGTCTTTTGTTTGTTGGCAAAAAAGTCGGGGTACAGCGTTGAAGTCTGCTGACGCAGTGCACTGAAACCTTTTAAGACAGTCATTCCTACCCGCTGCGCGGTCTGTTCGACTAACATGCCGCGCCGGTCCCCGTCATGGGATTAAAAGGGAATCCGCAGTGCTCACGCAGCACTCACCGGAACTGCCCCCGCAACTGTAGGTGCCGAGTCTGCTCCTTGATAGCCACTGGGTTGATACCCGGGAAGGCTGGAGCATGGCAATGACGCATCAGTCAGGAGACCTGCCGGCCACGAGTATCAACTGACCGGCGGGGTGTCCGGGAAGGACATCCCGGCTGCCGCAGAACTTCTGCGTCCATGCCCGACGATGTGTTTCCAGACCGTACGCCCTGTGTTTCGTACGATCCAAATGGAGATTGCATCATGCTGCTGACCCGCGCTGCTACCCTGATGACCGCCTTGGGCTTGTCCGCCTTCGCCCAGGCAGCCCCCACCCACTACCCCCTCACGCTCGACAACTGCGCCACCGCACTCACGTTCAAGCAAGCGCCTGCGCGCGCTGTGACCATTGGTCAGGCGGGCACTGAGATGCTCTATGCACTGGGTTTGGGCGACAAACTGGTGGGCACGTCGCTGTGGTTCAACGATCTGGCGCAGCAGTACCAAGCGCAGAACGCCAAAGTCGAGCGTTTGGCCGATAACGACCCCAGTTTCGAGGCGGTGATCGGCAAGCGTCCGGAACTGGTCGTGGTGCAGTTGGAGTGGATGGTGGGCCCGCAAGGTGTAGTCGGTACCCGCGAGCAATTCCACGAGCTGAATATTCCGACCTACCTGATGCCGTCCGACTGTGAAGGCAAAGACAACCTGGTGGGTGCCGACGGCACCCGCCTGCAACCCTTCCAGATCGACAGCATCTACAAAAGCATCAGCCAATTGGCCGAAATTTTCGATGTTCAGGACAAGGGCCAACACTTGAACGCCGACCTCAAGGCGCGCCTGGATAAAACCATTGCCTCGCTCAAGGGTAAGAACCTCAAGCACACCAGCGCCCTGTTCTGGTTCTCCAGTGCCGACCTGGATATCGACCCCTATGTGGCGGGCCTTAAGGGCATTCCCGACTTTATGCTCAACACCCTGGGTGTACGCAACGTCGTGACCTCCGACGAAGAGTGGCCAACCGTGGGCTGGGAAACGCTGGCCAAGGCCAACCCGACGTTTCTGGTCATCGCTCGTATGGACCGCCGCCGCTTTCCGGCTGACGATGTTGAGATAAAATTGGCGTTTTTACGTACCGATCCGGTAACACGCACTATGGATGCCGTAAAAAACGACCGCATCATTATTCTGGACGCAGATGCCATGCAGGCCAGCGTACGGATGTTTGAAGGGCTTGAAACCCTGGCCACTGCCATTAACCGTTTCGATTTGCCGAAATGATTGCACGCTTGCTCCCCGCGCTATTGGCCTTCCTGATGTTGCTGTGCGCAGTACTGGCTGGAGTGACGCTGGGCGAAACACCTATCGGGCTAAACGTCGTGGTGCAGGTGTTGGCCAATAAACTGTGGGCGGCAGGTTATGTGCTGGACCCGATTGATGAAGGCATTGTGTGGAATTACCGCCTGACCCGCGCCCTGGTCGCAGCGGCCTGCGGGGCCGGCCTGGCGACGTGCGGGGTGATTTTGCAGTCACTGCTGCGTAACCCGTTGGCCGAACCTTACCTGCTGGGTATTTCTGCCGGGGCGTCTACCGGCGCAGTGCTGGTCGCGTTACTGGGCTTTGGAGCGGGCGCGGTGTCATTGTCTGCGGGGGCCTTTGTCGGGGCGATTGCTGCTTTTTCGCTGGTCATGCTGCTGGCACGTATCAGCGGCCCTGCCAGTGGCACCGGGCAGATCATCCTCGCGGGGATTGCCGGGGCGCAGCTGTTTAACGCCATCACCGCCTTCCTGATCACCAAGTCGGCCAGCGCCGAACAGGCGCGGGGCATCCTGTTCTGGCTACTGGGTAACCTCAGTGGCGTGCGCTGGCCTTCCGTGTGGCTGGCGGTGCCTGTCACGCTGGTCGGTTTAGGGGTGTGCCTGTGGCACCGGCGCGCCCTGGATGCATTCACTTTCGGGGCCGATTCAGCAGCCTCGCTGGGCATCCCGGTGCGCCGCGTACAGTGGGTGTTGATCAGTTGCGCCGCCCTGATGACCGCGGTGATGGTGTCCTTGGTGGGCTCTATCGGCTTTATCGGGCTGGTGATTCCCCATGCTGTCCGGCTGTTGTTGGGCACCGGACATACACGTTTGCTGCCCGCCAGTGCACTGGGCGGTGCTGTTTTTCTGATTGCCGCTGACATCCTCTCGCGCACGTTGATCAAGGGCCAGATTATCCCGGTCGGCGTGGTCACCGCCCTGATCGGTGCACCGGTGTTTGCCTTGATTCTGATCAGCCGCAGGAACGCCCCATGAGTCAGGTTGATCCACGTCCCAACGAGATTGCGTTGAGTTGTAGCAACCTGAGCTACCGGGTGGGTGACACCCCTCTGTTGCAGGGCATCAACCTGAGTGTGCAGCGCGGTGAGACCCTGGGCCTTGTCGGGCCCAACGGCTCGGGCAAGTCGACCCTGCTCAAACTGCTGGCCAACCTGCGTCAGCCTGGCCAGGGCGAAGTGTGGTTGCAGGGCCAGCGCCTGAAGGGGCTACCTGCACGCAGTATTGCGCAGCAGTTGGCGGTAGTAGAGCAGCAAGCCGACACGCACGAAGGTATTCGCGTGTTCGATGCCGTGGCATTGGGGCGCACACCGTGGTTGTCAGCACTGCGCCCCTGGGCAGACACCGACACAGCCATTGTCGAACAGGCCCTCGCTCAAGTCGACGCTACGCACCTGCGCAATCGTCTCTGGCGCAGCTTGTCAGGCGGTGAGCGGCAACGGGTGCACATTGCCCGGGCGCTGGCCCAGCGCCCGCAGATTCTGTTGCTGGACGAACCCACCAATCACCTGGACATCCAGCATCAGTTGGCGATTTTGCACGCCGTACACGCCCTGCCCGTCACCACCCTTATCGCCCTGCATGACCTCAACCAGGCCCTGAGTTGTGACCGCCTGGCGATTCTGGAACGGGGTAGGCTCGTGGCCCTGGGTGAGCCCCATGAAGTGCTGACCCCGCAGCGTTTGCACGACACATTCGGTGTGCAGGCGCATTACTTGATCGACCCTTTTGACGGGGCCCGAATTTTGCGGTTTCGTTATTCATAATTGATTTATGGACAGTTAATCATGCGTATTTCATCCCTGACGTTGTTGCTTGCCACCGCGCTGTTCGGTACGACCGCACTGGCCGAAACCCATGAAGTGAAGATGCTTACCCGTAGCGCTACGGCGGGCATGGTGTATGAACCGGACTACCTGCGCATTGCACCGGGCGACACGGTCAAATTCGTTGCGACCCAAAGCGGTCATAACGCTGCAACCTTGCCAGGAGTTTGGCCGGAAGGGGCCGACACATTCAAAGGCAAGATCAATGAAGAAATCGAGCAAACCTTCACCGTGCCCGGGCTCTACGGTATCCAGTGCATCCCGCACTTGGCGATGGGCATGGTGATGCTGATCCAGGTGGGCGAACCGGCCGAGCCTGGACCGACCTTGCCTGCGACCCTGCCCAAGCGGGCGCTGGACCGTTTAAACCTGACCCTTGAGCAGCAGGCCGTGAAATGACCGCCATTGGACCCCGCTCCGCCCTGCTGCTTGCGCTAGCCAGCCCTTTGGCGCTGGCCGATTCGGCCCAATCCGAGGCCAACGGTTTTATTGAAGACAGCACCTGGAGCCTGCTCAACCGCACGATCTACGACAGCCGCGAGTATCGTCATGGTGCCCGCAACAGTGGTGCGCGCAATGCTTACAAACCTCGCGCTGAACGCAATGGGGCTGCCGAAGAATGGGCCTATGGCTTGATGGGCACGTACCAGTCGGGTTTTACCCAAGGTCTGATTGGCGTCGGGGTCGATGCCCATGCTTACCTGGGCGTTAAACTGGACAGTGGCGGCGGCCGGGCGGGCAAGGCACGCTTGCTGGGGCTGGATAACGAAGGTTACCCCAAGAATGACTTCAGCCGTGGCGGTGCCGCACTCAAGCTGCGCCTGTCCAATACCACCGTGTCCTACGGCGAGCAACGCGTGAAAACACCCGTTTTCAGCTCATCTGACAGCCGCTTGCTGCCCGAAACCGCCACGGGTGTGTTTGTGACCAGCAACGAGTTCAATGCCGTGAAGATGGTGGGCGGGCACTTCACCGAGAGCACTGACCGCAACGCCAGCAGCCACAACCAGGGCTTTGTGGTGAACTATTCCAACGGCCCCAAGGGTGACGCTTTCGACCTCGCGGGCCTGGTATACACCCCAACCAACAACTTCAGCGCCAGCCTTTACAGTTCACGCTATGAAGACACCTGGAACCAGCATTACCTGGGCAGCATTTTCAGCCATGCCATCGATGACTACAACGCACTGTCGCTGAATTTCAACCTGTACCGCACCACCGATGAAGGTAAGGCGTTGTCGGGCAACATCGACAACACCACCTGGAGCCTGATGGGCACCTACAGCCACGGCCCGCACAGTTTTGGCCTGGGTTATCAGAAGGTACACGGCGATACACCGTTCGATTACGTCACCCGGGGGGCGATCTTTCTCAGTAATGCCGTGCAATTGTCGGACTTCAACGCGCCCAACGAACAGTCCTGGCAAGCCCGTTACGACCTGACATTAGCCCCTTGGGGCTTGCCGGGCCTGAACGTGAGTGCGGCGTATGTGCGCGGCAGCCAGATTGACGGTAGCCATGTTGACCCGCGCGGCGGGTACGCCTACCTGGGTTATGGCAAGGGCGGCAAGCATTGGGAGCGGGACCTGGAGGCCCGTTATGTGGTGCAAAGCGGCGCGGCCAAGGGCATGGCGGTGTCGTTGCGGCACAACGTGCATCGCGGCAATGTCGCTCAAGCCGAACTGGACACCGACCAGATCCGTCTGGCCGTCGAATACCCGCTGACCGGCAGGTTCTAGCCTTAAAGACGCGGCAGACGACGCTCCATATGGGTCGTCTGCCACACCGGGTCAGCTTCAGTATCCACGACTGTAAAGCCCTGCCGCTGCCAGAATTCAATGGCTCCGGGCAGAAACGGGTGCGTGTGCAAATACATCACATCGACCGAAGCCTGCGCTGCCCGTGCCTCCAGTTCGCGGTACAACAGCCCCGCCAAGCCCGAACGACGCAAGGGTGGCAACACAAACAGACGCACGCCTTCGACCACCTTTAGCCCGCGATAATCGAGCTGTACAAAGCGGTGATCATAAGGCAGGTAGCCCATCGAGGCGACGATTCGCCCCTGACACCGGGCGACCAAAAAGCAACCCTCACCGTCGAGGTACACCCGCTCAAAATCGGCCAGGTCGGCGGGCAGGCCGCTGTTGCTCAGTTTGGGGAACAACTCGGCACGAGCCTGCAGGACAAACGCAAGCACTTCATCTGCTTGCCCCGCCGACACCGTGCTCAGTTCAACGTGGTTCAGCACTCAGTGCGAAGTGCCGTGGTCGTGCATGCCATGGTCCATTGGCATACTGTTCAAGGCACGAGCCTGGGCTTTGACCTCAATCGATTCCTTGACCCCTTTGCTGTCCTCAACCACCAGGGTCAGCGGCACGGTATCGCCTACTTTAATCTGTTCATACAAGTCAATCAGCATCACGTGGTAGCCCTCAGGCTCGATGTTCACTGTCTTGCCGGCTGGCAGAGCCACCGAACCCACAGGTTGCATACCCATAACGTCGTTGTGCAGGGTCGACTCATGAATCTGCACGGTTTTGGCTGCCGTAGACTTCACCTCAACCAGCTTGCTGTCCGTGGTCGAAGTCAAACGCATAAACGCACCGCTCGAAGGTTGCCCGGCAACGGTGGCACGTACCCAGGCGTCATCCACCGTGGTTTGCGCCGAGACATGCAGGCTCATGCCCAGCAGGGACAGCAACAGATACTTAACGGGCTTCATATGATAGTGCTCACTCAAAAAGGCTAATCAGCAGACTGACATAACGGTCAGCAGGTCTTCGGTGCACTGCTTGGCCGACAGTGACGGTGACAGCCCCAGGCGCAGTACGCCACGTGTGTCGAAGACAAAACTGGTGGCGGTGTGCGACAGGGTGTAGGTATTGCCGCTTGGGATTTTCTCGTAAAACACCTTGAACTCTTTGGCCGTCGCGGCGGTTTCTTCCAGCGTGCCGGACAACGCGATAAAGGTCGGGTCAAAGGCTTTTACATAGGCATCGAGCATGGCCGGTTTGTCGCGCTCGGGGTCCAGGGTGATAAACACCACCTGAAGGCGATCGCCATCCGGGCCCATCATTTTCTTCACTTGGGCAGCACGGGCCAGTGCGGTAGGGCACACGGCCGGGCACTGGGTAAAACCGAAGAAAATCATCGGCATCATCCCGCGAAAGCTACCGAGCATCATCTCGTTGCCATCAACGTCCCGCAGCTTGAACTTGCGGCCCAGGATCTCGTTGCTCAAGTCTTTGCCGTACTTGTAAGACAAACCACTGCCGGGATCGCAACCTGCGAGCAACCCAAGACTGAGCAAGCCAAGGCCTTTGACCACATGGCGGCGAGTCAGTAAATCATTCATGTAAGGTTCCTTTAAGCGGCCTGCTGGCCCGATCACTGTCGAGAAGCAGGCCTTTGCCCTGCACCGTTGAGTCAGGGTGTGCGCAGCCAGCCTGCGAAAAAGGCCAGGCACGCACGATTGCTGTGGAATAGACGTGTTTGACGGGCACAGAATTTACCACTCTCCCCTGCTGCTCGCACGGTGGGTCTGCCCACCGGTTGTGGGCAGTGCCACTCACGGCCTGTAAAACCGGGCCCCAAGGGCACCTGCGGCAAATCGACTCAGGCTCAATTTGCCGCACACCGGTGCGTCTCAGTCCCCCCAAACAGTGGCTGCCCGGTCTGAGTGGTAGTCATAAAACCCCCGTAACTCCCAGCTATCGCCCGTACGCTGGAAAGCGGCGCGCCAGGCTCCTCTGCCGCTGCCAGGGTCCAGCTGGGCCAGGTCGTACCAGTAATAACCATTAATACGTTTACTGGTTGCCCGCCCCGCGCGAATGTCATCCATGATACTGCCCACTTTAATACGGGCCGCCTCCGGGAAGTTGTCATAGGCCATTTGTGTGTCCGCCAGCGCGCTGGTCGTAACGGTAAACCGGTCGGAGGCGGGCACTGCCGGGACGGTCGGTTGCCCGCTGCTCGTGGAGGGCGTCGCGCTCACTTTATGAGCCGTTGCCTGAGTCACGGGGTGCACCTCAAAGGCCTCGGTGTACCGCGTGAGATTATTTGAGAAGTCACTGATATCCTGGCTGGTGGCCAGCATGATTGCACGCTGAGACGTCCCTTTGATGGCGACAAAGTAAGGAATCCCCTTACTCCTGATTTCAGTGAGCAAACCCGGCATGCGTCGGGCCTTCATTAGCGCGCGCAAGTGTTCAAGGTTGGCTTTTCTATGACGCGCAATGTTCTCGGGAACGGCCAGGTAGCGCTCCACAGCGGCCTGCACCTCTGGCCCCTGCCCCGGGAATTGCGCCTGGAAGTCACTGAGCGTTTTCTGGTTCAGGTCAGTATAGAGGTCGTTGTAGTCTTTGTTGATCTTGTCCAGCGCCGCGCGCTTTTTGCCACGCTGCGGTGAAATACCAATAAAGACGGCACCCGTCACATTATCGGGCATTGAAGCGATGTTCATGCCGGACGTCTGGTAGTACGCATTGCGGTAGGGCAATGCCGTATCAAACATCTTTATTTTTTGCACATCGGTAAGTCGCAAACCAGGGATTCGGGCTTCAAAATCCACAGACGACGCATGAATGGCGCTCCACAGGTCGAGCTTGTACACCAGCGAGCCATGCTGCGCCTTATGCTCCGTCGTCAGCCTGCGCTGGCGCTGTAGCAGGCTTATGCGGGCACGAAACGCTTCAATACCGCTGACCCGCGCGTCAATGATGCACTCATCCAGCAACCGCTGGGCCAAAGCGTCCGGCATGGCATTAATCATGTCACCTGCCTGGCGCGCCAACTCCCGAGGCGGATTGGGCTCATCGACCAAATACGCCTCCAGCAAAGCGTTGTATTTTTTCTGCTGTGGCGTTTCCGGGGTTCTGAACAGACTCATGACGGGGCCGCCGCCCAGTACACGCCCGACAGCCTCCACTTGCCAGCGTCCCTGCTCCCAAACCACTTTGCGCGTGTTCGAAATATTGCGTGGCGAATAGACAAACCGCTCCCCACCCTGGAGGCTGGATTTGTAGTAGTCGCCGTCAAGGTGTGCATACACCTGACCACCCTGGCCCTGATACAGGTCACGCCCTTGCGGCACCAGGCTACTGACATCCAACCCTTCAACCCTAAACGCTCGCAGCTCGGGGTCCGCCATGGGCGCAAGCGGCGTGAGCAGCATGCGCCGTTTGGCGACAGCCCTGGCGCCGCGTCGGCCTGCCCGACTCATGATCAAGTCTTCGCCCGCCTCGACCACCACCTCGCCTAAGGCACCGATAAAATCACTCAACCACTGGCTGGTGCTGCCCGCCTCATTCCTGATGGACGAGACCGCTGCACCACCGATCATTGTGGGCAAAATGGCCCGCCCCAATATTCCGCCGAAACGATGGGTCTGGGGAGTCGATAGCATGCCCAGTAGCAGCGAAACGCCTTTGCGACGGCCTTCCTGTGCGGCTGTACTGTCGCGTTCGGCATGGGACACGGTCAACACATCGACCGCATTAAGGCCATGGGCTATTTGCGTGTCATACAGCGCTTCAAGCAGATCGTAATCCACCAGCGCCAATGTGCCGTAACGGGAAAGCCCCTCAAAAGGCCGGGACGCGTGCGGCGAAAAAATACCTTGCACGAACTGCGCGATTTTTTCGCCAAGGCTGCGCTCACTGTCGGGAGATTCCAAGCTGACAATCTGGTCAGCCTGATCGGCCAACGGCAGTTTTGAAATCAACCAAAGGGTCATGAGCGACGTCGCCGTGAGCGCCTTTACAGCAGCAGGCAGCAGGTCGGTGTGAACATCCGCTCGCACATCCCGGAACACCCGCCCGTCTTGTGCCCCCGGGGTGTAAAGCGTTAAAGACGGTTGGTGCTCCAGGTCACGAGCACCAAACGCCAGCACTTCCCGCAATGTACTCGCGCCCCATTTGAGCTGGTACACGGCCACCTCATGGCCATTAACCTGTTTACGGCCCTTGGGCTGCAACCCGTCGAGCACGGCCAGAACCCTGTTTAGCGACGTCGCGTTCTGATCGACCGAGAGGTCGCCTGATACGTGGGCCGTCCAGAGTTCAGCGCGCATTTGTCGGGCCTTGACGCTACGCCACACTGCTTCGGTACGGCGGGCAGCGGGCGGCAACCATTGCGCAAGACGGGCCCCGATGTTTGCAGCCGCCACCAGGTCGCGTATTGCCTGGAAATTCAAAGGGCCTTCTATGAGGTAATCGCGAGCGTTGCTTTCGTCCGGGGTCAGGTTTGATATCGCCCATTGGGTCAATGAGCGCCGGTCGAATACCGACCCTTTGTGCGTCGACATGGAGATACCCGAGCCATAAGGAGAAGAACCCGTAGGCGCATGCGGGTCGATAATTTTTTTCTCGATGGTCAGAAACACTCGATCGGGATCAGCCGGCGGATAGTGCCCCTTGATCAAATACCCTAGTTCAGTACGGGTCCAGGCCTCAATGGCCTCGGGCGTGGCGAGCATGACGGGGTCTGGCGGCAACTGTGCCAGGTCTGCCACAGCCCTTTGCCAGTCGCGTGACGCTTTCCACCACGCCAGCCGGTCTTTGCCCGTGGCGTGGCGGTTACTGCGCAACCAGTCATCCAACTGGTCGAGTTTCTGGTGGAATGCACGCGTATTAAGAGGAACCGCCAGGTCCAGTTGTTCACCCAGGTCGGGGGCCGCGTCCAGCCGCGTAGCCCAGGCATGAACCCCATCGTCTTCATAAGGGCCGTCACGCAGCACCTCCAGAACACGGTTTTTCTGCCGATCACGCAAGCCCGTGACCTGATGCTCCAGAAAGTTGTCTGACAGCGGCCAATGCTTGAGCGTTCCAACCGCCTCCCCTCGCTCGATCAAGCGGGATTTAAGCTGAGCCATGCTGTGGAACACTTCCAGCGGTGCACCCAGACACCACAACACGCAAGCCCCCGGGTTGATGGCATTGTCGCGCTGGGTCAGTACCACGCAATCGTGAACCGGCAGGCTGGTTCTCCATCGCGCTGGCGTATAGACCAGCCCATAAACCCCGGGGCGCAGGGCGTCGGCCAGGCTTGCTCGTGCCGGTGCGCTTGGCGCTGACAGTGCATAGTCGGTCACGACCCTGTGCAGCGCTGAGGTAAGCGCACCGTCCAGTGCCTGAAGGTTGGCCTGTGCCATCAGTTGCGAACGCAGCTCGTCTGCCAGCCATTCACTCACAGGCCGCTGTTGCGTGAAGTCTGGGGTGGATGCCCAAAAAGTACTGAGGGCACCTTCCCACAGGTGTTCAAACATGACCGGGCGGGTCTCGATCAACAGGCGCTCAAAGGCAACCTTTGCCTCACTGGTGTTTAGCGCCTGTGGAAGGGTCTGGCTACCGTCCGAATCCAGAACGATCTCAATGGCATCGAGCTCGATAAAGAGTTCAGCGGTGTTCAAGCGTCCTGCGGCCGCCTGCAGAAACAGCGTCTGCAGCGCAGTACTGGCGATAATGGTGCGACGGAACTGCGGCCCCTCGGGGGTACGTTCTGCCATGGGAATCAGCGTGTCGTGCACCTTGCGTATGCCGACGTCAAGCACCGCCACGCTGGCTGACAGTGCCGGGAAGGCCCTCTCGAACCACCCCTTTAAGTACTGCGCCACCACATCACCGGGCCGGGGGATGGCATCGTTAAGTCGGATCATGCCCTGCTGCGATACCCTCAATTGGCTGATCAGTGCCGCGATATCGGCTGAAGGGTCTGCTCTGAGGTGTAAGGCGGAGGGCGAATAAAGACGTCCTGCGGCGTCGTCTCCCAGAAAAACCTTAAGGGACTCTCTCAACGACCGGGTGTCGGCTGGGGTAAAAAATGCATCGCGGAAGGCTCTCCCCGCCGCTGCGTCGAATAGGCCTTCACGGCTAAAGCGATCAAATGCCAAGCTGGCCAGTACGCCCGACACTTTGTACGAATAGCCTTGGGCTGCCAGTGACGAGGCTATCAAATCGTTACTGTTGAGCGGATTCACCCAGTAGGACCAACGCAGATGCCCGACTTCCGTATTCAGCGCCTCGAACACTGCCTGTGGGCTACGGCCTTCGCTCCGGGCACGATGCACCTCAATATCAAGCAGCATGAGCAATAACAGCTGAGCGGTTTCCCAACTGGTTTGTGTGCGTGCCCCGCGAACAATGCCCAAGGCGGTATTGGCCGGCAGGGGCTCACCCGTCTCATAGTGCTGCGACATCCACGTCAGAAATTGAACACTTGAGCACCACTGCTCCATCACCTGGCCTACAAACTCAATGGCATCCGGTGCCAGGCGGCCAGGTGCCGACAGGTCACGATACGGTTGCTCTCCCAGCAGGTGCTGCAGGCAATGACCAAACGCATGCATCAGCATACGCAGTTGGGTGTGATCCAGCAGGCTGGGCTGAGCACCCTCGCCTTTCATAAACTGCCCGCGCAGGACGGTCACCGGGAATCGGGGCCGGCCCTCTGCCGTCATTCGTCGATGGCGTAACGTCAACATGTCCACAGCGCCATCCATCGCCCCGAGGCTGTGAAGGTCGATATACAGGTACCCAAGGGTTTGCTGATGCTCAACGACTTCGAAAAGGCGCACTTGCGGATGCCAGCGATCAAACCGCTCACGCTCAACCAGTTCAACGCCAAACAGCTGACGGGTAAAGTGGACAAGCCGCTCCAGAACCGTCGGCAGCGCAAAGAAATCGCGCAGTGCATCCGCAGGCTGGCCCTCTGAAACGCGTACCTTCTGCGCCAGGTATTCATGGTCCCAAGGCTCCAGCACGGGGATGTCGTGCGCCTCGATCATGCCCTCAAGTTGACGGGTCTCGCGGGCAAAGGTTGCCCGCTGGGATTCCAGCTGATTGCGCAGAAATAACAGCACTTGATCCGCCGAGGTTGCCATCAGGCCCTCCTGAGCCAGTTCGGCGTAATCCCTTTGACCCAGTAACAGCGCGGTGTGATGACGGCTTTCCAGCAGTAACGCCAGTACACTTTCGTTATTGATCGGCTCGGGGTCTGTGGCGCGGTTGTAATAGGCGGTCCACATTTCCTGACGCAACGGACCGTGTTCCGCGTGCAGCATGACGGCGCGAAAGGTCTCATCGTCCAGGGTCAGCCACCAGCCCGCCAGGCTGCGCTCTCGCGCTGCAGACGCCATTCGGTTTTTCAGTGACGGCACAAGGCCTGCCAGCAGCGACTCGTCCTCAATATGTTTCCCCCAGGCGGCTGTGGCCTGCTCAACGCGCGCGTTGAACGTGTGCTCCAACTGCCGGGTTGCGTCCTTTAACTCACGCAGCCGCTGTTGATCCACCGGCGCGAGATGAAACCCGGCCTGGCGATATTCCTGGAGTATCTTCTGCAGTACACGGGTCCGGGCACGATCAAACAACGCGGCAATAGGGCTGTTGGCCAAGGCCTGGTACAGTTCATACAACGCCGTGTTCTCGGCCAACTGCGCGCGGTACTGCGCCACCCGCTCCCCGCAGACGCCGACTGCATCGGTCCAGGCCTTGTGCGTGTGAACGCTGGAGAGAATCTCAATGACGTGAACAACTTCTTCCAGTCGAGCCTTAATCTCATCCATAGCCAGCACCAGATCGTCCCAAGTGGGAAACGGTGTTTGGCTGGCGATGATGTCAGCGACTTTCGCGCGGCTGTCAGCAAGGATGTGTTCAATGGCGGGTACCAGGTGCTCAGCGCGAATCGTCGAGAATGACGGCAGCTCACCGGTGTTCAGTAGCGGGTTTGTGTCGAGCATGCGCTCTCCCTGAATAACATTGCGAAAATCGCAATCTACTCAGGGAGAACGTGGGCAGGCGTTACATAGATAGTGCACGGCACATACAACGACTTACAAAATTCGGTACAGCAACCGTTCAATTCGGACCCGGCTGACCCGGCGCAAGAACTTGGCAACGGCGGGCGGGTAATCCGCCAGGGTGTCCAGGACCTTGAAGTCTTCAATACGTCGGGTGTGCTGGAAAATGCTCTCCAGCTCCTTGCGCCGGGGCTCCAGCAACTCACGGCGCGGATCATCGATCAACAAGCCGTTTTCCAGGTCCAGGCGGAACGCCCGCGGGTTCAAGTTGTTCCCCGTCAGCAAGGTGTAACGGTCATCCACCCACATGCCCTTGAGGTGGTAGGTGTTATCGCCATGGTGCCACAGGTGCACGTTCAACAAGCCGCTGTCGATCATGGGCTGATGGCGCTTGGCAAAGCGGCGCAGGCTCAGTTCGTACAGGTAAGGCAGTGCCGAAATCACCCGAAACGGCTCGCTCGGGGGGATGTAAAAGTCGTTGGCCGTTTTGTCGCCCACCACGATGTCGATCTTCACACCCCGTTCCAGGGCTCGGTTGATTTCACGGGTGACGGGCAGCGGCAAGTTAAAGTACGGGGTGCAGAGGGTCAGTTGTTGCTGACTGCTGGCAATCAGCTCACAGATCACGCGGCTCAGCGGGTTGTTTTTGCCTACGCCCAACAATGGGCTGACTGACAAACCAAAGTGGCCGTTCGTACCTTCGTCAGTGTTGTAACTGGCTTTTTTCAGACGGCTACGCAGGTCGCCAATTGCGCTGCGCAGGCTGCGCGTGGACGGCAGTTGCGGCACGTCAAGGCGATGCACTGCCGGCGTACTGAGCAGATTTTCCTGAATAAACTGCTGCATCGAGTCCGCCAGCGCTTTGCTCTGCAGCAGGTGGTAGCGATCAAAGCGGTACTTGTCGAATTTATGCAGGTAAACGTTATTCAGGCTTGCGCCGCTGTAAATCACGCAATCGTCGACAATAAAGCCCTTGAGGTGCAGTACCCCGAACAGCTCGCGGGTTTGCACCGGCACCCCGTAAATCGGCACGTAGCTGTCATGGCTGGCGGTCTGCGCCTGGTACCACGCGGCATTGCCCGGCTGTTTGCCGGCACCGATCAGCCCACGCTGTGCCCGCAACCAGTCCACCAGTACGACCACTTCCAGCTCGGGCCGCGCGGCCTTGGCGGCATGCAAGGCATCGAGTATTTCCTGGCCGGCCTCATCCTGTTGCAGGTACAAGGCCACTAACGTGATCCGCTGACGAGCACTCGCGATCTGCTCCAACAGGCACTGACGAAACTCAGCGGCACCGGGCAAAACCTTGAAGGCATCAGCGGTTAATGGAAAGCTGCGCAGCTTGGGCAGTAAGGAGCGTTTGAAGAGCGACGGCATGGGGCTCGCTAAGGGTCGAATGCAAAAGACCCCCAAGCTTACACGATTACGGCATTTGTGTAGGCACCCCGAGGGAATCTGTCGGCGCGGGCGCGCCTTTCACGCGCGACGCGTGTACCCGAACAACCGCGCAATATCCCGTGCCCGATCGGTGAGCAACGGCGCAGCCTGGGCACAGGCGTCTTCCAGGCTCATGGGCCCGCTGGTCAACGCAAACGCTGCCAGAATGCCGTGCTCGTACAATGCCTGGTAACCCTCACCCAGCGTCCCGGCCAGCACCACCACCGGTGCACCTTCAGCCTGGGCAATACGCGCCACACCGAAGGGGGTTTTGCCCCGCAAGGTCTGGGCGTCAAAACGGCCCTCGCCCGTGATCACCAGGTCCGCGTCCTTTACCGCATCTGCCAGGCCCACCAGCTCAGCCACCACCTCGACGCCGGCGCGAAACCGTGCCCCGAAAAACGCCTTGGCTGCAAAACCAAGGCCTCCAGCAGCCCCCGAGCCGGGCTCATGGCGAACATCCTTCGGCAAAACGTCGGCGCACCGGTCGGCAAAATGATTCAGCGCCTGATCCAACCGTCGAACCTGCTCAGGGGTTGCGCCTTTTTGTGGGCCAAAAATCGCTGAAGCACCGTGTTCACCGCACAACGGGTTATTGACATCGGCGGCAATTTCAAAGCACACATCACTCAAGCGAGGGTCAAGACTGGCCAGATCGATACGTGCCAACCCCGCGAGTGCCTGGCCGCCACGAGCCAACGGGTTGCCCTCAGAATCAAACAAACCCAAGCCCAACGCTTGTAACGCCCCCGCGCCACCGTCATTGGTGGCACTGCCACCAATGGCCAGGATAATACGCCGAGCGCCCGCATCGAGCGCGGCCGCTATCAGTTGCCCAGTGCCAAATGTGCTGCTGGTGCAGGCATTGCGCTGCGCCCTTGAAAGCAACTGCAAACCGCTGGCCTCGGCCATTTCAATGATTGCCGTGTGGCTGTCTGGCAGCCAGCCCCAGCGCGCCTCAACGGCAGCACCCAACGGCCCTTGCACGGTGTGGCGGCGCAACTGGCCATTGCCTGCCGCGACAATGGCCTCTACCGTGCCCTCCCCCCCATCGGCCATCGGGCACTGGATCAGTTGCGCATGGGGCAGTGCATCGGCCAGCCCGGCCGCAATGGCCTCGGCGACTTTCTCGGCACTCAGGCTGTCTTTGAACGAGTCAGGGGCGATCACGATTTTCATGGGGCAACTCTCCAGGTCTTATCCCCTCATGCTGACAGCACCCAGGCGCAAACTCGCCAGTCAGGTGCACAAGCAATCACCGGGTTTGTTGTTCATTGCGACAAGGCGGCGGCAGCAACTGCACGCCCAGGTACAGCGCCAGCATGCCATTGAGGCTTAGCAGGTCTATACCGCTCAGTTCAGCGATGCGCTCCATGCGGTAACGCAAGCTGTTGCGGTGAATCCCCAGCGCGTCGGCGCAGGCCTGACTTTGACCGTCGTGCTCGCACCAACTGCGCAAGGTGGCGAGCAACTGGCCGTTAGTGTCCTTTGAAACGACGTTGCGCAAAGGTTCCAGCAGCGCCTCAAGGGCGTCTTCATGGCGATAACGCCAGAGCATTGCGGGCAAACGGTAGCGATCGACGCTTAACAGCCGTGTGCCCACCAATACATCGCGACCATACGCCAACAAATCACCGGCCTGTCGGTAACTGCGGCGCAGCCCCTTGAGTTCATCGGCCTGGCCACCCACGGCCATTCGAAGAACGGTCCAGCCCTGCGCCTGAAGTTTGTCCAGTAAACGTTGATCGTCCAGCGCCAGCAGGGCTGGCCGGCACCATAGCAACGAACTGGGCGCAGGGCTGAGGCACCAGCTGTCCGGGTAACGCGCTTGCAGCCATGCTCGCAAGGCTTGCGCCGTGTCCCCCTCACCCAGCTCGAACAGGTAGGGAATGCGCGACAACTGTGGTTTAAGGCCCAACTGCCGGGCTTCATCCATCAGGCGAGTTGAATCGCCGCCCTCGCTCAGCAATAAGGCCACCAGATCATCGCCACGCTGGTGTAGCCATTGCTGCTCAGCCTGCTGTCGACGCTGACCCACCAGCATTTCGGCCGTCATGCGCACCAGTTCCGCGTAGGTACGCAGCGATTCGGGCTCACCTGTAAGCCCCAACACCCCGATCAGTCGTTGATCGAGCAGCAGCGGCAAATTAATCCCCGGTTGCACCCCCTTAAGGCACTTGGCGGTCTGGACGTCGATCTCTACCACCCGGCCATTCGCCAGCACCAACTGCGCGCCCTCGTGCCGGGTATTGATACGCTCGGGCTCGCCACTGCCCAGAATCAGCCCCTGGCTGTCCATCACGTTGACGTTGTACGGCAAGATGGCCATCGCGCGATCCACGATGTCCTGTGCCAAATCATGATCCAGTTCGAACATAGGGTGACAATCCATTCAGGCATCGCTAACAGCTGCCAACGTTAACCGCGCGCCGACAAAAAACATAATAAACCGCTACTTTTAATGCCATGGGTCGCTTCTGACACTTACGCATGACGGATAACGATTTGCCCTACAGCCTGTAGAGGCTCAAGCTACACGCTTCCTAAAAATCATAAATGTATGTGTCAACGAGGCTGTTGTGTCTAAAGGTATTGTTCTATCGGTTCTGGCATCGGGCCTGTTCGGTGTCATGTATTACTTCACATCCCTGCTGTGGCCCCTGACCGGCGAAGAAATCTTCGGCTGGCGGATGCTACTGACCCTGCCCTGCATGACCCTGTTCATGTGTTTTTCCGGCGACTGGCGCTTGATCCCCGCGATTGTCTCACGCGTGCGTCAACAGCCCGCTCTATGGGCCGTGCTGATCGCGTCCAGTGCGTTGGTGGGTGTGCAGTTGTGGCTGTTTCTGTGGGCACCGCTCAATGGCCATAGCCTCGATGTGTCGCTGGGGTATTTCCTGCTGCCACTGACCATGTTGATTACCGGACGCCTGGTGTATGGCGAGCGCCTGTCGCACCTGCAAAAAATTGCCGCGGCCCTGGCTACCCTCGGCGTCGCCAACGAGGTGTACCGCGTGGGTGGGTTTTCGTGGACCACCCTCGTGGTTGCCCTGGGCTACCCGGTGTACTTTGTAATGCGCAAGCGTGCGGGCACCGACAACCTGGGCGGCCTGTGGACCGACATGCTGCTGATAATGCCTGTCGCGCTGTGGTTTATCCAAAGCAGCGAGCACGGTTTCGACGTGGCCAGCCAACGCACGGCCCTGTACACCCTGATCCCGCTGTTGGGGGCCATCAGCGCGCTCGCCCTCATCTGCTACATCCTGGCCAGCCGCATGCTGGCATTTAGCCTGTTCGGCCTGCTCAGCTACGTTGAACCGGTGCTGTTGGTATTTGTGGCATTACTGCTGGGAGAAAGCATCAGCGACGGCCAGTGGCTGACCTACCTGCCCATCTGGCTGGCCGTGCTGGTCCTTATGCTCGAAGGGGTCAAGCACCTGCTGCGTCAACAGAAGCCCGTCTGACCCTGGCGCGTTGGTGGCCGTGGGGCATCGCAATAGGCCGGCTTTGTCAGGGCTGGTCGAACGACGGGTTAGCCGTTTGGCCAACCTTCAGGCGGGCAACCACAGTGTGAACCGGGCACCGCCCAGCGGTGATGGCTCAAGCGTCAGCTTACCGCCCTGGGCCTCCAGAGCTCGCCGACTGATCGCCAGCCCCAGACCAAAGCCCCCCGTGGCGCGGTCGCGGCTGCGGTCCAGCCGGTAAAACGGTTCGAAAATTCGCTCGCGTTCCTGCTCGGGAATGCCGATACCATCGTCCTCTACCCATATCTCACACCCCTGTGCTGTCACATTGACGCCCACCTGAATGCGTCGATCGCAGTAACGCATGGCGTTGCGCAACAGGTTTTGCAAAGCACGCGCGGTGAGCCGTGGGTCAAGGGCGAAACGCTCCTGGCTGCCGTGCAGGCGCACGTCCAACACACTCTCCGGGGCTTCCAGGGCTTCATCGAAGCTGCCCAGAATGCTGTCGATAAACTCATCCAGCGACACCATTACCCTTTCCGGCACCAGCGCGGGGTTTTGCAGCCGGCTAAAGGACAGCAGTTCAAGGACCAGTTCATCCAGCTCGCGGATATGCCCCACCAACACCTGCAAGCGTTCGCGACTGGCCGGCGGCAAGTCATCGCACAACACCAGGGCCAGGCCGAAGTCGAGGCGGGTCAAGGGGGTGCGCAGCTCATGGGACACGGCGTTAAGCAAGTCGCGCTGCTGGTTGAGCAAGTGCTCGATGTCGTGCGCCATCGTGTCAAACACATGGGCCAGGCCATAGATATTGGAACGCGGCGAGAGGTGTGTGCGTTCGCTCAGTTGCCCCTGGCCGATCCGGGCAGCGGTGCGCTTGAGTTGTTCAAGGTCACGCCAGTGAGGCCGCAGCCACAGCAAAAGCCCGCCCAGCAAGGCTGCGCCGATGAGCACGTTAATGCTCCAATACAAAACGTTCATGTCAAACGGATCGGGCGACATGGACATTTCAATAGCGTGGGTCTGATTCAGCGGCGAAGCCACCCGCGTCCACATGCCCCACTCTCCGATGCGCAGCACATCTTTGCCCTGGTGCAGTTGGCGCTGTTCATCGGCGCTGAAACCGGGGTCAGCAATGGGTCGAAGGTCGATGTTCAGGGGCTGGAAGCGGGCATTCAAGTCGGCGGCCAGCGCGGGCCACTGAGCTTCGGGTACGTGCTCGAACTGTTTGACCAACAAGCCCTGTGTGCCTCGCGACATCTGCTCGTTGTAGTTCATGAAGCGCTCATGAAACACATGAATGATCACTTCAGGCACGCCATAAATGGCCGCTGCAAACGTCACGATGGTCACCAGGTACAACCGGATCAACAGTTTGAACATGGCCTCAGCATTCCCACTCGGAACGACTGAACAAGTACCCTTTGCCCCACACGGTTTTGATCTTGCGCGCTTCGCCGGCGCAGTCATCGAATTTGCGCCGCAACTTGGAAATGGCCACGTCCACCGAGCGGTCGGTGCCATTGAACTCAATGCCGCGCAAACGTTGCAGGATCTGGTCACGGCTTAGGACTTCGCCCGCGTGCCGGGCCAACACCACCAGCAAATTGTATTCACCACTGGACAGTTCAACGCCGTCACCGCGCCAGGTCACCGTGCGCTCCGAGAGGTTGATGCACAGGTTACCGATCACAATACGGTCACTGGCCACCTGCGGGTCACCCAGGCTGCTACGACGCAGTAAAGTGCGTACCCGCGCCAGCAGAACACGGGGCTCGCAAGGTTTTGTCACATAATCGTCAGCGCCCATCTCTAGCCCCAGGACCTGATCATGACTATCGTCGCGCGCCGTTAACATCAAGATCGGCAAGCTTGCTGAGTCAGCCCGTAACAGACGGCAAACCTGCAGGCCGTCCAATCCCGGTAACATCAAGTCGAGAATGACCAGGTCCGGGGGGTTGCTTCGGGCGCTTTCACGAACTTGATCACCACGCGCTATCACGTTGACCTGGTAACCGTTACGCTCCAGATAGCTGGCAATCAGTTCTGAAAGGGCGGCATCGTCTTCAACCAATAAAAGCGTGGGCATAATAAATGCTTACAAACACGGAAAACCCGGAGCATATACAACCTCACTGGGAAAGGAGCACATCCTTAACACTTTTTCACATACCTCCTACATAGCTTAACAACGCCTCTGACGTGCTGCGCTTAGCATGCCAAGCATGACATCGCACTATTCCGCATTTACAAGAAGGCAAGATCGTTGAAAAAACTCTTCGCTCCACTCTGCCTCTCGGCGCTGGCACTGGCGCTCGGTGCCTGTGATAAAAGTCCCGTCGCTGAAACCAAAGCCCCTTTGACCAAAGTGCGTACTGAGGTGATTACCACTGCGCCTTTATCGATCAACAACGAACTGAGTGGCCGCGTGGTTGCCCCGCGCGAGGCTCAAGTCAGTGCCCGTGTGGCCGGTGTCGTGCTCAAGCGGGTGTTTACCGAAGGCACGCAAGTCAAACAGGGCCAAGTGCTGTTTCTGATCGACCCGGCCCCTTTCAAGGCAGAGCTGGATAGCGCACAGGCCGCCCTGCGCAAGTCCCGCGCGCTGGCCCGCCAGGCCAGCTTGCATGCCAAGCGCTACGCCGATCTGATCGACATCAACGCGGTCAGCCGCCAGGACTACGACAACGCCCAGGCGCAATCGCAGCAGGCTGATGCCGACGTGGCCGCCAACGAAGCGGCAGTAGAACGCGCCCGCTTGAACCTGGGCTATGCCACCGTCACTGCGCCGATTTCCGGGCGTATCGGCCGGGCGCTGGTGACCGAAGGGGCCTTGGTCGGTCAGGGTGAAGTCACGCCATTGGCACGGATTCATCAGCTCGACCCGATTCATGTCGACCTGACACAGTCCACCCGCGATCTCGATGCTTTGCGCGAAGCCTTCCGCGCCGGCGAGTTGCAACAGGTCGGCACCCAGCAGGCGCGAGCCACACTGATTCGTGACAACGGCAGCGCCTATCCGCTGCCCGGCAAATTGCTGTTTACCGATGTGAGCGTGGACCCCAGCACGGGGCAGATCATTCTGCGCAGTGAGTTCCCGAACCCCGAATACGACTTGCTGCCCGGCAGCTTTGTACGCGTTCGGCTGGAACAGGCGGTTAACAAAGAAGGTATCAGCGTGCCGCAGCGCGCCATTCTGCGTGACAGTGCCGGAGTGGCCTACGTGTTCTTGCTGGACGGCGACAACCGTGTCACGCAACAGCCCGTGCAGTTGGGTGGCGCTCACAACAATCGCTGGATCGTCAACGAAGGCCTCAAGGCCGGTGACCGTATCGTACTCGAGGGGTTGCAGCACACCCGGCCTGGCGAACAGGTACAGATCGACGACTCGACACCTTCCCTCACCCACTCCACGGATCAGTGAGCATGCCGCAGTTTTTTATCGACCGCCCGGTTTTTGCCTGGGTCGTTGCCTTGTTTATTATGCTGGCAGGGGCATTGGCCATTCCGCAGTTACCCGTGGCCAAGTACCCGGACGTCGCACCACCCCAGGTTGAGGTCTATGCGATCTACCCGGGTGCGTCGGCACAAACGGTGGACGAAAGCGTGGTCACGCTGATTGAGCAAGAACTCAATGGCACAGATGGCCTGCTGTACTTCGAATCCCAAAGCAGCCTCGGCAGTGCCACCATTACTGCCACCTTCAAACCCGGCACCGACCCTGAAATGGCCCAGGTCGATGTACAAAACCGCCTCAAGGCCGTTGAGTCCCGCCTGCCACAGGCCGTGACCCAGCAAGGTTTACAGGTCGAAAAAGTCTCATCTGGCTTTTTGATGCTGGTGACGCTGACCGCCAATGCCAACAGCGGGCTCAATGAAGTCGCTCTCAGCGACTACTTGGCACGTAACGTTATGAATGAAGTCAAGCGCGTGGACGGCGTCGGCAAGGCCCAACTGTATGGTGCCGAGCGGGCCATGCGGATCTGGATCGACACCCAGAAGCTGGTCGGCTTTAACCTCACACCGGCTGATGTCAACGCCGCGATTGCCAGCCAGAACGCGCAGGTTTCAGCCGGCAGCATCGGCGATTTGCCCGGCCGTTCCACGCAAGAAATCACCGCCACGGTGTTGGTCAAAGGCCAACTGTCGACACCACAAGAGTTTGCCGACATCGTGCTGCGCGCCAACCCGGACGGTTCTACGGTACGCATCGGCGATGTGGCACGGGTTGAGATCGGTAGCCAGGAGTACCAGTACGGCACCCGTCTCAACGGCAAGCCGTCCAGCGCATTCAGTATCAAACTGGCCCCCGAGGCGAATGCCTTGAACACCGCCAACCTGATCCGCGCGAAAATGGACGACCTCAGTCGTTACTTCCCGGCAGGCGTGGAATACAGCATCCCGTATGACACCTCGCCATTCGTCAAGGTCTCGATCATCAAGGTGATCTACACCCTGGTCGAGGCCATGGCGCTGGTGTTTGCGGTAATGTTCCTGTTTTTGCAGAACATCCGCTACACGCTGATTCCGACGCTGGTGGTACCCGTCGCGCTGATGGGCACCTTTGCCGTGATGTTGGTACTGGGCTTCTCGATCAACGTGCTGACCATGTTTGGCATGGTGCTGGCCATCGGTATTCTGGTGGACGATGCCATCGTGGTGGTAGAGAACGTCGAGCGCATCATGGTCAGCGAGGGGTTATCCCCCCGTGAAGCCACGCGAAAGGCGATGACGCAAATCAGCGGTGCGATTGTTGGCATCACACTGGTGTTGGTGGCCGTATTCATTCCCATGGCATTTATGCCTGGATCCGTGGGGGTGATTTACCAGCAGTTCTCCTTGTCGATGGCCACCTCCATCCTGTTCTCAGCGTTTTTGGCGCTGTCATTGACCCCGGCGCTATGCGCGACCCTGCTCAAGCCCATCGCCAAAGGCGAACACCATGCCAAAGGCGGTTTCTTTGGCTGGTTCAACCAACGCTTCGAGCGCCTGTCAAAAGGCTATGAACACTGGGTCGTGCACCTGATCAAGCGTAGCGGTCGCTACCTGATGCTCTACGGCCTGCTGCTGGTGGTCCTGGTACTGTGTTTTACGCGCCTGCCCTCCTCCTTTTTACCGGTCGAGGATCAGGGTTACACCATCACCGATATCCAATTGCCGCCGGGGGCCAGCCAAAACCGCACTATCGCGGTAGCCGAGCAGATCGAAACGCACAACGCCAGCGAGCCGGGCGTGGGCAACACCACCTTGATCCTGGGCTTCAGCTTCTCGGGCAGCGGGCAAAATGCCGCGCTGGCGTTTACCACTCTCAAGGACTGGGCTGACCGAGGTGCAAAAGATTCGGCCGCCGCCATTGCTGACCGCGCCAACGAAGCGTTCAGCGAACTGAAAGATGCCGTGGCGTTTGCCATCTTGCCACCGCCGGTCGACGGTCTGGGCACCTCCAGCGGGTTTGAGTTCCGTTTGCAAGACCGTGGCAGCGTGGGCTATGACGCCCTGATGAAGGCGCGCACTGAACTGCTGGCCCTGGCCGAGAAAAGCCCGGTGCTGGCTAACGTACGTGAAAGTGCGCTGGCTGAAAGCCCGCAAGTGCAACTGGAGGTGGATCGCAAGCGCGCCAACGCGCTGGGCATTTCATTCGCGGACATTGGCGGCGTGCTGTCCACGGCCGTTGGCTCGGCCTATGTCAACGACTTCCCGAACCAGGGCCGAATGCAGCGGGTCATGGTGCAGGCCGAAGGCGATCAACGCAGCCAGGTCGAAGACTTGCTCAAGATCCATGTGCGCAACAACCTGGGCAAAATGGTCCCGCTTTCGGCCTTTGTCGAAGCACGCTGGATCCAGGGCCCGGCCCAGTTGACGCGGTACAACGGCTACCCCGCTATCAGCATCTCCGGTGAAGAGGCTCCAGGCCATAGCACCGGCGAGGCCATGGTAGAAATCCAGCGCCTGGTGGATCAACTGCCGGCAGGTCTGGGCCTTGAGTGGACGGGGCTGTCCCTGCAAGAGCAGGTGTCCGGGTCACAAGCGCCGATGTTGCTGGGGCTATCGCTGCTGGTTGTGTTTTTGTGCCTGGCTGCGCTGTACGAAAGCTGGTCGATTCCGACAGCAGTGCTGCTGGTCGTCCCGCTGGGTGTGCTGGGGGCCGTGCTGGCCGTGACCTTGCGGGGCATGCCCAATGACGTGTTCTTCAAGGTGGGTTTGATCACCATTATTGGTTTGTCGGCCAAGAACGCGATTTTGATCATCGAGTTCGCCAAGACCCTGTATGACGAAGGTCATGATCTGGTTGAGGCCACCGTACAAGCAGCACGCCTGCGTTTGCGTCCGATCGTCATGACATCGCTGGCATTTATTCTGGGCGTACTGCCGCTGGCTCTGGCCACGGGTGCCAGTTCAGCGAGTCAGCAGGCCATTGGCACCGGGGTGATCGGCGGGATGATTACGGCCACACTGGCCGTGGTGTTTGTGCCGGTGTTCTTTGTAGTGGTGATGAAACGGTTCAATCGCAAGCCGCCCAAGGGCTAAGCGTGGCGGTGCGTGGTAAGGTGCCGCACTCTCTGGAAACAAGGACTGTGTATGCCGCATCTTGCCCGCACCCATCCGCGTCTGAGCGTCGCCACTGTCGTGGGGCTGGCCGTGGGATTCTTCACCCCGGCCGCCACGCTCACCAGCAAATTTCTGGTGGGCTGGAACGCTGGCGTCTGGCTCTACCTGGCCCTGTGGCTGGTGTTGCGCTCCAAAGCCAGTGACGTGAAAAGGACAGCGGAAATCGAGGATGAGAATGCCAGCATGGTGTTGTTTACCGTGTGCATCGCGGCCATTGCCAGCCTGGCGGCAATCACCCTGGAACTGGCAGGCAACAGCAAGCTGGGCACTGACGATCAGATGCTTCACTACGCGCTTACGGGCATTACCGTGGTGGGTTCATGGCTGATGATCGGGGTCATTTTCATGCTGCACTACGCACGACTGTTCTATAACAATGAAGGCCCGGTGCCCGCCCTGCACTTCCCCGAAGGTGAAGAAAACCCGGACTATTGGGACTTTCTGTACTTCTCTTTCACGCTCAGCGTCGCCGTACAAACGGCAGATGTGTCCATCACCACGCGCGGCATGCGCAAAGCCGTGATCGTGCATTCGTTACTGGGCTTTCTCTTCAACACAGCGGTGCTGGGGTATTCGATCAATATCGCGGCGGGGTTGTTTTGACAGAAGAGACAAGCGGAAGATCGCGAGCAAGCGTTCCTACAGGGCCGGGATCTGTAGGAACGAGCTTGCTCGTGATCTTTTGATCTGGTTTTTGATCTAAAGGGCCCCCTTAAACCACGTTGGCCTCACACCGGGTTAGCCGCGACACGGCCAGGGACGGCCGATCGCGGCGGCCGCACGGAGCCAAGCCTGTGTGAGGGCATGCCGAGCCACAGCGTCGCGTCGAAGACGGGGCGGCCCCTCCTACTGGGTAAGAGCGGGTTTACAGGTTAGCGATCAGTCGGCAGTCAGCACGCCACGGCGCACCTGATCACGCTCGATGGACTCAAACAGCGCCTTGAAGTTGCCTTCACCGAAGCCGTCATCACCCTTGCGCTGGATAAATTCAAAGAACACAGGGCCCATCAGGGTTTCAGAGAAGATTTGCAGCAGCAAGCGCTGGTCACCTTCCTGCGATGATCCGTCCAGCAGGATACCCCGCGCTTGCAACTCGCCCACCGGCTCGCCATGACCTGGCAAGCGGCCTTCAAGCATTTCGTAGTAGGTCTCGGGTGGCGCAGTCATAAAGCGCATGCCGATTTTCTTCAGTGCATCCCAGGTCTTGACCAGGTCATCGCTGAGAAAGGCAACGTGTTGAATGCCCTCACCGTTGAACTGCATCAGGAACTCTTCGATCTGGCCCGCACCTTTGGACGACTCTTCGTTCAAAGGAATACGGATCATGCCATCCGGGGCTGTCATCGCTTTGGAGGTCAGGCCAGTGTATTCGCCCTTGATGTCGAAATAGCGAATTTCACGGAAGTTGAACAATTTTTCATAGAAGTTGGCCCAGTACGCCATACGACCGCGGTACACGTTATGGGTCAGGTGGTCGATGATTTTGAGGCCGGCACCCACCGGGTGACGATCAACGCCTTCGATAAATACGAAGTCGATGTCGTAGATCGAGCTGCCTTCGCCGTAACGGTCAATCAAGTACAACGGCGCGCCACCAATGCCTTTGATCGCCGGCAAGTTCAGCTCCATCGGGCCGGTCTTGATTTCAATCGGCTGCGCGCCCAATTCCAGGGCCCGGTTGTAAGCCTTCTGGGCATCGCGCACTCGAAATGCCATACCGCACACCGAAGGGCCATGCTCGGCGGCGAAATAAGACGCCACACTATTGGGCTCATTGTTAAGGATCAGGTTGATCTCGCCCTGGCGGTACAGATGGACATTCTTGGAGCGGTGAGTCGCCACCTTGGTGAAACCCATGATTTCGAAAATGGGTTCAAGGGTATTGGGCAAAGGCGATGCGAACTCGATGAATTCAAAGCCCATCAAGCCCATCGGATTTTCGTATAGATCAGCCATTTCGGCACCTCATCATGGTCATTTTTAGAATTAACAACAGGTTATTAACTAACAATGCCGAGGGCGACGGGCGGAGCACAGGAGATCCCGCGCACACTGCGCGCCAGGAAATCACCGTAGATCAGTTGAAAACCGAATACCTTCATTTGGACCCATCTCTATACGCGGGGGGCTTGTGCTTGCAAAAGCCATTATTCTTTTATGCGTAAGCAGATTCTACATGGCGTAATCCTATTTGTCCCACGCGATGTGAAATAGCCCAATGGCAATGCTAGGCTTTACATTAAGCACAGCCCTTACATAACCACTGGCGGTGCCTGCAGTGCTCCGCAGCTGTCCAGCCCCCTTCTGTTTGCAGGATCCGCAATGCAATTAGCGCACACACTGACCCGCAAATGGACTGATCGTTACGCGTTGATTGTGTTCAGTGGATTGATGCCCGTGGTACTGGGCATTGTCATTATAGTCTGGCAGGCCAACCGCTCATTGGAGCTGACCTCAAGGCACACCGCTGAAGAAGCCGTGCGCCAATTCGACGGAATTCTTGACAATGCGGCCCGTGCGGCCAATGTCGTGCTGCCGTTGGCCGGAGAAGAATGCAGCCATGTAGAACTGGCACTTCGCGACCAGGTTACCCGCCGCCCCTTTGTGCGCTCAGTCAATCTGATTCAAGATAATCAGATCTATTGCACCTCCTTGTTCGGTAGCTTCAACGAACCTGTTTACCCCCATAACTATGCCGGCGGTGAGTTGTGGTTAATGCCTGGCAACCCAGTAACCCCCAATGACCCGCTGCTGATTTATCGCCAACAGAAAGACAGTCGTGGGGTGTTGGTCAGTATTTATGGTTTTCATCTGATCCATGCATTGGGCCAGCCCAACCAAAGAGCGCAATTGATCTTTCAAGCAGGTGACAACTGGATCGATCGCTCCGGCAACGTCCATCCCACAGCGCCGCCGCTTTACCCCGTGGCCAACAACAGCGTGCCATCCACTCATTACCCTTACCGAGTGGTCGCAGGTTTTCGTGCCAACGAACTTTGGCATCATGTGATTGCTGAATACCTGGGTGTACTGGTGCTGCTGTTTTTTCTGGGAGCCATTTCGGCAACCATTGTTCATCGCTTAAAGAAGCGCGCCTCCTCGCCCACTCACGAATTACAACGTGGCCTGGAGGCCCAAGAGTTCATTCCTTATTTCCAGCCCGTGGTGCACGGTGACAGCCAACAATGGGCGGGGGCTGAAGTATTGATGCGCTGGCAACACCCGCAAGAAGGCCTGGTTCGCCCCGACCTGTTTATACCCTTTGCCGAGCACTCAGGCCTGATTATTCCCATGACACGCTCGCTGATGCAGCAAACCGCGGCGTTATTGGCACCCCATGTTGGCAGTCTGCAAGCCGGCTTTCATGTGGGCTTCAACATCACCGCCCGGCATTGCGAGAACCTTGATCTAATCGAAGACTGCCGTGAGTTCTTGCAAGCCTTCCCCAAGGACCATATCCGCCTGGTCCTCGAACTCACCGAGCGTGAACTGATCGCGCCTACCGACATTACTCACGCACTGTTTGCCAAGCTGCATGCCATGGGCATCACCATTGCCATCGATGACTTTGGTACCGGGCACTCCAGTTTGACCTACTTGCGAGACTTTAATGTCGACTACTTGAAAATCGATAAGAGCTTTGTTGCCATGATTGGGGCCGATGCACTGTCCCGGCATATTCTCGACAGTATTATTGAGTTGAGTGCCAAGCTCGACTTGAAGATTGTCGCTGAAGGCATAGAAACTGAAGAGCAGCGTGATTACCTCGCCAGCAAGGGCGTTGATTTTCTACAAGGTTATCTATTCTCTCGCCCCTTGCCCGCCAGTGATTTCATCAGCGCCTTAAAAGCACGCCTTAGTCACACATGAGACTTGGCACTGAGGGTATAAACAACTACACTTTTTTTGGCTTGGCAAGGGTGCTTAATATTGGGTTAATGTTTAGTTAACACCCTTGAAAGGCTGGGGCTCATTCATTCCCCTCTCTGCACCCTTGCTGTACTAATTCACTTCGGTCCTCTATTGCCGAAGCCACGACTGGAGTAATCACTTTGTCTAGACTTGCTGAGTTTCGTGCCGCGGAAAAAGCCCTTCAAGAGCAGTTGGCGCAACTGGAAGCCTTGAAGAATGATGCCGGACTGAAAAAAGAAATTGAGTTCGAGCAAAAACTTCAGGAGCTGATGAAAACCTATGACAAGAACCTGCGCGACATTATCGCCCTGCTGGACCCTAACCCGTCGGCGTCCAAAAAGGCAGCAGCAGCCCCTAAACAACGTAAAGCGCGTGTTCTGAAGGTTTATCAAAACCCGCACACCGGTGAGTTGATAGAAACCAAAGGCGGCAATCACCGAGGCTTGAAAGCCTGGAAAGAACAATACGGTGCCGAGACCGTAGACTCCTGGCTTCGTGCTTAAGTATTAATGTGATTTAAAACCCTGCCGCCGCAGGGTTTTTTAATGCCTGGCATACGCCACGTTAATACCCGCACACCCGCATTTATTTTGTTATAAAAAGTCCATCTTACTGTTATGTTCATTCTTCAAATGAATGCGGGGGTGACAGTAAGAATGCAATAAGCCTGTGCCGCCAGAGAGACACCACTTTTCCACACGCCCTCTTTAGTCACCGCAACGAGCCTGTTGCAGTAGAGCGAATGTAAATAGTCAAAGGTTTCACAGATTTTTCACACCTGTCAGCACAGGATGAAAGCTGCTAAAGGACTAGCGCCCCATGCCCGCTTCGGCGGGCTTCTTTTTGCCTGCGATTTGGGCAGCAACCCACCTGCTCCTTGGCCCACAAGGTAACATTCCGTATCATTGACCCACCACGCTCACCATAGCGACCGATCACTTACGCATCACTTTCGGAGGGTTCATGAGCCTGCAAGAACTGAACAACGTACCTGGTGTTACCGCCGAACCCGATAGCGCTACCCAAAACTTCGTGTTCAACCACACCATGCTGCGCGTCAAGGACATCGAGAAATCACTCGATTTCTACACCCGCATCCTGGGCTTTTCGTTGCTTGAAAAACGTGACTTCCCTGAAGCCGAGTTCAGCCTGTACTTCCTGGCGCTGGTGGATAAAGCCCAGATCCCGGCCGACGATGCTGCGCGCACGGTCTGGATGAAATCGATCCCTGGCATTCTGGAACTGACTCACAACCACGGCACCGAGAAGGATGCCGGGTTTGCTTACCACAACGGCAACACTGACCCGCGCGGCTTTGGTCATATCTGTATTTCAGTACCCGATATCGTTGCCGCCTGTGAGCGCTTCGAAACCCTGGGCGTGGACTTCCAGAAGCGCCTGACCGATGGTCGCATGAAGTCCCTGGCCTTTATCAAAGACCCTGACGCTTATTGGGTCGAGATTATCCAGCCGCAACCGCTGTAAAAACCGGCGAAAAAAAAACCCATGATCGCTCATGGGTTTTTTATTTCAGCGCCTATCAGGCTGGCGCGGAGGTTCGGATCAAGTGATCGAACGCACTCAGCGAAGCTTTGGCCCCCTCACCGATCGCAATCACGATCTGCTTGTACGGCACGGTCGTCACGTCGCCGGCAGCAAAGATGCCAGGGATCGACGTCTCACCGCGTGCATCAACAATGATCTCGCCGCGTGGTGTCAGCTCAATCGAACCCTTGAGCCAGTCGGTATTAGGCAACAGACCGATTTGAACAAAGATCCCTTCCAGCTCGACAGTGTGCACCGCCTCGGTGGCGCGGTCCTTGTAACGCAGGCCATTGACTTTCTGACCGTCGCCAGTGACTTCAGTGGTCTGGGCATTGGTGATCACGGTCACGTTTGGCAAGCTGTTGAGCTTGCGTTGCAACACAGCGTCAGCGCGCAACTGGGTGTCGAACTCGAGCAAGGTCACGTGTGACACGATGCCTGCCAGGTCGATGGCCGCTTCCACACCCGAGTTCCCACCACCGATAACCGCAACGCGTTTGCCCTTGAACAATGGGCCGTCACAGTGCGGGCAGTACGCCACGCCACGGCTGCGGTATTCCTGTTCGCCCGGTACGTTCATCTCTCTCCAGCGCGCACCGGTGGCCAGAATCACGGTCTTGGCTTTGAGCGAAGCACCGCTGGCAAATTTCACCTCGTGCAACTCACCCGCCTGGCCCGGCAGCAACTGATCGGCTCGCTGCAGGTTCATGATGTCAACGTCGTACTGCTTAACGTGCTCTTCAAGGGCAGTGGCCAGTTTCGGCCCTTCGGTTTCCTGCACCGAGATAAAGTTCTCGATGGCCATGGTGTCGAGTACCTGACCGCCAAAACGCTCGGCAGCCACGCCGGTACGGATGCCTTTGCGCGCCGCATAAATGGCTGCCGCAGCACCGGCCGGGCCGCCACCAATCACCAGCACATCAAAGGCTTCTTTAGCGCTGATTTTTTCAGCCTGACGTTCAATGGCGCTGGTATCGAGTTTACCGAGGATCTCTTCCAGGCCCATGCGGCCCTGACCGAAGTTAACCCCGTTCAGGTAAACGCTTGGCACCGCCATCACTTGACGCTCGGTGACTTCATCCTGAAACAGCGCACCGTCAATGGCCACGTGGCGAATGTTCGGGTTCAGCACGGCCATCAAGTTCAGCGCCTGCACGACGTCCGGGCAGTTCTGACAGGACAGCGAGAAGTACGTCTCGAAGTTGAACTCACCTTTAAGGGAGCGGATTTGCTCAATCACTTCGGCACTGGCTTTCGAAGGGTGGCCGCCGACTTGCAGCAAGGCCAGCACCAGCGATGTAAATTCGTGACCCATGGGAATGCCGGCAAAACGCAGGCTGATATCCCCGCCTGGGCGGTTCAGCGAGAACGACGGCTTCCGCGCATCGTTGCCGTTGTCCAGCAATGTAATCTGGCTGGACAGGCTGGTAATTTCTTTTAACAGGTCATGCATTTCACGGGATTTCGCACCGTCGTCGAGAGAGGCAACGATCTCGATCGGCTGTGTGACCCGCTCCAGGTATGACTTCAATTGAGCTTTTAGATTGGCGTCCAACATACGGGCGATCTCCTACGGTTTAATTCTGTGTCAAAAAAAACGCCCGAGCGAATGTCGCCCGGGCGTTTTGAGGGCGGTGCAGCGAACAACTCAGGTGCGGATCACCGCCCTTGTCTGGCGCACAAGCTTAGATCTTGCCAACCAGGTCCAGCGAAGGAGCGAGGGTGGATTCACCTTCTTTCCATTTGGCTGGGCACACTTCGCCCGGGTGAGCAGCAACGTACTGAGCGGCCTTGATTTTGCGCAGCAGCTCGGAAGCGTCACGGCCAACACCGCCGTCGTTCAGTTCAACGATCTTGATCTGACCTTCCGGGTTGATCACGAACGTGCCGCGGTCAGCCAGGCCAGCTTCTTCGATCAGCACGTCGAAGTTGCGGGAGATGGTCAGCGTAGGGTCGCCGATCATGGTGTACTGGATTTTGCCGATGGCGGGCGACGTGTTGTGCCAGGCAGCGTGAGCAAAGTGGGTGTCAGTCGACACGCTGTAGATTTCCACGCCGAGTTTTTTGAACTCTTCGTAGTTGTCAGCCAGGTCTTCCAGCTCGGTTGGGCAAACGAAGGTGAAGTCGGCTGGGTAGAAGAACACGACAGACCACTTGCCTTTCAGGTCAGCGTCCGACACTTCCACGAAGCTGCCGTTTTTGTAGGCAGTTGCTTTGAACGGTTTTACTTGGCTGTTGATGATAGGCATCGTTGACTCTCCGTCAGGGTTGAAAAGTTGATGGGGTGAATCCTAACAACACATTTCGTGACTGGCTCATTGGCAAAGCTGATGCTTACGATTGGTTTTGACTATCGAGTGACACCATAAATAGCCGAAATCTAAATATGAACCGACTCGACGGTTTTCAACCTGATCTCGATCAGTGACCAATGTGTTTTTCAGCGGTAAGGCTCATCCCGGCAAACGGGGTGGATTCAACATAGCGCATCGCAGACTTTACATCCTTCCAGCCGACGTAATTCATCAGCGATTTGAGATCCCACCCACTCTGATGCGCCCATGTTGCAAAACCGCGACGCAATGAGTGACTGGTGTAATGCTCGGCCGCAATGCCGGCGCGTTGCAACGCCTGGCGCAATAACGCGATCACGCTATTGGCGTGCAACCCTGACTCCCCCAGGTTGCCCCAGCGATCAATTCCCCGAAAAACCGGCCCGCGCACCAATGCCGCCGCATTGAGCCACTCAATATAGGCCCGCACCGGGCACAGGCGCATCAGCGCCGGGGTCTGGAAAGTCTTACCCAGGTTGTCCCGGTCACCCTTGCTGCGCGGCACATACAAAGTAATGCCGGAACCCGCCACGGCTTGCACATGCTCTATCTGCAAGCGGCACAGTTCATCGCTGCGAAATCCGCGCCAAAACCCTAGCAGGATCAGGGCCGCATCCCGCCGCGCACGCAACAGCCCCGGCCTGTCCCCTTGTGCTTGCGCGGCAAGCGCTTCGCTGTCCAGCCAGGCGATGACTTTCTCCAGATGTTGCAGTTGCAGGGGCTCGGCTTGCTTCTCTTGCGCCGGGTGCAGCGCACGAATGCCCTTGAACACTTTGCGCACCACCGGTGCCTTGGTGGGGTCGGCAAAGCCCTGGCTGTTGTGCCACTGAGCAATCGCCGACAACCGCAGTTTTAACGTGTTGATCGACAGCTGGCCGGCGTGCGCCACCAGATACCGCGCAACGCTGTCACTGGTGGCAGGCAGGAACCCACCCCAGGTCACTTCGAAGTGCTCAATGGCGGCGCGATAACTGCGCCGAGTGTTGTCGCGGGTCGCGGCATTCAGGTAGCGATCCAGCTCGCTCATGGGCAGCTCTCGTGTGTGGCGTACTGAAAATGGGCGTTACAGGCTGTAAAAAGGCTCTAACACGGGATAATACCAGTATATCCCGCCTGTTAAATCTTAAATAAAGACAAAATCATCAAGCCATTATAGTATGTAAATACATGATACATACCACAGTACATAATCGTAGGAGAACGCGATGGCTCGCGGCGGCGTAAACAAGGCAGTGGTGCAAATCGCACGCACCGCCATCCTGGCCCGTGGTGAACACCCGAGCATCGATGCGGTACGAATAGAAATGGGCAATACCGGGTCGAAAACCACGATCCACCGGTATCTCAAGGAGCTGGATGAAAGCGACAGCCGGCGCGGTCTGGCCCCCGAGCACATCGGGGATGAACTGACCGAACTGGTCGCCCGCCTCGCTCGCCGCTTGCAAGAACAGGCGCAAGAGCCCATTGACCGCGCCCAGGCCCACTACGAACAGCTCAAGGCCGAACTGCAGGCGCAATTGGCTGAAACCCGACAGGCGCTGGCGCAACTCCAGCAGCAGTTCGAGAGCCAAGGCAACGCCCTGCACCAGGAGACCGCCCACCTTGAGTCCACCCGCTCCATGCTGCAAACCGAGCAAACCCGCAACGCAGCGCTGAATCAGGCGTGCAGCGATTTCGAGCTGCGCCTCAACGACCGCGACGAGCAGATTCGCTCACTGGAAGACAAACACCTGCACGCCCGCGATGCGCTTGAGCACTACCGTAGCGCCGTTAAAGATCAGCGCGAGCAGGAGCAGCGCCGCCACGAAGGGCAACTGCAACAGGTGCAGATGGAGTTGCGCCAGGCTCAACAAAGCGCGTTGGTGCGTCAGGACGAGATCACCCAACTGCACCGCGACAACGAGCGCGTACTCAGTGAAAGCCGCGCCCTGAGCAAAGAACTTAACCAGGCCAGCGATCAACAGCACAAGCTCAGCAACTTGAATGAGCGCCTCACCGCGCAACTGAGCCAGCTGGACAGCGAACGCACCTTGCTGAACGAACGCCTGCGCGTCGCCACCGAAGAAAGCGACAGCCTTAAACGAGCCCACAGCCAGGCGCTGGAAGCCCATACCGCACTGACCTTAAGGGCCGTAAAAGCCGAAGCCGCGCTGGACAGCCTGCAAGCGCTGAATGATGCGAAAACGCCGAGCAAAGAAGAATCGCCCCCCACGAAAATCGCCCCTTAACGGGGCGATATCAGCTTCAGGGAGGGCGTGGCAAGCGTTACACCTTGGCCACCTTGATGCCTTTGAAGCACAGCAGCAGCAATACCGCCGCCACAATCTCAAAGGCTGCCACCATATACAGGCCGGCCGCCAGGCTACCGGTCAGGGTTTTCAGCCAGCCAATCATATACGGCGCGACAAACCCGGCCAGGTTGCCGATGCAGTTAATCAGGGCAATACCGCCTGCCGCAGCGGTGCCCGCCAGAAATGCTCCAGGGATCGACCAGAACACCGGAAAGGCCGCCAGAATACCCATCGCTGCAACGGTCAGGGCAATCAGCGCCAGTACCGCGTTACCCAGGAACATCCCGGTGCAGATCAGCCCAAGCCCGGCCAGCAGCGCTGCCATTGCGCAATGCAAGCGACGTTCGGCGGTCTTGTCGGAATGGAAGCCGTTCCACAGCATCGCTACGGTGCCCAGTATGAACGGGATAGACGACAACAAGCCGATATGCAGCGTGTCGTCGACGCCCAACGACTTGATCACCGACGGGGTCCAGAACGCGATGGTCGCGTTGCCACTGACCAGGCAGAAATACACCAGCGCACACAGCCACAGCTTGGGGTAGCGCAGCAAGGTACGCAGGTCGCTGTGCTTGCCGGGCGCGCTGTCTTCACGAGCAATGCTGTCGGTGACCATCTGGCGTTGTGCCGGGGTCAGCCATTTGGCGTTGGCCGGCTTCTCGGGCAAGTAGCGCAGCACCATAAAGCCTGCAATCACTGAAGGAATGCCTTCAAGGATAAACAGCCACTGCCAGTTCGCCAGCGTGCCTACGCCCACCATGCGGCTCATGATAAAGCCGGCCAACGGGCCACCCACCACACCGGCAATGGCAAACGACGTCATGAACATGCCGTTGATCTTTGCCCGCTGCGCCGCCGGAAACCAGTAGGTGAGGTACAGCACCACGCCCGGGAAGAAGCCCGCTTCAAAGGCACCCAGCAGAAAGCGCAGCACATAGAAAGACCAGGCACTTTCCACATAAGCCATCGCAATTGACGTCAGGCCCCACATGATGGTGATACGCGCCAGGGTGCGGCGCGCCCCGATCTTTTCCAGAATCAAATTGCTGGGCACTTCGAAGATAAAGTACCCAATAAAGAATATCCCCGCCCCCAGCCCATAGACCGCTTCACTGAAACCCAAGTCCTGCAACATCGACAGCTTGGCGAACCCGACGTTAACCCGGTCAATCCAGGCCAATACAAACAGAAAGACCAAAAACGGTAACAAGCGCCAAGCGATTTTTTTATAGACCGCGCCGATCTCGGCCGCAGCCGGATCGAGCGCGCGCTCTACGTCTATAACTGAACTTGCGTTACTTTGGTTCATACGTCATCTCGTCAATACATTGCACAGTGAACCCCGCCACCCGATTTTCAGGCGAGCGATAGCGCACGGGATTTACCGTGGGTTCGGGGATGAAAAGCTGCTACGGGTAATCGGGCAGGTCAGGCCTACCCCGCGTTTAAGGACACCGCATCAGACGCTACCTCGCAATAGCGCTTCAATCGCCAGTGACACTTGCAGCACGCGCGCGTCTTGCCCATGCAAGCCAGCAATCGACAGCCCGACGGGCAACGCGTCGCCGGTGTGGCAAGGCAGGCTCAGGGCACAGCCATCGAGAAAGTTGATGACGCTGGTGTTGCGTAGAATCAGCCCATTGGCCGCAAAGAACGCGTCATCATCCGCCAGGTCGGCCAGCGGTGGTGCCACGATCGCCACGCTGGGCATCAACCAAGCGTCCGCGTCGCCCAAATGTTCTTGAGCAATGGCGATCAGCCGCTGACGCTCGAGCCGGGTGTCCAGATAATCCGCCGCGCCAATCGCTTCACCTCGCCGGATGCGTTGTGCCACACGGGCGTCGTACTGGTCAGCCTGCTCACCTTGCAACCACTGGCGATGACCGTGCCAGGCTTCAGCGGCGGTCAGCCCGCCCGCCGCATTGATGCGGGGCAAATCGTACAGTTGCGGGAAGTCGAACCAACGAATGCTCGCGCCCGCCTCTGCAAGTAACGCCAGGCTGCGCTCAAACGCGGCGGCCACCGTCGGGTCCACTTGGTCAAGCACGAAATCCCGCGTTACCGCCAGGCGCAACCCGGCCAAAGGCACCGAACGGGTATCGAGTTGCTCACCTGAGAGAATCCGGTCGAGCAGGATGCAGTCGCTCACGCTGTGGGTGAGTGCGCCAATAGAATCCAGGCTGGCTGCCAGCGGGAAGGCACCGGCCAGCGGGACGCGGCTGGCGCTGGGCTTGAACCCGGTGAGGTTACAAAAGGCGGCCGGGATGCGAATGGATCCGCCGGTATCGGTACCCAGGCCCGCAACTGCCATCTCCAGGGCGACACTGACCGCCGCCCCCGAACTGGACCCGCCGGCAATACGCTGCCCGCCACACGGTGCGAGTGGCGTGCCGTAGTGCGGGTTTAGCCCCAGACCGGAAAAAGCGAACTCGCTCATATTGGTTCGGCCCAGCAAGATCGCCCCGGCCGCTCGCAGCCGTTGCACCACCACGGCATCTTCAGCCGCGGGTTCAGCACCGGCCAGCAATTTAGAACCGCTGGCGGTAACCTGCCCGACCACATCAAACAAGTCCTTGATCGACACCGGCAGGCCCGCCAGAGGCGACGGCACATAGCCGCTCGCCCGCGCCAGATCGCTGGCACGGGCGGCCTGCAATGCGCTTTGCGCATCGACACTGATATAGGCAACCCCACCCCTGGCACGGTGTTCCTCAATACGGGCCAAAGCGCGCGTCACCAATGCCTCACTGGTGGTACGGCCCTCTGCCAGCGCTTGGGCAAGCTGTGCAATATCATTCATTTTCTGGCTCACTCAGCGACAGGCAGCGACTCGACACCGTACTGGTGGCGCAGGCTGCGATTGAGTACAGGGTCGAACAGCTCCATTTCAAAGGACTCGCCATAGCCCAGCTCACCAATCACCGACTGCGTACCGCAGAACATGGCGGTGTCGGCTGGTAGCGAGGCGGCACTGTTGAGTTTTGCCAGCAGTGTTTGCGGGGCCAGCAAATTGGTTACCGGGCCTTGCTGATACAGCTCACGCACGCCGTCACGCACCCGCCAGGTACGCATCACCAATTGATCCCAATGCGCCTGCACTTCGCTGAAGCGCCACACCTGTTGCGCAATGGGCTTGTCGCACATCTGTTTGGAGACCGTGACGTCGTAGCTTTCAACCTTGCGATCGGTGTGGTCCGAGCCCAGGCCGATCAACAACCCCTGATCACTCGGGATCAACACAAACTCGGTCTCACCGGAAGAATCCTTGCCGGGCACTTGAATGTTCTCCCCGGTGTTCAGCAGGCTAGCCGACACCCGGTAAAAGCAGGGAATCTGCGTCGGGCGACGCACACCCAGAGCTTCCAGCTCGGCAATGTGATGCTCGACCGCCTCACTGTTACGCCCTGCCCACCCGGCAATAATCAAATGCTTGATGCTGGCGTGGTGCTCACCTTGGCCGACAATGTTGAACGTCAATTGAGTCATGTTGGGTTTCCCTTATCAATCGTTAGAGGGTGCGCATAATCGCGCGACGGAAATCGTCGATATGGTGGTGAATGGCGGCGACTGCCGCGTCGCCGTCACGCTGTTCCACGGCTTCGAGAATGGCCATGTGTTCGTCGTAGATACGCTGGCTGTGGTGGTTTTCCGACAGCGTCAGGTACCAGAACCGGGCCTGCTTTTCATGAAGGTTGCGCAGTAGTTCGGCCAGCACACGGTTGTGCGCGGCGGCAGAAATGGACATATGAAACTGTAGATCCAGGCTCATCAACCCGGTCACGTCGTGACAGGCCAACAGCGCCGGGGTGCGCTCAAGAATGCTGCGCATCGCCCGGATATCCGTGTCGTGGGCACGCTCTACGGCCAGCTTGATGCACAACTGTTCGTTGGACACGCGCACTTCAATCATGTCCAGCACGTCGTTAAGCGACAGCGCCGTCACCATCACCCCTTTGCGCGGCATGATCGTGACCATGCCCTCGACCTCAAGGCGGTGCAGCGCCTGATGGATCGGCGTGCGGCCAAAGCCCAGCAGGGCTGCCAGTTGCGCCTCATTGATCGCATCACCGGGGCGAAACTCGCAGCTGATAATGCGTTGCTTGATCTGCGCATAGGCCAGCTCGCGCAGTTGCGCAGCACTTTTGGTTGTGGGCGTCGCCGGCTGCAGAACACTAGGAACATCAGTGGATTTGGGCATTTTCACTCCTGAAATTCATCTGATATATCAGATGAATTTCAGAGAAAGCAAAGCCTGTGCCAGCCTTGGCAAACCCTGAGCATTCGCCGGATTACGGGGTGTTTCCAAGCTAAGGGGAAAGCCGCAACGGCTACCTCTAGTGTTACTTGTTACTTTTGTGCCCAGTTTTGGGTACGCATGCGCCCTTTGTGTGCATGACACACGAGCATCACTGAACAAGGGAGCCGAGCCACTGCGGGTGTTCCCGCCTAACTGTCTTGCCCTCATGCTATAGATCCCCCGCCAAGCATTTTCATCGAGGGATTACCGCATAATTGCCGCAATACCCGCTTTTATGACACGTTGCACGCCCCCCTCTCCGTTTATTGCCACCCTTGGAGCAAGCGCCATGTCCAGCTCAGAAATTCGTCAACCGGTGCCGCCGTTCACCCGCGAAACGGCGACGTTAAAAGTACGCCTCGCTGAAGACGGCTGGAACAGTCGCGATGCCGCCAAGGTGGCGCTGGCGTACACCCTGGATACCTGTTGGCGTAACCGTACGGAGTTCGCGAGCAATCGGGCCGAGGCCCAGGCCTTTTTGCAACGCAAATGGTGCAAGGAGTTGGAATACCGCCTAATCAAGGAGCTGTGGGCGTTTACCGACAACCGCATTGCTGTGCGCTATGCCTATGAGTGGCGCGATGATTCCGGTAACTGGTTCCGCTCTTACGGCAATGAAAACTGGGAGTTCACCGAGAATGGGCTGATGGCTCATCGATTTGCCTGCATCAATGACCTGCCCATTCAGGAATCAGAGCGCAAGTTCCGCTGGCCGTTGGGCCGCAGGCCTGATGACCATCCGGGGCTTTCGCAACTAGGCTTGTAACACGCCCACAGTGACGCCGACTGAATAGCGGCGTCGCGCACACCCGGCAGTTCCCCCTCCCAAAAAAAACCACCCCGCATCCCCCCCTCACCTTTCGTTCAGCCAGCGTTCAGCAGATGCAATCGATTCTTGTTTGGCCAAACGTATCAACATGTTACAACTTAGCTCCCTATCTAATTTCATCCTGCGGTGCTGTCCATGCTGGTTCCATTTCTGATCATGCTGCGCGAAGGGATTGAGGCCGCGCTTATCGTCGGCATTATTGCCAGCTACCTCAAGCAAACCGGGCGCGGGCAGTGGATGCCCGCCGTCTGGATCGGCGTGTTTCTGGCCGCTGCGCTGTCGCTGCTGGTGGGCGGCGGCCTGGAACTGATGAGTGCCGAGTTTCCGCAAAAACAGCAGGAACTGTTTGAAGGCCTTGTGGGCCTGGTTGCCGTGGGCATTCTCAGCTCTATGGTGTTCTGGATGCGCAAGGTGGCGCGCTCCATCAAGCACGCGCTGCACACCTCACTGGACCAGGCCCTCGCGGGCTCCAGGCACCAGGTCACTGCATTGATTGCCATGGTGTTTTTTGCCGTGGCCCGTGAAGGGCTGGAAACCGTGTTCTTCCTGCTCGCGGTGTTCCAGCAAAGCGAAGGCCCCGCCGCACCGCTGGGCGCGTTGCTCGGGCTGGTGCTGGCGATCGGTGTGGGTTTCGCCCTCTACAGCGGCAGCATGCGCTTGAACCTTGGCCTGTTTTTCCGCTGGACGGGCCTGTTTATTCTGGTGGTCGCCGCAGGCATCTTGGCCAATTCGGTGCAAGCCCTGCACGAAGCCGGGCTGTGGAATCACCTGCAAACCGTGGTGTTCGATATCAGCGCCACCCTGCCGATGGATGGCCCGCTGGGTACAGTCCTGGCCGGCATGTTCGGCTATCAGGATGCGCCCAGCGTCAGCGTGCTGGCGGCTTATGTCATTTACCTGCTGGTCACGCTGGCGCTGTTTTTCCGCTCGCCAAAGGCCCCGCAGGCAAGCCCCTCTCCTTCAGTCACACACCCATAAGGTCCTGCATGCCTACCTCTGCAAGTGGTACACCGCCCCGCGCCTTGCGCTGGGCCGTCGCCGGCTCGGTGATCGTCATGATCGCGGCGGGCGGGCTGTTCTATTACGCTTCGCACATGGCGGCCGCCAAGCGCAAGGCTCACAGCAACGAAGTCACCGTAACGGTTCACTCCCACGCCTGCGAGCCCAATGCGCTGACAGTGCCCGCCGGGCTCAACAGTTTCCGAATCGTCAATGCCTCCGAACGCGCCGTTGAATGGGAGATCCTTGACGGCGTACTGGTGGTCGAAGAGCGTGAAAATATCGCGCCAGGGCTCAGCCAGGTGATCAACGCCAGCCTGGCACCCGGCGATTACGCCATCACCTGCGGCCTGCTCAGCAACCCGCGCGGCACCTTACACGTCACGCCCACGGCGCAATCAGACGCCAAGGCCAAGGCCCGCCCTTCCATGGTGGCGTTTATCGGCCCCCTGTCTGAGTTCCGGGTTTATCTGAGCAGCCAGAGCACCGCGCTGATTAAAGCAGTCGATGCGCTGTCACAGGCCATCAGTGCCGGTGATCTGCAGCAGGCACAAGCACTGTATGTGCCTGCCCGCGAGGCCTATCAGCGCCTGGCACCGGCCGCGCAACGTCTCGCCGAACTGGACACGGCGATCAACGCCCGCGCCGACTATTTCGAGAAGCGCGAACAGGACCCGGCGTTCAGCGGCTTTCACCGCATCGAGTATGCCCTCTTCGATCAACGCACCACCCAAGGGCTGGCCCCGCTCGCCCAACAGTTGCAAGCCAACGTCGTCGCCCTCAAGCAGCAACTGCTGGCGCAATCGCTGCCGCCCGAGCAGTGGGTGAGCACCGTCTCGCGCAACCTGCACAACCTGGCAGACACCCGAGCTGGCAGCGGTGAAGAGGAGCGCTACAGCCATATCGACCTTAATGGCTTCGCCGCCAACCTGGGGGTCACCCGCACAGTGGTCGACTTGTTACGGCCCTTGCTGGCCAAAAACAACGGCGACCTCTTGCACGCCCTTGATGCCGCCAGCGCCGACTTGGACAACACCTTCGCGGGCTTTAAAACCGCTCAGGGCTACAGCACCTACGACAGCGTAAGCACCGAGCAGCGTCAAACAATCAGCCACAAGGCCAAGGCACTGGCCGATGCACTCGATGGAATCGACCCTGCCCTCGGCCTTTCAGGCCTGTAACAACAGACGAGATGCACATGAGCGATTCAGAACACAGCACCGAAACCTTCAACCTGCAACGCCGCCGCATCCTGCTGGGTATGGGGGTGGCCGGGGCCGCTCTGGCGGGCAGTGCCTTGAGCTGCCCAGCGCTGGCCGCGAGCGGTGGGCAACAGCCCACTCAAGTCGCCCAGGCCCCCAGCAGCGATAAAACCCAGGACCACCAGGCCTTTCACGGCCAGCACCAAAGCGGCATCGTCACGCCGCGCCCGGCCGCTGGCATGCTGGTGGCCTTCGACGTGCTGGCCACAGACCGTGACGACCTGGAGCGGTTGTTCCGCACCCTGAACCAACGTATCGCGTTCTTGATGAAGGGCGGTGAAGTGCCGCAAGTCGACTCCAAACTGCCGCCCACCGACTCCGGCATCCTCGGTCCGGTGGTCAGCCCCGACAACTTGACCATCACCGTGTCAGTGGGCGAATCGCTGTTCGATGAACGCTTTGGTCTGGCCGATCACAAACCCAAGCGGCTGAACCGCATGCAGGGCTTCCCCAACGATGCCCTCGATCCAGCCCAGTGCCACGGTGATTTAAGCCTGCAGTTTTGCGCCAACACGGCCGACACCAACATCCACGCACTGCGCGACATGGTGAAAAACCTGCCGGACTTGCTGCTGGTGCGCTGGAAACAGGAAGGTACCGTGCCGCCACAGGCCCCGGCCCGGCCGGGCGAACCGGTACAAAGTGCGCGCAACTTTTTGGGCTTTCGCGACGGCTCGGCCAACCCCGACTCCACAGACCACACCGCGATGAATCGCATTGTCTGGGTTCAGCCCGAGAGTGATGAGCCCCGTTGGGCGGTGAACGGCAGCTACCAGGCCGTGCGCATCATTCGTAATTTTGTCGAGCGTTGGGACCGCACACCGCTGCAGGAACAGGAAAGCATTGTCGGCCGCCACAAAGCCACGGGGGCCCCCATGGGCGGCACACGTGAAACCGACGCGCCGGATTACAGTGCCGACCCCTTGGGCAAAATCACGCCACTGGACGCTCATATTCGCCTGGCCAACCCGCGCACGGCACACACCGCCAACAGCCTGATCCTGCGCCGGCCCTTCAACTATTCCAACGGCGTCAACAAGAACGGCCAACTGGACATGGGTTTGCTGTTCATCTGCTACCAGAGTGATTTGAACAACGGCTTTATCAGCGTGCAGAACCGCCTCAACGGTGAACCCTTGGAGGAATACCTCAAGCCGGTGGGCGGCGGTTATTTCTTCACCCTGCCGGGCGTACGCCAGGACGATCAGGATTTTATCGGCCGTTCACTGCTGGATGCCGCTGCCCCCCTCACCCGCGCTTGACCTCAACCACAACGGAAAAGTCCCATGAAGAAGTCGCCGCTTGCACTGCTGTTGGCCCTAGGCCTGCTTCACACCTCGCTCCCGGTTCTGGCGGCAACGGCCCCCCTGGACCTGGTGCAGCCCATTTCGGACTACAAGATTTATGTCACCGAACAACTGGACGAACTGGCCAGCCATACCCAAACATTCACCGACGCAGTGAAGCGGGGCGACCTGGCCACCGCTAAAAAACTCTACGCCCCGACCCGCGTGTACTACGAATCGATTGAGCCGATCGCTGAACTGTTCAGCGACCTCGATGCCTCCATCGACTCACGCGTCGACGATCACGAGCAAGGCGTCAAAGCCGAGGACTTTACCGGTTTCCATCGCCTTGAATACAGCCTGTTTGCCGAGAACACCACCGAAGGCCTGGGCCCGTTGGCAGACGGTTTGAACAAGGACGTCAAAGACTTGCAAGCCCGCGTGGCCGGGCTGACATTCGCGCCCGAGAAAGTGGTGGGCGGCGCAGCGGCGCTGATGGAAGAAGTGGCGGCCACCAAGGTGACCGGGGAAGAAGACCGTTACAGTCACACCGACCTGTATGACTTTCAGGGCAACGTAGACGGCGCGAAGACAATCTTTGACCTGTTGCGCGGGCAAATCGAGAAAAACGACAAGGCATTCGCCGCCAAAGTGGATAAAAACTTCGCCACCGTGAATACCATCCTGGCCAAGTACAAAACACCCAACGGCGGGTTCGAGACCTATGACAAAGTGAACGACAATGACCGCAAAGCCCTGATTGGCCCAGTCAACACGTTGGCTGAAGACCTGTCGACCCTGCGCGGCAAGCTGGGCTTGAACTAAAGGGCCTGACAACAGCACCCGCCGATGTGATGCACGTCACAGATCTACAGGTTGGTGCTGTTTCGATTCAGTTGAATAAAAAAGTGCAACTGCTTAGCCGGATCATTGACCTGTATCACTTCATAAAGCGCTGTATTTAGGATAATGAAGCCGGCATATCCCCGCAGTAAACAGGGGTGTTACCCCCCCTGTTGACGTCTTTATCCGCTTACCTGAATAACACCTGTCCAGGACTGAGAAATCAGCCCCCCTCCAGGTGACTTTCATAGGTTTTTCACAAGAGTGCGTTTAACGTATGCACATTCTTGAATAGGAAAATCCACAATACTCTGCAAGAAAATCATGAAGATAACGTAAGCTAAGTGCTTTACGTTTGAAAGTAATAGTCTTTAATCCCTCATGGCGCAGTTGCGTCAGGGGCCCGAACGGGTCGATTTTAAGACGAGTCATCGTGTGCCATTGAACTGACTGGAACGAAAAATTTGAAACCCTACCCTATCCAGTGTGTGTCGATAGTCATACCGGTTTATAACGAAGAAGAGAGCCTGCCCGAGTTACTGCGCCGTACCGAAGCGGCCTGCGCACAGCTCTCACACGCTTACGAAATCGTTCTGGTGGACGACGGCAGCCGGGACCAATCAGCGCAAATTCTGCAAGACGCCGCTGAACGTGAAGGCAGCCCCGTGGTCGCCGTGATTCTCAACCGCAACTATGGTCAGCATGCTGCCATTATGGCGGGCTTTGAGCATTCCAAAGGCGATGTGGTCATCACCCTCGATGCTGACTTGCAGAACCCGCCGGAAGAAATTCCGCGCTTGGTCGAGCAGGCCGCCCTGGGTTACGACGTGGTCGGCACCGTGCGCAACAACCGTCAGGACTCCGCCTGGCGTCGCTGGCCGTCGCGCCTGATCAACCTGGCTGTACAGCGCTCCACCGGCGTGGCCATGAGTGATTACGGCTGCATGCTGCGCGCTTATCGCCGCTCCATCGTCGACGCCATGCTGGCCTGCCGTGAGCGCAGCACGTTTATCCCGATTCTCGCCAACAGCTTTGCACGCCACACCACCGAGGTGCTGGTGCAGCATGCCGAGCGCGAGCACGGTGACTCCAAATACAGCCCGATGCGCCTGATCAATCTGATGTTCGATCTGATCACCTGCATGACCACTACCCCGCTGCGCCTGCTGAGCATTATTGGCTTCAGCATGGCCGCGCTGGGCGTGCTCTTTGCCATTGTCCTGATTGCGTTGCGCCTGATGTTCGGGGCCTCGTGGGCAGGCGGCGGCACCTTTGTGCTGTTCGCGGTGCTATTCGTGTTTACCGGCGGGCAATTTATCGGCATGGGGCTATTGGGTGAATACCTGGGCCGTATGTACAGCGACGTGCGTGCACGGCCACGCTTCTTTATCGAGAAAATCGTGCGCGCCGAACCTAAAGCAACTCCTGCTCCAACTGGCAATTCGTCTACCTCTACTTCGACACAGGTCCAATCATGAGTTTTAAAGCCGTTGTTTTCGCCTATCACGATATTGGCTGCACAGGCATCGAAGCCTTGCTCAATGCAGGCTACGAAATTGCTGCTGTGTTTACCCATGCTGACGACCCCAAAGAAAATAACTTTTACGGTTCTGTCGCCCAACTGTGCGCCCGTAAAGGCATTCCGGTTCACGCCCCTGAAGACGCTAACCACCCGCTGTGGATCGAGCGCATTCGCAAGCTGAACGCCGATTACATTTTCTCGTTCTACTACCGTCACCTGCTGGGCGAAGAACTGCTGGCCAGCGTCAGTAAAGGGGCTTTCAACCTGCACGGCTCGCTGCTGCCGCGCTACCGTGGCCGTGCACCGGCAAACTGGGTGCTGGTCAATGGCGAAACCGAAACCGGCGTGACCCTGCACCGCATGGTCAAGCGCGCCGACGCAGGCGACATCCTGGCCCAGCAGCGGATCAGCATCGAACGCTCTGACACCGCCCTGTCCCTGCACGCCAAATTGCGCGACACCGCCGCCCAATTGCTGGCCGAGGCCCTGCCTCTGCTGCCTGAAGGCAAGCTGAGCGAAACCGCGCAAGACGAATCCAAGGCCACGTACTTTGGCCGCCGCACCCCTGCCGACGGCCTGCTGCAGTGGGCACGCCCTGCTGAAGAGCTGTTCAACCTGGTGCGCGCTGTGACCCAACCTTACCCGGGGGCCTTCTGCGCCGTGGGCGAGCACAAACTGATCGTGTGGGGCAGTGAAGTGGTTGCTGGCAACGAGGGCTACGCCCCGGGCCACGTGATCAGCTGCGACCCCCTGCGCATCGCGTGCGGCCAGGACTCGCTGGTTATCACCGCCGGTCAGCGCAACGACAACGGCCTGTACCTGAGCGGCCCGCAACTGGCCCGCGAACTGGGTCTGGTGGAAGGTTCGCGCCTGCGTGGCAGCGAATCCGGCCGCCCGGCGCGCCGTACCCGCGTGCTGATCCTGGGCGTGAACGGCTTTATCGGTAACCACTTGTCCGAGCGTCTGCTGCAAGACGACCAGTACGAAGTGTATGGCCTGGACATCGGCTCTGACGCCATCGAGCGCCTGCGCAGCCACCCGAACTTCCACTTCGTGGAAGGCGACATCAGCATCCACACCGAGTGGATCGAGTACCACATCAAAAAATGTGACGTGGTTCTGCCGCTGGTGGCCATCGCTACGCCAATCGAATACACCCGCAACCCGCTGCGCGTTTTCGAACTGGACTTCGAAGAAAACCTCAAGCTGGTGCGTTACTGCGTCAAGTACAACAAACGCGTGATTTTCCCGTCTACGTCCGAAGTGTATGGCATGTGCCAGGACCAAAACTTCGACGAAGACACCTCCAACCTGATTGTTGGCCCAATCAACAAGCAGCGCTGGATCTACTCCGTGTCCAAGCAACTGCTGGACCGTGTGATCTGGGCTTACGGCACCAAAGGCTTGAAGTTCACGCTGTTCCGTCCGTTCAACTGGATGGGTCCGCGCCTGGACCGTCTGGACTCGGCACGGGTGGGCAGCTCGCGCGCCATCACTCAATTGATTCTGCACCTCGTGGAAGGCACCCCGATTCGCCTGGTCGACGGCGGCGCACAAAAACGCTGCTTCACCGACGTCGCCGATGGTATCGAAGCACTGGCACGCATCATCGACAACAAGGGCGGCAAGTGCGACGGCCAGATCATCAACATCGGTAACCCGGAAAACGAAGCCAGCATTCGTGAACTGGGCGAAGAGTTGCTGCGTCAGTTCGAAGCGCACCCGCTGCGTGACAACTTCCCGCCGTTTGCCGGTTTCCGTGATGTCGAAAGCCAAGCGTTCTACGGCACCGGCTACCAGGACGTGAGCCACCGCAAACCGAGCGTCGAGAACGCCCGTCGTCTGATCGACTGGACCCCAACCACCGAGCTGAGCGAAACCATCGGCAAGACCCTGGATTTCTTCCTGCGTGAAGCCATGGTTGAAATCGCGGAAAAACGCTAATGCAGGCGGGACTTCGCATTGATGTCGACACCTACCGAGGCACCCGTGAGGGGGTGCCCCGGCTGCTCGAATTGCTCGATGAAGCCAACATCAAGGCCACGTTTTTTTTTAGCGTAGGGCCGGACAACATGGGCCGCCATTTATGGCGGCTCATCAAGCCCCAGTTCTTCTGGAAGATGATGCGCTCCAAAGCGGCCAGCCTGTATGGCTGGGATATTTTGCTGGCCGGCACTGCCTGGCCAGGCAAACCGATCGGCAAGGACCTGGGGCACTTGATGCGCCAGACCCTGGCCGCCGGGCACGAGGTGGGCTTGCACGCGTGGGATCACCACGGCTGGCAAGCCAACACTGGGCGCTGGAGCGAGGCACAACTGATCGAGCAGATCCGCCGTGGCGTTGACACCCTGAGCGACATCACGGGCCACCCCGTGGAGTGTTCAGCCGCAGCGGGCTGGCGTGCCGACGAACGCGTGGTCCAGGCCAAAGAAACCTTTGGCTTTCGTTACAACAGTGATTGCCGCGGGCACAGTCTGTTTCGACCACGGTTGGCCGATGGCAGCCTGGGCGCGCCGCAAATCCCTGTGGATTTGCCCACGTTTGATGAAGTGGTCGGCCCTGACGTCAGTGCCGCCGACTTCAACACCTTTATTCTTGATCGCTTCAGCCCGCAAAAGCTGAATGCGTACACCATCCATGCAGAAGTAGAAGGGATTCTTATGGCCAACGACTTTCGTCAATTGCTGACGCAGGCCCGTGACCGCGACATTCATTTCCACCCCTTGCGCGACTTGCTTCCCGCAGACCTCAACAGTGTGCCGGCCGGGCAACTGAGCCGAGGCGTGCTGGACGGCCGTGAAGGCTGGCTGGGAGTGCAGAAACCATGACTCAGCGCTGGATGATACCCCTGCTGATTCTGGCATTTATTGCTTTTTACCTGTTGCCGCTGGGCACCCACGGCTTGTGGATCCCGGACGAAACGCGCTATGCGCAAATCGGTCAGCAAATTTTGATCGACGGTAACTGGGTCACCCCGCACTTTATGGACATCCGCTACTTCGAGAAGCCGATTGCCGGCTACTGGATGATCGCCATCGGGCAAGCCATTTTTGGCGAAAACCTGTTCGGCGTGCGAATTGCCTCGGCCATCGCCACCGGCCTGAGCGTGTTCCTGGCGTATGCCGTGGCACGCCGCCTGTGGAATGACCCGCGCAAGAGCTTCGCCAGCGCCCTGGTGTACATGACCTTCGGCCTGATCGCTGGCCAGGCGGGTTACTCCAACCTCGACCCGCAGTTCACCTGGTGGGTCAACCTGAGCCTCGCCGCGCTGTGGTTTGCCGTTGACAGCAAAAGCGCACGCGAACGGTTTATCAGCTGGTGCGTGCTGGGCTTTGCCTGCGGCATGGGCTTTATGACCAAGGGCTTCCTGGCGTTCCTCTTGCCCGTACTGATCGCTGTGCCTTACATGATCTGGCAGAAGCGCTTCCTGGAAATGGTCAAGTTCGGCCTGCTGGCCATGCTGGTCGCCGCCCTGGTGTCGTTGCCGTGGGTGTTGGCGGTGCATGCTCAGGAACCGGACTACTGGCGTTTCTTCTTCTGGCACGAGCACATCCGTCGCTTCGCCGGTGAAGATGCCCAGCACGGTCGCCCATGGTGGTTCTACCTGCCACTGATCGTGGTATCCAGCTTGCCGTGGGCGGCGCTGCTGCCAGCGACCTTCAAGGATGCCTGGCAGAACAAGCGCCAAACCGGTGTGGTGTTCCTGCTGCTGTGGGTGCTGTTGCCACTGGCCCTGTTCAGCCTGAGCAAGGGCAAGCTGCCGACCTACATCATGCCGTGCATGTTGCCGCTGGCCTTGTTGCTGGGCCACGCCCTGATCCAGCGCGTGGAACAGGCCAAACCGCTGTCCTTGCGCATCAACGGCCTGGTCAACGTACTGCTGAGCGGTGTCGCGTTGGCGGCGCTGATCTACTTCCAGGTCAAACAGCCGTTCTATGACAACGAAACATTTCACATGACGCTGCTGGTGATCGTCATGCTGACCTGGATCGTGACCGGCCTGCTGGCGTTCTTCAAGCCGCTGAAAATGTGGGCCGCCCCCGCCGTGGCCATGGGCGCGCTGGTGCTGTTGCTGCCGGCCGCCATGCCCAGCAGCGTGGTGCACAACAAAATGCCTGACCAGTTTGTGCTGGAACACATGGACGAGCTGTCCCAAGCCCATTCCTTCCTGAGCAACGACCTGGGCGCGGCGTCTGCCTTGGCCTGGCGTCTGCGCCGCCCTGACGTGACGCTGTACAACACCCAGGGTGAGGTCAAGTACGGCCTGACCTATGAAGACACCCAAGGCAAAAGCATCGGTCTGGACAAGATTGAGCAGTGGATGGCTGACGCCCGTCGCCAAGGCCCGGTGGGCGTGGTGATGCGGGTCAAGGACAGCGACGAGTCCCATGAAATGGACATGCTGCCCAAAGACGGCACGCGCTATGACGAAGGCAACATGGTGATTCTGATTTTCCCACAGAGCGCGCCATGACCCTCGGCTTGTTGCTGTTGGCGTGCCTGCTGACCTGCGGCGGCCAGATCGCACAGAAGTACGCGGTCGAAGGCTGGCGCGGGGTTGAATCAGGCGTGGCTGACAAACTGCGCTCCCCTTGGCTGTGGCTGGCCTTGCTGTGCCTTGGCCTGGGGTTGCTGGTGTGGTTGCTGGTGTTGCAGCGCCTTGAGGTCGGCATTGCTTACCCGATGCTAAGCCTCAACTTTGTTTTGATCACCCTGGTGGCCCGTTATCTGTTTAAGGAAACCATCGACCTGCGCCACTGGTGTGGTGTGGGCCTGGTGATTGCCGGGGTGATTCTGCTGGGGCAACACGCATGAGCCTGCGCCGTGGTTTTGCCTGTGCATCCGCCAGCGTGCTGCTGGTCAGCAGTGCCCAGTTGGGCATGCGCTGGAGCATGACGCGCTTGCCCCAGCCCACTCAATGGCTCGACGCAATCCACCAGGGTGATGTGTCATTGCCCGCGCTGGCGGTGGTCTGCACGTCGATCCTGGCGTACGCACTGTCAATGCTGTGCTGGTTGCTGGCCCTGCGTGACCTGCCATTGGGGCGGGCCTATTCGCTGCTCAGCTTCAGCTACGCGCTGGTCTACTTGCTGGCCGCCAGCCTGCCGGTTTTCCATGAAAGCTTCACCGTTTCAAAAACCCTTGGAGTGGCCTTGGTCATTCTGGGGGTGCTGACGATCAATTCTCGACGTACCCCAAGTTCCAGGAACAACGCATGAAAATCAGTGTATTTGGTAGCGGTTATGTAGGCCTGGTGCAGGCAACGGTCTTGGCAGAAGTCGGCCACGACGTGATATGCATGGACATTGATCAGAAAAAGGTCGAGTTGTTACAACAGGGTCACGTCAGCATTTTTGAGCCCGGGCTGTCCAGCCTGGTGCGTGAAAACCTCGAAAGCAAACGCCTGCGCTTCACCAGTGACGAGAAGACCGCGGTTGAACATGGGCAGGTCCTGTTTATCGCCGTGGGCACCCCGCCCAGCGATGACGGCTCAGCCGACCTGAAAGCCGTCTTCTCGGTAGGCGACGCGGTTGCCCGCCACCGCGTGGAACCAGTGATTCTGGTTGAAAAATCCACCGTACCAGTGGGCACTGGCGATGCACTGACCGCACACATCAATAAAGCGCTTGATCAAGCGGGCCGCTCGTTGCAGTTCGATGTGGTCTCCAACCCCGAGTTCCTCAAGGAAGGCTCGGCCGTCAGCGACTGCCGCCGCCCGGACCGCATCATCATTGGCTGCGAACGCGATGAAGTGCGCGACGTAATGCGCGACCTGTATGCCCCGTTCAACCGCAACCATGACCGCATCATCAACATGGACCTGCGCAGCGCCGAACTGACCAAGTACGCGGCTAACTGCATGCTGGCGACCAAAATCAGCTTTATCAACCAGATCGCTGAACTGGCGGAACACCTGGGGGCTGACATTGAAGCAGTGCGCCTGGGCATCGGTGCCGATACCCGCATTGGTTATCACTTCATTTACCCGGGCTGCGGTTATGGCGGTTCGTGCTTCCCCAAAGACATGCGCGCACTGATCCACAGCGCCCAGCAAGTCAACTGCTCCAGCGACCTGCTGCAAGCGGTGGAAGCGATCAACGAACGCCAGAAGCACAAGCTGTTTGACCGTATCAATGCCTACTTCAAAGGCGATTTGAAAGGCAAGACCTTTGCCCTGTGGGGCCTGGCGTTCAAGCCCAACACCGACGACATGCGCGATGCCCCCAGCCGCGTGCTGATGCAAGCCTTGTGGGACGCGGGTGCCGACGTGCGCGCCTTCGACCCGGAAGCCATGCAAGAAACTCAGCGCCTGTACGGTGAGGAGCCTCGCCTGAGCCTGATGGGCACCCCGGAGTCCACCCTGCAAGGTGCTGATGCCTTGATCGTGTGCACCGAGTGGCAACAATTCAAGGCACCGGACTTTGACCTGATCAAGCAGCGCCTGAAAACGCCGGTGATCTTCGATGGCCGCAACCTGTACGATGGCGAACGCTTGGCCCGCGCCGGCTTGCAGTACTTCCCGATGGGCCGTGGCGAGTCCTGCAATTTGCCGATCTCGCGGGGTGATACGACGACGGCCGTCAGCCAGTAGCACGGTGACAGCGCCGCCATTGGTCACAATGGCGGCTTTTTTTTGTGCGCTTTTTGAGTCAAGGAAACTCGACATGCTCGCTTACGCCTCCCCGCTCACCTTACGGGCCCATCATCGGCAATCGCTGCTGTTGGGAGCCCTTACGCTGCTGCTGTTTATTGTCGGTGCACCGCATCAGTCGGCAATCGGTTTTGACTCGCGCTTTGTCATGTTTGCCAATGAAATGCTGCGCCATGGCCCGGGTTTTTTCCCCACCACCTACGGCCTGCCCTACCCCGACTACAGCGCGACCTCAACCCTGTTTGTGTGGTTGCTGTCCTGGCCGCTGGGGGCCGTCAACAGCCTGACCGCCTGGTTGCCCACGGCTGTGGCCAGCGCCGTGCTGGTGGTGTTGACCTACCGCCTGGTCGCACCGCAGTCCCGCACCTGGGCTTACACCAGCGTGGCACTGTTGCTGCTGAGCATGACCTTCATCACCGAAACCCGTGCCGTATCGCTGGACCAGATGCTGGCGGCGGTGAGTCTGGCGACGTTCTACCTGGCTTACGCTCACGATCACTTTGGCGCTGGCCGCCGGCATTTCTGGCTCTTGGCTCTGCTGGTGCTGGGCTTTGCCATTCGTGGCCCGATTGGCCTGGTGATCCCCACGGGCATGCTCTGCAGCTACTACCTGCTCAGCGGCCAATGGGGACGGATGATCAGCGTTGGCCTGCAAGCCCTGGTGCTGCTGGTGGCGTGCATCGGCCTGCTGCTGTGCCTGGCCTGGGTCAGTGGGGGCGAAGCCTTTGTGCATGAAGTCATTCGCATGCAAGTCACCGGGCGTATGGACGGCACCGAAGGGGCCAGCAGCACGCTGTACTACTTCACCAGCTCAGTGGGCAACTACGCGCTGGCTTACCCGCTGGCCATTATCGTACTCATCGCCATCGCCCTCTGCGGCCGGCTCGCCGCTTCGCCCGCCTTGCGCCTGGTGGTGTACTGCCTGGGCGCGGGGTTGATCGTGATGATCGGCCTGTCGATTCCTCAAGCCAAAAAAGCCCGCTACGTATTACCGATGCTGCCGATGGCCGCGATCATTGCCGCCTACCCGTTTCAGGGTCGCCAAGGCCGCGTCTGGGCGGCACTGCGCGGGCTGATCCTGACTATTTGGCTGGCGCTGCCCGCCTTGCTCATTATCGGCCTGGTGGTGGCACGCAAGCGTTTTGACGAGCAGCTGCCGTCGCTGACCCTGACTTTCGTGTTCCTGGGCGTATTGCAAGTCATCGCCGTGGTGCTGGCCTTCAAGGCGCAATGGCGAACAGCGGGGCTCGCCGTCTGTGCCGTATTGGCATTGTGGGGTAGCTACATCCTGGTATTCGAACCGGTTGAACGCGAGCTGTACGACACCCGTGCCTTTACTCAGAACACACTGCGCCTGATCGACGAAACCCCCGCACCCCTGGTGTTGCATGGCATGGGCAAAGATGCCAAGGCGATCAAGTTTATGGTCAACGTAGACCGCGACCTGCTGCCCGTGTTCACCCTGTCGCCGGATGAAGTGCTGGCTTTGCCGGCTCCGTACTGGATCGTCATGGACCGCAAGGACTACGAAACGCTGCAGGGCACCCCAGTGGGCGACACACGCCCCACCTTGAGCGGGCGCTTCGACAAAAACGACTACGTGCTGCTGCACGTGCAATAGAACACCGCGTCGCCGTGGCCTGAGTTCACAACGCAACGACTCGTCAACGACTACGGGTGTAGTCGCTGACGAAGGCTGCGATCGATTGCGCAGCAATCGTAAAACCTGAGTCCCGGGTCTATCTGGCACACCGCGCTGTCTGGTTTTACGACGACTGCGTCGTCGGACGTAGCCTCGTTCTACTCGGCAACTGCTACTGGGCGTGCCACAAAAGGGACGCCTGCGGTTACAATCCCCGCCCCTCTTTTTACCGCCAGGAATCACCATGTCAGGGCTCGAACTGTTTGCCGCCGCACTCGGCGTTATTGCCGTTTGGTTAACGGTCAAACAGAACCCTTGGTGCTGGCCCATCGGGCTGGTGATGGTGTTGCTCTACAGCTGGATTTTCTATGGCCTGAAACTCTATTCGGGCATGTTGTTGCAGGTGTTTTTTGCCGGCCTGCAAGTCTATGGCTGGTGGCAATGGACCCGCGCCGGCGCTCAGCACGAGGGCCGCGTGGTCACGCGATTGAGCGCGGCGCACGTGCTGCTCGGGCTGCTCGTCGGTACGCTGGGCAGCCTCGCACTGGGGGCTGCAATGGCACACTGGACCGACTCCGAATTCCCCTGGACAGACGCCGCCCTGACCGCGTTCAGCCTGGTTGCACAGTTATGGATGGCGCAAAAACGCCTGCAATGCTGGTTGCTCTGGTGTGTGGTGGATGTGCTCTATATCGGCTTTTTTGCCTGGCAATCGCTGTACCTGACCGCCGGGCTGTACGCGCTGTTTACCGTCATTGCCATCCAGGGCTGGCGCAGTTGGCGCGCCGACCCGGCGTTGTGCCCATGAAGGTGGTCGTCTTGGCAGGCCCTGAATCCAGTGGTAAAAGCTGGCTGGCCGCGTACTTGCAGCAACAGTTTGGCGGGCTGTTGGTGGGCGAATACGTGCGCTATTTCATCGAACAAAACCCGCGCGACACCTGCCTGGCCGATATTCCGACCATTGCCCGTGGCCAACTTGAGTGGGAAGACGCCGCGCGCGCGCAACAGCCTGAACTGTTGATTCTCGACACCCATTTGCTGAGCAATATCCTCTGGAGCCAGACCCTGTTCCAGGCGTGCCCCGCCTGGCTCGAACCGCAACTGCTGAGCCGGCATTACGACCTGCATTTGCTGCTGTCGCCCGATGACGTGGAATGGACGCCCGATGGCCAGCGTTGCCAGCCTTCACTGGCAGAACGTCAGGCCTTTTTTGCGGCCAGCCGCCGCTGGCTGGAACACCACCACCAACCCCTGCAAGTGATCACCGGGGATTGGCCCGCGCGGCAACAGCAAGCCTTCGAAGCCGTGCGCCAACTGCTCGCGGGCTGACGCGCTAGCGTAAACCATGCTTGTGCAAAAGCCGGTAAAACGTGGGCCGCGACACCCCCAGCACTTTGGCGGCCCGGCTCAGGTTGTGGCCATGGCGGTACAACACATCGCGGAGTGCCTCCCGCTCGGCGCGGTCCTTGTAGACCTCCAGGGTGTCGATGGCCCCGCTCGCCTGCAGGCTGGCTTCCAGCCCCAAATCGTGCGCTTCTATGCGCAACCCCTCAGCCACCACCCAACCACGGCGTACCCGGCTGGCCAGCTCGCGCACATTCCCCGGCCACGCATACTGCGCCATCGCGGCCAAGGCCCCCTCACTGAGGGTGCACGGTCGGCGCTTGGCACCCGGTTGGTCACACTGCAAAAAATGCCGGGCCAACAGCGCCAGGTCGTCCCGTCGCTCGCGCAAGGGGGGCACTACCAGTTCCAGCACGTTGAGCCGGTAATACAGGTCCTTGCGCAGCCGCCCCTGGATAACGGCAGCCACCAGGTCAATCGCACTGGTCGCCAGCACGCGCACATTCACCGCTACCGGCTGGCCACTGCCGGTTCGTTGAATAGACTTGTCATGGAGGATGCGCAACACGCTCGCCTGAGCCTCCAGTGCCAGCGCGTCGATATCCTTGAACAACAGCGTGCCGCCTTCGGCCACCTCAAAGCTGCGCAACAGTTGCGCCTGCAGGGTGTCCGCCGGGACGTTGGCGCACGTCAGCACAACGAATGGCTTGCCCCGCCGAGGGGACGCCTGATGCAGGGTGCGAGCCATTAACGCCTTGCCTGTACCGCTTTCGCCACGGATCAACACAGACGTCTCGGGCAGCGCAAATTTACCCAACAGGACACGCATAGCGCTAAAGGCTGGGCTGTCACCCAATAGCGGCTCTAAATTCAGACAATCGGCATCAGGATCAAGGGCTAACGGTTGCCAGGATTCAGGCGATTCGCGCATGACAATTCCTTGACGCCAAATGACAAAAGATGATTAAAAACAGCTATTTACTCAGCCTGTTTTAACAGTAGCCAGCCTTCGTCAATCCCTTGTAACATTTTCTGATAGCGCTAATAGCCAACGGTGCTTGTCTCGGGTAGTTACAGAGCCGTCAGCGTGCAAGCACGCTCGTCAGCCGTGGGCTATACCTTGATTTAAATCAACCCGATAAAAATCTTTTTAAAAAAGTTGCGAAAGTGTGTGACCCGGTACGGGTCAGAAGTCATCACTACAAGTAACCAACCGAACGGTACGCCCAGCCGACGGTTATCACTTGATGGGCACACTTGAGAGAACACCCTATGAATGCCCCGCTGCGTTTTAACGAAGCTCTTCTGATTGCCGGTCACGCCTTTGAACCATTTCAATGTGTCGCCTGGGCTGAACAGGAAGGCCACGGCGAGTTGAGCCTGACGGTCATTGACCGCACCAACACCCGTATCGGCCGCCAACAAATTCCGCGCAGCGCCTGCGCAGACGCCGCCCAACTCGAAAGCCTGCTGGCACAAGCCCGCGCCGAGTTGAGCAACCAGGGCTACACCCTGCAAGACTGGACCATGCCACACTGATCACCCTGCCTCGCCCGCCCTCTTGCCCAAGAGGGTCAGGCCGAGGGGGCATCCAGATGCACGTACTCAACACCCAACTCTGACGCCATCTGGCGAGCACGACCCAAGCGAATCGGCCCCCGCTCGATATCGATCAACAGCCCCGGGCAGTCAATGGCGGGCAAGGTCGACCAGGCTTTCAAGCGCCCATCTGTCACCAGCAACACACGCTGCTGCTCTTCCGGCAGTTGCTTGCGCCGCGCCTTGAGCCACCGCGCCACCTCTTCCAACGCCTGAACCCAAGGCGTGCCGCCCCCAGCGCCCAGCGTGACCAGCCACTGATCCAGCGCCTTGGACGCTTTCGAGCCGCTGACCTGCCACTGCGGTTCGCGACCGCTGGCGGTCATCACGGCCACCCGCACGCGCTGGCGGTAGGCATCTTCAAACACCTGGGCGAGCAAGCCTTTGGCATCGCTCAACGCCTGATGCCGGCGGGTGGACGCCGACGCATCCACCACCACCAGCCACAGCGTTTGAGCCGCCTGTTGACGCGTTTGCCACAGCAGGTCGCTGCGCTGCTGCGGGCGGCCGCGCAACAAGGTGCCCAGCCAGTTGATTGAACCGTTGTCAGCCCTGCGGGCCGCGCCACGTCGGCCCTGGTTCAGGGCACCGGCTTCGGGTTTGGCATCCGCCCCCCCAGTGGCCCGGGAGCGAATGCCTAGGGCTTTTTTGGCCAGCTCGGCACATCCCGGCGCGCGCCCATGGCTTGCGGCTGCGCCGGCAACTCACCCCATTGCCCTTGGCCCTGTGTAGTGCCCGGCTCAGCACCTTGCGGCGCAGGAGGTGCGTGCGGTTGCTCGGGCGTAGGGGCCGCAGTGGACCGCTCGCGACGCCGATGGCGCAAGGCAAATTCGGCCACGGCGTCAATGTCGTCCAGGTCAATGGCCGACGCACCACGCCACGCGGCATGGGCACGGGCCGCACGCAGCCACACCAGGTCAGCACGCAGGCCATCAACGCCCGCTGCAAAACAGCGTTCGGTAATCACCCGCAGCGATTCATCGTCCAGGGCAATGGCCGACAACGCTGCGCGGGCCTGCTGGCAGCGTTCGCGCAACGCCGCTTGCGCGGGTGCCCAGTGCGCACAAAAGCCCAGGGGGTCGGCGTCAAAATCCAGCCGCCGACGAATGATCTCGCCGCGCTCGGTCGGTGCCGGTTGCCCGCTGAGGGCCACGTTTAGGCCAAAACGGTCGAGCAATTGCGGGCGCAACTCGCCCTCTTCCGGGTTCATGGTGCCAATCAGGATGAAGCGCGCCGGGTGCCGGTGGGAGATGCCATCGCGCTCGATGACATTGACCCCGCTGGCCGCCACGTCCAGCAGCACATCCACCAGATGGTCCACCAACAGGTTGACTTCATCCACGTACAGCACGCCGCCGTCCGCCTTGGCCAGCACGCCGGGTGAGAACTGCGCCTTGCCTTGCCCCAGCGCAGCCTCCAGGTCGAGGGTGCCGAGCAGGCGCTCTTCGGTCGCGCCCAATGGCAAGGTGACGAACTGCCCGCTGGCCAACACGTCAGCCAGGCCACGCGCCAGGGTGGACTTGGCCATGCCCCGGGGGCCTTCGATCAGCACACCGCCAATTTTCGGGTCGATGGCCGTCAGGCACAACGCCAGTTTCAGTGCATCCGCGCCGACCACCGCCGAGAGCGGGAAATGCGGGGTGTCAGTCATAAATTCGGTTCCAGGTACGCTAAGGCTTGTCATTACCCCCCGGCAGGCGGGGAAATCAGGTTTCTTCTATGTCCAGCAGCAGGTTTTCCAGGGCTTCGCGGTACTCGCCAGGCGCTTGCCACAAGCCGCGCTGCTGGGCTTCAAGCAGGCGCTCGGTCATGTCGCGCAGGGCATGGGGGTTGTGCTGCTGCACAAACGCACGGGTGTCCGGGTCCAGCAAGTAGGCGTCGGCCAGCAAGGCGTATTGATGGTCATCGATCAACTGGGTGGTGGCATCAAAGGCGAACACATTGTCCAACGTCGCGGCCATTTCGAACGCGCCTTTGTAGCCGTGACGTTTTACACCCTCGATCCATTTCGGGTTGGCGGCCCGCGAACGAATCACCCGGTTCAGCTCTTCCTTGAGGCTGCGGATTTTCGGCAGGTCAGGCTGGCTATGGTCACCGTGATAACTGGCCGCCGGGGCACCGCTCAGGCTTTCAACTGTCGCCAGCATACCGCCCTGGAACTGGTAGTAATCGTTGGAATCAAGCAGGTCATGCTCACGGTTATCCTGGTTTTGCACCACGGCCTGCACCTGGCTCAAGCGCTGGGCAAACTGGCCACGTGCGGCGGTACCTTCGTCTGCACCGCCATAGGCATAGCCGCCCCAATTCAGGTAGACCTCGGCCAGGTCGTCGCGGCTTTGCCACAGGCGGCCATCGATAGCGTTTTGAATGCCCGCGCCATAAGCCCCGGGTTTGGCCCCAAATACTCGCCAACCCGCCTGACGCGCGGCCAGTTCGGGCGACAGGCCGTCGCGCTGCAATTGCTCGCGTTCGCTGCGCACTTTAGCGGCCAGCGGGTTAAGGTCGTCTGGCTCGTCCAAAGCCGCTACCGCCTGCACGGCCGCGTCAAACAAACGAATCAGGTTGGCGAAGGCATCGCGGAAAAACCCGGACACGCGCAAGGTGACGTCTACCCGGGGGCGGTCCAACAGGCTGACGGGCAAGATCTCGAAGTCGTCGACCCGCTGGCTGCCCGTGGCCCACACCGGGCGTACGCCCATCAGCGCCATGGCCTGGGCAATGTCATCTCCGCCCGTGCGCATGGTGGCTGTGCCCCACACCGAAAGCCCGAGCTGACGCAGGTGATCGCCGTGGTCTTGCAGGTGACGCTCAAGGATCAGGTTGGCCGACTGAAAACCAATGCGCCACGCGGTGGTGGTGGGCAAGTTGCGCACGTCCACCGAAAAGAAGTTGCGCCCGGTGGGCAGCACATCCAGCCGCCCGCGACTCGGTGCGCCGCTGGGGCCAGCCGGTACAAAGCGCCCGCTCAAGGCATCGAGCAAGCCCTGCATTTCGGCCGGGCCGCACGCATCCAGGCGCGGTGCCACTGTGCCCTGCAACGCCGCGAAGATGCCGTGTGCGTCTGCCCAGTGCGGGGTGTCAGGCAGGTTCAACGCGCCCACCAGCGCCCGCTCGATCAACTGCGCCGCGTAAATCTCCAGACGCTCGCGCGTGTCACCGGCCGTGCGCCAACTTTCATCCGTCAACGCTTGCAGCTCAAAGGGACGCCGCCCGGTCCAGGGTTCGGCCAACGCGCAGTCCAGCGGGTCAAAGCCCAGCTCGAAGCCTTTGGCCAGCGCCCGCAAGACGCTTGACTGTGCGCCGCGCCCATCGCCGCGCGGGATGCGCAACAGGGCCAGCAAGGTGTCGATGCGCAGGCGCCCTGTGGGCGATTCACCAAACACATGCAACCCGTCGCGAATTTGCGACTCTTTAAGGTCGCACAGGTAAGTGTCCAGCCGGGGCAACCAGATCGCCGCATCGGCCTCGCTGTCGAGCGCTTCGTCCAGTTGCAGTTCACGGTCGATGCGGGTTTCGCGCACCAGTTTGAGAATGTCGCGCTGCAACTCACGGGCGCGCCGTGGGTCCAGCAATTGGGCTTCGTAATACTCGTCGGCCAGCAGCTCAAGGTCGCGTAACGGCCCGTAGGTTTCGGCGCGGGTCAGCGGCGGCATCAAGTGGTCGATGATCACCGCCTGCGTCCGGCGCTTGGCCTGTGCGCCCTCACCCGGGTCGTTGACGATAAACGGATAGACATTGGGCATCGGGCCCAGAATTGCATCCGGCCAGCAATGTTCCGACAGCCCCACGCCTTTGCCCGGCAACCATTCCAGGTTGCCGTGCTTGCCCACATGCACCACGGCATGGGCTCCGTAGGTGTGGCGCAGCCAGAAGTAAAACGCCAGGTAAGCGTGAGGCGGCACCAGATCCGGGTCGTGGTACACCGCACTGGCATCCACTTGATAGCCACGCGCCGGCTGAATGCCAACAAATGTCAGGCCAAAGCGCAGCCCGGCAATCATCAGACGCCCGTCACGAAACATCGGATCGTTCTGCGGGTGGCCCCAACGCTCGATGACCGCCTGACGGTTGGCCTCAGGCAGTTGCTCGAACATCGCGCGGTACTCATCCAGGCCGAGGCTTTGATGGCAAGGCCGCAGGTCGAGGCTGTCCAGGTCGTTGCTGGCGCCGCCCAGCAACGCGTGAATCAGGTCGGTGCCGCTGCCCGGCAACTCACCTTCCAGCGGGTAACCTTGAGCCTGCAACGCCCGCAGAATATTCAGCGCCGCCGCCGGCGTGTCCAGCCCTACGCCATTGCCAATACGGCCATCGCGGGTCGGGTAATTGGCCAGAATCAGCGCGATGCGTTTGTGTGCGTTGGGCACACGGGCCAGTTCGACCCAGCGCCGCGCCAGCTCAGCGACAAAGTCCATGCGTTCCGGTTGTGCGCGGTAGCACACCACGTCTGACTGGCTGCGCTCACTGCGCCAGGCCAGATCCTTGAAGCTGATGGGGCGGCTGATAATCCGGCCGTCCAGCTCGGGCAACGCGATATGCATGGCCAGATCACGCGGCCCCAAGCCCTGCTCGCTGTCACGCCAGCCGGGCTCGTTGTCCTGGGCGCAAATGGCCTGAATCACCGGGATATTGCGGCGAAATGGGCGCAAGTGCGGGGCTTCGGGGCTGGATTGGGCAAAGCCAGTGGTGTTAAGAATCACCAAGGCCGCGACTTCATCCAGCAGGTCCTGCACCACCGCCAGGCACCCCGGCTCTTTCAGGCTGGCCACGGCAATGGGCAAGGGGTTCAGCCCTGCCGCCTGCAAGCGCTGGCAGAACACATCAACAAACGCGGTGTTGGCCGCCTGCAAGTGCGAACGGTAGAACAGCAGCGCCGCCACCGGTTGCCCAACCTGCCAGTCGGCTTGCCAGTAGTGCAGCTCGGGGCTGGAATGGCGCGGGTGATAGATGGCCGTACGCGGCAGCGCTTGCGGCTCATCCCACCGGTAATCGCGCCCCAGCCACTGGCTGGCCAGGTAACGGTACAGTTGCAGCGCGTTATGCCGCCCGCCCTGGCGAAAGAAATGCCACAACCGCTCGCCTTGCTCAGCCGGCACGGTGCTCAGGCCGCTGAGTTCCGGGTCGGGGCGATCATCGCCGGGCACCAGAACCAGCGTGACGCCGCGCTCAGCCAGTTGCATCAAACGCTCAATGCCGTAGCGCCAATAACCGATGCCGCCGTGCAACGACAGCACAATGACTTTGGCGTGCTGCAGCACCTGGTCGACATACAGGTCGACCGAGCCATGGTTTTGCACCTGCATCGGGTTGGCCAGACGCAGGCTTGGATAATCGTCAGGCAACTGCTGCGCCGCTTCGGCCAGCAGTGCCAGGCTTGAATCACCGCTGCACAGGATCACCAGCTCGGCGGGGGTTTGGCCGAGGTCGGCAATATTGTCGTCCGATACAAAGCCACCGGGCTGGGTCCTGAGCAAATGCATGGGTTATACGCTCAACGCTGTACGCAAGGTGGACTCGAGCAGCGCGGCATCGAGGTCCTGGCCGATCAGCACCAGTTTGGTGGTGCGGGCTTCATCCGCGCCCCAGGCACGGTCAAAGTGCTTGTCAAACCGCGTGCCCACGCCCTGGATCAGCAAGCGCATCGGTTTGCCCGGGATCGCGGCAAAGCCTTTGACCCGCAGAATGCCGTGCTTGACCACCAGTTGGGTCAGCGCGTCCAGCAGCACGCGCTCTTCGCCTTCCGGCAGTTCGATGGAAATGGAGTCGAACGCATCATGGTCATGATCGTCGTGGTCATCATCGCCGTCGTGGTGATGGTCGTGGTGGCTGTGGCGGCCGTCGATATGGTCTTCGGAGCCGGCACCCAGGCCCAGCAACACGTCCAGCGGCAGGCGACCGCTGCTGGCTTCGATGATTTTGACCGCCGGTGGCAGTTCTTCAGCGACTTCGGCACGCACCTTGGCAAGGTCTTCAGGGCTGATCAGGTCGGCCTTGTTGAGAATCACCAGGTCAGCGCTGGCCAGTTGGTCGGCAAACAGTTCGTGCAGCGGCGATTCGTGGTCCAGGTTCGGGTCGAGCTTGCGCTGGGCATCCACCTGGTCCGGGAACGCGGCAAACGTACCAGCGGCCACGGCCGGGCTGTCGACCACGGTAATCACGGCGTCCACGGTGCAGGCGCTGCGGATTTCCGGCCACTGGAAGGCTTGCACCAGCGGCTTTGGCAGGGCCAGGCCCGAGGTTTCAATGAGGATGTGGTCGATGTCGCCACGGCGTGCCACCAACTCGCGCATCACCGGGAAGAACTCTTCCTGCACGGTGCAGCACAGGCAACCGTTGGCCAACTCATACACGCGGCCGTTGGCTTCCTCTTCGGTGCAACCGATGGAACATTGCTTAAGGATTTCGCCGTCGATGCCCAGCTCGCCGAACTCGTTGACGATCACCGCGATACGACGCCCTTGCGCGTTGTCGAGCATATGGCGCAGCAAGGTGGTTTTACCCGACCCCAGAAAGCCGGTAACGATGGTGACGGGGGTTTTGGCCAGTGTTTTCATCGGATGCCCTTTGGCAAAGCGGCGGGCAAACGGGACGACAACCGCAGGCGCTGCGCGGTCAAGGTTCGTCACCGGATCACCCCGCCCGGTTGATATAAGAATCGTTATGAGGCAGGTCTCCTGGCTGACGGCCTGGCGTCGGCCGTAGCTGACACCGGCCCTGCGCCTTCCCGCTGGATCAGCAGTGGCAATGCAAGGCCATCGACCGTTTACAGTTGCGGGGGCAGCCGCGGCATACCGCGTTCCCGTCTTAGCTTCGCGTGGCGAAGAACCTCAAACGTGCAAGGCTACGCAGTGCTTTGTAACAGGTCAATGCCAGCCTGCCACTACCCGCTGCGTAGCAGTTGCCGAGTAGCACGAGGCTACGTCCGGCACCGAAGGTGTCGTAAACCGGGCGATGCGGGGTCCGCAGAAACGGGCGCTGTGCTTTAATTGCCGCCTTTTTTCAGCCCTCAGCGCTTCAAGGAACTGCCATGTCGTCTACTCGCCTCCTGATCATCGGCTATGTGTGGCCCGAGCCGCGCTCATCGGCGGCCGGCGGGCACATGATGCAAATCATCGAAAGCGCCTTGCAGGCCGGTTGGCAGATCACCTTCAGCAGCCCCGCCGGGGTTGGCGAACACAAGGCCGACCTGGCCGCGCTGGGTATCGATGAAGTGACCATCGAGCTCAACAACAGCAGCTTTGACGCCTTTGTCAGCGAACTGGCCCCGGACATCGTGCTGTTCGACCGCTTCATGATGGAAGAGCAGTTCGGCTGGCGGGTCGAAAAACACTGCCCCAACGCCCTGCGCGTGCTGGAAACCTCTGACCTGCAAAGCCTGCGCGACGCCCGCCACCAGCAGCTCAAGGCCCGCCTCAAGCACACCCCCGAACAGGACGACTTCAGCAGCCTGTTTGCCCTCGGTGCTAGCGAAACTTACGCGCACATGGCCGACGCTGACCTGGCCCAGCGCGAAATCGCTGCGATCTACCGCAGCGACCTGAACCTGATGATTTCCGAGTACGAAATCGACCTGCTGGTCGAGCAGTTCAACGTACCACCCGCCTTGCTCCACTGGTGCCCGCTGATGGTCGACCACGTGCCCGACGCGTTTGTGCCCTATGAGCAGCGTCAGCACTTTCTGAGCATCGGCAACTTCCGCCACGCGCCGAACTGGGACGCCGTGCTCTGGATGAAAACCCATATCTGGCCCTTGATCCGCCAACAACTGCCTGCTGCGCAACTGCACATCTACGGGGCCTACACCCCGCCCAAGGCCACCGCGCTGCACAACCCGGCGCAGGGGTTTCAGGTATTGAACTGGGCAGAGGATGCACTGCAGGTGATGAGCCAGGCCCGCGTGTGCCTGGCCCCGTTGCGTTTTGGCGCGGGCATCAAGGGTAAAATTGCCGACGCCATGCTGTGCGGCACGCCCAACGTGACCACACCGGTGGGGGCAGAAGGCATGCATGGCGATCTGCCATGGGCCGGAGCCATCGAACAAAGCGCGACAGCCATTGCCGCGGCGGCGGTTGAGTTGTACCGCAACCCGCAGACCTGGCACACCGCGCAACAGCATGGGCACACGCTGTTGGCCGAACGCTACCTGCAGTCCACCCATGGCCCGGCGCTGATACAGCGCATCGAAGCGTGCCGGGCCGGCCTTGCCGAGCACCGTCGCAACAATTTTACCGGGGCGATGCTGCGCCACCACCACCACAAAAGTACGCAGTACATGGCGCAATGGATCGAAGCTAAAAATCGCTGATGGGGGCTTAATGCTCAACAACAACGTGTTGTGTAGTCGCTGCCGCAGGCTGCGATCGATTGCGCAGCGATCGTAAAACCCGTTATGCATCGAACGGATAGGTCCGCGGCCATGGCGGTGTCAGTGTGAGTACTGAGACAACTGGCGCACCGCGTACATATCCATTACCGGCGTGCACTACGGGGTGAGGCGCGAAGCTCAGCGACGCCTGAGCAGGTAGGTGTCCATGATCCAGCCCTTTCGCGCCCGGGCAGCCTGGCGCACGGTCTTGATCTGTTCGCACACGTCGGCCAGTTTGCCGGCAATCAGGATTTCGTCTTGCGTACCGATGTACGCGCCCCAATAAATGTCGACGTTTTCATGCACAAACGCTTCAAACGCGCAGTGGGCATCCAGCATCACCACCACGTTGTCCAGGTCGGCCGCTTCCAGCCGACGCCCGGTCGTGATGCGTATCGGCTGGCCAATGTCATTCAGGGGGATGCGGTGGCGAGCGGCAAGGGCTTGCACGCTGCTGATGCCAGGAATCACTTCGTAGTCAAAACCAAGACAACCGCTGGCCCGCACACGGTCCAGGATGCGCAAGGTGCTGTCGTACAGCCCCGGCTCGCCCCACAGCAGAAATGCGCCGCACTCGCCGTCTGCCAGTTCGTGTTCTATCAGCCGTGTAAAAACATCGGCACGTTGTTCATGCCAGTCTTCAACCCCACGGGTGTAAGACGGCGTGGTGCTGTCGCGCTTGGGGTCGCTGACCTGCACCACGCGGTAACCCGGGTCGCGGATGTAACGCGCGCAGATCTCCAGGCGCAGGCGCACCAGGTCGTCAGTGGTCTGGCCCTTGTCCAGCACAAAGAACACTGACGCCCGGTTCAGCGCGTTGATCGCCTGCACCGTGATGTGCGCCGGGTCGCCGGCACCCATGCCGATCAATAACAGTGTTTTCATTTCGCCGTGCCCGCCGCTGAAGGAGTCAACCGGCGGTATGGTTTCAGACAGACCGCACAGCGGGCAAGCGCCGTCTTACAGCACGCTGAAGTTGTAGCTCACGATCAGGCGGGTTTCGTCCACGTCGCGGGCAAACTGGGCGTAGTTGGTGCGGTAGGTGGCGTTGCGCAAACGCAGGCTGACGTCTTTGAACGTGCCGCTTTGCACCACGTACTTCAACTCGCTGTCACGCTCCCACTCTTTGCCTTCTTCGTTGCGCCCGACCACTTTGATGTTGTCGCCGTTAACGTAGCGGGTCAGGAAGGTCAGGCCGTTGATGCCAATCGCCTTGAAGTCATAGTCATAGCGCAACTGCCAGGAACGCTCCTGGGCATTGGCAAAGTCGTTGACTTGCAAGTAGTTGACCAGGTACGGGTTGCTGCCATCCAGGTACGGCATCGACGTTTCGCCGTTCATGCGCTGCCAGCCGGCGCTGACTTTATGCCCGCTCAGCGCGTAACTGAGCATGGCCCCCAGGGCGCGGTTGTCGATGGTGGACGCTTTGGCGGACCCAGCATCGTCACTTTTGAACAGCCGCACGTCCGCCGACAGTACACCGGGCCCGACGTTCTGGTTGGCCAACAGGCCGACAAACTGCTGACGGTAGATGTCTTGCAGTTCCGAATAGTGATACTGCGCCGTCAAGCGCTCGTTCACTTTGTAGTCCAGGCCGTACATGTTGAAGTGGTCGGCGGTGACGTCGCACGCATACCGCTTGTTCTTGCAGTTGAGCCGCAGGTCCTGGGAATCGGTGGAGTCCCGGGCCGTGTAGCGGTCAAGCCGCGAAGCCATGAACTTCAGGTCCTTGACTTCCTGAGACACCAGCATCGCGCCGTTGAACATGTTCGGCAGCAGGCGGCCGTCGTTGTACTTGAGCAGTGGCAGGTCGGGCAGCAAGGTGCCGTACTTGAGCACGGTCTCAGACACGCGCATTTTCGCGGTCAGGCCGCCTTTTGCGTACTGGTCTTTGGAGTGGCGCGGGGTGCTGCCGGTCGACGGCAACAGGCCACTGTTGCTGTTGGCGGGGCTGGAGTCCAGCTTGATGCCCAGCATTCCCAGTGCGTCCAGGCCGAAGCCGACCGTACCTTCGGTGTAGCCCGATTGCACATTGAGGATAAACCCCTGAGCGGTTTCATCGCGCTTGGACGCGCCTTGCGGGTTTGAGCTGCTGCCATCGCGGAAATCACGATTGAAATACACCGTGCGCGCTTCCATCGTCGCAGTGCTGTCTTCGAAAAAACCACCCGCTTGCGCCGGCACCGCAAAACCTGCACACACCGCCAGGGCACCCACACGCACTGTGCGGCCCTGTGGCAACCGAGTAAAAGGGACAACCATGAACATGCTCCCGCCGCGAATCATTCGCACAACCAAGACAATCGAAGGCGCACCTGCGGCAATAACCGAAGTGAATCCATTCAAGCTAAAAAGTATGTGCAATTGTACGAAAGGACTAGGCCAAGCCTCATTGGACCTTAGTCGCACAACCGGCCAAGGGCATCTGCGCCTTCTGGCCCGAACTCAGGCATAATCCGCCGCCTTATTGTTTGCCCCACCGTAACAAGGTACTTGCCCCATGAAAGCTCAAGCCCGCCATATCCTGGTGAAAACCGCCGAAGAAGCCGAATCGCTGAAACAGCGAATTGCCAAAGGCGAAGCCTTCGATGTGCTGGCGAAAAAATTCTCCACCTGCCCTTCCGGCAAGCGCGGTGGCGATCTGGGGGAGGTGCGGCCCGGGCAAATGGTGGGTGTGATTGACCAGATCATCTTCAAAAAACCATTGCGGGTCATCCACGGCCCGGTCAAAAGCAAATTCGGCTATCACCTGGTGCAAGTGTTCTACCGCGACTAGGTTCTGTACGAGATGTATCTGCGCCCGGTGATGCAGCGTGGCAGCGAACAGAAACTGCCTGTTAATGTCAGCGCGCCGGCCCCTTGAGTCGCTGACTGATTGGCAGCGCCCCCCATTAACAGGTAGTGTTGCGGCTCAAGCCCTTAACGATTTACGCCATGTCCTCGCTCAATTTGCATCGCCTCACCCTTCTTGGTTTGATTTTTTTCATTCTCGGCATGCTCGGCGTCCTCTTCGCCCTCTACAGCATCTATACCGGGCCCAAGCCTACGGAACCTGCCCTGATGCGCAGCCTGGTACTGGCGGGGTGCATGCAGCTAACCGGTTATGTACTGTTGAACCGCAATCGCTGGCGGATGATGTTCGGCAAGTCGCGTAAATAGCGGCTGGCCAAGCACCGACGCTGCAATGTGGCGCTGAAACGCGATACTGGATGTTTAACCGCTCATTCCACAGGGCGCTGCCCGTCATCCACTCAAGTGCCACCAGCGCGGTAGCAACTGCTGCACCTTGTGTTCGGCAAAACGGTCATCGATCAGAAACAGCGTGCCTTGATCACTCTGGGTACGGATGACACGCCCCGCCGCCTGTACCACTTTTTGCACGCCGGGGTACAGGTAGGTGTAGTCATAACCGGCACCGAACAGAGCCGCCATGCGCTGCTTGATCTGTTCGTTGACCGGGTTCAGTTGCGCCAGCCCGAGGGTGGCAACGAAGGCACCGATCAAGCGCGCGCCCGGTAAATCGATGCCCTCGCCGAAGGCCCCGCCCAGCACGGCAAACCCGATGCCCCGACTGGAAAGCGTGAACTGGTCGAGAAAGGCCTGCCGCGCGGCTTCATCCATGCCCCGCGACTGTACCCATTGCGGCAGGTGTGGGTAGCGCTCAGCCAGCAGCCCGGCCACTTGCTGCAAGTAATCAAAACTGCTGAAAAACGCCAGGTAATTGCCCTCTCGCCGCTGATACTGCCCGGCGATCAGTTCAACAATGGGCCCCAGCGACGCCTGCCGGTGGGCATATCGGGTTGAGATATGGCTGGCCACCTCCACGCGAAGTTGTTCAGCCTTGAACGGCGACTCCACATCGATCCACACCGTGTCTGCGGGCAAGCCCAGCAGGTTGGCGTAGTAGGTTCGCGGGCTCAGCGTGGCCGAAAACAACACCTTGCTCTGCGCACTCGCCAGTCGTGGGCCGATAAAGCCGGCAGGTACGATATTGCGCAGGTTGAGTTGCGATGACCGGCGCTTGCCACCCTCACGCACGGTCACATCGAACAGAAAGTGTTCGTCAAACAGCTCCGCCACGCGGTTGAACTGCAACGCATCGAAGTAAAACGCCTGCAACGGGCCGCTCAGGCCTTGCGGATGATCGTTGAGGTAACCCCCCAGGGCAGTGATGCACGCCGTCAGGGCATTGAGCCATTTACCCGGTAATTGTTCACTCACTTCATAGGGTGCCGCCTGATCCTTGTGCAGGGCATTCCATTCCCGGTTGAGGCGCTTGAACGGTTTCTCCAGCAACGCAGGCGCGGCCTGCCGCACAGCGTCCAGCCGCCTCTGGTCCAGACCGGCGCTGTACATGTGGCGCGCGCGCTCCACCAGGTTGTGGGCTTCATCAATCAGGGTTGCGACGCGCCACTGGTTAGCCTGTGCCAAGCCATACAACAAAGCGGTGAAGTCGAAGTAGTAGTTGTAATCGGCAATGATCACGTCGGCCCAGCGGGCCATTTCCTGGCTCAGGTAATACGGACATACCTGATGCGCCAGCGCCAGATCCCGCAGGGTGTGCTGAGTGAGCGGCGAGTGTGCAATGGCGGCCTGACGCGCCGCTGGCAAGCGGTCGTAGAAGCCTTTCGCCAGTGGGCATGCATCGCCATGACAGGCGTTTTGCGGGTACTCACAGGCCTTGTCCCGTGCCACCATTTCCAGCACCCGCAACGGCGTCTCGCTGCCCGAAGGGTAAAGCACCTGCGCGGCATCCAGCGCCAAACGGCGGCCCGGGGTTTTGGCGGTCAGAAACAACAGCTTGTCGAGTTGCTGCCCGGGCATGGCTTTTATCAAGGGAAAGAGCGTACCGATGGTTTTACCAATGCCGGTGGGGGCTTGCGCCATCAGGCAGCGGCCGCCGCTGGCGGTCTTGTACACCGCCTCGGCCAGCGCCCGCTGCCCGGTTCGAAACTGTGCATGGGGAAACGCCAGGTGCCGGGCCGCCTCATCCCGCGCCACCCGGTGCGCCTCTTCCTGCTCGGCCCAGGCCAGAAACAGCGCGCAGTGCTGATTGAAGAAGCCCTGTAACTGCGCCGCACTCCAGGTTTCCTGAAGGCGCGTTTCCTGTTCGCTGACAATATCGAAGTACACCAGCGCCAGGTTCACTTCAGGCAATTGCAGGCTTTGGCACACCAACCAGCCATAGACCCGGGCCTGCGCCCAATGCAACTGGCGGTGATTAGCCGGGATGGCCGCAAAGTCGCCGCGGTAGGTTTTAACCTCTTCCAGGGTATGGGTTGCCGGGTCATAGCCGTCGGCACGGCCACGCACGATCAAGCCTTCGTACTGGCCTTCAAGGCTGAGTTCAGCCTGATAGCCTGCACTGCGCCGGGCGGCCACGGTACGGTGCCCGGCGATGCCTTGCTGCGCAGTGGGCGACGGGGTAAAGCGCAGGTCCAGGTCACCGACCTTGGCCGTGAATTCGCACAAGGCCCGTACCGCAATGCGGTAACTCACGACGCCTGCACCTGCCATTGCACGTAACACACGGTCACGGGCATGTCGTGCTGCTCGCACAGGGCCAGCCAGCGCAGTTGGTTGTCCTGCAGGCGATCGCCCGGCCCCTTGACCTCGATCATGCGGTAGGTGTTGTGTTCAGGCCAAAACTGAATCAGGTCAGGCATGCCGGCGCGGTTGGCGCGGATGTCTTGTAACAGTCGCCTGAACCACACGTGTAAATGGGCGGGCGGCAAGCAGGCCAGTGCATCGTTGAGGAGGCTTTGCGTCAGGTAGCCCCAGGCCACAAAGGGCGATTGCACACCCCATTTGGCCGCCCAGGTGTCGCGAAGGGTCTGCTGGTAACGGCCGTCTTGCAACTGCGCCAGACAGGCCTCGAACAGGTCGGCGCGGCGCGGGTAAAAGTCCTCTTCCAGCAAATCGGCCGGGCCGCTTTGGTACGGGTGAAAAAACGCACCGGGCAATGGCGCAAAAATCGCGGGCCAGCACAGCAGGCCGAACAGGCCATTGATCAGGGTATTTTCAACGTAATAAACGGGCGCTTCAGGCGTGTGAAGGTACGCAGCCACGGCGGACTCAACGCGGGTATCGGCCGCGTGTTCAAGGCACAGGTCGAGACGCTCGGGGGCAGCGGCCTTGGCTCGCTCAGGTGCTGGCAACCCCAGCTTGCGGCGCAACCTGGGGAGCATGCGCTGCACCTGCTGGAATTCAGCTTCGGTAAAGGGGGCCAATTCGGCGGCTTGGGCCAGCGCCATGGCCTGCGGGTAGTCGCCCAGGCGTTCCAGCACCCGAATACGGCGCGCGCGTGCGTCCGGGTGGGCACTGTGTTCATACACCTGCAAAGCACTGATCAGGGCATCCGCCCGCTCCTGATGCTGGCCCATCTGGAACAACAGGCGTGAGCGACGACGTTGCAGCCAACGGTTGTCGGGCTGGTAATCCAGCACCTGGGGCAGCACCGTGCTCACCTCTGCGTGCGTTTCAAAGTGCTCGCGGCAGGCATACAAATGCAGGTAGCCCTCGATATCAGCGCGGCAACGCAGGGCCCGTGATGCCGGGCTGAAATCTACCGGCTCATAAGTGAACAATCCCAGATCCGCCAGCACCAGGTCCGACCAGCCCTGGCTGAGGTTGCCAAAGAACATCAGCCGCAGGCGATCACTCAGGGCGCGATTGACCAAGGTGTAGAGCGGGTCACCCAAGGCGGGATACCATTGATTCAAGGCTTGCGGCGTTGAAAACTCTTGCGCCAGCGCTTGTAGCCAGTCTGACTTTTTCCCGCCGGGCCGCGTAATGGCCCCACCCAGACAAGCCAGAATCTCAGGTTTGGTCAGCACCTCGAACACCTCACTCAAGGCCAGCGGGGCCTGGTCACTGACCCAGCCCTCGACCAGCAAAGGTAGCGCGGCCTGTTGCACGTCACCAATTTCCAGGTAATTGAGCTTGCTGGCTCTGAAATGCGGCCCCTTGCGCATCACCATACGCACCCATAAGGCCTGGGACACGGTGGGCAGCGCGGTAAAAGCAGCGATAAAACGGTGCTCGTCAGCGCTCAGCACATCGTCATAACGAGCGGCAATCCAGCCGAGGACGTGCTGGAAATTCTTCAGGTAGTACAACGGGTCTTCGAGGGGGTTGGAAATCACGGGCAACACAAACCACTGGCTTTTTACTGGATATGCGTACAGATAGCAGTTTGCCTGGCGTTCTGGCAAACCCTATTGGATAGGCGGCACCCTTGAGCGTGCTTGCCATGCCCAAAACGGCAGGCACGCTCCATGCAGTTTTTCAGTCGAAGGCCTTTCGCTCGAAAATCGCATAACGGCTGTGGGTGTTCGGGTCATGGGCCCGCAGCAGAGCAATCACTGAGGCCCCGTCCCGGTTCTGGGCCATCGACATGCGGTACAGCGCTTGCAAGGAGGCCAAGGGCAGCCCGCTCACGGATTCCAGCCACAAGGCGTCAACTGTCGTCGATGGCTGGCGGGAAGCCAAGAGTTGTTCATATACGTCACACAAGTATCGCTTCTCGGGATAACACTGTTGCAAAAAAACGCCCAGCGCCCTGCCCTGATTAATAAACGGTGAGTGGACCAAACAGCGCAAATGCTCATCACTCAGGCCATACACCTGCTCCAGGTATTGAGTGGCGACCGACCGTAACTTGCGGGTTTTTTTCGCCGTATTGAAGGCCGCACGCAGTTGTTTAACCAACTGCCCTTTGAATCGCTCGTTGTACTGATTGTCGACCATCGCGTGCTGCAAGTAGGCGGCAATACCCGCACTGTATGCCACCCCGTGCTGCCACTCGCCACGCAAACCTTGCAGATGCGCCGCCACCATCACAACCGCCGCCTGTGGCTCTTCGATAGCCAACGGCTGCAGGGGTTTCATACCTTGCATAAACATCAGCACTTGTGAGTGCAGCACTTGCACTTCACCGCAAAGACAATCAAACACGTTGATCACTCTGAGTTCGCGTACGGGCTCAAACTCAGGCACCCGCCTGCTGGGGGGTATCAAACGCAGCCCGTGTTCATAATCGTCTGCGAGCCGCGAACACAGGCGCAGGGTCGTTGCAAGGCACTCTTGCACCACGGCACGCTGCGCATGCCCGCGCTGCCAAGCCACCCGTTGAATCCAGGCCATGTACTGGGCCAGGTGCGTGGGTGGGCGACGATCGATCAACGCATTGACTTCGCCACCCCAGCCGCACGCATGGCTAAACAACCGGGCCCGCGCCAAGAGGTCGCCATAACAAAACGTTGCTCGGGCATCGCCTTGGCTCAGGTGCCCCGTCATCAGTACAGGCACTCGGTCCGCCCTGACAACCGGCCGTTCAAACGCATCAGGCTTGCGCAATTGCTGTACACCCGACTCGTCGACCAGCAGCAGTTCGACGCGACGGTCTTCATACATAAACAACTCAGCGCACTGTGCCTGTATGCAGGCCATCAACCCGAGTGTGACGCGTGGCTGGCACAATACCGCCATCCGCAACTCAAACGTGTGAGGTGCCCGTGCGGCGATACTCAACTGCGCCGCACGCAAAAAAGCCAGACTATACGCACTTTCCTGGCCACCCTCATGAACCACCATAACGCGATAATGGCCAATTCGGTCTATGCCGCCTGCGGCCACGAGTAAGCGTTGAATCAATAATTGCAGCGCAATACGTTCAGACCGACTGAAAAAGCCCAGCAGTCGATTCAGCATTTGCTGATAAACAAAACTCATGGCTTGTTCATGAAAGTTGTTCATGGCTCATCCCTCAAGTTGAGCGTTTTATTATCAGCAGCCACCCTCGATGCGCCCACATTTAACTGGGGTGCAGGGCTCAGAACAGACGCGGCACACATCCGCACAAGAAACGCCTTACACACAAATCAATTCAAATGGATTTATTATTTTTTAAAGACAGCCAAATGAATTTATTGGCCGCCTATTCTTTAAACAAGCTCCTTAAAACCAAACATGCCCGTTTAAACGCATACCCATAAAAAAACGCCCTTGAACCAGGTTCAAGGGCGTCGGCTTCATGACAGTACGGGCGGGCGTCAGGCCACAGGCAGTTCCAGTGCAACCCGTCCTCGGCAAGGGCAACCATCCATGTAACGGTGCGCTTCAATATACTGGTCAAAGGGGAAAACACTTACATCCAGAGGCTGTAACACCCGGTCAGCGGTTAACTGATTAATATCGCGCAGGGCTCGCTGCAGCGCTTCTTCGTCTTGGGCAATACCCAGTTCCGGCCTGCCGGTGAAGTTGCCAATGCAGTGCACAAAGAACTGAATATTTTTCTGGAACGCTGCACAGGCCGGAAACGGTGTTTGATTGCCGCCCTGCAAGCCATACAGTACCAGGCTGCCGCGAGGAGCAAGCACATCGCCCAGCACCGACATTTGTGGGCCGCCCAGACCATCAAGCACCACGTCCACGCCCCGGTTCTGCGTAATCCTGTTGATTTCCATCAACAAGTCCTGCTCCTCGGTAACAATGACCTTGTCGGCACCCAGGGCCAACAGGCACTCACGTTCCTCCGCGTCGCGGGTGGCCGCGATCACCGTCACGCCCAGCGCCTTGCCCAATTGCACAAACGAGGGGCCGGCACAGTGGCTGGCATCGGTAATCAACACCGTTTGCCCGGGTTTGACCCGCGCCAGGTCCACATACGCGAAGTAGGCAATCAGCAACGGGGTGTAATGCACACTGGCCTCAATGGCTGTCAGCACCTGCGGGTAGCGCGTTAGGGCGGAGCGCGGCATCACAATCAACTCACCGTAAGTCGGGTAGTCATTGGCACTCTGGCCAGGAAAGCTCGCCACCTTGTCGCCCACGGCCAAATCGCTCACGCCTTCACCGACCGCCGTCACCACACCGGCCATTTCATGGCCGATACCGGCAGGCAGACGCGCCTGGGTCGGGGCCAGGTTCTGGCGCCACAGCACGTCATACCAACTGATGCCAATCGCCTCGACGCGCACCTGCACTTCGCCAGCCCTGGGCGCAGCGACCTCGTGCTCTTCGCACTTGAGCACCTCGGCCGAGCCAAACTTGTGAAAACGGATCGAGCGCGACATCACCAACCTCGCCAAATTAATCACTCATACCCCGGGACTTTATCCGGGCTTTGTGCGCAAGACTAACAGACAGCATTAATAGTCGACATGCCTGACATTGATCCGCCGTCAATTCGCCAGCTCACCTTTCAGGATTTTCCAGTAGAACGCTGCCTTCGGCGCACTAGATCAGGTGCTAGAACGCTTCAGAAAACCCACCCCAAGCTCCCAGAACCCGCGCATCTTTTACTCGGTAAAACGTACGATTACCAATCTACCGAGTGACGATTTATCAATTTTGCCAGTAAGATCCATTCCCTAACGACCCGTTGGCCCGCCAGTGAAAACCGCCCGATGAACCGTAACGACCTGCGCCGCGTCGATCTGAACCTGCTGATCGTCTTTGAAACTTTGATGCATGAACGCAGCGTGACCCGTGCGGCCGAAAAACTGTTTCTGGGGCAACCGGCTATCAGCGCCGCCCTGTCGCGCCTGCGCAACCTGTTTGACGACCCGTTATTCGTGCGCACCGGGCGCAGCATGGAGCCGACCGCACGGGCGAGTGAAATCTTTGCCCTGCTGTCACCGGCGCTGGACTCGATTTCCACCGCCGTGAGCCGTGCGGCTGACTTCACCCCGGCCACCAGCACTTCGGTGTTTCGCGTCGGTTTGTCAGACGACGTCGAATTTGCCTTGCTGCCCATGCTGCTCAAGCGCTTGCGCGCCGAAGCACCGGGCATCGTACTGGTGGTGCGCCGGGTCAACTACATCCTGATGCCGCCGCTGCTGGCATCCGGTGAAATCTCGGTGGGTGTCAGTTACACCAGCGACCTGCCGGCCAACGCCAAGCGCAAAGTGTTGCGCCGCAGCAAACCCAAATTGTTGCGTGCCGACACCATGCCCGGAGCCCTGAGCCTGGACGACTTCTGCGCCCGCCCCCACGCGCTGGTGTCCTTTGCGGGCGACCTGAGCGGCTTTATCGATACCCAACTTGAAGCGCTGGGCCGCAAACGCCATGTCGTGCTGGCCGTACCGCAATTTAACGGCCTGAGTACCTTACTGGCCGGAACCGACATCATCGCCACCGTCCCCGACTACACCGCCGAAGCCCTGACTGCTGCCGGCGGCGTCCGCGCCGAAGACCCACCGCTGGACGTCCCCAGCTTCGAACTGCACATGGCCTGGCGCGGAGCCCAGGACAACGACCCGGGCGAACGCTGGCTGCGGTCGCGGATTCAAATGTTTTTCGGGGACCCCGAGAGCTTGTAGCTAAATTCCATCAGTGTCCAAAAAAACCTTTAATAACATCGTGTTACAGGCTCAATCAGTCCAGTACCGTCTGTCAAAATCTACTGAGTTCCAGGGTACATGGGGGCATAATTGGGGGCATAATTTCGGTTCCTTAAAAAGGATGCCCCCAACGATGCCCTCAGATAATGCGGTAGCTTTGAAACGAAAACTCAGCGATGCCTTCATCCGCACGCTGACCGAACCCGGCAAGCACACCGACGGCGAAGTACCTGGTCTCTACCTGGAGGTTAGGGTGTCGAGCAAGGTGGGCAAGCCTCCTTCCAAGTTCTGGCGGCTGAAGTATCGGCTGCACGGCAAGGAGAACCGTTTTTCGATCGGTCCCTATCCCGACATTGGACTGAAAGAGGCGCGCGATATTGCCCGCGGCGCACGCCGTGACGTGGCCAACCACCTCGCCCCACTCAAGGCCAAGACCGCCAAGATCGAAGCACAGTTGCTCAACGAAGAGCGCACCTTCGCTTACGTCGCCGAGCAATGGCTGGCATTCAAATCCACCGAACTGGTGACCAAATCCATCGCCGGGTTTCGCGGAGCGCTGAAAAACCACATCTTGCCTGCCATTGGCAAACAGCCGGTTAGCGAGATCAAGCTGGAGCAAATCACCACGATCATCACCCAACTGCGTCGCCAGCGCACCATGGCCATGGCCCGACGCGTGCGCACCCTCATCCGCGCGGTGCTGGGCTTTGCCGAGGGGCGCGGCTGGGTTGAGCGCAACGTGGCGCTGAGCAACATCGAGGAACTGAAAATCCGCCACGTCGTAACCAGCAACCCGGCGATCGAAAAGCCTGCCGACTTGGGCAGATTTCTTCTACATTTGGACGACTGCAACGACGGCAGCGTTGCAACCGCGATGCGTCTGCTGGTCATGTTACCAGTGCGTCCCGGTGAGCTCGTGCAGATGAGATGGGAAGACGTAGATCTGCTTGGTGCCGATTGGCGTTACGTAGTGAGCAAGACCAAGCATCTGGACAAGAGCAAACACATCGTACCGCTGCCTGAGCAAGCGCTGATCCTATTACGCGAACTGAGTAAAACCCGCGTGGTGGATGCAGAAGGCAAAGGATGGGTGTTCGCTTCACCCGTCTATCCTGGACGCCCCATTAACCCGACCTCAATGCTCAAGTCCTTTCAGCGTATCTGGCCAGAATACAACATCACTGCTCACGGCTTTCGCGCTACCTATCGGACCATTGCCCACGAACACTTAGGCATCGATCCTATCGTGCTCGAACTGTCGTTATCTCACCGGATGCCTGGTGCACTCGGGGCTGTGTATGCACGCGCCCAATTGTTGGAGCAACGCCGTAACGCAGCCCAACAGTGGGCGAACTACCTAGACCAGTTGCGTAAAAATGCTGCGCAAATCGTCAGGTTGACGATACAACGATAACAATCATAAGTGCTTTATGAACGATATACATATGCCGTTCCCCACCTATCCTTCCCCAGCAAACCTGCGATCAAACCGCTCCCCTACCTCCGGAAGCGTTCCTTCAGCTACCTCCAGAATGCCTACAAGCCAGTCCTCGGCTCTTTCCCATACCAGTTTGTATATATTCCGACATAGCAAGCGAACCGCTTTTCCTTCCCAGTCACTTGGCAGAAGTTCGTCCGGCAGTTGAGGGTCGCGTAGTTGCAATTTTCGGTATTCATGGATCAACAACAGTCGCGCCAGAAAGCAATCTTCAGGCTGCAGTTCTTCCTGCTCACGCAGGGCCTGCCACAGTGGGCGGAACAGGTTAATGAACTCGCGATAATGAGCAGCCAGTGATTCCAAGTCCCACGTTTCACGAACCTGCTGGCGCAGGGCCTTGGAGGCCATGAATTCATGGGCGGTGGCGTCAAAAACGATGGTGTGATCTTGCGCATCCAGGTCAAGCAAGGTCGTGCTGATGTCGATTTTATCCGCATGGGGGCTGGCCAGCAGCACGGGCGTAAGGGCTCCAAAACCTTGCCATTCAAGTTCTTCGCGCACGGATTTTCGCTTGTCCTGCTCCAACTGCGTGAGCATTACCAAGCACCAGGAGCCATCCCACCTGCACGGATCCAACTGATAAACACGCTTGAAGGCTTTATCGAAGCGTCTGCGTCCTATGTTGGTCAAGCCGTAATAACTGCGCCGACCTACTTTCTCGGCCGTCACCCAGTTTTCCTGGCTTAAACGATAGATCGAGGTCCGTATCAAACGCTCATTGATACCGAACGGTTCCAACAGTTTGACCAGGCTACCCAGCCAGGTGCTCCCGCCATGGGGTTCGATGGCATCGCCATACAGCGTGATGATCAACGAGCTCGCCCGAATCGGTGCTTGCTCTTGGAAGCGTGTAATCAAGTGATTCAACGGACTGATGGAGGACATTGAAATACCGCGCAGAACCGAAAGCTGAAATATACCCGTCACCCCGTGACGTGAATACCTGCCCGACAGGATTGCCTTACAGCGGCAAGCTTCATTGGACGATAAATTAGACACATAAATTAAAACTTATTATGTTTTTCTGTATCCCTTCAGCGCTACACTCAAATCATGTCCTCCTGCCTCGACGCCTGTTTCTGGAGAGTATTTCAATGTCTGGTTTGCTCCATGTGGTCAATAACCTCAATGGCGTGCGCTTGGTCACCCTGAATCGACCCGAGGCGTTGAATGCGCTGAACACACCGTTACTTGAGGAACTGGCATGTGCTCTGGATCTCGCACAGACCACCCCTGAAGTGCTTGCAGTGGTTATGACAGGGGGCAGTAAGGTGTTTGCGGCGGGCGCGGACATCAAGGAAATGGCAGCTCTTGACCTGGTGGGGACGCTGTCTGATGCACGCCAACATTGCTGGCAACGTGTTTCGCATTTCAGAAAACCGTTAATCGCGGCTGTTAACGGGCTGGCCTTGGGGGCGGGATGTGAGCTGGCTCTGCATGCCGACATCGTCATAGCCGGCGAAAACGCCAAGTTCGGTCAGCCTGAGATTAAGCTCGGCATCATCCCCGGGGCTGGAGGCACCCAGCGATTGCCACACGTCGTGGGTAAATCCTTGGCCATGCAGATGATTTTGACGGGCGAGCCGATCAATGCTCACCAAGCGTTGCGCGCGGGCCTGGTCAGTGAAGTAACAGCTCCCGAGGTCACCCTTGAGCGTGCGTTACACCTGGCCCATGCCATCGCCCGCCAAGCACCTATAGCCGTCTGTCTGGCTAAAGAGGCGGTGTTAACAGCCGTGGAAGCCAACCTGAACGCAGGCATGCGCATGGAGCGAAAGGCTTTTGCCTTGCTGGCAGCCACACAAGACCGGCAGGAAGGGCTGCTGGCCTTTCAAGACAGACGTCCACCCCACTTTATTGGCCGTTAAACCATTGCGAGCGCACCTGTAGGAGGCACCCTACCTATGAACTTCAAGTACCTTCTGTTCAGCTTCGATGCCGGTATTGCCACCCTGAGTTTGAATCGCCCGGAACGCCTCAATAGTTTCAATCGCGAGATGCAGGACGAAATGATGGCTGCGCTGCATTTGATCCATCAATTGCATGCACTGCGGGTGCTGGTGTTAACCGCAGAAGGCCGAAGTTTTTGTGCTGGCCAGGACTTGAATGAACGCAGTGTTTCACCTGAGGGTTCACCTCCCGATTTGGCCCTCTCTCTTGAGCAGTTTTACAACCCTATGATCCGGCAACTGCGCACCCTGCCCGTTCCCGTCATCTGTGCCGTCAATGGTGTTGCGGCCGGGGCTGGGGCCAATATTGCGCTGGCTTGCGATCTGGTTCTGGCTGCACGCTCCAGCTCGTTTATTCAAGCGTTTTGCTCCATAGGCTTGATCCCGGATTCGGGCGGCACCTGGACTTTGCCAAGGCTGGTAGGCATGCCCCGAGCCAAAGCACTCAGCCTGCTGGGCTTGCCGCTGGGTGCTGAGCACGCCGAACAGTACGGACTGATTTATCGCTGTGTCGATGATGCCCAATTGCAGGATGAGGTCCAGCGTCTGGCTACACATTTTGCCCAACAGCCCACCTATGCGCTGGGTCTGATCAAGCAGGCCTTGAATGCTTCTTTCGATCACAGCTTTGAGCAACAACTTGAGCTGGAAACCAACCTGCAACAGCTTGCAGGGCGCACTGCGGATTATCTCGAAGGTGTTCATGCGTTTATGGAGAAACGCTCACCTGTGTTTCAGGGGCGATAACCATGCGACCACTCAAGGCACACGAACTTATCGGGGTAGTTGGCAGCGGTACCATGGGCATCGGCATTGCTCACGTAGCAGCCAAGGCAGGCCATCCGGTGCTGTTGTTTGATCAGCGTGAGGGTTGGGCACAAAAGGCCATCGGGCAGATGGCAATGCGGCTGAATAGCCAAGTGAGCAAGGGCCGGTTAGATCCTGCCATGCGCTACCTGATGCTTTCCCGTGTACGCCCGGTTGACCGTATTGAGGCGTTAAAAACCTGCGCTCTGGTCATTGAAGCCATTACCGAGAACTTCGACGCCAAGCAGTGCCTGTTTCATCAATTGGAAACAATCTGCAGCCAGACCTGCCTGCTCGCCAGCAACACGTCCTCACTGTCAATCACTCGGTTAAGTGCGGAACTCAAACATCCCCAACGCGTGTTAGGCCTCCATTTTTTTAACCCGGCACCTGTTATGCCACTGGTTGAGGTGGTGTCCGGCCAGTTGACTGATCCACGCCTCGCCGAGCAAGCAGGGCAAACTCTGCGCGCCTGGGGCAAGCAACCCGTGCATGTTCGCTGTTCGCCCGGCTTCATTGTCAATCGAATCGCCCGCCCGTTTTACGCCGAGAGTTTTCGCCTCCTTGAAGAAGGCGCTGCCGACTGCGCAACCCTCGATGCATTAATTCGAGAGTCCGGTGGCTTTGCGATGGGCGCTTTTGAGTTAACCGACTTGATCGGCCAGGACGTGAACTACGCCGTGACATGCTCGGTGTACGACGGCTTCTATCAAGATCGCCGCTTTCAACCGTCACACATTCAAAGACAGCTTGTAGAGGCAGGACGTTTGGGCCGCAAGAGCGGCCAAGGTTTCTACAGCTATGCCGAAAAAAACACGCCCCCAAAGGTAACTGAGGCCAGCAGTGACTTGCTCGTCAATCACTGCACCGCCGAGGGCTCCGTTGAATGGGCAAACGGGCTGCTCAAGCGCTGCCAGGCCCATGGCATATCCGTGAATCACACTCCCGGGCGCGGTGTACTGCGGGTGGGCGATGCAACACTGACTTTAAGTGATGGGCGTCTGGCCAGTCAGCGCGCAGTGGACGATGCCCTGCCTGAGTTGGTGTTGTTGGACTTCGCTCAGGACTATGAGCACACCGGCCGCCTGGCAATCAGTTGCGCGACCACCCTGTCGATATTCGCCAAAGCCCAGGCCGTGGGTTTCTTGCGCCAACTGGGTATCAAGGTCAGCCCGCTGACCGACAGCCCGGCGCTTGTTGCCTTGCGTACCTGGGTGATGCTCGCCAACGAAGCGGCCGAAAGCTTGCTCCACGGTGTTGCAACCGCCGCCGATATTGATCTGGCCATGCGCACCGGCCTTAACCTCCCCCAGGGCCCGCTTGCGTGGGCCGATACCTTTGGGCTGCCAAAGCTATTGGAGGTGCTGCGCAACCTGCAAGGCTGCTACGGCGAGCAGTATCGACCATCGCTGTTACTGCAGCGAAAAGTGGCTGAGCACGCCAACTTTCATTGCTGAGTTAACCCGCACGCTTAATTCAAGTTCTCAACGGTACTGCAATCGTCTCTACCACAACAAAAACAAGAGTGATGTCATGCCCATGCCAAACGCTCAACGCCCTGCCATCAATTCCTTCGAAAGCCTCAGCCTCGACGAGTTACGTCAACACCAACTCAAACGCCTGCGCTGGAGCCTCCATCACGCTTATCAAAACGTGCCTTTCTACCGCAACCGATTCGATGCTTCAGGTACCCACCCTCACGCACTTACCTCTCTGGATGACTTGAATCAGTTTCCATTCACCACCAAGTCTGACCTTCGCGATAACTACCCTTTTGAGATGTACGCAGTACCACACGAACAGATCGCACGGCTGCACGCCTCCAGCGGAACCACAGGTAAACCCACCGTGGTCGGTTATACCCGAAATGACATAGACCTCTGGGCTGACCTGGTCGCGCGTTCCATTTATGTGGCTGGCGGCAGGCCTGGTGAAAAAGTGCACGTAGCTTACGGATATGGCCTATTCACGGGCGGGTTGGGTGCCCATTACGGCGCGGAGCGTCTTGGCTGTACTGTTATTCCGGTCTCCGGCGGACAGACCGCCAGACAAGTACAGCTCATTCATGACCTGAAGCCCGAGATCATCATGGTTACGCCCTCCTACATGCTCAATATTGCAGATGAGATCGAGCGTCAGGGCATTGCTCCTGATCAACTCGCATTGCGGCTGGGCATCTTTGGTGCTGAGCCCTGGACCGATCAAATGCGTACAGCGCTTGAAACACGGCTAGGCATAACCGCCCTGGATATTTATGGGTTATCCGAAATCATGGGCCCTGGCGTGGCGATGGAATACGCACACGATAAAAACGGAGCTTCGTTGTGGGAAGACCATTTTTATCCAGAGATCATTGATCCGCAGAGCAACGCGGTACTCCCTGATGGAGAACTCGGCGAGCTGGTGCTGACGTCATTAAGCAAAGAAGCCCTGCCGATGATCCGCTACCGCACCCGCGACATGACCCGCTTGTTACCGGGCACCGCTAGTGCCATGCGCCGTCTTGAAAGAATCACGGGGCGCAGCGATGACATGCTCATCGTGCGAGGCGTCAATGTGTTTCCCACTCAGATCGAAGAGCAGATATTGCAGGTAAATCAGTTCGCTGAGGCCTATGAAATCCATCTCTTGCGCGAAAAGAATATGGACTGCCTGCAGGTCCATGTTGAGCTCAGAACTGAGTACCAGCATTCGCAGCTCCAGGTTCAAAACGCCCTGTGTGCTGAACTGGCGCAGCGAATCAAGACCCATGTCGGTATTTCAGTGAATGTTGTTTTACAACCCACCTACTCCATCACACGCTCAGAAGGCAAAGCCTGCCGGGTCATTGATCGTCGGCTTGGCTCCGCTAACCCTTAGATATATCAGCCCTCGCCGAGCATTACAAAGAGAGAACCGATGAGCATTCGCGCGATATGGAACTGGCACCGATCAAAAGGCCCTCAGCATCAGGAATCTATCGGCGTGCTGGCACACGCCTCACGCCATGGCCGGCATCCCGACTCCGCGCGGACAGCCTATCCCAACGTGGTGCAAGATCCGCTGGGAATACTCCCCAAACGTAATTACCGCGTGGGTATTGTCGGGGCAGGTTCAGCTGGGATAAGCGCGCTCTATGAGCTGGCGCGCCTGACACCGAAACTCGATGCACCGCACCGCATGCACATCCAGGTGTTTGACAGTGACCCTCAGCACTTTCTGGCCAAGCAACCCAAGCAGGATGCGAACTCAATGCATATCCGCAAGTCTGGCCGTGTCTGGGCAGCGCGAGTAGCGACGCATGATGCGTCAGGCCCGACAACGGATCGCACCGTTTATGAAGTCGGCGCAATGCGTTTTCCGGAAACAGCCGGCCTGATTTGGCATTACGCCTCTCAGGTATACAACCCTGCAACGCTGTTATCGGTGTTTCCCAACCCCGGAAAAGTAGCGACCGAGTTCGCCTTTGGAGCAGAGACCGAACGCTACAACCACACGCATTGGAGCAACCCGCAGTGCTTGACTAAACAGGTGTTGAGGCTGATTTTACGCTACCTGCCGGGTGTTGACCTGGACAGTGGTGCCCCCACCCATAGCGCACTGTTCAAGATCGGAAATCGAGACCCATTTGCAGTTTCTGCACTGCTGGCCAATGAAGCCAGCCCTGAAGCAGTTCTGGCTCAAATTGAACAGGACTGGCAGGTGTTTGTCGCTGAATACGACGGCACCACACTGGCAAGCGCTGGCCGTCAAATCATTGAGCATGCGGCAACCCAAAATGAACTACCACCGGTACCGGGGTTGAGCCCTCAAGAATCAATCCATTACTGCGTGGAACTGTTCGGACGATTTGGCTTTGGTACGGGTGGTTTCAAACCTTTATTTGGTATTTCACTGGTCGAAATGATGCGATTGATTCTCTGGAACTTCAGCAATGAGTATTCATTACCCAGCGAAGAAAGCTCAGACTTCATTGAACGCCTTTACAAAAAAGCAGTAGGACTCAGTAACAACACGCTCTCTATTGAGTTTGTCAGTGCCAGAATTTCTGACGTTTATCACCAACATGCCCCCGACAGTAAAGAACGCCAAGCCATCATCAACTATTACCTTAATGCGACTAAAACACCGGTATTGGAACAGGCTGAATTTGATTACGTCATTCTGGCGTTACCACAAACCCAACTCACTCCCATCATCACTCGTGCCGGTTATAGCGCCCATGGCCAAGCACAGACACTTATGGGTGATGCCGGTTTGGGCCTGCCCACCGCACTGCGAAAAAACGTGTACAACGCCCTACAACTGAGTCTCAAATACGATGCGCCTACTGCACGCATTATCAGCGCAATCAGCCTGTTGCCCATGGTACGGGCGTCGAAAGTTTTCGGCCTGATTCGCAATGAAGACGCACAATCCACTCAGGTGCCCACAGTGCAAGGGCAACCGGTCCAAGCGGTGATCTCGGACTCAGGCTTGGGTGCCAGTTACATAATCCCTAGCACGATTCCCGGGCAGGGCTATTCAAGCTTTCTGGCCACCTACACCTGGAACGACGATTCGACAGCCCTACAGCGTGATTTCGGCCATTACCCGCAAAACAACCAGAATGATGAAGGCAAGCACAACGCCGACCATATGTTCAACACCATGATCAACCGGGCGACACGGGACATCTATAACCCTGTAACACGCACCTACCAGCGCTGGTGGCTTAGTGAACTCCTGGGAAAAGTTCAATCCCATAACCGTTTCGTCTTCGACTGGAGTACCGCCCGTTCCGCAGGGGCATTCAAACTGGATAACCCCGGTGACCACTATCACAGCAACGTATGCTTCCGGTTTCACACACACGCTCGTTCGGCAGTGCTAAACAACCGTTTTTTTTTGGCCTGCGACAGTTACAGCCACTTGGGGGGATGGTTGGAAGGCGCTTTCATGAGTGCAATCAACGCCGTGAGTGGTCTAATTGTTGCGGCGAACGGGGGCGATAGTACGTCGTTGAACGAGCACGCACAGAAACTGTTCAGCCAACTGGAAACTTGAACCCGTATTAGGCGCACACCGAAGCCAATGGAAATCAGGCATCTACGTTACTTTCTTGCTGTCTCTGAAGAGTTGAGTTTTGCTCAAGCCGCGAAGCGCGTCCACATTGAACCATCGCCCCTGGCCCGGGCAATCAAGCAATTAGAAGCCGATTTGGGGGTTTCATTACTCAGACGAAACGCTCGACACCTCGAGCTCACTGCTGCAGGGCGAATCTTTCAAGAGCAAAGCCACCAGGTACTTGCCGCTATGGATGAAGCAAAGCGAAGAATCAACTGCGGCCAACACTCGGCATCAGAGCAACCGGACGACCTGAAAATTGCTCAACTTAGGAAGGTATTCAGTGAAGTTATAGACCAGTACCTCCTATCAGGCTCTACCCCTCATCCCGGGGGGCACTATTCAGTCTGCCTCAACCATGAAGTGCATAAAGCAGCAGATGTACAGGCACGTCGGCTGAAAATGAGCCTGAGTGAATGGGTAAATGATGTATTGAGTACTTATTTAAAAAATGACGGCGTAGACAAGTAGATGCCAACCTAAAGAACGCCCTGAGTACGAAGACAATCGCGAATAGCTTCAATTGCGGTTGAGGGAAAAACCTTCAAGGCCCGCCAGCCAAGGTGCCTGGCGGCTTGAACATTCTCTTCCAGATCATCAAAAAACATGACTTCTTCCCCCCTGCAACCACTGAATTTTTCCAAATTGCGATAGATCATTACATCCGGTTTAGCGCAAAATTGCTGATAAGAAAGCAGTTTGTATCGACACAACTTAAATAAATCGAAACGACTCAAATACATCCAGTGGCTGGCGTTGATATTAGACAATATCGCAATAGGCAACCCTTTTCCGTGCAATTCAGAAAGCAGTAACTCCGCGCCAGATTGGAGCCCCTCTATTCGATGATGGACAAACCACGATTCGATAGCTGATAAATGAGATGGCCACTGGAACAACTGTTTTATTTCACTTAGAAATTCCATGGCCTGCAACTGGCCAAGGCCGTAAAGCTTCGTAAGACGTGCATACTCCACGGCATGAGAATCGTCGATACAAGCCACGTCATCTTTGAGTTTGACCAATACGTTACCCAAGTCAAAACAAATAAGCCTAATCATCAACGCTGCCCGTGTTCGTCTACTTTAAATGTTCGTGAAACACCGCGCTCCCCACCACTGGCATCAAAAATGCGAATTTTAGTATTCGCTCTCATGGGCTGAGGCAGCATATCGACAGGAAAAAAGCTCACTTCGGCAATTTCATTATCAGGCGACCAAGGGCCACGGCCGATAATTGTGCACGCAAATGAAATGACCAGATCGGATTTATAGGGAGCGGAATAAATCCCGATCAGATGCTCGACATTGACGTGGTAACCCGTCTCTTCAAACACTTCCCGAACTACTCCCTCCTCTGGAGACTCATTGTCTTCGAGCCTTCCACCGGGAGTTGTCCAACCATAAGGGGGATAATTACGCCTGACACATAAAACATCGCCCTGCTGATTGAAGATGGATGCAAATACGCCAATGGTCGTCATGATGATCCCTGCTCAGTCGCTGAACTGCCTCTTGAACTGGCCCCTGCACGCCATACACCGGTAGGTGCCTCACCTTGAACATAAGCAGGATTACCATAGGCCAGATGGTTGGCAGCGATGTCTCGGGTCACGACTGAACCTGCGCCCACAAAAGCGCCTTCCCCAATAGTCACATGACCCAGCAATGTGCAACCGCTGCCTATTTTAGAACCATCAAGTATGCGCGGAGCACATAGAACCTCCCCCTCGCGCCATCGCATTTCATTGTCATTGATGGTGACGACCCGCGCACCTATCTGTACATCATTACCGACCTGGCAGCCGCCTGTAGATTGAGAAGTCCAACCGGCAGAGTTCAGGGACGGCTGAACGCCAAGTCAGGGGTGAATGGAAATCCGGCTTTCCCTTGAGCGCTTGAAAACACTCGAGAATTTTATTGCTGGTTCCTGGATCAAATAGACGATGAACGTTCGACTCACAAAGGTTCGCCATATAAACCCCGCGCTCGTGAAATCTGAAACTCTGGAGCGCCTGTTCTACGCCTCACATGAGGGATTGCCAAACACCTTTCAGGTCAAGTTAGAGACACCAATGGTCAGGTTAGAGCCCACCGGCTTGCGGCAGCAGAAGGTTGAAAGCCGGCTTATGCCTTAAGTATCTGAAAAAGATGGTGGATGACGGCTCCTGCTGAGATGTCCGTCCCCTTGTTTGAGCGGTCATACGGGCTCAGGGCAAAATCTCTTATCAAGGCAGTACTCACTGATGCCCTTGTTCTCGCCTGCATGCAGGGAGCCGTGCGTGACAATAACAGGCATATGATCACCTTTTCCTGCAATGCGCCTCTTGGTCTTTTATCGCTGGATCTGGCCAGTGCCTCAAACAGTTTGTGCACGAAAAATGAGAGGTGGCGCAGGTCGTCTTCATCCACACCCAGTCGTTCATGAGGCGCCACGGTGACGTGGCAATTGAAACGGCGGTCGTGGTCGTTTTTGGGCAGTTTCTGCCAAAGCCCCGGGATATCACTTTCCACCTCCAGTGTGTCGAGTTGAATGCCCTGTATCTCACACTCAAAAGCGTGAGCACGGTAATCGTCCGGAGCCTGCAACCGGCTTTGGTACAGGGTTACTGAAGGTGCTACGGGTGGGTTGCTGGAACCGTCACTTGCTTTTACTTCAATGGTAAAACCGCATTGTTCCAAGTCATTCAACGCGCAGAAAACCGCCTCGAACATTAGCTTGCGATAGTCTTTATTGGACGAGCCTTGATATTCAAAAAACTCCCCGTCTATTTCCTTGATGTCCAAAAGAATAGCGTTTAGCGGCACTGTCGTAGAGGCATACCAGCCCCTGAGGTTGGATGCTGCATGGGGAACGGGCTCAGGAAGACCAGCCTCATTGTGTTGACGTGACAAGGCATTCATTTGCTCTTTCAACAAGCGGATCTCTTCTTGAGATGCCTTGATCAACGCCTGTTGTTGGCGATCACGGGCCTTAAGGGCTTTAGCCAGGTCATGCCCCGGCATCAGCTTGTTGAGCTTTGTCTGCCCTTTGACTGCGTAATCAATGCGCGCAACCGGTAGCGACGCACCCGGCCCCAGTAACTGATCGCGCCACGCGGCGAACGTCATGTTCTGTGCCGCTTTTACGGAGACAGCCCCCTGCAGGGCGCTGTCCAACACGGTTTCACTCAGGGCAGAGAAATCCGCCAAAACACCGTATTTACTCAACACACTCAATTGCACTGCTCTGGCTTTCTTCTCAAGACCCAACGTCTGTTCCCCATCACTGAACCATGGATAGCGTGTGCTACCGGATGGCCGTGAGAATGCCTAGGAAGAAGGCAAAATGCCAGCACTCTACCTAACGCTGCTGCGCATTTATTTGGAGAAAAAAGCATTGCCTAATCGATAAAATATTACTTTTTGTGTCTCTAAAAATCCATAAAACAACCAATACTTAAGAAAATTCAGATAGATACAAAGAGAGTCCTTATAACGATACACAAAATAGATATTTGTTAATTTTTTTCGTATCACTTATAACGCTTTCCATACCCATACAGCGGGAGCGTTGGAATGTACGCACAGCTCGTAGAGACCGGCACCACACGCCTCAAAACACTTGATGAAATGACCCCAGATGAGCGGGCGTTTCAAAGCAAGCTGGATGCGGAAGTCAAAATTGAGTCCGACAGTTGGATGCCCGATGCCTATCGTCAAACGCTAATCCGCCAGATATCTCAGCACGCACACTCTGAAATCGTTGGCATGCTGCCCGAAGGTAATTGGCTGACCCGAGCGCCGTCACTCAAACGCAAACTGCAGTTGATGGCCAAGATTCAAGATGAGGCTGGCCATGGGCTGTATCTCTACAGCGCTCTGGAAACGCTGGGAGCTTCACGTGATGAAGAGGTCGCCAGGCTCCACAGCGGCAAGGCCAAGTATTCGAGCATTTTTAATTACCCCACCTTGAGTTGGGCCGATATAGGGGTCATTGGCTGGCTGGTGGATGGTGCCGCGATCGTCAATCAAGTGGTATTGCAGCGCACGTCATACGGACCTTATGCCAGGGCAATGGTGAAGATCTGTCAGGAGGAAAGTTTTCATCAGCGCCAAGGTTATGAGTTGCTGCTCACCCTGATGCGCCAAGGCAATCAGGCCCAAAAAGACATGGTCCAGGATGCAATCAATCGTATGTGGTGGCCGTCACTGATGATGTTTGGCCCCAGCGATGAACACTCCCCCAATAGCGCACAGTCAATGGCCTGGAAGATCAAGCGCCAGAGCAATGATGAACTGCGTCAGCGTTTTGTAGACCAGACGATTGCTCAGTTACAACTGCTGGGCTGCACTGTGCCGGACCCGCTACTGCGCTGGAATGTCGAACGCGGTCACTACGATTTTGGCGATATTCAGTGGGATGAATTCTATGCCGTGCTGGAAGGCAACGGTCCCTGTAACACAGAGCGTCTCGCCACCCGCCGCCAGGCCCATGAAGACGGGCAATGGGTACGTGATGCGGCGGCGGCCCACGCCCAAAAAAAACGTGATGGAGAACGCCGAGATGCAACCCTGGACGCTGTTTGAGGTATTTGTACGCAGCAAGCACGGTCTAAGCCACAAGCATGTGGGCAGTGTACAGGCCGCCGACGCGAGCATGGCATTGGAACATGCCCGCGAACTCTACACCCGGCGCAGCGAAGGGATAAGCGTGTGGGTGGTGGCCAGCGCCGCTATCTGCGCTTGTGCCCCTGAAGACAAAGCCTCGTGGTTTGAAACCGCTGAAGACAAGGCGTTCCGGCATGCCCGTTTTTATGAGTTACCCGACGAGGTCGGGCATATGTGAGGTCGATTATTATGAGCCTAGATTCTCATGCCTCCAAGGATGTATTCGAGTATGTGCTGCGCTTGGGAGACAGCGCGCTGATTCAAGGTCAACGCCTGTGCCAATGGTGCGGTCGCGCGCCGTTTCTGGAAGAAGAACTGGCCATTCTGAATGTGGGCCTGGACCTGTTTGGACAAGCGCGGTACTGGCTGGAGTATGCCGCCGAACTACAGGGTGATGCCTGCACAGCCGATAGGCTGGCCTTCCATCGTGACGAACGGGATTTTCGTAATGTGCTACTGGTCGAGCAACCCAACGGTGACTATGCCGTGACCATGCTCAAGCAGTTTTTCTACGATGCCTGGCATTGGCAGGTGCTTGAGGGGCTTGGCCAATCCAGCGATCGCCGAATGGTTGCAATCGCGGCCAAAGCCGTCAAAGAAGTCACCTATCACCTACAACGCTCCAGCCAGTGGGTTGAACGGTTGGGTAATGGCACCGCGTACAGTCGGCAACGGATGCTGGCGGCCACTGCCGAGTTATGGCGGTTCACCGCAGAGTTCAGGACGTCTGAGGCGCGCGAGAACTGGCTGTGGATCGAAGGCGTGGCGCCGGATCCGACGCGCATTGGCAGCGCGTGGGAACACACCGTGGCCAGCACTTTTGAAAGGGCCACCCTGCCCGTGCCACCTCGCCCCCAGCCTGGATATCTGAATGCCCGGCATGGCTTACACACCGAACATTTGGGCCTTTTACTGGCCGAAATGCAGTCACTGCCGCGAGCCTATCCCGATGCTGTCTGGTGAATTGATAACCGGCGAGTTGGGCGCTCGCCCCGGCCACGTTAAAGACCTGACGGTGGCGTGGGCGACGCTCGCTCAGGTGATGGACCCGGAGGTACCCGTGGTCAGCGTGATTGATCTGGGCATTGTGCGCGCCGTCAGTTGGCGAAACGGGCACCTGCACGTGGTGATCACCCCGACGTATTCGGGTTGCCCGGCAACCGACATGATTGCGCACGACATTCGTCAGGCCTTGGAGCGAGCTGGCTTCAAGGCACCGGCTATCGAGCAGCAACTTAGCCCGGCGTGGACCACCGACTGGGTGACAAGCGAAGGGCGCAAGCGGCTGCAGCAGTCAGGTATTGCCCCGCCCGGGGCCACAGCCGCCGTCACATGCCCGCGCTGCGCCAGCCCGCGTACCGAATTGCTCGGCCGGTTTGGCTCGACAGCCTGCAAGTCGCTGTACCGATGTCGAACGTGCGGTGACCCTTTTGAGTGTTTTAAGTGCCTCTAAACCAGCACCCTATGGGTGACGGGAGCTCACGAGATGAACGCATTTCATCGTCTGGCGATCAAACATATTCAAGCAGAAACCGGCGACGCCGTATCGCTTGCACTCGATATTCCCGCTCACCTGCAATCGGTATTTTGCTTCAAGCCCGGGCAGCATATCGTCATTCGAACCCAACTTAACGGTGAAGACATACGCCGCTCGTACTCGATCTGCTCGGGGCTCAATGACAACGAGTTGCGGGTCGCCATTAAACGCGTTCCCGGTGGACGCTTCTCCACCTTCGCCAACACCGCCCTGACCGCCGGGCAGATGCTGGACGTGCTGCCACCCGGCGGTCACTTTCAATTGCAGCCCGACCCAAAACACTCACGTCACTACCTGGCTGTGGCCGTTGGCAGTGGCATAACACCAATTCTCTCGATGATCAAAAGCACACTGGAGACCGAAGCCGCCAGTCACTTCACCCTGCTTTACGGTAATCGCTCGGCTGCCAGCACGCTTTTTCGCGAAGCACTGGAAGACCTGAAAAACCGGTTTATGCAACGTTTGAACCTGGTCTGGATCTTCAGCCGCGAGCCGCAAGATGTAGAGCTCTTTAACGGCAGGATCGACACCTGCAAATGCGAACAGTTTTTCACCCGTTGGCTAGACATCACCGATTTGGCTGCTGCCTACCTGTGCGGGCCCCAGTCAATGGTCCGCGCGGTACGCGACAGCCTGCTCTACCACGGCATGCACGCCGGGCAGGTCCACAGTGAACTCTTTGGCCTCGACGGCCCGCTCCCTCGCCCCTTGAGCGCGAGCACTGCTGAGGCGAGCCAACCGATAACCTGCCAAGTCACGGTCATTCGTGATGGCCGCTCGTTGAGCTTCGAACAACCAGACGCCTCGCAAAGCCTGCTGGAGGCCGCCAATGCCCAAGGTGCCGAGTTGCCCTATGCCTGCAAGGCCGGTGTGTGCTCCACCTGTAAGTGCAAAGTGGTTGAAGGTGACGTTGAAATGGAAAACAACCAGGCCCTGGAAGCAGATGAAGTCGCGTCAGGGTATGTACTTTCGTGCCAAAGCTACGCCCGCAGCCCTCGAGTCATTCTGGACTTTGACCAACGCTGACGGGCGTCAGCAGGTCATTGCTGCACCCCATAAAAACAACAATAAAGAGACACTGCCATGACAGACGAACAGTTCGACAAACTCTTCACTCACCCCGACTTTCAACGGCTGGTCCGGCGCAAGCAGCGCCTCTATTGGCCGCTGACGGCAATGGTACTGATGGTCTATTACGGCTTCGTGCTGCTGGTCGCCTACGCACCAAGGTTACTGGGCTACTCATTGAGCGGTGGTGTCACCAGCGTCGGCATGCTGGTGGGTGTACTGATCATCCTCCTGATCATAGGCCTGACCGGTCTGTATGTGTACCGCGCCAATCACTCGATCGACCCACTCAACGACACGCTGAAACAGGAGTTCGACCAATGAAACCGCTGACTTCACTTGTTGTGGTGGCTGCATTGATGGTTTGCGAAGTCACTATGGCCTCCGACGGCGACAGCCGCCCCATGAACTGGAACGCTATCGGCATGTTTGTGGTGTTTGTCTTGCTGACGCTGGCCATCACACGCTGGGCCGCCCTGCGTACCCGTTCGACCAGCGACTTTTATACGGCAGGAGGTGGCTTGAGCGGTATGCAGAATGGCCTGGCGATCGCGGGCGACATGATCTCCGCAGCGTCATTCCTCGGTATCACCGCCATGATGTTTATGAGTGGCTATGACGGGCTGCTGTATTCGTTGGGTGTATTGGCCGGTTGGCCGATCATTTTGTTTTTGATCGCCGAACGCCTGCGAAACCTGGGCAAGTACACGTTTGCCGACGTTGTGTCCTACCGCCTTGAGCAAACACCGGTGCGTATCACCTCGGCCTTTGGCACCCTGACTGTAGCGCTGCTGTACCTGGTGGCGCAGATGGTCGGCGCAGGCAAACTGATCGAGTTGCTATTTGGCATCGACTACCTCTACGCCGTCATGCTGGTCGGCGTATTAATGGTCTTGTATGTGACGTTTGGCGGCATGCTGGCCACCACTTGGGTACAGATCATCAAGGCGGTCATGTTGCTGTCAGGCACCAGTTTTATGGCTTACATGGTGCTTCACTATTTCGGGTTCAGCACCGAGGCCATGTTCGCCGCCGCCACTCAGGTACATGCCAAAGGTAGCGCCATCATGGCCCCCGGCGGGCTGCTGTCAGATCCGATCGATGCCATATCCCTTGGCGTGGGTATGATGTTTGGCACGGCAGGTTTACCGCATATCCTAATGCGCTTTTTTACCGTGCGCGACGCCAAACAGGCTCGTAAAAGCGTGTGCTACGCGACGGGCTTTATCGGCTACTTCTACCTGTTGCTAATCATCATTGGCTTTGGGGCAATCACCATGGTCGGCACCGATCCCGTCTTTCGGGATGCCCAGGGTGCCATTATTGGCGGCGGCAATATGATCGCCGTGCATTTAGCCCACGCCGTGGGCGGCAGTCTATTTCTTGGCTTCATTTCCGCAGTGGCTTTCGCCACCATTTTGGCCGTCGTTGCCGGCCTTGCGCTGTCCGGCGCATCAGCGGTATCGCACGACTTGTACGCCTGCGTGATGCGCAAAGGCGAAGCCAGTGAAGCCGAGGAAATGCGCGTATCGCGCCTGGCCACGCTGGTGATAGGCATTTTGGCCATCGGCCTTGGCTTGCTGTTTGAGTCGCAAAACATCGCCTTTCTTTCCGGGCTGGTGTTGGCCATAGCGGCATCAGTCAATTTCCCGGTGCTGTTCCTGTCGATGTTCTGGAGCGGGCTGACCACACGGGGTGCCGTTGCGGGCAGCCTGACAGGGCTGATTTGCGCTGTCGTTCTGGTGATTATCAGCCCAACCGTCTGGGTCAAAGTGCTGGGCTTCGAAAACGCGCTGTTCCCCTACTCCAACCCGGCATTGTTCTCCCTGAGCCTGGCCTTCTTCTGCGCCTGGTGGTTCTCCCGCCACGACGACTCCCCTCGCGCAGACCTGGAACGCGGGCGGTTCAGGGCGCAGTTCATCCGTTCCATGACGGGCATTGGAGCCTCTGGAGCTCGTCAGCACTGAGACCACTCACCCCATCGCAAGGGATAACAAAAATGAACCTCGCGCTTACCACCCTAGCCAAATACTGGTTACTGCTCATCGTCCTGATCGTTTCCATGTATGCCTCAGACGCCATGGCCGAATTTCTCAACCAGAGTACTGGCCGCCTTGAGCTGCGCAATCACGCCATTAATCGTGAATTTCGCCAGCCAGGGGCTGCGCAATCCAAGGCTGATGAATGGGCGCAGGGTTTCACCCTGCGCCTGGAATCCGGCTTCACTGAAGGTCCCGTTGGCGTTGGCCTTGATGCCTTGACCGAGTTGGGGCTCAAACTCGACAGCAGTGTAGACCGACGTGGGACCGGCCTGCTGCCCTACGGTGACACGGGGCAACCTGCCGACTCATTCAGTGAATGGGGGCTGACGGCCAAGCTTCGCGCCTCCAAAAGCCAGTTCAAGTACGGCACCTTGCAACCCACATTGCCCGTGGTCACCTATAACGACACTCGGCTCCTCGGATCAACATTTCAAGGCGGGTGGCTGACCAGCCAAGAACTGGACGGCCTGACTGTGAATGCCGGACGGCTGACTCAAACCAACCTGCGCGACTCTTCAAACCGCGATGACATGGGCTATGGCAATGCTCGAAGCGATGCTTTCGATTTTGCTGGCGGCAGTTATGCCTTCAGCCCGGCCGTGAGCGTGAGTTACTACTACGGCAAACTGGCCCAGGTGTATCGCCAGCAATTTCTCGGCTTCGTGCATAACCTGCCGCTGCCTGACGGTTTTGCCCTGCGCAGTGATGTGCGTATTTTCCACAGCCGCAGCGACGGCGCTGAACGCGCGGGCAGCCTTGACAACCGCAACCTCAGTGGTCTGTTCACCCTGTCCAGGGGCCCCCATAAAGTCAGCGCCGCCTACCAGCAGTTGTCCGGGCGCAGTGCGTTCCCCTTCCTCAATGGGGGCGATCCCTATGTGGTCAATCTGGTGACCTACAACACGTTTACCCGCGCTGAAGAAGATTCATGGCAACTGCGTTATGACTATGACTTCGCCGCGTGGGGTGTACCAGGGCTGACATTCATGACCCGCTACACCGATGGACGCCACGTCAAGGCCGGGGGCATCAGCAACGGCCGAGAATGGGAGCGCGATACCGACATTGCCTACGTGATCCAGAGCGGTCCGTTGAAAAACCTGAGCCTGCGTTGGCGCAACCTGACGTTTCGCTCTGGCAATGGCCTGAACACCGCCATTGATGAAAACCGCCTGATTGTTGGTTACACCCTGGCCCTTTGGTAACAACGCCTTCAGCTATGGAGCACCGTCATGCCCTCTGTTCTTCCTTCTACGCTACAAAGCTTTATTGCCGGCCGCTGGCAAGGTCTGCATGGCGCTCAAGCATTGCGCAGCGCCCTCAATGGCCAGATTCTGACCTATCAACATGCAGAGCCTATGGATTTCGAAGAAGCCTTGGAATACGGCCGGCATACCGGAACCAAAGCCTTGTCAGCGCTCGACTTTCAACAGCGCGCCACACGACTAAAAGCTTTGGCGCAGTACCTGAGCAAGCACAAGGAACAGTTGTACGGCATATCTCATCACACGGGGGCCACCCGTCACGACAGTTGGATCGATATCGAGGGAGGTACCAGTACGTTGTTCAGTTATGCCAGTTTCGGTAATAGGGAGTTACCCGCCAGCAACGTCTACCACGAAGGCCCTGCTGTCGCTCTGGGCAAACAGGGCACCTTTTGCGGGACCCATATCCTGGTACCCCGTGGCGGGGTCGCGGTGCATATCAACGCTTTTAACTTTCCAGTGTGGGGCCTGCTGGAAAAATTCGCGCCCAGCTTTCTCGCCGGGATGCCGTGCATCGTCAAACCGGCTTCCTGCACCAGCTACTTGACCCACGCGCTGGTGAAGCTGATGGACGCATCCGGGCTTTTACCGCAAGGGAGCTTGCAACTAATTATTGGCAACACCGGTGATCTTCTGGATCGGCTCACAGCCCAGGATGCAGTGACCTTCACCGGCTCAGCGAATACCGCAGCAAAACTGCGCGTGACCCCCAACCTTATTCGTCACTCAGTGCCCTTCAATGTCGAAGCGGACTCACTGAACGGTGCCATTCTCGGCCCGGATGTTCAGCCAGGGGAGCCGGAGTTCGAGCTATTCATCAACGAAGTGGTTCGAGAGATGACAGTCAAGGCCGGGCAAAAGTGCACCGCTATACGGCGGGTTATCGTGCCTGAAAATACTGTGGCGGCGGTCACCACTTATTTGAATGAAGCCCTCAGCAAGGTCGTGGTCGGTGACCCCTCTCAACCCGGCGTGACGATGGGTGCACTTGCGTCCCACGAACAACACTCCGAAGTCAGTGCACAACTGAATGCGTTACTGGCCAGCAGTACCGTATTACGGGGTGCAGACAATGGCTTCGCCCCTCAAGGCCAAGGCGCAGCGCAAGGTTCTTTTTTTGAACCCGCGCTTTTGCTCGCCCGCGACCCACATACTGAAGAAGGTGCCAATGCCATTGAAGTGTTTGGGCCTGTGTGCAGCTTGATGCCCTACCACGACCTTGAAGAGGCACTGGCCATCGCCGCACGAGGTAAAGGCAGTCTGGTGGCAAGCCTGGTCACCCGCGACCCGAAAATTGCTGCATATGCGATTCCCATCGCAGCCGCGTGTCATGGGCGGCTATTAGTTCTGGATCGTACCTGTGCCGCCGAATCCACGGGGCATGGGTCTCCGTTACCACACCTCAAGCATGGCGGGCCTGGCCGCGCTGGCGGCGGCGAAGAGCTCGGCGGTTTGCGTGCGGTCAAACACTACCTGCAACGCACCGCTGTGCAAGGGTCACCCAGCATGCTGACCGCAGTCACCGGCGAGTACATACGGGGTGCATCGGTCATTGAAAGCGACGTGCACCCGTTCCGCCGCCACTTTGAAGACTTGAGCATCGGCGAATCACTGCTCACCCATCGACGCACCGTGACTGAAACCGACCTGGTTAATTTCGGAGGTGTCTCAGGTGACTACTTCTACATGCACTTTGACCAGTTAGCCGCCCAAGACTCACAATTTGGCCAGCGCGTGGCCCATGGTTATTTCATTTTGTCAGCTGCGGCCGGCTTGTTCGTTTACCCGGGCTCCGGCCCGATGCTGGCTAATTACGGCCTGGACAATTTACGCTTCGTGACCCCGGTCGGCATAGGTGACACCCTGCAGGCACGCCTAACCTGCAAGCGCAAAACCGATCAAGGTAAAAACAGCCCTCAAGGTCAGCCCCAAGGCGTAGTTACATGGCACGTAAACGTGACTAACCAACGTGAAGAACCCGTCGCCAGCTACGACATTTTGACCTTGGTGTTAAAGCGCGAAAACAGAGTGGCCCCATGAGCAGTCAGTTTCAGCGGTGCCCACCTGGAGTGACTCGCATGGCATAAGTCATTCCAGTGTGGGTGAACATGAAGCGCCATTCACCGGCTTACGATCCAAGTATCAAGGTGTATTACAGCCCTCTGGAAGCGGCGATTCGCTGGAGTAACCTGTACGCGTTTGAGCACGAAATTTTGCGCAAGACCGGGTTTAGAGCCCACCCTGACCCTCAGGAACTCCCTCACTGGCCGGCGCTTTTTCTGAATCTTGAGCGCATCTACGATGCACTGCACAACGGTGACCTTGCCTGCGGGAAACACGGTTTTACCTTGTGGCAACGTGCGCCAATCAATGAGCCTGACCTGACCATTCGCCATGTTGATCTAAAAGCATGGATGATCCGTTTTTACCCCACTCAAAAACCCCCTTTTCTATTTACTGCACTCGAGCAGAAGATGATTGAGGGAATAAATTCCGAATCACTCAAACACGCCATCACCGAAAATGAGGCTTTAGCGTTACGGTACGAAGCAAGCCGTCGTGACTTCAATCTTTTGAGCAAAGAGCATCAAGCGTTACGTAACATCCACAGCGACTTGATTCAGCGGCTAAACGTCGGACCACCCAGCGCCCGCAGCGATACCACTTACCTCAACATTATCGGAGCTATGCTTTCCCTGATGCTGAGCCGTTCACCTGCCGGCACACCCTATTCGGCCTTCAAAACCCAAGAAGCAATCATTGACGCCTTGCTCGCACACCATGAGCACCGGCTAGGCATTTCATCCAGAACTCTGCAGGCTAAGTTTGCGGCAGCCAAACGCAGCATTAATCGGGATTAAACGAATGCCTAACGAGTTAGTGATGCGCCTGGGGCTCGTTGAAACGTGTACCTATAAACCCGCCCCTCAATGACCTGGCTCCATGCTGGAGCACGGGCGCAACCAAAGTGAAGCCACCCGCGCACACGTCCACGCCCGACCGCAACGGTGGTGTTTCGTACCGCAGTTGCGGTGGTTTTATATCGGGTAGCGCCCTTGAATACCGATCACCCCTCAAGAGCCATCAGGAGTGATCAAAATGACTGACAACGTCTCCCTGGACCCAATCACCGAGCATCGGGTGCTGCGCCGCGTCGATGTCGAGCGCAAGACCGGCCTCAAACGCGCCCACCTCTACGCCTTGATGCGCGTCGGCCGCTTTCCCAAGAGCTTTCCACTCGGCCTCCGCGCCGTGGGCTGGGACTCGCTGGAAGTGGAGCAGTGGATCGCCGAACGCCGCGCTGAGCGCGACTGACGGGAGGCGGCCATGCGAGTTGTCTCCCTGATCGCTACCAAGGGCGGTGTTGGAAAAACCACCACTGCGGCCAATCTGGGCGGGTTTATCGCCGATGCCGGGTTGCGGGTACTGCTGCTGGATCTAGACGTGCAGCCAACCCTGTCCAGTTACTTTGAACTGGTGCAGCGCGCGCCGGCCGGCATCTACGAGTTGCTGGCGTTCAATGAGCGCAGGCTGGACCAGTTGATCTCCTACACCCGCGTTCATCGCCTGGACCTGATCGTGTCCAACGATGGTCTGGGCCAGCTCAGCAGCTTGCTGCTGCATGCACCCGATGGCCGCTTGCGCCTGCGCCATCTGCTGCCGACTTTTCAGGCCCACTACGACCTGCTGCTGATCGACACCCAAGGGGCACGCAGCGTACTGCTGGAGATGGCACTACTGGCCTCGGATCTGGCGCTGTCACCGGTCACCCCGGAAATCCTCGCAGCACGGGAACTGCGTCGCGGCACATTGCAACTGCTGGACGATATCGCGCCCTATCGGCAGTTGGGCATCCAGCCCCCACCGCTGCACCTGCTGATCAACCGTGTGCACCCGGTTTCAGCCGATGCCCGGCAGATCCAGCAGGCACTGCGTCAGGTGTTCGGTGGCACCGGCGGCATTCAGGTGCTGCATACCGCCGTGCCGGCCATCGACGCCTACCCGCGTGCCGCCACCCGTCAGTTGCCGGTGCATTGGTTGGAGTTCCGCAAACCGTCGGGCCGCGTTGCGCCCGCGGCACTGGAAACGATGCGGGCGTTGGCCTGCGAGCTGTTTCCGGCCTGGGCCGAGCGCTTTGCCGAGGTCAGCGTTCGTGCAGGTGCCCGTCATGAACCGTAATCGCTTGCCCCTCAGACTGCGGCGTCTGATCCTGCTGGCCCTGCGCGAGGGCTGGCGGGTGGAGATCAGCCCCGACCTGCACTTGACCTTGCGCAAGCCCGGCCTGCCGCCGATCCACACCGGCCCACGCGCCAACGATCGGCGTCCGATGGGCAGACCACACACGCCCAAGGGCAGCAACGAGCATGGCTAAACCAACCGCCCATGACGTGGCTGCACAGTTGCTGGCCCCGCCCTTCGCCCGCGAAACACCCTTGGCGCCGACCATCAGCGATCCGTTGGCGGACACGCCGATGCAGGTCACGCTGGATCAGATCTGCCCCTACCAGCTCAACCCACGCCGCTCGCCGAACCCGCAGTACGACGCGATCAAGGCCTCGATCCGTCAACGGGGCCTGGACCAGCCACCGAGCATCACCCGCCGCCCCGGCGAAGCACACTTCATCATCCGCAACGGTGGTAACACCCGGCTGGCGATCCTGAAAGAACTGTGGGAAGAAACTGGCGAGGCTCGGTTTCAGACCCTGCTGTGCCTGTTCCGCCCATGGACCGCCCGTGGCGAGATCCTCGCGTTGACCGGGCACCTGGCCGAGAACGAATTGCGCGGCCATCTCAGCTACATCGAGCGCAGCCAGGCGGTCGAACAGGCGCGGCAATTATATGAGAAGGAGAGCGGCCAGCCGCTCAATCAGAGCGAGCTGGCCGCGCGCCTGACCGAGGACGGCTATCCGGTGGATCAACCCTCGATCAGCCGCATGGGCGACACCGTAGCCTACCTGTTGCCGGCCATTCCCGAGGCCCTGCATGCAGGCCTGGGGCGGCCGCAGGTCAGCAAACTGCTGCTGTTACGCAAGGCCGCCTTGCAAACCTGGAAACACCACGCGCCGGACACCGATGCCGACTTCGAGCCGCTGTTCCAGCACAGCCTGGCGCGCTGCGACGGCGAACTGGCGCAGTTCTCACTGGACCGGGTACGCGATGAGGTGATCGGCGACCTGGCCCAGCATCTGGACCGGGACTACGACGAACTGGCGCAAGACATGGGCGAAACCGAGCTGCGCCGCAGTGTGCTCAGCCAGTTGCTGGAGCCGGTGGTGCCATTGCCGCGCGCCGAGCCGGGCATCGTGCCTGGCAGCCCTTTCTCGCCAACGCCGGCCAAGCCCCCTGATTCACCCAGCGCCGAACAGTTGTGCGCCCGGCTGGTCGAACTGGCGCAGGCGATCGTGGAAAGCTGCGCGCCCACGCTTGAAGTACTGGCCCAGTCCGACGGACTGGGCTTCACCTGCCAGTGCGCGGACACCTCGACGTTGACGCCGGTGGCGCACACGCTGCTGGCGCTGTTGCAGGCACTGACCCGCCAACCGCCCGGCGACGTTGCTCACCTTGCATCACTGGGACAGCTGCTGTGCGGCACCGCGCAGGCCGGCCCCTGGCTGGACGATGACGGACTGTCCCGGCTGATCCGGCTGATCAAACTGGCGCGCCTGCTGCCGCATACCGTGGCGGGGCCTCGGCAATGAACACCTCTCGCCCCCTGAATCAGGCCGTGATTGCCCAGGTTCTGCAGGATCTGCGCAACGGGCAACTGCGCCGCTGCCTGGCCATGGGCTTTACCGAACAACAACTGGCCGCGCTCAAACGCCCGGAACTGCTCAGCGTGCTGGCCAACGCCCAGGTCAACTGGTGCACGGTAAAGGTCAACGAGACCGTGGTGCAGCGCATCCTGACCCAGGCCATCGCGCTGCAGGACGAAGTCACCAGCATTGACCGTCTGTTGCGCGCCGGTGCCAGCACCGAGATGATGAGCCAGTACCACGGCCTGACCCACCAGGAGGTGGCGACCCGGCGCAACATCCTCGGTCTGAGCCAGCGCAAGGGCCGCCATCCGGCCCTGGACGAAACCCAGGATACCGAGCTGTACAACCGCTGGCAGCCCTTGCGCGAGCAGCGCAAGGTGGCGCTGAACGACGAAGCGGCCATGCTGCAACTGGCGCTGGAAGTGGCCGAGGCCATGAGCCTGCCGCTGGCGGTGGTCTGGGCGACGATCCAGACCTGGGTCGCAGACAACGTGGCCTGAGCCGTGGGCCGCCGTCCCGCGCCGCCCGACACGCCGCCGGTTCGGCCGGTACAGCGCGACCACTTTGTCTACAGCGGCCAAGCCCACGACTGCGTACCGCGGGCGCTGCTGCTCGACCGTCGCCTGTCGCCACTGGAGCGCAATGCCTGGCAGGTGATCCGCCTGCTGCTCAACGGCGACGGCATCACGGCCCTGCCTACCTACGAACGCCTGCGTCCCTTTCTGACCACCTCTCCCTGTGCGGCGCAGGCCTCCTGCGAGACTGTCGCGCGGGCGCTGTGCGTGTTGCGCCTGACCCGCTGGCTCAGCTTGGCACAGCGAAGCCGACCCGGCGAGGACGGCCTGTGGCAGGGCAATCTGTATGTCCTACACGAGGCCCCGTTGACGCCCCCCGATGCGCTGCGTCTGGACAGCGACTACCTGACCTTGCTGAGCCAGTCACTGTGCCATGCCAGCAAGGCGGTGCAGTGGGTGGCTTATGACGCACTGAAGGCCCTGGCCGAAGATCCGCTGCTGACCACCCGTCCCTTGTCCGAGCCGCTACAACGTCTGGCCGACTGGCTGGAAAACCACCATGAACATACGGCACCGCCGTTGTCGCTGATGCCCCTTCTCGACGCTGAACCTACTTCGGATTCCGAAGTACGACCTGCTTCGGATTCCGAAATCACCTCACCCACTTCGGATTCCGAAGCAGGTCTGAAAGCCCCGGAATACGCCTGCCTTCGTAATCCGAAGCAGGTGCCTAGTACTGTATTTAGTATCAGTAAAAGCTTTAGTACATCGCGCGCGAACGAAACGAATGCGCCGACGCTGCCGCCCCGATTTGCCCGACTGCGGCCGGAGGAACAGAGCGCCGCGCTGGCGACCTTGCAGCGCGTCGACCCGGCCTTGCGCCAGGCGGTGCTGGACGAGTGGCAGTTGCGCTGCGAGGCCGGCGGCGTGCAACGCCCCGAGGCATACCTGTTTGGCATCCTGCAAAAAGCCCTGCGCGGGGACTTCCACCCCTGGGCCGCGCAGGCCAAAGCCAAGCCCGTACCACGCGCACCGTCACCGGCGCAGCCACCCCCGCTGTCAGCCGAAGAGCGACAAGCGCGGCTGGACAGCGCGCGCCGTCATCTGACCGAACTGCGTACGTTGCTCGGCATCCCCTAAACCCCGGCGAGTTGTTCCAGCAACGTCCACTGACGACTTATGTCACTGACATAAATTCAACTGGGCGGATTTTTCAGGAGGGCTGCAAACCGGGCAATGCCTCGCACCCATTGCCCACAGACAACGCCTGCACGGCTTGCCAGCCTGTGGTCTCGATTGTTGTGTGAGCCTTTAGCCCATGGCCCTGCCCACCCACGCCCCGCTCGGCAGCCTGCGCAGCCAGATGCAGCTGACCTTGCACACCCACCATGCCATACGCCTGTGGCACGGCCGTCTGCCGTCCGGGCATCTGCACGGCATTCTGGGCCTGAACGGGTTTGTGGCGCAGGTCAACCGCATCCACCGCGATGCGGCCCAAGACGACCCCTACGCCGATGCCTGGCTGCTGCGCATCGAAGCCAAGCTCGACACCGCCCGTGCCGAACTGCTCGACCTGCGTGCGCAACTGAGCGACGCCCTGACCCAAGCCCCGGCCGCCCTGCAACTGGGCGATAACCTCAACCTCGCCCCCGTGCAACTGCCGGTCACGGTCAATGCGCCATTGGGTTTTCTGGCCCTGTACCTGCTGGCCGACTACGACGAACTGGCCCGCCGCGCCCTGCTGGCCCAACACACCGCCCTGATCGACCCTCCCACCCTGGAACGCTGGCTGGAGGATGGCGCGCATGTGCTGCGCAGTTTGTTCAGCCTGGTCCAGACGTACCGCACCAGCGGCGTCTGCCGCAATGACATCGCCGCCGGCAACGCCAAGGCGCTGCACGCCCGTGAACAGTTCGGCGAACTGCCACAGCCCATCCTCGACGGCAGTCAACGTGCGCGGCACGCCCCGCCGCTACGTCGCCCTGGGCCAAACGGACAGGGCAATGCTGCGCCAGTGCCGAATGCGACCGAGGTTCTGGACAAAGCTACGACCGAACCGGTGCCGCCATGCACACCTTGAGCCCGCGGGAACAGGTGGCCTCCCTAAAAGGCCTTTTCAAAGGTAAGGGGCAACTGCTGGCGCTGGCCGAGGCCTGCCTGGCGGGGCGTGATGAGCTGATCCAACAGGCCCTGCCCGCCGCCCTGACCCGCGCCCGTATTTCGCCTCTGCACCTGCTGCCGGTGCAGTTGAGCCGCCAGGCCACCTCGGCGGGTACGGTGTTCCTGCGCTGGTGCCGGGTCAATCGTGCAGCCATGGGCGTGGCGCAGTGGCAGGCCCTGCTGCTGGCTCCCGGCACACCTTCAGCCCTGGTGCCAACCCTGTACCAGCTCGAATGCCAACGCGTACTGCTCAACGCCCAGATCAGCCTGACCCACTGCCTGGCGCAACTGGCGCAACGCACGGCCGACCAGTTGGCCCACGCTGAGCGCATCCACCAACAGCGCCAGGACAATCCTGCCGCGGAGGCTCCATGAGCACCTACTTCATCGGCGAGGGCAATATCGGTTCACCGCCCGACTACCGCGAATTCCCCCGCGACAACGCCGAGCCGCGGCGTCTGCTGCGGCTCAACGTCTACTTCGACAACCCGGTCCCGACCCGCGAAGGTTACGAGGACCGCGGCGGTTTCTGGGCCCCGGTTGAGCTGTGGCACACCGAGGCCGAGCACTGGCAAGCGCTGTTCCACAAAGGCATGCGCGTGTTGGTCGATGGCCGCACCGTGCGCGAAGAATGGGAAGACCGCGACGAGCAGCCCCGCGTGACCTTCAAGATCGAGGCCCGGCGTGTGGCGATCCTGCCGTATCGGCTGGCGCGGGTGGTGCTGCAACAGCCCGCTGAGCCACCTGCCCCTAAGCCTGCCGATCATGAGCCTGCGGGCGAAGCCTGAGCCAGACCTGCGCTATGGCAGCGTGTGCAGCTGCATCAAAGCCGTCAGCATCGCCTGGCACGCGCTGCGGCTGCAAGCCGCCTGGTTTGCCGAGATTGATTCGTTCCCCTGTGCGGTACTGGCTCACTACTACCCGCAGACCTCCAACCATGGCAACCCGCGTGACTACACACGCATCACCTGGCGCGGACGCCTGCCGCAAGACTGCCCGGACGGACCGCGCTACAAGGCCATCGGCAACAGCATGGCCGTGCCGTGTTTGCGCTGGATCGGCGAGCGATTGATCACGGTCCTGGGCACCGGTTAATCCGGAGCGGAGCAGCACCGGATTGGCGAGGGCTTGCCGCGCTTCTTTTCTGCACGCTGACCTGGCGTTCGCCGAGCCTTTCGGCAACCGCCCAGGCAGCCGAGGTCTTCAACGCTGCGCCGCACAACCCGTGCCGACCGCCCCGTCCCACGCGCCTGCCCCGGCGCCATTGCTCGCAGGAGCCGCACCATGCCACCGATCCGTCCTTGCTTGAACAGTGTAAGGCTAGACCTTACACTCATCCCCGTATGATCAGGCGTTTCAGGCACAAAGGCCTGAAAGCCCTGCACCAGCGTGGTGATACATCAGGCGTACGTGCCGACCATGTTGCCCGCCTGCTGCGTCTGCTGGCCTCACTCAACGTGGCGCAAGCACCACGCGACATGGACCGCCCCGGTAACCGCCTGCACTCGCTCAAGGGGGGTTATGCCGGCTACTGGTCGGTCAACGTCTCGGGCAACTGGCGTGTGGTGTTCTGCTTCCACGGCACCGATGTCGATCTGGTCGATTACCTTGATTATCACTAAGGAGGTTGATGATGCTCATGCACAACCCGCCTCATCCGGGTGAAGCCATCCGCGAGGATGTGCTACCCGCCATCGGCCTGAGCCTGGCTGCCTTGGCCCGGCACCTGGGCTACTCGCGCGGCCAACTGTCCACCGTGCTGCACGGCCATGCCGCGATCTCTGCCGACCTGGCCTACCGGCTGGAACTGGCCGGTCTGGGCAGCGCCAGGCAGTACCTGGCTGAGCAAGCTGCCTACGATCTGTGGCAAGCACAGCACCGCGAACATCCGTCGATTGCGCGACTGCAACTGGCGTGAGCCCTACCGCCCCCTCGCTCAGGCTTGGGGGCGTTTTATACAACCCGTCAGCGGAAGCTGTGATCGCTTGGGCAGAGAAAAATCTTCACGTAGTATCTGGGATTAATAGCCCTACGCGCTGTTCTCCTTGACCCCTGCCGGAGCACTCACCACATGGATGCCGCCCGCGACTGCAAAACCCTGAAGATCGTCGAAGCTGATGATCTCAAGCTGCTCGATCATGTTGACACTTACGGGTACAAATGCCCCGGCCACAATTGCGAGGTGCAGGCCTTTCCGCGCGCCTTTCGCCCTGAAAACCTGGTAAGGGCGCATTTCCAGGTCAGGAGTTCGCACGGGGCCGATTGCGACGTGGCGGCCGAAGAGGCCATCATCGAGCGTGGCAGCAAAGCCAGTGTTCAGCAGGAATTGGAAACCTCACCCGGCCTCTCACCGGCGCGCCTGCAACTGGTCGATACGCGCCAGATCGTGAATCCTGAGCTTGTACCCAGCGAGCTACGAGCACAGGCCGACGGTCGTAACACGTCCAAAGGCAACACGGAGCAGCGCCCCGCAGGGCGTCGCCCCGCCAACAGCATTCGCTCCATCTGCAAGTCCTTCCTGCGCTTCCCATTCGATCGCCAGTTGTCGCTGCATATTGATGGTATTGACACTACGACCTACCAGACTGTCTTCAAGAAGCTGCGCTCAAAGGGTTTCGAGCAGTTCACCCAACAACGCGTTTTCTATGCGGAGCTGGCATGGACCGCCGCCGAAGAGAGGATCGAGCACTTGACTATCCCGCTCAATGCAGGCGAGTGGATTGAGGGAAAACTGGTGTGTTACAGCGTCGTCGTGAGCTGGACCGAATGGTCAAACACGGCACGGTCCCGGCTTAAAAACGAACTCGAAACAGCTCGCCAAGAGAACATGGCCGCCAGCAAGAGCAAGGCCAAGACCCGTAGCTATCTGTTCTTCATCGGCTCGCAAGATGCACAGACACCGTCACTGTTTCATGTCGACGACCAGCGTCTGATTTGCACGGCCCATGACCTGCTGGTGTTCCCTACTGCGTAACCAAGAGCAACGGGGAGCCTTAAAAACGGCTGCCTCCAGCAGCGGATTGCTGCTGCACACATCCTCGGCACAGGCCCACGCTACCCCCAGCACTGCCGACCCCGTTCGGCACCTGCCCGGGTAGCCCCGATCTTCAAGGCTACGACACGGCACCCGCCGCGTTGATCCCACAGCCTGTCCGCAATCCCCACAGGCATCCATCCCTTCCAGCGGCCCACCGCCGTCACTGATTGGAGGTTCCTCACCATGCCCCCACAAATCCCAGAGTCTGCACTCTCGGACCTGATCAACGCCCATCAACAGCAAACCCTGGCACCGGAGCAGTTCTTCCAGGCTTGGAAGAAGGCCATCCTGCTCGCCGGGCCGCATTACTTCAGTATCGAGTGCCGAAGCGACATCAACATGGCCCGCAGCAAGTGGGACCTGTGCCCTGATGTCCCACTGATCGAATCAGCCATTGGCGCAATGAGCCATGGCGAGCAGATCTTCATTGCCGCGCTGGTCAGCTTTTACAATGATGAGACCGGGGGACGCCTGCTGCAGCGAGTCGGCGTCCGCGGCCTGGCCGACTTCGGCCTGCTGGATTCGCAACGACGCACCCTGCTCGCTCACCTGCTCATCCACTACAGCGGCTGGTAGCCCCGACGGGACATCTCCCGTTGGGGGCTGTCCCTCATGACGTCCATCCAGGAGAGCATCCCTGTCCACCGATACGGGCCTGTCCGCTCAACTGGTCGAGACATTGCACCTGCGAGGTTTCGCTTACATGCTCCTTAGGTGAAACCGGGGCACAACGCACTGCACATTGATCCGCGCAGCGCGACGGTCACCGGGCCACGCTGACGCCATGTTCCGCCGACTCGCTCGGCAACATACCCAGGTGGCCCCGATCTTCAAGGCCACGGCGCCAACGCGCTGATCCTCCCCGCCAGTCCAGCGCTGGCATCCGACCCGTGGGGCCACGTCCCGACGGGGCGTCTCCACGTTCAAGCCCGTTCCGAACCAGGAGACTGTCATGTCCCACTCATCTGCCGTCGCCGGCGAGGCGACCTACTTCGATCTGCACACCCAGGGGCTGGGTTACCTCAACCGTATCCGTGAGGTCACTCCCAGCCGCGGCAAGGCGTTTCTGGCCTGCACCATCGCCGCACTCAACGGCCCGACTGAGGCACCGGAGTACCGCTACTTCGATGTCACCGTCTGCGGTGCCGAGGCCCAGCAACTGGTCAACCGTTATGCCGAAGCGGTCGATCAGGGCCACAAGGTGCTGATGGGCTTTCGCCTCGGCGATCTGTGGACCGATCTGTTCCGCTACAGCCGTGGCGACAAGGCCGGAAAAACCGGCGTCAGCCTGAAGGCCCGGTTGTTGTTCATCAGTTGGATCAAAGTCGATGGGCAACTGGTGTATCAGGCCCGACCCAAGGCTGAACCTGAAGCCGGCGCAACCAAACAAGCTGCGAATGCACCGGCAACGGCCTAACCCCTCAAGAACCCGTGTTCTTTTCATCCATCCGACGGCGTCACGACGCGCGCGTTGTGGCATCGGCGCACGCTATGGAGGAATCCACCATGGAGACCGCATGTTCTACCACCCCGCGCTTTACGCCGGGCATGATCGTCGCTACGCAAGGGGTTAAGGCCCTGATCGAGCGCAACACCTTCAACCCCATCCACTACCTGCAGCGCCACCTCGACGGTGACTGGGGCGATATCGATCCCGAGGACTGGGAGGCCAATCAGTCCGCACTGGAGCACGGCGATCGCCTGCTGTCGGTCTACCGCATCACCGATGAGGTGACGTTGTGGATCGTCACCGAGTGGGATCGCTCGGTAACGACGATGCTGCTTCCTAGCGAGTATTAGCCCCAAAAAACAGCATCGGCCCCTATGGGGCCGATGCCTTAATGACTCCACGCTGGTCGCATCACTGTTAAATATGACAGTAGCGAAATGCCATTGCCTTTCTCTAGCCTGTGCGGCTTTATGAACAACATCGTCATTAATCGCGATGATAAGCAGGAAGCGCTTCATGAACCATACATTGCCCAAGATTAGACCGTCCCACCTGGCACTCGCCATGGTGCTGTGCACTGCGCCCGTGCAGACCCGAGCAGCCAACACCGACTGCGGGGCAGACAAGGCCATGCGGATATACCCCATTGGTAGCACAACGGTTGGTGATGACGCCTATGCCAACGCAGCCGGCATCCGCAAATACAGGGTACGAATCATCAAAAACGCGGACAGCCCCGGTGCCAACAAACGTATCTTCAACGTCACCATTCCTGCCCGTCTCACCATTTTGGCGGATACCAAGAACACCGTAACCGCCATGACATGCCAATGATCAGCCTTCAAAACCGGTAGGTGATCAGCGCGCTTTACGGGCTGAAGACACGCCGTTTGCACGTCAGAGTGCTCCCGTCTTTTGGGAGCCCATCATGTTTATATCCGGTACTGACCGTCGTTTCGTTGTCGCCATAGTGTCCGCCGTACAGGTCAGTTGCAGCTGCGCACCTGCCCCGATGGCAGTGATTGAACGTGTTTCATCTGTGCAGCCGTCCAGGATCCCAACGGTTGCGCGAGGCCGCTACACCCTGATCGAACTGCGCCCTGAACTGCAGCAGCAAGACCTGCAACAGCAGATCATCAACCTGCACATCCCCGCCTCTGCTTCGACCAACGTCGGCGATGCCATGCGCTATGTGCTGCGCCACTCGGGCTACCGGCTGTGCGAAGGCGATCCAGCGCTGGCGACCTTATGGGCCCTGCCCTTGCCGGCGGCCCATCTGCAACTCGGCCCGCTGCCGCTCAACCAGACGCTGCAACTGTTGGCAGGTAGCGCATGGCGACTGTCGGTGGATGAACGCACACGGCAGGCCTGTTTTATCGACGGAGAGGTTCGGCCATGAGCTCAACGCACCTCAACAGCCCGCGTTTGACCCGTCTGATAGTGGTCGCATGGCTGGCCTTGCTCAGCATCGCCGTGGTCATGCTCGTGCTTTCTCTGAACCGCCTGGATGCACAGCGCCGTCAGGACGCACCCGACGCGCAGATTGCCGAGCTGCAAACCCGCACCCTGGCGCTGGAGGCGTTCCGCACGGCCGTCGAAGCCGCACCTGCGGTGGTGACCGAAAGCGATTTCCAGCAGTTGCGCGAGCACTGGCAGCAACAGTGGGATGGCCTCAAGCAGCACCCGCAAGACTTCGCCAGCGCTACCGAACTGGCTGCACTGCAAGACCGCTTGGACACCGTGGCGCAACAGGTCAGCAGCGCCAAGCCGGTCGCAAAAAAGCAACGCGCCCACGCTGCCAAGCCGCAGCCCGTCCCTACAACTCCGACCTTCCAGGTGCTGGGTGTCGAGTCACGCGGCGGTGAACGCTTTCTGGCCATCCAGCCCCATAGCACGGCCGGGCTAGCCTCCGTCCGCCTGCTTCGGGTCGGCGATACCGAAGGCCGTTGGCAACTGGAAGCACTGGACTCCCGAACCGTGAACTTTCGGATCGACCAACACACGCGGCACCTACTGCTGCCGCAGGAGTAAGCCATGTCCATGCAAATACTCTCCCGCGCCAAGCCCGCGCTGGCCGTCGCCGTGCTGGCCGCCCTGTTGATCGGGCTGGCCTCAGCCTTGGCCGATGGCGAAACCACCAGCGACACCCGCCTCAGCCAACAACGCGCCAGTCGCGAAGCCCGCAGCGATGAACAACTGGCCCAGGACTGGGGCCTGCAAGCCGAAGACTGGGTGCGCTACCGGCAGCTACAACAGGGGCCGCTGGGCATCTATTCGCCCAATCTGGACCCGTTGACCGCGCTCGGCATCGAGGCGCGCAGTGACGACGAGCGCCGTCGCTTTGCCGAACTGCAGGTGCGCGCCGAATCAGCGCGAGTGACCAAGGAACTGGCCTATCAGCGCGCCTATGACCAAGCCTGGAAGCGACTGTACCCAACACTGCAAGTGGTCACGCTCACTGGGGCCACCCATAGCAGCCCCGTGAAGTTGCAGGGCAATGGTCGTCTGGCGCTGTTTATCGAGGACCACTGCATGGCCTGCACCCTGCAGGTCAAGAAACTGCAGGCGGCGGGCCGTGACTTCGACCTGTATATGGTCGGCAGCAATAACGACGATGCCCGCCTGCGGCAGTGGGCGCAGCGCGTGGCACTGGATCCGCGCAGCGTGCACGAGCGTCGGGTCACCCTCAATCACGACGCAGGCCGTTGGAACAGTTTGGGCGTGGCGGGAGACCTACCGGCGCTAGTGCGCGAGGTGAATGGACAATGGCAACGTCAATGACCGGCCACTGCGCGGCGCTGGTACTGATCCCCGCACTGCTGGATCCCACCGTGCTGGCCGCACGCGAGCTGCCGCCACCGGCGTATCAACTGGCCGCGGCGCAGGCCCAGGTACCGCCCAATCTGCTGTATGCCGTGGCCCTGCAGGAAAGCGGACGCAGCCTTCGCGGGCGCGTGGTGCCATGGCCGTGGACGCTCAATGTCGCCGGACAATCTCGCCGCTACGCCAACCAGCGCCAAGCTTGTGCCGATCTGCGCCAGGTCTTGCGGGTCACGCCCGCGACGCGGGTGGATGCGGGGCTGGGGCAGCTCAATGTCGGCCATCAACGCCACCGCGTTCGCCAACCCTGCGAGTTGCTGGAGCCCTACCGCAACCTGCGCCTGGCCGCGACCATCCTGCGCGAACAGTACGATCCCGACCAAGGCTGGTTGATGGCGGCCGGGCGCTATCACCGGCCCGCGGGCGACGCGCCGGCCATGCGTTACCGGCAAAGTGTCGGGCGGCACCTGGCCCGTGTCGCCGCGTCCGTGCAGGAAGGGCAGCCATGAAACGCCTGTTAATGATCGCTCTGCTCAGCCTGCCGGGCATCGTGCCTGCGCTCGAAGAATCCGACGAGCTGCCGCCTGTGAGCTACGACGAAGCCGCCCTGCTGCCGATCCGTTCGCCCTCGCTGCGCCCCGGCCCGGTGGAACCGCGAGCGAACAACCTGCCCGGCATCACCGCGTTGTTCCTGATCGGTAATGACATGGTTCAGACCGTCGAAGTACTGCTGCGCCCGGCGGTGGAGCTGTACACCGTCGCGGTGTGTGCGGGCAGCGCGTTGCTGTGTCTGGCCGCTCCCTGGGCGCTGGCGCTCAATGCGGAAATAGGCCTGGGGGCAGCGCTGGCGTTTATCGGGTTTGGCGCAATCCGCCTGCGGCAGGCTTGGTTGATCCTGCGCTACCGCCGCAACATCCGCCGCCTGCCCCGCTACGCCCTGCGCGACAATCAGATCCCGGTCAGCCAGGAACGGCTGTTCCTTGGCCGCGGCTTCCGCTGGGAGCCGCACCACATGCACCGCCTGCTGCAAACCTACCGTCCGGAGTTCCGCCACTATGTCGAAGCGCCCTGGCGACTGCGTTATGCGCGACACCTGGAACAGCGTCTGGAGTTTGCCCCTCATCCCTTACCCCATCTGGCGCGGCTCACCGCCTGGGACCACCCACTGAACCCCGTACGCCCCTTGCCCGCCGTAGGCGGCCTGCCCCGCCTGCACGGTGTAGAACCCCATGAAGTGGAGGTCAGCCTGCCCCTGCGCGAGCGGGTCGGCCACACCCTGGTGCTCGGCACCACCCGTGTCGGCAAGACCCGCCTGGCCGAACTGCTGATCGCCCAGGACATTCGCCGTGGCGAAACCTGCATCGTGTTCGACCCCAAGGGCGATGCCGATCTGTTCAAGCGCGTCTATCAGGAATGCCGGCTCTGCGGCCGGCTGGACACCCTGTATGTCTTTCACCTGGGCTGGCCCGACAGTTCGGCGCGCTACAACGCCATGGGCCGCTTCGGCCGCATCACCGAAGTGGCCAGCCGCATCGCCGGGCAGCTCTCCAATGAAGGCAACAGCGCCGCCTTCCGCGAATTCGCCTGGCGCTTCGTCAACATCATCGCCCGCGCCCTGGTCGAACTCGGGCACCGCCCGGACTACCTGCTGATCCAGCGCCATGTGGTCAACATCGACACCCTGTTCATCGAATACGCCCAGCACCTGTTCGCCCAAAGCGCGCCCAAGGCCTGGGAAGCCATCGTGCAGATCGAAGACACGATCAACGAGCGCAACACGCCACGCCACATGCTCGGCCGCGACCGCCGGGTGGTGGCGATCGAGCAGTACCTGACCCTGATGCCCCTGTTCGATCCGGTGCTTGAAGGCCTGCGCAGCGCTGTGCGCTATGAGCGCACCTTCTTCGACAAGATCGTCGCCTCGCTGCTGCCCCTGCTGGAGAAATTGACCAGCGGCCGCATCGCCCAACTGCTGGCCCCGGACTACGCCGATCTCAATGATCCACGGCCGATCTTCGACTGGATGCAGGTAGTGCGCCAACGGGCGGTGGTCTACGTCGGCCTGGATGCCCTGTCCGACGCCGAGGTGGCCGCCGCCGTCGGCAATTCAATGTTCGCCGACCTTGTATCGGTCGCCGGCCATCTCTACAAATTCGGCCTGGACGACGGCCTACCCGGCGCAGAAAACCGCCCCATGGCTCCGATCAACGTGCACGCCGATGAGTTCAGCGAACTGATGGGCGACGAGTTCATCCCCATGGTCAACAAGGGCGGCGGTGCCGGGGTACAGGTCACTGCCTACACCCAGACCCTGAGCGATATCGAAGCCCGCCTCGGCAACCGCGCCAAGGCCGGGCAAGTGGTGGGCAACTTCAACAATCTGATCATGCTGCGGGTACGCGAAACCGCCACCGCCGAACTGCTGACCCAACAACTGCCCAACGTCGACATCGCCAGCATCTCCCCCATGAGCAGCGCCACTGACAGCTCCGACCCGCAAGGCCGCACCGCCTTTACCTCCAGCAGCATGGACCGCATCACCACCACCAGCGTGCCGCTGCTAGAGCCCGCGCATATCGTCGCCCTGCCCAAAGGCCAGGCGTTTGCCATGCTGGAAGGCGGCACGCTGTGGAAGTTGCGTATACCGCTGCCGGTCCACCAGCCCGAGGATGGTTTGCCCGACGACCTGCGCGCACTGACCGAACATATGCGCCGGCAGTGCTCCGACGATGACACCACCTCAAACCGTGCAACCCACGACCATGCGTGACCCGGCCAGCGTCGCCCAGCAGCAACAGGCCCGGCAGCAAGGATTTCTGGCAGCGCTGGTCACCCTGCCGCTGCGCTTTATCGGGGTATTGTTGGGATCGCTGCTGTTGTGCCTGGTGATCGAACTGGTGGGCATGCACCTGTTCTGGCCGGAACAAGGCTGGCGACATGCGCAGAGCATGATGAACTTTGAACTGCAACAACTCTCGACCCACTTCACCCGTAGCGTGGTGGTGCAGGCACCGGGGCAAAGCGCCTACCGGCTAGTGGCCTGGCTGCACCAGACCCTGTTGCTAGACAGTGGATTGCTGGACTGGCTTATACGCATGAACGAGAAAGCGCAGGCTGCCAATCCTGCGGCCGGCTTCAATGTCACCATCGCCCACGCCGTGGTGTACCTGGAGCGTTACGTACTGGCCGGATTTTACACCACGGCGACCTTTCTTCTGCGCCTGCTGGTGTTGGCCATGACCCTGCCGCTGTACATACTGGCGGCGCTGACTGGCTTGGTGGATGGACTGGTACGGCGAGACCTAAGACGCTTCTGCGCCGGGCGCGAATCTGGTTTTCTCTACCACCGGGTACGGGAGACGATCTTGCCGCTGGCAGTGCTGCCGTGGGTGGTGTACCTGGCACTGCCGGTGAGTTTGCATCCGCTGTGGATAGTGTTGCCGACCACGGTAATGGTGGCGTTAGCTGTGGATGTCACAGTGGGCAGCTTTAAAAAATACCTTTGAGGCTTAGGTGTTCGATCGGATCGATGTCGGTTGCTGTTTCATGAAGCGGTGGATGATTATCTGGAGACCTGTCAGAAGCTCGGCCACAAACCGGAAACACCTTGCAAAGGCTCGTTCAATGTTCGTGTTGGCCATGATCTGCACATGGCTGCCGCGCTGGCAGCCAGCCGCAAGAGCGTGACACTGAACGATCTGACTCGTCAGGCGTTGAATGACTATCTGGAGCAGCACGCTTGAGAAGTACTGCGTCAATGCTACAAGTTGCGCCTTGATCCACAAGCCCACCCTTGCGGTACGCCCCACCGCGCTGCTCGCAAAAAAAAGGACTAAGGCTTGCGCCCATTTGAAGCTGCAGCAGGCTGATGAACACCGCAGCATCTGCCCTTCAACTCCAAGGGTTACGGCAGATGCACACACCCCAATCGGGCAGTTGGCACGCTGTGTTTTGCGCGATGGTCCTCCTGCTAGCACCTCCCTTAGCAAAGTCGTCTGATACGACGCAGGAACCCGCGTGCCTGGCGGACCTGATCCGCCAACTCGACCTGATTGAACGCTTGGCCGAGGACAGTGCCCGCCTGCCCCGCGATGACAGCTCGCGCTATCACTTCGACTACCAGCGCTTTCACGATGACGTGCAGCGCATGCGCCAAGGCATCCGTGACCATTTGAGCCCGCAACGCGCACAGCCGCGAGATCCGCTGCCGTTGTCCGCAGAATATCGCCGAGAGGCCGATCATGAGCCTGAGTAACGAGCAAAGCGCCGCCTTTTTGGCTCACGGCGGATTTACACCCGCTGCCAGTGCGTCGCTGTTGATCGCGATGGTGTTTGCCGTGCTGCTGGTCTGGGGCGTATGGGCGTTGCGCACGGCGTATGTCGGCTGGGCCGAGCACAAGTTGACCCAACGTCAGTTGCTCGGGGTCGCGGTGCGTTTTGCCGCGATGTATGCGGTGTTGACCTATTTCCTGCTGTCGTGAGCGAGGCGGTGATGAAGCGTTCCAATCAAGCCCTTCCCGTTGCGCTGGCCGTGGCGTTTGGCGGTTGGTTGTCTGCGACGGTGATGCTGTTTTCTCCCGCATGGGCGCAGGGTGCCTTGCCCGAGCTGGAAGATCCTTCGCGCGGTACTGGCGAGGGCATCCTCTCAACCCTGCAGAACTACGGCTACGACATCGTGATGCTGGTGGCGTTGCTGGTGATCGCCTCGATGTTCATCGGGGTCTGTTACCACGCCTATACGACCTATTCGGAGATCCACGCCGGGCGCAAGACCTGGGGTCAATTCGGCCTGACCGTGGCAGTGGGTGCGTTGTTGCTGGTGGTCGGAATCTGGCTGCTGACCAAAGCCACCGGCATCTTGTAGGGAGTGCCCAGCATGCACAGCGCCGCACGTTCTGATCAGACCCTGACCTTTTTACCCCATCGCCTGAACCGCCAGCCGGTAGTGGTACGCGGGTTGACCGCTGATGAACTGTGGGCCTGCACCGGCATCAGCGCGATGCTGGGATTGCTCGCCGGATTGCCGCTGGCCTGGCTGAGCCGCAGTGTGGCGATGGTGCCAACGTTGATGCTGGTCGCGGTGGCATGCGGGGTGTTTTTTGGCGGAGGTCTGCTTCGCCGGCAGAAGCGCGGGCGGCCGGATGCCTGGCTGTATCGGCAGTTGCAATGGATGCTGTGTCAGCGCTATCCCCTGCTGGGCCGCTACTTAGGCGGTGAAGGCTTGATCCTGCGCTCGGGGGCCTGGAGCACCCGTCGGACCCGGGCATGAGCCGCTACAAGAATGAGGTCACGCATCTGCAAGCCCATGTGCGCACCTTGCGCTGGGGCGGCGTGGCATTGCTGGTGTTGACGGCGCTGCTGGCGGTCGGTTGGTGGAATGCACCACGGGATCTGACGATCCATGTCCCGCCAGATCTGCGCTCAGGCAGTGTGCGCAAATGGTGGGAGGTGCCGCCGGGAACGGTGTACAGCTTCGCCTTCTATATCTTTCAGCAACTCAACCGCTGGCCCGCCAATGGCGAGGACGATTACCCGCGCAATATCCGGGCGCTGTCCGCGTACCTGACCCCGGCCTGCCGGGTGTTTCTGCTCGACGACGCGGCCCGCAGGCGGGACAGCGGCGAAGCGCGCCAGCGGGTGCGCGGGGTTTACGAGATTCCCGGTCGCGGCTATGGCGACAACCCCATGGCGCGGGTCAAAGCAGTGTCCGCTGACGACTGGGTCGTCACCCTGGACCTGAGCGCCGATGAGTACCACGGCGCCGAGCAGGTCAAGCGGGCGCTGGTGCGCTACTCGCTGAAGGTGGTGCGACTGGACATCGACCCGGAACGCAATCCCTTCGGTCTGGCGCTGGACTGCTACAGCGAAGCGCCGCAGCGCATTGCTCGCGCGCCCGATGACAACAGCGAGGAACCTTCACCATGAAACGATGGCTGTGCAGCGTCCTGCTCTTGCTGGTCACCCCGCTGGCGACGGCGGTGGAAATTCTGCACTGGGAACGCCTGCCACTGGCCGTGCCATTGCAGGTCGGCCAGGAACGGGTGGTGTTTATCGAGCGCAACGTCCGTGTTGGCCTGCCCGCCTCGCTGCAAGGCAAGCTGCGGGTACAAAGTGCTGGCGGCGCACTGTACCTGCTGGCCAACGACGCAATTGCGCCCAGCCGTTTGCATCTGCAGGACGCCGACGACGGCACCCTGATTCTGCTGGACATCGCCGCTGAACCGGCCAAGGCCAACGAACCGCCACTGGAGCCGGTCCGGATTGTCGAGGTTGAACGGGCGGTGCCTCGCGATGAGGTGGACGCCTCCGTCACACGCCCCGCCCCACCGACACCGCTGCCGGTGGCGCTGACCCGCTATGCCGCGCAAAGCTTGTACGCGCCGCTGCGCGCCGTCGAGCCGGTCCCAGGCTTGGGGGCGGTGCCTCTGCGTGATGACCTGGTGCTGGACACCTTGATGCCGGAACGGCCGCTCACCTATCGGGCACTGGCCGCGTGGCGGCTGGAGGATCTGTGGGTCACGGCAGTACGCCTGCGCAATACCTCATCACACTGGATCGAACTGGATCCGCGTCGGCTGCAAGGGGATTTCATCGCGGCCACCTTCCAGCACCCCGACCTTGGCCCCAAGGGTGAAGCCGCCGACACCACGGTGGTGTACCTGGTCACTCGCGGCCATGGCCTGGCCGGATCGCTGCTGCCGACGATCAGCCCCGTCGATGCGGCATTGAACCTGCCCCGGAGCCGCGACGATGAAGAGTAACGGCCTGCTCAAGTGGCTGATGCTGCCGCTGATCCTGTTGCTGCTGTATGTGGGCATAAAGTGGGCCGGATCGTCGCGTGAAGGTGCATCTGACGGCACCCGCGTCGACCCGCTGACCCGTGACGAAATGCAGGCGCTGGGCATTGAGGGCGATACCCCGCGCGACACGGTCGCCACGCTGGTGGCCCAGGTCAAACAGCTGCGCGGCGAATTGCAGGGAGCGCTGAAAGCCAATCAACAGGAGAAGGCCGAGAACGACCGCCTGCGTCAGCGCGAGGGCACGATTGAACAGCGCGTACAAAGCGCGCTGCAGGACGGGCGCGAGCAGTTGAGCGAGACCCAACGCCAGACCAGCGGCCTGATCGAGAATCTGCAGCGGCGGCTGGAGTCGATGGGCAGCACCGATCTGCCCGTGGGCCTGGGACTAGAAGACGGCGATGGCCAAGGCTTGATACGTGATGCGTTGATCTGGATCGAGCCGCAGGATGGTCGTGATCCCAACGCCAAGCCACGCAAGCCGGTGGCCTTCCCCTCCTCCTTTGGCCCCGCGCAAAAACCACTGGAAGACACCGCCGCCCGACTCGACGCAGCGGGCAAGGCGCTGCAGGGGAAGTCCGCACTGCAACCGGTCTACACCGTGCCAGCCAATGCCACGCTGATGGGCTCGGTGGCGATGACGGCGCTGATCGGCCGCGTGCCGGTGGATGGTACGGTCAACGACCCCTATCCGTTCAAGGTGTTGATCGGCCCGGACAACCTGACCGCCAACGGCATCGACCTGCCGGACGTGGCCGGCGCGGTGGTCAGCGGCACGGCCTCGGGGGACTGGACCCTGTCGTGCGTACGAGGGCAGATCCGCTCGCTGACCTTTGTATTCCGCGACGGCACGGTGCGCACGGTGCCCTCGAAGGGCTCCAAACGTGAGGCTGACGGCGAAGAACAAGACGGCGACACCCGCCAGGGGCTGGGCTGGATCAGCGACCCGTACGGCATTCCTTGTGTGACCGGTGAACGGCGCAGCAACGCCCAGCAGTACCTGGGCTCGCAGGCGCTGATCACCGCGGCAGGTGCCGGGGCGGCGTCCTTGATTCAGGGCAACAACAGCATGACCTATACCAGCCCCGGTAATCCGCTGGGCACGGTGGGCATCACCACCAACGAGGCGCTGGGGCGGATTCTGGCCGGGGGCGTGCAAGAGATGGCGCAGTGGGTCAACAAGCTCTATGGCCAGGCGTTCGCCGCGGTGTATGTGCAGCCCGGCGCCAGGGTCGCGGTGCATATCGAGCGGGCGATCAATGTCGACTACCACCCGAGCGGTCGCCGGGTCGATCACAAGCAAGGAGACAACAGCCATGTCGTTGAACTGAATTAAATCCGCGCTGCTGTCCGCTTTGCTGGTGCTGAGCGGCTGCGCTACCGACCCGGAAAAACTGCTGCCCCATGGCGATGCGACCATGCTGGACATCTGGAACCAGCAGACGGCAGGCAGCGGCGACGCACCAGGCCGCAGGCTGCTCGACGCCCGGCTGACCCTGCGCCGTCCCTTGCAAGCGCCCGTGCCGGTCATCGATCACACCGGCTACACCCGTACCGCGCAGACCGAGATCTACCGCCAGTTCCAGCGCCTGCCCAACCCGGATCTGGTGCTGTATGTGTTCCCGCACCTGAGCGGCAGCGAGTCGGTGCCGGTGCCCGGTTACAGCACCGTCTTCCCGCTCTACCAACGGGTGCAGTACGCCTTGCCCGGCGAACGGGTCGAGGACTACTGATGAAGCGCGTTCATCGACGTTCGATGAATGCCTGGCAGCGCTATCTGGCGCGGTTGCGCGGCCGGGGCATGCCCGCACCGGGACGTGACACCGCCCGGCGTGCCGCCACCCGTGCCGACGAACAACGCCTGTATGCCGCCCCGCCCTCCTTCGTCGATCTGCTGCCCTGGGTCGAGTACCTGCCCGGTTCGCAGAGCTTGCTGCTGGAGGACGGTCAGTCAGTGGCGGCGTTTTTCGAACTGAGCGCGGTCGGCACCGAAGGCCGCGAAGCCGAGTGGCTGTGCACCGTGCGCGACGCACTGGAAAACGCCTTGCAGGACAGCTTTGATGAGCTGGATCAGCAGCCGTGGGTGGTGCAGCTGTATGCTCAGGACGAGACTGATTGGGACGCGTATCTGCACGGGCTGCAGGCTTATCTGCAGCCACGGGCGCAAGGCTCCGCGTTCAGCACGTTCTATTGCCGCGTGATGCAGCATCACCTGCAGGCCGTGTCCAAGCCCGGCGGACTGTTCGAGGACACGGCCGTCAGCCACCTGCGCTGGCGCGGCCAACACCGCCGCACGCGGCTGGTGGTCTATCGCCGCACGGCCGGCACCCCATCGCGGCGTGGCCTGCCCCCGGAAGCCGCGTTGACCGCCGTCTGTGAACGCCTGCTCGGCGGGCTCGCCAATGCCGGCATTCAGGCCCGCCGACTGGAGGGCGCAGCGATCCACGCCTGGCTGCTGCGCTGGTTCAACCCCAACCCGCAGTGGCTGGGTACGGACGCCGAGGCCCGGCGGCGGTTCTATCGGTTGACGGATTTGCCTCAACATCCTGCCGCTGACGAACTGGAACTGGCCAGCGGCACCGACTTCGCCCAACGCCTGTTCTTTCGTCAGCCGTGCTCAGACACGCCACACGGCGTGTGGTGGTTCGATGAACAACCGCATCGGCTCATCAGCGTGGATCGGCTGCGCAGCCCACCGGGCATCGGTCACCTGACTGGCGAGACGGCCAAGGGCGGCGATGCCTTGAACGCGGTGTTCGACCAACTGCCGGAAGACACCGTGCTGTGCCTGACCCTGGTCATCACTCCACAGGATCGGCTGGAAGCCCAGCTCAATCACCTGAGCCACAAATCCGTCGGCGATACGCTGGATTCGCAACAGACCCGCGAGGATGTCGAGCAGGCGCGCAGCTTGATTGGCCGCTCGCACAAGCTCTATCGCGGCGCATTGGCGTTCTACCTGCGCGGCCACGACCTACCCGAACTGGACGCCCGCGGCCTGCAACTGGCCAACGCCTTGCTCAACGCGGGCCTGCAACCGGTGCGTGAAGAAGATGAGGTAGCCCCACTCAACAGCTACCTGCGCTGGTTGCCGTGTGTATTCGACCCCGAGCAGGACAAACGCCAGTGGTACACGCAACTGATGTTCGCCCAGCATGCGGCCAATCTCGCCCCGGTCTGGGGCCGCAGCGAAGGCACCGGCCACCCCGGCATCACCCTGTTCAACCGCGGCGGCGGGCTGATCACCTTCGATCCGTTGAACCGCCTCGATCGGCAGATGAACGCGCACCTGTTCCTGTTCGGCCCCACCGGCTCGGGCAAGTCAGCGACCCTGAACAACCTGCTCAACCAGATCACTGCGATCTACCGGCCCCGGCTGTTTATCGTCGAGGCCGGCAACAGCTTCGGCCTGTTTGCCGATTTCGCCCAGCGCCTGGGCCTGAGCGTGCACCGGCTCAAACTGGCCCCCGGCGCCGGGGTCAGCCTGGCCCCCTTCGCCGATGCCCGGCGGCTGGTGGACGCTCCCGGCCAGGTCAAAACGCTGGACGCCGAAGCCCTCGACGACGACGGCACCGAACAGGAAGACCAACGCGACGTACTCGGTGAGCTGGAAATCACGGCGCGGCTGATGATCACCGGCGGCGAGGACAAGGAAGAACAACGCCTGACCCGCGCCGACCGCAGCCTGATCCGCCAGAGCATTCTCGACGCCGCACGCCTGTGCGCCCAGCAACAACGCACGGTGCTGACCGAAGACGTGCGCAATGCCCTGCGCGCGACCGCTCAGGATCAGGCCTTGCCCGAATCCCGGCGAACCCGCCTGCTGGAAATGGCCGACGCGATGGACCTGTTCTGTCAGGGCAGCGACGGCGAGCTGTTCAACCGCGACGGCACGCCCTGGCCCGAAGCCGACGTGACCCTGGTAGACCTGGCCACCTATGCCCGCGAGGGCTACAACGCGCAACTGTCGATCGCCTATATCTCGCTGATCAATACGGTCAACAACCTCGCCGAACGCGACCAGATGCTCGGCCGGCCGATCATCAACGTCACCGACGAGGGCCATATCATCACCAAAAATCCGCTGCTCGCTCCCTACGTGGTCAAGATCACCAAGATGTGGCGCAAGCTCGGGGCGTGGTTCTGGCTGGCCACACAGAACCTCGACGACCTGCCCAAGGCCGCCGAGCCGATGCTGAACATGATCGAGTGGTGGATCTGCCTGAGCATGCCGCCGGATGAAGTGGAGAAAATCGCCCGCTTCCGGGCCCTGACTCCGGCACAGAAAGCGCTGATGCGCTCGGCGCGCAAGGAAGCTGGCAAGTTCAGCGAGGGGGTGATTTTGTCCAAGTCGATGGAGGTGCTGTTCCGCGCCGTACCACCGAGCCTGTACCTGGCCATGGCGATGACCGAGCCGGAGGAAAAATACCAGCGTCACCTGTTGATGCAGACCCATGGCATTGATGAGCTGGAGGCAGCGTTCCGGGTGGCGGCGCAGCTGGATCGATGCCGCGCAATTGAACCGCTGGTCACCCACCTGCCCGCAAAGGACTGAGCGCATGGAACTTGTCATGCACTTGCATTACATTTGCCTTGTGACCACTCTAGGAACCCTTGCCATGGCCAGTAATGCCCTGATCCAGACTCGCATCGACCCGGACGTGAAAGACCGCGCCACGGCCGTCCTGAACAGCCTTGGGCTAACCGTCTCCGACGCTGTGCGCATCCTGCTGACCCGTGTCGCCAACGAAGGTGCCCTGCCCCTTGGCTTCACCTCCGACCCCGAAACCTATGACGCCTGGTTCCGTGCAAAAGTGCAGGAAGCCCTGGACGACCCACGTCCGGCCATTGCCGCAGAAGACGTTGAAGCCCATTTCGCCAAACGCCGCGCCAAGGCCCAACGCAAACTGTTGGGCGGTGACACCCAGTGAAGCTGGAGTGGTCGCCGTGGGCCCTGAAGGATCGCGATGCGATCTTCGATTTCATTGAGCAGGACAACCCGCGTGCGGCCATCGACATAGACACCCTGATTGCCGAGCAAACCCAGCGCCTGATCCCGTTTCCAGAGAGCGGTCGAATCGGGCGTTGCGCCGGCACACGTGAACTGGTGGTCGATCGCACGCCCTACATCGTGGCCTACCAGATCTACGATGATCGTGTCCGCATTTTGCGGGTACTGCATGAGGCGCAGAGCTGGCCGCAGGATCTGCACGCAAGGAAACAAGCAAGTTCACCGAAGGGATGAACCTGCCCAATGAGCTGGAGGCGGCGTTTCGAGTGGCAGCAGAGATCGATCAAGCCAGGGCATTGATTCAGGAACACAGGATTTGCCGCCCGTACAGGCAGATTGAAATTGACTGAACCGGTGCACCCGATGTTCTCCAACAACATCGACAGACATTCCCCCTGTCACAGGCGTTCACATAATTTCTCTCCCACCAACAGGCTGGCCGCTAATCTTTTCACTGCAGTTCAATACGCAGCCTTTCTCTTGCCTAAGCTGAGCCACACCTATGACCACCACAACTATTCGCATGTTATGCCTATTGCTGATGATGACCTCGCCTTTTAGCGCGCATGCTCACGAACTCGAATCGCTGACCCTGATTACCCTGGCCGATGGAACCCGTGGCACCAAGAACGCTATCGACCTCGGACCACCAGGCCCTTCGCAGGGTGACCTTTTCGTCTTCGACCAACCGCTGATGAACGAAGATCGGCAAGACATCGGTAGCAATAGTGGCTACTGCGTCAACACCCTGCCGAACTCACACAGTCAATGCCAATGGACGCTGCTGTTCACCGACGCCACAGGGAAAGTCGAAGGCACCCTTGTCGTGGCAGGCCAAGAACACGAAGAGGGCCTGTCAGTGGTCGCCGTGATCGGTAGCACCGGAAAATATGCTGGCTATGGCGGCGAAATGACTTCGCAACCCAACTCAGACGGCACCTTTACCCAGACACTGAAGCTCTCCCGCCCATCCTCTTGAAAAACGCAATGCGGCAGTTCCCATTGGCGCTGTGATCCAGTAAGCCTGCGCAGTTTACTGGGGGCCGAACGGCTCCATAGGACGCTTGTTTATGTCGTGGTGTCTGGCCCTGTCAGGCACCCGCCCAGGTGGTCGCGATCTTCAAGACCACGTCGCGCAGTCAGCGCGTTGATCCACCGTTCCTGCCGCCCAATGCCGGGCGCGCTTCTCATCACACCCTTGGGGTTCCTGCCCCTTGGGCCGGGACTCTGCCGTTTGTTCAGGAGATTCCCATGGACATTTGCAATCTCATCCCCGACGCCCCAGCGCCAGCCACCCCGTCCACTGCCCTGAGCGTCCAGGAAGAGCATCTGATTCATCACGCCTTGCGCGTGCTGGAGCAGCATCTCTTCAAACACGGGCCTTGCCTGATAGATCCACAGAGCGTGCGTGACTACCTGCGCCTGAAACTGGCCGGTGAAAAGAACGAGGTGTTTGCCGTGCTGTTTCTCGACAGCAAACACCGTGTCCTTGCCTTTGAGCCCCTGTTTCAAGGCACTGTCGAAAGCGCCACGGTCTATCCGCGGCGCGTGGTGCAGCGGGCACTGGATCACAACAGTGCCGCCGTCATCCTGGTACACAACCATCCATCCGGTTGCACCCAACCCAGCAACAGTGACGTGATACTGACCCATGAACTGAAAAGACTGCTGGAAGGCATTCAAGTCCAGGTACTGGACCACTTCATCGTCGGTGAGGGCGAACCGTATTCTTTTGCCGAATCGGGCCGTCTTTAAGTGACGCTCGTGACTGCATACGCTACCTGCCAACACCCACTTATCGTCACTGGAGGTTCCGATGATGAGCAACATCAGATCGCGCAACTCCCGGCTCATCCTGCACATGACCCCGCAACAAAACACTGTGCTATGCAGGGCATCCAGGCAGGCCAACAAATCGCTGGCCGAGTTCATCCTCGACAGCGCTTGTCAGGTTGCCGAACAGACGTTGCTCAACGACGAAAAAGCCCAAGCCTTTGCAGAGCTGCTCGACCGATCCGCACAGGACAATCCGGGCTTGAAAGACCTGCTGAGCCGTCCCGCTCCCTGGAGCACCTGATGCTCCGTGTCTACAGCCGTTGGATTTCAGCAACTTGCTGGAGTCCAACGGCTGTGGCGAACCTGCAAAGATTGGTTCGTTAAACCCATGATCGCGCCACAAGCGTAGGACGTAGCTGACAGATGTATACGCCATCAGCGGTAAGCCTGCTCCTGATTTTTGCCTGCTGATTGTGAGAGCAAATTGACCCCCTTAGACTCCGCTCGCCGTAGGGCAAAAACCTCACTCCACGACGAACAGTGCAACCTCTTTGCGAGAAAGAGCCTTGCCCATCGATCATGTCCAAGGAATCACCCTCTATGACAAGAACCTCCCGTGCCGCTCTTCTGCTGGTGCTGACCAGCGCTTTAGCAGCCTGTGCCAGTAACCCCAACGTACTGCAACTTCACAAAGTCACCGCCGAAGCAATCGGACTGGGCTCTACCGATGAACTGACCATGGGGCCGGTCACCAAGGGCAAGGAGGACTTTCTGGGGGGAGCCGAACTGACCTTCAAAGCCACCACGGCCAAGGGCCGCGTGTTCAACTGCTCAACCTTCATGACACCAGGCATCCTTCTGGATCCGCCGACGTACTCAAGGCTGACTTGCACCAAGTAAGCCCACACCCCTGATGCAATAGGGTCACACGCGACTGCGCATAGCAGCGCGACATCCGACCTCCATGGCGCTCAACTACCCCCTAAGTTTGCATACGGGTAGTTGTCTCCATGAATCATCGAGCCCTTTTTTTTCGTACGTCCCTGATCCTGCTGGCTATGTCCAGCAGCGCTTCAGCGATCGACAGCGCAACCCTTGTCACGTCCAGCCTGTCGCCAGCCTGCCTGGCCTACCGGGTGGTCGGGGTCTGCTACTGGCTGCGCTGTACGCCCTACGGTTGCCAGGCCAAGACCTCGGTCAAGGTTCGGCATTACGTGCCCGATGCCGTGGTGTCGAGCTATGCCGATACCGGTGCCAATCCGTGGCGCGAGGTGGCGCTGCTGAGCCCGGCCAATCCCAGCGCACAAGGCGGGGGCGACAGCACCACCAATCAAGCCCACGAAAACGCCCTGCTCACCTTCAAAAATGCCGATGTGATCGGCCATCCGGGCGCTCTGATTTTCAGCCGTTTTGCCAGCCAGTTCGGCTACAGCTGTGCCGGGGCCGGTTCGCCGTTGATGCCGTATCTGCTGAGCACCTTCGACAACCTGGCCTGGCGGCAGAACCTGCCCGAGATGCTCTACCCCGAAGCGCTGACGCCGGGCCGCCGTGAGGTCGGGTCGATGGCGTCCGGCAATCTATGGTGGACGGTCTATCCACGCGGAGGATTCGTCCAGCAACCCGATGACCACAAGGCCGCCGCCGTGATCGCCCAGCGTGCCGGCGATGTCGTGACCCGTCGCGGCCAACCGCATCTGTACCAAGCATTGCTGGCCAAGGCCAAACCGGGCTACTGGCCTGCAACTGAACTGCTCGAAGGCGATGCACAAAGCGGCCAGTGGCAACCGCTGCAACCCGAGTTGTCGATGAGCTGCGCGGTGTTCCCGCACGCGGGCGCGCTGCCGCAGGCCGAGGACGGTGCCTATGCCTGGGCTTTGTGGCGGCCGTACAGCTGCTGCAAGCAACAGGGCCAGCTGTTTCTGGGCAGCACCGACTGGAGCGACTGAACGATGAACATTGCACGCCACTGTCTTCCTTCACTGCTTGGCCTCTGTCTCACCCTGATCGGCACGCCCGCCTCCAGCAATGATCAAAGCACCGGCACTCACGGCAGCGTGCTCGGTGAAGACGTGCTGTACAGCATCGGCGGCGGACGCGCAGTGCCGATGGGCCCCGGCGCGAACATGCGCAGTCTGAGTGTCGGCGTGGGCTGGAACAGCAACCTGATCTGTGGCGACATGAGCCTGGAAACCACGTTGCAGAACCAGTTGAACGGCATCACCAACGGCTTTCAGTCGATCATGAGCAACGTGATCCAGAACGCCACCAGCGCAGTGGCCTCGCTGCCTGCCATGGTCATCCAGCGGGCCAACCCCGGCCTGTACAACCTGCTGACCAACGGGATTTTGCAGGCGCGGCTGGACTTCGATCGCTCCAAGACCACGTGCCGCGCCATCGCCAATCGCATGGCCGATATCGCCGGCGGGCAATCGGGCTGGGAGCAACTGGCCGAAAGCATGGCCTTGAAGGAGGCGCCCAACAAGACCGATGCGGTGGCCGCGATCGAACAGACCGAAGCCAAGCGCGGCAATCGGGGCGTGCCCTGGGTCGGCGGCGCGCAGGCCGGAGGTAGCGGCCAGGCACCCATCAAGGTCGTCAGCGATGTGACCCGCGCCGGTTACAACCTGCTCAATGGTCGCGGAGTGACCGACACCTCGCCGATCCCCCGCGCCAGCTGCGGCGGGCGTTTGAGCTGTCAGAGCTGGGCTTCACCGCAGGCGGCGGCCGACTGGGCCAACCGCGTGCTGGGCGAACAGGTGCAGCGCACCTGCGAGGGCTGCAACAAGACCGACAGCACCGCTGGTACAGGGCTGACACCATTGATCCAGGATGAATACGACACCAAGCTCAGAGCGCTTCAAGATCTGATCAACGCACGCGTACCCACCACACTGGCCAATCTGGAGGCCGCCAGCAGCAACGCTTTACCGATCACTCGCGGGCTGATCGAGGCCTTGCGCGACGAACCTGATCAGGATCTGCTGGGCCAACGGTTGGCCTCTGAGGTGGCCTTGTCCAGCGTGCTGGAAAAAGCCCTGCTGCTGCAACGTACCCTGCTGACGGGGCGTCAGGAGCCCAATATTGCTGCCAATGCACTGGCACAGCAGGCCGTTGCTCAGGAAAGCGATTTACTGACCCTGGAAATTCAGAACCTGAAAATCGAACTAGAGATGCGACGTACGCTGCTGGCCAACGCTCCTAGCGAAATATTGAGGCGTAGCCAGGCGCGTACCGAAAGCTCACGCGGTGTGTATCAGGGCGATCCCGTTCGCAATCGCGTTGAGCAAATCGAACGGCCTGTCGACGATAGTCGCTGATATGCACAAGCCCGACTTGAAGTATCTGCGACCCTTGAGTAATGGCCTCGCCTGGGCCCTATTGCTGTTGATGGCCGCAGTGATGATCAATGTGCTGGGCGATATGCAGTCCTGGCGCGATTGGGTCCGTGATCATGCACTGGGCTTGCTGCTATGGCGGATGGGGCTGTATGCCGCTCTGATATATGGCTGGTTGCGGATGCGCACGCGATTGCTGCTACGCGGGTCGGAAATCCGCCCTCGCCTGCGCCGTACTGAAGTAGCAGGCATCGCCGCGCTGGTGCTGCTGGAGGTCAGTAATATCCTGTCCGGTCTGGAGGCCCCATGAGCCTGAGCACCACTGACTATTTGGAGTATTACCTGACGCTGGTAGGCTGGATCGTCAACAACGGGTTGTGGCAGGTATTGGTCGCCAGCGGCGTATTCGCCCTGCCGTTTTTGGCCATCATCCTGCAGGAGTGGTTACGCGCCCGCGCCGAAGGCGCCGATGAAGGCAACAAGGGCGTGCTCTCGGCGATGCGTATCGAGAACCGGGTGTGGGTGGCGCTCGTGGTCATCATGTTCGCCGGCATTCCGTTTATTCCGGTGAATCTGAGCACCCTGAAGTACGACGAAAGCCGCTCGCAGCAATGCCAGGTGCGTGTCGCTGCGCCGACCGAAACCGGCTGGGACAGCACCTTCACCACCCTCAACAATCAGAGCGCCGAGGTACCGGTGTGGTGGTTCTTCATGCATTCGCTATCCAAGGCGGTGACCGGCGCGGCAGTCGCGTCGATCCCTTGTGGAGTGGACCTGCGGCAGATGCGCATGGCCATCGATGGCGCGCGGATCGATGACCCGCTACTGGCCCAGGAAGTCGCCGACTTCACCCGTGATTGCTATGCCCGTGCCCGTGCGCGACTGTTTATGGACCGGCCGGGATTGAACGAAGAACAGATGAACGATGTGGGCTGGATTGGCTCGCGCTACTTCCTCAACAGCCCCGGCTTCTATGACCGCTATCGCTCCAGCACGCCGCGCAGCGCTTGGCCCTACGATGCCACCCGCGACGCCGGATTGGCCCAGGTGCCTGATGGCGGCGGGTATCCCGGCTGCCAGCAATGGTGGGCGGATGCAGACAGCGGGCTGCGCGCACGCCTGTTGCAGCAAGTGGATCCCGACCTGCTGACACGCCTGTCGCGCTGGGCAGGCTTTATGTCGCGCGTACAGGTGGATGACGCGGTGATCCGGGCCGTGGCTGCGCCAAGGCAGCAGGTGATGAATCAGGGGCAGGTCTACAACGATTACGGCGGACAGGTCGAAAAAAGCATCCCCAACGTGGTCACCCGCGCCACCGCGGATCTGGGCCTGACCGTGGGTTCACTCGGGTTCTTCCCCGCCATGGACGTGGTGCGCCAGGCCCTGCCGATGGCGTTGTCGTTCCTGAAAATGGCCCTGGTGATTTGCCTGCCGCTGGTGCTGGTGATCGGCACCTACGACCTGAAGACCCTGGTCACCGCCAGTTGCGTGCAGTTCGCCCTGTTCTTCGTCGATTTCTGGTTCCAGCTGGCACGCTGGATCGACAGCACCATCCTCGATGCGCTCTACGGCAGCGGCTCGCCGCACAGCAACTTCAATGTGCTGTTCGGGCTGAACAATTCGTTTGGGGATATGTTGCTGAACTTTGTGATGGCGATGATGTTTATCGTCATGCCTTCATTCTGGATACTTGCGTTAGGGCTAGCAGGCATTCGCGCCGGAAACGTACTGCAAGGCTTGGCGAACGCAACCGGAGACGCTAAATCAGCCGGAGGATCCGGGGCAGGAACAGCCATGAAAATCGCAAAGTAGACACCATCCAAGCGCCTCAATCGTCATCGAAAACATGCGGGTCGATTCGGAACTCATCTCGCGTATACAAGCCGAACCCAGAATGGCCATCTCGCCATTCAACATCCGGCGTCCGATAAGACAAATCGCTGCGTGCAACGCTTCTCCCGATCAAGATCAGGCCCGCAACAAGTGCGGTCAACGTGAGCGACATGCACAGGAGTGATACCAACACGAGCATCCGAAGTGACCAGGCTAAAACCTTGGCACCTGGTGCAGGGACACCACGCCCCACCAGCCACGATCGCAGGTGTTGCTCCTGACGTATCAGGCCGCGATAGGCTCTACCCAGCCAGCGCCCGACACGCTCGGCCTTGCTGATTTTCGGATAACAGCTCATGGCATTCACCTCAACAACAACGGGCTTTTCAGCGCTCCAGTTTGAGGACAGGCACATGGCAATGGATACCACACCTTTTGCAGTATTTTCGTGCCGTCCGTCAGCAAAAATGGTCTGAAAGGGTAGGTACAAGGGGCACAACGGAAGGGGCATCAATGGCAAAGGCTCTATCCCCAAAAGGGCAAAAGGCACTCCCGCCGCTCACACTTCGGAGTGTCACCATGTTTCGCTGGTTGCGCTCCCAAAACGGGGCTCCTGAATTGCCTACTTCCGCTGACATCGAACTGGCGAGCGACTGGTTGCACCCGCAGCCGGCGGCGGCACTGTTGGCCGCACCCCATCGCCGTGTACTGATGGAGCAGATCTGGCAGCGCACCGCCGTCTCCCCCGCACAATTTGCCACGCTCTACCGCGCCCCGCTGGAGCGCTATGCCGAACTGGTCCAGGAGCTCCCCGCCTCGCAAAGCCATCACCATGCCCACCGGGGCGGCCTGCTGGATCATGGGCTGGAAATCGTCGTCTGCGCGCTGAAGCTGCGCCAGTCACACCTGCTACCGCTGGGCACGCCACCGGAGATACAGACCCGCCAGGCCGAAGCCTGGACCGCCGGCATCGCCTACGCCGCGTTGCTGCACGATATCGGCAAGCTGGTCACCGATCTGCACGTACACGACAAGCATGGTCAACGCTGGCAGCCGTGGCACGGCCCGCTGCAACAGCCCTACCGCTTTTGCCATAATCCGGATCGACAGCATCGTCTGCATAGCGCCGCGGCCGGGTTGCTGGCCCAGGCAGTGCTGGGTCGCGAAGCATTGGACTGGCTCAGCGGTTTCCCTGAACTGTGGGGCGCAGTGCTGCACGCGCTGGCCGGACAGTACGAACACGCCGGGATCCTTGGTGAACTGGTGATCCGCGCCGATCAGGCATCCGTCGCCCGCGCCCTGGGTGGCGACCCCAACCAGGCCCTGAACGCACCGCGCCATGCCCTGCAACGCAAGCTGCTCGACGGTCTGCGCTACCTGCTGCACGACGTGTTCAAACTCAATCAACCCGAAGCCTCGGATGGCTGGCTCACTGACGATGCGCTGTGGTTGGTCAGCAAGACCGCCTCGGACAAGCTGCGTGCACATCTGCTGTCTCAGGGCATCAGCGGCATTCCCGAGCGCAACACCACCCTGTTCAACATCCTGCAGGAACACGGCCTGGTGCTGGACAACCCGGAAGGCAAAGCCATCTGGCGCGCGACCGTGCACAGCGACAGCGGCTGGACCCAGACCTTTACCCTGCTCAAGCTGGCCCCGTCGCTGATCTGGAAGCCCGACCAGCGTCCGGTGTCATTCGCCGGCAGCATCCATGTAGAACCGACCGCGGGTACAGAATCACCTGACGTCCCCGCCGCTGCCGCAGCCGGTGAGGCCCCATCAGTGCCGATAGCAGCAACACCGGTCGCCACACCCACCGAACTCTCGACCGACTCACCGGGCCAGCTGTTTCTGCACTGGCTGCGCGACGGCGTGCTTCAAAAACGCTTGGCCCTCAACGACGCCAAATCTCTGCTGCACACTGTGGACGGCACCCTGTTTCTGGTCAGCCCCGGCATCTTTCATCGCTACCTGCAGGAACACCCCGAATCGAGCAACACCGCCAGGCCCGAAGGCATGACTGACTGGCAATGGCTGCAAAAACAGTTCGAACGGCTGGGCCAGCATCGCAAGCGCGCCGATGGCCTCAACCTGTGGACCTGCGAAGTGTTCGGCCCGCGGCCGGGTAAGCGTCTGCACGGTTACTTGCTGCTCCACCCCCAAGACGTACTGTCCAACGTGCCGTTCAACAACCCATACCTCGCCTTGCTCGCCACAGACAAGTCGCTTTGAGATCCCTGCGACGCTATGGCTGTGAGCGAGGCTGTGCAACCAATGCCTCATAGCCCACCAGACGGAGTAATTCGTCCACAGACGTGCAACACTTCTCGACCTCGGCGGCCTTATCTTTGCGCAGCAGTTCCTTACACACCTCACACATCGCAAAGTGAGCAGCCCTCAACAAGTGGTTCGCATAGACGACAATGCTTGCACCGTGGACAAACAGTTGTCGCGCTGAGAGATTGTTGTAGGTCGTTGGGACACAGATGACCGGATGTTCAAATCCATGCGCCCTGAATCGGTGAAGAAATTCGATAACTCTCCGAGGTGTTTGGTCCTTGCTATGAATCATCAAACCGCTGGCACCGGCCTCTACATAGCTGCGAGCACGCGCTAAGGCGTCTTCAACGGTTTCCCCAGCAATCAGACTCTCAATTCTGGCAAACACCATGAAATCCGAGGTCAAACGTGCCGTTTGAGCATCTGATATTTTTTGCGCAAAACGACGTGGATCTTCAAGCAGATGAGATGACTGTGAGCAAAGACTGTTTCGCTTGGGAGACAGCTTGTCCTCTATGACCAAGGCACTCACGCCCATCGCCTCAAGTCGAGCAACCAAATACCTCAAATTGGCGGCATCCCCCCCTGTATCGCCATCAACGATGATCGGCTTGCTCGACACTTGGCAGATGTCTTCGATCAACGCAATTCGCCGCTCCAAGAGGTACAGCCCAATATCAGGCAATCCTTGAACGGCAGAGGAAGTCAGGCTCGATACCCACAAAGCATCAAATTGAAGCGCTTCGCCCGATGCCAAGCAGGTTTCACTGCCAATCAGCGCACTGAGTCCACTATGAGCCTCAATGACCCGAATGCCATGGCCTGCTGCCAGCAAGTGCCTTAGCATCGGACGACGTTGTTCCGGCAACACTCGATGCGCTAGAGACATGGAACCTCCTAACCGCGCAGTGGAATTGATCGGCTATAGCGCTTGGCGAGTAATGCCAGCAACCCACCCTGTTCAACCATTTCCAACATCTGTCGCGGCGGGGCCGGAAAAACAATGGTTGTAAGATTGCAATGAGCGTGGCCGCCCACCAAGTCAAGATCCATGCACTCACTTTCAAGAAAGGATGAAGTATCAACTTCAATCGCGGGCAATCCCAAATTCCAGGCATTTCTAAAGAAAATACGCCCGAATCTCGGCGCCACTACCGCACGTACTCCTGCCGCGAGCAGCGTACTGACCGCCTGCTCTCGCGAGCTACCGATCCCAAAAGTCTGTGAGCAACAAAGAACATCACCGTGATCAAAGGTGGCAGCGAAACCAGGAAGAAGGTTTTCAAACAGATGGGGCACAAGGTCTGAAGCGCTTGTAAACATATGCTTGTATCGCCCCGGGATGATGTCGTCTGTGGAAATCACCTGGTCTATGCGACGGACACGCAGCCCCTGATACGCAATCATCGCCATTGTTCAAGCTCCCTGGCAGAAGGGATCTCCCCTTTGATCGCTGCATGAGCGGCGACCAAGGGAGACGCGAGGTAAATTTCCGCAGATGCGTTACCCATACGCCCCAGAAAATTTCGATTCATGGTGGACAACACTCGATCACCAGTTGCAGGAATACTGCCCTGGGTGCCCAAGCATGCACTGCAACCCGGCGGCGAAATGATAGCTCCCGCTCGGATCAACGCTTCGATGTAGCCGAGTTCGATAGCCTCAAGAAACACCTTCTTGGAACCCGGCGTCACAAGGCACTGAACACCCGCTTTTACCTTGCCCTGACTCAGAACAGACGCTGCTTGCGCGATATCGTCAAGACGGCCACTGGTACAAGTACCGATGAACACATAGTTGATGGCCGTCCCCTTGCATTCATCAATAGGCACTACATCCTCAGGTGAGTTTGGTCTGGAAATCATGGGGGGTAGCCCTTCCACATCGACCTTCAATCGGCGCGGATCTCCCTCTGCTGGTGGATGGATCGGCCTGAGCATCGATGATCGATTTTTTCCTGCCGGCAAGAAGGCACACTTTGCGCCGAGCTCAACCCCCAAGTTCGCAACTGTTGCACACGCATCAAGGCTCAATTCATCGAACCAACCACCCATCCATTCAATGGATCGATAGAGAAAAGGCGACTGCCCATAGCGACCCAAAATATAGAACGCTACATCACGGGAGTGCGTATTTGAGCTGGGCGTTCCAATCACGTCTAACCAGACCGTACCGGGTACCCGAAGCCACACCTCACCGGTCACCATGGCTGCGACACAGTCAGACGCCCCCATACCCAACGCCAAGCACTGATTGACCCCACCTGTGCAAGTGTGAGAGTCGGACCCAACCGTCAAAGAACCTGGCTCGTACCAACCCTCTTCAAGGGCGACCACATGGCTTATGCCCTCTCCTGCTGCGTAAACCTTGACACCCAACCTTCTCGCAAATGCTTGTGCTTCACGCAGTCGTGCAGCAATTTCCTTGTCGGGTGCAATCACGGAGTGGTCAAAAAATATCGCAACACGCTCAGGATCAAAAACGCCGTGAAAGCCATACCGTTCAAACAACCTGCAGATTGTTGGGGAGTTGCCATCTTGAAGGTACACACGATCCACCTTCGCAGTAACCAGATCACCCTCGGTCACATGACCGCAATCCGAGTGACTGGCGATGATTTGCTCAACCATTGGAGCGGTCATGATGCAACTCCAACGAGCTTTTCAGCACCTCATATACCCCCTGCAACTGATCGGGGGTCACAGCTCCACGCTGTTCAATTGCTTTGGCCCGCACATTAGTCAGCGTCTCTGCGAGCAACCCTTCATCTACATCAACACCCCGTTCCTCAAGCACAAACTTTAGCAAGGCTCGTCCCGAGTGCTTGCCAATCACATAGCGTCGGATCTGTCCTACTTCGTCAGGGGATATTGGCTCAAACGTTGTGGGATCCTTGAGCATTCCATTCGCATGGATGCCGGACTCATGAGCGAAGACGTTGTCACCTACGATAGGCTGCCACGCTGGTATTCTCTGCCCACAAGCCGATGCCACACATTCAGCGAGACCTTTGAAGCACTGGGCATTCAATCCCGTATCACGGCCGTAAAGGTGTTTGAGGGCCATACTGACTTGCATAAGGTCTGGCATGCCTGCCCGCTCGCCCATGGCATTAACGCAGACATGAAAATAACGGGCCCCAGCCCTGAGGCCAGCGAGTGTATTGGCAACGCCCAAGCCAAAGTCGTTATGGCAGTGACATTGCAAATCAACCTTCGTCACGTTACCAATGGCCTCCACTCGACGGCCATATTCTTCAGGCCCCAGCATTCCGATGGTGTCGGATAGGCGCAGACGATCAGCCCCCGCATCGGTGGCGGCTACAGCATACTGCTGAAGGAATGACAGCTCGGTCCTGCCAACATCCTCAGCGCTGATGGAAACAAATACGCCCCTATCTTTTGCGTATTTGATAAGCCCGGTGACGTTTTCGAGCAACCAGGCGCGATCTTTCCCAATGCTGGCGCTCAGATGATTATCGGATGTCGGCAGACCTATGTGCACCGCATTGAAACCCATGTCAATCGTGTGTTTGATATCGCTTTTAACACCACGATTCCACCCCACCAACATCACTTCATCGCGTCGTTCCAGCATCCCACGAAGCGCATCCAGTTCTTCACCGCCCATGGCAGGAATCCCGGGCTCCACCCACTTGACACCCGCTTCAATCAGGCGATCCAGAATTAGTAGTTTTTGAGCTTTAGAAAATGCCACACCCGGCGCTTGTTCACCGTCGCGCAACGTGGTGTCTTCAAGAACAATGTCATGCCTGATCATGATGATGCCTCCACGCATACCTCATTGAATGTTCATCATTGCGCTAACATCGTCTTATGCAGAAACGATTCAATTGCACATACAAAGTGCGGCATCTTCAACACAGGAAAGCCATCATCGGCGCGTCAATCGATAGGCCGGTACGATCAAATATTCCTGAACAGCTCCCCATATCAATGATAAGAAGCTGAATGCCATGAAACATCGAAAGCTCCCGTCCTTGATTGGACTCAGAGCATTTGAAGCTGCTGCCAGACTGGGAAGAATGTCACTGGCTGCCGACGAGCTCTGCGTGACACCCGGCGCTATCAGCCGCAGTATCCGCCACCTTGAAATGGAGATTGGAACAACCTTGTTCTGCGGGCCAAAGCACGCGCTCAGGCTGACCCCTAGAGGGGCTTCGTTGGCTTACGACCTGTCCCTTTCATTTAGACACTTGGAGACAGCTGTCGAACCTTACTTCAACGAGGACTCTGGTCCTGTCTATGTTTCCTGCCTTAGCACCTTCGCCATGCGCTGGCTCATACCAAGACTTGCAGGCGTCCAACCTTCAGCACCACAGGTCAGCATTGAATTGAGCACTTCTGATCGAGCGATCAACTTTCAGAGAGAAACATATGATCTGGCCATTCGAATAACAGACAACCCGATCCCCGAGGACGCGTTGATTTCTGAACTATTCCCAGAATACGTTGGCCTTGTTGGATCACCAGAACTCCTCAACAAACACCACAGTTTAGATATGACGCCATCTGAGAGTATCCCTCTTCTCGACGTTTTGAGCCGACCTCATCTCATTGATTTTTGGGCACAACAGCACAACACACAAAGCCCGGCGATAGCTTGCCGCTTTGAGCACTTCCGATACGCGATTGAAGCGGCGAAGGCAGGACTGGGCGTCTGCATAGCCCCTTGGCCATTAGTGATGGATGATCTTCGCAGTGAACAACTGCTAGCCCCTTTGGGCTTCATAGCCAGCGGCTATTCATATATTGCTGCACGTAGAAATATACGCTCTCGGAAAGTCGAAAAGCTGTGTGAATGCATTCTAAGTGAAGCCCAGAAAACACCTCAGCCTTCCCACCGCAGGGCATAGGTACTCTATCTGCCTCACAAGACAACCAGTATCACTACGCCTGCCGACAGCACCACACAGCCCGCCAAGCGTCCGACACTCAGAGGCTCGCGCAGGATGATGATCGCCAGCAGCGCGGCAATCATCATCGACATCTCACGAACAGGGGCTACAACACTCAGCGCGGCCCCCATATCCAGTGCCGTCAGCACCAAAATGTAGGAGAGAGGCGACAATGCGCCCACCAGCATGGCAAGCACCCAAAAGCCACGCATAGAGCAAACAGCTTGTTGAGGGTTGGACGCTATCCATGGCAACAGCATTCCCAGCCGCACAACATTCGCGGACCAATCCAGTACAACTGGTGCGATAGCCAATCCCTTGACACCAAATGCGTCAACAATGCTATAGGCTGCGATGAATAGTCCCGTCGCGACGCCCCAACGAATACCCGTAAATAGCGGACGCTGCGCGTGAGCATCAATACGGCCCCTGTATGAGATCAGTGCGATTCCTAGCACAACTGCTGCCAAGCCCATCCACGTACTGATACCCGCCCCTTCTCCCATAAGCCAAACACCGCCTATCGTCGCAACTGCGGGCCCGGTTCCGCGTGCGACAGGATAGACAATCGACAGATCTGAGACTTGATAGCCCCTTTGCAGGCAAAGACTGTACCCCAAGTGCAGTAAACCACTCAGGACAATGCAGGCAGCCACAGCCCAGTCCCAGCGTAATGCGCCTTGCCAAATGATCCAACAGACCCATGGCCCGTAGAAAAGGCAGGCAAATGCTGTGTAAGCGCAGACGAAAGACGCCCCTACCTGTGCCGCCCGTTTGGCCAGCAAATTCCATGACGCATGAATGACCGCGGCCAGTACAACTAGAACTAATGAATACGACGACATAAAGCCCCCTGGAAACGAAAGCATGAAGAAGACTCGACGTCTCCTCCCCTGGGCTTTTGTCCCTTGGGTGCAGCCATAGCTGAAGCCATGGTTTTCGCTACGCTCGGTCCAGACGGCCATCATTTGATGCCCGGAACCCTAGTAGCCACTCAGTCGATCCTTAAAAGATAGCAAAGCTTTTGCGCCCCATCATCTCTAAACCCCCGTTTACATTAAAGGTGGCATCTCACCCGGTGATCACTTTGTGATCTGACAGCCCTCCCGGTAGAAGCCGGGAGGTTGATCGGGCCACCTGGCACATCCACATCCACGTCCTCTCAGCAGTAAGCGGTAAGCCTGGCTTCTGCCTCAATCGCGATACGGAACAGGTCGTCCGATGGGTATAGGCAAAGCAACTGCAGAATTTAGCTCAACACCCTCCCCCAGCGTGGGCACCCCCTCCAGGCGAATGGTCAAGCGCGTGCTGGCTGCCTTTAAATTGCCACGCCCTAGTAGATCCAGTCGATTGGCCCAGTCCTGCATCATGTGCCGCCGCAACTCCACGCACTCGGCATGGTTGTAAGTGGCGCTGGTTTTGTCCGGATCCGCGTGGGACAACTGGGCATCAATCCACGGCTTTGGATAGCCGATCTCGTGCAGTGCGGTGGACAAGGTGGCCCGGATTCCGTGGCCCGTCAGTTGATCTGCATAGCCCATACGGTGCAGCGCGTTGTTGAGCGTGTTTTCGCTGATCCGACGGCGCAGCTCACCACAACTCTCCTGTCCGCACTCCCGTCAACAGCAGCAAGCGAATACCCAGTTGGGTTTGCGACATCCCACCGTAACTGCGTAACGCATGCAGCAAGGCTGGAAGCTCGGCCATACGCAGAAAGGGTTGATGCGCCACTGGCGGCTTGGGCATGGCCACCACATCCAGATCCGACGCAGGATTCTGATCCAGCCCCGGAATCTTCACCATGGTAAAATGGTTGTACCAGCGGATAAAATCGCGCACCCAACTGCGGGCTGCGTCCAGATTTGCAAAGCCATCCGCAGGCCATTGCGGACAATATTTCAAGGTTCTAAACAGAGGCCAGATAACGGTCTTGATCGGCCAACATTGGCACGATCTAACTGGGCGGCAGGCTGACGAATGCCGGACTGTTGCAAACCTCTAAAATAGCGCAACGCTCCTGCTCAGTCAGGGCATTGCGGGGGCGCGAGCGCAGCGTAGTTGTACGCACATCGGCTTGCATTACCGACGTCGAGGCCCAGCGTTGCAGGCTGCGTAGCGACAGCCCGATCTCTGCACTGGCAATTGCTTTACGCGCACCCGAAGCCACAGCATGGTTAAAACGCTCAACGAGTTGTAGCCGTTCTGGCAGCGAGGTCAGGCGTCCTCGCTGTCGTTTCCCCAGAAGGCATTCATCTTTTTTCGCAACACCAGGATCGCGGCAGTTTCTGCCAGTGCTTTATCCTTGCGACGCAGATCGCGTTCCAGTTCGGCAATGCGTTTTTTATCAGCCCGCGCCTGCTCTCGCTCCGCTTGGCGTTGCGCCTGAGCTGACAACTGGCCCGTGATGCAGGCTTGACGCCAAGCGGCTATTTGCTCTGGGTACAGACCCTTGCTGCGACAGTATTCACTGAGCTCGATTTCGCTCAGTGTGTATCCGTTCGGGCATCCCATCTTGCGTAACTAAGTCGGTTGCCAACGATGTGGCAATAGCTCTCCGATATCACTTGCCCGCTGCGTCGGCAACCGAGCGAAAACGTCCTTTAGATAGGCATACGGA
>Ga0308167_1000081_pt1 | contig 228232 bp, 195 predicted proteins | sample PhyCR1_2_FD_202138 | JGI IMG/M metagenome (GOLD analysis project Ga0308167, IMG submission 202138) | Phyllosphere microbial communities from UC Gill Tract Community Farm, Albany, California, United States - DLSLRC.R1 | ecosystem: Host-associated > Plants > Phyllosphere > Unclassified | place...
AAACACCGCTTCATTAAATCAACTTGTTGATTCCTCTTTGCTCCTTTATATACGAACTCCAAAAAATAAATCTTTGCGTTAAAAAAGGAATCGCGTCATTAAAAAACTGAGTTCGATTAAAATCAACTATCTAAAATATTAGTTTAGTATTTATCATTAGATGGAATTTGGGAATTCAGCAAAATTTATTAATATTTGTAAATTCGTGGCTATAAGAAACCGCATCATCTGTGAAAATATTGAATCTGTGGGAGATAAAAAATCAATATCAATATAAAATTCGTGCATTCGTGGCTCTAAGAAAATACCTTAATAAAAACTCCGATGAAATTTTTTCATCGGAGTTTTTACGCATATCGTAATTTACGAGGTTTGCATTTTATATTTTTTATCGTAGAGTTCAAAATGAAATCTAATATTCGCTAAGTTTTTCCAAGTAGCATATTTAAAGAGTATAAAACCAATCAGCATACCGATGGTATTAAGAAGAACATCATCTACATCGGCAACTCCGCGGCCTGTGTAAGATTGGGTCAACTCTATCATCGTTATCGTGATAATGAAGAAAAATGTAATTGGGACAAGTCTATTAAATTTTCGTATACATAACCCTAACCATCCGAAAGGACTGAATACAAATACATTTCCGACGATATTAATGATAAAATCGGTTTCCTGAACTTTACTATCCGTAAAAAAAATATGGATCGTATTGAATGGGACTAATTGAAAATAGGAACATTCTGAAGCTTCTCTTCCGGAGCCAAAGAACATCATATACAATAGAAAAACAGAATATACAGAAATTAGAACTGCAAAGTATTTTTTCATAGGTTTCCTTTTGGGATTAGTAATAAAAAAGGTTTGTAGTGCTTATTAGTTTTAAGGTTTTATTAATAACAAAAACCTTACCTTAATAGTATGTCCTTTAGAAAGTTTATGCTTCTTTAATAGTTTTTAACAAAATAAAAGCCTTACTATAAAAAAGTAAGGCTCAATATATGTTTTCATTAAATTTTTTTCAGACCTGAATCACTCCTAAGTTAAATTTTTCAGTTATTGGAGAATTATTAGCCGCTTCAATTCCCATAGAAATCCATTTTCTGGTATCGATAGGATTAATGATAGCATCGGTCCAGAGCCTTGCAGCGGCATAGGTAGCTTCTGTTTGTTTTTGATATTTTTTTGTAATGGTATCCAAAATTTCTTTACGCTCATCTTCTGAAATCTCTTTTCCCTGTTTTTTTAATGTAGATTCCTGAATTTGAGCCAAAACTTTTGCAGCCTGAGCGCCTCCCATCACTGCCAGATCTGCCCACGGCCAGGCAACAATCAGCCTCGGATCATAGGCCTTACCGCACATGGCATAGTTGCCGGCTCCATAAGAGTTTCCTGTGATAATGGTGAATTTTGGAACGACAGAGTTAGAAACAGCATTCACCATTTTTGCTCCGTCCTTAATGATTCCTCCATGTTCAGATTTTGAACCTACCATAAAACCAGTTACATCCTGTAAGAAAATCAAAGGTATTTTTCTTTGATTGCAGTTCGCAATAAATCGAGTTGCTTTATCGGCAGAATCCGAGTAGATTACACCTCCAAACTGCATTTCACCTTTTCCGCTTTTTACCAATTTTCTTTGATTGGCTACAATCCCGACAGACCAGCCATCAATTCTTGCTGTCGCACAGATGATGCTTTTGCCGTAATCAGCCTTATATTCTTCAAACTCAGAATTATCAACCAAACATTTAAGGATTTCAGAAGTATCATACTGTTCCGCTCGTGAGGAAGGCATAATTCCGAAGATATTTTCAGGTTTTTCTTTCGGAGGAGCACTTTCAATTCTGTCGAAGCCAGCTTTATCTGTGCTTCCGATAGATTTCATAATATTTTTAATTCTATCTAAAGCATCCTTATCATCCTTTGCTTTATAATCGGTAACTCCTGAAATGGAGCAGTGCGTTGTCGCGCCGCCCAATGTTTCGTTATCAATGGTTTCTCCGATAGCGGCCTTCACCAGATAGCTTCCTGCAAGGAAAATAGAGCCTGTTCCTTCAACAATCATTGCCTCATCGCTCATAATAGGGAGGTAAGCTCCACCAGCAACGCAACTGCCCATTACAGCAGAGATTTGGATAATTCCCGCAGCGCTCATTTTAGCATTATTTCTGAAAATTCTTCCGAACATTTCCTTATCGGGAAAAATTTCATCCTGCATCGGTAAATATACCCCTGCCGAATCAACTAAATAGATAATCGGAAGTTTATTTTCCATCGCTATTTCCTGGGCTCTCAGGTTTTTCTTTCCCGTAATCGGAAACCAAGCTCCCGCTTTCACAGAAGCATCATTTGCTACAATCAGGCATTGTCTTCCGGAAACATATCCCATCATTACCACGACACCTCCGCTGGGGCAGCCACCATGCTCTTCGTACATCCCGTATCCAGCAAAGGCACCAATTTCTATGGAATCAGAATTTTTATCAAGAAGATACTCCACTCTTTCTCTGGCTGTCATTTTACCTTCATCACGAAGTTTCTGAAGCGTTTTTTCTCCGCCGCCTTTTTTGATCTCTGCCAGTAAACGATTGATCTCGGATAGCTTTAATCTGTTTTGATCTTCCCTTTTGTTAAATTCAATGTCCATAAACTTTCATTTTTATGCCTAAAGATACTATTTTTCATAACATTTTAGATTTAATTAAAACGATTGTTTAATTTATTGGTTATCAGAAATTTGTGAAATATTTAACAAAAAATTGTTTTCAAATGCGTGATATTTTTTCTAACTTTACCATAGAGTGTTAGGGGTACTATTGCCTCATAAATACTCTAGTTCCTAGTTTATTTTTTTAATAGTTTATTATTTGAAGGCCCTGAAAGTTTCATAAATTTTCAGGGTTTTTTCTTTTTTATCTCTTGATTTGATGTAATGGAAGGATTCTTATTAAATCAATTCCAAAACTATTGGATTAGACGAAGAATTTAGATTGTCTGAAAAATTAAAAATTGGCGTTTTATTTTATTTCTCGCGGATTACAAACTTTTAAGATTCCTAACGGATAACAAAAAGGGTGATCATGTACAAAATTTGGGAACTCAGCAAGATACATTATCATTTTTAAATTCGTGGCTTTAAGAAATCGCTACATCTCTAAAAATTCGTGGAATATAATATAACTCGTAAGATTTTTCCTCAACGTTTTTAACTGACGCTGCATATTGTTTTTGGTTATATTTTCATTGTTTTTGAAGACTTATTAGAAAATAAAACGCGATTCGAGGCTGAAAAGCTTATGAAACCGCAGATAATTTCGAAACTAAGGTCAAACTATTTAAATTTACTTAAAAAAAGCTCTTCGGTAAGTTTAAATTTATGCTGTAATTTTTGAATTTTTTATAAGATTTGTGAAACCTATTTGTAAATTTGCTTGTTGAAATTAAAAGAGGTTAACATATGCATAAATTAGCACTTTTCAGGCTGCATTTGATTGTTTTTTTGTGGGGGTTTACGGCAATTTTGGGAAAGCTGATTCATGCGAATGCTCAGATTCTTGTTTTCTATCGAATGCTTTTTGCGGCTGTTTTTCTTTTTGCCTTTATCCGGATTTATAAAAAAGAAAGTATAAAAGTATCAAAGAAGATTTTCTTTCAATTGGCTGCCATTGGTTTTGCGATGGCGCTCCATTGGTATTGTTTTTTTTATTCTATCAAGGTTTCTAATGTTTCGATTGCTCTGAGCTGTTTATCTTTATCCACCTTATTTGCATCAATTCTAGAACCGATTATTTTCAAACGTAAGATAGATATTACCGAATTTTTAATGGGTCTGGTGATTGTTGTCTGTATTTTATTAATATTTAAAACAGAGTTTCAATATAAAGAAGGCATTATCTACGGAGTTTTATGTGCTGTTTTTGGAACCATATTTTCGGTATTTAATGGCAAAATGTTTGGGAAAACAAGCTCCGGAAACATTATTTTTTACGAAATTTTCTGTGGATGGTTCATTTTGATGATTTTTTATCTGTTTTCTGGACAAATTTTTCAAATGAATGAAATAAGTTATAAAGATATTGCGTTAATATGCTTATTGGCAAGTGTTTTTACTGCTTTTCCGATGTTGGAATCTGTCAATTTAATGAAATACATTTCGCCCTTTACTCTAATTTTAACAGTTAATTTAGAACCAGTTTACGGAATTATACTAGCTTTTTTTATCTTTGGGGAATCAGAACATATGAGCTCTATTTTTTATGTGGCTTCAGGTGTTATGATACTGGCAATCATTGTCAACGGATTAATAAAAGCTAAGAAAACAAAAAAATTAAATTAAGCATCAATATCTATGATGAAAAAATATCTATTGCTGGCATTCTCCCTGGTTATTGGGGTATCTCAGGCTCAAATTATCAGAAAATACTCCAATGAATTTTTAAATATTGGAGCCGGAGCAAGAGGGCTTGCCATGGGCGGTGCCGTTATTTCTAACCAGGATGATGTTTATTCCCCGATGTGGAACCCCGCAGGTTTGATGTCTATTCAGAGAGACTGGCAGGGAGCCGCCATGCACGCTGAATATTTTGAATCGATTGCCAAGTATGATTATCTGGCTTATGCTAAAGTTTTGGAGACCGGTGTTTTTGGAGTATCTGTGGTAAGGCTTGGAGTGGATAATATTTTGAACACCACACAATTGATTGATCCGGATGGAAATATCGATTACGATAAGATTACAAAATTTTCTCAGTCTGATTATGCAGCGGTTCTTTCGTATGCTTTTAACCCAGGCGGTAACCAAAGACTGAATGTGGGGGTAAACGCAAAGCTGGTTTATAGAAATGTCGGTAAGTTTGCTAACGGATACGGATTTGGATTCGATATCGGCGCTATTTATAAAATGGATAACGGCTGGAAACTGGGAGGTATGCTTAGAGATGCTACAACAACAGTCAATTTCTGGAGTGTAAATCAAAAAGAATTATCTACAATTGTGAACGGGGAAGAATTTAACCCGGCACCCAAAGATAAAATGGAACTTACCATGCCAAAATTAAATGTAGGGGCGAGTAAGATCTTTGAGATCAACAGCAGTATCTATGTATTGCCGGAAGCCGGCTTAAATGTGGATTTTGCTAAAACTGCTGCGCTGGTATCTACAGACTTTGCCAGTATAACACCGTATGCAGGAGCAGAATTGGGATATCAGAAAATGATTTTTGTGAGATTAGGGGTCAACCGTTTTCAGAATATTACAGATATTGAAGATCTGAGAAGAAAAGTCTCTTTCCAGCCCAGTGCGGGAGTTGGTATCCGATACCGAGGGCTAACGCTGGATTATGCGATTACCAATTCGGGAATTGGAGGTTCTAATTTCTACTCCAACTTCTTCTCCCTGAAATTGGATATGGGAGAGTTTAGAAATGATTAATTTAAATTATTGAAAATTAAATATTATGAAAAAGATTTCGGTTGTATTATTTTCGCTAGGTCTGACATTGGCTTTTGGACAAAAAGTGACCGATTATAAATATATCGCTGTACCCGATAAGTTTAAAGATTTTGAAAAAGAATCTTACGGATTAGAGAGTTTTTTATCAAAAAATTTAACCTCAAAAAAATATATTGTTATTTCTTCTGATAAAAGCAAATGGCCTTCTGAAATAGGAAATCCTTGTAATGTTTTACATGCTGAAGTTCTGAACGCAAGCAGCTTTTTAAAGAATAAAGTGAAGGTTCAGTTTAACGACTGTCATGATAAAACTGTTTCCGAAGCAAAAGGAGGTTCTAGTATTAAAGAATTTCAGGAAGGTTATTCCGATGCGTTAAGAGATGCACTTATCGGTGTTGCTTCTTCAAACCCTACGGTAAACCTGGCAGCGGTAGAGAGTACACCATCCGTTACACAGCCCGTAAGAGAAACACCTGCGCAAAACCAAGCTAAAGAGACTGCTGCGACTACTTTTACAACAAGTTCTGCTACGAAATTTACCAATGGTAAAATCAATCTTCAGAAAATTCAGTTGGCAGATGATCAGTTTATTTTGGCAGATGCCAACAGCTCTGTACCTTACGCCACCTTCAAAGCGACAGCTAAAAAAGAGGTGTTCAGAGTGAAATTGGCTAATGGAGAATCTACGCTTGGATATATTGAAAATGGCAGTATAATTATCGAAATGCCTCAGGCAAACGGAGATTTTACAAGAGACGTTTTCACAGGAAAATAAAATAAGTTGTATTGATATAAAAATGGCTCTCCAATTATGGAGAGCCATTCTTATGAATTGGTTAAATTTTTTAGAGCTTGATTTCTTTTTGATTATGAAAAACTGATGTTTCTGACGCAAAGATTGTATTTATTTCAGATGATTTTAGAAGATAAAGACAAATGAATTTGCGAAGCTTGAAAATACGCTCTTTCAAAATCAACTCGTTGATTCTTCTTCGCTCACTTAAGTATTTTTTACGTTTAAATTAAAACTTTGCGTTAAAATGATACCACCAGAATTAAAACAGGGTCTTAGCTGTTAAAAAAATCCCAGATCACTTTAGCCTTACTTTTTCCCAGAATTTCTTCCAAAGTTTCAAGATTGGATTCTTTGATTCTTTTTACCGATTTTAATTTCGATAACAGCAATTCGATCGTCTTTTCACCGACTCCGGGAATTTCTTCCAATTCAGATTTTATGGTAGAATTTTTTCTTCGTGTTCGGTGATGCTTCACACCAAAACGGTGGGCTTCATCCCTTACGCGCTGTAAAATTTTTAAGGTTTCGGATTTCTTATCAAGATATAATGGAATCGGATCTTCAGGAAAGAAAATTTCTTCGAGACGTTTGGCAATTCCGACGATGGTTATTTTTCCGTATAATCCTAGTAACCGTAAACTTTTTACCGCAGACGATAATTGTCCTTTTCCACCATCAATCAGGATTAACTGAGGTAAATCATCACCTTCGTCCAACATTCTTTTATAACGGCGGTAGATCACTTCCTCCATTGTGGCAAAGTCATTGGGGCCTTCTACGGTTTTTGGATGAAAAATTCTGTAATCTGCTTTGCTTGGTTTTCCATCTTTAAAAACAACACATGCTGAAACAGGATTCGTTCCCTGAATATTAGAGTTATCAAAACCTTCAATATGTCTTGGTTCTACTGGCATTCTGAGCAATTTCTGCATTTCTGCCATAATTCTGTTAGCATGCCTTTCAGGATCGATAATCTGAACTTGTTTTAATTTTTCTAAACGGTATTCTTTCGCATTTTTTTCTGAAAGCTCTACGATACGTTTTTTATCGCCAACTTTCGGAACAATCAGTTTAACATTCGGGATTTCAACAGACAAATGGAAAGGAAGCAGCACTTCTTTAGAATGAGAATCAAATTTTTGACGAATCTCAATTAAAGCTTCTTCCATAATATCTTCATCAGTTTCTTCCAGAATCTTTTTAATCTCTGTGGTAAAACTCTGAATAATATTTCCGTTTCTTATTTTAAAGAAATTCACATAGGCAGCCGTTTCATCGCTCGTCATTCCAAATACATCAACATCATCAATACTTGGGTTAACTACGGTATTTTTGATCTGATAATCTTCCAGAATATCCAATCTTTCTTTAATAAACTGAGCCTGCTCAAACTGAAGATCCGAAGCGTACTTCATCATTTGATTCACCAGATATTCTCTTGCTTTCCGGAAATCTCCTTTTATAATCCCGCGGATGGCCTCTATTTTTTCGTCATAATCTGCTTTACTTTCTAACCCTTCGCAAGGGCCTTCACAGTTTTTGATATGATATTCGAGACAAACTTTATATTTGCCGTCTTCAATTTTTGCAGGAGCTAAATTAAGATTGCAGGTCCGAAGTTTATAAATATGCTTAATGGTATCGAGCAGGATCTTTGCAGGACGCACCTTGGCATAAGGCCCGAAATATTCCGAACCGTCTTTAATTTTATTTCTCGTTAAAAATATTCGGGGAAATTCTTCATTTTTAATGCAGATCCAGGGATAGGTTTTGTCATCCTTCAGCATAACATTATAAAAAGGCTGATGTTCTTTTATCAGATTATTTTCCAGTAAAAGAGCATCATACTCGCTGTTTACAATCGTGGTTTCCAAACGTTGGATTTTCCCCACCATTATTTTTATTCTATATCCCGGAAGATTTTTGTTGAAGTAAGAGAGAACCCTTTTCTTTAAATTTTTCGCTTTTCCAACATACAGAAGGTTTTCGTTTTTATCATAATAACGATAGACGCCTGGTTCGGAAGGTAAAGTTTTCAGCTGTAATTCTAGTGAAGGATTCATATAACAAAATTAAGGAATTTAAAGCCACAAAAAAAGCTGCAGAATTTCCGCAGCTTTATAATATTTGTTAAAATTACACTTTATCCATGATTCATATCGGTATATTGATAAACAAGGAAACTAAAATAATCCCACTCCACAGAGTTTTTAGGATATTTTTTCATGAATTCTGCATTGTCTCCGAAAAGGAAATCATAATTATCTTCGAAATCATCTTTGTGAAGCCACATTACTTTGTTACCCTTTTTTACATAATAAGATTTAATAACGCCACCTCCCAAACTTGGAGAGCCCATTACAGAAAATCCTGTAGTTTCTTTAGCTCTGGGATCGTGATAAACAGAGATAATATCATCAAATTCTGGGTTGATTACCTGCATCAGAAATTCTTTATCATCTTTCTTGTTTTTCAAAGAAACCGTTTGATTTACAAAGTGAATACGACCATTTGTAGTGGTATTCTTCAATTTTTTTGTCTGATAATTTCTGATGTTACCCATGTATTTTGCAACTTTCATGAATTTTTCAGCTTCATTTGGAAATAAATACATTTCGCTGATGTTATCTGCCTCCAAAACAGATGGCTTTTTCGTAACACTGTCCTTGATGGCTACTTCGAAAATCTGACCTTTTTTAGTGTCGATTTTACTGCAAAAACCTTTTACGGTTGTTCCGTCTTTTAAAATAACGGTAGATGTCTTTTTAGGAGATGGAGTGTTGAATCCTTCATTAAAAAGATACATTTCCATTTTTTTGATGTCTTCTTTAGAATATTTTACCTTCTGAGCAAAAGTGATCATGCTTACAAGACATGATGCAAGTAGTAAAGCTTTGAGTTTCATAAGTTATTTAAATTGTTTTAAGAGCGTAAAAATAATAAATTAAAAGCTTGAAAAATAAAATATTTTTAGTCTGAAAATTAGTTTTTTCAATTATGGTTAAATGTGTATTTTTAAGACAAAATTTAGAGAATGATATACGGGGTAGATGTTTTTACTTTCCACGATGTTTTGGAAATATGTAAAACGCCAAATAAAGCTAAACTTAATAAAACGGCAAAAGAGCAGATTTTAAAATCTCAGAAAAATGTACAGAAAATTGTAGCATCAGATCGATGTGTTTATGGGATTAATACAGGTTTTGGTCCGCTTTGCGATACTAAAATTTCTGCTGATGAAACGGCGCAGTTACAATATAACTTAATTATTTCTCATGCTGTTGGTGTAGGAAAGCCGATTGATAAAGAATTTTCGAAGATTATGATGATTGCTAAAGTTCATGCATTGTCGAAAGGTTTTTCGGGAGTTTCTTTAGAAGTAATCGAGAGGCTGATTGTGATGCTGGAGAAAGATATTATCCCTGTTGTTCCGGAACAAGGTTCTGTGGGAGCTTCGGGAGATTTGGCACCTTTGGCTCATCTCGTTTTACCATTGTTGGGCTTGGGAAAAGTTTGGGTCGGAGATGAAATTTTCAGTACTGCTGAGATTTTAGAAAAAAACAACCTGGACCCATTAGTATTGGGTCCGAAAGAAGGGTTGGGATTAATCAACGGAACTCAGTTTATTCTTTCTCATGCCATTAAAGGGTTAGAAAAATTCGAATATTTACTGGATTTGGCAGATATGACGGCAGCGATGAGTCTTGAAGCCTATCGAGGCTCTGAAAGCCCTTTTAAAAAGGAGCTTCACGACATCCGACCTTTCGAAGGAAGCAAAAAAGTAGCGTCAAGAATGCTGAAATTCTTAAAAGGTTCTGAAAACATGAAATCACATGAAGACTGTGAACGAGTTCAGGATCCTTATTCCATGAGATGTGTTCCTCAGGTTCACGGTGCGAGCCGAAATGCTTTTGAACATTTAAAAATAATGGCGGAAACGGAACTGAATTCTGTAACAGATAACCCGATCGTTTTAAGTGCTGAAGAATCGATTTCCGGAGGTAATTTTCATGGTCAGTTAATGGCGATGCCTTTAGATTATGCAACGCTGGCCGCCGCTGAACTGGGTAATATTTCAGACCGAAGAAGTTATTTATTATTAGAAGGTAAGTACGGCTTACCAAGATTGTTAACGGAAAGCTCGGGATTAAATTCAGGTTTTATGATTCCACAGTATACTTCTGCCGCTTTGGTTACAGAAAATAAAACGCTGTGTTTCCCGGCTTCGGCAGATTCTATTCCGACAAGTTTGGGACAGGAAGATCATGTATCGATGGGAAGTATTTCGGGTAGAAAATTCAATCAGGTTCTGGGAAATCTGGTGAATATTTTATCGGTTGAATTAATGTTTGCCGCCCAAGGTTTGGAGTTTAGAAGACCTGCAAAATGCTCAAAAATCATTGAAGAAAATTTTGCCATTCTTCGTTCAAAAGTAGCGAAGTTGGAAGATGACCGGTTAATTGGTGAAGATATGCTGGCAATTGCAGATTTGATTAATGAAAGAAAGTTTGTAGTTAATTAATACAATTCAATGATGAAAAAAATTATTTGTTTAGGAATGATTTTGCTTGGGATATTTTCATTTTCTCAAACAAAACAGGATAAAGTAAAAGAATTAATTTCTTTAAGTGGAGCATTTCCTCTTTCAAAAAAAGTAGAAAAAGAGCTTATTGACAGGTATAAAAAAAAGTATACAAATGTTCCAGAATCTGAATGGAAATCTATTGAAAAGAAGATAAATATTGATGAGCTTGTAAATAAAGCAATTGAAATTTATGGAAGTAAATTTTCAGATAAAGAAATTGATGGATTGCTTACTTTTTATAAATCAGACTTAGGTAAGAAAGTAATTCAGAATTCTCCTGAAATTTTATCTGAAATTCAAAATGAAATGAGCAATTGGGGCTCGGCTGTCACAGAAACTATAAATGCTGATTTAGTAAAGTCGGGGTATCTTAAGTCACCACCACCAAGTAAATCAGAAGGTCCACCACCACCTATGGTTCCTAAAAAATAATATAATACAAAGACTTTCAGAAATGGGAGTCTTTTTTGTTTTTATCATGTCTATTCATGAAAATATTGGTGCAATTCATGTTTAAATTAATAATTTTGTATTCTCAAAAATAATTCAATGACAATCATAAGAACAGACTCATCAAACAAAGATTTTCAGTATTTAGTTCAATTCTTAGATCAGGATTTAGCTGTTCGTGATGGCGATGAACACGCTTTTTATCATCAGTTTAATTCTATTGATCAGCTCAAAAACTGTGTTCTTTTCTATGTTGATGAAAAACCGGTTGCGTGTGGAGCTTTCAAAAAATTTGAAGATGATACCGTTGAGATCAAAAGAATGTATGTATTACCGGAATATCGAGGAAAAGGCTTTGCCTCAAAGATACTCGCAGAACTTGAAATCTGGGCGAAAGAGGAGGGCTTTCTGTGCGGTATTTTAGAAACCGGGCGCAAGCAGCCGGAAGCCATGGCTTTGTATCAAAAAAACGGATACTGCCAGATTCCTAATTATGGACAGTATGAAGGCATAGAAAATAGTGTTTGTTACAGAAAAATTCTGTCAGTCACCGAATTAAGATCATATTCTAAGCATAATAAAATTAATGAATAATTAAAATTCATCTCACTCTATTTCAATGTAAAGTGATATCTTGGTTTCACCAATCAAATATTATTTTATATGAAAAAAAGTGTATTTTATCTCATGATGCTGTTCTCGGTCTTTACAGCATGTAACACAGAAGATATTCAGAACAATCCTGCCAATATCGAGGTGGCACAAAAAGATCCTTTAAGCTCCAGGCAGATCAACGAAAAAATTAATGAAACCATCAAAACGAAAGGAAAGTTTTCCTGGAAAGAATCTTCCGATCATTTTGTATGGAGTGCTGTATTTCAGGGAAACAAAGTAGCGTCCATTGGATTCGGTTCGTCATTCGACAGAAGTCTGAGTCCTGATAATGCTGCCATTGAAAGCGAAATTTTAGATTTAATTAAAAAATTTGAAGGAAAAACCGATCGTGTTTTACTGTCTTCGGATAAATATTTAAATCAAATAGATGTCGCGATAGAAAAACAGGAAACGATTATCGCCCTTCGAAAAATGAAAAATATCCGGTATCTGGAGCCTGCAGATTACCGTTATTTTGAAAACGAAAATAAATTCAACGGTACCGCAGCAAAATCCAGCGGAAGTTCTTCCGGTTGCGGGTTTGAATCTACCGCTTTAAATGCAACAGATTATACAACCGTTACTCCGAATGCAAAAGCTCCCTGGTCCTTCACAAAGCATAATATCATCAATGCATGGAGCTATAGCACAGGCGCAGGAGTTACCATCGGACTTATTGACAGCGGGGTTTCTTCTGAGCAGACTTTATTGGGAAGCAGTTTCAATAACGGACTTTCATCCGGAAAAACAATCAGTAAAAACGGCGTGTACGTAGACTCTGTCTGGCCTTGGAGTTCGGGCTACGATGGTGCAGCCGATAAATGTGGTCACGGAACAAGCATGGCTTCGGCAATGGCAGCTCCGCGAAATAATCAGGGGCAGCCGGTCGGGGTAGCATATAATGCTAATCTGGTGACCTACAGAGCCGCTTCAAATGTGGTTTTGGACGGCTATCACGAACAAAACGGAGTGAAAATAGCGTTTACAGAATTAGGAAATAATAACAATGTTAAAATTATTTCTATGTCGATGGGACATATTTTCTCTGTCGGAAAAATTGAAGATGGAGTAAAATATGCGTATTCAAAAGGAAAACTGATTTTCTGTGCGGGCGGAACTTCTACAAGCTTTACGACGTTTGTCGGCGTTATTTTCCCGGCTTGGATGCCTGAAACACAGGCCATCACAGGAGTAAAAGAAAATACTTCTAATCAAAAATGCGATGTTTGCCATTCGGGAGCGGAGATCGCTTTTACCTATCAGATGGAAAGAGCGTCAGGAAGCAGTGTTCCGGTATTGAGCTATTACAACGGGCAAACAGATTATGTTGGCGGTTCCTCCGTGGCTACCGCTTCTACCGCAGGAATTGCAGCATTGGTCTGGTCTAAAAATCCTTCGTGGACGAGAGATCAGGTCTTGAATAAAATGAGGCAGTCGGCAACTTATTATCCAACGAAAAATGCAGATTACGGGTATGGAAACATTAATGTTTTACAGGCCGTTCAGTAAGTTTTAACCTAAATTTTTTAACCGCAAAAGTCCCAAAAGTTTTTTAACTCTGTATTTATTTTAAAGTTTATTATTCAACTGCTTAAAAGTACACATTAGGTAAATGAAATATTTATTTTGCTATTGTTAGCTTTTTGCATCACTTAAATAGATAGCTTTTAAAAAAACTTTTGGCTCTTTTGCGGTTAAATTTATATAATTAAATGATATTAATTTCCCAACTGATAATCCAGAGGCAGCATATTTTCAATTTTATTTTTAGAAAAATCCCCTTCGGTAATCAATAAGTCCGGATTGGTAATATTTCCGTCTTTGGAAACTTCAAAAGTTTCACCTTCTGGATGTAAAAAAGAGGATATTACAACGGGTTCTTTTGTTTTTAAGAACTGTTTTCCTTTCAGCTCATAAAAATACTTTTGATAATTTACCTGAAGCATATCTTTAAATCTAAAAAGAACTTCACTACCCGTTCTTTTTACATAATCAGCATCCGGAATTTTTGTCTTTGTTATCGCTAAAGCATAAGGCTTATTGGCATTTTTTCTTTGTGAAATATCCAGAATATCATCAGGAATAACAGAAATTTTTGATATTCTTGCCATTTCCCTGAAATTATTTAATGTTTTCAGTTCCTCTTCCGTTGGATATTTCGGGTTGGGAACTTTCACCACATGGTTTACAATAAACTGATCTTCAGAAATGGTATTCTGATACACACTTCTGAAAAAATGAAGCATACTTCCGTCGTAGGCATTCATTCGGTTAAGTTTTATTTTATCTGAATTTTTTGTTTCCCTGAAAAAACTTGTTCCGACATAATTCACCATTTTGCTATTGAAATCAGCAGCGAAATTAATCAGGTTATATTCAATTTCATAACCGAGTAATTTATTTTCAATAATAAGGGTTTTCGGAGCCTTTACCTTAAGCGTCTGATTCTTTTTGTCGAAAGCAAATTTTAAAGTTCGCTGATTTTTAATTCTTACATTTTCACGGTCGAATCCAATAAAATTATCCAGAAAATAACGGATAAAATTTTTGTACGCTTCTTCTGTATAAGGGATAATTCGAACTTCCTCAATATCATTGCTTTTCAGTAACACCACTTTTAAGGTTTTATTTAAAACCGCTGAAACAGGTGTAGAATAGGTCTCATAACCTTCCTTTTGGAAAACGATATTTCCGGAATTTCCGGAAGGTATATTAAGGCTGAAACTTCCGTCTTCTTTAGAGTTGGTGCCGATCTTCGTTCCGTCGATATAAATCGTTACGTTGGCAATTTTCTGTTCGGCATCATTGGTTACTCTTCCTTTAATAATTTGAGCAAGGGTGAGATAAAAAGGCAGTAAAACTAAAAAAAGTAAGAATGTTTTTTTCATGGTAAACAATATTACTAAATTTTTAGTGATAAAAAAATAAAAAGTAGAATCGTGCCTTTACCCGATTCTCACGCTCGTCATACTTAGCGAACCGCCGATTAATTCATCATTAAATAAAGCCAGATTTTCAGATTGATCTTTTAAACCTAAAGTATAAATCAGCGGTAAATAATGATCCGGCGTAGGAATCGCGTATTGCAAAGCAGTTCCCTGTTTCTGATAATCGATAATAGGCTGGAAATCTCCATCCAGAAGCCAGTTGTTGGTTTTCTCACGGGCTTCGGTTGCCCAATCCCAGCCAGCCCCGATGGTATTGATATTTCTCCAGTCGATCAGTCTCAAATTATGAACAATATTCCCGCTGCCGATAATTAAAATGCCCTTTTCGCGAAGTTTATTTAATCTTTTAGCTAAATCAAAATGATATTGCGGAGGTTTTGTATAATCGATACTCAACTGTATCACAGGAATATCAGTATTCGGATACATATGTCGGATCACCGACCAGGCGCCATGATCCAAACCCCAGTTATGATCTTCTCCAACTTCAACGGGAAATAATAACTCAGCAGTTTCTTTTGCCAGTTCGGGATCACCCGGAGCGGGATACTGAACATCAAACAAAGCTTTTGGAAAACCTCCGAAATCATGAATCGTTTTCGGCATATCCATCGCTGTAACATATGTTCCCTGCGTATACCAGTGGGCAGAAATACACAAAATAGCATTCGGTTTCGGAATTTCTGTAGCCGCCTTTCGAAATCCCTGTACAAACTGATTGTCTTCAATAGCATTCATAGGCGAGCCGTGCCCCAGAAAAAGAACAGGCATTCTTTGAGTATTGTTGAAATTTTCGCTTATGTTTTGTAGATCGTTGAGATTCATTGTATTGATGTATTTAAATGAAAAAGAGCAAAGGTAAATTACTTTCCTTTGCTCTTTTACCTTAATTTTTTATATGCTTAAGCCTGCTTTACAAACTGTAATTCTCCGGCCACTTTTACTTCTTCGCTTACCATAACGCCTCCCGCTTCAAGAGCAGCATTCCAGTTAAGTCCGAAATCTTTTCTGTTGATTTTTCCTTCAAAAGAGAATCCGGCCTTTGTATTTCCCCAAGGGTCAACATTAATACCTCCGAATTCTACATCCAAAACAATAGGCTTTGTAATTCCGTTGATGGTAAGGTTTCCTGTTACCTCATTATTCAAAGCAGAAGACTCAAAACTGATCGTTGGGTTAGCTTCTGTATTGAAAAACTCTGCCGATTTCAGGTGATTGTCTCTGTCTGTATTGTTGGTAGAGATAGAATCGGTCTGAATGGTAGCCGTTGTCGTAGCATTTTCAAAAGTATCGTCTGCCGCATCGATTTCTGCAGTGAAGTTGGTAAAGTTTCCTTTAATATTAGAAATCATCATGTGTTTTACTTTAAAAGTAATTTCACTGTGAGCTGGGTCTAAATTCCATTTTGTAGCCATTGTAATATTATTTTTTGTTGTTAATTATAATGCAAATTTATAGTAAGTGAGCAGTATCATTCATTGATTTAGGATAAGAAATAATTTTAAGCTGTTTTTTCTTTTTCATTAAACATCAAGAATAGTATTCAAAACTTCTATCATCCGACTTCCTTTCTTTTCCAGTAGCTTTTTCCCGCTATCCACTATATCTTTTTTGTTACGGCTTCCACTGCGCTCCAGCCGCAACAAAAAAGGATGCCGTTTCTATCGGGGCTAGGAGATTCATACTGTTGAAATGGTTGTGAAATAAAACCACCCCGTCAAAAATTTCTTTGAAATTTTCGCCACCCCTCCAAAGAGGGGAATTCAAACATTCTGCTCAATTGCTGAGTGAAACACTTTTGCGAACAAAAAATATACAGAATAATTTTAAAATAAAAATCTTAGCGAACATTGCGTTAAAAATAGCTTCTTCATATTACTATATTTCGTTCTAAATAATAATTGATCGCAAAATTCCATCAACAATCAACTAAAATTATTAACCAAAAAACTCACATTAAGGTAAGAATTATTTCTCATCAATACCGTAAACTCATTTTACGAATGTTTTAATTTAACACTTCTTAACGAACCGTTTTTATTTCTTAATTTTGACAGATTCAATTTTATACAATGAAATTATATAAGTTATCTTTATTGATGCTGGTTTTGGGTGGTTCTGCAATCGCTCAGACTCAGAAATTCACCATGGCGGAGGCTGTTAATGGCTTGAGAACGAACTTGGCCGTTAAAAATATTTCACAATTTTCATGGTCGAATGATGGGAAATCATACATTCAGGCTGTGAAAGGAGGATATGTAATCACTGATTTAAAAACAAACAAACAGGATACGTTGGTATCTTTAACTCAGTTGAACAGAAATTTGGCGGACAATACATTAAAAGCGGTTCCTCAAATCAAATTCATCAGCAATGCCAACGGATATTACAATGCCAACGACAAAATGGTTTGGGTTGAAAAATCCGGAAACGACTGGAAAGTGAAAAATTCTGTCGCCGTTGATAAAGAGGCTTCGAATATGAAGATCTTTGGAGATAACAAGACCTTTGCTTTTACAGTAAAAAATAATTTATTTGTTAATAAAAACGGAAAAACAATCGCTGTAACCAATGATTCCGACGAAAATATTCTAAACGGAGCCGCCAATGTTCACAGAAACGAATTCGGGATCGATACCGGAATTTTCCCAGCACCCAACTCAGAAAGCGTAGCATTCTACAGAATGGATCAGACGATGGTAGCAGATTATCCAATCATCGACTGGTCGGTAACGCCTGCGGTGAACCACAATATCAAATATCCGATGGCGGGGCAGACTTCTCATCAGGTAACGTTGGGAGTTTTCAATATCAAAACGCAACAAACCACTTTCCTGAATGTTGAAGGTGAAAAAGACCAATATTTAACGGCGGTAACGTGGAGTCCGGATTCAAAATATATTTTCATTGCGGTGCTGAACAGAGGTCAGAATCACATGAAAATGAATCAATATGATGCTGCGACAGGAAATTTAGTGAAAACGTTATTCGAAGAAACGAGCGACAAATATGTGGAGCCACAACATCCGTTGACATTCTTCCCGAATTCGAATACAGATTTCATCTGGCAGAGTCAGAGAACGGGTTACAATCATTTATTCCATTATAATTTAGAAAAAGGATTGATTGCTCAGATCACGAAAGGAGATTGGTTGGTGACTGATATTTTAGGTTTTAATGATAAGAAAAAGGAAATTTATTTCGCTTCAACGAAAGAAACGCCTTTAGAAAAACATTTATACAGAATCAACTGGACTAACTTTAAAATGCAGCGTCTTGACAATGCAGAAGGGGTACACATAGGAGTTTTAAGCAGTGACGGAAATTATCTGTATGATTCTTACAGCAATGCCAATATCCCAAGAAGTGTGAATGTTATTAATACGAATACATTAAAATCAAATAATATTTTAACTTCTGAAAATACCTTAAAAAATTATCAGCGTCCGGAAATCAAAAATATAGAATTAAAAGCCGACGACGGAACACCTTTGTATGGAAAGATTATTCTTCCAACAAATTTTGATCCGAATAAAAAATATCCGACCATCGTTTATTTATACAACGGACCACACTTGCAGTTAATTACCAATACGTTTCCCGCTTCAGGAAATCTTTGGTATGAATATATGGCTCAGAACGGCTACATTATTTTCACGATGGACGGAAGAGGTTCTTCTAACCGTGGTTTGAAATTCGAACAGGCGGTTTTCAGAAATTTGGGAACCAATGAAATGAACGACCAGATGAAAGGCGTTGATTATTTAAAATCTCTTCCTTATGTAGATGCTCAGAAACTGGGAATTCACGGTTGGAGTTTTGGTGGTTTTATGACAACGAGTTTTATGCTTCGTAAGCCGGATGTTTTCAAAGTAGGAGTTGCCGGAGGCCCCGTAATCGACTGGAGCATGTACGAAATTATGTACGGCGAAAGATATATGGATACGCCGCAGGAAAATCCACAAGGTTATGCAACGGCGAATCTTTTGGATAAAGTTCAGAATCTGAAAGGAAAATTACTAATGATTCACGGTGCGCAGGATGATGTTGTGGTTTGGCAGCATTCGGTAAAATTCATTAAATCTGCCGTTGATAATGGTGTTCAGCTAGATTACTTCGTTTATCCGGGACACCCTCACAACGTAATCGGAAAAGACAGAGTGCATTTAATGCAAAAAATCACCGATTATTTTGATCAGAATTTAAAGAAATAAAAAACAAATCCAGTCACATCGACTGGATTTTGTTTTTGGGAAAGGAAGCTGGAGGATCGAAGACGGAGGTTTGGTCAGTCTTTAAAAAATGAACTGTGTTAACTTCCAGCTTCCAGCCTCCATCTTCCCTTCTCAAAAATCCATTCTTACCAAAGATCAATGTTTCTGAGTTTTCATTACCCTAATTTTGCTTATCTAAAATCAACAATATGGAATTAGGAATCGGAATGTTTGGTGATCTTTCATTAGATCAGTCAACCGGAAAATATAGAGACGCAGGGGTAAAAATTCGTGAAATTCTGGATCAGGTAAAGTTCATGGATGAGGTCGGGATTGATGTATTTGCCATGGGCGAGCATCACCGTCCGGATTACGCCGTTTCATCGCCTGAAATTGTGCTGGCTGCGGCGGCAAGTATCACAAAAAATATAAAACTGGCAAGTGGGGTAACCGTTTTAAGTTCCTCCGAGCCTGTAAAAGTATATGAAGATTTTTCAACATTAGATTTAATTTCCGATGGTCGAGCTGAGATTTTCGTAGGACGTGGAAGTTTTATCGAGTCTTTTCCGTTATACGGATATTCTCTGAACGATTACGAACAGCTTTTCGATGAAAAATTAGAATTATTACTAAAAATAAATTCAGAAGAAAACGTAACATGGTCGGGGAAACTTCGTGCGCCAATGCAGAATCAAACCGTTTATCCGAGAGCAAAAAATAACGGAAAGCTATCGATTTGGAGAGCAGTTGGCGGAACTCCGCAATCAGTCTTAAGCGCGGCTCAGTTGGGAATGCCTTTGGTGGTAGCCATTATCGGAGGAATGCCGATTCAGTTTAAAAATTTAATTGAATTTTATAAACAGGAATATCTGAAAGCAGGTCATGATGAGTCTAAAATGCAAATTGCGGTTCATTCTCACACTTTTGTAAGTGACGATCAAAATGTGGTAGACGGATATTTTCATAATTACAAATCTCAGATGGACAGAATTGGTTCGTCCAGAGGTTGGGCGCCTTACACCAAAGCGCAGTATGATGGTGGAAAAAGCAAAGATGGCGCTTTATTCATCGGAAGTCCGGCGGAAGTCGCTGATAAAATTGCCTATATGAAAGAAATCTTCGGAATTACAAGATTTATCGGTCACATGGATGTGGGAGATCCTGCACATGATGTGATGATGAAATCTATTGAATTGTTCGGAAATGAAGTAAGGACAACGATCAAAAATCTATAAAAAAACCAACCTCCGTTGAATAGTCAGCGGAGGTTTTTAATGATTTTTAAATAATGATATGAAGCCGGAATGGCAACGTATTTTAAAGGGTTTGATAATAAGAAATCGCAACCTGAGAATGAAACGCAAACATAAAGGTTTCTAATCCGTTTTCTGGGCTTATATTTTTACTTAAAAGATAGTTTTGGTCAATAATATCGATCAATAATAATTCCGGAGTATAAAATGTAATTCCGATTTTATGTTTTGACGAATCTTCTGTATTTGAACTGATAAGGTCTAGTTTAAAATTCTCAATCGGAAAAAATGCATTTCCCAAAACATCGGGGAGACTTCTAATTTCCCCGTTTAGTTGTGAAATATAATTCGTGACCGAAGCGCTCAGCAAAAAAGGAATTCTTTCTGCATGAGGATTTTTTGCCAGCAATTCCCAATAATTTTTCACCGGATTTTCCTTTTCATCAAAAACCTGATGCTGAATTTTATATTCAAAAAAAGTATCTTCAAAAATGTATTTATCCCACGGTAAAGTAGAATTCTGATCGATAACAATTCGGAAGGCCAGTTTTATTTTTGCTTTCATTGTTGTGTATTTTTAATAAAATCAGGACAGTTTTCCACGTCTGCCCTGATTTTCAAAACAAATTGATTATGAAAAAAATATCTAACACTAACAGTGTATTTAAAATTATAATTAAAAAATGTTTTAGCTTATAAGCTATTACATTGTAAAAATTCAATGATTTTTTTAACGCAAAGATTTTATTTATTTTCTACTGATTTTTAGAAGGCAAAGACTAATGAATTGCTTCGCAAAGCTTGAAAATACGCTTTATCAAATCAATTGGTTGATTCTTCTTTGCTCACTTGAATATTTTTTATAGTTAAAATAAAACTTTGTGTTAAAATGGTACATTAAAATGTAAGCAGGCACTAAATATATTAATTGATCTCTATGACTCGATTTTCAGAAGCTGTTCCGGATGTATTTTCAATCACGATTTTTACATGATATACTCCGGATTTTAGCTGATTACTGCTAAATTTTATCACTTGTTTCCCTTTTGAAAGTTCCTGTTGATTAAGAATTGACAGCAATTTTATTTCATTCTCCGAATAACATTCTATCGTCACACTGGATTTTTCATTTAAATTAATAAAAAAGGAAGTTTCTCTCTGGAAGAAATAGGGATCATTTCTTTTCACGATATTTTCAGACTTCAAAAAACAGAATCAGTGCGTTTTCGCTTAATGCTTCAAATTCTAAAATTTCAATTTCGGAAAGAAAAATAGCATCTCTGGTTTCCATCAGTCGGTTTTGAAATTCAAAAGCACCATTGATTACCATTCCAAAAATTGATCTTCCTTTTTTATATAAAATATATTCCTGTTCTTTTCTTCCGTCGTACAAACCAATGAAGTTGGGGAATTTCAGATTTTCAGAAACTTGAATCAATGTATTTTTTTCATTAAGTTTTAAATTTTCAACAGAAAAAAAGGTTTCAGATTTCTTATTTTTAAATTCCAGCAGTAAAATATCGGCCTTCTCATTCGGAATATGATTCTGAATTTTCAAAATATTACCTTCAATCGACTGTAAAGTGAAAATCTGCTCCGAAGAAATAGGTTTTTCAAAATCATTGATTAAAATTTCACCGTATAAAACAATAATCAAAATGCTGCTTTTTTCCGGATAATGAAAATCAAAGGCTTCATTTTCATTTACAATAATTTCGACTGATTTCTTCAGTTCTATATTTATTTTATCTGAAAAAATTTCATTCACCAACGATGATTTTTCCTTTTTCCAAACAGAAAAATCAGATTTAAATATTTTTGAAGAGCTTTGAACTAACATCATTTTTTCGATTTAATATTTCCACAAGGCACAGATCAACACTTTGCTTTTGATTTTTAACACTTCACATCTATAGTTTCAATCGATGTAAACCTGTGCGTTTGTGGAAAAGAGTAATAACTAATATTAAACAACTTCTCTTTACTTAAGCCGAAACTTTTATGGTATGGGTCAGAGAAAAACCTCCGCTGACGCTTCCCGAAATACTGGACATTTCGTTGGAGGTTCCATCACTGAACACGTTATCATTCGCATTATAAGTATATCCGCTCATCCCTTTGTAGCCGGTACTGGCTCCCACGAGCACTACCGCGCTGTCGCTGCCCTCGGGAAAGGCGATCTGGGTCACCAAAAGCGATTGCCCGGAAGCGCTGTAGACATGAACATGAATATGAGTAGCTCTGCCATTGTACCAACCCGGAAAAATAGAGGTGAAAGCTACCTGCCCGTTGGCATTCGTCGTTTGTCTTCCTCTCAGGAAATGAACCGTTGTGTAATTGACCGACTGCATTCCCGTTCCGCCATATTCCGAATAATTTCCGTCTTTATCGCAATGCCAGATATCGACTAAGGCACCTTGTAAATTGGCACAGCTTGCATTCACATTCTGAATGGTAAGCGTAATTGTAAAAGGAACGCCCGCTCTGTCGCTCACAATATCAGACTGAACCAGACTCGATGGAGATTTGGTAGGAAACGGACCTTCTGTTTCAGAATTCGTTACCGAGCATCCTGTAGACGAAGAGCCAGAAGAACTGCCGGATGTTGAATCTAATACATCATCATCACTTCCGCAATGGATTAAAAGAGGAGCAGCAACAGCAGTTACGCCTGCTAATCCAAGAGTTTTTAAAAATCCTTTTCTTGTTACTGTTTTCATAATACGGGGTTTTTAAGGGGTTATTATTTAAAAAATAGCCAGGATAGCTTTCCCATTTATTTTTGCTTTTTTTAATTTGATACTTCAAATGTATTCTCAAAAAAGCGCCCCCGAAAATTTATGAGGTAAACCCATAAAATGTGTCGGTCAATGATTATTTTTTAAGAAATCTTAAGAAATTTCCGCATTAACTTAAAGCTGTAACACAGCATAAAAAAAATTCCCCTCCAACGGAGGGGTGTCAAAAATTCAAAGAATTTTTGACGGGGTGGTTCATAAAACCTCGCCCCTAAATTCGGTATCATTAAAAAAAAGAGTTTCAAGACAAAAGAGTAAGGATCATTTATTCACAATCCTCATCACCTCATCCTTATACGTTTCCCCAATCGGAATAATAAAATCCCCGATATGAATGGTGCGGTTAACGATGGTTTTGATATCACTGACCGGAACAATATAAGAACGGTGAACGCGGGTAAAATCTTTTTCAGAAAGTTTTTCAAGAATATTTTTCATCGAAGAGCGGGCAATGATTTTCGAATGATCTTTTAAATGGATCTGAATATAGTCATCCAGACTTTCAATCAGCAGAATATCATCAAAATTGATCTTATGAAGTTTATAATCTGCACGTATCGAAAGATGTTTTACCTCATCGGTCTCATGATTGGTTTTCACTTTTTCCACAGCTGCCTGAAATCTTTCAAAAGAAAAAGGTTTCAGCAGATAATCTACCGCATTCAGGCTGAAAGCATCGACGGCATATTCAGCATAGGCTGTGGTAAAAATAACTTTGGTATTTTGAGATATATTTTTATAGAAATCCATTCCGCTTTTGGATGGCATTTCGATGTCTAAAAAGATGAGGTCAACAGGAAATTTGTTTAAATATTTTTGGGCATCACTTTGGATATTAAAGATCTTTTCAAGAGAAAGATTTTCAATTTTTCCGGCATAATTCTCAATAATTTTCAGTGCGAGAATTTCATCGTCCAAAGCAATGGCTTTTATCATATTTTAGATTAAATCAATTTTTAAATCCACTTCAAACGTCATTCCGTTGTTGTTCATTTCCAGAGTATGTTTGTCGGGGTAAATTTGCTGCAAATGCTCCACCGTATTTTTTAAACCGACTTTCAGGCTGTTTTCGTCAGCTGCTTTTTTATTCACAATATTATTGAAAACAGTACAACTTAAAGTATCTTCCTGAACAATTAACTTTATTGAAATTTTTGAATTTTCTTCAGCATTAAAACCATATTTAAAAGCATTTTCAATAAAATTTACCAAAATAAAAGGAGCAATTTTCAATCCTTTCATTTCACCGATTTCAGTGTAAGAAAAATCCAGACTATGATCTGTTCTTACCAATTGGAGCGCAATATAATCCTTTAAATAGTCAACTTCTTTATCTAATTCAACGAAATCTTTACTGCTTTCCTGAACCACATACCGCATCACATTCGAGAGTTTTAAAATTCCGTTTGGTGCATCATCTGATTTAAGAAGTGCCAAAGAATAAATAGAGTTTAAAATATTAAACAAAAAGTGGGGTTGAAGCTGATATTTTAAATTGAGGAGTTCGGCTTTTGCTTTTGATTTTTCAAGTTCTTTTTTTTCATTATTTCTGAAAATAAAAAGAGAAGACAGGAAAGAAAAAAGAAAGGGCAGGACGGAAGAAAAGATCATCTGTCGATAAGATCCTTCATTTCTTGATCCAAAATTTTTAAACGGAGGCCGCTCTGGCATTCCTTCCACGGCATGTGGAGGGAAATCTCCTTCGTGAGGCTGCATTTGTGGCAGAACCATCTCCATTTTTGAAGGTTCACCCGAAAAAATATTTTCCGAAGCCAGATAATAGGGCAGAAAAATCATCATTCCGAAGCAGAGTAAAATACAAACGGTAAATGCTAAATATTTTTTCTTGTTGTAAAGTTTTGGTAGAAAAATATTCAGGTTAACGTAAAAGAAAATAATCACCATGACAAAACGAATAAACTCCCTCTGAAATGGTGAAACCCTGAAAACAGATAACGTACCGTCAAAATCAGGAGAAGAAACAATCGGAATTGTCAACAGTAGCGGAATTAGGATGATATGGGGCCAGATTTTCTTCACTAACGAATATTTTTATTCAAATATAAATAAAATACGAAGGATATTATCTTATGAATAGACACTTCAATACATAAAATAACCACTTTAAGCCTCCAGCCTCAACCTTCCATCTTCCAACCCATGCATTATTTTAAATAATATGGATCAGGCTTCCCCGTTCTTCATCTTTTATAATTTCGAGGGCAACAGGAATTTTCTCTTTCAGTTCTTCAACATGCGAAATAATTCCTACAATTCGGTTTTCTTTCTGAAGCGCATGTAAGGTTTCAAAAACAATGTTAACGGATTCAAGATCCTGGGTTCCAAAACCTTCATCAATGAAAAAGAAATTTTTGTCCGACTGGGCGTTGGCCTGAACACTTTCGGCCAAAGCAAGCGCCAAACTTAGGGAAACCTGGAAAGATTGTCCTCCGGAAAGGGTTTTCACACTTCGGCTCCGACCTTCATTCAGGTAATCGATAATTTCAAAATCATTATTTTCATTCAATTGTAAACTGAGCTGATTACGCGTCATTCTGTGGAATCGGATATTGGCGTGATCGCAGAGCTGACGCAGATAAATGGATGAAACATACTGCACAAAACCGGCGGCTTTAAAGAGATTGGTCATCACTTTTAAATTATCGGAACGTTTTTGAAGATTTGAAAGTTCTTTCATTAAATCTTCTTTTTTGCGGTATTCTTTTTCCAGTCTTTCGATTTCAGAAGATAATTTTACAACCAGATCATTGATTTGCTTTAACTGATTTTCCGCTTCTTTAAATTCCGCTTCTTTGGCAGCAAACAGTTCGTTATCAAAAGAAAAATCTTTCAATTTTACTTCTAATTCATGAATACTGTTCTTTAAGGTTTCAAAATCGATTTTAAATTTTTGGATACGGCTCCTGTTTTCATCAACATTTATTTTTTGAAGCAGAATAGTTTCAATTTCAGAAAAATGATCGAAATTATTTTGAGTTAATGAAGCATTGATTAATTCTGTATTCGACAAAATTTCCAGCTTTAATTCTGAAATCTGTTTTTCCAGTTGAGTCAGAATTGCTTTTTCTTCTGCCAGTTTTGGAGAAATTTGTTTTTCTTTCTGAACTAATTCCTGATAATTTTTCTCGGTTTCGGTATTTGATTTTGATAATTTCTGGTAAATATCTTCAATCTCTTCTGTTGTTTTAGCAGAATAATTTTCCCAGTTTAGAATTTTTAAATTGGCGCGGTTGCTGTTGATCTGCTCTTCTTTTTTAGCTTCCTGAATTTTAAATGCTTCAAGCGCCTTTTGATATTTTTCTAAATTTTCAATTTCCTTGGCCAAAGTCTCGCGCTCTTTGGCAATGGTTTGATTCAACTGTTCAATTTGCTTTTCCGTCTCCAGAGAAGCACTTCGTTTTGCCTCAAATTCAGCTTCTTTTTCGGAGTTAAATGCTGTCCAGATAAACTGCTGTTCATGATTTTGCAGCGTATTTTGAATCTCAGCCATTACTTCCTGTTCAGATTTTAACTGGTTTTCAAAGATTTTTTTTCTTTCTGAAATTTTATCAGCATCAGCTTCCTGTTTCTGAAGATTGAGGAGTTCCTGATCCACGCGCTGAATATTTTCCTGAACTTCTTTTAATTCAACATTCACATCCTGAAATTCAATAATATTCGGATGTTCCAAAGATCCACAAAGCGGACAAGCTTCACCATGATACAGTTCTCCTGAAAATTTGGACAGCTCCTGCTGAATTTTTAAGTGATCTAGTTTTTGGTTAAATTCTTTCTTCTGAAGTTCGAAGTTTTCTTTTTTCGCTTTAAAAACATTCTGAAAATTTTCAGGAAAAGCTTTTAATTCTTCAGAAATTTGCTGAATCTGTAATTCCTGCTTTTTTATCTTTCCGGATTGATCTTCCTTTGACTTCTTTAGATTTTTATATTGAATAAACCAGTTTCCAACCTGTAAAAGCAATGTAGAATCGAGCTTTTTTAGTTTTAAAAGTTCTGTTTCTGATGAAAGCTGATCTATTGTATTCTGAATATTTTTCCTTTTTTCTTCCACTTCCTTTACTTCGTCGGAACCTTTTTTAGTTCTTTCCTGAAGTTTTTTTATTTCCTCAGAATGGGTAAGGATCTGTAAGATCAGATTCAGATCATTTTCCTGTATTTTAGATTGCTCCAAGACATCAAACTGCGGCTGAATGGCAATAAGCTGTTCTTTTATGGAATGAAATTGAGCTTCGGTTTCCTTAACCATTGTATTTTGCTTGTCAGCATCCGATTGCCTGACTGAAATTTCTCTGGAAAGTTTATCTTTTTCCGCCAATAAAGGGGCGAAAATTCTGGAAACGCGGTCGTACAGAGCCGTTTGTATTTCTAAAGCATCAATTTCCTCTTTCTGTCCAGAAAGTTGGTTGAAATTTTCTTTTTTCTGCGTAAGATTTTCAAAATCGGCTTTTAAATTTTTAAGCTGAAGAAAATTATCCGAGATCTTCTGAAAATTTTCCTTTGCTTCTGAAAGTTTTTGCTGTTCTGTTTTTAAATTTTCTTTCTGAGCCGAAATCTGTTCTTCATTAATTTCTTCAAAACCCTTTAACTGTCCATCCAGCTGATCGAGTTCAGATCTGTTTTTAACATTCAGGGAAGCAACATTATTTTGAAGATCAAAACGCTGAAGATTGAATATTTCCTTCATCATCGTTGTCCTTTCCGTAGCACCCAGCTCTAAAAACTCTTTGAACTGACCTTGCGGAATAATGATGGTTCGTTTAAAATTGGCATAATTCAGTCCGATAATTTGTTCTGCATTCGAATGCTCGAGAGGAATCCATTTATCTTCAATTTGCTGATAAAAAGTGACTGAACTTGGTTTTACATCGTCAAATTTTTTAGAATTTCTGCGGAAATCTCTTGTCGCACGGAATAATTTATTTTCAAAATTTAAAAAATCAAACTCAATATAAGAGGAGTTGGATTTTAAATTCATCATATTATAGGCTCTTTTATCACGCATATTCAGACGTTCCGTTTCGCCGTAAAGCGCAAAAGAAATGGCCTCCAGAACAGACGATTTCCCGGAACCTACTGATCCGAAGATTCCGAAAAGACCCGCATCCGTAAGGTTTTTAAAATCTATGGTCTGTCTTTCCTGATAAGAGTAAAGTCCTTCAATGGTAAGCTGAACAGGGATCATGGCTTAAGTATTTAAAATTTCGTTAAACAGATTCATCAGGTCTTCGTTGGCTTCCTGACCGCCATTTTTTGATTTAAAATAATCCTGAAACAGAGATTCTATATTTTGATTTAAATTGATCTCATGAACCGAATTTTCATTGAATTCCTGATTTTTAATTTTCGGAATAAGATACACAATGCCGCTGTGAGACTGGTAAAGGCGCTTTCTTTCATCAGCCGTCAGGAAGGTTTCGCTTTCCAGTGTTAACTCAACAAAAGTGTTTGGATTTTCGATGAGCCATTCCACTGCTTTTTCAATGGAATCAAATGTTTTTCGGACTAAATTTCTTCCGCTTTGCAGCTGAATTTTTTCAAATGAAACGCTTTTTCCGGATTCTGCCTGAATCATAGAAATATATTTTTTCTGTCCGGCTTCGCTGAAACTGTAGCAAAGAGGGGAAGAAGAATAGATCACCGGTTTTTCTGCTGTTCCGATATTTTGAAATCCATGCAAATGCCCTAATGCGGTATACTGAATCTGATGCGGAATAATATCTGAGAAAATAAGATCTGCATTGCCTATTTTAATGGGTTTTTCACCGTCAGGCTCTTCAAGGATCTCGTTTCCTTTTTTATTCATATATAAATGAGCCGTAAGAATATTGATGCCGTTTTCATCACAAAATTCATCTGCCAGCTGCTTCCAGTTTTCTGCTAAAACCTTATTGATTTCCTCTTCTTTATTTTCTCCGAAATATTCTTTTAAACGAATTTCATTCGCGTAAGGCGTATGAAGAATACGAATGGGAGTTTCTGAATCTTTTAAGATCAATTCAATAAAGCCTTCTTCAGATTTTGAAATGGTAAAATATTCATTTTCAAAAGGAACAATCTTCGCTTTCGGATGACCAATAAGGATAATTCCACATTCGCGGGCCAAAGGATCGGGAGCATTAATAAGATTGGGCGAATCGTGATTTCCCGCTATAGCCAATACCGGGCGTTTTCCATTTAATGATAAACGCTTCAGGGTTTTATAAAATAGTTCTACCGCTTCGACCCCCGGATTGAAATTATCAAAAAGATCTCCGGCGATGATAACAAGATCAACATTCTGTTCATCGGCAGTCTGAACGATTTCATCCATAATCAAAACCTGCTCTTCAAGTCTTGAAAAGCGGTCGAGGCGTTTGCCTAAATGCCAGTCGGCGGTGTGCAAAATTTTCATAATCTGTCGTTCTCTTCTTTTGCTTTAAAATCTTCCCGAATTTGCTTTAAACGTGCTTTTCTTTCTGCTTCGGCATTTTGTTGCTTCCGTTTTTTCTGATCGATCTTATTTTTATGCTTCTTCCTGTTGGCTTCGTTATTTTTGCTCATACTGATGTTTCCTCACGATTAATTTAGATAGAATCGGATGTGAAAATATATCTTGATCAAAAATACTAAAGATTAATAGGGAAAACAATTTTTCAATAGATGCTTGATGAAATATTTTCATGATGAAGAAAGGCAAGCCTCACAGGTTTCAAAAACCTGTGAGGTTTAGTTTTCTTAAACCAAGGTTGTTTATAACCCAATACAACTGCATTTTCTTTGTTTCACTGTTGTTTGCGATAAAATGCAGGCTACATTTATGACAAACAGGGTTGTTTGTAATCAAATACAATCGCATTTTGTTTGTTTCACTGTTGTTTGTGATAAAATGCAGGCTGCATTTATGACAAACAAGGTTGTTTGTAATCAAATACAATCGCATTTTGATTGTTTCACTGTTGTTTGTGATAAAATGCAGGCTACATTTATGACAAACAGGGTTGTTTGTAATCAAATACAATCGCATTTTGTTTGTTTCACTGTTGTTTGTGATAAAATGCAGGCTGCATTTATGACAAACAAGGTTGTTTGTAATCACATGCAATTTTATGGGAGCGATTTTAAAACATCAGGGTTTAGAAATGAAATTAATATCTTTACAAAATTATGGAACAACAATCTAAAGATCCGCTTCACGGAAAAAGGCTCGACGCTATTCTTGAGGAATTGGTAGAATATTATCAGGGGTTTGAAAAACTGGGCGAGCAGATTAATATCAAATGTTTTACCGATAATCCGAGTATTAATTCTTCATTGAAGTTTTTGAGGAAAACAGATTGGGCAAGAACAAAAGTTGAAAGTTTATATCTTTTTGTGCTGAGACAGAAAAAAAGGGAAGAAAAGAAAGGGGAAAAGTAGTATGGGGGAAATTCTTCTTTCGAGCTGTTTACTCGATCAATGATTTCAAAAATAGTATATTTGTACTATTAATCGTGAACCGAAACTCACGACAAAAAATAAAAATATGACAATCGAAAACAATCATGTTGTAGCCGTAAAGTACATTCTTCATACGATAGAAGAAGATGGAACGAAGGTTTTAGTAGAAGAAACAACAGAAGAAAACCCACTTACATTTTTATATGGAATGGGAATGATGATTCCAAAGTTTGAACAAAATATCTTAGGTTTAAAAGCTGGTGATAAAGCAGATTTTGTAATTCAGCCGGAAGAAGCTTATGGTGAAAAACAGCCGGATGCTATTGCACAATTACCGATCGATATGTTTCAGGAAGCAGGTATTCCTCCTGTAGGGGCTATTTTGCCTTTATCTGATAATGAAGGGAATAATTTCCAGGCTTTTGTTGTAGAAGTTACGCCGGAAGCTGTAGTAGCAGATCTTAATCACCCAATGGCTGGTAAAGTGTTGGATTTCCAGGTGGAAATTTTAAACACCCGTCCTGCGACTGAAGAGGAATTATCTCACGGTCATGCACACGGGATCGACGGAAACGAAGCGCACTAAGAAATACTTAGATCAATATAAATGTCCGATTTTTTGTCGGACATTTTTTTTGTTTGAATATTACCACAAAAGTCACAAAAGAATAATTGAATCTTTAAAGTTTAAACCAAGTTCACAAAATTGAATTAAAGATTCCCACAGTTAATTTTATTGAATAAAAAAATCTTTTGCCTTTGCGATTACCAGTAAGAGAATTTATTTTTAATCCAAAAACTCACCGCTTACGTAAAACCAACGGTTTTGAATCATTTTAAATGTGGATAACTCGTGATGAACCTGCTTTTCACCCTCCTGATCGGTATAAAAAGCTTTAAACTCAACTTTATTCATCGATGGTTTATCCACGATTTCGAGTTTTGTCCATTCATTAATCTCTCCCCATTCCTGCAAATCTTTTTTGCTGTGATTTTGTCTTTTGGCAGGAGAGGTGGTTTGCATTAAATATTCACCATTCGGAATCGCAAACGCTGAAAACCTTGAACGCATCAAAGCTTCTGCAGTCGGAGCATTTTTTTCTCCGGTGTGATAAGGCTGGCAACATTCTTCGTATAATTTTCCTGAACAGCAGTGACAATTCATTTTTCTAAATTTTATTTAAATACAAATTTACGGGAATATTATTAGTTTTTTGGTTTGCCACGAATTCACGAATATTTTTATCAATAGGAGCCGGCGTTATCCGAAATCTATTTTACCACAGATTTCACGGATTTTCACAGATGTTTGCGTTTTTAATTTTGACAATAATAAAAAAATCTGCACCATCTGCAAAATCAGCGAGACAAAAAATTAGTGTCATCCGTGAAAAACATTAGTACCATTAGCGTTTAAAAAAACAAAAAAAAGCATCCAAAAAATGAATGCTTTTAAAAATTTATTTAATAAAACCTCTGTTTCTCAATAAAGGTTTGATATCCGGATCGTGTCCTGTAAAATCTCTGAATGCCTGATTCAGATCCACAGAATTTCCTACCGAAAGAATATATTTTCTGAAACGGTCGCCATTTTCTCTTGTCAGTCCGCCGTTTTTAGAAATCCATTCCCAGGCGTCGTTATCCAAAGTTTCAGACCATAGATAAGCATAATATCCGGCAGAATAACCGCCACCCCAAATATGGGCAAAATAAGGCGTATGATATCTCGGAGGAACCGTTGCCAAGGTAAATCCATGTTTCGTTAACGACTGTTTTTCAAAATCTAAAACAGGAATTAACTGATTTTCATTGGTTACCGTGTGCCAATCCATATCCAGCTCAGCCGCAGAAACCAGTTCGGTCGTCATATAGCCTTGGTTGAAGGTCGCTGCCTTTTTAATTTTGTCTACCAAAGCTTGTGGAATAGGTTGTTTTGTTTCGTAATGAAGCGCATAATTTTTCAAAACCAATGGATCTAAAGCCCAATGTTCATTGATTTGCGAAGGAAATTCTACGAAATCTCTCGGTACACTGGTTCCTGAAAGGGAAGGGTATTTCTGACTGGCAAACATCCCGTGAATTGAGTGACCAAATTCATGGAAGATGGTTGTTACATCATCATAACTAATCAAAGAAGGTTTCCCCGGAGCTGGTTTCTGATAATTGTAGCAATTTACGATCACAGGTTTTGTTCCTAAAAGATAAGATTGTTCCACGAAATTACTCATCCAGGCACCGCCATTTTTAGAGTCTCTCGTGTAGAAATCTAAGTAATAAATAGCGATAGATTTTCCGTCATGATCGAAAACTTCGTAGGTCACCACATCCGGATGATAAACGGGAAGATCTGTTCTTTTCTTGAACGTTAATCCGTAGAATTTTTCAGCTGCGAAGAAAACACCTTTTTCTAAAACGGTTGTAATCTCAAAATAAGGTTTAATTTGATTTTCATCTAAATCGAATTTCGCTTTTCTTACCTGTTCAGCGTAAAAATTCCAGTCCCAAGGTTCAACTTTAAAGCCTCCTTTCTGCTGATCGATCAAATCCTGAATATCTTTCGCTTCACGTCTTGCCGTTTCTACGGCTGGTGTTGCAATTTGATTCATCAGGTTGGTCGCTGCTTCAGGATTTTTCGCCATCTGATCCTGCAATTTCCATTCTGCGAAGCTTTTTTTACCTAAAACCTGAGCTTTTTTAAGTCTTAATTTTGCTAATTTTTCAATGGATTCTCTCGTATCATTTCCGTCACCTTTTTCAGCTCTCGACCAGGAAGCTTTAAATAGTTTTTCTCTGGTTGCTCTGTTTTTAAGGTTTTGCAAAAGGGGCTGTTGCGTTGTATTTTGTAAAGCCAGTAAATATTGTCCCGGTTTTCCTGCATTTTTGGCATCAGAAGCTGCAGCTGCAATTTCATCAGTCGAAAGTCCGTCCAGTTCTTTAGCATCATTAAAGAAAACACCGCCCTGCTTTCTGGCTTCCAATAATTTATTGGAATATTGAGTAGAAAGTGAAGCTAATTCCTGATTGATTTGCTTTAATTTTTCCTTATCTGCAGAAGAAAGATTGGCTCCGGCGATTTCAAAATTTTGCTTATAATATTGTAATAATCTTTTGCTTTCAGAATCTAAGCCGTTTTCAGAAATCGCTTTAATTCTTTTATAAAGATTTTCATTCAGATACATTTTATCAGAATGTCCTGCAAAAATAGGAGCATATTCTTCGTCTAAAGCCTGTAGCGTAGGATTGGTATTCGCACTGGTAAGGTTTGAAAATACAATCGTTGCTCTTTTCAGAATTTCTCCGCTTTGTTCTAATGCGACAATCGTATTTTCGAAAGTGGGAGCTTCGGGATTATCGGCAATTTTCAGGATTTCGGCATCATGTTGTTTTAATCCGAAATCAAAAGCGGGCTTGAAATGTTCGTTCTTAATTTTGTCAAACTCCGGAGTTTCATATTGAAGCTTACTTTTCTTCATGAAAGGGTTTGAAGCTAATGATTCAGGAATGGTAATTTCCTGTTGGCTATCGGTTTTTTTCATTGTAGTACATGAGTAATTAAATGCTAATGCAGAAATTAATAATACCGATGTAATATTTTTCATAAATTAGTTGTTAATAAAGTATAAAGATAATTAAACTTAATTTATAAAACCATTAAACATGAAATCTACACCTATTTTTATATTCTCAGCCTTCCTGTTATTGCCTTCCTGCAATGGAAAATATGAGCGAAGATCCAGCGAAAATGAAAAAAATACCTGGGTTGATAAGGTTGTCACTAAAGATAACGGCGCTCTTAAGCAGAAGGAAGTGAGCGGTGATTTTGATAAAATTGAAGTTTCTCAAGCCATTGATGCCGAAATTATAAAATCTGAAACAGAAAGAGTGGTAATTTCTGCTCCTGAAAGTATCATTAATGAAGTTTTGGTGGATATCAGCGGCAAAGAACTTCACATTCATTATAAACCGGGAATGCGGGTGATGAATAGTAATAAGGTTACGGCCAAAATTTATGCGAGAGACTTTACAAAACTGAAAGCAAATTCTGCAGCAAGCATTAAAGTAAAAGATAAATTCACTCAGGAAAAAACGAGTGTTGATATTTCCAGTGCAGCGAGTGTTTCCGGAGATCTGGAAGCAAATGATTTTGAAATTTCTGTAAGCAGCAGCAGTAGTTTTTCAGGAAAAATCTGGGCTGTAGATCTTGATTTAGAGGCATCTTCGGCAGCAAGCGTGAATATTTCCGGAAAAGCTAAAAATGCGGATATTTCTTCTTCTTCCGCAAGCAGCGTGAATGCAAAGGACGTAATTGCTGATTATGTAAAAGCTTCATCTTCAAGCGGCTCGAGCATAGAAATCAGTGCACTTTCAAAAGTGGATGCCAATGCGTCTTCTGGTGGTAGTGTTAATGTATATAAAAAAGGAAACGTAACGACAATCGATAAAAGAGAGAGTAGTGGCGGAAGCGTAAATGTGCAGTAGTACATGAATCATAAAGCAGGTTTCGGCAGTCTATTGACTGCCGAAACTTTTTATTTTGAGTGAAAAGCAGTTACTTTCCGACCATTCAGGGGCTGAATTTCCCTGTTATTACTTTTGGGAAGATGTTTTGCGATATCCAGGACTTCATCTTCCGTCATTTCAATCGGCGTTTTAAAGAGAAGCCAAGTAACGTTATCTGAGCATGGCGGTGTGGTTAAAGAACCGGCATACCGGAAATAATTCTTGTTTTTAGGATACATTTTTTCAGGATTAAAAAGAATATCTGTATCTTCTTTATTGTCTTTAGCCAATGTTTTAAAAACTTTCAGGTTTTCAAAATAAGAATTTTCTTTTCCTTCTTTTACCATGACCCCAAGCACAAGAACGGTTCCGTCCAGAGCTTTATGAACAAAGTGTAATTCCAGAGGATATCTTAAGCCGTCAATGGTATGTTCAGATTCTTCGTGAGCATGAAACTGCATCAGGAAGTACTTTTTGTTATCATAGATCACAAAATTTCCGTCTTTAAAATCGAACTGCAGGGTATGTCCGTTATCTGCGATATCTTTAATATCACTTTTGTCGTAATTGAAACCGATATTTTTAATTCCTTTTCCGGGAATCACTTTAGAGGTTACAATATTAATAGGAGACTGGCTTTTGCTTTGTCCGCATTTTTCGTTTCCTGCCATTTCTCCCCAATGTTCGGGAGATTCATTTCCTTGGTAGCCCCAATGTTGTTGGGCATGTACGGATAGTACAGAAAAAAAGCTGAGGGTAAGAATTGTTTTTTTCATTATGAATGTTATATTAATGATAAAGATACTCTATATGGTCATTATCAGCGAATCATTTATCATTAATTTTAAATAATTCTGAGGGTCTGTTTGCGTTTTATCAGTCTTATTTTTATTGCGATTCTGAATTTAAAATAGGCTAAGAATGTTTAAAATTTTATTATTGGGCGTAAGCTCAGCGCTCATCCCATGCATTTAACAGAGAATAAACCGATTTTTAAATAGTTGATTTTAACCGAACTCAGATCAGAAAGAAAATCTTAATTTTCGCTCTCTTCTTTTTCATCCTGTTCATCATCAAAAATTCCGGTATCAAAGCTTAAATTATCATAAGCCAGCAACTCTTCCTCACGCTGAAGAATTTCCTTTGTGGTAAAAAGTCTTATTTCGTCTTCGTTATCCTTCGCTTTTGCCAATCTTCGGATAGATGCTTTGTCAATATTCATAAATCGTTGTCCCAGACGACGGGCAGCATACTTACGCATTCCTGTTTCATGAAGAACATCCACCGCCATATCTACGGCAGTTCCCAGGGTTTCACGATAGATATTATTAATGCCGTTGTTGAGGTAATCGTAGGCATCGATCCTGTTTTTAGCTCTTACAAAAATCTTTACCTCAGGATAATGTTCCCGAACGAGATCTGCAATAAACTTATTGTCTGCGGCGTCATCAAGACAGAGTACCAATATTTCGGCATCTTCAATTCCGGCCGCGCGCAGAATAGGAATTCTTGTGGCATCCCCGTAATAGACTTTAAAACCGTAGCTCCGTAACAGCTTCACACGATCAGAATCTCTGTCCAACACCGTGGCTGATATTTTATTTGCTTTTAGTAAACGGCCCACTGTGCTTCCAAAATGTCCGAAACCGACGATAATAATCTTCTTTTGAGAAACATCATTATCTAAAATATTGAAATCATTTTCCTGTTCGGGAACCTCTTTAATGAATTTGGGAGTGATGAGTTTATCATTTATAATCAATAAAAATGGGGTAATACACATGGTAATGGCAGTAACAGCCATCATCTGAGCATTCAGTTCAGGGCTTACAAGATAAAGACTTGACGCATAGTTAATGAGTACAAAGGCAAATTCTCCCACTTGTGACAGAGCAAATGCATAAAATAAACTTTGCGGAGTGTCTATTCGGAAAAACTTTCCAATAGCGAATAGAACCATAAATTTAATGATTAACACCGCAAACACGGTACTGAAAATAAATAAAGGATCTTGGGCAATAACATTAAAATTCATGGTAGAGCCCACGCTCACAAAAAATACGGCTAACAATAACCCTTTAAAAGGGTCAATCTGTGCTTCCAATTCATGACGGAACTCGCTGTTGGCAAGCATTACTCCTGCCAGAAAAGCTCCTAAAGCCGGTGACAGCCCGATGGAAACCATTAATTCTGAAACGCCGATAACCAGAAACAGAGACGAGGCGGTTAACAATTCCGTCATTCCCGATTTCGATACATATCTCAAAAAGGGAACGAAAACATATTTACCCAATAATATTAAGACAACGACACCGAAAATAACCGTTGTCGCCTGAAGCCACTCCGGGAGAGTTTGTATTAAAACCTGGATATTATTGTCATTATGACTCGCTTTATAATTCGCAATAATCGGAAGAATGGCCAAAATAGGAATCACGGCAATATCCTGAAACAAAAGAGTGGAAAATGAGGCTTCTCCGGCTAATGTTTTTAAGTTGTTTTTTTCCTGCAGAGTCTGCAAAACGATGGCCGTAGAAGATAATGCAAAGCACATGGCCACGGCGATGGCCTTATCTATTCTCCAGCCTGCCCACATGAAAACGGCAAAAAGCAGCGAGATGGTTAACAGCATCTGTGTTAGCCCTAATCCGACGATTTTCTTTCGCATTTCCCAGAATTTTCGGGGCTCCAGTTCCAAACCTACAAGAAATAAAAGCATGATGACCCCAAATTCACTGGCATGCATAATGTCGTTTACATCTTTTCCTGTGAGACGCAGAACATACGGACCGATAATGATCCCTCCGGCTATATATCCAATAACAGAACTCAGCCCGAATTTTCTTGCGAGGGGAACCATAATAATGGCTACGCCTAGGAAAATAAGGGTGTTCATGGCTAAAGTAGATTCCATATTTTTTTATTGATTAAGCAGTTCCATGAACTCTTTTTTGTGAAGAATAATATCTTTTTTCGACAGTTTATTGGCTTCGTAAACGATTTTTATATTTTTAATATTGGCTTTAAATACATTTAAAGAAACAATCAGCCCGCTGATGAGCTCTTCCACAGTGTAGTGATACGTACCTTGTCTGGTGAAAGACCTTTCTTTTCCACCTGTTGTGATGAGAATATGAATTTCTTTTCCTTCCAGAGGATTATTTTCGCCTTCCTTCAGCCAGTCTCTGTCGAAAACTTCGTCTATCCAGAGTCTTAAAAGGGGAGGCATGCCAAACCAGATGAGCGGAAACTGAAAAATAAAACGGTCGTACTCCACAATTCTTTTTCGTTCCCGAAAAGCGGCAATATGGAAATCGGGATATTCTTCATAAAGATCCCGAAGGGTAAAATGCTGATGGCGAACGTAGAAATTGATGAGCTCTACATTCGAATTGGAGTGCTCTAAATAAGGGTGTGCAAAAACTACCAACGTCTTCTTCATATACCTGTTTTCAGTAAATATAATGAAAATTTTTTGGATGAAAGGTGGCTTTTGTGTGGTATTATTAATTTTTTAATACTAAAAGAGAATGTTTATATTGAAATAAAGTAAAGAATAGGAAATTATATTTTCTTTTCTTTAATAATTGGTATTTCGTAATTATTTTGAACGTGAAACCGCGAAGATTTTTTTTAATTAATTGAAAATACTTTTCGTTCGCAAGTCGTTTCGATCAGCAAAAAACAATGCTACGGTCATTTTGATGAATAAAAAGTTGTTATTAAAGCTTAGGCTAGTATAAAATTAATTAATCAATTCATTTTGGTTTTTCGCAAACGGGGCTAAATTATGAGCCAGTCGTAATTTTTGAGATTTTCAGAGATGATGACGGGTGAAGTTCTAAACCTTGAAGGTTTGTTTGAAATTAAATCCTTTGCTTAGATACCTGAATAGTGACAATATGGCTTGGCTACCAGCCTCCCGAAGCACCGCCACCGCCAAAACTTCCGCCTCCACCGAAGCCTCCAAAACCGCCGCCTGAGCTGCCGCCTCCAAGACCACCTCCGAAGCTTCCCGGAAAAGGAAAAAATCCGCCGGGATAATTTCTGCGGCCTCTTCTGCTGATAATCACGTCATCGTCATCATCACCACCATTTCCACCTCCGCGGTTTCTGAATATAATGATAATGATGATAAAAATAATAAAAGCAATTAGAGCGGTGTTTATAACACTTCCTTTTCTACCGGAACCGGGTTCGTCCAGGGGTTTGAATTTTCCCTGTACCGCTTCCATCATTGCTGATGTTCCACGGTTGATGCCTTCATACCAACGATCTTGTTTAAAGTGTGGAGTCACAATATAATCTAAAATCTGTCCGGCAACCGAAGCGGTTAAATACTGTTCAACTGCTCTTCCGGGCTGAATAGACATGGTATGATCCTGTGTAGCGATAAGAAATACAATGCCGTTGTCGACCCCTTTTTTTCCGATGCCCCATTTTTCGCCAAACATGGTGGCTAAGAAATTAATATCTTCTCCTTTTGTCGAAGGGATAATAATTACCTCGATTTCCGTTGAGGTAGAGTCTGCAAATTTGATCAGTTTGGTGTTAAGATCGTCTTTTTCCTGTTTAGAAAGAACTCCTGCTTCATCATATACAGGATAAAGAATCGCGGGTTTGGCGGGTATGCTGTACTGTGCTGATACAAAACTGTAAAAGCAGAGCAGTAAAAATGAAAATACTATTTTAAGAGAATGTAATTTCATCGGAAAGTTGATTGGTGTTTTCTCCGGTTACAGGAAAATATTTTTTAAGTTCAAGCCCTGTTTCCAGAATTCCGCTTTTTAAAGCTTTATAATAATTACCCTTGGCAAACTCTGAGGTGATATAGTCATGAAGATGATCCCAGTAAGATGGATTCACTTTTTCATGAATTCCTACATCACCGATAATGGTAAGGTATTTTTGATTGAAGTTGACATGAAAAAGCACTGCATTTCTTTCCGCAGTTTTATTCATGCAAAGCTCTTTAAAGACTTCAAATGCGGTCTGAGCATTGTTGTCTTCCGTATTAGAATCAATATGCACTCTTATCTCGCCTGAAGAATGTTCTTCTGCCGACTGAATAGCTTCCACGAGGGAAGCTATCTGCTGATTTGTCAGAAATCCGGTGTTCATTATTCTGAGAATACTTCAGGAGCCTTATTAGCGCCTGCTTCGGCTTTAAATAAAGGTTTCTCTTTAAAGTTGGTAAAATTCGCCAGAATATTATTCGGGAAAGTTTTGATCGAAGTATTATAATCCTGAACGGCTCCGTTATAATACACCGTTTCTGTTCTGATGCTGTTTTCGATAGCAATATATTCTCTCTGGAAATTAATGTATTGCTGATCTGCCTTCAGATCGGGATATTTTTCCACAACAACCATCAACCTGTTTAAAGCACCGGATAATTCTCCTTGTGCGGCCTGGAATCTTGCAATATCCTGTTCATTCATATTGGTAGGGTCTACATTTACAGAACTCGCTTTGGAACGTGCTTCTATAACCTTTGTTAAAGTTTCCTGCTCAAATTTTGAATAGGCTTTTACCGTTCTTTCAAGATTTGGAATAAGGTTCGCTCTTTTTTGGTAAACGGTTTCTACGTTAGACCATTTTGTATTGACATTCTGTTCTTTGGTTACAAAATTGTTGTATCCGCTTTTCCCCCAGAAAAATAGTACGGCAACAATAATAAGGAGAGCAATACCGATCGTTCCGGCGCTCAGACAGCCCTTGTTTTTCATAGTTTAAATTTTTAATTTCTCGTGCTAATCAAATATACAAATTATGTGCTAATTTTGCATAAAATTATTTGAATGACAACAATCGTGGTGGCAATGGGAGAGAAAAATGAAATTGGTTTCAACAATCAGTTGCTTTGGCATCTTCCGAAAGATTTAAAACATTTTAAAGACCTTACCTCGGGCCATCCCATCATCATGGGGCGAAAAACGTATGAAAGTATCGGCAAGGCACTTCCTAACAGAACCAATATTGTTGTTTCCCGAAAAAAGAACTGGTTTGAAGAAGGAATTCTTATTGTCGGAAGTCTGAAAGAAGCCTTGAAATTTGCAAAAAAAATCGATGAAGAAGTTTTTGTAATCGGAGGTGGAAATATTTATGAACAAACCATGGACCTGGTGGATAAATTGGAAATTACACTGGTAAAAGCCGATCTTGAAGCGGATACCTATTTTCCGAAAATCGACGCGAAGATCTGGAAGAAAACGAATGAAGTTTTCCACGAGAAAGACGAAAAGAACGCGTACGATTTTTATTTTCAAACGTATGAAAGAATTTAAAGCTTAAGGTTTTCAGTTTAAAGTGGAATAACATTAAACTTTAAACCCTTAACCATAAACTTAGAACCTTAAATTTCTTATCTTTGCACTTCTAAAATTTAATAATGAATAAGTACATAAAAATTGTAATTGCAGCAGTTCTTATACTTTTAGGACTTTGGATGATGATCTTTACAAGAAATCTTGGATGGGGCATCGTTGTTTTCCTTTTAGCATCATCGCCTATTTTACTTTTCTTTAAAAATGAATATATTCTTTTGGCTTTCTGGCAATTGAGAAAACAAAATATGGAAAAAGCTGCCGTTTGGTTAACGAAGATTACCGATTACCGATCTCAGCTTCACCAATCTCAGTATGGATATTTTCATTATTTACTAGGCTTAACCCAAGCGCAGGATCATCCGACAAAAGTGGAGCCTTTAATGAAAAAAGCATTGGAATATGGCTTGAATATGAAGCATGACCGAGCAATGGCTACTTTAAATCTGGCGGCAGCGGCTATTTCTAAAGGAAGAAAGCAAGAAGGTCAGAAATTATTGGAAGAAGCCAAAAGGCTTGACAGTGCAGGAATGATGGCAGATCAAATCAAAATGATGAAAGATCAGCTGAAAATGCCAACGATGCAGAAACATATGCATAATCCTAATATGAGAAACAGAGGAAAATTCTCTTAAGAGTTTTTTTAATTTAAAAATATAAATGCACTTGATAAATCGGGTGCATTTTTTTTATTTAAACCAAGTTCCGGAGTATGGGGGCTGGAAGCTGGAAGATTGAGGCTGGAAGCCTATTTAGTTCATAATACAAACTCAACGAAAAATGTAAGGATTTTCATTTTATCACTTCCATAACCTCCATCTTCCAGCATCTGGCTTCCTTGAAGTTCACAACAAAAACTCAGAGAAAAGTGGGAGGATTTTGATTCTTATTACTTCCATAACCTCCATCTTCCAGCATCTGGCTTCCTTGAAGTTCACAACAAAAACTCAGAGAAAAGTGGGAGGATTTTGATTCTTATTACTTCCATAACCTCCATCTTCCAGCATCTGGCTTCCTTGAAGTTCACAACAAAAACTCAGAGAAAGGTGGGAGGATTTTGATTCTTATCACTTCCATAACCTCCATCTTCCAGCATCTGGCTTCCTTGAAGTTCACAACAAAAACTCAGAGAAAAGTGGGAGGATTTTGATTTTTGTCACTGCCATAACCTCCATCTTCCAGCACCCATCTTCCATAATCTATTATATAGACAAGTCTGTTATCCCAGATTCAGGTTATTTAAACTTACATTTCAGAGTTGTTGTGTTGGTATCCATAAAATTTCGGAATCTGCCAGTGGTATTTTACGGCAAATGTGCGGATCGCAACAATCATTAAAATCGTAAAAATCTGTATTACTGTGTAGGAAAGATGGGTAAATTTAGTTAAAAGTAAAAAAACGGAACCCCCGAAAATACAAGCGGTCGCATAGATTTCTTTTCTGAATATCAATGGGATCCGATTTAAAAGAATATCACGGATAATCCCTCCGAAACATCCTGTTATGGTTCCCAGGCCAATACATATTAAAGGATGGATATCTACATTGAGCCCTTTCTGAATGCCGATAATGGTGAATAATCCCAGTCCGAAACTATCAAAAATAAATAAAGTTACCTGAAAATTCTTTTCAAAAGACTTAAAAATCATGGTGAAAATACTGGTGAGAATAATCACTGCGCAGGTAAGCAGATCGTGCATCCAGAAAACAGGAATATCCAATAGCAAATCCCTTACCGTACCGCCACCCACCGAGGTTACAAAGGCGATAATAAGAACGCCGAAAGGATCAAGACGTTTTTGCATGGCGGCAAAACTTCCCGACATTGAAAAGGAAATGGTTCCGAGAACTTCTATGGCAAAATTGAACTGTTCGTGCATAATGATAAATAATAAGTAATTGGCAATGAGTAATGAAAATTAGGACGGTAAATTTTGAGATAACTTAAATTTATATTTTGTCATTACTTTTACTAATTCTTCACATTCCAGTTTTAAATGTAGAATTTTTTCTTTATTTAAATATTCTAATTCTTCAATTATTTCAAGCCAAAGTTGGGTTTCATCAATTTCCTCAACCACAATACAGAGTTTTGCAAATCTTTCCTTTTCAGATCTTGCTCTTGAAACAGCGCGGTAATTGGCAGCAACTGAAGTGGCAGGTCTTATACTTTGTTTTCTAATGATTGAAAGATCATCAGAATAGGGTAATGGTGACAAAGACTTTATAATAGAAACTGAAAATTTTTTGGTTCTATCTCTAAATATTTGATTAAAATCCATCTCTGTAAAAATTACTCATTACCCATTACTTATTGCTAATTATTAAACTCTTACCGAATCCGGAACAAGCAATTCATATTCACCTCCGTGGTTTAAAATTTCTCTCACAATGCTGCTGCTGATGAAAGATTTTCCGGATGAGGTTAACAGAAATACGGTTTCCAGTTTTTTATGAGCTAGAGTTCTGTTGGTGTGAGCAATGGCTTTTTCAAACTCAAAATCGGCAGGGTTTCTAAGCCCGCGAATGATGTATTGGGCATTTTTTTCAAAACAGTAATCTACTGTTAAACCTTCAAAAAAATCGACTTCCACATTCGGAAATTCGGCAACGGAATTTTGTATAAATTCCATTCTTTTTTCTAAAGGGAACATGTATTTCTTCTGAGAATTTTGTCCGATAGCAATAATGAGCTTATCAAAAAGAGGCGCTGCTCTTTCAATAATATCATAATGACCTAACGTAATGGGATCGAAAGATCCCGGGAAAACAGCAATTTTCATATCTTATAAAGTTATAAATTAAGAGTTTCTGAGTTATGAATTTTGTGTAAAATCTAACGTCTAATCTCTAACTTTTTAAAAATTATTTTTTATTTAACGCTTTTTCAACCTCGTTTCCACAAAGGTCTGTGATGGAGATTCCGTAAATTTTTGCCTGTTGAGGAAGAATACTTGCCGGAGAGAAACCCGGGTTGGTATTCATTTCAAGCATATAAGGAATTCCGTCCATTAATATAAATTCACTTCTTGAGAAACCGCTCATTCCAAGAGAATTATAGGCTCTTTTTGAGATTTCTTCTACGCGGATTCTTGTTTCATCATCAATTCTGGCGGGTGTAATCTCTTCCGAAGCCCCTTCATATTTCGCTTCATAATCGAAAAATTCATTTTGAGGAACAATTTCTGTGATTCCTAAAACAATGGTTTCGCCTTTATAATCGATAACTCCTACCGAAACTTCCATTCCGTCTAAGAAACTTTCAATTAAAATTTCATCATCTTCTTTAAAGGCAATATCTGTTGCCGCAAGCAATTCAGACTTTTCTTTCACCTTTGAAATTCCCAAAGATGAGCCCGATTGATTGGGCTTTACAAAAACCGGCACCCCAAGATTTTCAATAATTTCATCTGTATTGATTTCTTCGCCTTTTCTCAAATAGACACTCTTCGCGGAAGGGATTCCGTATTTTGACAATACCGCTAATGTATCTTTTTTATTGAAGGTTAAAGCACTTTGGTAAAAATCGCATCCCGTATATTTTTGTCCGATCGCATCCCAATAGGCCTGAAGAATTCCGTTTTCTCCCGGCGTTCCGTGGATAATATTAAAACAAACATCGAATTTTAACGTTTCACCATTCTCCGTTGTTACTGAAAAATCTCCTTTATTAATGGCATATTTCTGATTATTTTCCCCTAAAAAATACCATTCGTCTTTCAGGATGACTACTTTATATACATTATACAGATCTCTGTCCAGAGAATCATAGATTAATTGACCGCTTTTCAGGGAAACCACATACTCGTCGGAATAGCCTCCCATTACTACGGCAACACTTTTTTTGCTCATAACCATATAGTATCAATTAAGGCAAATTTAATCATTTTCCACGATGCAATACCGGAAATTCCAAAATTTTAAAATAGGAAATGAAATGTGTTAAATAAAAAGCACATTCTAAAATTATTAGCTATATTTGCCGTTATAATTAAAGTATTTTTAAGTATGCTTAAATCACTTTTCAATTGGAAAGTTTTACTAAATATCGTTGTAGCCATCGGCGTTTTTATAGGCCTGGTCTGGCTTACATTCCGTTGGTTAGAACATCATACAAAGCATGGTCAGGAAACTCCGGTACCTAATGTTGTGAATAAATCTGTATATGATGCAGTTAAAATATTAGAAGATGTAGGGTTGGAATATGAAGTGGACAGTGCTACTTACGATCCTAAGTACAGGCCTTTTCAAGTTTTGAAGATGTCTCCTTCTGCAGGTTCGCGTGTGAAAGACGGTAGAGCAATCCAGCTAAGAGTAAATCCAAGAACATGGGCTCCGGTAGCGGTTCCCGATGTTATTAATAAATATTCAGGATTGGCATTTCAGAGGATCAGTCAGGTTGGTTTAAAGGTGGGTGACACCATTTATGAACCGAGTATTCAGAAAGATGCGATCATCAGAATGCTGTTCAAAGGAAATGCGGTAAAACCGGGAACTTTAATTCCTAGATTTTCAACCATTGACGTTGTCGTAGGTTCTGGACCGATGAGGAATATTTCTATTCCGAATGTTGTGGGTCTTACGGTAAAAGAAGCCAGAGAAGTGATTGCAAGAAGTCTGTTTGAAGTAGGACTGATAGATCATGAAGACGGCAGCAAAGATGAATCTGATATTATTTATTATCAGGATCCGGCTTCTGGAGATGTGAGAGATCAGGGAATGCAGATGGATCTCTGGGCGAGTAAGAAAACTCCTGCGGAATTACAATCGAAGATCGATCAGCTGAATTCTATGTACCGTATGAAGATAGATACGGCATTGCCTCCGGTACAGTATGAGGAAATTCCGATGCATCCGCAACCCGTTTATGAAGCCCCGCCGGCTCCGAAGAGAGAAACTCCGAAACAGCCTGAACCCGTAAAGACTGAAGTGCCCAAATCTGCAAGTTCTGCAACGGATACAAAGTCAAAAACATCTGCTGCATTGAATAACAGCAGTTCGGGAAACAAAACGAGTCAACCGGCAGAAAAGCCAAAAGCTAAAAAAGTAGTTGTAGAATAATACACACTTATTATAAAGAATATGGGCTTCAACTTTAAAATGTTGAAGCCTTTTGTATAAAAGAATAAATAGAATGTCAGAAGATAACGAAGATTTTTTAGATGAAGAATTGTTAGACTCCAACAGTATTGAAAATCTTGATATTGATGAGGAGAATAAAGGATTGTATGAACATCTTAATATCACGGTTGATAAAAGTCAGGAACCTTTAAGAATAGATAAGTTTTTATTGATTTTCAGGCAAAATTCTTCAAGAAATAAAATTTCACAGACCTGCAGAGCGGGAAATGTTGTGGTGAACGGCAGTCCGGTAAAGCAAAACTATCGTGTAAAGCCCGGAGATCAGGTTTCTGTGCTGCTGGCACATCCTCCGAGAGAAAATGTTATCATTCCTCAAAATATTCCCATCCATATCATATACGAAGATGATGATTTAATCGTTGTAGATAAAGAACCGGGTATGGTTGTCCATCCCGGATTTGGAAACTGGGACGGTACGCTGGTTAATGCGCTGGCTTATCATTTTGAACAGAATGGAGCAAAATCTGATCTCGACAGGGTAGGGTTGGTGCACAGAATCGATAAAGATACGTCCGGATTGCTGGTGATTGCTAAAAATGAATATGCGTTAAGCTTTTTGGCAAAACAGTTTTTCGACAGGAAAACCAAAAGATTGTACTGGGCTTTTGTATGGGGCAATGTTCAGGATGAGGAAGGTACCATTCGCGGTCACATCGGCCGTCACCCGAAAAACAGGATGCAGATGTATACTTATGTAGACGGAAGCCAGGGAAAGCATGCTGTAACGCATTATAAGGTGTTAGAAAGATTTAAATATATGACCTGGGTAGAGTGTAAGCTGGAAACCGGCAGAACACATCAGATCCGTGCTCATTTTAAGCATATTGGTCATACCCTGTTTAATGATGAAAGATATGAAGGGCATACGCCTCTTCGTGGAGTGAATCTTCCTAAGTATAAGCAGTTTATCAAAAATGTATTCGAAATTCTGCCTAGACATGCCCTGCATGCCCATACTTTAGGATTTATTCATCCAACGACGAAAAAGGAATTGTATTTTGAGAGCCCAATGCCCAAAGATATGGCGGATGCTGTAAAAAAATGGAGAAATTATTTAGAAAACTAAAAATATATTGAGATTTTTTTTATATTTGTTGAATTGAAATCAAGATTTGTTATGAGAAAACTATATGCTATAGTGTGTTTGGCTCTTTTGTCAAATGCATACAAAGCACAAGAAACATTACCATATTATCAGCAATATCTTTTGGATGGTGAGTTTCTGTTCAATCCTGCACAATACGGTAAAACGGATAATGTTCAGCTTAACCTCAATTATCAAAAACAATTTATTGAATTCAGCGAGTCTCCAAATGTACAGTCTATTGGGATGAATGCCAATATATTTGACAGAGTGGGTGCGGGTGTTTCAGTATTTAGAGATGCCGGAGGGCCTATTTCAGCCGGGGGTATTACGGCAGGAGCTTCTTATTTTATTCCTTTAAGTAGTGAAGGAGACCGAAAAGATCAGTTCTCTTTCGGTACCAGTGTTAGTTTATATAATATGAATATTGATTATACAAAGCTTAATACCAACGATGCTTATGACCCGTTATTACAAGGAAATGAGCAAAATATCTTCATGGCGTATGCCAACTTCGGTTTAGCAGCTACTTACAGAAATATTTATGCCAACGTATCGGTGAATGACATCGCTTTAACGAATGACGAGTCTATTGTAAACGGTCGTGAGCCTTCTCCAATTAAGTTTTTCTTAAACTTAGGGTATGACTGGCACGTTGGGGATAATATATATTTCACGCCTTCAGCCTTAATTAACCTTAATACGAACTCTACAAGAACAATTGACTATAACTTGATGGCAACGTTCTTTAATGATATCAATTCATTCTCCGCAGGACTTAGCTACCGATCTGTACAAAACAGATTTGATAGCCAGCAGCTGCAGATTGCTCCGGTGGTGAAGGTAAGATTCAACAAGTTTATGATTGGTGCTACCTATAATATCGGGATGTCTGATATTCAGGAATATGGTGGAAACTCTTTCATGATTGGTCTTGGATATAACTTCGATAATTTCATTAATCGTAGAGGATATAGATATTAATCAATTTAATTTAAATAAATTTGAGCTCTGATTTTTTCAGAGCTTTTTTTATGATTTATATTCACATCCCGTTTTGCAAGCAAAAGTGCAGCTACTGTAATTTTCACTTTTCGACATCTTTAACTTTTAAGGATGAAATGCTGGCTGCCATGAAGAAGGAAATCTTTCTCAGAAAAGACGAATTGCAGAACAAAAATCTACAGTCCCTGTATTTTGGAGGCGGAACGCCTTCGATACTTTCTCCGGACGAAATTAAATCTTTAATTGATGAAACACTGAAATACTTCAGTTTCAGTCATGATATTGAAATTACATTGGAAGCTAATCCGGACGATTTAGATAAAAAATTTCTAAAAGGTCTATCAGATTCGCCGATCAATCGTCTCTCGATAGGAACGCAAAGTTTTTTTGAAGAAGATCTGAAGTTAATGAATCGGGCTCACACAGCTTCAGAAGCAGAAGGATCCATCAAAAGAGCACAGGATTTCGGCTTTGAAAACCTGAGTATCGATCTTATCTACGGTTCGCCAACTTCCAATCTTGAAATATGGAAAGAAAATCTCCATAAAACAATCGCGCTGGACGTGCCGCATATTTCTTCCTATGCTTTAACGGTCGAACCGAAAACAGCACTTGAAAACTGGATTTCAAAAGGAAAAATTATCAGTCCGAAAGAAGAAGAGCAGAATAAAGAGTTCTATTATCTATCGGATTTTCTGAAAAATAATGGTTTTGAACATTATGAAGTCTCCAATTTTGCGAAACCCGATTTTTATTCCAGACATAATTCCGCGTATTGGAAGTATAATGAGTATCTGGGCATTGGTCCTTCTGCACATTCTTACAATGGTTTTGATGTTCGAAGCTGGAATATAGCCAATAATCAACAATATATTAAGAAATTAAATTCTAATCTCCTGGCTAAAGAAGAAGAGCTGCTCTCTCAGGAAGACCAGTTCAATGAAATGATTATGATTGGTCTGAGAACGATCTGGGGCGTAGATTTGAATCAATTAAAAAATAAATTCTCTGAAAAGATTCTGGATCATTTCAGGCATGAAATTAAATCTAAAACAGAAGCCGGAATTTTAATCATTGAAAACGGCCATCTTAAAATTCCTGAAAAACATTGGTTTATGGCAGACGGTATTGCTTCGGATTTGTTTATGGTTTAATCCGGAAGTCGGAAGAGAGATGTTGGAAGTCTTGTTTGTGAAAAACTTAACATCCGGCTTCCAGCATCCAACAATTTCACTATTTTTGTATAAAATTTCAGCATCACTTTGAAAACTAAAAAGCAAGACTATTCACATCTTTCAGCAAAACAACCTATCGGGATTTTCGATAGCGGAGTGGGAGGCTTAACGGTGGCTAAAGAAATAAAAAGACTTCTTCCCAACGAAGACCTGATTTATTTTGGAGATACCAAACACCTTCCGTATGGTGAAAAATCGAAAGAAGCCATTATCGAATATTCTACGAAGATTACTAATTTTTTGTTGGAGCAAAACTGCAAAGCCATTGTTGTTGCCTGTAATACGGCTACGGCCAATGCGCTGAACGAGGTTATGCAGTCTGTGGGCGGAAAAGTTCCTGTGATTGATGTGATTAATCCTGTAGCAGAAAAAGTTTCCTATGAAATTCATAATAATGTTGGAGTTATTGCAACGAAAGCAACCGTAAATTCCGGTCTGTATAAAAAAAGCATCCGTAAACATAACAAGTGGATTAAAGTAGATGAGCTGGCTACACCATTGTTGGTGCCGGCCATTGAAGAAGGATTTAAAAATCATCCGATTACCCACGCCGTCATTTACAATTATCTGAGCAACAGCAAACTGAAAAATATTGAAACGCTGATTTTAGGTTGTACCCATTATCCTTTGCTGATTGACGAAATCAAGCAATATTACGGAAACCGTGTTCGGGTGATCGATTCACCCAATATTGTGGCCAATCATTTAAAGATCATCTTAGATAAATACAGTCTCTTGAATGAAGCGAATCATAAACCGAACTATCATTTTTATCTTTCGGATTTAACCAAGAATTTTGAGAAAATCTCTAAAAAGTTCTTTGGAAAAACAATAGATTTAGAACTAAAAGTATTGTAAAAAAAAGCTGTTTCAGAACGAAACAGCTATTCAATAAAATAATCGGGTATCTTTCCTGATTATTCTGTTATTTCTATATTTTCTTCTTCGTTAGGTTTGAAAAAGCTGAACGTTATGTTTCCGTATTTTCTGCTGTCGATTAAATTCGGATGATCAAATTTCATTCTGCTTTGATGTTCTACTACAAGAATTCCGTTTTTCTTAAGATATTTATTTTTTAAAACTAAAGAAATCAACTCTTCATATTTTTTCTCTTCCATTTCAAAAGGAGCATCAGAAAATACAACCTCGAAAGATTTTTTATTTCGGAATTTTTTAAGCCAGTCAAAAACATCCCCACGCTGAACATTGACCTGTAGATTAAATCCTAATTCGGAAGCGGTGGTGTTCAAAAATGCCGTATGCTTGGGATTCATTTCTACAGAAGTTACATCCTGGCAGCCTCTGGAAGCAAATTCAAAGGTGATAGAGCCTATTCCTGCAAAGAGATCCAGCACAGAAACCGACTGCATATCGTAGGTATTTTCTAAAATACTGAACAGCGCTTCTTTCGCAAAATCCGTTGTGGGTCTTACATCAAAATTTTTCGGAGCGGCTATTTTCTTGGCTTTCCATTTGCCTGAGATTATTCTGTACATATTTGTTAGGTTTTAGGTCGAAGGTATTGGGTTGCAGATAACTAGAACCTGCCATCTAATCCCTGCAACCTAATTAAGTATAAAATTTTTATTAGGAAGATTATCAAATACAATTTTCAGATTCTTTACAAATTTTTGTAATTCCGAAATAAAAGTTTCGTTTTCTGTGGTTTCACCATAGGCAAAAAAGTACGTTTCATTAATTCCAAAACCTATTTTACTTAAAGTAAACATCACAAAATAAAGAAAATCGACCTCAGAATTGATGTCTAAATTATTATATAAGATGATTTTTTGCTGATCGATGGCGAAAAATTCACATTGATTATGATAAAGATTGATATGAATTTCCTTATTATTCTTATTATTGATTGAATTTAAAAACTTTTCACCTGAGAAATTAAAATGAACGGGAATAGCGAGTTCTTTTATCTTCCTGTAAAAATCCTTTGGAAAAGTATAATAAAACTGAATTTTAAACTTTTTATTTACCGAAAGCATGAGTTCCTCATACTCTTTATCCACAGGAGCATTGTAAGAGATCAGATCAAACCCTGCTTCATGCTCTGAAAAGCCTTCAGGCATTAATGTGAAATGATTTAAAGCTGAAATTACGGAAATTTCATCGAATCTCTGCTTAATTAAAATTTCTTCTAATTGCTTAGAAATAAAATTTTCCGGTGTTTCTTCGTCGACAAAGTAGGATTTTTCCTCCAAAACGTTTTTATTCTTTACGATTTGGTAGATTAATCCGTCTTTGGTGAAAAGTAAATTAAGTACGTTCATATTTCAATTCCTGCAAATTTAGTGAAATTCTATCATTACGGCACCCGATTGATGGTGAAGTATTTCCTTATTATAAAAATCAAGTCCGGCCTGGCTTTCCAAGACATCAAAAACCATTCTCTGTAATGTCCCGTCGCCAATTCCGTGAACGATTTCTAATCTTTTTAAATTATTTTTTCTGCAAAAAGCCATGACTTCCAGTAATTTTTCCTTCTGAATAAACAATCTTTCAAAGCTGTCGTAATCGCTTGGATTTTTAACTAAATTATGAAAATGAAGATCTAAAACCAAATGATTTTTATGATGTTTTTTTGAAACTACTTTTTTAGGCTCTGCTTTTTTTACAACTTTAATATTTTCGTAAAAATCTACATTTTTAGGAACGAGTTTATCTTTTGAATATTGATAGGTAAATCCATATTCATCTTTAAAAACCACTATATTTCCATGGGTGGACGTTACAACACCTTCCAGATCCTCATCAACTACAGAAACTTTATCGCCAATTTTCATCTTTAAAATTTTGATCCTAATTCAATAATTTCCAAATCCTTTATTTCTGTATCGTCTACCACAAACCTCATCATGGTTCTTACTTTATGCCAGCCCTGTTTTCCGCAGGCTCCGGGGTTTAAGTGTAAGAGATTGTTCTTTTTATCAAATATTGCTTTTAAAATATGAGAGTGCCCGGAAATAAATAATTTCGGAGCTTTCTCTGCAATTTCCTCTTTTGCCAGCGGGGTATATTTTCCGGGATATCCTCCGATATGAATCATGAGTACCTCAAGATTTTCACAGAAAAAACGATTGACTTCAGGAAACTCCGAACGTATTTTCGGGCTGTCGATATTTCCGTAAACGCCCTTTAAGGGTTTAATTTTTTCAAGCTGTTCAATCACATCCATATTTCCAAAATCACCACAATGCCAAATTTCGTCAGCCTGCATGGCATAATCTAAAATTCTGTTGTCAATATAGGAATGAGAGTCGGAAAGAAGTAGAATTTTAGTCATTATCTGAGAGTTCTTTTAGTAATATTTTCGTCATATTTTTCCTTGAAAATCTGAACTCTGTCTGGTTTAAGCTCGCCATCATGGTTCAAAACTCTTTCTTTTATTAGCCATCTTATCAGTTTTTCCATTCCTTTTCTGGAATTCATAAAATTGGCAATTTTGGAAATATTTGTTGATTCTATTTTTACTTTTTCCGTTAAAAAATTAAGAATAAAATAATCATCATTTACATATTTGGGAGTTTCATTATCCATATACCGGTAAAGAAGAATTTCTTCATCATCTTTCATGGAAAAAAAAGAATATTGCGCGATGTTAATTTTTTCAACTTTTAAAATTTGTTTTCCATGGAGTAAAATCTGATCATCTTTAATGATAGCTTCCTGAGAAAAAAATAAATTAAAACTTAATAGTAGTAGAAAAAATGTAAATACCTTTTTTGCCGTCATTGTTTAATCCTGAATTAGATTGCAAATATAAAGAAGCTTATTCAAAATGTTTATTTATTAACTTTGAGAAAATTTAAAAATATGAAGAAGAAACTTTCTTTTTTCCTTTTTCTCGTGACTGTGGGTGTTGCCAATGCACAGGTTGAAGAAAAAAAACTGGATGAACTGGTTCAAAATACCTTAAAGACTTTTGACGTTCCGGGAATGTCTGTCGGAATTATCAAAGATGGAAAAGTTATCTATTCTAAAGGATTTGGCGTTCGTTCGTTAACCACCAAACAACCGATGGATGATACAACGCTTGTGGGGATTGCATCCAATTCAAAAGGCTTTACCTGTACGGCTTTAGCGATTCTGGCAGATGAAGGAAAACTGGATTGGGATGATAAAGTATCAAAATATATTCCCGAATTTCAGATGTATGATCCGTATGTTTCCCAAAATGTGACGATCAAAGATCTGGTGACGCACAGAGCAGGTTTAGGTTTGGGACAAGGAGATTTGATGTTTTTTCCCGAAGGCGGCAATCTTACGGTGAATGATATTGTCCACAATGTACGTTATCTGAAGTCCGAAAATCCTTTCAGAACGACATTAGACTATAATAATATTATGTTTATCGTAGCCGGAGAAGTCATCCACAGAGTTTCCGGATTAAGCTGGGCGGAGTTTATTGAGCAGAGAATTATGAAACCGGTGGGAATGAGCTCAAGTTTCGGAAGCTACAGCAGAGCACAGGCCATTACCAATAAAATAGATGCGCACGCTCCGGTAGATGGGAAGGCAATTGCCGTTCCTCATGACTGGAATGAAACAGGAAATGCAGCCGGAGGAATTATGAGTAACATCAAAGATATGACGGCCTGGGCAGCATGTCTGATGAACAATTTCACCACCAAAGACGGCAAAAAGTTAGTATCAGATAAAAATATTCAGCAGCTTTGGAGTTTACAGATTCCGGATAAGGTGGCGGCAAAAAATCCTTATGATACCAGTTTTTATGGATACGGAATGGGTTGGTTTTTATCGGATGTTAAAGGGCATAGGCAAGTTCAGCACACGGGTGGATTAATCGGGACGGTAACTCAGTTTACATTAATTCCTGATCTTAAATTGGGAATCGTTGTATTAACCAATCAGCAGTCTGGAGCCGCTTTCAACACGATTACCAATACCGTGAAGGATTCTTATCTCGGTCTGGAAGACAGAAACTGGCTGAAAACGTATGGCGAAAGAATGAAAAAGGTGGGTGAACTTTATGATAAACAGAAAAAAGACGCTTTTGCAAAATCTGAAGCCTTTAAAAAAGAAAAAAACCTTCAGCCAAAACCAGAACAGTTTGCAGGAACCTACCATGATATTTGGTTTGGTGATGTAGATATTACTCAGAATGGAAAAACTTACAGACTTTCGTGCAAAAATTCTCCAAGACTGAAAGGTGAATTGTTACCTTTTTCAAACAATTCTTTTATCATTAAATGGGACGACAGAAGCTATGATGCCGATTCTTATATTATTTTCAGTTATGATGAATCCGGCAAGGCTCAATCTGCAAAATTAAAAGCAATTTCCGAAGTCACCGATTTCAGCTTTGATTTTGATGACCTGGACTTAAAGAGAAAATAATTTCGACAGAAATTATCTCTACTCATCTGCTTTAAAGCATAAAAACATATTAAATCAATCTTAGCGTTGAAAAAATCTTCATTTTTTCAACGCTAAGATTGATTTACCTGCTTTTGATTTTTAGAAAAAAATTACAAACAAATTCTCCGCGAAGCGTAAAAATACCGCTTCATCAAATCAACTCGTTGATTCCCCTTTGCTCCTTTATATACGAGCTCTAATAAATAAACCTTTGCGTTAAAAAAAGAGTCACTTCAATCAACGCAAAGATTAGAATTATATATTTATCACTACATATCGGGAATTACCCAATGAAACTAAGGTTGTTTAATCAGCTTTTTGCTTATTTCTCCTATTTTAAGAATATAATTGCCTGGCTGAAGCGTTCCGCAGTATATTCTGCTATTACTAATCTGCCCCGACTGTATTCGTCTTCCACTGAGATCAAAAATTTTATATTCCTTTTCTGAAGTACCTTTTACCGTTACAAATTCTTTTACCGGATTAGGGAAAATGCTGAAATTATTTTTAAGGCTAACCTCTGAAGTACTCAGGGTATCAAGCTGCCCTGTAAAAATTGCATTCGCGAAAATATCTCCCACATACATCGTGTTATTATTAATTATTATTCTTGAGGCATGACTGAATAGAGGAGAAGTGAACGTTACCGATACATTGGGAGGACTCTGATTCAGATTAATCTTTGAGATATTGTTCTCTTCCGGTATTGCTACGTAAAGTTCATTATTTCTTGAAGCTAAACCAGAAGGGTAGCTGTAAGTACTGAACTGATGAACCAGCGTATTGCTCCCCGGAATATCGAGATTCATTTTAGAAACCCTGCCCAGTATTCGCTCTGTATAGTATATTTCATTCCCGATGATCTCGATATCAAAAGGTTTCTTAGCTTCGGTAACGACTATAGGAAGAGATGAAGGTTGGGAAACATCAAATTTAAAAATCTGATCGGAGCCTGATGAGGCAATATAGAGATCATTATTCAGAAACTCTAAACCAATGGGAAAAGTAATTCCGTTAACAAGAATTTCTGAATCTGTACCCGGAGAAGAAAGGTTCTTTTTTCTGATTCTGTTTCCATTGAATTCCGAAATATAAAGTATATTATCCTTTAAGGCAAAACCATAGGGTCTCAGAATATTTTCAACAACCGTTACCGGAGGAAGACTGAGGTCGAAAAGATCGATTTTTACCACTTTGTCCTGATTATAAAGCCCAATATACATTATATTTTTATCGATTAACATTGCATTGGGACCGCCATTGAGATCCATTAATTTCGTTGCGATGTTCTGAGCATGTATTTCATTATTAAAAAGAATAAAAAATAACAGGCTAAAAGAATAGAAAAATTTTTTCATTTTGTTTTTATTTAGAATAATTAAATGCAAAATTAAGCTCATGATTTTACAATCCCAATCGCATCGGTGATAATTTCAAAATTGCAGATAAGTTTGAAGTGAAGGTTAAGGTAATTTTTTAATTAAAAGCTGTCTTTTAATGGTAGAGAACGATATTAAGTATCATTTTTAAGAAATCTATTTTCTTTATTGCTCTATTTTTAACAAAATATTTTATTCGTTCCAAAGCTTTGATTGTTTAAAAAAAACACATTTTTACGAAAAATAGATAAATTTATTCCCTTTATCAAAATATCAATTCAGCAGGCAGATTTTCTCTTTTGTATGATGAGAAGAGTAATAGTAAAGCAAGGTTTAGTGAATTTTTTCTGTTTTTAAGGCGCATGGAGACTTTCAAAGATTTACTTCTACAAAGCAAATGATCGATTTTATCGTTGATAAAATCCTTGCGTCTTAAAAATGGACGGCTGGGTCAATAATTTTGTGTCCTTTGCAGAAAATCAACCTCAAATTCGTTTTGATTAATTTTTAAAAAGGCTTTTAAAATAACATTTAAAATAAACTCAATTTAAATACGCTCTAAATTTTTCCGGGATCGTAGAAGAAAAGAAGTTTCTTTTTAGCACCATCGAATTCCGACCAGGAATTACAGTCGATCTCAAAACCGGCAACACCGCAGGTTGGGAAATGAAAAATGTCTTCCGACATCGAGTTTGCGAAATTGGAAATTCCGTTGTTATGTGAAAAAAATGCAACCGATTCGTGGCTGTCGTCCAAATCATAAATTACCGATTCGAAGTTAGTTTCCGAAGGATGATAAAGTTTCTCATCCGTTATAATATTGATCTGGTAAGTCTGATTAAAGATTTTGCATGTATTCAGTGCCCGGGTTGCCGGGCTGGAAACAAATGTATCTATGGAAACGCTGTTCTTTTTCATAAATCGGGACATCTGCATTGCTTCCTCCAAACCCTTGTCCGCCAAAGGTCTGTCGAAGTCCTCGGTTTCTTCCGGCCAGTCGCTTTTTGCATGTCTTACGAGGATAAGTTTCTTCATATTATCGTTTTTTGGAATACTAAAATTATAAAAAAAATAATGGAATAAAACATGATTTATAAAAAAAACTGTGTTTGGAATAAAATCATTAAAATTTACTAAATTTGCAAACTTATGGGACAGATTCTTGCGATAGACTATGGAAAGGTTCGTTGTGGCATCGCTGCGACAGACGATATGCAGATTATTGCGAGTGGTCTGGATACGGTAAAAACTACTTCGTTGGTTGATTTTTTGAAAAAATATTTCAGCGATAACAAGGTAGATGAAGTCGTAATCGGGCTTCCTGTAGATTTAAAGGGAAATATTTCAGAAATAGAAACAGACATTTTAAAGTTTGTAGATATTTTTCAGAAAGAGTTTCCTACGGTTAAGGTCAACCGTTTGGATGAAAGATTTACCTCGAAAATGGCTTCGTTTTTTATTTCTCAAAGTGGAAAAAGCAAAAAGCAGAGACAGGAAAAGGGATTAATTGATAAAGTAAGTGCAACCATCATATTGCAGAATTTTTTAGAACAAAAAACAAGATGATTTTACCGATAAGAGCCTTTGGGGATTCAGTTTTAAGAAAAGTAGGGAAGGATATTGATAAAGATTATCCCGGATTACAAGAGTTAATAGACAATATGTTTGAAACGATGTACAGTGCCAACGGTATAGGGCTGGCTGCACCACAGATCGGTTTAGACATTCGTTTATTCGTGATAGACGTTACTCCTTTAGCCGATGATGAGGATTATGAAGACATTAAGGATGAATTGGCTGCTTTTAAAAAAGTGTTCATCAATGCGCAGATTTTAGAAGAATCCGGCGAAGAATGGAAGTTTAATGAAGGATGCCTTTCGATTCCGGATGTTAGGGAAGATGTAAAAAGAAAGGAAACAATCGTGATTGAATATTATGACGAAAATTTTGTGAAACATACAGAAACTTTTTCCGATATTAGAGCCCGCGTAATTCAGCATGAATATGATCATATTGAAGGGGTATTATTTACCGATCACCTCAGTGCTTTAAAGAAAAAATTGGTGAAGGGTAAATTAACAAAAATCACACAGGGAGAGGTAAGCATTAATTATAAAATGAGATTTCCCAAATAGTTTTGAATCATAAATAAAGAAAATAAAAGCGCAAAAAGCTCACAGCCGATTGCAAAATTTACAAAAAATAAAATTATGCTGTTAGAAAAAATAATTTCAATTTCTGGAAAACCAGGACTTTTCAAATTAGTTTCTCAATTAAGAAACGGATTTATTATCGAAGATGTTACTACCAAGAAAAAAGTAAGCATTGGAAACTCCAGTCAGGTAAGTTTGCTGGATAATATCGCGATGTTTACCTTTGATAAAGAAGTTCCTTTGTTCGAAGTTTTTGAAAATATTGCTAAGAACAACGATTACAAACCGGCTATTGCTCACAAATCCAGCGATGCTGAATTAAAAGACTTTATGTTGGCGTCTCTTCCAAATTATGATACAGAAAGAGTATACGCTTCGGACATCAAAAAATTAGCCCAATGGTACAATATTCTTCACAAAGCAGGATACATCAATCCTGAAAGTTTTGTAAAAGCAGAGCCTGAAACTTTAGAAGGTGAACCTGCTGAGGTATCTTTGGATGAAAAACCAGCTCCGAAGAAAGCTGCTCCGAAAGCAGACAAACCGGTTACGCCGAAAGTAAAAGCTACTTCAGCTCCGAAATCTGCACCAAAAACGACTCAATCTAAAAAAGGGTAATTCTTTTTTTGAATTAAAAATATCAGCCTCATCAGAAATGATGAGGTTTTTTTATTTGTGTTGGATATTGGAAAGGACAAAGCGTATTTATGAAAGTGTTTTAAAAATAGTAGATTTTACAATTTAACAGGACATTAGCTAAATCATTTTAATTATAAATATGCTCTCACAGGTTTGTCGGAAATTTTTGATTTTCATGATCCTCAAAAAAGTAATTAAATAATCAAGTTCGGGATCAGACTTGAGCTGGAAGAGTGAGGCTGGAAACTCTTTATCTTGTTATGCTAACAAAAATTCAAAGAAAAATTTGAGTATTCTGATTTTTATGATTCTACGTAACCTCCATCTTCAGGCATCTAGCTTCCATCATTTATTATTTAGAAAGTCTAGTATCCCGAATTCAGGTTAAATAGTAAATTCTTACACCTTTGTGAGAAATCAACAAAAAATATTTCATACTTAATGAATCGTTGTTTCTATACTAAAGAACATTAATCCCTAAATTTGTAAGACTTGAATTTTCAAATTATGAATACCAAACAGGAAAAACTGGAAGCTTTTGGAAGATTATTAGATATTATGGATGATTTGCGTGAGAAATGTCCATGGGATCAAAAGCAGACCTTAGAATCGCTGCGTCATTTAACGCTGGAGGAAACCTACGAACTTTCGGATGCTATCTTACAAAATGATTTGCAGGAAATTAAAAAAGAGCTGGGAGATGTGCTTCTGCATTTGGTTTTTTATGCTAAAATAGGCTCTGAAAAGCAGAGTTTCGATATAGCAGATGTTATTAATTCTTTAAATGAAAAGCTGATCTTCCGTCATCCTCATATTTACGGCGATACCGAGGTAAAAGATGAAGAGGAAGTAAAGCAGAACTGGGAAAAATTAAAATTGAAAGAAGGCAATACCTCTATTTTGGGCGGAGTTCCGAAAAGCCTTCCAAGCCTGGTAAAAGCCTACAGGATTCAGGATAAGGTAAAAGGAATCGGTTTTGAGTTTCATGATGCCGAAGATGCCTGGAAAAAAGTAGATGAAGAAATTCAGGAATTTCATGCGGAAACCGATTTGGATAAAAAGGAAATGGAGCTTGGCGATGTTTTTTTCTCGCTGATTAATTACGCAAGAATTTCAGGAATCAACCCAGATTCTGCATTGGAAAGAACCAATCTGAAATTCATTTCAAGATTCCAGAAAATGGAAAAGCTTGCAGCTGAAGCAGATTTTAAATTAGGTGAAATGACTTTGGAGGAAATGGATGTTTTGTGGGAAAAAGCTAAACTTTCTCAGCAAAATTAATATCTAGACCAGTTTTTGGGATAAATCTGGCCGGAAGCCGGAAGAGTGAGGCCGGAAGAATATTAAGTAATTCATTTTGTTATGATGATGAAAATTCAGAAAAAAGAAAATAGTTTGATTTTTATTAACTTATATATCCTCCATCCTCTAGCTTCAATCCAAATTGATCCTAAATTAGAAAAATATCAGAATTTCTTATTATCAGTTTAAATAAAATAAAAAAATATGTTGCGAACTCTTATCTTATCAGGATTCTTTTTGTGGAGCTGCAATCCGAAAGCGCAGGATTCGCCAAAAAATGACGCATTAAAAGTGGAATTTTCTTTACCTAAAAAACTCAAAGAGGTCTCCGGAATCGCTTTGTCCCAGGATAATAAAACAATCTGGGCCATAGAAGATCAGGGAAACAAAAATGTTGTATACGGGCTCGATCTTGCGGGAAAACAAATAGCAGATGTATTGGTAGACAATGCAGAGAACAACGACTGGGAGGATATTACAAAAGATGCCCGGGGAAACCTCTATATCGGAGATTTTGGCAATAACGACAATAAACGTCAGAGTCTGGCGATCTTAAAATTAGATCTGAAAGACGCTTCTCAAAAAAGTACGAAAGTTACTCAAACCACAAGATTTCATTATGAAGGACAAACAGAATTTCCTCCAAAAAAGTCGAATTGGCTGTATGATTGTGAAGCTTTCATAGAAATGGACGGAAATTTTTATCTTTTTACCAAGAACAGAAGCAAAGGCTTCGACGGAACTTTTCTGGTTTTTCAGGTTCCTAATAAAGAAGGGGATTTTGAAGCGAAATTAATAGGTAAACTGAAGCTGGAAGGAGGTTATGGTGATGCGGCAATTACGTCCGCAGCCATCAACAGTACAAAAGATAAAATTGTATTGCTCAACCATAAAAATATTCAGATCTTAACTGGGTTTTCAGCGAATGATTTTACTAAAGCTTCCATTAAAAAAATTCCGTTACATCACAATTCTCAAAAAGAATCTATTGTTTTTCTTGATGATAAAACATTGCTGATTGCTGATGAAAAGGATAAAAAAACAGGAGGGAATGTGTATAAGTTTGATTTATAATAAACCAAAAAGTCCGCAGAAATTTTCTACGGATTTCTTATAATTAGTCGGTTGCTTTCTTTTTAAAATGTCATTCCCAAAGCCGCCGAAATTCTTCCGCCATCGGAACCGTGGAAATAATTTAATCGTGCGGAGAACATTTCCACCACACTTAGCCACACTCCGCCGCCTACAGACTGATGCCATTTTGTTGAGTATTCATGGTCATTCCAGACTCTGCCGAGGTCATAGCCTATTAAAATTCCCATATTGGCAGGCACAATATTATTTCTTATTCTTCCGAAATCCCAACGTATTTCCGAATTATTGGTAAAGTAAGATCTTCCTGAAAACCTGTCGTTTCTAAAGGCTCTCATTCCATTATTTCCGCCGATGCTCGCTGCCTGATAAAATTCAAAATTATTATTGCTGATCCACATTCCGTTACTGGAATTCGCAAAAACAAAATTTCCCCTAGGATCAATTCTGTGATCGATGGTTAAAGTTCCCTGTAGTGCAAAAAAGTTTTTATCGAGATCGGCAAGGTTGGTTTTCCATTGCAGATTGGCCAGAAACTCCATGCCCAAGGTTGGAAACGCAGTATTGTCTACATTTTTATACCCGAAAGTATAATTGGCGCCTCCAAAATACTGATTGTTAAATACCTCAGGATTAACATCCGTAGAAATATCTACAAAACGGTTTCCTTTTCGCTGAACTTTATTGTTTTCGAAATTCAGCTGAAATGTATTCTCAATATTTCCCCAGCTTTTTCGTGAAACAGACGGTGCAAAATAAATCTTCGAGATTCTTGCCCTATTGTATTCCCGTTTTGTTTCCTGCCTGTCATACGGGCTTTCATTTGATAAGCCGAAGAAGTTCTCAGCAAAACGAGGCGTGGTGTAAAGAGCATCTATATTGAAATCCCATCCCCGGATGGCCTTTTTGAAAATTCCTTTATAGGCCGCATTAAATCCTGAGGTCGCAGTATAAAAATTCACCTTTAGTGTATGTCTTTGCGTGTAAGGATCACGGATGAAATTATTCACCGTATAAGAACCCAGCAGCCCAACAATAACTCCGTCATCAGGATTAAAATCAAGACTCGGATAGCCTGCAAAAAAGTTGTATTTCGGAAGTTTATAATTATAGGTGTTAATGGCATAATCATCAGAAATATTTTTCGTTGCTCCATGAGTGTTGTAGGTGTTTTTCTGAGATTTGAAGTCATAAATTTTCACTTTACTGCCATTGGCAACGTTGTAGGTATCATGATGATAACCACCGATCAGACGGATGGTCATTTTCGGCTTTCCATCTCCCGAAACATCGTAAATGTCATCATCTTCCAGTCCGTAAATCCACAGTTCCTTGGTCTTGGAATCATGATACGTTTTTTCAAATACCAACTCGGGATTTTCCTGTTTTTTATCCAATTTGTATTGTTTTACATTCACCGAATTTCCTATTTTTGTAATTACAAATTTATCCGGATGTATTGTTCCTGCTAACGGAACTTTTTCCTGTAAAACATCAAAATATTGCGTGGCATAAGTCTGTAATTTGAGTTTTCGGGCTTTTAATTTCCGCTGAATATCAGCAATTGTTTCATCTTTTACTTCTTTGGGAAGATTATCAAAAGCGTCATCGATATCTTGATCGCTCAAATGATCCTGAATATATTTTGCCTGTTCAATCCATTCCGGTTCTGTAGATCCTTTTAAGAATATCAAATCCAGAGGATAAGGCTCCATAGCCAGCCATTTTACACTTTTAATATCATCTTTAAAAGATTTCATATGACGAATCGCAGGAATATTCATAATAAGCTTAAATGCAGCACCATCGTATTTACTGAAAGCCTGATCTCTATCCCGCGGGATCGGTTTATAGATTACTTTCTCACCTTCCTGATATTCTGCCCATTTCCATTGGTCAGAATGTCTGTCCCAATCGCCTATCAGCATATCAAAAATTCTGGCTCTGATATAGGATTTCTGATCAATAGAATATTTATAATTTTTATTTAAATTCCTCAAAACATCATCTGTAGAGACGATATCTTTCGCATTTCCTAAAGAGGCCAATGTTTTCGGATCCGAAGAAAAGCGTTCTTCAATCATATACATTTCGTCTCCGTAATGCTCGTTATATTCTCCCAAAGCCTTTTGTTTAGGGATATAAAATAATCTCGGATTGCTGTGGAAAACATTGACCTTATCCGCCAGATTTCCTATTGAAAATGGAGTAAAAGGATGATTGGTGGTGTAGAAATCCAGCAGAAATTTATCCGGAAAAGTATTGTTCAGTTCATTTCCGAAGGTGCTTTTTCTAAAGGCCATATTATTAAGAAAACGAACGGCACTTTTTTTAACCCCCCGCATCACAAATTCCTGTCCGTTCTGGGCTTTTAATCTTAAACTGTTGGACTGATTTCCTCCACCTTCACGAAAGGGCGTATAGCCACCGTCTAATGTTCCGATATTGGCAGTCGGAAGATCAATGGGCATTCCGTAGTATTTTCGGTAATGGTCACCCCACAGCCAGGTGTAGAAACGGCCCTTTTCCGTTAATTTTTCCGGATAAATGGTTGATGAAATCTGGGGTGGAATGGAATCCGGAAAATTATTAATGAATTTTTTCGGTTTTTCAAAAACCTGAATGTGGGTTAATTTTTCTAATGTATTATCTTTTGTAGAAAAATATTCAACATCGGCACTTTGGTCTTTTCGGATATTTAAAACAGCAAAACCGCTGCCTCCATACGAGAAGTCTGTATTTTCGACAATGGTGGCCGGATCTGTTTTGGAACCTGCACCACTAATGATCTGTCGGATATTTCTTTCCTGATGGTACTGCAGATTATGGTCATGTCCGGAAACAAATATAATATTGTCTTTATCCTGCACCATACTTTTCAATCGGCCAGCCAGATCAGCGTAGTGCTGATTGTTAATATCCTGAGGATTGGCGCCCGACGCATTTCTTAAAATAGCAATAGCCGATGAAATAACGGGAACCGGAACTTTTGAGTGTAATGGAAAAAGATGGGATTTTGCAGAATTAAAACCCGCATGCGTTCCGCTGCTTATAATGGGATGATGGAGCGCTACGATAATTTTTTTGTCCTGATTTTTATTCATCAGACTTTTAAATTCAAGGAAAAGATCTTCGCGGGTTTTGATATCGCAGTTTTTATTAATTCCCGGATGCTTATCCCAATTTGCGAGTGCCCATTCGGTGTCAATAACAATTAATTTTACATCTTTTGTTAAGTTGATATCATCAATTCCGCAAGAATTTTTGGGCAGGAAAGCTTTTTTATCATTGAAATAATTTTTAACAAAATCTTCCTGAGCCTTGAGGCCGTCTAATCCGTGATACCAGTCGTGATTTCCCGGGATGACAATTGTTTTACCTTTAAAATTTTTGGTAATAGCGAACTGATTTTCCAGTTTTTGTTTTGCTGCATCATATTGTTTTCCTGATTCTTCAGGCATTCCGCCGGGATAGATATTATCTCCCAGAAAAAGCAGCATAGAATTCTTATCTGCAGAATCCAGTTTGGATTTCAGAAAATTCAAGGTATTCTGAGCCTTTATTTCATCTGAATTTCCGGCATCCCCAATTAAGAAAATTTTAAAGTCATTTTCAGAGGGAGTATCATATTTTTCAACTTCAGATAAGTTTTTACCCTTTTTTACGTTATAGGTTGCGCAGGAATACAGAACTCCGGCAGACAATACTACTTTAAGGACAATAGAAGTATTTTTTAGATGCGTTTTAAAGGATAAATTCATAAATTTACATTAACAAAAAAGCGGCCATGAGCATAGTACAAAAAGCCAAAGACTACGTTGAAATCTTATTCAAAGATAAGTTATCTTCTGTATATTTTTATCATAATTTTATCCATACCACGTATACAGTAAACAAAGCGGAGGAAATTATGAAAAATACACCGGTCTCTAAAGAAGATCAGGAAAAAGTCTTGCTGGCACTCTGGTTTCACGATACAGGATACATCGAATGTGCTCTTAACCATGAGGAAAATGGAGTGCAGATTATGAAAGATTTTCTACAAAAAGAAAATTATAATGAAAATCATATCGAGGAGATAGGAAAACTTATTTTAGCTACGAAAATTACATACGAGCCGCAGAATCTATTGGAGCAGATTGTAAAAGATGCCGACTGCAGCCACTTTGCAAGCCATGATTATAGTGATATTTCGGATGCGCTGAGAAAAGAATGGGAGCTTACCAATGTTAGATGTTTCTCGAATGATGAATGGAATGCCGGAAATCTTGATATGCTGAAAAACAGACATCACTATTATACGGAATATGCTCTGCATCACTGGCAGCCACAGAAGGAGAAAAACATAAAAAAAATTGAGAAAAAACTGGAAAAAGAAGAAGATAAGAAAGAAAGTTCAGGAGCTAAAAAAGAGAAGGAAAAAGAAATAAAACCCGACAGAAGTGTGGATACTTTATTCCGGGTTACGCTGAACAACCACACCAGACTGAGCGATATTGCAGACAGCAAAGCAAATATTTTACTTTCTGTAAATGCAATTATCATTTCGGTGTGTCTCTCGGTCTTGGTTCCGAAGCTGGATGCACCCAAAAATTCTCACCTCATCATTCCTAGTTTTATTTTGCTTTTGTCCAGTGTTTTAACGATTATTTTTGCCATTTTATCCACAAAACCCAATGTTACAAAAACTAATTTCACCAATGAAGATGTGAGCAACAGAAAGGTCAATCTCCTGTTTTTTGGAAATTTTCACCAGATGCTTTTTGATGATTATCATCATGCGATGAAAGATCTGATAAAAGATCGTGATTATATTTATGATTCTATGGTGAAAGATCTCTATTTTTTAGGTAAAGTTTTAGACCGAAAATACAAACTGTTATCCACCACTTATAAGATTTTCATGGCAGGAATCATCATTTCTGTTTTGTCCTTCGGATATGCATTTCTTAGTCTTTAAGGATAAAAATTTAATCTAAACAAAAGAAAAATGATTGTCAGACAGCGTGCTCATTGGCTCAGAATGTTATTTATATGGAGAGGTTCTGTGTTGAAGAAAATCATCGTTCAGCTATCTGTGATTTTGCTGTTTTCGCTGTTTATTTATTTTTTTAAAGGAAGGATTTTTGATTATAAAGTTCATCTTAACCCTACTATTTTTACTTTAATAGGCTTAGCACTTGCTATTTTTATGGGATTTTGTAATTCCGCGAGTTACGACCGTTTCTGGGAGGGCCGAAAACTTTGGGGATTGCTGGTGATTGAAACGCGATCGCTTACCAGACAGATTTTCTCTTTTATTCCGAATGTTTCCAAAGACGAAAAACAAAAAATCGTTCAACTGATTTCCGCATTCTGCTGGTCACTAAACAATCAGTTAAGAGAGAAATCGGGAACAGAAAATCTTTCTCACCTCCTTTCTGCCGAACAAATGGGACAGATAAATGGTAAAAAATTTATTCCCAATATTATTTTAGGTTTTATTGCAGACTGGCTTTATGAGCAACATCAAAAAGGGAATATTGATACGATTATTTTAGCCCAAATGGATAATGAGCTGAATCAGTTTTCCAATATCTCAGGCGGTTGTGAAAGAATTCATAATACACCTTTGCCTTTTGCCTACAGTGTTTTGCTGCATCGTACGGTTTATTTGTACTGTTTTTGGCTGCCTTTCGGGCTGGTCGACAGTTTAGGGTGGATGATGCCGCTGATCGTTTTGCTGATAAGTTATACTTTTATTGCATTGGATGCCATTATTCAGGAGATTGGCGAACCTTTTGGCGAAGAAGAAAATGATTTGGCGCTCAATAGCATTTGCCGAACAATTGAATTTTCGATTTTTGAACAGGCCGAAATTCCACAAGGCGAATTAAAAAAACCGGATTCTTATTTTGTGGATTAAGAATTTGCTCTAAAAATTAATCAAAATGAATTGGAGGTTAAATTTTCGCGAATGCACCAGGTTCTTGAGCCGCAGTAAATTTTAAGGTAGAAGGATTTTATGCTTTTCCAAGCTTAAAGAGGCTCTAAATCGTGGTTAACGAAACCCTCAACGCCAATAATCCTGTAATTCCCTGTAGATCCTCGACTCTCAGAAATTCTACATCATGCTGAAGGATTTCTTTTTTCTGAAGTTTAGAGATATAGCCAAGATATTCTTTTTGGTTTTCCATGCCGAAATAAACAATGGTAATTTTCCCGGGACAGGTAATTCTTTCGTCAGAATCTTTTACATGTGCCTTATCCAGACGTTTTTTAATGATTTCGTAGTAAGAATTATAGGCGCCATCTATATCGAATCGTTTTTCGTCCATTCGGAAGCGGATGTCTACTTTTTCATTATAAACGAAGATCAGTGAAGCAATATCTAAAGGAATTGACAGGTACTGCTTAAAGTTCTGAAACTCGCGTTCCATATTACAGATGGTTTTCAGCTGCCAATATCTTAATTTATGAGCTACTTTTGAGGAATAAGCAAGATCCGGGGCGATATTTTGACCAATAAATAAATTATGCTCAATACCATCAGACTTAAAACGTTCATAATAATGAGGGAAAATCTGTTGTGCCTTTACCTGGCTTTCATCCAGCATATCTGCTAATTTCCTGTTCACCAGGGTAATCGATTCGTCCAGACTTCTGCGGTGGTTGTAAAATAAATGATTGAAATTAAAAATCTTTGAAAAATAGTCTTTGATTTTTTCTTTGATGTCTACGGAGCTTTTAACTTCCAGTTTCCCCTGTAAATAAGGATGTATTTCATCTCTCAGCAAACGTTGAAAGCGTTGTTCGGTATCGGCCTTGATCTCATTATTAAGTTCATTTTCAAAAATATCCAAAGCCAGTAAATATTTCTCTGAATCTGAATTAAGCATTAAAAAAATATGATGAAGAGCATCAATCTGTTCATTAAGATCTTCAAGCATTAAGTTGAAACGTTTTTCTGAAGAAGAACGGATATCTGAAAAACCGAAAAGAGGCGTTAGATTTTTAAATGAAATCTGCTTTAAGGTGTATATTTTTTTTGATAATAAAGCGTTGAAATATTTTTCGGCTTCACTTCTGAATTTCCAGACCACGCTGTCGTGGATTGAGGTGTATTCCCGCTGAATAATGGCTTCGATCTGGTTGTTGCGCTCAAAACTGAATCTCGACAGCGAGAAAAGAATCATGTCTACAAAAAATTCAAGCTTTTTGAGTTTTAAGCCATTCAGGCTATTCGTCTGAGGAGATGTAAACTCCATGATCGCCAGCAATTCATTGTCTTTCATGATAGGAATGACCATGAAACTATTGATATTATTATCCTTTAAAATGGTAAAAGACGGCTGCTTTTTGATTTCCGGATCCAGATTATCAACATTGGAAACCACAATAGGCTTGGAGTTATAACTAAAATTCTTAAAAGCCGTTTTCCGAACTTCTTCGTCAAAAGTATTGATCCAGAAATCCAGAATATGATGGGTGAAAACATTTTCATAAATCGGAAGTTTATCCAGTCTTTTTTCCTTTTTATTGAAAAGCATTAATCCAAAATTCAGCTCAGAAATATCAAAATAAGATTTAAAAATTTCCGTTAAATTTTCATCAGGAATATGATTTTCAGGATCTATTTTAATCATACTGGATTTCAGATCAGATAAGGCGACTTCTGAGGTACAATCTACAAGAGAAATAATTGAAAAACCGCTTAAGACCCATGATTTTGAAGGGAAATATTTTTTCCACAATTTAATATCATCAAGGTTTTCAAGGAGTGTATTAATGGTATTTTCATCAGGAATTTTCGCTCCTTCTGTTGGATAAATTTCGCTGAAATCTGAATTTACCGTAATTTTATAATGTTTCATGATTCCCTGTTTGTTGGGAATGTCATAATAAAAAGGAATATAGGCTTTGATATCACGTTTAAAATACGTTTGCACAATAAGGCAGCAGCAAAAAACGTAGAATTCATCATCGTTGATATTTCTCAGCTCAATCTCAAAATCCTGACCTGCCTCTTTAAGAATATTTTTAAATCTTTCGGTATAATTAAAGGTGATATTGGAAAGCGGAATGCTGGCGGCTTTTATTTCATTGTTCGTAAGCCCGGTCGGAAAAAGGTCTGCCAGAAGAAGTTTAATAAGATCTTCATATTTATCGAGCAAAGTTAAATCCTGAAAACCCTCTCTAAGTTCCTGAAAATTTCTGGTTTTTTCAATCAGCGATTCTGCATAGTTAACGCGATACTCCAATCGGTCATTATATCGGATATGCTCCAATACATCCAAATATTTTTTGAATGAAATATAAATCTGAAAAGGGGAGTCTTTTTTGTGAAAACTAGCCAAAAGCTGAAATTTCAAGTAAAGTTATGAAAAATGCGGGATTTTATTCTCCTTTGCTTGGTTTTACTTTGTTTTTTTTCGCCATCCTGTCGTTTATCCAGTGGGTTTTTAAAATATATGATCCTGTTTTTTTATATCTTTTGAATTCTTTACAGGTAAATAATACCTCACAATAATACAATCCTGCTGAATCTTATACTTTGTGTAAATAAGCAAACTTAATTTAACTGCAAAATATTTAATGTGAATAGTATAAATAGAATCAATACAGAAGTCTAAGCTACTAATAGAGATTAAAATTTTGCATTAAGGCATCTAAGGATTCATCTAAAAAATATATTGAGTCAGTTTCTATAGATCCATCAATATTTATCTTATCGCTCCCGTAAAAAATAATTTCGCCTTGGGAAAAATATTTTATTTGCCATATTTTATTTTCTTTTAAATTTAAAAACTATATTTTTAAATGTTCTGCTTTTTGGGGAGATCACAGTTTTTTAGAATCATTAAATTTAGATTGTTCTAAAAACATCTACTCTGTGTTTTTTAATTTGAGAATTCTGATAGCAATCTGTTTTCATTTACTTTTCTCAAGTTTTAGCCATTTGTTACTCTCAAATCTTCCTGATTTTATATAATAAAATTTTTTAATCCTTTTTATATATATTGTATTTATAATACTATCACTTGAACATATTCCTACTCCTATATATTTCAATATTAATATTTTGTTTTTATTTTCCTTTAATGAGTATTCTCCCTCACAATAAGCTTCTTGAGAATTCTTTGTATCAAGCCTTAAGAATACTTTATCAGTATCAAAATAAAAATCAAATTTCATATTAATTATATTCTCAGTTCCAATTTCTTCTACTTTCGTAGTAATGGTGTAATTACCATCAGGAAAATTTTGAGCACAACTATTAAAAAATAATATAAATGCAAAGAAAGAAATGGTTTTTCTCATTAGGTATAGCTTTTTTAGTGAATTTTTTATATATCTTTTATGCATCATAATATAATTCTAAAATTAAATTACCATTCTTATCACACCATCTTATCCAAAATCTGTTTTTATTATCATCTTCGACCATTAACCAATTTTTGTCAATTTTAATTGGATAATAAAAGCTATCCTTATTTTTCAAAATTTGTTTGGCTTTTTCTTGCGGTTGTAATTTTAAGGAATTATCACTTTCATTGAAATCCACAGAAAATATAGATAAAATATGCTGTTCAAGGCTTTGATATTTAAAATTAATATCAAGCTCATCTACGTATTTAACAATATTCTTCTCTTCATTAACTACTATTTTATAAAAGCCATTTTTTTTCCCTAAACATTTAAAAACTAAAAGGGTATTTTCAGGTTTTACTGCCTCAGGAGCAATATCCTTATCTTCAAAGATGTCATTGAATTTAAATGATTTCCATTTTGATTTATCAGAATTGTATATAGTTAATAAATTTTTTTGATTATATGTGTTTTTTAATACTAAAAACCCAATCTTATTTTCCTTTGTATTATTTTTTTTAGATTTTGATTGTATTTGTTGCTTTTCATCTGAATTTACTTTAGATATATTATTTATTTTTTTATCGCTACAACTAGCTAATATCATTACAGTAAAAAAAAGAAATATTTTCATAATTGCTATTTAATAATGTTTACATTTAATTTCTCAACAGTCTCAAAATCTATTGATAATGTACCTATATGGCCGTGGTCATAATGACCTCCAACTCTAGGGTTTACGCCAGAATAATTTTTTCCAGTAGCATAATTCTTATTAAACCCAAATTTAAATGAAATCCTAAAAAACTCTTTGTTTTTAAAATCGTCGAATGAATTTGAACTACTTGTGCCCTGAAAACTTTTTCCATTTTTATTGAGATATCTGAAATCAATATTTAGACCCGATTGCTTTCCTTTATGCCCATGACCTGCGTGATGAGATCTTGCTCTTTCTGGACTACTGGTGGGGTCACTGCCATTTTCAGAAGACATATCTCCAAAATGAACTTCCCAGTTTTTCTCTTTAACTTCTGATATTATTCCAAATAAAGCAGCTGCAGTTTGAGGTAAAAGATAATGATCACCTTTACCAACATTTTCAATAGCAGATATTCCTCCTGTATCCATTTCTCCATATCTTCCAAATCCATTACCAGACTCTGGAAATTTCACTAGCCCAAAGGAGTTTTTAGTAAGGGTATATTGCATATACTACGAGTTACGATACATACTAATAAAATAATTATTTTTTCATCATTTATAAAAGGTATTACTTCACAACTAAGCTAATAATAGAGATTATAATTTTGCATTAAGGCATCTAAGGATTCATCTAAAAAATATATTGAGTCAGTTTCTATAGATCCATCAATATTTATCTTATCGCTCCCGTAAAAAATAATTTCGCCTTGGGAAAAATATTCTATTTTCCATATTTTATTTTCTTTTAAATCGAGGTAAGACATACATGTATAATTTTGCAACTTATGGTCATTAGAGTTTCTATAAAATTCAGTAGAATCTCTTTTCTTGCCATTTAAATATGTATAAAGAACTATTCTGTAATCTTTATTTAAATACTTTTTTATCAATTTAAATTTTAAGTTCTTGGAATTTGAATTAATTAATTCGCTCTTATCAAATTTTGCATAAGCATTTTTGTACTTATTATTTTGATCTTTAAGAATTATATATCCCTTGGTCCGGACTAGATTTTTAAAATATTTTTCATGACCAAGGCTTATTTTTGAATCACCTAAAAAAACATTATTCGTCTTTGGTAAACAGAATAAAATAAGTGAGGTGATAAATATTAGTAATTTACTTTTTAGCATTTCTAGTTCTTTAAGGGTAAATAAGAATTTTTATCTATGAAAAATGAGCTCTTTTTCTCATTGTCATCAATATTAACAATCTCTATATTTCCTGTTATAATACCGTTTTTATAATTTTTTATGCAATAGTTGGTAAGTGTATTATTAAGTGCCTCTTTCCATACACCTTCTTTCAAATGATTTTTTATTATTCCTTCTTCAAATTCACTTTTGTAATTAGTATTTTCTTGATCAAAATACCTCACAATAATACCATCTTCCTGAATCTTATACTTTGCGTAAACAAGCAAACTTGAATTGGAGTCGTTGTTAACTGCAAAATATTTAATGTGAATAGTATAATCAGAATCAATATAGAAGTATTTATGAATGTCTCCAAAAAAATTGTAATACCGTTGGTCTGTTGCAGATAAAGAAAAAGCCAAATTTAAATTATTAATTATTCCTTTTTCGCGATTATAAACCACTAAATCTATACAATTGGAGATATTTAAAAATTCTCCATTTTTTTTGTTTGAGTTCATTATAAAAATGTTATTCTCTCCAATATCTGGTAGTCTTTTGGTTAATGAATAATATCCTTTATATGTATTAATGCTATCTAAGGGTTCGATGTAATTTAAACCGAAATCTAGGATATTCTTTTGTTGGTATTTATAAAATTTATTAAATGGTAAGCTCGAATTTTTAAAGAAATTCTCATAATATGATAGAAATGACGAATCTTCAAATTCTAGTAACTGAGTCTCAGAATCGTCCAAGAAGCCTAATTCATCATTATTAATGAATTTTTTAATCAGTAGTTCATTACCAAACGGTAATTTACTTACTTCAACGGTATCTAAGCTGCTTGTTTTTTGTTGAATTTTATCCTCGTTTTCTCCAACATACTTATCATTATTTTTAGTACAAGCTTGAGCGAATCCTAATATGAATATCAAAATTAATATTTTCATGTTCATATCATTCTTTTATTTCTTTAACGTCTATTGATTTTGCTCCACAATGTAAATGAGCTCTATGATGATTTTCGCCTCCCATTCTTACTTTATTAGGTTTTGAATTTGTAAATCTCATACTTGGATTATGTAAAATATTTGTAAATCCAAATTTAATCATTGCATTAATAAAATTTTGATTTTCATTGTGTGTCAAATAAACTGTATCAATACTTTCTCCATTGGTGTGAGAAACACTCGGAAAACATGTGCCATCTTCCATAGCAGATCCTTCGGAAACTAAAGCTGAACCACATTCCGCTAAGGCGCCAATGAGTGCTGCAAAGTGATCCCTCCCCATATATTTACGTATAGTATTTTTAAATGCCAAATTAACTTTTATTCCAGACGAGCTGTAAACTAGAGGTTCCGGTATTTTAATTAATATAACTTTGCCACCAGATTTTATATACTTATTACGTATTGTACCTCCTCCTTCTCCTGCATCTCCGGAGGCAATAACAGATCCATCGGAATATCTATAAACATCTTTTTGATTTACACCTCTGATATTATAAGGCTTATGGTCAATATATCCGCTTGGAATATTAGGAGGATGCCCAGAGTAAGCGACTTTACTAATTTCAGACCATTCTACGATACATATTTCATGCTCTTTATTTGTATTGTCATGATATATATATTTGTAGCTTTTTTGAAAGCTTGATTTAATTTTTTTAGGAATATGTTGTTCTATTTTACCATCTGCATAAATATGGTATGTAATTATATTTTCTGCATTCAATTTTTTAGAATTATCAGTATGATACCAATCATATTTAAAAAATCCTGTTTTTAATAAATTATAATTAGCTTGTCTTTCTTTCCATCCATGAGGCATATCATCCTTTCCTCGGCCATTCAAAAGAGCGGATATTAATTCTAAATATTTATCTCCGAAAACCGATAATTCATTAAGTGATTTTCCGGAAGTTTCCAATCCCCATCGATCTACTGCATTTGACGGTGCTTTAGGCATTTTTTTTCCATGACTCCAGATCCAACCTCCGCTATCAAAGCAATAATTAATATTTGTTGAGATAATGTCTGGTTTTTTTATGATATTTTGGTTCACTTTATAATCAGCATATTCCTTATAAGGACCAGGACTGTTATATAATTTAGAATTATCTTGTACGCCTGTAAGTTGTAATACTCCTCGTCCTTTGTAGATACTTTGGCTTGAAGCATATTGACTGATGGTTTCTTCAGAAGAGCTAAACGTACCGGTTTCGGTTAATGCTTGTGCTAGAAAATGCATCTTTTGGGCACAAGTTTTTATTTTATGTTCTTCGAAAGTAGAATTTAAAGCGTTTGTTAGAGATAGGAATGATTTATCATCTATATTACATATGGCTCTTTTTCTACCTTTTAATGCTTGTCCCTCCCAAATAGTTTCAGATCCTTTAAACATTTTTATTAGTTTTCTAACATCAGCTTCATCAAATTTTTTATGACAAAAGCACAATTCCTTATTGGATTGCAATACCTTTTTCTTCACCCCCACCATACTCTTCCCATTTTTAATTTTGGTAAGCAGAGCATCCTCTCTTAAATTTAAAACAGAAGAATTAACGGTTTCGGAGGTATATTTAATTTCTAAATAGTATTGCTGTCCAAATAGATCTCCTCCCTTTTCATACATTTTTTCATCCATTTTAATCGGATGAAGAGAAACATCATTGCTTAGGGTTACATATTTTTCGTATACCGGATCATCAAATGAAGCATCATCTTCAAAAAGGGTGAGTTTTACCGTTTTTCCCTTCATGCCCTGAGATCGTATTTTTGCGTAAAAGGGAACATTTAATTGTAAATCTTTGAGCGGTTGCTGACCAAGCGTCACAAAATGGGCACTCAGAATTTTCCCTTTCGGATCCGGTGCTTTTGTTTTTGCCTTTTCTGTGACCGGTGTTTTGAAAGTTCCTTTTTCAGGTCTTTCAGTTGCCGGAGCAGGTTGTTTATTGGGTTCTTTGGGCTTAGGCGGAAACCTTTCGGGATATTTTAATTCAATAGCCCTCTGAATGGGATTGTCGTAGGTTGGGTTCTGAATATTCACATTTTTGCTTTCTGCCACCATTTTTCCGTAGTAATCTACTGTAACGTAATATTCATGGTATTTGCCTTCATTTTTATCACCCTTTGCGACCTGCATATCCGCTATTCTCGCCGCCTGGGTGTATAAAGCCATATTGAAATGTACTTCTGCAACTCCATCTACAACAGTTTTGCGAAGGGGAATAGGGTTGATTTTATTAATATCATTAATTTTATCATGTCCGCTTCCCGCTGCATCGTCTTCCCAAAGGGTAAAAAATACAGTTTCACCCTCCATTTCATCACAATAAGCTCTTACAATGATGGTGTCCATATAGTTTAAAGATTTTGTAATCTTCTGATAGTTTCTGTCCAGAAGGTCGATTCTTTTTACTGTCGGTTTTCCTGCTCTTTTTGTTTTAATCCGGAGCTCACCCCGGTCGTTTCCTCTGGTTACCGTTATTTTAATGCCTTCTCTGACCAGGCTTTTCTGGTTAAAATTGTAGGAAACAGTATCGCCGGTCTTGGCGTTCTGTCCTGTTTCCCGCCATCTGCTTTTTTCCAGTACCTCAATTTTCCAATGAGCAGGCTGCGTAGAAATGGGAGAGGAAGTAGGAGACCTATTTGTCTCAAAACCTACCTGTAGAATGCTATAAATGATATCTTTTCCTATTTCCGGCTTTGTATCTCCTGAGATTTTTAAATTTGCCATTGTACTAATTATTTATGAATAAAACTGGTCACCGTCCAACCGATCATTAAACCTTCTTAAATCCACCATCGGATTAATATATTGATGCACTCTGGTATCAGCATTTTTAAAAATCTGTTTACTGAGTTGCTCTCGCTGCCCATGATCCATGACTGTTATTTTACCACCCACTGCACAAGGAAGTTCCGAAATTTCAGTTAATAAAGCATTTCCTAAAACTTTGATATCAGGATATGTTTTCTGCCATTTTCCGGCAGGTGCAAAACTGCACGGCTGATTATTTTTTAATGAGCAGTTTCCGAAGGGAACCGCGGGCGGATTGAACTGAAGATCATTTTCGGTAACTGCTAAAAAAGCATTGGAGTTGTTTTCTTCATTAATATATTTTTTTTTGTGGCTGTCGACTTTAAATTGAGGAAAAAGTGTTCCTTTATCGCAGGTTGCTTTTCCTTGTTGAATGACGAAAAGTTTACCGTCATGCGCGCCTGCCTCTTTCTCGCTTGATTCTTTTTCCTTTTCTTGTTGATCTGTACCCTGTTCTGAAACAGCAGGCTCATTTTCCGAAGTTTTTTCCTGCTCTTGTTTTTTCTGTTCATATTCTTCCATCCTCAGCGCATATTTTTTACTGATTTCCTGAGCCTCATGCTCGTCGGGAACGGTAAGAACCATTCCTTTCTTGATCTCATTTCCTATTCCTCTATCGATGGGGCCGTTAAAATTGTGAAATTCTTTAAGTGAATTGGCTGTTGGTAAGCCCAATTTCTGGGAAACGGATAGAAGGGTATCTCCTTTTTGTACTTCGTATTTTTTCATCTTTAGTTTTTTTTGTTAATGAATTAGCTGCCGTAGGATTCCAGTTGCTTACTGCTTTGCAAGGATTGGTTTTCTATGCTTGATTTGCGAAACAGACTCTTTCTGCGGACTTCTGAAAAAGAGTTATTCCAGCTGAATTTTAATTTTAGTGGTCTCCTTTACACCAAAAAAATAAGAATCTATACTAATGTCGGCTCTTTGAAGTATTTTATTATTTTTATCGAGATAATAATTTGCAATTAACTGAGATTCCAGCAATTCGTGCTCCTCATGTTCCTGATCAGTATAGTCCAGATAATTAATAAGCTCGTGCTGACTTCTCGGATCGATGCATTTTCCGTTCTGGCGGATTTCAATTTCATCAGAAATAGAGATGAGGTATTCATTTCGATATAAGTTGCGGTATATGGAGAACTTTTCCCGTGTTTCGGCTTTGCCTTCAAAAAATATTTTATAATAAGGAGCCATCATAAACTGCAGCGTGAGATCATGCCGGTAAGTGCTCGTGAGAAGATCCCTATCGGTTATGGTCTCATTCACTTCATCAATATACTGCAGGGAAAAAGGATCATTGTATTTTTTGACTAATTCCCGGCGTATGTTTTTCCAGTCATCCACCAGATCATAGTAATTAGAAAGCTCCGCTACCTTACCGTGAGAATCAATTTCCAGCTCAACGGGAGAAAGACAGGCTGAAGATCGTAAGGCCAGTCGGTGCAACTTGCTGTTGGGTTTTTCACAGTTTAAGGTCAGTATTTTTTTATAATATCTGAAAATATAATGTTTTTCTGTCTTTTGAAGATAAACCAAGTAGTTTTTGTAAGTGGTTGAAGCCGTAAGTTGATCATTAGTATAGTCTTCAATGCTGATGTCATACAAACATCCGCCCTGTGAAAAATCCGGATACAGGATATTGTTTTCAATCAGATGTCGGGTATGATTTCTATTTTCCTCTTTTCTCTTGTTCCACGAATCGATAATTTCTTCTATATCATCTTTTCCTGGAATAAAAATTTCCTGACCTTTTAACAGCACATGACCTATATGATTGGAATCTTTAGGTACATGTTGATAATGAAAACGTTTTAGGATTTCAATATTGGGAATATTATACATCACTGCGATATCTTCCAGCGTTTCCCCTTTTTTTACAATATGGGTCTGCAGATAGAAGCTCATACCGCTTTAGCGTTGCCTGTTAAAAATGAGGATATAAATCCGGAAATTTCTGTCCGATAATGGTATACGGAATTTTTTTGAAAATCTATTGTATTCATCATTAGGTGTTTTTATAAATCAAATGTAAAAAAATTAAAATGAAATATAATATTATTTGGATAGGAATTATGATTAGGTAGGAATTATTAGGTTAAATGCTGAATATCTGCTTTATTTTTAAAGTTGAGCTATTTATTTTAACGCAAAGATTTATTTTTTGGAGCTTATATGTAAGTGAGCAAAGAGTAATCAACGAGTTGATTTGAAGAAGCTATTTTTATGCTTTTCAGAGAGTTTATTTGTGTTTTTTAGTTCTAAAAATTTAGGGTTTGAAAATAAATCTCTGCTTTTAATGAAGTGGCTGTTTTTTTAACGCAAAGGTTTATTTTTTGGAGCTCGTATGTAAGGGAGTAAAGAGGAATAAACGAGTTGATTTAATGAAGCGGCGTTTTACGCTTCGCGGTGCATTTATTTTTATTTTTTAGTTCTCAAATATGGTTTTGAAAATAAATCTCTGCTTTTAAGAAGTGGCTCTTTTTTTAACGCAAAGGTTTATTTTTTGGGACTCGTATATAAGGGAGCAAAGAAGAATCAACGGGTTGATTTGAAGAAGCGGCGTTTTATGCTTCGCGGAGCATTTATTTTTATTTTTTTGGTTCTCAAATATGGGTTTGAAAATAAATCTTTGCTTTAGTGAAGTAACTCTTTTCTTTAACGCAAAGGTTTATTTTTTGGAACTCGTATATAAGGGAGCAAAGAGGAATCAACGAGTTGATTTGATGAAGCGGCGTTTTACGCTTCGCGGTGCATTTATTTTTATTTTTTAGTTCTCAAATATGGTTTTGAAAATAAATCTCTGCTTTTAAGAAGTGGCTCTTTTTTTAACGCAAAGGTTTATTTTTTGGGACTCGTATATAAGGGAGCAAAGAAGAATCAACGGGTTGATTTGATGAAGCGGTGTTTTTATGCTTCGCGGAGCATTTATTTATGTTTTTTTGATTTTAAAAATTTAGGGTTTGAAAAATAAATATTTTCTTTTAGTGAAGTGATTTAAATTTTTTAAGCAACAAAAAAAGCACAACATACATGCTGTGCTTTTAATTTTTATCTTAAAGATTGATTTTTACAATCCGAAAACTCCTGCAAACAAATCTGGAGCCACACCTAAAATAATCACGGATGCGATGATGCAAACAGCGACAATATTATAGGTTAAGGTTACTTTTTCTGAAGATTTAAACGTACTTTCTTTAAAGAAGAACATCGAAATAATCAGTCTTAAGTAGTATGCAATTGATAAGGCAGAACCCAATACAGCTACGATTACAAGAAATGCACCGTGATTAGAATTCATTGCCTGAGAGAATAACGCAAATTTCCCCATAAAACCAGCTGTTAACGGAACTCCTGCCATTGAAAGCATGGAGATAGCCGCCACTGTTGCCAATAAAGGTTCTGTTTTTGCCAATCCTTTGAAAGCACCAAAAGAGGTTTCTCTTTTTAGTTTTTCAACATAAATCAGACACATGAAAACGCCTACGGTTGATAAAGCGTATGCAAATAAATAGAACGCCAAATTGTAAGTCGAAAGACTTGTCATTCCAAAGAACACCAACCCGATGTATCCTGCGTGAGAAACTGAAGAGTAGGCCAGCATTCTTTTTGCATTTGTCTGAGCAAGACCCATAACGTTTGCCAAGAGTAAAGTGATTATTAAAAATACTCCGAAAACATTGATCCATTCTTCGGTAACCCCTCCAAATCCGATGGTCATTAATCTGAACAGCGCGAAAAATCCTGAGATCTTAACAACACTTGCCATAAAAGCAGTAATTAATGATGGTGCTCCGAAGTAAACATCCGGGCTCCACATGTGGAAAGGTGCTAATGCTACTTTGAATGCCAATGCACAAAGAATCAGTAATACTCCTAAAATATACATCGCATCTTTAGGATTGGAAACTCCGAAATCCTGAATTTTATATAAATCGAAACTTCCGACACTTCCATAGATAAAGGCAATACCAAACAGTAAAAAACCTGTGGCAAATGCTCCCATCAGGAAATATTTTATTGAAGCTTCGTTTGATCTTAAATCAGTTTTGTTAGCTCCCGCCATTACATATAAAGGAATAGAAAGGATCTCAACTCCTAAGAATAGCGTTACCAGGTTTTGGTATCCGAAAAGGATAATCCCGCCGCACAATGCGAAAAGCATCAATGCGTATAATTCTGACTGGTGGCTTCTGTGGTTGCTGAATGCAAAACCTCCCAAAAAGAATAGTAATAAGGTCGTTACAATTGATATTTTAGTGAATAAAGCAGTATTCGCAGTATAATCATACATGTGTCTGTACTTTTCGAAGAAAGCACATTCTGGCATGAAACTTACGTATAATGCGATGATTAATCCCAAAATCCCAATGTATCTTGCGAATTTTCCTTGTTCAAAAACTCCTGAAAATAACGCAACAACTGCTGTTAGGAAAACAATAATTAAAACACTCATAATTTATATTTGAGATTTTGAGCTTAAAGTGTAAGGTTTAAAGTATGAGGTCACGGTTGACTTCCAATCTTTATCGCTCTTTTCTTTTAAACCTTTTTTAATCTCCTAATTTTTTAATTTTTAAATCTTTTAATTTTAACTGGCCATTGCCATGTAGATAAACTTCAACGAACTATTTACCATTTCGATGATCGGTTGTGGGAAAATACCAAACACAATCACAAAAACTGCTAAACTTGCCAATACAGAGAATTCTACTGCCGATAAATCTTTTGCTGTGCTCAACACGGCATCATCACCTTGTCCGAACATTGCTTTTCCGTAGAATCTCAATAGATAGACCGCACAAAGAATTACGGTAAGCCCTGCAATTACCGCAGCCAATCCGTTAAAATCATATACTGCTTTCAACAGGATAAATTCTCCGATGAAACCATTGGTCAACGGAACTCCCATTGAACCTAATATAATAATCAGGAACAGTACGGCAAATTTAGGCGCAACTTTCGCCAAACCTCCCATTTGTCTGATGTCTCTGGATTTAAATCTCTTGTATAAAATATCACAACAGTAGAACAGACCCACCACGTTGATACCGTGAGCAAAAGTCTGTACCAAAGCTCCTTCAGCACCTTCGATGTTGAAAGTTCCTCTTAAAGTAACTACCGCAGAAGCGAAGATCCCTGCAACCATTAATCCAACGTGAGAGAAAGAAGAATACGCAATGATTCTCTTCATATCTGTCTGGATGATCGCAATTAAAGCGCCGTGAACAATTCCTACAATAGCAAGGATAATTACAATCTGTCCTGAAATTCCTGCAATCGGAAGGGGAGTGATCGGTAATAAATAACGCATAACGCCGTAAATCGCCATTTTAAGCATGATCCCCGATAAAAGCATTGATCCCTGAGTTGGCGAATACGTATAGGTATCCGGCTGCCAGGTATGGAAAGGGAATACCGGTAACTTCACTGCAAATGCAAAGAAGATAAACCAGAATACCACCGTCTGCTGTGTTTCATCTAATTGAGCATTATACAAATCTGTTAGTGCAAAAGATGCAGAGTGATTGTATACATAAATCAACCCGGCTAACATAAATAATGACCCAACGAATGTATAGACGAAGAATTTCGTAGTGAATTCCATTCTTTTATTTTCCTGACCCCAAAGTCCGGCAATAAACCAGATTGGAATTAAGGTTACTTCCCAGAAAATGTAGAACAATAATCCGTCCAGCGATGTGAAAACTCCTACAAGTCCGAATTGCATTAGCAAAATCAAACCGTAAAATGTATTTCTATAGCTTATATTTTCATTAAAAGAAGATAAAATAATAATTGGCGCTAAAATATTCGTCAACAATAAAAGAAGCAAACTCATCCCATCGATCCCGAAGTGAAGAGAGCTCTTCATAAATTGTGACCAAGGGTAATTGATTTCGTGCTGCAGTACGCTGTCTACGGTTGGCGTAAAATTAAAATCCGCCGCAATATAGAAGGTAACAAGCATCTGTACCAATGCAATTCCCAATGCCAAATATTTGCTGGATTTATCTTTCCATGCAAAAACTAATCCCGAACCTACTAGAGGTAATAGTAATAATGTTAATAATAAACCAGACATTATTGTAATATAAAGTTAACAATCAGTATAATTCCCACCGCTAAAGACATGATCAGAATGTAGTTTTCCACATTTCCATTCTGGATACGCTTCATCGCTTTTCCGCTGTCTTCAGCACCTTCACCTACGAAGTCTACAAAACGATCAAGAATACCTTTATCAAACATCTTTCCTCCGCGTCCTAATCCTTCAACAGTTTTTACAATTAATGCATTGTAAAGTTCGTCAATATATAATTTTCTAGCAGACAATTTCTCCCATCCTGTGTACTGCTCTTCCGGTAATGCCTGCTTTTTCTTATTTACATAAGTATTTTTAACAATAAACCAAACGCAGAAGAACATCAGAACAGTTGCTCCTAAAAGTATCATTTCAGTACCAAACGGAACTCCCGAAAGGGTAGCTTCCATTTGTTTAAAGCTTTCCTCGGTAAGAACCGGCTTCAGCCACTCCATTAATTTTGAATAATGACCGTGACCGATAAAGTGAGGAAGGTTAATTAAACCACCTAAAACAGAAAGAATAGCCAATACGATCAATGGTAATGTCATATTCGTCGGGCTTTCGTGTAAATGGTGCTTTTGATCTTCAGTACCTCTGAACTCTCCATGGAAAGTTAAATAGTACAATCTGAACATATACGTTGCCGTAATAGCCGCTAAAATAAATAAGAATACCCAGTAAATAGGGTTTTTAGCGAAAGCTGCTACTAAAATTTCGTCTTTAGAGATCATCCCCGATAATAAAGGGAAACCTGAGATGGCCAATGTTCCAACTAAGAAAGTGGCATGAGTGATCGGAATGTATTTTTTCAAACCTCCCATGAAACGCATATCCTGTTCGTTGCTCATCGCATGGATTACAGAACCTGCTCCCAGGAACAATAATGCTTTGAAGAAAGCGTGCGTCATTACGTGGAACATAGCGGTTGTATAAGCTCCCAAACCTAAAGCAATGAACATAAATCCTAGTTGTGAAACGGTAGAGTAGGCCAATACTTTTTTGATGTCGTTCTGACGTAATGCGTAGAATCCTGCCAAAGCCGCCGTTAAGAATCCGATGAATAAAATTCCTCCCTGAACGGTTGGTGCTAAAGTAAATAAGAAGTTTGATCTTACTACTAAATAGATACCCGCCGTTACCATTGTTGCCGCGTGAATTAACGCTGAAACAGGAGTTGGCCCGGCCATCGCATCCGGCAACCAAGTATATAAAGGAACCTGAGCCGATTTACCCGTTGCACCGATAAATAAACTCGCCGTAATAAAGATAATTACACTTCCGTCTAATTCAAATTTTCCGGCATTTTCTGCTACTGTAAGGTAGTCTACAGCGTTGGTTTGTCCGGCAATCATGAAGATACCGATTAGTAACGCAAGGTCACCAATTCTGTTCATAATGAACGCTTTTCTTGCCGCTTTACCGTATTCTTCGTTGGTGTACCAGAATCCGATTAGTAAATAAGAACACAATCCTACGCCTTCCCATCCGATGAATAAGATCAGGTAGTTGCTTCCCATTACCAATAATAACATTGAGAAGATAAATAGATTTAAATAAGTAAAAAACTTATAGAACCCTTTATCATGACTCATATATCCGATAGAGTACAGGTGAATTAAAGAACCGATACCTGTGATGATCATTACCATCATTAATGATAACTGATCGATCTGGAATCCGAAATTGATCTGAACTCCGTTTACTCTAAACCATTCAAAAGCTTTTACGATGACAGGCTGGCTTTCAGAATCAAAATTCATAAAAATGCTTACCGCAATACAGAAAGGAATAAAAACCATGGCTGTTGCCAGGCTTCCGACTACAATTTTTGGAAGATTTTTCCCGAAAAGACCGTTAATAAGAAAACCTAAAAGTGGTAAAAGTACTATTGCATATATTAAATTCTCCATTCTTATCCTCTTAATTTATTAAATATACTTACATCAACAGAACGGGTATTTCTATACAGCATGGCAATAATTGCCAAACCTACCGCCACTTCCGCAGCTGCAACCACCATAATGAAGAAAACTAAAAGTTGTCCGTCTCCGTTCCCTTTGTATGCTGAAAAAGCAGCTAATAAAAGGTTTGTAGAATTTAGCATAAGCTCAACACAACCCAAAATAACAATAGCATTTTTTCTTAACAATACACCCAACACTCCTAAACAGAATAATACTGAAGAAAGAATGATGAAATAGTTCAGAGGGATGCTTTGTATAAATGTATTTACTTCTCCCATAATTTTATAGATCTTTTTTACCGATTAATACCGCACCTACAATACCTGCCAAAATAAGGATGGATGCAAGCTCAAACGGCAAAACATATTCATTAAACAAAAGTCTGCCCAGATTTTTTGTTAAACCAACGCCTTTGTCTACATTTTCAACAACGATTTGGTTTTGCTGTACCCCTCTGAATACGCCTAAAACTCCAATTAATAAAAGACCGGCTGTAAAAACTCCGACAAACTTTAAAGTATTGTTCTTCTTACTTTCGTCTTGCTTATTAAGATTAAGCATCATTAGAATATAAAGAAAGAGTACCATGATTGCTCCGGCGTACACAATAATCTGGATAATCGCAAGGAACTGTGCATTCAGAAGAATGTACATACCTGCAATAGAAAACATCGTAACAATTAATGACAAAATAGCATATAAAGGATTTCTGGCGAATACAAAGTATACCGCACTTGCCACTGCTAAAAACGCCACCAAGAAAAATAAAAACTGATCCATTATTTTACCGCATTTTTTTGTTTCTCGGATTGTCTTTCTGTGATATCAATCCTTTGATTTATTTTTTCAACCAATTTATCTTTTCCATAGATGAAAGAACCTCTGTTGGTTTCCACGTCTACCAATCTGTCGGTAAGATAGATCGCAGATTTCGGACAAGCTTCTTCACACATACCGCAGAAAATACATCTCAGCATATTGATTTCATATACCGATGCGTATTTTTCTTCTCTGTAAAGATCTTTTTCTTCTCTGGTTCTTTCAGAAGCAGTCATTGTAATTGCTTCTGCAGGACACGCCACCGCACAAAGTCCGCAAGCGGTACATCTTTCTCTGCCCTCTTCGTCTCTTTTCAAAACGTGCTGACCTCTCCAGATATCTGCTCTTGGTTTCTGTACTTCCGGATACGAATATACTGCGGGAGCACCTTTCAATACCGTTCTTACAGCATGCTTAAATGTAATCCCCATTCCTGTAAAAATTGCAGGTAAGTAGATTTTTTCAGCAAGGGTCATTTCTTTATTGGAAACAACTTTTGATCTGTTCGTAAGTTTCATTTTCTTTTATTATTAAATGTTAGAAGATGGAAGCTGGGAGATGGAAGTTTACCGCATCATCGCATTTTCACATCAGCTCATTTTCAAATTTTCAAATTATTCTAGTTTGCAAACGCTAAAATTACAGCACCTGTAATTAATAAGTTTACCAATGCCATTGGAATTAACGTTTTCCAGCCCAAGTGCATTAATTGGTCATATCTAAATCTTGGAAGTGTCCATCTGATCCACATGAAGATCAAAATTCCGATTACCGTTTTTGTTAAGAATGCTACGATACTCAAGATCCCTGCTGCGTTTTCGCCCCAGTTTTGAGTTACCCATTCAATTCCAGGATAGTTGTACCCACCGAAGAAAAGAACCACCATGAAAGCATTAGAAATAAACATATTCACGTATTCACCGAACATGTATAAACCTAATTTCATAGATGAGTATTCTGTAGAATATCCTGTTACCAATTCAGATTCACATTCAGGCAAATCGAAAGGGTGTCTGTTTGTTTCTGCTAAAGCAGCTACAAAGAAAATAAGGAATGCAATCGGCTGGTAGAAAATATTCCAGTTTAGACCCGAAACCCAAGGGATAACGCCCCAAAGTTTTCCGGTAGTCTGGCTTTCTGTAATTTCTTTTAGATCTAAACTTCCCGTCATCATAATGATAGAAAGCAAAGCCAATCCCATTGCCAATTCGTAAGAAATCATCTGAGAAGAAGCACGAATGGCTCCTAATAAAGAATATTTGTTGTTCGAAGCCCAACCTCCGATCATGATTCCGTACACACCAATTGAAGCCATTCCGATGATGAAAAGTACTCCAACATCGATGTTAGCTACCTGTAGATCATAAGAAACTCCACCAAAATTCAAGGTTTTACCCCAAGGAATAACTGCGCCTGTAATCAATGAAATAAACATTACCAAAGCCGGCCCCAATACGAAAAGGAATTTTTCAGCATTTTGAGGCGTAAAATCTTCCTTAAAGAAGAATTTACCACCATCGGCAAGAGGCTGCAGCAATCCGAAAGGTCCAGCTCTGTTGGGACCAATTCTATCCTGCATAATAGAGGCAACTTTTCTTTCTGCCCAGGTAGAGTAGGCCGCGATCGTTAACGAAAGCAAGAAAAGCGCGAGTACAAGTATAACTTTAAATGTAAGTAAATCCATTTTATTTGTAAAGATTTTTAGATATGAGATGTCAGATACTAGATATAAGATAAAAGTCTGATGTCTTGTGTCTGAGATCTAATTGTCTTTAATTAATTATTTTTCGTCTTTTTCACTGATTTCTTTAGCCATCGGATTGTCTAAAACTCTTAGCTCATCCTTAGGCTTTTCATAATGATTCAATGAAATAACTGAGTGTCTGTCGATGTGTCTAGGACCTTCGATATTCCAGTCTGACAATGATTTTCTTTCAAAACGGCAAGTATCACAGATGAATTCTTCAACTTCACCCCACTGATCTTTTCTTGCAGTAACTCTTGAAACTTCGTCACCTTTCATCCAAACTGTCACTTTTCCTGAACATTTATCACATTTACAAGAAGCGTTCATTGGTTTTGTGAACCAGACTCTGCTTGCAAAACGAGAAGTTCTGTCTGTTAAAGCTCCAACCGGACAAACGTCGATTACGTTTCCGATGAAGTCGTTATCTAAAGCTTTATTTAAATACGTAGAAATTTCAGCGTGATCTCCTCTGAACAAAATTCCGTGCTCTCTTTCACCAGTTAATTGGTTGGCAGCGAGTACGCATCTTGCACAAAGAATACAACGGTTCATATTCAATTTAATATGTGGACCAAGATCATCAGCTTCGTATGTATTTCTTTCGAATTCTGTTCTTGTCTGAAGATTTCCGTGTTCATAACCTAGATCCTGAAGGTGGCATTCACCAGCCTGATCACAAACAGGGCAATCCAGAGGGTGGTTTACCAATAAAAACTCGGTTACTGCTTTTCTGCCTTCCTGAGCTTTATCAGAAGTAAGATTTTTTACTTCCATACCATCCATCACATTGGTTCTGCAGCTTGCCACCAATTTTGGCATAGGACGAGGATCTGCTTCCGATCCTTTAGAAACTTCCACAAGGCAAGTTCTGCATCTTCCTCCACTGGTTTCCAATTTGCTGTAATAGCACATTGCAGGAGGTACAGATTTTCCACCGATTTGTCTTGCAGCTTCCAAAATAGAAGTTCCAGGCATAACTTCGGTAGTCTGTCCGTCTATAGTTATTTTGAATTTTTTAACCTCTTCGCTCATATTCTATGCTTTTCGCTTATGCCTTAGCAGTTAAGCTCTATTTTAATTATACTTTTTTGTATTAAATGTATATCCGATTCCGAAATTAAATTCTCCAAAAACGAAATCCTGTGCCGCTTTATCCGGTTTATTATTAAGCGTTGTCTTAATATCCGGCATATTAATGTATCCGAATTTACCTTCTGCCTGCAATACAATATGTTTCAACACCACAACACTTAGAGCCGTTCTGATATCTGCTCCAAAACCTGCCAGATGGAATCTGTCACTTCTTTCATTTCCCATCAGTTTTACATTAGATTTAGGAACCAAAGCTCCGATACCTGCTCCGTAGCTCCAAAAAACATCAATATTCTTTTTATCGTAGATATTCATGTATTTCTGAGCACCGATATTTACATAATTAAGACCGTCTGTATGTTCAAATGTTAATAATTTGCCATCCGTAAGATCTACTCTTCCGTTGTTTACCAGAGATGCATATTCAGGATTGTCGATATATCCTTTAAAATCTACGGTCTGGTTTTGATCCATCACATATTTCATGTGATCCATTCCTAAAGTAATCCCCAAATTATCCTTAATAAAATAAGTTACTCTGTAGTTTACCTGAGGAACCGTTACTTTGCCAGGGTTGAAATATAAATTCCACCTGAAAGCCGATTGTCTGTCGTGAGCCACTACATTATTCAACTGAAAATCATATCCATCACCCTTAAAACGGATGTCTGAATTTGAATATGCTGAATTATTCCATCCCCAAAATGCCATTACCGAACCTTTTTTGAAAGGATTTACGTCCTTTTTATAGGTAGGTTCTGTAATTTCACTTGTGCTTCTATCTATTAAAGTATCTTTTTTTGACTGAGCAAAAACAAGATTCGACATCATTAAGCCGACAACCAATAATTTATTCATCTGATTAAGCGTTTTTTTCAACCGCAGGGATAGGGTCTGCATAATTGCCCAATCCGTAATTTTGTGTCTGAGACAACTCAGGGTTTTTAATATGCCATTCGAACTCATCTCTGAAGTGACGAATAGCTGCTGCAACAGGCCAAGCCGCTGCATCACCCAATGGACAGATCGTATTTCCTTCGATTTTTCTCTGGATATCCCAAAGTAGATCAATATCTTCCATTTTTCCTTCTCCTTTCTCGATTTTTTTCAAAATCTTGTACATCCATCCCGTTCCTTCACGGCAAGGGGTACATTGTCCGCAACTTTCGTGATTATAGAATCTCGCCAACGTCATGGTATGTTCTACCACACACTGGTCTTCATCCAGCACGATAAAACCTCCTGAACCCATCATCGTACCGGTCGCAAAGCCACCATCAGCCAATGATTCGTAGTTCATATATCTCGGTTCACCGTTTACGGTTTTTAATAATAAATTAGCAGGAACAATCGGAACTGAACTTCCTCCGGGGATACAAGCTTTCAGTTTTTTTCCGTCTTTAATACCGCCACAGTATTCGTCTGAGTAAATGAATTCTTCAACCGTAATGGTCATGTCGATTTCATAAACTCCCGGTTTGTTGATGTTTCCACAAGCAGAAATCAATTTCGTCCCTGTAGATCTTCCAACTCCAATTTTAGCGTATTCAGCACCTGTAATATCAATGATCGGAACAATTGCCGCAATAGATTCAACGTTATTAACAACCGTTGGTCTTTCCCAAAGTCCTTTTACAGCCGGGAATGGCGGTTTTAGTCTCGGGTTTCCTCTTTTACCTTCAAGTGATTCCAGCAATGCTGTTTCTTCACCGCAAATATATGCTCCACCCCCTCTTTGAACGTAGATTTCTAAATCATACCCTGTTCCTAAGATGTTTTTACCTAAAAATCCGGCCGCTTTAGCTTCTTCAATCGCTTCTTCCAAAATATCAGGAATCCATGAATATTCTCCACGGATGTAGATATAAGAAACATTTGAACCTAAAGTAAAAGATGAAATAAGCATTCCTTCGATCAATAAATGAGGAAGAAACTCCATTAAATATCTGTCTTTAAACGTTCCCGGTTCAGATTCATCGGCATTTACGACCAAGTGTCTTGGCACGCCTTCCGGTTTTGCCAAAAAGCTCCATTTCATCCCTGTTGGGAATCCTGCTCCACCACGTCCACGAAGACCTGAAGCTTTTACTTCTTCAAGAATTTCGTCCGGTGTCATTTTTAAGGCTTTTTCTGCTGCGGTGTAACCTCCCTGTTTACGGTATGTTTCAAAGTAGCGGATGCCTTCTATATGTGCGTCTTTAAGTAAAAGTTTTTTACTCATTTTTATTTGCTTCTTGCAATTGGCTTATGGCTTCTTGCATTAATTAGTATTAAACGTTAAGTGAATAATTTAAAATCTAAAATGTAGAATTTAAAATTTCTATTAGCCCAAATCTACTTGTCCTTCTCTGCAAAGATCAAGGATTTCGTCGACTTTTTCTATCGTTAAATTTTCATGAAAGAATTTTCCTAACTGCATCATCGGAGCATATCCACAAGCTCCTAAACATTCAGCAGGCTTTAGTGTGAACATTCCGTCTTCAGTTGTTTGTCCGTCTTTAATGTTCAGTTTCGTTCTGATATGATCCAGGATTTTTTCGCTTCCGCAAACCATGCAAGGTCCGGTTCTGCAAACCTCCAGAACATATTTACCAACCGGCTTCATGTTGAACATTGTATAGAAGGTTGCTACTTCATATACTTCAATTGGCTTAATACTCAATAATTCTGCAACATAATCCATCACAGGAACGTCTAACCATCCTCCGAATTCTTTCTGTGCCACATGAAGAACAGGAAGAAGAGCAGACTTTTGTCTTCCTTCAGGATATCTTGCGATAATCTTGTGTACCTGTGCTAAACTTTCCGGTTTAAAAGCTATTGTTTCGCTCATTTTTTATCTAAGATTTCAGATGCCAGATTTCAGACATCAGATTTTAAATTTATATATAAAGGAAAAAGTCTTACATCTAAAATCTGATGTCTGACTTCTTCTTTTTATGCGTCTAATTCTCCCGCAATAATATTCATACTACACATCGTTACGATCGCATCAGAAATTACAGAACCTGTAATCATCTCCGGATATGCCTGGTAGTAGATAAAACAAGGTCTTCTGAAGTGCAGTCTGTAAGGGCTTCTCCCTCCATCACTCACCAAATAGAATCCTAATTCTCCGTTTCCTCCTTCTACAGGATGATAAACTTCCCCTTTAGGAACTTCTGTTTCTCCCATTACAATTTTGAAATGGTAAATCAACGCTTCCATTTTCTGATAAACATCTGCCTTTTCAGGAAGATAGAAATCCGGAACATCCGCATGGAATGGTCCTTCTGGAAGATTGTTGTATGCTTGATTGATAATTTTAAGGGATTCCCAGATTTCCTGCTGACGAACCATGAAACGGTCGTACGTATCTCCTGCAGTTCCTACCGGAATAATAAAGTCGAAATCTTCATAAGAAGAATAAGGTTGTGCAACTCTTACATCATAATCTACACCTGCTGCACGTAAATTGGGACCTGTAAAACCATAGCTTAATGCTCTTTCTGCAGAGATTGCTCCTGCACCGATGGTTCTGTCCATAAAAATTCTGTTCCTTTCCAGTAAAGTTCCGAATTCTTTAAATCTTGCCGGGAAAGTTTTTAAGAAATCCTGCAGTAACTCATGGAATTTCGGTGTGAAATCTCTTTCAAAACCTCCGATTCTTCCCATATTGGTCGTCATTCTCGCCCCGCAGATCTGCTCATACATATCATAAATACGTTCTCTTTCGATGAACATATAAGTAAGACCTGTAATAGCTCCTGCATCCATCCCGGTTACCCCGTTACAGATAAGGTGATCTCCGATTCTTGCCAATTCCATTAAAATAACACGCATATAATCTACACGCTTTGGAACTTTAACGCCAATCAGCTTTTCCACGGTCATGTGCCAGCCTAGGTTATTGATGGGTGCAGAACAGTAGTTCATACGGTCGGTAAGGGTCGTAATCTGAGAATAGTTTCTTCTTTCAGAAATTTTCTCGAATGCTCTGTGGATGTATCCAACGGTTTGCTCGGCATGAAGGATTCTTTCTCCGTCCATCGTTAAGATATTCTGGAAAATCCCGTGCGTGGCAGGGTGGGTGGGTCCTAAATTGAGGGTGTATAACTGTCCGTCAATCTGCTCCTTACTGTCGTATTGGTTAAGTATATTAGATAATGAGTTGTCTTTCATAATGTTTGCTTTTAGCTATTTGCTTTTGGCTAACTGCCTTCCGCTATTATCTTCCGAACATGCTGTCGTTCTTGTCGGTTCTCGTGCCGTCTTCCAAACGATATTCCTTCAACATAGGATGGTATCCAAGATCTTCCATATTTAAAATAGGTCTTAGATCCGGGTGTCCTTTAAATTTAATTCCATAGAAATCAAAAGTTTCTCTTTCCATCCAGTTAGCTCCGGCATATAACTCTACAAGAGAATCCACTTCTATATTTTCCCGGGACATGAAGATCTTCAGACGCAATCTGAAATTAGCCATCATATTATGTAAGTGATACACCACTCCGATTTCTTTTTCAGGAAATTCCGGATAGTGAATTCCACAAACATCTGTGAGGAAATTAATTTCCAAAGAAGAGTCTTTAAGATAATGAATGATCTTTTTGATATCTTCCTTTTTTACCTCTATGGTCAGCATTCCATAAGGTTCTGAGCTTGAGATTACAGACTCCGGAAATTCTCTTGTGATTGCTTCTAATACAAATTCGTTTGTCATTTCCGTTAGTTGCTTATGTTGTAAGAATCTAATAATTTCTGGTATTCCGGCATATCTCTTCTTCTGATGCTTTCGCTTTCAGCAAGTGCCTGAACCTGCATTACCCCTTCGATAATCTGCTCCGGTCTTGGAGGACATCCGGGAACATACACGTCTACCGGGATAATTTTATCGATACCCTGCAATACAGAATAGGTATCAAAAATACCACCGCTGGAAGCACAAGCTCCCACGGCAACTACCCATTTCGGCTCAGCCATCTGAGTATACACTTCTTTTAGGACAGGTCCTAATTTCTTAGATATAGTTCCGCAAACCATCAGCATATCTGCCTGTCTTGGTGAGAAAGAGTTTCTTTCCATACCAAATCTTGAGGCATCATATGTTGGATTCAGGGTAGCCATAAACTCGATACCACAACAAGAGGTTGCAAAAGGTAAAGGCCAAAGTGAAAACTTCCTCGCCATCCCGATCACACTGCTCAGTTTCGTTGCGAAAAACCCTTCTCCTTCAAATCCTTCCGGAGCAGGTGCATCTGTTCTTATTACTGGTTTGTTATCTGACATTTTAGTAGATTTTAGATTTTAAATTTTAGATTCTAAATTATTGTTACTTCTAACTCTAATTAAAAACCACCATCTAAAATTTTTAATTTAAAATTTTAATTTCTCTTATTTATCCCAATCTAAAGCGCCGCGTTTCCAGACATAGAAAAATGCCATGAAGAAAATCGCCACGAAGGTAAGTACTGCCAGGAATCCTTCCATTCCGAATTCTCTGAAGTTAACCGCATAGGGATAAAAAAATACGATTTCAATATCGAATAATACGAATAACACCGCTGTCAAAAAATATTTGATGGAAAACGGCGTTCTTGCATTTCCTTCTACCGGGACACCACATTCCCAGCTTTGGTTTTTAACAGAATCTCCTTTTTTCTGTTTAGGTCCTAAAAAGTGTGCGCCAAGCAAAGAAACTGCTACGAATGCTATCGCAACACCTGCCTGTATTAGGATTGGAATGTAACTTTCAGGTAAATTCATTTTTGCATTATTATCTCAATTTGCAAATTTAGCGAATAAACAAGAAAGCATGAAATTTATAAGCTTAAAAGTGGCTTGAAAATAGGTGAAAAGGATAATTTAGAATCAGTAAAAATAAGATTTATTTCTTCATTTTTCTGAGCAGAGAGTAGGCCATAAACGAAATGTAACCAAAAAGAACACTCGCATAGATAATATTAACCGCGGTGTTGGTTCGGTCGTCTTCTGATTGCAAAAAGAGATTGTAAACAATAAATCCGGCGATTAAAATACCAAAAATAACAAGGTGAGGCTTCATGTGGAGTGGGAGGTTTTTGGGTTTGAGAGTATTGGGGTCTGAGTCCTGGAGATTTCAGGATTTGATTGATGAAATGAAATTGGTAAGATTGCTCATTACCAATTATTCATTACTGATCTCCAGAGAATAGGTTCTTCTTCTTTTATGATTCACCGGGTTGTAGTCCTGCCAAAGAACCTGCACGCTTTTGTTTTCTTCCAATTCCGGATTGGTTTCTGCAAAATCGATTCCCATACTCGTAAATCGCACAAAAATTTCTTTAAATATAATAGCGGTTACGCCACGTCTCTGATATTCGGGATGAATTCCGATAAGATAAAAATTGGCGCGGTCATTTTTCTTGCTTGCCTGTAAAAAATGCCACCATCCGAATGGAAAAAGTTTTCCTTTCGATTTTTGCAGCGCTTTAGAATAAGAAGGCATCGTGATCGCAAAAGAAACAAGCTCATTATGCTCGTCTACCACACAGATAACATAATTTTTATCGATAAAAGGGAAGTATTTTTCTTTATAGGTTTTTATTTGCTCTTCTGAAATCGGGGTGTAGGTGGAAAGGGTTTTATATGTTTCGTCAAGCAACTTAAACATCGGTTCCACGAAAGGCAAAATTTCTTCTTTAGATTTAAAATGAAGAACCTTAAGCTTATATTTCTGAGCAATCAGTCCACTGAATTTTTCTACTCTTTCAGGTAAAACTTTGGGGAAATTCATTTCAAATTCCACCCATTCTTTTTCTTTCACTAAACCTAAGTCTTCAAGATGTTTTGGATAGTATTCGTGATTGTAAATTCCGATCATGGTGGCCAGTTTATCGAAACCCATCGTAAGCATTCCTGCTTTATCGAGATTGGTAAAACCCATGGGTCCTTCAATTTTGTTGATGTTGTTTTCTTTAGCATAATCGATTGCTTTCTGAATTAATGCTTTTGAAACTTCTTTATCGTCAATAAAATCGATCCATCCGAAACGAACTTTTTTTATGCCTAATTCTTTTTCCTCCTTATGATTAATGATTACGGCAATTCTACCCACCACTTTATTGTCTTTTTTGGCAATGAACTGTTTAGATTCGGAATAATTAAGGGCAGGATTTTCCTGAGCGTCCCAAATTTTAAATTCGTCCTTAATAAAAGAAGGAACGTAATAGGGATTATTTTTGTAAAGATCCATAGGAAATTTTACAAATTGCTTTAGATCACTAGGTGTTTTTACTTCGATAACTGAAACTGTAGACATAAGTTCAAAAGGTAATTAATCAACAAATATAAATAATAAAATCGTAATACTTTGGCATAGTTTTTACATCTTAATGCTTGAAAATATACAATAAAGTTTAGTTAAAATGATAGGCTATTATATAATTATCGGAATTTCGATGCTGGTAAGCTGGTGGGTTTCATCCCGATTGAAATCGAAATTTGAATATTATTCCAATGTTCACCTCCGTAACGGGCTTTCAGGCAAGGAAGTGGCTGAAAAAATGCTTAGAGACAACGGCATTAATGATGTTCAGGTTATTTCCGTTCCGGGACAGTTAACAGATCATTATAATCCGGCAGATAAAACAGTTAATCTTTCTGAAGCGGTCTATATGCAGAGAAATGCTGCTGCTGCGGCAGTTGCAGCTCACGAATGTGGTCATGCCGTACAGCATGCCGTGGGATATTCTATGTTACAGTTAAGATCAAAACTGGTTCCTGTTGTTCAGATCAGTTCCAATTTAATGCAGTTTGTACTTATCGGGGGAATTATGATTATGGCGGCAACGCGATCAATCGATAATCCGAACGGAAATACGATTGTACTGGCGATCGGAGTTTTAATGTTCGCATTTACCACTCTTTTTGCCTTTGTAACCCTTCCTGTAGAGTATGATGCCAGTAACAGAGCTATGAAATGGCTGAAGGATACAGGAACGGTAACGGCAGAAGAGTTTGTTGGCGTTCAGGACAGTTTAAAATGGGCAGCAAGAACCTATGTTGTTGCAGCCATTGGTTCACTGGCACAACTTCTTTATTGGGCATCTCTATTGATGGGCGGAAGAAGAAATTAATCGTTAAATTCAAAAGAAATATACTGCATCTCAGACAATTTGTCTGAGATGCTTTCTTTTTGTGCCAGTTTCAAAGAGGCGGTGAGAATGCAATTTTCATTCGCATCAAAATCTAAAACCTTGGCATCAAACTTTGAAAGCAAGGTAAAGATGGTATTTTGCTGATTAAAATTAAACTGAATTTCAATCTGCGTTTCCAGCTCTTTGGTGATAATGTGAGCTTCTTCCAAAGTGATTTTTGCAGATTCTTTATACGCTTTAACCAAACCGGAAACACCAAGCTTTGTTCCGCCATAATACCTTACGGAAATAACCAGAACATTGGTGATCTCATGAGCCAGTAATTGATTATAAATAGGCAGCCCCGCGCTTCCTGAAGGTTCTCCATCGTCGTTGGCGCGGTAATTTTCACCATTTAAGCCCATCCGGAAAGCATAACAATGATGGGTTGCCTTTGGATGTTCGGTTCTGACTTTTTCTAATGCATCCTTTAACTCCTGTTCATTGTGTACAGGAAAGGCAAATCCTATAAATTTGCTTCCTTTTTCCTTCAGTAAAGTGTTTTCAATAGGTTTTTCTATGGTTTTGTATTCGAACTGCATTATTCTTCTTTCTTGTAAAATTCTATCAAATTATCTCTGAAATTCTCTGTATAATTCCATTTAAAATTAAATTCCGGAGCTTTAGTCCCGTTTTCTAATTTTAAATTTTCATTTTTAATCACAATAGCTTCGTCCCATAATGCAGCGTCGATGAACTGCTGTAAAGTAAAACTGCCCCCTTCGATAATTACGGATTGAATCTGCTCTTTATACAAAGCTTCCATTAATTCTGAAAGAAAATTGTCTTTATTAATTTTAATAAAATGAATATGATCCTGAATTTCTTCTTTTACAGAATTGATGACGATTGTCTTTGCCGCTTTATTATACATATTAAAATCTTGCGGAACCTTCAATTCAAAATCAATTAAAATTCTTACAGGATTTATGCCTTCCACATTTCTTACATTCAGACTTGGATTATCAGTCAGTGCAGTCTGTGTTCCCACCAAAATAGCATGTTCGTCTGCTCTTAACTGATGAACGTATTGATTAACCAACGGATTGGAGATAGAGTAGGGTTGGAAATCTCTGTCCATGAATCCGTCGCCTGATTCAGCCCATTTCAGAAGAATATAAGGCCTCTTTTTTTCGTGATAGGTAAAAAATCTCTTATTCAATTCAATACATTCTTTTTCAAGAACTCCTGATATTACTTCAATACCTGAATCCTGAATGATCTTTTTACCTTTTCCATTCACTTTATCATGAGAATCCATAGCGCCGATCACCACTTTTTTGAATCCCAGTTCTTTAATTTTTAAAGCGCAGGGCGGTGTTTTTCCAAAATGGGCGCAGGGTTCCAGAGAGACATAAATAGTAGATTCAGGAATCAAAGATTTATCGATCACAGAATTGATAGCATTTATTTCCGCATGATGTTCTCCCGCCTTACGATGGTAGCCTTCCCCGATGATTTTTCCGTTGTGCACAATTACACTTCCCACCAAAGGGTTGGGATAGGTTTTGCCGATAGCTTTCTGAGCTAATTCGATGCATCTTCTGATATAAAATTCGTCTTGCATACTAATGAAAAAAGCGAAGTCAAATTACTTTGCTCCGCCTTTTTAGATTTTTAAATATTTTATTCTCCTGCAATAATGCTGTGAAGATTTTGTTTTAAGGTTTCCAAATGCGCTTTTTTCTCATCAATAGAATCAAAAGTATCTTTTAATAAAAGATTTTCTCTCGATGGATTTTTAAAGAATGCAAGGTTGTTTTCCAGTTTTACAATTTCACCTTCCAGATCAGAAATCTGATTTTTAATCTTTCTGGCCTTATCCGTTAACTGATTTTCTGATAAACCTTCTTCCTTAAGCTCTAACTCGTTGATTTTGTTTAATTTCAACTTTTCTCTAAGCGCTTTGTTGAATTCTGTATTGATAGAAATTTTATCTCTCGGCACTTTTCCGATCGTATTCCAGGCTGTTTTTATAGCTTCAATTCTTTCAATGCTTCCTTCTTCGTTGGTAACCGTTTTCAGATCATCAAGAATGGCTTTCTTATTCTTGTAATTTTCTTTCCAGTTATCTGTTGAAGTATTGCTTTTTTCCCGGTAATTATTGAAAAAAGCGTTACAGGCATCGCGGAAATCATCCCATATCTTATTGGTCATGCTTTTAGGAACATGCCCGATTTTTTTCCAGTCTTCCTGCAGTTTTTTAAACAACGGAACCGCGATGTCCCATTCTTCATTAGCCTGATTATCCTGAGCGGTCTGAATTAATTTCAGTTTTTCTTCAAGATTAGACTGCTGAGAACCTTTTAAAGATTTATAATACGTATTTTTTGTGGTATTAAAGCTTCGTAGCGTTGTTTTGAAGTCGTTCCAGTTCTGGTTAGACAGTTTTCTGGGAACACTTCCTGTTCTTAGAAATTCCGAACGAAGGTCTTCCACTTTACGGATTGCATTTTGCCAATAGGTATGGTTAGGTGCTTCTCCAGGTTCAGACAGCTTTTTAATTTCAGCGATAATCTGCGCTTTTTTCTCAAGATTAGCTGCCTGCTCCGTTTCAATGGCTGCAGAAAGTTCAGATTTTCTTTCGTGGATCTTATTAGAGATTTCTTTGAACTCTTCCCAGGTTTTTTCACGGAATTCTTCTGCTACCGGCTCCGCTTCTTCTTTCCAGAGTTTGTGAAGATACTGTAGCTCATTTAATGCCTTCTGAATAACAGGCTCATGCTCCAGTTGCTTGGCACGCTCAATAATATGCTGTCTCTTTTCAAGATTATGGTTGTATTCCTGCTCCAGAAACTCTTTATTTAAATCCAGCATCTGATAAAACTGATTCAGGTGATGAAAATAATTATTATTAAGAATCTTAAATTCAGATTTTGCCACCTGTCCGGCGTTCGACCATTCTTCTTTGATTTCTCTAATGGACTTAAATAAATTAATGCCCGGTTCCGAATTGGTATAAAGATTTTTAAGACGGTCGATAATGTTTTGTCTATGGTCAAGATTTTTCTTCTGCTCCTCTTCCTGACCTTTTTGGTAATGGTCATTTTTTTCTTTGAAGATATTCACCAAAGCAGAAAATTTAGCCTGAGAAGGATGCTCAAAACTGAAATTTTCAGCAGCATTTCCGGCATCTACATACTCGTGCTTCTTATCTTCCACCTCATCATGGATATAATGACTTGCTTTTTCCTTTAACTGATTGAATTTTTTGAAGTCCTCACCCGCATTCGGAGCATTGATGATTTTCTCCATTTCCTTCAGAGCATCAGCCAGAGTGATTTCTACTTCTTCATGTTCTTCATGGTGCTCCGCCTCCTCTTCAGGAAGTTTCTCATCTTTGGACACCTCGGTTCCTGATGTTTCTTCCGGAGATACTTCATTAGAATTTTTCATTTCTTCGTTTTCAGAAAGATTGTTTTCTGTAGTCATAGCAAATCGTTTATGTGAGTGGCATTTAATATCTTTTAAATATAACTAAAAAGCCAATTAAAGTACTAATTTATGTTATTTTTTTTGAAAATTCCAAATTTCCCAAGCTTTTTCTGCCTGTTGTTCCAGCATATAATATCCGTTTACCGTTTTGGCTCCTTTTTCTGAAGCGTTGATGATAAACTGGGTGTAATTCGGGTTGTAAATTAAATCTATAATTAAATGATCCTCAGAAACTCCGTCAAATGGGAAATCCAGGCAGTCTTCCACATTCGGGAAAGTCCCCACAGGAGTGCATTGTATGATAATGGTATGCTTCTGAACAGTTTCTATATCTAAATTTTCAAAATTAATTTCAGAGTTTCGCGAAATGGTTTTAGAAGAGATTCTGTTTTTATCCAAAACATATTTTACGGCCTTTGCAGCCCCTCCATTTCCTAAAATTAATGCGTTCGTATGGTGATCTTTTTTATGAAGAAGCAATGTTTTTTCAAAACCGAAGGCGTCTGTATTATAGCCTGTTTTTTTACCATTCCGTATTAAAACACAGTTTACGGCACCTATTTTTTCTGCTTCATCGCTCAGCTCATCAAGATAATCAATGATTTTTTCCTTGTAGGGAATCGTTACATTAAAGCCTAAAAGATCCGGGGTGGAAAATAAATGTTCAACTTCATGGATTTCGTTGAGATCAAAAATGTGGTAAGAAAAGTCTTTCAACATCAATTTTTGAAATTTATCTTCGAAGTATTTCTTTGAGAAAGAATAGGAAATATTTCTTCCTATCAAACCTAATTTTTTATTAGAATCCATATGATCAAAAATAAAAAAAAGACCGATAAAAATCGGTCTTTCGGATAAATATTTTTTAACTTTTATTCTACGATGAATTTCGTAGTGAAGTGGTCGGTTCTAAGGATATAAATTCCTTTAATTAATTGATTTAAATTGATTTTATTTGAGGATTTAAATGGTTTTTCAATCGTCTGAATCAGTTTTCCTGAAAGATCATAGATCTGCGCTTTGGAAATTCTGTTCAGGTTGTGTCCTTTTACAAACAATTCATTATTCTTCACCGGGTTTGGATACACAGAAAACGCCGATTGCTTTTTAGATGTTTCAGAAGTTGCTAATACCGAATAACAGGTCCAGGAAAGATCATCTATTGCGACCCTGTTACCGGAAACAGAATTTTCTATTGAGATCACAATATTTCCGCTTGCACCAATATTATTAATAGTAACAGGCACTGTCGGCGTCGCAGATGTATAAGGAATTGATCCCACGGTGTTACCATTAATCTTCACGGTTAAGCTTCCGGCATCACCAGAGAATTTCAATTGAGCTTTTACCGATAAACTTTCAATACCGCCGGTAATGGTTGAGCTCGTTAGGCTTCCATTTCTAACCGTAATTGCTTTTCCATTAAGTGTCTGATCTGTTCTCGCGTCTGTCGCTGTCCAGGTAATACTGTTATTAGTCCATGTTTGTGTCCCGTAGATCGGGTTAGAAACAGGCGGCATATTATTGAAATCCTCAGTTCCACAACTTCCTCCCGCAGGTCCGGCAAGGGTTGTCTGTAATGCATCATTACTTTGTGGAGAAGAATTTCCGGCTGCATCTTTTGCAATAATATGAAATGTGTATGCTGTAAGAGGGGATAGCCCTGTCACTATGGTTGAAGTTCCGGAAACGGTAGCCTTCAGGGTTCCATTTGCATAGACGTCATACGCAGTAACTCCCGTATTATCTGTTGCCGCAGTCCAGCTTAGCGCTACTGAACTGGATGTAGGATTGGTAGCCACCAGATTGGTTGGTGCGGTTGGCGCTTCTGTATCGGTGACAAGTGATCCCCAGATTAACTCAACAAATTCAGGATGGTCGATAAACGGATTTTTATTTGCCTGATAGGCAAATGTTGCATTGTTTCTGGATATTTCAGCCGCAGAAACAGGATCTTGTGCATGCCAGGCACGCAATTGCTGAAGTTCCCAGCTCTGTAATCCCGGGAATGCCGATGTTCCCAACATATTCCCCGTACCGTTTGAGGAAGTAAATCCTGAAAGTTGATTTTGGTATCTTGTGACAAAATAAAAAATCATTCTGGCAACATCACCTTTAAACTCATCAATAGGTTCAAATACAATTCCGCTGTATCCCGGAGATGCAGAAGTGCCTAATTTCGAACCGTTTAATGATGTAAATGAAGTGGTATTTACTTTTCCAAAAGGATAATTAGATCTCATCCCATTTACCTTTCCGTCTGTAGCTCTGATGAAATTAACATCTGCAACCATAGGAGAGGCTTCATCGAATAAACTTTGAGGAACGATGTGTTCTCTATTGTAGCAATCCCCTTCTACACTATAGTTTCCGCATCGTTTAACATTCAGAACATAATTGTAGGGATCTGCAGACGCAGGATTTTCTGAGTAAATGTCGAGTATAGTGCCGTCATTTTCATAAAAATAATCTCTGTCCGTTGTTTCAAAGGCTGTCCATAGTCCGCTATACGTTTTAGCCTGATGGCCGTTGGTTATAATTTGATTTAATTTGTTTTTTAAATCAATACCGGATAGTCCTGCGGTGCCATCATAGTACGTGGCGGGTGCTGTTTGTGAAAATGCATTAAAAAATGCAAAAAGCATTAAAAAGTGTAGTAGATTTCGTTTCATTACTAAAAATTGGACCGCAAAGGTATCTAAAAAACGAAAAATTTTCGTATTAACTTTTAGTAATATAGTCTTTGCTGATCTTGGAAAAGAACCAAGAGATGGCGAATCCAAAAATGGAGGCCGTAAGGGCTACGATGAAATAATTTTTACCGACAATTTTTACCGGAAAAGGCAGGGCTGCATTGGCTCTGAAGAATTCTGTATACAACTGAAAATAGCAAAGGGCTGTACCCAGGATTAACCCTGTAATTACGCCTAATGTTACAATCAGTACGCCAGTGTAGAAATATGTTCTTCTTAAATGGCTTAAAGGAAAGCCCAGTGAAATTAAAGATTTTGCCTGCTCTTTTTTATCCAGCTGCAGAATAATAATGGCTCCGGCTAAATTAAATGTAGTAATAAAGATAACTAACGCGAAAATAAGATAAATAAATAGCTTTTCCGTATTAATCATCTTCCAGAAAGCCGCATTTTCTTCCTCTTTGGTTTTAATTTCAATATTTTTTCCAAGAGTTGAAAGCAGGTTTTCTTTAACAGAATCTGTGTTTTCGGGATTTTTTAATTTAACAACAATTTGGTAGGCAGACTGTTTGGGGAGATTTAATAATTCCTCCGTCAGTTCAATGGGTGAGATAATATAATTATCCAGCTGATCGTTTCCCGGAAAAACGCCCGTTACCAGAATATCTTTTTTATTGTAGATATCGTCTTCTTTATTAATAATTCCTGTCCCGGGTCTGGGCATGAAAAGCGTTGCATAATCGGAGGAAGAACCTACGGGGATTGATAGCCTGTTGTCTAAGGAATTCTCCATTAAAACTTCGTTGGAATATTCGAAGCTTGGATAAGAGCCATAGAAAACATTTTTATTGATAGGATTTACTTTTGTGTAAGCAGAATCTACTCCGCGTAAATAAGCGATATCTCCTTTTCCGTTATAATTGATGTATACTTTTTCTTCAATAACTCTTGAAAAGTAATTGATTTCCTTATTCTGCTTTAATGAAGAAATAATTGCAGGCAGGTTTTTAATGGTTTTCCCGGAATTGCTTTTGATCGTTAAATCGGCATGCAGGTTAGAGATCAGGTCTTTGTTGAGATCTTCCAGTCCGGAAAAAACAGAAATAATAACGAACATTGCAGCGACGGCAACCGTCATAGCTCCTACCGCCAACCACGTAATAAACGTAACGGCAGTGCTCCCTTTTTTAGCTAAAAGGTACCTCGAAGCAATATAAAATGCAATGTTCTTCAAAATTTATAAAACAGGATTATCGCCTTCGCCTCTTAATTCTTTCTCCAGTTTTTCTACATCATCAAGTGCAGTATCCAGATAAAAATTGAGATTTGGAATGACCCGAACCTGCTTTGACATTTTCTGGCCGATAAAATTTCTGTATTGCGCCTTATTTTCCTCAATTTCTTTCATAACGGCCGTACGGAATTCCTGTGGGAATATGCTTAAATATATCTTGGCAATACCTAAATCGGCAGTTACCTTTACATCGGAAACCGATACCAAAATGCTCTGTTTGCTTTCTGCAGCCTGTTTGCGGAAAAGTTCTGCGAAGTCTTCCTGTATAATCTGTGCTACTTTTCTTTGTCTGTTACTTTCCATAAGTTATGCAAATTTAGTATTTTTGTTTGAATTGATGCTTTGAAATTTAGCGTCTGTATCAAAATTACGATTTAAATAGTATAAAAATTTATGAAATTAGAGCATATCGGCATTGCCGTACAATCTTTAGGGGTTTCAGACGAACTTTTTTTTAAACTTTTAGGAAAAGAATCTTATAAAAAAGAATCTGTAGCAAGAGAAGGCGTGGTGACTTCCTTTTATGCCGCCGGAGAGAGTAAAATTGAGCTTTTGGAGGCCAGTAATGAAGAGAGTCCGATCTCAAAATTCATTAATAAAAAGGGCGAAGGCATCCACCATCTGGCTTTTAGCGTACAAAATATCGCGGAAGAAGTGAAAAGACTGAAAAAAGAAGGGTTTCAGTTTATCTCCGAAGAACCCAAAGAAGGAGCTGATAATAAATTAGTTGTATTCCTTCATCCCAAGTCTACCAACGGTGTGCTGATAGAACTTTGCCAAGAAAAGTAATAAAAAGTTTTGTGGTGAAAGAAATTTTACTATTTTTGCAATCACAAAATTTAACCAAATTTTGAGGTCCTATAGCTCAGTTGGTTAGAGCACCTGACTCATAATCAGGTGGTCCCTGGTTCGAGCCCAGGTGGGACCACTGAAAATCAGACACTTACGAAGGCGTGAGTGTCTTTTTTTATGTTGTTGCAAGATTGTTGCAAGAATCTGCGATACCACCATCAATACACTTCATATAATTACTATCTTGCAAGTACAACTTTAGGAAATATTTCATCACTTATGGAGGAGAAATCAGATTTCAATATTCAGATTTTTATCAAGAACATTTTTTTTATTCTAGTATCAATTGCAGTGTTAATCGCCTTCATATCGGAAATAGAAACTTTTTTTAAAGGTGAGATTTTTGATTGGTTTTATACAGTAGATTCGAATAGTTATCTGGACTTCTTGATTATACTTATTAGTGTTTTTTATCTATCATTAAAGGTCGGAGAGTGTGAGTATGAAATTCCCAATATAAAGATCACTTTTTTACTTGTATTATTGTTAGTTTTATATACTTATGAAAGATTTTTTAACGCTGAATTCCCTTTTACTTACTTTAAATGGCGCTACTTATCGAACATTGCATATCTTGATGGATTATATTTAGTATTGGCTTTACACCTTGCTGGTTACTTGAAAAAAATCTTTCCTACTCAATATTATAACGAAAGTATTGGTGGGCTTTTGGAAGATCTACCACTTAATAATAGTAACGAAGATGGATTAGGTGGACTTCTAAAAATATCTTCCGAAAAAATTTTAAAAATAATAAGAGAAAATAAGTTTAAAAACTCTTATACAGTTGGTTTGAATGGTGAGTGGGGTGATGGTAAAACATCCGTTTTTAATATAGTGAAAAAAGATCTTTCTAAAGAGGATGTTATAGTTATTGATTTCAATCCATGGATGGGTTTCGATAAAAAGGTGTTGATTAGAGATTTTTTCAATTCCCTTTCGGAAGGATTAGGTTCTGATTTATCTTCAGAAATATCAAAGTATGTAGATGAGATTCTCAACAATGGAGAAGAATCAGGCATTATAAATTTCATTAAATCATTAGTTAAAAAAGATGAAAGTATTCATTCTATATATATTCATATAAATGAAAAAATAAGACTACTAAACAAAAAAATCGTTGTTTTTGTTGATGATGTTGACAGATTAGATAGAGATGAAATTTTTGAACTTTTGAAACTTATCAGGAATACTGCAAACTTTAATAATATATTTTTTATAGTTGCGTATGATAGGAGTTACGTCAACGATAGTATAAAACATCAAAGTTCTGAAACTACTGTAAAATATCTTGATAAGATCATCAACGTTGAAATTAATCTTCCTTATTTTGATAAATTTTTATTGAAAGACTATTTTTTAGAACAATTGGATGTTGTGGTGCCGCAAGATTTAAAATATAAAATCGATTATTTTAAAAAAACTTATGAAAAAGATCCTTTAATTTACGATTTAGGTGTTGAAGAAAATGATTTGTTTGTGTATTGGTTGAGTAATTTTCGTGAGATTAAGAAGATAATAAACTCAATAAATGTCAATTACAGTCACATGTATAATAACATTAATTTCCATGATGTTACGCATTTGGAAATTTTGAAATTGAAACATCCGTATCTATATAGATTGTTATTTGCGAAAAATAAAGAAATTTTTAACATTCATTCAACTGTTAATTGTTATTACTTCTCTCTGATTGACGAAGTTCGGGCAAGAGATATAAGAATTGAAAATTTTCTCGAAAGAAACAAAGAGACCGGAAAAAGTGAAGAAATGGCACCAACTGTCTTCGAGTTTTATGTTGATGAATATTGTCAAAAAAATAAAATTAATGATATTGAAAAAGAAAAGATATTCGATTTAGTTAGAAGACTATTTCCGGAAGAAAAAAATGGTATTTTTGGATACGATGTTGATGACAAAGGTAGAGAAGGATATTTGTCTGTTAGGTATGTATCAAAGTTTGAAAGATACTTTTCTCATGCAGTATTTAAATCAAATATTAAGGAAGAGGAATTTGATTATTTTTTACGATTGTCTCCTGAAAAGGGTGTTAATCAGATAAATAAGTGGGTTGCTGAAAATAAAATTAAGGATATTAGTTGGAGGTTAAACCGGTATAACACATTTGAAAGTGGTAATACATATCGCAATATTATTATTTCATCTTTTTTTCTTTACTCTGATATTAAAGGCAATTTAATTGACTTTAATTCTTTATTAATGAAACTTGTAGAACAAGATTGGGTTAGATTATTTGGGGATACGGAAAATGCAAAACAATTTTTCAGAGATTTATTTGATGATGGTAAAGACAGTGGCTCATTATCTAAATCGTCGAATGTATTATATGAACTTTTGAAGAAAAATAAAAGTAGAACGGAGGGGAAATTTCCTTTAGATGACGATGAGATTGTAGAAATTCTAAGAAAGAATGCCATTAGATATTTAGAAAATAATTTTTCGTTTACAGGGAATTTTTGGAAGATTTATTATGAAAGTAACGTTACAACAACTCCTGATTATACTGTCGTAACTGCTTTAAAAAATTCTTTAAGTTCTACAGAACGATTAGAGGATTTTGTGAGTAGTTTGGTGACAAGTTACGGGTCTGTAGGTTATCTTATAAGACATGAAGATATTTTAAAGATTTTTAACGCTTATGATTACTTTGAAGATTTTACGTTTAATAATAACCACAATTCAGAAGTGGTTGCTGAATTTCAAAAATTTTATTTAGAAATCAAGAATAACAATTGGGATGGAATTAATTTTCAATTTGATAAAATGGATACATCTCATTTAGATTAAAAATCTTAATAACCAATAAGAGTACTGACTAAATTGAATAAATGATTGTCAGTTGCTGATGATTATTTAAATAATATCATAAATAGGTTCTTCGTTCCACTCTTTTCCTAAAAGTATTCTACCATTAGATTTTTTGCTTCTTTTTACACCATCTTCTCCCCAAGTTCCCCATTGTTTAAAGAAGAATGACACATTTTGTTCATTGCACTGTCGTTGAATGTCAATTGCCCATTCAGACTTCATTGGACGTGCCTTGTGGCCACTTTCACCCCCAACAATCACCCAATGAATATTTGTTAGGTCAAGTTCTCCAACCTCTCCAATTAACGGTTCTATTGACAGGAATCTAATCTCTGCATCAATCTTTCGCAAAACATCAATTCTATTTTTGGTTTTTGAATTTTCAACGGTTACTCCTAACCAAACATTTTTAGGAACTTTTCTATTTCTACAATAATCCTCTAAAATATTTTCTCTTTTTGTTAGTATTTGATATTGGTGATGCGGTGTCTCTGCAATAACATTAAATACTTTATCTAAAAACTCAAAAGGCATATCTTCATGAAACAGATCACTCATTGAGTTGACAAAGAACTTTGTTGGTTTCTTTATCTTGCGTGGTAGATCAATTCTTTCAGGCATTAATGTAAAGTCAAAACCGTTTTCATAACCACTTGCCCCCATTGCTTGTAATCTCTTTGCCATCGTCTCCGCATAACAATTCTTACAACCGGCAGTAACTTTGTTACATCCAGTGGATGGATTCCAAGTTGCATCTGTCCACTCAATTTTTGAGGTCTTCATAATATTATTATTTCAAAATCTTTTTGATTTGCGAAGGTATGTATTTTATCAGAAACTAAGTTTCCCTGAATTTTGATTCTATTTTCTTTTTCTACTCTTTTTAAAAATTCATTACAGTGTTTTGGGAGACAACCAAACTCAAGAGTTTGAACATAGAGATTGTAAATTTTATTTTCTTTTTTCTCAAAGATATTTCTTTCTAATTTACGGTGCAGTAACGCTATTTTCTTAACAGTATTATCTTCGTCAAAAAACGATAGTTGTCCTTCAATTATTTTTTCTTCATCAATGTTAAAATTTGCATCACCGCTGTGGGGATTGATATTCCATCCTACCTTTAAGAATTTTTCTAATCCATACGTGTTTTTTGAACCGAAAATTAAACCGTAAATATTAATCCCTTTTTTTATTGAAAATGGGGCAAGTCTGTAATTATTATTAATTAATGATTTGTAATAATCAAATACCACTCTGTGAGAATGAAATGGTTTTTTACCATCAAATTCTTTTTTTGTGATTTTGATGTAAGTGGAGAATTCCGGAAGTTCATTAAATCTCTTCACAAAAGAGGAAGATATAAAAAAGATGAAATCAGTTCGATCTAATGCGGTAAGTTTTCGAAAAATTTCTTCTGTAATTTCTTTAATACCAAATTGGTCTAGAAACATTAGTCTTGGTATCTCCGGATTTGTTTTCATTAAAGGGTGAATTTCGTTAAAAAACTCATTAAATGATTTGTTGTATAGTTTAACCTCAATCTTGTCTCGATTGTACTCAAATTGGTTTATATTAGTTTGCAGAACCTGTAACGTTTCATAATAGTACTCATTAAGAATAACTTTAATTTTTACTTTTGTTTTTTCGACGAGATCTTTGTAATCATTAAGTACGTCTAATATAACCAAGGGACTTCCGTAATTACCTTCCGAATCTTTCCCCTCACCTGAAAAAAAATCGTAGATAAAAATAGTTGTCCAATAAGTCTTTTGATGTGACGAAATAAATACAGGTAACCATTCTTTAAAATATTTTCTAAAAATTTCTAATTTTGCCTTTGTACCTTCGTCAAAAGGTTCAGAAAAATGTTTTTTTGGTTTCATGTAAGTTAAATAGTTATACTAATATAGAAAAAAAACTGATCTTAATAAAAAGATCAGTTAGTTATATTTAATTAGTAATTAATAGTTTAGATTAGATTTTCATTAACACTAAATGCCGTTTCCATATCCATACTCCCTATGTAGTGTTTGGTGACGATAACATTTGAGTGTGATAACATTTCTGAAATTTTATCTATAGAGACACCACTTCTTTTAAGGACAGTTGCATAAGAATCTCTCGCAGTTTTCAACTGTAAAGTTATTGATAGGTTTAGATTTTCTGAAATCTCTCTAAGAGATTTGTTGATTTTTCCCCTTATTTTCCGGTGCATGTAATCGTAGTTCTTTTCAGTATAATCATCTTCAAGAAAACCTAAAACAAAAGGACTATTTGATTGTCCTACTTTATCTATAAGTTTTTGCACTTTTTCATTTATTGGAATAACAATTTCCTGCTTAAGTTTCTTACGTGTATTTTCTGTTTTCTTTCTGAAAATAACGAAACTGTTTCCTATTCGATTATCCCACCGTAACCTTATTAGGTCTGCGAAATTGATCCCATTGCATCGATATAAAAGTTCCCAAATGTCTCTCGCAAATTCTAAATCTTTGTTATTCAATTTTTGTAAACTCACAATTTTAGTAATTTCTTCGTTACTTAAAACCTGTTTCTTTGGGTAATACTCACAAATGGAGTAACCACTCTTCCCAAAAGGGTAAGTATAAGTAGATGGTATTATTTTATTTTTATTCGAAAAATAATTTATTACTGTTCTAAGATCCCGAAAGTTCGAATTTATTGATGAAATGGAGACATTCTCTTTTGATCTCTTTATTTCATTTTTCTTCAAAAACTCTGGCGTAATCTCAAGAATTGATCGGTCTTTTTTGTCACGAATAAAGACGTTTTTCGATTCCGTCATATGTTTTTTTGTTCGGAAACTTAAATGATCATTTTCGATGATATATAATGAAAATAAATCCTCTAATCTGAGTAATAATTTAGGGGATTTATCTTCTGTCTCTTTCTTAAAGTATAAATGTCTAATAAGAGTCCGGTCGAATACTTTGATCTCTGATAGTATTTTTTCAACTTTGGCGACCTGTTCCTGACATTTTCGACGGAACTCTACAGATTTCTCAATCATCTCCTTTTTAATGAAGATTGTGTGGTACTGAGATTCAGTCATTTTTGAAAGGTTTAAATACAACTGATTTTTGCCATCTATAACTCTAATACATAGGTTATAAGTGTTCTTTCTTGATTTAACTCTTTTATCTAAAATTATAATGCAAGTCGCCATTTTGAAATTAAATGTTTAATATTGGAAAATCTTCTTCGATGGTTTCATTTTTTCCACCGTTGTTAATCCATTTGTTAATGTCTTTTTTACTAAAAATTAATTTTTTTCCTATCTTTTTAAATGGAATTTGTTTTCTTGATACCATCGAATAGATGGTTGATTTCTTTAATGGAATATTTTCCATAAGGGAATTAACGTCCCAAAATTTTTCTTCTATCATTATTTCATATATTAAAAATAATTCAAAGACGCAGGCAATGCTACGCCTTTAATGCAAGTTTGCCAAATTTTTGATTAAGTTTACTGGTTAAATACTACGGTTTGATTTTCTAACAAAGTTGGATAGATATTGTAAAGAAAATGTATATCTGAAATAAAGATTGGTGCATATTCCAGGAAATCATCATCTAATATATTAATCATAGACCATATTCTGATTCGGATGAAATCCAAATATTGATCTCTATCTACAAAATTATGTTTGTAGCAACTATACTCTCTTTCAAATAAATTATGAAGATGGTAAAAATCATAAACAATCCTCCTGTCTGCAGTAACTCCAATTATTGCATCATCGTATTCTCCTTTTTTTGCGAAAATTGAATCTTGAAATGAATGGTAAAACTCAGACGAGTAATTTTTCTTTGTAATAATCATTTTAATTTTTTTTTTATTTAATTTTTAATGTGAGAACTCTCACCTATGAATATAATACCCTTTCCTTTTTGAAATACCAAATTTATTTTTGAGAAATATTCAAAATAAATTGAAATTTATAATCATATATTTTTTAATATTAAACTTTTATTATTAATATTATTGTTTTAATCAGTTATAAATTTGTTTTTAATAAAAATAATTTTGGTTTTTAGATTCTTTTTATATATCATATTGTAATTGGTCGTTGCACCATTATTTTCAAAAAAAAAGAAAAATGAATGAGAATGAATTTGAGTACTTTTTAAGTGATAGAGTCTTCAACTATAAAATAGAGAAAAAGTATTTTGGGCGGGTTCATAAGTCGATGAATCTAATGCAATCATCAATAAGTGAGTTTGCAGAAAAAATTAAGAAACCGTACGCACATGCATGGTGTGGTGGCAAGTTTATCGGAGAAGTGAATAAAGAAAATTGGTTAAAATCAACTATTATAGGTTTAGATTTTGATAGGGGAGAAATGAGTGTTGACAATGTATATGAAAAATTTAAAGAATTTGGAATTACTCCTAATCTTCATTATGACACGTTTTCTACAACAAAAAAACTACACAAATTTAGAGTAGTCCTATTTTTAGATCATCCAATAAATAATCAGAAAGTTTTCACAAAAATGATGGTTAATTTGGAGAAAATTTTGCCTATTGATACTCAATGTAAAAACGTTTCAAGAATCTTTTATGGTGGTACTAATGTTACTATTACTAATCAGGACACAGTTTCATTAGAAAAGTTATTAGATTTTGTGAATATTCACATAATATCGAGAAATAACAGTAACACTAGAAGTATTATTACTTTCCAATCGGATGCGAAAAAACGTAATTTTCTATATAATACTAATAATACAAGTCATTTATTCGCACTAAACAATATTATTAATTTTACTTCTAAAAAAAGGGGGTATCAGGTTGATTGGGAAAAGGCAAGGAAAAAGATTAAAGTTTTAGATCATTTTTTTAAAGGAGAATGGTTGTATCACGAAGAGTTATTTGGTCTCGCAACAAATATGATACATATAGATGGTGGTGAGAAACTGATGAAAGAGACAATGAAAAAGTATAATGAAAAAGGAAAAACTTTTTACAATGATAACAATTTTAGCATTATACCCTATGTAAAGAAAATGATGTATTTCCCAATCCCTGTGTTTAAGTTTTCTAAGTATGAAGAAGATAGCGAAATACATGATATTATTACAGAAGTTAAGAATATTCGTGGTCATATAGAGATTTTGAAAAGACAAGAAAAGATAAGTTTGAAAGTCGCCGAAGAAAAGATGATTTCAACTTTTAATGAAGTTATTAAAAATGATGAAAAGGAAATTACATATATTTTTGCATTACCAACTGCAATAGGAAAGACGAGACTACTCACCGGTGTAGAAAAATCTGTGATCGCATTTCCAACGAATAATTTGAAAAATGAAGTAGGAAGTAAGATGACCGCAAATTTTGTGTTATCACCCGATGCAATTAGTTTTGCAAGTCCAGTTCTAAACAAGAAAATTGAATATTATTATCGAATTGGTTTGCCAAAGAAATCAATGAAGATTATTCGGAAGATTTCAGAATCGACAACTTCAAAAGATTCACAGATTGCACATAATTACATCCTTGAATTAGAACAATGTAATGACATTGAAAAATCCATTTTAACAACTCACAAGAGGGTTTTAAATTCTGAGTCTCTTGGTCATGACACGGTGATATTTGACGAAGATCCGTTAAATTCTCTTATCGAAATAAAACAGACATCAGTAAACGATTTATCGGGGATTCAGTACTTATACGAACCATTGAAAAGTGTTTTGGATTTTGTTCACCCGTTGAATGATGGGATTTTTGAGACACCACAGTTTAGTGTTGATCTAGAAGATTTATTTAAGTTTTGTGAAGACAAAAATATATTTGAGACGAATGTCTTTGACTTTTTGAGAAGTAAATTTTTTATAAAAAAAGGCGCAAATATCCAATACGTTATAAAAAATGATCTTCCCAATGGGACTAAAAATATTATTATGTCTGCGACGATTCCAATAGAATTCTATGATAAACTTTATCCTAATAGGAAATTTGAGAGTATTGACTTTAGAAACGTGTCACAGGCAGGTTCAATAATTCAGTATACAGGCAGGTCATGTTCGAGGGATGGATTATCTAGATATGGTGAGAAAATTAGTGAGGAAATTGGAGATAAGATTGTAATTACATTTAAAGATTTTAAAAGTATTTTTCAAAACTCACCGGAAGAAATACATTTTGGAAATTGTTCGGGTTATGACGATTTGAAGGGCAAGGATATTGCGGTTGTGGGAACACCACACCGAAACAACAATGAGTATTTCCTGTTAGGGAAACTTATGGGTGTTGAATTTGATTATTATAATAGTCCTTTCCGGTATCAAAAAGTGAAGTTTAATGGATTTGAATTTATGATTAATACGTTCGATAATGAAGGACTACGTAATATTCAATTATCACTTATTGAATCAGATTTGGTACAGGCAGTTGGTCGGGCAAGGAGTTTAAGGTATGATTGTACGGTGGAACTGTATTCTGGATTGCCGTTGCATATTTCGGATTCTTTTATCATTAAAAAAGAAACTGCCTAATATTTATTCTCTTAATTTTTTTGAGTAGACTTTGAAATCAGGATTAAAATTCTGGAAATATTTTTTTAGGACTTGCATCATTGTATTAGGAAAGTTCAATGTTTGACGGAAATTTTGCAGAAAAATATTTTCATTTAGTACCGTAATAGACCTTTAATAAGGGGGCAGGGGGCATATTGTCAGTAAGGATTTCGCCCACCCCCTGCCTGCCGTAGTGGTTTAAATTGGTGTAGAATTATTGATATGTGAGATTGTTTTGCACAACTGTACGATGTACTTCCTACGATGTTTTGAAATTGTTTTTACATGATACTGCGTTTCTTTAAATTAAAACAAATTAAATCTCAAATTTATTTTAATAAACCCTCATTATATGCGGCATAACGGCGTTTTTGCCGTATTTTTATATTGTGATTTAAACGACTACAAAATGAGGATAAAGTATAATAGAGTTTCAACATTGGTTCAAACAGGTAATAGATTTGAGGTGGATAAGGATAAATATGATTTAGTACTTTTAGACAAAATTTCGGGATCTATAAATTTTAGAGACCGTGAACAGGGCAAAGTTTTGATTCGACTAATTGAGGACGGCAAGGTAAAAGAAATTGTGGTGGAGGAATTATCAAGATTAGGCAGAAATACAGGTGATGTTATCAGGACTTTAGAATGGTTGGAAGAGAAGGAGATTAACGTGGTAGTAAGAAATATGGGACTTCAATCCCTTCCCAATGGACAAAAAAATCCTGTATGGAAAATCATCTCTACCATTATGTCATCACTTTATGAACAGGAGTTGTGTAATCTGAAAGAAAGAATCTCTGCCGGACGAATAATCTCAAAACAACGCGGACTTGTAACCTTTGGTAGACCGACTGGATCTAATGAAAGTGATGCAACCTTTATTAATAAACCAAAAAATAAAAAGGCGTTGGAGTATTTGAAAAAGGGAAGAACATTGAGAGAAATAAGCAAATTAATGGAAATGTCCACTAAAACAGTGATGAAAGTAAAAACTGTTGCAAAAAAACTTGAAATGATATAGATGTAAATTTGTAATACAGAGACTACCTTTTTTATAATTAGTAATTTTTTTTAAAAAAATCATCAATTATTCACATTAAATACCGTTTCTTTTCAGTGCAAAACAAACTGACTCTCGAATATCAATTCTAAAATAACACCACTCAGTGATCTGAGCGGTGTTATTTTTTATATTGTGAAAATTCTTTTGAAATTTTTACCTTACGACAAAAAACTCTTTTTTACACCCATTTTTTAGACTGTTTTATTAGATTTTTATACAATTATTGTACGAAATTTTAAGGGAAGTAAACGAATTAAATTACCATTCTCAACTTTAAGTTTTACATTTGTTCTAAACTGACATACCATGGATAAAACAGAAACTTTAAAGATGTTAGAAATCGATTTGAAATCTGAAATAACTGATTTTACTTTTCATGAAGATCAATCTCTTGAATGTATAACTTTAAATAACGAATTACTTAAAGACGTTTTTCTGCAAAAACTCTCTCTCAACAAGAATCTTAAAAGATTGTACATTCGGGAGTGTAAATTACAAACGGTCACATTTCTAAATAATTTGTTGGGTTTAGAGGAACTTGAAATAATGGATTGTGAATTACCACAAATTAAAACTTTAAAATTAGAAAATTTAATAAGATTACACATAAATAGATGTTCGATAAAGAACATAAACTTTCTGCAAGATTGCAAAAAAAAATTAAAAATTTTAATATTACAAGATAACAAAATTGAAAATATTAATGTTTTAAAAGAGTTTGGTAAATTAGATTTTTTAAACTTATCCGGTAATAATATTAAGGATATTTCTATTATAAGGAATCTAACTATTGATATGGAACTTGACCTCAGTCGGAATATGATTTTTGATTTTAGTCCTCTATACAATATGGTTATGAAGGACAGAGTTAACTATTTTGACTTTTCCAATAATCCTTCATTCTTTCCGCCTGAAAATCATTACCTAACTGATAAGTTTTCTTTTATTGATTGGTTTGAGGGTAAATATTTAGAAGTACGGTACAAGATTAAATTGGCGAAAGAAAATGAACATGAGTCATTGGATCTTGGTTGTATGGGGATAACTAATTTGGCATATTTTCCTGAATTGTTTGAACTCAAAAAACTCAAAAAACTTATCTTAAGTAATGAATGGGCAGAATACGATGATTATGAAGGGGTGTGGGATCGGGGTATTTCGATCAATAATATATATCCAAACAATCTAATTGATATTCCAACAGGAATATCAAAATTGATGAATCTCGAATGTCTTATCATTGGTGGTGATTGGAACCAAAAAGATAAAAGTAATCCCAACAAATGGAGGATAAAAAAAATTAATAGTTTAAGGAAGTTAGAGAGTTTGAAGTATCTCAATATTAGTAATAATATGATAACCAATATTGATCCGGTTGTAAATCTTTCTGAACTGGAAATTCTTCACGCTAATAATAATTCAATTCATAATGTTCAAAATTTTACTATGTTTTCAAATCTTCGAGAGATTTATTTGAGTAATAATTTAATTGAAGATGTGGTTTTTCTGGTAGACAATACCAATTTTACAACCATTGATTTACATTCAAACAAATTAACAGATTTAATTCCTTTAAAAACATTTTTTAAGGATTCTCCAATTGGTATTGAGGTGACAAGTTGGAAAAAAAATGTAATATCCATAAATTATAACATAAATACTAATCCTCCTTTGAGTGCATTAGAGGGAGGTAGAAAATCTTTTCTACTTTATGTTAATAGATATGAGAAGGAGATTAGTTTAAAACTAACAGAATATATAAATAATGATGTAAAAGTTATATTTGCGGGAAATAGTAACTCAGGTAAATCTACATTAGTTAATTATCTACTCTTCGGAAAGGTTAATAAGAAGATGGAAACTACACAATGGATAGAAAAAAAAGAATTGTTACAAAAAATTGACAATAAAAATTCGGTTCGATTAAAGTTCTTTGATTTAGGTGGACAAGATTACTACCACGATACACATAATTTATTTTTTGACAAAGATTCAATTTATCTTCTAATGTGGGAGAATAAAACAAATATCTTAGAAAATAAAAGGGAGGGGGATATAATTTTTCAAAATTATCCTTTGGAATATTGGTTAGATTGTATCCGTATCCATTCCCAAAATAGTTCTGAAATGGAACAGAAAATTGATAAACTTTTGGAACAAAAACAAAAAATATTTACAATTACGAAGTCTATTATTACAAAGGTTTCTGAAAATAATGATAAAGTTATTAATGCAAAAAATATTTTGATTATACAGTCTAAAACCGAAAAAGATAAATTTTTTTTAAATCAACATGATTATCAATTAAAGTATCCTCAAATCAAGGATTTTATTAATATTTCTACATATAATGAAAACGGTTTAGGTATTTTGAAGGATTTTCTGTTGGAGATGGTTCGGGAAAATCCTTTATTTAATAAAAGATTATTAAACACATGGGGTTTGATAAAAGATAATTTATCTGATATAGTAAGAGATGTAGAAATAGTACTAACAATAGACCAACTTGTTGATAAGTTTAATGAATTTATCGAATTGTCCTTTAAAACAAGCGCACTCTCATCAGTCGAACTTCAAACATTAATGTTTTCTCGAGAAGATGCAATAGAATTTACAATGTTTCTAAACAATACTGGTCACTTGATATTTCGTCCGAACGTTGATGAAAATGTTGTGATTGTAAATCAGAAAAAATTTATTGAAAAAACTAAAATTTTAATTGAGAATGCAAAACTAAATGATGGTGAGTTAAAATATTTTGATGATAAATATCAATTGAAAGTATTAACTGATTTGGAGATTGTTTTTGAAAATGAAGGAAGATATTTCTTTCCGTTGTATTTACCAGAAAAACCCTATCCGGTTGTAGAAATTCTCTTGAATAATGTTAATGTTCCATTAAGAAAATTCAAGTTTAGCGGATACATACCAAAAAATATAATACTGAAAATCTATAGTCGATTTTCAAATCGGGCATCACCGTCAAATAGTTCTAACAACTTTTACTTCTGGAAAAATGGTCTTATACTAATAGATGATATACTTGGTGATAAGTTCTATCTTAAATTTGGTGTTGATACTGAATATAATTATACTTTTATAGATATGTATTGTTTAGATCAAAATAAATCTTCCAAAGGTTATTCAAGTTTTATTAATTTTATTCAAGAGATATTTATGATGGAAAATTTGGTCGTAACCGAACTTGTCACGACTGATGGTGAATTTTATGCGGATTTAGAAATTGTTTCTGCATATTATGAAAAAGGGATTAATTTTATAGAGGTTAATGATCTTAATAAAAACTTTAAGATCATTAATACTCATCTATACAATAACTTTATAAGTGAAAATTTAAAGAAAAATATGAAAAAAATTTTTATATCATATTCGAAATATGATGATGAATACAGAAAAGAATTTGTCAAACATCTTATCACTTTGAAAGATGATGGTACAATTAGTGAGTTTAATTGTGAATCGATAGACTTAGGAGAAAACTCACATGAGGTGATACAAAAGAATCTTGAAGAATGTGATTATATGGTTGCATTGGTAAGTGTAGATTTTTTAAATACCGATTATATTAGGAAATATGAGGTTAAGAAGGCAATTGAGTTAAATAAAAAAATAATACCAATCATTATAAAACCATGCGATTGGGAAAATAGTATCATAAAAGATTTTCATGCAACACTAAGAGGTAGAAATATATCTTTAGATCAAGAATTGTTTTTTAGTGATAAAATCAAGGAAACTACACCTATTGAAAGACAACAGAATTGGACAAAAATAATAAAGGAATTTAGAGAAAAATTATTTAATAAAAATTAAAGAATGGTGCTATATGGCACCATTTTTTTATTGTCTTTGTTTAAGAGATTTAATTTGTATGTCCTTTAGTTCTAAAAGTTCTTGCTGAGACTTCACTATCTTTTCCCAATCTACTGATTTTTTACTTTCCGGTTCATTTTTTATTATCATTTCACCGATACCACGAAACCACCAATTTGCATTTAGGTCTTCATAAGTATATAGTATTTTTGATATATTTTCTTGAGATAGCCCGCCTCTTTTTCTCGCCTTTCCTATCAATCCATTAGAAATACCAGTATCAACGGTAACTTTGTTATCGTTTAATTCTTTAAATTTCATGTATTTGTCGAATCTGTCGAAGAAATCACTCATTATTACTATATATCTTTTGTTTGATATAGAATTATTGATATATTTGTTTTCTTTATGAAACAAAGAAAACAATGGATAAAAATACACAAAAAAGATTAAGTTTCAATACTCAGATTGTCAAAGTTCTATCCACTTCTTACGATGTTTCAGAGTATTTCGTTCGAGAATGTATTAAAGGCAATAAAACGAGTCTAAGGGCAGAAGTAATTAAGAAAAAATATAACGAACTTAATAATCCTACAATTGAGAAAATTAATGAATTTAAAAAAAAACAATAAATAAAAATACATGAAAAAACTTTTATTATCAGTATTGGTGGCATGTTCACTTAATCTGTCGGCACAAAAAACAAAGAACAACTCAAAACCTATAAACCATTCATTAACGAACGTAGAAAAAGAAATATTTATGTTTTGTTATGAAAATTTCACGGTGGCATTGGTCAACGATGGAAATGGTTATGCTGAGATGAAGAGATATACTTTAGATGGTAGGGTCGCAAGTCTGACTCCGGGAAGATGGTCGACATCAAAGAACAATGGATACAATGATGTGTATATCAAATGGAGGGGGAGTGATGAGACCTTCAATTATATTTTAATAAAAGACGGTAACGGTTTTGTGTCCAAATTGATAGATAGCATGTCTAGAAATATGAATCGTTGTAAATAGTATAGTATACCTTCGAATAATAATTTAAAATTTAGGATCAAAATTAATAACTTAAGTAATATAACTATGAAGAAAAATCTGAAAATCGTTTTTATTTTAATGATGGTTGCGTCGAATTTGGTTGCACAAAAAAAGAAAAGTCATGATATTAGTAAAACTGCAACATCATTCTCAAAAGAGAAGAAAGAGAGTAAAACAATAAATGCCATTTATAGAGGTTTTACCGGCATCAGTGTTACAGATAAATATAGTGGTAGAATAACCAATTCTTATCTATATGTCATGTTAAATAAACAAAATGTAATAGTTACTTGTATTGGTAGTAATGCAAATGATTTAACCAATCCCTCAAATTGGTTAAATAGTGGCACGTATAAAATTGTGGGTAATAAGATATTAGTTAATTTTACTCATCCAGAAAATTCGACTCCAACATATCTTATATTGGAAAATGGTGATATAAAAATATCTAATAATATTACATTGATTTTTCTTACATCATCATTTTGATAGAATTTATAATTAAAAACTGTCCAATAAATAGGGGGAATGTCATTTAAGTGGTGCTTTAATATTTATTAAAAAAATAATATTATTTGTATGGAATTTGGTAGGCAAAATAGTAGAGTTTTTGAGAGAAAGGTTTGTAGAAAAAATGTTGCAAGATTTGTTGCAAGACTTTTTTGGTAGATGGTCATAGAACTGATTAAATCATCAAACAAAATTAAATGTTCCCTTTTCTTTCCCCTTGATAGATAGTGGATTACGGAAATCATGCAATGACTCATAATCAGGTGGTCCCTGGTTCGAGCCCAGGTGGGACCACTGAAAATCAGACACTTACTAAGATGTGAGTGTCTTTTTTTATGTTGTTGCAAGATTGTTGCAAGATTCCGTTATATCCCTACTTCAATACTTTTTTTAAATTACTATCTTGCAATTATAATTTTTATGAACAATTAATTACATATGGAGGATAAATCTGATCTTGATATTCAAACCGTAATTAAGAATATATTTTTTATTCTAATATCAATTGCGATTTTGATTGCCTTTACCTCGGAAATAGAAACCTTCTTTAAAAGTGAGATTTTTGGTTGGTTTTACACAGTGGATTCAAACAGTTATTTGGACTTCTTGATTATACTTATTAGTGTCTTTTATGTGTCTATAAAGGTCAGAGAGTGTGAGTATGAGATTCCCAACATGAAGGTTACTTTCTTACTTACACTATTGTTAGGTTTTTACACATACGAAAGATTTTTTAACACTGAATTTCCGTTTACTTACTTTAAATGGAAATTCTTATCAGACGTTGCATATCTAGATGGGTTATATTTGGTTTTGGTTCTCCATCTTACAGGTTATTTGAAAAAAATATTTCCGATTCAATATAATAATGAAAGTACTGGTGGACTTTTGGAAGATCTTCCCCTTAGTAATAGTAACGAAGATGGATTAGGTGGACTTCTAGAGATATCTTCAAAAAAAATTCTAACTATATTAAGGGATAACAAGTTCAGAAACTCTTATGCGATTGGTTTGAATGGTGAGTGGGGTGACGGTAAAACATCAGTTTTTAATATTGTGAAAAAAGATCTTGCAAAAGACGATGTTGTAGTTATTGATTTTAATCCGTGGATGGGTTTCGATAAAAAAGTATTAATAAGAGATTTTTTCAATTCCCTTTCAGAAGGATTAGGATCTGATTTATCATCAGAAGTATCGAAATACGTAGATGAAATTCTCAACAATGGAGAAGAATCAGGAATAGTAAATTTCGTAAAATCTTTAGTGAAAAAAGATGAGAGTATTCATTCAATATTCACCAACATAAATCAAAAAATAAGACTCCTAAACAAAAAGATTGTTGTTTTTATTGATGATGTTGATCGCCTTGATCGGGAAGAAATTTTTGAACTATTAAAATTAATAAGGAATACTGCAAACTTTAGTAATGTTTTTTTTATAGTTGCCTATGATAGAACTTATGTTAATGAAAGTATTAAATATCAAAATTCAGAAACAACCGTCAAGTATCTTGACAAGATTATTAATGTGGAAATTAATCTTCCTTACTTTGATAAGTTTTTATTAAAAGATTATTTTTTACGAAAATTGGAAGAATTGGTGCCTAAAGATTTCACTTATAAGATTAATTCTTTTAAAGAAAGATATGATAAAGACCCTTTTATAGAGGATCTAGATTTAGGTTTTAATGAAAATGACTTATTTATTTATTGGTTAAATAATTTTCGTGAAATAAAAAAAATTCTAAACTCATTAGTAGTAAATTATTCCCATATGTATAAAGATGTTAATTTTCATGATGTAATTTACTTGGAGATTCTGAAATTAAAACATCCTTATCTGTATAGATTAATCTTTGTAAAAAATAAAGAAATTTTTAAAATTCATTCTAATATTAATTGTTATTTTTTTGCACTAATTGATGAAGATAAGGCAAAGGATAAAAGATTTAAAGAAGTATTTGAAAGAAACAAACAGACAGTAGGAAAAAGTGAAGAAAAGTTGGTAACTGTATTCGACTTCTATTTAGATGAATATTGTGAAAAAAATAATATTAACATTATTGAAAGAGGACAAATTTTAGAGTTAGTTAAAAGACTTTTTCCTGATGAAACAAATAGTATACTGGGGTATGATGTTGATAATAGAGATAGAGAAGGTTATCTCTCTGTTAGATATGTCTCAAAATTTGAACGATATTTTTCCCAAGTGGTATTTAATTCAAATATAAAGGAACAGGATTTTGATAACTTTTTACTATTACCATCTTTAGATATTATTCCGAAAATTAAAAATTGGATCTCGGAGGATAAGATTAAAGATATTAGTTTGAGGTTAAATAGATTTGATACTTTTGAAAATGGTCGTGAATATCGTAATGTAATAATTTCATCATATTATCTTCTATACTTAGATGTTTCAGGTAATTTGATGGATTTTAATGCGTTAATGTATAAATTTGTTGATCAAAATTGGGGTAAATTGTTTGGGAGTATAGATGATGCAAAAGAATTTTTTAAAGACTTATTTACTGGTAATGATAATGATTCTCTTAATAAATCTTCTACTGTATTATATGAACTTTTAAAGAAAAACAAAAGGAGAACGGAAGGTAAATTTCCTTTAAGTGATTATGAAATTAATGAGATTTTAAGAAAGAATGTTCAAAAATTTTTGGAAAATAATATTTCATTTATTGGAAATTTTTGGAACATTTATTATAAAAGTTTAATATCAGGCAGTACAGGAAAAACTCCGGATATTGGTATTGTAAACGATTTAAAAAATTCTTTAAATTCTATAGAACGCTTAGAGGATTTTGTAGTGAGTTTAATTACAAGTTACGGTTATGAAGGATATCGTATAAGGCATGAGGATATTTTGAAAATTTTCGATTCTTACGAATCTTTTGAGGATTTTATTTCTAATAATAATAATAATAATAATAATAATAATAATAATAATAATAATAATAATAATAATAATAATAATAATAATAATAATAATAATAATAATAATAATAATAATAATAATAATAATAATAATAATAATCAAAATTCAGAAGTTATTTCTGAATTTAAAAGATTTTATTTTGAAATTAAGGATAATAATTGGGAAGGAATTAATTTCCAATTTGAAAAAATTGATATTTCGCATTTAGATTAAGACCTTAGATAGTCGTTCCTTAAATTATCTTCAATACGATGATTATTAACATTTAAATAATACAAATAAACTTTGTAATTACTTGAAAGATTATGTAACTTAGAGTTTAAAATCTTCAAAATATTTTAGGGTAAATCCAGAAGAATAGCCAGAATTATTCCGTTCAATATTAATTGAATTTAAGCACGTGCTTGATAGCTTGCTGAAAAAAATGATTTTTGCTGAATTTCCAAACTATCTAAACTTTTGTCTAATCCCCAAATTTCGGAATTAATTTGTTTTTTCTTGAACTAACTCAGATTGTTTACTCATAAAAAAAGCAGATAAAATAAATTATCTGCTTTGTATCACGATTGAAGATGATGAATCTTCAGAAATTACGCTATTTTAACGTTAACTGCGTTAACTCCTTTTGCTCCGTTTTGTAATTCGAATGTTACGATATCATTTTCACGAATAGTATCTACTAAACCTGAAGTATGTACGAAAACATCTGGTCCACCTGTTGATGGTGTAATAAAACCAAATCCTTTGGCATCGTTAAAGAATTTTACTGTTCCTTTTTGCATTGTAATGTATTATGAAATTATTAATAAATTATTTTTTGGCTATTGCCATTACTGTTTTGATAATAATCAAAACAATAATAAATCGATTTGTAAGCAAAAAATGATGTTGATATTTTTAGAATCTTGAAAATATTCAAGTTGAAAAAGGCACTTCACCTGTTATATTGATGACAAAATTAGCGGCTCTGCAAGCGAAAACTGATCAAAGAGTAGACTCAAAATTTTCAGTATAAGCATAGGCAGAAGCCTGATTATTTTGCAAATATACACGTAATTTATTGAAAAACAATTACTTTTTGTCTTTTTTTTCATTTAAATAAGAAAATGTTATTGAAATCCTTATTATTTTATAGTGAGATGCGCACTTTAAGTTGGTTTGGAAATAATATAAAAGCGATTTTTTAAGAAGGTAAAGTCATGCATACATACATTTATAAATGCTGATGATGACAAATTGGATAATATAACAAGAAAGGAAATTCATAAAATTCTGTAGTGACAGAAAAATAGATTTTTAATGGATTGCTGATTATCCTTTTTTTTAAATATCATTTGTAAAGCATTGATATAATTGATTCAGTCGTGTTTTTTAGGATATTATAAATCTAATTTAAATAAATCAAGAAAATTTTTCCAATTACTATTTGTTACGTCGTGTTTTGGCGCTGTGCGTGTATACCTTTGTTTCAGAGATAAGGAAAGAACCCCGGGAATTCGATGCCTTACTTAACCAAATTTTAACCTTAAAATTATTATTATGAAAAATTTAGAATGTGAAGTTTTTAACACCAACAACCCTTACGACGAAGCAGGAGAAAAGCACAATGCTTTATTATCTGAAATTGAGAAAAACGGTAATCCTGAAATGGATTTAGACCAGGTGTACGAATTGAGTGATCAGGTAATTAAAGACGAATATGGCAAAGATGTAGTGCTTGACTTTTCGTCTAAAGAATTTGCCGAACCTATTCTTGCCTTTGCTTCTTACGATGATATGCAGGTTTATGTAAAGTCTTTAGACACGAGTGATGTGGAAAAAGAGCTCAATTTACAGTTGTATGATATCATGCTTAAATATGATGGAACGAATGTATGTGAAATCATTGATTACATCAAAGAGTTTGAAACTGCGGCTTTAGAAGGAAATAAAGCCGAAAATATTGTAAGCACGCTAACCTCTGCTTCAATAGGCCGTTATTCTTTATCTTACTGGGATAGCAGAGTAGGAGAAGAAAACTTTGCGGGTAAAGGATTTTGGAAAAAATTGTTGACGGGTGTTGCCGATGCTATCGGAGGAGCTGCCGGTGCCGTAGCTGCTTCTGCAACGGTAATCGGTGCGGTCGCAGGAGCCATCGTAGGCGGTAGCGCAGCAAGCACAGGTTTTTCTAAAGCCTGGGATTTGTTTGCGGAATAAACAAATTCAAATATAATGATGCAGGTAACCTTTTTAGGTTACCTGTTTCGTTTTGATATGGAGATAAAGAATTTTGTATAGGAAGAATTATTTTTTAATTAAATGATAAAAAAAAGCAATTGATTTTTATTTTCCCCGGATTTTTAAAGAGGGTATTGTTGATTTAATCTTACGCATTCACTTTCTCATTCCGGTAAGATCGTGATAAAGTATTCTAGGTTTAATTTCTAATGAGTGGCCTGAATTCTGACCATAATGCGAAAAGGGTGATTAATTTTAAGTACAGAATATGGTAATTTAGCAAAATTCGTCGCTATTTGTTCATTTTTGGCTCTGAAAAGCTGCATTCTCTGTGAAAATCCGTCGAATCTGACGAAAATAATGTGTTTTTTGATGAAATTTCTCTCCGACTTTTATAATTGACCTAGTTTGAGACTGGTATTAAGTTGCGTATTTATGAGGTTTTTCGGCCATTTTCTACGATACACAATGCTTCAAATATACACATTTGCAATATTAATAAGCTTACTGCTAGTACTTTGGTTATTTGTTGAGAATTTGTAGTAAAGAATCTAAGAAAAATAGATGATAGATTTGCATCAGAAAATAATCATCGACCTACTTTTTTAATAATTCCCAGTCATTTAAAAAAGTAAAAGATACGATTCTAATTACACAAAAATAATACAAAATGACTGACACTTAAAATTCAGGATTGATTAAAATTAAAAAGTTAATATTACAGTTTGTTCAGACATTTAGTAGCGGTTGTTCATCCACAACTGCTGGGCCAAGAGTTTTACTTTTGGCTCTTTTCTTTAAAGGTAATACCTTTTTTAATAAAATACTAAGTCCTCTGCTGAGCTATTGATAGCAGCTGATACAATTCAGGATAAAATTATATTCCCAAGAGCATTTTACGTACATTAAATCAAAGAAAATAAACAGCATCTATTGGTCTGTGTATTTTTGTTTGCTTTATCTGTAGTTTTGAAAAATTGTATTTCGGCTTTATTTTTTTATTTTTGATTAAAACAAAAACGCACTATGATCTATAAAGACCGATTTTTATTCAGAATATTTTCTCTTTTAATTATTTTATTATCTGGGATTATAAAGGCTCAGGATTACTCATTTTTCCCTGAAGACATAAAAACAACTGCTGACCTCTTTAATACAGGGGAATATTCGCAAGCACTGGAATATAATATTTCTTCTTTGGAGAGGTATAAAAAAGAAAAAGATAAAGAGGGTATGATCTCTATCTATATCAATATAGGATTTTTACTTTTTTCAATCAATAATCTTAAAGAAAGCGTTAATTATATTGACAAAGCGCAGGCTGAGTTAGGGGATGACGACGACCCGTTGTCTCATGCCCGGATCCATACTGAATATGCAAAGAATTACTCTCGACTGGGAATGAAAGACCAGTCGAATCTCAATTATGATAAGGCGATACATTATGCTTATTCTATAAAAAATGAGAAGCAGAAAAAGTATATGCTTTATTATTCGTACGTGTGGAAAAGACTGAATTTTTTAAATCAGAAAGATTCTTTACGGGTTATCGACAGAAAGGCTTTAGCGATTATGCCCAACGCAATTACCTATAGCAAGATGGCAGATGAATTTGTAAATAACAGAGTGCATATAGATTCTGCAGAATATTATCTTAAAAAAGCTTTTGCAGCGCCTGATAAAGATATTGTGGGCGTTAGAGGAATGATTTTGCTAAGTTCCGGAAATCTGAGTTATGTGAAAAAAGACTATCCGAAAGCTTTGGAGTATTATACCGAATCTATGGATATCTTCAGACGAAAAAATTTCAGAGTACTGCTCAGAACGGCATATGATTCCCTGTCGAGTGTTTATGATATAATGGATGACTCAAAGCAGTCAAAGATTTATCTGGATAAATACAAAAGACTCAATGACAGCATAAAAAATGAAAAAGAGGAGGCTGTTAATATAATGGTTAATAAAGTCGTAAAAGATGAAGATTTAAGAATAAAGAAAGAGAAAAACAGGATATATTTCGTTATTGCCTTGTTGACGGTGTTAACCATCGTGTTCGCACTCATCACGAGAGCAAGAAGAATCAGAAAACAGATAAAGAAAGATCTGACCTTAAAAAGGCAGTCTATACAGATTGAAACCCTGAAGAAAAAAACGGATGATTCTTTTGATAAGGTCTTTCAGATGGCAAAAGAGGATGATCCCTTTTTCCTTACCCGTTTCAAAACTCTGTATCCTGAATTTTATGATCGACTGATTAAAGAAAACCCCTGTCTCACCGACACCGATTTAAAGATGTGCGCGTATATAAAAATGAACATCAGCAATAAGGAAATCTCGGTATTCAGAAATATTACGGTTCGCAGTGTGGAAACCACAAAGTACAGGCTTAAGAAAAAACTGTACCTCGATGCCGATATGGATCTTAGTGAATGGATAGAAAATTTATAATGTCCCACAGATCGCTTTTACCAATATTCCTACCGGACTGATCAATTGAATGCGTAAGATTAAATCAACAGCATCATCTGTGAAAATCTTTGAAATCCGTGGGAAATAAAAATCAAATTCTTGGAGTGTGTTTAAAATGATAATTAAAAAATGTTTTAGGGTGTAACCCAATACATTGTAAAAATTCAATGTTTTTTTAAACGTAAAGATTTTATTTGTTTTCTCCTGAGTTTTAGAAGGCAAAGGCCAATGAATTGCTTCGGGAAGCTTGAAAATACGCTTTATCCAATCAATTGGTTGATTCTTCTTCGCTCATTTGAATATTTTTTACATCGATTATTAATCTTTTTATTCAGAATCATAATGATCGATTGTAGCGGATTTCGGTAAAACCGATCATTTCTGTTTTCTGATGTCATTAATTAACCTGAGTTTGGGATAAGCATGCAGCTGGAGAGCTGAAGTTTCAGATTGGGAAAACATCCTCTTTGAGGAGAGCCGATGGACGTACGATTGGGGTTATAATTCACGTATCCCGATATCTCATAAAGCCCGGTGATATTGATCCTAAAGGTGTTACCCGTTTTTGTTGCGATATTTCCGGTATTCACAATCATGTTAGAATCTGCAAAAGATACGGGTATTCCGCCGTTCGCTGCACTGGTAGAATTGATGTCGTTATAGGCAAAAGTCTGGCTTTCCGTAGCATTTAAGCTCATCATTCTATACGCCAGAAAGTTTTCCAGTACAGTGTTTACGCCAAAATCTACCCATTCTGTCCCATTCCAGTAATAATAGCGGTTGGGATGAACGTCATCAGGAAATGTTCCGGAGGTAGAAAGATTATACACTAAAAGTCCCACTGCAGGGGAAGGAATCGTCTGCACATCCCGGGAACTGGTCAGGTTGATCCGCGGACCCAAAAATCCTTTTTTACTGCCTGAAGCTAGACTTCCCGTATTCACCTCAAGCATCGCAGAAGGATCGATTTGGGAAGTTTGAATTCCAACTTGCGCAGTTAAGCAAGCTCCTAAACATAGTAAGGAACTTGAGAAAAAACGTTTACTCATATAAATATTTTAATGGAAATTTTATTTTTAATGTATTTAGTTCGCCAAAACTAATACAATGTATTAGTTTGTTTGAAAATAATCAGTTAATTAACAAAAATCATCTATACAGACAGTGTCAATTATAATTATAGCTTAAGAGGAATGAATCTTGGATTAAAATGTTCCGTTTTTTTTAGATTATTAAAAAATAATAGTAATGAATTAAGGGTAAAAACCACTATTTAATCAGCGAAAATACATTTAATTAGATTCCAGTACGGATGATATTAATCAAAAGATTTGATCTTAAATATTTTTATTTCCAACCTTTTTATCTTTTCTCACATCTTTATCAATAGAAACATTGTTCTATTAAAATATCACGATATGAGAAGCATATACCTAAAACTATTATTATTTTTTCCTGTTTTCTGTCTCGCACAGATTCCCGTAATCGAAACTCCGGATAAAAAAGGGGGTTTTGAAAAAGATAAAAACGTTATTCTTCAGAAATTAACCATAGAAACCAAGATCACCGGAAGAATTTCCACGAATGTTGTGACGATGGTTTTTAAAAATAAGTCCAGCAGAATAATGGAAGGGCGAATTACCTTTCCGCTTCCGGAAGGGGTGAATGTGAGTGGATACGCCCTGGATATTAACGGTAAGCTGAGAAATGCTGTGCCGATAGAAAAAACGAAAGCAAAAGAAGTTTTTGAAACCATTGAAAAGAGAAGGGTAGATCCCGGAATTCTCGAAAAAGTGGAGGGAAACAGTTTTCGTACAAGAATTTATCCTATAAGCCCCAATGGTGGCGAAAGAACCATTCAGATCACCTATCATAATGAATTGAAAAATTCGGATAAAGGATACCAGTTCTTTTTACCCCTTACATATTCTTCAGCAATTCCTCAGTTTCATGTTAAAACAACGGTTTATCAATATCCTGACAACCCTCAGTTAATGGAAAAACCAGACGGAAGCTACGATTTCACAAAAAAAGGGGAGATCTGGACAGCCGAAACACATCAAACAAATTATAAACCATCTCAGGATTTAAGAATTAATTTCCCTTATCAGGAGGGGAGTCAGGCCGTTATTTTGCAGAAAGCATCTCAGAATTCTTCTTATTTTTTAGCTGATATCGGAATTAATGCGAAGGAAAAACCGAAAAAACTTCCCGCAAAACTGGCGATTGTGTGGGATAATTCTCTGAGTGGCACCAAAAGAAATCATATAAAAGAATTCGAATTATTAAATGAATATTTTAAATCTGATAAAGATCTGTCCGTAAAAGTCTATCTTATTAACAACGCTTTTGAAGAAGGTAAAAACTTTAAAATAAATGATGGAAAGTGGTCGGAATTAAAAGCGTATCTCTCTCAGGTAATCTATGACGGCGGCACGGATTTCGGAAAACTGGAACCGGTGAGAGAATCTGAGATCTTATTTTTTACGGACGGACTTTCTTCTTTTGGAGATTTAAAAATGAAGTGGAAACAGCCTGTTTATACCATTTCAGCGTCTAATAATGCGCATTTTAATCAGTTAAAATTGATCAGCAATACAACGGGCGGAGAATTTTTAAATATCAATGAAAATAATCCGGTAAAAGAGGTGAGAAAACTTCTATTTCAATCTTTGAAGTTTTTAGGTGTTGAAGATCATCCTGAAGTTACAGAAGTTTACCCTTCTCTTCCCCAAGCGGTTTCAAACGATTTTATAGTCACCGGAATTCTGAAAGGGCAAAAAACGAATTTACGTTTGAAATTCGGTTATGGAAATGAAGTGTCTGAAGTAAAAACGCTGGATCTTGATGCCAGTGAGCAAACCGTAAAAGATTGGGAAATCTCACAATTCTGGGCTCAGAAAAAGCTGAATGAGCTGGAAATTTTTGAAAAACAAAATAAAAATGAGATCAAAAATCTGAGTCGGCAATTTGGTCTGGTGAGTAATAATATGAGTTTAATGGTGCTGGAAGATATTGCAGATTATGTTCGCTATGAAATTACACCGCCATCAGAATTGCGCGCAGAATATGATCGACTGGTGAAAAATAATCAGGTTCAGAAAGATCAGCGGGTAAACGATCTTATGCGAAAAGCCGAAAATATGACCGCCAATCTGAAAAAATGGTGGGAAACAGATTTTGATAAAAAAACAACCCATTATCCAGGTACAAAAGCTGAACGCCAGGACAGCATGATGAGAGACACGCAGATTGAAGAAGTAGTAATGGTGGGCTACGGGCAAGCAAAAAGAGTTGCTCATGCTTCTTCGAGTTCCGTGGTATCTGAATTAAGAGCCAATACTCATGTTCTTGCCAACCTTCAGGGGACAGCACCGGGTCTTTCGGTTGTAAGTGGAGATCAATTTCCTGACCTAATGATCAGCAGGGGAAAAATCATCGTTGCAGACATTGCCTCAGATGCAGAATACATGAAATTCTTTACCTCAGCTAAAACTGCGGAAGAAATATATCAGCTCTATCTTCATCACAGAAAAGAGTTCAGCAGTCTGCCGCGATATTATTTCGATGTGTCTCAGCTGCTTTTTAAAAATAATGACAAAATGTTAGGATTAAAGGTTTTGAGTTCGATCGCCGATCTGGATCTTGAAAATGAAGAATTATATAAATTATTAGCCTACAAACTGAAACAGGCTGAGGTTTTTGACAAAGAACTGTGGATTACCCAAAAAGTTCTGGAATGGCGCCCTTTTGACCCTCAGAGTTACAGGGATTATGCGTTGGCGCTGGAAGATAATGGCCTTTATCAGGCGGCTCTCGATAATTTGTATAAAATTTTAAATCAAACCTATACCCGTGAGCTGGCCGCCCGCGATTATGGTATTGAGGAAACTATTATCATGGAAATTAATGAATTGATCAGCCGCCACAGAAACGATTTGAATTTAAAAAATATCAACACCAAAATTATAGCAGATCTTCCCGTTAATATCCGTGTGGTCATTAACTGGAATAAAGATAATACAGATATTGACCTTTGGGTAACCGATCCCAATGAGGAACGCTGCATGTATTCTCATAAAGAAACTGCGGTGGGAGGAAGGCTGAGTAATGATTTTACAGGCGGTTTTGGCCCTGAACAATTTTTACTTAAAAAAGCCATTAAAGGAAAATATAGAATAGAAACGAATTTTTATAATGAAAATCAGGTAAGCATTGCCGGGCCAACGGCGATTATGGCAGAGATCTATATTCAGTATGCAACCGGAAAGCAGGAAAGAAAAGTGGTTGTTTTTCAGAATAAAAGCGAATCCGACACCAGAAACAGAGACGGCGTGCTTGTCGGAGAATTTGAATTTTAAATGGGATCCGTAAGGGCAGTAATAATCTGTCCTTACTGTTTTTTTTTTTTTATCTAAATGATACCTATAGACATTAAAAAATGTGTTGAAAACTGAATCATTTAATAAAAATTTTCATCCGGATCTGCCTCAAAATTGTTAATTGAAACGGATTAATAATTTTTGAAAATTAGAATTAATTCTATAAAACTTCGATTTCTTTCTATCGGGAATGTTTCGGAAAGTCTCCGTTTAAAAGTATTTTTGCACAATAGTGATGAAAAGAGCATTTTTTACCACAAATGAGATTACAAAGACCATTCGGGACTTATATTAATCCTTAATTTTTTAAGTTAGGTTTGAAGTCTGTTCATTGAGCAGACTTTATTCTTTTTCCACTCTGCATTTCCTTAAAATATTGTTAAATCATCAGGTTTAAGGCTTAAATTTTATCTTAAAATAAAATTTATGTTTACTTTTGGGATATTAACTCAACTCAATTAAATTATGTTTATAGTTAAAACGAGGATCAATACATGGTTATGTGCAATCGGTTGCATTACTTCTGCTTCCTGGCATGCTCAGAAAACGATTCAGATCACCAATCCGTCCGATTTTTCGAGAAATGAAGTGGTTTCCATTCCTGTTTCGGATTTAAGGGCTTTTTTAAAGAAAACGAAAGAATCTGATCTTAGAATAAAAGATGAAAATAATAAACTCATCACCATCCAGTGGATTGATTATAACGGAGATAAAAAAAATGACGAACTGCTTTTCTTTGCAAAACTGGATGCCAATGCCACCAAGACCTACACCGTGGTTTCGGATCCTAAAAATCCGGTTCCGGAAAGTAAACTCAGCACCTACTCAAGACTGGTACCGGAAAGAGTAGACGATTATGCCTGGGAAAATGATAAAGTGGCCTTCAGAGTGTACGGACCGAAAGGGCAAAAAGAAGCATTAGAAGGCGTGAAGGGAAGCACACTTTCAAGTGGTGTTGATATTTGGTTTAAAAGAACAGATCAGCCGGTCATCAATAAATGGTATAAAGGCTATCTTACAGATCCCATGTATTATCATAAAGATACCAGAGGCGAGGGCTATGATCCTTATCCTGTGGGCGACAGCCGCGGAACGGGCGGTACAGGAATCTGGATTGGAGATGAACTGCAGGTTTCTAAAAACTTTATTTCTTCCAAAACAATTGCGGAAGGTCCTCTTAGAACCGTTTTTGAACTTCAGTATTTCCCTTACAGCGATTTTAAAGTTAAAGAAACAAAAATAATATCGCTGGATCTGGGGTCTAATTTTTCTAAATTCGAATCTACTTTTGAATCCCATACCCCGGCTCCGAATTATACCGTCGGGATTTCTTTACATAAAAATGAAGGCGAAACAAAACTCAATGACAGAGCCGGATATTACCTTCATTGGGAGAAAATTGATGATGCTTTTGTAGGCGAAGGTATTGTGGTGAATCCCAATATCGTTCAAAAATCATTTGCACACAGAACCGAAACTCCCGATCAGAGTAATTTGCTGGTGCTCACCACGCCTCAGAAAAAACTAACCTATTACGCAGGTTTTGCCTGGGAGAAAAGCGGACAGATAAAAACAAAAGACGACTGGGAAAATATATTACAGAAACAGGCAAAAATTGTAGCTGATCCTCTGGTGGTTGAATTTAAATAATTAATTAGTAAAACATGAAATTAAAAATATATACTGTAGCATTAAGTCTGGTTACCGCAGGCTTTTCGGCCCAGGTTAAAGATACTCTGGCAGAAAAAATAGTGTTGTATCAGCTTCCCATCGGTGGTTGGGGAAAACAGTTGGAGGATAAATCTGTTGTAAATTATACTTTACCGATTGATAAAACACTTTTAAAAAAAATAAAATCCACAGGCGATGATCACGCGACGATTGATAATAATGCAACTTCAAGAGAGATCAATGCCTTAATAAAAGTCTATTCCGATACAAAAAATCCTGAATATCTGAAATCTGCTGAAAAAGGGATTGCCTACCTTCTGTTGATGCAGTATGATAACGGAGGCTTTCCTCAATATTATCCAAATACAGGATTATACCGAAAGCAGGTAACTTATAACGATAATGCGATGATTAATGCGCTAACGGTTTTATATAATGCTGCAGAAGGCAAAAATGACTTCAACGCTATTGATCCGAAACTGAAAGAAAAATCAAAAGTCGCCGTTAAAAAAGGCATTGAATGTATTCTTAAAACTCAGGTGCTCCAAAATGGAAATCCGACGATCTGGGCAGATCAATATAACGAAATGACGCTTCAACCCGACAAAGCAAGAGCCTTTGAGCCCATTTCTCTGGCCACGGGAGAATCCGTAGGCATTATCAGGTTTCTGATGTTACAGCCTCTCGATCCAAAGATTGAAAAGTCGGTGAATGCCGCCTTAGAATGGTTTAAGGCCAATAAAATTGAAGGTTTGAGCTATAACGTGTCAAAAGTAAACGGAAAAGCAGTCCGAACCTTAGCCGAAGATAAAAACTCGGTAATCTGGGCCAGATTTTATGATATCCACACCAATAAACCTCTCTTTGGAGATCGCGATGGCAGCGTAAAGTATAACTATTACGAAGTTTCCGAAGAAAGAAGGAACGGTTACAGCTGGTACGGAGATTTTGCTGAAAAACTAATTGCAAAGGAATATCCGAAATGGCAGGAAAGGAATAGGATTGCGAGATAGGTTGTGGATTAGTGTACCAATGTATCAATGTACCGATGTACCAATGTACCAATGTATCAATTTATCAGGGTGTTAGAGTTGTGGGAATCTTAATGATAAAGGTTTGAAATTTTCAAAGGGCTCTTATTCTTGTTGATAATTAATCATCATCAACCACGAAGTGGTTAAATATGAATAGCGTCGGGTGAAACCCGATGAACCGATGAACCGATGAACCGATGAATCGATGTTGTTTTGTTTGTCTCATTCTTTTGATAATTAATCATCATCAACCACGAAGTGGTTAAATATGAATAGCGTCGGGTAAACCCGATGAACCGATGAACCGATGTTGTTTTGTTTGTCTCATTATTGTTGATAATTAACCATCATCAACCACGAAGTGGTTAAATATGAATAGCGTCGGGTGAAACCCGATGAACTTGTAAAAAACGATAAAATATAGGCTGTCCAAAATTGTGGACAGCCTATTTTTTATCAATCAATAGTATTTAAATTCCTTAGAAAGAATCGCAGACATTGCCCGTTAATGTCGCACCGGCATTCGCTGTTACATCAGACTTTACAGAAGATAAAGAAAGTGTTCCGATAGAATACGGCGGTGTAAATGCGGTTCCGCTTCCTACTTTATTTCCGGTAGTATTGGTAAATGTATTGTTAGAAGTTACCGTTACTGCGGTGTAGCCGCTCATTAAATTAATAGGCTCTTTTACATTCTCAAATACGTTTCCGTCTACACGGATATTCGCCTGAACACCTGCTGCAATACATTTGTTGCTTACAGAACTGTTGAAATAGCTGTTCAGAATATGAATTTTTCCAAATCTTACTCTCGGCATACGCTCTCTGCATCCCGGAGCCCACCAGCAACGAACAAAAGTAACGTTCAGTTTTCCTGCATCCGCGGTTGCCCCATCACTGGATCCGATAAGATTTGAGAATCTGTGATCGTCTGTTCCACCTGAACCTCCTGCTTTTGGAGCTTTCAGATAATGGAATTTCGTGTAAGAAACCGTAATAAAGTCAGATTTATTTTTAATATCAAAATTTCCGTCTACCCCATCTCTGAATTCACAGTGGTCGATCCATACATTTCGGCAGTCATCCAGAATTGCGTTATCCCAACCATCGGTATCATAAGCACCCGGACCTTCAAAAATCAGGTTTCTGATGACGATATTGTTACATCTTTTAATGTTGATAATTCCTGAACCGTCTTTTGTCTGGTTCGTGGAAACCAGCTTAGCCCCACTGGCGCCGTAGATCGTTTTTCCGGTTTGATCCTGAAATGATAAACGCGTGGTAATAGTAATGGTTCCGGTAACTTTAATCACCTTTACGGCCGTGTTTTCGATGGCTGCTTTCAGCTGAGCATACGTAGAAACCGTAGTTTCTGCTGCCGTTCCGCCACCTGTTGTTCCTCCGTTCTGAGATGCCCAACCCGGAGCAACGCAATTGGCTAACGGAACAATTTTTCCCGCCACAGAACTTTTCAGACCTGTCTCATTGGAGGCTGATTCGTTATTGATTTCTTCCTGACCACAACCGGTCAGAGCAAAAGTTGAACTTAAAGCCGCCATTAATAAGACCGCTCGGAATGTTTTCTTCATAAGTTTATATATTGTAATTATTCTGATGTAAAATTATGAAGTTTGTATTGAATTAATTTATATTTTAACGTATTAATATTTATATAATTATAATGTTATGGATATGTTTTAGTCAATCGGTTGCGCATTATGTTATGTATAAAATAATTAATTATTGATATTTTTATCAATAAAATACCCACGGATTTCAGAAGTTTTACCGATTATTCTGTAAAATTTCTGAACTCCGCGGGCGGTTTTTTTTTGATGCTTAAATTTGAATTATTTTACATCCAGTGTATAAGTTTTGCCTGCTTTGGTATCAAAATCAAATTGCTGAGTTTCGGGAGCCGAATAGTTTTTCAGTTCTGCTTTTTCTGAGATTAAAGGGGTTTTAATGGGATCTACCTGATAATATTCGTTTGGATTTTCGCCATTCGCTTCCTGAAGTCTGGATCTGAACGTAACATTTTTTGCCACCCGGATTCTTGCATTACCACCCAAAGCCGATTTAATCACCAGTTTTTTAAGTTTTGAATCTTTCCAGTCGATATCAACTTCAAAACCGCCTCTCGCTTTTAATCCTTTTACAGAGCCATTCGGTAAAGCATCCGGAAGTGCCGGTAAAATATAAAGATCGCCATCATAACTTTGAAGCAGCATTTCTGCAATTCCAGACGTACAACCAAAATTTCCATCAATCTGAAATGGCGGATGGGCATCCAGAAGATTAGGATAAGTGCCTCCTGATTGCCCTTTTGTTTCCATAGGCGCCGGCGTAAGCTGATCTGAAATTAATTTAAAAGCCCGGTTACCGTCCAGCAGTCGTGCCCACCAGTTTACTTTCCAGCCCATAGACCAGCCTGTGGATTTATCTCCCCTGTACAGCAGTGAATTTTTTGCAGCTTCCGTTAAATCAGGATTTCTGAATGGAGAAATCTGTCCCGAAGGAAATAAACCGTACAAATGAGAAATATGTCGGTGCTTATCATCGGTTCGGTCCATATCTTTCAGCCATTCCTGCAACTGGCCATATTGCCCGATCTGCATAGGCGGAAGTTTATCTAAAGATGCTTTTACCTCATCCGAAAGTTCCTGATCTTCATTCAGAATTTTTGAGGCATGAATGAAATTTTGAAATACGTCAAAAACCAACTGGTTATCCATGGTTGTTCCCGCAGTAATGCTTACATCTTTTACATATTTATTTTCAGGCGACATCGATGGCGAAACCACCAGGTAATTTCCTGAAGGATCGGGCTGAAGAGTATCTAAATAAAATAAAGCGCAACCCTTCAAAACAGGATAATATTTTTTCAAAAATTCCAGATCTCCCGTGTATAGATAATGGTTCCAGAGGTGTTGGGTGAGCCACGCTCCGCCCATGGGCCACATTCCGTAGAAACCACCGTCTACAACCCCTGTAATTCTCCACAAATCGGTATTGTGGTGCATATTCCAGCCTCTTGCGTGGTACATTTCCTTCGCAGATTCTTCTCCGGTTACCGACAGATCCTGGATCATATCAAACAGAGGCTCGTGCATTTCGCTCAGATTGGTATTTTCCGTCGGCCAGTAGTTCATTTCGGTGTTAATATTCACCGTATATTTACTGTCCCAGGCCGGATTCAGCTGATAATTCCAGATTCCCTGAAGATTGGCAGGCTGCGTACCCTGTTGCGAAGAAGAAATCAGAAGATAGCGGCCAAACTGAAAATATAAAGCCACCAGGTCAGGATCACCCGTTGTTCCGAATTCCTGAATCCGGGCATCTGTGGGTTGATCTGTTTTTTTAGTTTTGCCAAATTGCAGGCTTACCCGTTTGAAATATTGTTGATATTTTTCAATATGCGCTTTCAGTTCTTCATTAAAACTCTTCTTCAGGGCACTGTTTAAATATTCAGTGACTCTGAGGTGAGGATTTCCTGAAAGATCATCGTATTTTTTGAAATTCGTAGCCGTGGAGACGTAAAGAATAACTTCATTAGATCCCGAAACTGTAATTTTTCCTTTTGATGAGGTTACTTTTCCCCCTTTTAAAACAGGAACCGCAACGGTTTTAAACTTAATTCTGCCCAGTTTATTGTCAACAGAACCACTTGTTCCGTTAATGATTAATTGGTTGCTCTGTGTGAAAACCGACTGAACCGTGTGGGGCGTGGTCGCACTGATCGTAAAATTAAGATCTCCTCGCTTGCTCGAAGTAAGCCGGATCACCACCACGTTATCAGCAAAAGACGTAAAGATTTCGCGTTTATAGGTTGTCCCTTTTACTTTGTATGAAACCGTGCTTACGGCATTTTCAATATCTAAAGTTCTCTGATAATGGCTGAAATTCTCATGACCTTTAAAATCAATAAAAAGATCGCCCATGGTTTGATAGGGCATTCCGTAGTTCAGATCTTTGGTCGCTTTTCTGGGATAAGTCCGGTTGGATAAATTCTGAGCTTCCTCAAATTTACCGTCATTCAGCAGTTTTCGGATCTTCTGAATGCTGTCGAAAGTATTTTTCGGAACATTATTTCCCGGTTCACCGGCCCAGATCGTCTCTTCATTCAGTTGAAGATGTTCCTGAGCAGCTCCGCCAAAAACCATGGCGCCCAGCCTTCCGTTTCCGATGGGTAACGCTTCATTCCAGTTTTCTGCCGGTTTATTATAGGTTAGTTTTAAATTTTTTTGAGCCTGAACCGAAACGGAAATCACAGTTCCGCACGCCAGTAAGAAAATTTTATGTTGAATGTTTTTAAACATGATCCATTAAATTTATAAAAGTCTTAAAAAATTATTTTTTAATAATTGTTTTCAACCAATCTGTGCAAACTTCTTTCCAATTTTCTGTTAATTCAGATTTATTAGAAATTCCGATGTTGTGTTCGCCTTCAGGAAATATAAATAATGCACCTTTTACTTTATTTTTAATCATGGCTTCATAGTACAAAATACTGTTAATAACAGGAACAGCAGGATCATTTTGCGCATGAAATAAAATGGTGGGCGGTGTTTTTTCATTCACCCTGTTCTGCATAGAATATTCTTTTATTTTTTCCTGAGAAGCATCTGCGCCCAATAAATTTACACGGCTTCCTTTATGTGCAAATTCACCGAGGTCGATCACCGGGGAAACAAGAATTGCAAAATTAGGAATTGTTGAGATAGTAGACAAATCGCCTTTTAAATCTGTATAATCTTTAGGGATATTGCTCACCATTGCCGCTAAATGTCCGCCCGCCGAAGTGCCCAAAACTCCGATCTGATCCGGTGATATGCCGTACTGAGAAGCATTTTTTCTGATCAGCTTAACGGCGGCCTGAATATCCTGCAACGGCCCGATCTCTCTTTGTTTCAAGTCTGGGGAAGTCGGTAAACGGTAATTCAAAACAAAAGCGGAAATTCCTAATGTATTGAGCCATTTGGCATAAGAATAACCTCCTAAATCATAGGTTAAATGATGATAACCGCCACCGGGAATAATGATGACCGCCATCGATTTTCGCTCTTCTTTTGCCGGTAAAAAAGCAAACAGTTCAGCTTCCTGAATTTGTGTGATTCGACCTTCCTTTTCTTCAATATTATTTAATTTTAAGCCTTTGGAATTCGGCATTTCACCTTTTGGCCAAACCGTAATTTTTTGTTGGGCAGAAAATTGTATTCCGAGAAGAATGCTAAAAATTAAAATGAAATTTTTCATTGCTAAAAATATATTACTCATTACCAATTACCAATTACCAATTACCAATTACCAATTACCAATTACCAATTACTCATTACTCATTATTTATTTCCAAAACCCAAAAGCCAGTCCGAGCACAATTTTTTCCAGTTTTCGCTCAGTGTATCTTTATCGGTTACAAAAAAACGATGACCGCCTTTAGGGAAAATAAACAGAGAACCTTTAACTTTATGCTGAGTCATTGCTTTAAAGTATACAATACTGTTCATCGGAGGAACGGCAGTATCGTCCTGGTTATGAAATAAAATCGTGGGTGGCGTTTTTTCTGTAACCCGATTCTGCATCGAAAATTCACTGATTTTCTCTGCTGAAGCGTTTTCTCCAAGTAAACTTTCACGACTGCCTTTATGAGCATATTCACCAAAATCAATGACCGGACAAAACAGAACGGCAAAATTCGGAATCGTGGAAATATTTTCCCAATCTCCTTTCAGTTGAGTATAATCTGTCGTAATATTGCTTACACTGGTGGCTAAATGTCCTCCCGCTGAAGTTCCGACAACGCCTACAAGATCGGAGGAAATTGCCCATTGCGCAGCATTTTTTCTGATGTATTTAATCGAAGCCTGAATATCCTGTAACGGCGCAATTTCTCTTTGAAGTAAATCGGTTGAAGTCGGTAATCGATAATTTAAGACAAAGGCAGAAATTCCCTGAGTATTCATCCATTTTGCAATCTGAAAAGCACCTTCATCGTAGGTCAGTTTAGAATATCCGCCACCGGGAATAATAATGACCGACATTTGTTTTCTTTCTTTTACAGGAGGAAGAAAAGCGAAAAGTTCAGGTTCTTTTAACGCTGCGAGTTCTTTTTTCTTTTTAGTTTTTGAAGCTAAAATTTTCGAATTCGGCATTTCACCTTTCGGCCAGAACATCATTTTTTCCTGTGCAGAAATCTGAATGAAGAACAGAATGATAAAAAGAAAAACTGCTTTTTTCATGAGTGACAAAAATTATAAACCTCATAGGTTTTAAAGCCTATGAGGTTTGATTTCTATAAATTAATCTTTCAAAAAATCTTCTCTGAACGGCGTAAAAGAATCAATTAATTTCCCGGCCTCCAGACATTTTACCCCGTGGAAAATATTGGGTTGAGCGAAAAATCCGTCTCCTTTTTGTAAGATCTTAATTTCTCCGTCTACGGTAACTTCAAATTTTCCTTCGGCAACATACGTAATCTGAGAGTGAAAATGCTGGTGCAATGCACCGATGGCATCCTTCTCAAATTTCACAATTACCATCATCACCTGAGAATTGTAACCTACAAATTGTCTTGAAACACCGTCTCCTAAATCTTCCCAATCAGAATTACCGTCGAAGAATGGTTCTTTTTTGAAATTCATTTTTTTATGTTTTTGAATTTAATTAATCATAACGTACACTTTGTCATTCCCTAGGAATCTTAACTTTGAATTTTATTGTTGAATTAGTTGGTTTAGTTTCCACATTTCACTTCGTTTCGCTCTGAATGACAAACTAACTTTTTATTTAATATACTTCTCAAGACCTGTTTTCAACGTTTTCAAATCCTTAACAGCCAATTTAGCAATAGATTCTGCTCCTAATTTTGATAAATGCGTGTCGTCTGCTTTGTCTTTCGGATAATACGCATTTTCTCCGGCTTTGAAATGTAAATGTAGTAATTTTGATTTTTCAGGACCATAGGAAACTTCCAGCTGCTCGGTTAATAACTGCATATCCACAAATGGAACCTTCATATCGTTTGCGACCATTCTTACCACCAAAGGATATTCTTTATGAGTATCGATTAATACTCCGTTTTCGTTGAAATTTCTTCTGGTGATAGAAGTCATTAAAATAGGTGTAGCTCCTTTCGCTCTCGTTTCATTCACATATCTTTCCAGATTGGCTCTGTACTGAGTATAAGGATTGGTAAATTTTGTAGAATCTTTGAATTTCTGATCGTTATGACCAAACTGAATAATCACAAAATCCCCTTTTTTAAGTTGGTTTTTTACTTTATCCCATCGTCCTTCGGTTCTGAAACTTTTTGAGCTTCTGCCGTTCATTGCATGGTTCTGAACTTCAATTCCGGTGGTTAAAAACTGTGATAAAACCTGTCCCCAGCCATGTTCCGGGTTTTTATCCGGATTTTCTTTATTCGCCATTGTAGAATCGCCGATTAAGAAAAGGGTTGGCTTTTGTTGCGCCAGAATTAATGTTGAAAGAGCTATGCTAAATAATAAAAATATCTTTTTCATTTTAAATAAATTTTAATTAATGTTCTTTTGTCTTAAAGGAAAAGAACTAAAATTGTCCTAAGTCGATTTATTGCAGTAATCATTACTTATTACCAATTACTTATTACTCATGTTTGGATTCCAGTTATTAAAGATCTTTTCTAATGTATAATTCTTCAAGTCTTTTTTCGTCAGTTGATGCGACCAGTTGATGCGTTTTGAAACATCTCCGCCATCCCCTTTGCTGCCGAATTCTGCGTAATAAGCCGTTTTTTCTTTATCGGGAAACATTTTGTCGCCTTTCCAGGGATTCCAGCCTTCAGGAAGAATGTGTTTTCCCATTTCGGTGTTGATGAAAACTGTTTTGGCATAAGGTCGCCACGGTCTTCCCAAATATACTTTGCTAATGCCATCTTTAGCGATTAATTTGCAATCAAAAAAAACAAAACCATAGGGTTTATCAGCTTCTGTTGCCGCTGCCGTAATATAAGAATCGGCTAAGCTTTTAATGATACAGTTTTTAAACACAACGGTAGCCTGCCCGAAAATAAAATCGGTGGTTCCTTCAATAAAACAGTTTTCAAAATATTGTCTGCTATGGCTGGTTGCGGCATAAACCGTATCCTGACAACCTAAAATATTCGAATTTTTAATGACAAAACGGTCTCCTTCCACATGAAGAGAAACCGCCTGTCCTTCGTTGCAGGAAGCGTTTTTAAGGGTCAGATTGCTGATTTTAATATCATCGCCCATCACCAATAGCGTGTAGGAGTTAAAAGTGGTCATTTTTTCATTAAAAGCATCCAATTTTCCTGAAAAATCGTTGTTGGTGATGACGGTATTGTCTTTATTTTCGCCTTCTAACGTAATCTTATGTTTTGAAGAAGGAATCACCACTTTTTCATTATACGTTCCGGATTTAATAAAAACCAATGCCTCACCCGGACCTAAATCTCTGATGGAATTAATTGCCTTCTGAATCGATTTAAAATCTCCGCTGCCATCCTGAGCAACGGTAATTTTAATATAAGGTTCATTTCCGGCAAAGAGAAAATTTGCCATTGAAATGAGAAGAATTAAAAATAATTTTTTCATAGGTTGAATTATTTTTTGACGCAAAGGTTTATTTCTTTACGGATAATTTTTTAGTGAGCAAAGATTGCGACTTTGTCGCTGATGAAGCTTTACGATTAAAACGTTCGCTTCATAAAATCAACTTGTTTGATTCATCTTTGCTCCTTTAATTTTAACATTTTTACTAATAAAATTTGCGTTTAAAATTATAATTAATATTATTTCAAAACTTTATTTAAAAAATCCACCGTTAAATTCAATGTTTCGGTAAACCAGGGTTCTGCCGACCAGAATGAGTGTGGAGTATCTTTAATTTCATGAAACTCAGTCGGAATATTATAACTCTTTAATTTTTTCATCATATCGTCTCTTCCAGCATGAAAACGGGGTTGAGAGCTGTTGATAAAAAGGGTAGGAGGGGTGTTTTTATCCACATATTCCAATGGTGAAGCTTCTTTCCAGATCTTCGGATTGTCTTTTTGCTGATAACCCAGCCAATAGGCATCATACGTTCCTTCTTTTCCCGATTCTTCATGAATGAAGGAAACAACGCCGTCTACATTGACAATGGCCTGAATTTTATTCTTTTTTTTAACGCCGACTAAAGTTGCTATTTGTGCTCCCGCAGATTCGCCCAAGACCACCATTTTCTTTTTGTTTAAAGAATATTTCCGGTGATTTTTCTTTAACCATTCAATTCCCGTTTCAATATCTTCCACTCCAGCGGGAAATTTCGCAACATCCGCCAAACGGTAACCAATTGCGATAACAACATAGCCTTTAGAAGCGAGTTCCATTGCCATATATTTTTCATTTTCCTTGCTTCCCGAGATCCATCCTCCACCGTGAACCATTGCAATTCCCGGATATTTTCCGGATGGGTCTGAAGGATAATAAACATTGGCTTTTAAAGAAAGTCCGTTTACATTTTTATATTCCACCTCTTTATCGATTTTGATATTTTGGGGAACAGGTCTTTCAATAGAAGTGAGAAAAGGATATTTTTTCTTGAATTTTTCAAAAGTTCCTTCAGTCGTGTAAGAACTGGCATTCGGGCGATTAACCTGTCCGAATGCCATTGTTCCTACAAAAAAAATAGAAATATAAGTATGTTTTCTGTTAAAAATCATTCGCTTGTGGAATTTTTTTAATACTGAATTTTATTTTTTGTTGTTGGATTTTCGCAAGACACCAAGAAATTCACTCTCTTTACATTGTACGGCGCAAGGATTTTATCTTCGATAAAGATTTAATACCCGATACTTTGCTCAAAATCTTTGATTTTCTTGCATCTTAAAGCATTATTTACATCAAAAAAGCTTTGTGTCTTTGCGATTGACCAACTATTTAACCGCGCTTTTCGCTACATCTTTTCCGATAGAAAGTAAATTTTTATCAGACGTTACTTCTTTCGGTAACATTACGGTTCCTGTTTTATTTCCTAAAACCTTTACGTACGGTTTGTTTGCCGACTCGAATTTTACCGTTGAAAGATTGATGTTTTTACTGTTGTAAATGGTGGCTCCTGTTCCCTGAGAATATTTCAGCGTTACATTTTTTAATTGAATTCCGTCTGCATCTACTATTGTTAAAGCTTTTTTTGTTTCAAACTGAGAATCTTCAATCACTATATTTTTAAGATTCATTTCAGCTAAACCGAACAACGTAATTGCTTCATCAGAATTAACCGCATGGATGTTTTTAAAGAAAATATTTCTGAAAATCGGTGTTTCTTCGGTTACAGGATAAACTTTTTCAGGAGCTTTGTTCCCTTCCTCTTTTTGTCCGTCTTCCAATACCGGAGAAGCACCTTCATAGAACATATTGAAACCAATCGTCTGGGTCGGGATATTAATCATATCAATATTTTTAATGTAAATATTTTCAACAATTCCTCCTCTTCCACGCGTCGTTTTAAAACGCAGACCGATATCTGTTCCGATAAAAGTACAGTCGGAAACGTGGATGTTTCTTGCGCCACCGGACATTTCACTTCCAATTACAAAACCTCCGTGGCCGTGGTATACGACGTTATTTTTAATGATTACATTTTCTGTAGGCATTCCTCTTTTTCTTCCGTCCTGATCTTTTCCGGATTTAATACAAATGGCATCGTCACCCACGTCAAACGTATTATCGTAAATCAGAACATTTTTACATGATTCTAAGTCAACACCGTCACCGTTTTGAGAAAACCAAGGGTTTCTAACCGTTAGATTTCTTAAAATTACATTCGAACACATTAAAGGGTGAAGATTCCAGGCCGGAGAATTCTGAAAAGTCGGTCCGTCTAACAATACTTTGTCGCAACCTACCAAACTTACCATTACCGGACGAAGGAAGTCTTTAACGGTATTTAATTCATTTTTAGAAATTTTATCAGGAACATTGAAGCTGGAACTGCTTTCAAATCCTTTTTTATAGCTTTCCGAAGGATACCAGTTTTTACCGTCCGCAGATAAAATTCCGCCCGATTTTACGATCGTTTTCCATTCAGATTCTGAAACTTTACTTTTTTTAATGGCTCTCCACGCATCACCGCTTCCGTCGATCACGCCTTTTCCGGTAATCGCAATATTGGTTGCATTTTTAGCTGAAATCGGAGACTGGCAACGGGTGGTATTTAATCCTTCAAAACTTACATCCACCAAAGGATAATCTGCTTTATCTCTACTGAAAACGATAAAGGCACCTTCTTCAACATGAAGATTGATATTGCTTTTTAGCTCGATTGGGCCTGTAAGCCACATACCGCGGGGAACGACTAATTTTCCGCCACCTTTTTTACTGAGATCATCAATGGCTTTTTTGAAAGCTTCGGTATTTTTTACATTTCCGCCTGCAACGCCGCCGTATTGCGTGATAGAAACCGTGTTGGCTGCGAATGAAGTTTCTGCCACCTGAGGCATTTTAAACTCAAGATTTTTATAAATATCCAGGTTCTGGGCGTAGATTTGCCCTGAAAACATCATTGCTGCTACTAAACCGATTACTTTAAGAGACTTCTTCATTTTATTATTTTTTGAGTTTTAATTCATCTTTTATTGCGTTTTGCCGCTGCCCTTTAAGCATTTTTTTGCCGACAACAGCAAAACGACGAATAAAAATGAAACTATATTTTGAATTTTTTGTTCTTAGATTTTGTTTAATCTAATATTTTTTATCCTACGGATTTCACAGATTTACACGGATGTTTATGTTATTTTTAAGTTTTAAAAAACGGTATGTAATATCTGTGTAAATCCGTGAAATCTGTGGGAAATAATTAATTTTTTGTTATTCTAAACCAATCAAAATCGGCATATCCTCCACGAGCTGCTTTGGTGGTGCTTACGCTGTATAAACCTACTTTAGCACCAATCCATTTTCCGGGTGTCGACTGGAAAATGTCGCCCACTTTAGTGAAATTTTTTCCGTTTTCGCTGTAGCTGAACTGGCATAAACCGTTCGGCTCACTCACATTTACTTTTAAATAAGCTTCGTTGCCCTTTAATTTAGTTTCAAATAAAATCTTTTCTTCACCACCTTTATCGGCTTTTTCCGCTCTTCTTAATTGAAGATAAAATCCGTCCGGCTTATTGGTAATCACAAGGGATTCGTGATTTAATCCCATTATTAAAAGTCCTGCAGTTTTTCCTTCTTTAGCGTCTTCGGGGGTTAATTTAACCTTTGTTGATGCTGCAAAATTCGGTGCCGGGAATTTCTGGGTTAATAAATTCGGGACGTTCCATAGATTTTTTTCGCCTTCAGGAACTTTCATGGAGAATAATCTTAAAAATTTCTGTCCGGGAAGTTTAGAAGACCAAACGATATTTTCGTTCGCACTCCATTGCCATTGCAAACCCAATTTTTCACCGTCAAATTCATCTGTTTCAGGAGGTGTAACGACAGGATACGTTGATCCTACGTTTGGTTTTTTATACGTTAAAACCGGTTCTCCGATTCCGTTTTTATTATTGTCGATTCCGATAACAGGCCAGTCTTTTTCCCATTTCATCGGTTGCAGGTGAACAATTCTTCCGCCCGCATCTACATCCTGAAAATGATAAAACCAATCTTCACCGGAAGGTGTGTCTACCCAGGCACCCTGATGAGGTCCGTTGATTTTTGTCGAGCCTTGCTCCAACACCACTTTTTCCTCGTAAGGACCATAAATATTTTTTGATCTTAAAGCCAATTGCCAGCCTGTAGCAACTCCACCCGCCGGAGCAAAAATATAGTAATAGCCATTTCTCTTATACATTTTAGGGCCTTCAACCGTTGGATGAGCATCGTGACCATCGAAAACATGAACGCCTTTATCCAAAACTTTCGTTCCTTCAGGATTCATTTTATTTAAAGTTAAAATGCTTTTCACTCCGGCGCGGCTTCCCGCCCAACCATGAACTAAATACGCATTTCCGTCTTCATCCCAAAACGGACACGAATCGATCAAACCTTTTCCTTCCATTACTAAAACTGGTTTTTCCCAAGCTCCCAGCGGATTTTTGGTTTTCACCATATAAATTCCGAAATCGGGATCGCCCCAATAAATATAGAATTCTCCTTTGTGAAAGCGGATGGCAGGCGCCCAAACGCCGTCGCCTCTTTTGGGGGTTGAAAAATGGTCGCCCGGAAGAACATCCGGAAGGGCATAGTTCACCAATTTCCAGTTCACCATATCTTTTGAATGAAGAATCGGCAGACCCGGAGCTTCATTGAAACTTGAGGCCGTCATATAATAATCTTCACCCACACGAATGGCATCCGGATCGGAATAATCGGCATACAAAACAGGGTTTTTATAATTATTTCCCTGATCGGCCGTCCAGACTTCGGAAACGTAGTTTTTCTCCTGTGCGTTCAAATAGCTTGATGCAATTGAAAGGACTGTGATTGAAAGTATATTTAAAATTTTATTTGTCTTCATTAAGTCAGATTTTAGATCTGTTTTAATTTTAACGCAAAGCGCGCAAAGATTTTAATTTAATAGTTTGCTGCTTATTTTTCGCTCGCAAAGGCGTTTCACTCAGCAAAGGCTAATTGTTTAAAGTATTATTTTTCAAACTCTAAACTTGCCAAAATAAATGGGCCTGTTCCTTTTCCGTCATTTGAACGGATTTCTTCGTTTACATAATACTCATAAGAACCGTCTCTGTATGGTTTTCCTCCTAATCCGGCAACAGCACAACATTTATTTAAATTCACCACACCATTTTCATCAACGGTGATTAAATTTTTAACGATTCCGTCATATCCTTTTTTTGCTGCCGTTTTGTATGATTTTGGAAGATAACCGTCGTTCACCGATTTAATGATCGTGTAAACAAACATTGAGGATGCAGTTGCTTCTTCGTAATTCCCTTTTTCCAGAGGTTTGTCTAAGATCTGATACCAAAGCCCTGATTTTTGATCCTGAACTTTAATAATGGCATCAGCGTAAGATTTTAGATAAGAAATCAATCTCGGTCTTCCCGGATGATCTTTCGGTAAATAATCCAAAACGTCTACCAGAGCCATTCCGTACCATCCCATTGCTCTTCCCCAGAAATTAGGTGAAAGTCCGGTTTGCTTGTTCGCCCAGGCCTGTTCTTTGCTTTCGTCCCAACCGTGATATAGCAATCCCGTTTTTTTGTCCAGCATATGTTTCTGAACAGAATCGAATTGAAAAACAATGTCATCATACGCTTTCTGTGCATCTGCACCTTTCACAAAATCTTTTGTATAGTGCGTGTAAAAAGGCATTCCCATGTAAAGTCCGTCCAGCCAAACCTGATAAGGATAGATTTTTTTATGCCAGAAAGAGCCTTCATTTGTTCTTGGCTGTCCGTCGATTTGTAAACGTAAAGTCTGAAGGGCTTTCAGATATTTTTCCTTTTTCTCTTTTTCGTATAGATACAAAAGAACGTTTCCGCTGTTCAGCATGTCGATATTGTACTTATCAATTTCGTAAGTAAGGATGGTTCCGTCTTCTTTAATTAAGTCTTTTCCGAAATCGCTGATGTAGTTATAATATTCTTTTTTTCCGGTTTTTGCATATAATTTTTCAGCGCCATCTAAAACAATAGCCGAAGGATAGGTCCATTTCGGACTTTTGCTGAAATCAAGCATCCAGGCTTGCGGGAAACGGTGCATTTCAGAAAGCATCATTCTTTCAGACCATTTCAGGTTGGTAGGAACAATTTTTCCTGATTTTGAGGTTTCTGTTGATGGTTTTGTACTTGTGGCTGTTTTTGTCTGAGCACATGCTAAGAACATTCCTGATCCTAAAATCGCGACAGCGTACGCTTTTATTCTGTTATTAATGAAATTCATGATGGTAAACTTTAAAGTTGATTATTTTTATCTAAAATTTCTAATTTCTTATCTAAATCCTGATAGAAAGAGTCTTCTGTGGTTAAACCGTTCGGTTCCTGAGACCAGGCTCCTAAAAAGTAATATGATACCTTCTTACTTTTCTTGAAAACCACGGTATGAGTGGATTTTGTTTTCACATATTTATCAAAACTCTCAAGAGGGTAGAAGACCGCCATTCCCAGTTGATCTTCTTTTTGGGCTAAAGTCTGCTGACCATAAGTCGCAATATAGCCCCATTTTTTATTTTTACTGATTCCCTGTTTTAACGGAATATTTTTAATGGCAACAATTCCGGTACATAAGCCTGAAATCGTATTACTCAAATTCAAATCTACTTTTACAAAACGGTCTTTATTGAAAATAGTCAACCTTGAAGTTAAATCGATTGCATCGCCCCATGTTTTCCAGCCTTTATAATCAATTGTTGCGTAAGACTGGTCTTTTTCATTCACAACCTTTGCTGTTGTATTTTTTACGATCTTAAAAGTTTCAACAAAATCATTCTGCTCATCATATCTTCCGTAAGAACCAACGCCAATCGTACGGCCGGATTTCAGAATATCCTGTCCCCAGGGGGCATCATGATGATAAGATTCAAAACCGTCTTGCCCAACTTCTGGTAAAGCTAACGTATTAACTTTTTTACCGAAAATATCGGTTGCATTTCTCCAGTCGAGATACAATCTATATGCAATCTGATTATTTTCCAAACCAATTCCTTCATATCGAATATACGTAGAATGATCGGTATGAGATTCCGGAAGGGTAATCTCCTGAACATTTTTGAAAGTTCCGCCAACGTATTTATTGCCTTCCCATTTGCCACCTTCTTTTACAGAAAGTTCCGCATAGGAAAAGGGTGCTTTTGGGTTCTTTTTAATGCTTTCAATCACAGAAGTTTGTGCTGAAAGATTTGAAGATAATAATACTCCTGCGGTTATTATTTTAAATACATTGAGTTTCATACTATTTTTCATTAAATGACTGATTTTAACAAAAAAGTTTTCATGGTTATTGCTTATTGTTTATCAGTTATTTTTTTGACAATATCATTAAAATAAACTTCAATATTATCGTAATTTTTATCTAAATCTCTTCCGTTGGCGTTGGCAACTTTAGGATTTAGTTGATGCTTAATTTCCCATTCATCCGGCATTCCATCGTTGTCTGAATCGAGTAGAGGTTTGCCTTGTTTCAAATCTGGAAATCCACCAACATCTTTTTGAGAATCGATGATTCCGTTTGAACTTCCTTTTGATCCGTTATACGTAAAACTTCCGTGTTGAACATCTTTTAAAACATGTAAATCAACAGCATCTCTTACTAAACTTGCGCCTCCGATCTGTAAAATTTTATCATACGCCTCTTTCGGAGCATCTGTTTTTACATTATTCTGAATATCATGAGGCTGATTGATTTTTATCGAATTTTTATCTTTATCCGTCAAATTATAAGAAGGTTTCATTTGGGCAAAAATACCTTGTGTCCAGTTGTCTTTGGATATTTCTGGATTTCCTTCAATTACATTTCCGTTGATGTAATATTTTCCCCAAATATTGTAAACTTCGGTCTCCGGTTTTTCATTTTTATCGATGGAAACAATTCGCTGTTTGGTCATCGTTGCAGGTCCCGGTTTGTAATAGTTATTCACCATGTTGACATTCATTCCTTCACCGCCATAAACATTGTTGTGTCCCCAATTGTAGATCACATTATTTCTGAAATCGGTAAGGTCGGTCAATGCAAATTTACTTCCTGCATATTCTCCCAATCTCGGATTTCTGCTGTCGTGGTGGGCATAGATATTATGATGAAAACTTGCGAATTTTCCGCCTGCGATTCCACCGTATCCGTGAGCCCCTTTGGGGTGTGCTGAGTTTCTTAAACTTTCCGCAATCACACACCATTGAAGCGTCGTATTTTCATTCACATAGATGGAAACCGTTTCGTCCGTAGACCAGCTCATCGAGCAATGATCAACCATCAGATTTTTAATGAATCTTGCGCCCAAGGCATCACCCTCCACATTTTTCTGATCACCCATTCTGAAACGCATATAACGGATAACGACATTATCTGCACCGACGAAAGTTTCGTAATTGGCAACCGTAATGCCGTCTCCCGGAGCCGTTTGTCCGGCAATCGTAACGTCGCCTTCTTTTATTTTTAAAGGAGATTCCAGATAAATAGTTCCTCCTGTTTTAAATACAATATATCTTGCCCCTTTTTGATCTAAAGCATGTCTCAAAGTTCCCTCCGAGCCGTCATCCGTTAATTTTGTTACAAAATAAACCTGTCCGCCACGACCGCCGGTGGTGTATCTTCCGAAGCCTTCAGCACCCGGAAAACTTAACACTTTTTGAGCATTAATCTGTGTGGAAAAACCGCATAAAATTCCTATCGTGAATAGTCTTGTGAAGTGTTTTTTCATGATTGAAAATTCTTTGGTGTGCTTAAATTTCAGGCCTGATTTATTTTAAATTTTTTAAAGGATTCCAGTTGTCTTTTCCTTTCAGGATATTGTTTATTGTATATTTTTTTCTTTCTTCTTTGGTTAATTGATGCGACCATGACACTCTTTTTGAAGCATTCGCTCCGGAACCTTTAGAATTAAATTCTCCGTAAAAAGTAGTTTTTTCCGCATCAGGCTTGCTCCAGTTGTGCCAGCCCTCAGGTTTTATGGTTGAATTAATTTCGCAATCGATATAAACTGTTTTTGCGAAAGGACGCCACGGCCTTCCCAGATAAACCGAATTTTCTTTGGCATCGCCCATGATTTTCGAATTAATAAAAACAAATCCGAATTCATTTTCCTGTGGAGTAGAGGCGGCGGCAACATAACTTGCAGTTTCTTTTGAGAAAATGGTGCAGTTTTCAAAAACCGCCGTTCCGGCGCCGAAAATATAGTCGGTGGTGCCTTCGATATAGCAGTTTTTAAAATAGTTTCTTGAAGGTTTTGTTTTATCAACAGAATCCTGAACTCCTTTTACATATAAAGTATCCTGATTTCCTAAGAATCTGCAATTGTCAAAAATAATTCTGTCACCTGAAGTCAGAACGGCAACGGCTTGCCCAACTCTTCCTGAACTGTTTTCAAACGAAATATTTTTTGCCGTAAAATTATTTGAGTAAATAAAAATGGTTGAAGAACCTGTTGTTCCGATGTCTTTTCCTTCAGCATTCTTTTTAGAGGCAAAATCATCGTAAGTGATGATCGTGGTTTTAGAATTTTCCCCTTCCAGCAAAATTGCTCCTTTGGTTTCCGGAATGATAATTTTTTCTTTGTAAGTTCCTGCTTTTATTAAAATTTTTGTTCTTGTGGAAGAACCGTTTTCAACCGCATCAATGGCTTGCTGGATCGTGGTAAAGTTGCCTTTTCCGTCTTTCGAAACCACAATTGTTTTATCATTGGTTTTGAAAGAAAGCAGGCTGAATATGGCGATCAGAAATAGTGAAAACGGCTTTAAATTTTTATGGAAAGTAGAAGTTTTCATTGAATAAATTTTTATTAAAAATACAGACTTATCTCTTTTTCACGGAGTAAGTCTGTATCTAAACTTGATATGAATGTGAAATTTTTTATCTAATATCCGTAATCTTGTGTAAGATTATAATTGGAGTTAATTACATCCAATGCAATCGGTAATAATTCTTTTCTATTAGCTTGAAAATAATAAGCATAACTCTTAATAGGATCTCCACTAATATAAGGTTGCGTCATCGCCAGTCTCCAGTTAACCTTCGTATATCCGGCAGGTGTTGCCACACTCTGATTGGGACTGTAGAAAATATCTGCTTTGTCAACGCCTGTATTCGTGTAAAAGTCGATATCCAGTACATTTTGCTGAGCCGTTTTCAACGGAGAATAATTAACAATGTTTGAAGCCGGCTTTTTATAGAAAATATATTCAGGAACATTGGCATACGCACCAACCCCATTCATGAAATCCGTTAATTTTTGTCTGGTTTCATTGATTTTTGTTTCCAGAAGGTTCCAACGGATAAGGTCATATTTTCTTAACCCTTCGCCTCCGAATTCCAGCATTCTTTCTTTAACAATAAAATTAAAAAATGCATTTTTGGAAGTAGGAATAGTACCTACCTGTCCTAAGTTTCCTGCGTACGCTCTTTGTCTTACCGCTGTAACGGCATCAATGGCTTCCTGAGAAGGCGCACCGTGAAGTTCGTTATCGGCTTCGGCAAACATTAATAATACATCAGAATATCTCAGCAATGGCCAGTCGATCCCCAAGTTTTGAGAGGTTCCTGTGATGCTGGTCCACGATTTTCTGAACTTTCCGTCGTTCCAGTTGATCGAAGTCTGAAGGTCTTCCTGCTTTGTGGTGCTTACTCTGAATATCGCAATATTAACATCTCTTCTTAAATCGTATTTGCTAAACTCATAAAAATAAGTGGGAATGGCACTGATTCCTCCGGCAGATTTCCAATCGGTATCATCATGTCTCAGTCCATTATAATATCCAATCTTAGAATCGGTTCTTGAGTTTCCTCCGAAGGCTCCCACAGCAAAAATAATTTCGTTGGTAGCATCCTGAGTATTGGTATGTAAAGATCTGAAAAGCCCTTCGTAGCTTGGGTTTAGCTTATGCTGACCAGAATTGATGATGTCTCTGCATTCATCAAAAGCAATCTGATAGTATTTTTGCGGATTAGAACCCTGCAGCATTTGCTGAGGAGCTCTTCTTAACGAATATCCGGCTCTTGCCAATGCAATTCTGGCTCTTAAACCTTTAACAGCAGCTTTTGAAAGTCTCTGCGCCGTAGTTGCCCCTTCAGATTTCCATGGAACTAGCGTGGATGCTTTCGCCAGATCATCTAAGATTTTATCATAGATAACATCACGATCGGTTTTTGCCAGATAAAATGATTCTAAATCTGCCGATGGCACCTCCTGAAAAGGAACATCGCCCCAGTTTTTAATTAAATCAAAATACAATTGGGCTCTTAAGGTTAGTGCTTCACCCAAATAACGGTCCATTAAAATTTTATCAGCCTGTGAACCTGTCTGATAAACCGGAGAAATAGGAATGTTTTTAATAACCAGATTGGCTCTTTCAATCCCGGCATAGGTATCCAGAAAAGGTCTTAATAATTCGGTATTGGTCGGAACAGCTCCAAAACAGCTGATTCCCCTTCTGTCGTTGGCATTATAATCTCCTGAAGTTCTTAAATCATCACCGGACTGGCTCAGAATAAGATTCATTCTCTGTCCGTAGGTGTTGTCCCCCATAATACTGTTATAGACTCCCACAAGAGCAGAAAAGGTGTCGGGAGCAGAGTCAAACTGTTGTTTTTCTGCAGTATTGGAAAGGTTTTCTACATCTAAATAGTCACTACAAGAATTGAAAGAAACAACGCTTGCAAGAGATAGGCATATGATTAAAAATTTATTTTTGTTCATAACGTTAGTTTTTAGAAGGTGATATCAACACCTGATAATATAAATCTGCTTCTCGGATATGCTGAATAATCTACTCCCGGAGTCAGTGGATTTCTTCTTGTGTTCGCTTCCGGATCAAATCCTGAATATCCTGTAATGGTAAATAAATTGTTTACGGTAGCATATAATCTGAAATTCTTCACACCAATGGCTTCTAAAGATCCTTTTGGAAGGCTGAAACCAACGGTAAGGTTGTTCAGTCTTAAGAAAGATCCGTCTTCAATAGCGTAAGAATGCAGGAAATAAGCACCTGCCGGAGGAGTAAATCCGGTGGTATTGGCATTCATTGCCGCCAGAGTGGTTGGGTCTGTTACTTTTACCCCATCCGAATTAAACCATTGGAAACGGTTGGCCACTTCCGCCAGCATATTGTTGTCTTTGTACAGATATTGAGTTGTATATTCTATTTTGTTTGCGTTGTACACCTTGTTTCCGACAGAGAAATTGAACATTAAGCTCAGATCCCAGTTTTTATAACGGAAAGTCTGGCTGAAACCTCCGTAAAACTTAGGTTGCGCGTTTCCGAGGTCGGTCATATCATTGGTATCAATTACGCCGTCTCCGTTAAGATCCTGCAATTTAAGATCTCCCGGCTGTACGGGTCTTGCTCCATTGGCTACAGCGGCAGAACTTGCGATGCCTGATTTTAAAGTGTACGCCTGAGTGGTTGCATTATAATCGAAATCACTTACTTCATATCTTCCGGCGGTTACATACCCCCAGTAGGTACCAACCGGTTTGCCAACCTGTACCAGGAAGTCAAACAGGTTATTCTGCCATCCCGAAGGGGTCAGGTAAGAGTTGGCACTTGCAGAAGCCGTGTTACCCAAACTTACAATGGTATTTTTATTGGATGAAATATTGGCGTCAATCTTCCATGAGAAATTCTCTTTATTGATGATCTGACTTCCTATTGAAAATTCGATCCCTTTATTTTTGCTGCTTCCTGAGTTTTGATACTGAAATTCATACCCTGTGGTCTGTGGTATTCTGGCAAGAAGCAATAAATCCTTCGTATCAGTCTGGTATACATCTAAGCTACCATAAACTTTTCCTTTAAAGAATCCAAAATCAAGACCTGCATTTTTAGAAGTCGAGCTTTCCCATGTTACACTTGGGCTCGCTGCAGTATTCCCCGTTGTTGCTCCGGGAGTTACATTGCTGCCGAAAGCATATCCGAAGTCTGTGGAAGTAGTGAAGAAAGTATCATATAAGAAAGATCCGATTCTGTTGTTACCGGATAGACCATATCCTAAACGAAGTTTTAATTCACTTACGGTTTTGCTGTCTTTTAAGAAGTTTTCCTCAGCGATTTTCCATGCTGCGGAAGCGGCAGGGAAGTAGCCCCATTTGTTTCCGTTTGCAAATACGCTGGATCCGTCCGCTCTCATTGAAGCGGTGAAAATATATTTATTTTTATAGATATAATTGGCTCTACCAAAAAACGACACCAATCGGTCCGGTATTCCGGAAATAGATGCTGTTCTCGGCGCATCCTGAATCATTCCTGGAGGAGGAGATGCTGACTGAATATTATAAAATGCTTCCTGTGCGCTGATCGATTTCGGGAACCATTTAATGTTCATCGATAAAGATTCACCATCGGTTCTTACCGTTTCCTGTCCCGCCAAAAGGTCTAATTTATGATTACCGAAAGTCTTTCTGAAATTTAAAGTATTGGTATTGGTAATTCTTCTGGTCTGTACTCTGCTCAGGAATACAACGGGCTGGTCGTTATTCTGTCTTGCAAGGCTGGTAACAGGTCCGGAGAACTGATTAATGGTTTCATCTCTCTGTACATAGCCTACCACACTTCTAAATGTGAAATCTTTATTGATTTTATAGTCTAGCGTTGCATTGAGAAGCAAATCATTTCTGCCGCTTTCCTTCACTTCGTCATTCGCCAGCAAAATAGGGTTTACCAGGTTGGTTTGATCTGCAAATAAAGGATCAAATTCATCTACATTTACCGTAGAACCTCCTTCAAAAGGCTGATATCTTATGGCATTTCTCAGTCTGTTGGTTCCCTGCGATCCTGTGCTGGACGTTCCCGAACCATTAATCATTTGTCTGCTGTAACGGGCATTAAGACCAATGCTCAGCTTTTTAGAAATATCATAATCATATCGGAAATTGGCCATATTCCTTCTGAAAGAAGAACCAATCATAATCCCGTCTTCCTGAAGATTATTCAGCGTTAAAGAGAATGCGGAATTATCAGAACCTCCAGATATGGAGAGATTATGCGTAAAGTTGAAGGCTTCTCTTCCGAAAAGTTCATCCTGCCAGTTTACTTTCTTTACATTTTTGTATTTGGAGAGCTGGTCGTATGTTCCGTAACGGTTGTTAAAGATGGTGATATCACTCTCAAGACCGTTCTTGTAGTATTGTTCGTATTGATAAAGTACATATTCGTAAGGATCTAATACACTAATGGTATTTTGTAACGATCTTACCCCAACAAACCCGTTATAATTTATCGATGTTTTCGCTCTCTTGCGTCCTCCTTTGGTGGTGATAAGAACTACACCGTTGGCTCCTCTGGCTCCGTAGATATTGGTAGAAGATGCTTCTTTCAGAACCTCGATCGATTCTATTTCTTTCGGAGATAAAATAGATAGTGCATTATCCATTTGTATCCCATCTACGATGTATAACGGAGCGTTACTTCCCGTGATGGAGTTTCCTCCTCTTACCACGATATCTACATCTGCACCAGGTGATCCCTCACTCAGTGAAACCTGTACACCTGCTAATCTACCCTGTATTGCTTCGGCAGCGTTGGTAGAAGGCATATCTTTCAAAGCTTCTCCTTTTACAGATGAAACCGCATTGGTAACATCTTTTTTAGAAACTTTGGTATATCCTACCAAAACTACTTCGTCTATTTTAGTTTCTTTTTCCTTTTTCGGTTCTTTTTCTTGAGCCATAGCAAGGACTGGAAGTAGAAAAACAGTTAAATATAACCACTTTATTGATTGTACTCTTTTATCCATTTTGTATCCTTATAGTTTTAATTCTTGGTTGAAAGTTTCTTTCCCGTATTTTGTGCTTTTGTGGATTTTTTAAAGTATTTCTAGGCTATTTTAGTGGTAAATATTCTCCTAAAGAATTACGCGTTTAGAGTGCAATCGATTGCGTAGTTTTTTATAATAAAATATCCTGGCTCCTAAACTAATATTATTTTCCATTACGCAAAGAAAAAAATGTTATTTTTTCATTAATTTGATGGTCGAAGCGATTTAATTTAACAGAACATACGTTAGTTAGTTTTATGTATGTTATTGATATTTAATTATTTATTTAATTTAAATTAATCTTGCCTTAGCATTAAAAATTTATGAACAAAAATATAATTTAACATTTTAAAACTTAAAATTTACTTAAAATAATTGCTGTTTTCAAGGTAAAAAAATCCCCAAATTCACAGGCAAGAATATAATTTCTCTGCTTTTACTGATTTTTATCATCTTTTACAGGTGATATTTTACCCCTTATTTTCTTCTCTTTAATGATTAATCTTAATCGGTATAGTATATAGCAAGTTTTCACCGTATTATTATCGATTCATCAGGCGTTGCAGAGCTGTTTTGTTTTGGCACGATTTTATATTTAAATAGCAGTTAAGCATTAATTTTGGGTAATGTAAATCTTAATATTTTCTTAAAATATTTCCCAATTTTCCTCCATTTTAAATTTTATTGATTTGCTTTTCAGTGGGTTAAAAATTTAAATTAAATTTTTGTTAACTAATTAAAGAATAATTATATATTTATCCCACAAGTATTTCTATCAAATTTTAGTGTAATTTAATGCAATCGATTACACAATGTTTAACAGGTTTTATCAAAAACCGAAAAAGAAAAGTAAAAGCAGTATGACAAAATCAGAATTTCGTTACGCCCATCATCCGGAAGATGTAAAAAAATATACAACGGAAGACTTGAGAAGGGAGTTTTTGATGAATGATTTATTTAATGAAGATCAGATCAATGTAGTGTATTCTATGTATGACAGAATGATTGTTGGCGGTGCAATGCCTGTAAAAAGTGCGTTGAAACTGGAGCCAACAGATGATCTTAAAGCAGAAAATTTCTTAGACAGAAGAGAATTGGGTATCATCAACGTAGGAGCTGCCGGAAAGGTAACTGTAGATGGTGAAGTGTTCGAACTGGGGAATAAAGAAGCTTTATACATCGGAAAAGGAGCAAAAGACGTTGTTTTTGAAAACGGAAATGAAGGTCAGACTTTATTTTATTTCAATTCTGCACCGGCTCATCATGCTTATCCTACCAAGAAGATCACAAAAAACGAAGCTGAAATTGTAGAATTGGGTGAAGCAAAATACGCCAACAGAAGAACCATCAATAAACTGATTGTGAACAGCGTATTAGAAACATGCCAGCTACAAATGGGGATGACCGAGCTGCACGAAGGAAGCGTTTGGAACACCATGCCTTCCCACACGCACACCAGAAGAATGGAAGCTTATTTCTATTTCGATCTGGAAGAAGGTCAGGCGGTAAGTCACTTTTTAGGACAACCCGATGAAACCCGTCATATTTTTATGAAAAACAATGAAGCGGTATTGTCTCCGGAATGGTCTATTCACTCAGGGGTTGGAACTTCCAACTATACTTTTATCTGGGGAATGGCAGGAGAAAATATGGATTACGGTGATATGGACGCTGTTAAAACTAACGAACTAAAGTAATTTTTCTAATGAATTTATTTGATTTATCCGGTAAAGTAGCGGTTATTACAGGCGGTACTCACGGATTAGGAATGGCAATGGCAGAAGGTCTTGCCGCTGCAGGTGCTGAATTGGCGATTACAAGCACAACGCCGTCAAAATTAGAGGACGCTTTAAACTATTATCATTCTAAAGGATACAAAGCAACCGGTTACCTTTTTGACGTGACGGATGAGCTGGAAGCCGCTCAGAAAGTAGCTTTAATGGAAGCTACCCATGGAAAAATAGACATCTTGGTGAACAACGCAGGAATCATTAAACGGGTGCCGGCGATTGAGATGGAAATAGAAGACTTTAGAAAAGTAATCGATGTGGATCTTACGGGACCTTTCATCATGTCGAAATTAATCGGCAAATACATGATCAAAAGAAAATCTGGAAAGATTATTAATATCTGCTCGATGATGAGTGAGCTGGGTCGCGACAATGTTGTGGCGTATGCTTCTGCAAAAGGTGGTCTTAAAATGCTTACCAAAAATCTGGCGACCGAATGGGCAAAACATAATATTCAGGTGAACGGAATCGGTCCCGGATATTTTGCGACTTCCCAGACAGAACCTATCAGAGTGGATGGGCATCCTTTTAACGATTTTATCATCAGCAGAACTCCGGAAGGAAGATGGGGAAACCCGGAAGACCTTGCAGGAACGGCTATTTTCTTAGCTTCGGATGCAAGCAGATTCATCAACGGACAGATTATTTACGTGGATGGCGGAATTTTGGCAACCATCGGGAAGCCTGCTAATGAATAACAACAGAATTAGACGAGAATGAAACCTTTTATTACAGATCAATTTTTACTACAAAATAAATTCGCGGAAGAATTATACTTCAAATACGCGGAAAAACAACCCATCATCGATTATCATAATCATTTGATTCCTAAAGATATTGCCGAAGATACCGTTTTCGAAAATATCTCAAAGGTGTGGATTGCAGGAGACCACTATAAGTGGAGAGCCATGCGTACCATGGGCGTGAACGAAAAATTCATCACGGGAGATGCCTCAGATAAAGAAAAATTCGAAGCTTGGGCTAAAACCGTACCTTATACATTGAGAAATCCTTTGTATCACTGGACGCATTTGGAGCTTAAAAGATATTTCGGGATTGATGAATTATTAAATGAAAACAATGCATCTGATATTTATGACAATATCGCTGCGCAGCTTCAGACACCGGAAAAATCGACAAGAGGTTTATTAAAAATGATGAATGTAGAATCTCTGTGTACCACGGAAGATCCCACAGATATTCTGAATTACCACCAGGATTTGGCGAAAAGCGATTTCTCTATTAAAGTGAGTACCGCATTCCGTCCTGATAAAGCAATTTTAATTGAAAACCACAACTTTGCAGATTATATTTCTAAACTAGGCGAATCTGCCGGAATTGAAATTAATTCTTACCAGAGCTTGTGCGATGCTTTAAACAAAAGAATTGAATATTTCCACGAAAACGGATGCAGACTTTGCGATCACGGATTAAACAATATTTCTTTCGAAGAAGCATCTGATGCTGAAGTGGAAGCTATTTTTAATGATAAGATTTCAGGAAAAGTTATTGCTGAAAAGCAGGTAAATCAGTTCAAAACTGCCATTTTATTATTCTTGGGTGAAGCTTACCATAAGAACGGTTGGGTTCAGCAGTTCCATTTGGGCGCTTTGAGAAATAATAACGAAAGAATGCACAGAATTCTGGGTCCGGATACGGGTTGGGATTCTATCGGTGACTTCGTTCAGGCTGAAACTTTGTCTAAATTACTGAACGCTTTAGACGGAAAAGATAAATTAGCAAAAACTATTTTATATAACTTAAATCCGGCCGACAACGAAATTTTCGCGACTATGATCGGAAATTTCAACGACGGAAGCATCAAAGGAAAAGTACAGTTCGGTTCAGGATGGTGGTTTTTAGATCAAAAAGACGGAATGATCAAGCAGATGAACGCTCTTTCAAATATGGGATTAATCAGCTGTTTCGTTGGAATGTTAACCGATTCTAGAAGTTTCCTTTCTTTCCCAAGACACGAATATTTCAGAAGAGTATTGTGTAACTTATTTGGTGAAGAAATGAAAAACGGTGAGCTACCTGATGATATTGAGCATGTTGGAAAAATAATTTCTGATATTTGCTATCATAATGCTAAAAATTATTTTGATTTTTAAATTTCAAATTAAATAAAATTTCTCGCAGATTGAGCAAATTTTGCAGATGAATTATAATTAAAAAATCTGCTTAATCTGCTCAATCAGAGCGAGATAAAAAATATCTGTAATAAACCGTTGCGCTCTTTGCGTCTAAACAAAAACAGATATGCAATAAATTAAGAACATTTGTACAAAATGAGCAACAAAATAGTCACATTCGGAGAAGTCATTATGAGACTTTCGCCACCCGGAAACAGAACCATGAAGCAAAGCCACGAAATGGAATTCTTTTTCGGCGGTACAGAGCTTAATGTAGCGTCTTCATTGGCAACAATGGGTTGTGATGTGAGACATATCAGCAGTGTTTCGGATGATTTTGTAGGAGAATCAGCACTTTCTTTTGTTAAAGGTTTCGGAATAGACACCGGTTTTATTTCTAAAAATGAACATCCATTAGGTTTGTACTTTTTAGAAGTAGGATCGTCGGTTCGTGCCAGCAGAATTGCTTACAACAGACTGAATGGTTCTTTTGCCAATATTCAGCCTGAAAAAATCGACTGGAAAAAAGCGCTGGAAGACTGTCAATATTTTCACTGGACGGGCATCAGCCCCGGAATTTCCGAAGCAGCTTATGAAAGTTTAAAAGAAGGCTTAAAAACAGCCCGTGAATTGGGAATTGAAGTAACAACCGATCCTGCTTACCGCTCCAACCTTTGGAAATATGGTAAAAACGGAAATGAAGTATTGAAAGAACTGGTTTCTTTATCAACAATTTTCATCGGTGGAGTTACCGAAATTAATGAAATATTAGGAACTCAGTTTCCATCCGATCAAGAAGGTTTCCTGAAAGCGTCTGAAGAATTAAAAAAACAATGTCCTTCTATTCATAAAATTTTCGACAAAATAAGAATCGGGGTTACGGCGAGTTCTCAGCAAACGCAGGGGCGAGCTTTGGTACACGGAAATTATTTTGAAACCAACCTTTTAGAAGTAAATCCCGTGGTCGATAGAATCGGAACAGGCGACGCTTTTGCAGCCGGTTTAATTTATGGTTTAATCCATTTTGATGACGAGAAAGCTTTAAATTTTGCCAACGCCGCTTGTGCCATAAAACATACGATTTTGGGTGACATTAATTACAGCAGCGCAGAAGATATTCTGGAAGTAATGGCCGGAAATTCGGGAGGAAGAATCAAAAGATAATTTTGGCTGTTAGCTTTTGGCAAATAGCTTATCAATGTTTCTGATTTCAAATGAAATGATAACGAACAAGTTTTGGTCTTATACAAGCAAAGCGGCTTTATAAAACTTAAAACAGTTAGTAAAAAAAGACTTCGTGAACTTTGTGTTCAAACAAAATACAGCATACTAAAGGATGGATTTAAGCCCATCAAAGATTATTTTCAAAAAATAATTAAACAAAATGACAAAAATTCAATCAGTTACGAATGCCATTATCAGTCAGGGAGTTTTACCTCTGTATTATAATGCTGATGATACGGTAACTTTAGACATACTGAGAGCATTGTACAAGGCGGGAATCCGTGCGGTAGAATATACAAGCCGTGGCGAATCGGCGTTGAGTAATTTCACCAAAATGGTAGAAATCCGTAATGCAGAAATGCCGGAAATGCTTTTAGGAATCGGAACAATTAAAAATTTGCAGCAAGCGGAAGCATATTACAACGTGGGTGCAGATTTTTTTATCAGTCCGGGATTTGTAGCAGAAGTTGCCGCATTTTTAATTTCAAAAGAGGTGTTATACAGCCCGGGTTGTATGACGCCGACCGAAATTATTACTGCTGAAGCTGCAGGAGTAACTTTCATTAAATTATTCCCGGGAAACGCGCTGGGTACAGGATTTATGAGCGCCATTAAAGATGTGTTCCCGAATCTGAAATTTATGCCGACTGGCGGAGTAGATACCACGAAAGAAAGCATTGAAAGCTGGTTTAAAGCCGGAGTTTCTGCAGTGGGAATGGGGAGTAAACTGGTAAGCAAAGAATTAATGCTTGCTAAAGATTATTCCACGATAGAAAATGAAACTAAAAAAGTTCTGGATATTATTCAGATTTTAAATAATAACTAAATTCTAAAAAAAGTATGAGTTCAGTTAAATCTCTTAAACCCAGTCAGTACAGATGGACCATCTGTTTGCTGCTTTTCCTTGCCACCACGATTAATTATCTGGATCGCCAGGTATTATCACTGACCTGGAAAGACTTCATCGCCCCGGAATTTCATTGGAATAATAATGATTACGGTAATATCACCGCTTTATTCTCTATTTTTTATGCAATAGGAATGCTTTTCGCAGGGAAATTTGTCGATTGGATGGATACTAAAAAAGGTTTCCTTTGGGCAATCGGAGTGTGGTCGATCGGTGCCGTTTTACACGCATTCTGTGGTATTGCAACTTCCGGAATCCTTACAGGGAACTGGTTGGCAGGTTTCCACGGATCTAAAGAATTAATAGGAACCGTTTCTAATACAGGAGCAATCATCAGCACGAGTGTGACCTTATTTATTTTTGCCCGTTTTGTATTGGCGATTGGTGAGGCTGGAAATTTCCCGGCAGCCATTAAGACAACGGCCGAATATTTTCCTAAAAAAGACAGAGCATTTTCTACAAGTATCTGGAATGCAGGAGCTACAGTGGGAGCTTTGGCAGCGCCTCTTACCATCCCTTTTATCGCAAAATCAATGGGTTGGGAATGGGCATTTATCATCATTGGTGCGCTGGGATTTTTATGGATGGGACTTTGGGTATTTGTGTACAAAAAGCCTCATTTAAATAAGAAAGTGAATGAGCATGAGCTTACCTATATCAATCAGGATCAGGATGATATTGCTCATGAAGATACTTCGGTTCCTGAAAAGGTTTTTACATTCAGAGAGTGTTTCAGCTATAGACAAACGTGGGCATTTGCCTTCGGAAAATTTATGACAGACGGAGTTTGGTGGTTCTTTTTATTCTGGACACCGGCGTATTTAAGTTCAGTATACAAAATGGATTCCACGCAAAGTGCCTTCCCGTTATTCGTACTTTATATGATTACTTTGCTGTCGATTATCGGAGGATGGCTTCCAAAATATTTCGTTGAAAAGAAAGGAATGAATGCATATGCCGGGAGAATGAAAGCCATGTTGATCTTCGCATTTTTCCCATTACTGGCATTATTGGCGCAACCATTGGGCTCGGCAACCTATTGGATTCCCGTTTTAATTATCGGAATCGCAGGAGCAGCTCATCAGGCGTGGTCTGCCAATATTTTCTCGACCGTTGGCGATATGTTCCCGAAAAAAGCAATTGCAACCATCACGGGAATTGGCGGAATGGCTGGCGGAATAGGATCTTTCATCATTAATAAATCTTCAGGCGTATTGTTCGATCATGCTCACAAAGCGTGGTCAACGGTTGACGGAGTTCCTTTATTGGAAAAATATCCTCAATACATCAACGAAAGGTTACCAGACGGATTCTTCGAGCAATTAGAAAAATCGGGAGCCATTGTAAAAGACGGAATCGACAAAGGGTATATGATCATTTTTTCAGCCTGTGCTGTCGCGTATCTTATTGCGTGGGCCGTAATGAAGACTCTGGTTCCAAAATATAAAGTGATTAGTAAATAAAAATATTCGGCTTTAAACCTTCAGGGTTTCAAAAACCTTTAAGGTTTGATTAAAATATAACTTAGCGCACTTTGCGTTAAAAAATCATCGAGTTAGAAAGATGGAAAATCAAACAAAACAAAAATTAAATCGTGAATTAAACGATTCTCAGGAGAAACTTCCAATCAAAATTGTACAGTTTGGGGGCGGAAACTTCATGAGAGGATTCACCGATTATGTGATCGATAAATTAAACAAAGAAACCGATTTTAAAGGAGGGATTGTTAATGTACAGCCAACGCCTAACGGTTCGGTTCATAAATTGGAAGAGCAGGATAATTTATACACGCTTTTCACGAGAGGAATAAAAAAAGGCGAAATTATTGATGAAAAGCAGGTTATTTCTGCAATTCAGAAGTCAATTAACCCTTATGCAGATTATAATGAATTCTTAGCGCTGGCAAAGGAAGAGGAATTGGAATTTGTATTTTCAAACACAACCGAAACAGGAATTGCTTACGATGAAACGGAAGCTTCTTATGAAGGTCCGCACAGGAATTTTCCTGCAAAAGTAGCAGTTTTGCTTCACGAAAGATTTAAACATTTCAATGGAGCGGCTGATAAAGGGTTGAGAATTATCCCTTGTGAATTAATAGAAAACAATGCATTTGCATTAAGAGATATTATCATTAAATATGCCCAACTCTGGAATTTAGAAGCCTCTTTTGTGCAATGGATTAACCAGAATAATTATTTCCATAATACGTTGGTTGACAGAATTGTTCCGGGTTACCCGAAAGACGATGCAGCATCTTACGAAGATCAGTTGGATTACGAAGATCAGATGATGGTGGTTTCAGAATGTTTCTTACTTTTTGTTATTGAAGAGGCGGGAAATTTAACGGAAAGAATTCCTTTCCACAAAATCAACGAACAGATTTTGGTAGTTGATGATATTCAGCCTTACCGTTTAAGAAAAGTAAGAATCCTGAATGGTGGTCATACCTTAATGCTGGCTCCGGCAGTTTTAGCAGGAAAAGAGACGGTGAAAGAGTCTATTGACGATGCATTTATCGGTACATTTTTAAGTGAAACAATTTTTAATGAAGTCAATCCAACCTTAGGTTTGGATGAAACAGAATTAAAAGATTTTGCGGAAGAGGTTTTCGATAGATTCAGAAATCCTTTTATTAAACATTATCAGGCGAGTATTGCGCTGTATTTTGTATCTAAATTTAAAGTAAGAATCCTTCCGAGCTTATTAGGTTATGTTGAAATCAACAAAAAATTACCATTGAATCTCGTATTTTCTTTAGCGAGTTTAATCAGATTCTATCAGGGAAGTTTTGGCGAAAAAACCTTGCCTATAAATGATGAAGAAGCTATCGTGGCTAAATTCAAAGAAATCTGGGCAAACGAAGATTATGCGAAAGTAGCAGAACTTTCATTACGCGAAACTACGTTCTGGGATACAGACCTTACGCAGGTTGAAGGCCTGAAAGACGCAGTTGCAAAAGCTTTGTCGGAAATAGACCACAATGGCGTGGAAACTGCTTATCACAATTTTATACAATTTTATTCTTAGAAAAAATGCAAAAGAAAGTACTAAAAGTAAATCCCAAGGATAATGTAGCGGTGGCGCTGGTAGATCTGGCGCAAGGGGAAACGGTTACTTTGGGTGAACTTACTTATGAAATCATAAAAGACACGAAGGCGAAGCACAAATTCGTGACCGAAGATCTTGCCACAGGTGATTCTATCATTATGTATGGTGTTTTGGTAGGAAAAGCCAATCAGCCAATCTTAAAAGGAGAGGTGATTACCACTGAAAACGTAAAGCACCAAAGCGCAAAGGTAGAAGGAAAGACAGAAACCACTTCATGGACGGCTCCCAATGTCGATAAATGGAAGGATAAAACCTTCATGGGCTATCACCGTGAAGACGGACAGGTGGGAACAGAAAACGTTTGGTTATTCTTCCCGTTGGTTTTTTGTGAAAACAGAAATGTAGAGATCTTAAAAGATATTTTTGAAAAAGAACTCTTGTTTGAAAAGGTAACAAAACATCAGTTATTATTAAGATCATTAATCAATAATTCTGAAACGGAAACTGCTGTTGAAGAAGAGCAGGACTCCAGAGTATTTAAAAATATAGATGTTAAATTCATCACGCACCAAGGTGGTTGTGGCGGAATCCGTCAGGATGCCGAAGCATTGGGAAGATTATTGGCAGGATATGTCAATAATCCGAATGTTGCCGGTGCAACGGTTTTAAGTTTAGGTTGCCAGAATTTACAGGTTCAGATTTTTAAAGATGCTTTAGATAAAATCAGTCCGGATAATAAAAAGCCGATCATCGTTTACGAACAGCAAAAATCGGGAACGGTGGATGAAATGCTGAACGGAATTATTAAAGATTCTTACGAAGCGATTAAACAGGCCAACGAAATCGAAAGAAAACCGGCGCCGATTTCTAAACTGGTTTTAGGATTGGAATGTGGAGGTTCAGACGGTTTTTCGGGAATTTCTGCGAATCCAGTTTTAGGACAGCTATCGGATCTGATGGCAGGAATCGGAGGATCAACCATTCTTTCTGAATTCCCGGAATTGTGTGGAGTAGAGCAGGAACTGGTGAATCGTTGTGTAAACGAAGAAGATGCCGAAAGGTTTCTGCAACTCATGAAAGATTTTGAAAATTCAGTCGTTGCTGCAGGATCTGGCTTTGATATGAATCCGTCGCCGGGGAATATTAAAGACGGACTAATAACTGATGCCATGAAATCTGCAGGGGCGGCTAAAAAAGGCGGTTCGTCGCCGATAAATGATGTACTCGATTTTACGGAATACATCAAAGAACCAGGCTTAAACCTGCTGTGTACACCCGGAAATGACGTGGAATGTACAACGGCTTTGGTAGGTTCAGGTTCCAATGTTGTTTTATTTACCACCGGTTTGGGAACACCAACAGGAAATCCTGTAGTTCCGGTAGTGAAAATTTCATCCAATACTTCGTTGTCACAAAGAATGCCCGACATCATCGACTTCAATACAGGAGACGTGATCACCGGCGAAAAGTCGATCGACGAAAAAGCAGAAGAATTGTTAGAATTTATTATAGAAGTTGCCAGCGGAGGCGTAAAAACCAAAGCAGCAATTCTCAATCAAAATGATTTTATTCCCTGGAGACGGGGCGTAAGTTTATAATTATTGTTTTAATTATATAAATATTAGGGTTGAAAATGCTTCCTGCTTCGGTAGGAAGCATTTTCTTTTTTGGTTATTTAAAGTTTTCTTGTACGAATGACACAACCCTCTTCTACTATTTTTTTCAATCTAGTTACCCATCAAGCCAAATCCTTCTGGAACTTTTTTGGAATTTACTTTGTTGTAAGGCCAAATATAAATCGTTTTAACAATATTAGAATCAGTATCTAATAGGTTGTATTCATCAATTGGTGCGCTTACAATATTGCTTTTCATGGAACCAGTTCTTTCCCAAGTATATTGAGAAGATCCGGGTTTTATATAAATTAATTTGTCTAAATATTTTCTTGATTCAGAAATACTAGTTAAGAGAATAGGGTTGTCTTTTGAGTAACCAAATTCGCCTTTGTGATTAGGTAACTCATCATTATCAGTACCTTCTTCTTCTTTAATCTTTTCCACCATGGCTTGCATTTTTGCCATAAAATCTGTTTCTACTGATGAGTTTTTTTTATTTCTTTTAAAAAAATTAAATATTCCCATTATATTTTGTTTTAATTATTTCACTAAAAATAATAAAATAAAGGATGATGGCAAATTTTGCTTTTCAACTTTTGTTTATTATTTGGGAAAACTCTATAATGATTTCATTCCGTAGAGATTGAGTGTCTTTTTGTAATATGTATATCTTAAGTTACATAAATAAAAATGTCACGAATTCTAAATCCGCGACATCAATTATGTTTTTAAATGTTAATCGTAATAAAATTTCTGCTGAAAATTATTGCTTGGCAACTTTATTTCCTACTCCTGTAAGAGAAGTATTGGGTTTTCCGCTCTTTGTACCTGAAGTTTTATAGAATATGGTATTGTTACCTCCTTCCATTGAGATGTTATCTACTTTATCGATGTATATTTTATTTCCCGTTCCGGACACCGATATCTTTTTTGCACTTCCTTTTATAGTAATCGTATTATCGCCTCCTTCCACTTCTACAATACCTCCGTTAAGGGTATAATTCAGTTTATGACCAATCCCTTCTACCTGTATTTTTTTATCGTTGTCTGATTTCTCTACACCCTTGATGGTTTCTGTTTTTCTGGATTGCGAAAAAGCAGTTCCCGTTCCTAAAAAGAGAATCGCTAAGATTCCCACTGTTTTAATCTTTTTCATATTGAATTTTATTTAGTTGAAAGTAAATGTAAGTATAAAATAGATTTTCAGTGAGTATCTAAAAGTTAAATGATTATAAAATTGATTGTGTTTGAGAGTAGATCAGGTATATTTTCATTTCAAATGAACTAATTTATAATGTTTACCTTTTTTAAAAATATTCCATATATTTTCAATAGGTTTTGGTAGAAATCCTAAAAAAGCTTTTAGTGTTTCATCAAATGCAATACTTCCCAGACCCTCTAAAATAATTAAGGTATTACTTTTACCTTTCTTTGATTGTTGAATAAGAGCTTCGATAATTTCATTAGGATTTCTAATTATATTGTCAGCAATCATTTCATCAATTTTAAAAACAATACAATTTTTGAATTCTGAATTTTTATCTAAAACAATTAGTTCTGTTTCTCCAGAATAAGTCCAATTTGTTTCATTTTCTAATTCAGTAACAAACTCTGCGAAAAATTTTTGACTAAAAGCCCAAGGGGTTCTATCGGAGTTATGGTACAAACTGATATTTAGTTCTTCCATGTCAGGAGCTATCTCGTTGTTCCAATATGCTCCATATCCTGCACAATAAAAATGTAAATTCTGTCCACTTCTTTGATTTAAATATTCAAGTCTTTGAATAATTTCATCAAATCCTTTTTTATGGAATTTTGGAGCGAGTAAAATACATCCCATTGCATCTGGATTATTTGCTTTATGTCGTTTTACTTTTTCAAGATTAGGCGAATCAATCATATGCGTATAATTTAATATAAGTTGTATGCTATTTATATCATAAAAATAATTCTTTTTTTTAATTAATTTTAAATTCATATTCATATTAAAAAATATATTTGTCAACGGTAGCACGAGCATCCTGCTCGTGCTCATAGTAAAAGGAACACAAGTGAGGCGCTCGTGCCAGCAAAAGAGCATCTAAAAGTTAAATGGTTATAAAATTGATATTGATCGAGACTCTGTATTTGTTAAATAGAAATGTCACGAATTTTTAGTCCGTGACATTTGTATATATTACGAAAGTGGCTTTGTTTCTATAATCAGAAAGTGGGCAATTCGATCTTTAATCAACCATTTTCCGTTTCTGCGGATATAATAATCTTCATATTTTACGCTATAGTCTGTCAAAATATCTTTTCCATCTGCTTCTCTTATCATTTTCAATTGTGAGAATGAGATACCCGTTGCGGTCTCTTCATTAATTTTTACGGTATGTTGCCCATTCAACGTAAAATAGGTTTTCACTTCAGCCGCATGACCGTTGAAATTGTTTTCCATATCTTCTCTTCCCGAAACACTGGAAATCAGGTTTCCATTCATATAGACATTATACGTAAGATCGGGCGTAAACAAATCCATCACCTCCGAGATCTTTTTCTCATCTCCTAAATAAGCATAATCATCGATTAAGTTTCTTAAATCTTCTTTTGTTTTTAAAATTTCTAGTGTCATAATAATGTTGATTTTAATTAATTTTCTTTATGTATTGCCTGTCAAAATTATATTATATTTGCTTACATTTTATTAGTTGTTACCTAAAGGTTATCGACTAATACAAGGGTTAGTTATGGAAAAATCAAAAGAAAATCAAATAGAGAATAAGGCATTTACAGAAGATTGTCATAAAGTTTTAATGGCAGTTTCAGATGCTTTATATGCCATTGGTGGAAAGTGGAAACTGATGATTATCATCGCAATGGCCAGAGGTAATAAAAGATTTACTGAAATTCAAAGACAAGTCACCGGGATTTCTGCCCGTGTACTTTCCAGCGAACTGAAAGAATTGGAAATGAATGGTTTTATCATTAAAAAAGTAGAAAGCGGATATCCTGTAAGCATTGAATATGAATTGCTTCCGTACAGTCAAACTTTAGAAGAAGTGGTGGGTGCCATGACAAAATGGGGAATGCAGCATCGGGAGAAAGTAAAAGCGGAGATGCTGGAAGGAACTTCAAAGAAGTAGCAATAATATTGTTAATTCGCCCTTACGTTTCCGCGAGCATCCAGCGCATACCCTTAATAGATCAAACACGTGCAAAGTATTAAGGATAGCAAGATTAAAGAACACAGATTATAAATCCCGATATCGGCATCGATTAAATTGAAGGACAAAAGAAAAACAACTTCAAGAGAAGTTGTTTTTTATATAAGTTTAGATTCTTTAGAACGATACTCATCAGATTTGCCCTTTTTTAGAAGACTTTCTGATATAGATTTGCGGTGCCAGCACCACTTTTTTCTCAATAGAAACACCGGAACTGTTTTCCTTTACGCTTTCCAGGAAAACCTGTCCTGCCATCTTCCCCATGGTCACGGGAGTTTGGTCTACAGAGCTTATCGGAAGTTCCATAAACTGGGTAAATGGTTCGTTGGAGAAACCGATAACAGCAACTTCTTCCGGCACCTTGATATTACGCTTTTTAAGTTCCTGACAGGCACCCAGCGCTGCAAAGTCACTCGAGGAAAAGATAGCATCCGGAACATGTTTTTTATCCCAAAGAATTTTAATTGCATCAATTCCGGCATCAATAGAGCTGACTGTTTGGAGGATATTGTCTTCCTTTACGGATAAATTATGATCTACTAAGGCCTGTTTATAGCCATTAAGACGGTTTTGATAGATCTCAAGATTAAGATCTCCGGCAAAATGGCAAATATTTCTGTAGCCTTCTTTTATTAAATGTTCGGTTGCTATATAGCCGCCCCTGTAGTCATCAATAACGACGGTACTGATCCCGGAAATATCTTTTTTACGGTCGAAAAATAAAATCGGGGTATTGGTGGTATCCAAAATACTTTGGATATGTTCTGTATCGATGGTTGTTTTGGAAACCGACATAAATATGCCGTCTACCTGGGCATTGAGCAAGGTATTAAGATGTTTTTTTTCAATATTTACATCTTCATGACTCTGGCAGATGATCACATGATATCCGAAAGGTGAAAGTTCTTCCTCAATTCCGCGGATTACAGACGAAAAGAAATTGGTATTCACAAAAGGAACAATAATTCCGACATTTTTAGTTTCCCCACTTTTAAGCGCTTTGGCAAGATTATTCTGCTTATAGTTCATTTCTTTGGCAGTCTTCTTAACCAGATCTTTCGTCGCCTGGCTTATTCTCGGGTGATCATTCAATGCTCTGGAAACAGTTGCCACACTTACATTTAGCTTCTTTGAAATGTCGTATATAGTGGCACTTTTTTTTATCATATAAGTTTTTTTATTGCTGTTTTTTGTATATCATTGGAGTATACATTATTGACGTAAATTTAATCAAATAATGCATATCCATACCGTAAAAAATGATTATTTTATTAGATCCTGTTTAAATTTTACGGTATCATTTTAACGCAAAGTTTTATTTAACCATAAAAAATATTCAACTGAGCAAAGAAAAATCAACCAATTGATTTGACAAAGCGTATTTTCAAGCTTCGCGAAGCAATTCATTGGCCCTTGCCTTCTAAAAATCAGCAGAAAACAAATAAGATCTTTGCGTTAAAAAAAACATTGAATTTTTACAATATAATAGGTTCTAAGCTAAAACATTTTTCAATGATAATTTTAAACAGACTCTACTATTGATCTTGTCATTTTTTTTAAATAATGAAGGACATCTACTGCGGATGTCCTTCACCTTACTAAATGTATATGATGTAAGAAAATTTTATTTTTTCCAAAGCTTTTCTATTTCCTCCAAAGATTTTCCCTTGGTTTCAGGAACCATTTTCCATACAAAAAGCAACGATAAAACACTCATCACTCCGTAAAATCCATAAGTAAATGCACCACTGAATTCCATCATAAACGGATAGGTAGATGAGATTAAATAATTGGCTGCCCACTGCACAGCAACGGCAATTGCAATCGCACTTCCCCGTATTTTATTTGGGAAGAGCTCAGAGATCAGTACCCAGCAGATCGGCCCCCAGGACATCATAAAAGAGGCGGTGTAAACAATGATAAAAACCAGGGTTGCAATACCGATAATATGAAGATAAGAGAAAATAGCAATGGCAAACATCCCGATCGCCATTCCGATGGAACCGATAATTAGTAATGGTTTTCTTCCCCATTTATCAACCGTGAAAATAGCAACAACGGTGAAAATAACATTAACCAGCCCCATCACCACCGTTTGCAGCATAGAGGCATCTTTATGTACACCCATACTTTCAAATATCCTCGGCGCATAATACAGAGCAACGTTAATCCCCACAAACTGCTGAAAAACGGAAAGTAAAATGCCAATGATGATTACCGTTTTTCCGAAAGCAAAAATTTTACTTTTATGCTCGGCAACGGTACCTTTTATTTCGTTAAAAATTTCCTGACCCCGTTGTGCTCCATTAATTTTGGTTAAAATTTTCAGCGCTTCCTCTTCTTTTTTTATCAGGGTTAAATATCTTGGTGTTTCAGGCACAAAAAACAGCAGAATTCCGAATAAAGCCGCCGGAATGGTTAATGATAAAAACATATATCGCCATCCGATGGTATTGATCCATTCTATAGATTTTCCGTCGGCAATACCCCAGTTAACAAAATATACCACAAGCATTCCGAAGATAATGGCAAACTGATTAAGAGAGACCAGTCTTCCGCGAACTTCCGCAGGAGCAATTTCTCCGATATACATCGGGCAGACCGCCGATGCCAGTCCGACCCCGATTCCTCCGATGATTCGGTACAGGTTAAAGGCGAGCAAAACACCCATCGAATGTTCGCCGTGAGTAAAGAATAAAAATTCTGGATAGGCAGCTCCCAGGGCGCTGATAAAAAATAGAAATGCTGCCAGCATCAGCGATTTTTTTCTTCCCAGTCTGGACGAAAAATATCCGGACGCAGCACCCCCGATAATGCAGCCGATTAAAGCACTGGAAATCGTTGCGCCGTGTGCCAGAGCGCTTAATCCTAACGGAATAATCAGATATTCCTGAATCGATTTTTCGGCTCCCGAAATAACGGCGGTATCATACCCGAACAGCAGTCCGCCCAGCGTGGCCACGAGGGTTAATACCGTAACATACGTCATGTTGATCTCCGCTTTTGTTCCTGAAGAATATTTCGGGCCGGAATCTATTATTTGCATAGTTTCATGTAGTTTTAATGATGGTTAAAAATTTTGCTTCACGGCATACACAAGTCAATACATTAAAATGGCAGTGCTTTTCGTGCATATTGTGATTTTATTTAAAAATTAAGTAGTCACTGATCAGACTTTCAAAATTCCTATTTTTTCAGTTTTTTGTGCAATTCTTCCAATTTTTCAAGTAAAAAGTCAATAGTCCATTTTCATGATGGCAAAAATAGATGGTGAATGTATCTTTTACTTCTAAATGCAATCGATTGCATTTTTTGGGGAAATTGATCTTAATTTTTATCTAATTATTCTTTATTAAATTGTATAAATTCTTGTTAAAAAGTTCTTTCAGTATAAAATATTAATAAATGTTGATGATTTATTAACAATTCATGGTCTTTAAATGTAATAATTTTATGCAATATGCAATGATATTTTTTCAATATCTTATTTTGTATGATAAGGGTGGTTTTATTTAATTAGGATACAGTGCAGTAAACCCTTTTCAGCCTCCGGTTTTTTACGATAAAATTGCGAGCCTGCCGTTTTCAGAGGATTGATTTTTTCCCGATTTGATAAGCCGCCATGCTATTTTTGGCAACCGGACAGTAAATTTTGGATCAGTAAACCCGAATTTTTCTGTAAATATTCTATTTTTGAGCATGAATAACAGAAGCCGCGGAAAAAATACAGGCGATGAACACCTGTTCGCTTCAGAAAAACAGATTGAGAAGCTTAAAAATGCTGTTCAGGATGTTAAATATCTGTTGAGTCACGGATATGCCGAAAAAGCAAGTTCTGAGCTGGCAGGAAATCAGTATCGGCTGAAGACAAGACAGATCCGGGCATTGCGTGCCGCTTCGGCATCAGAAGGGCAAATTTTGGTAAGAAAAACCAGAGAACTGCATTTTTCAGAGGTTAAGGACAGAATTATATTTCTGGATGGTTTTAATATTCTGATTCTTCTGGAAAGTATACTTTCCGGAGCTTACGTGTTTCAGGGACTCGATGGCTGTTGCAGAGACTTATCCGGAGTGCACGGAACCTATAAAAGAGTTCAGCAGACTTCAGAAGCACTGGACTGTATCGGGCGGTTTTTTCAGAAATTTAAACCCGAAAAACTGGTTTGGATATTCGATCAGCCGGTTTCAAACAGCGGGAGGATTAAAGAGATCGTGCTGGATTTTGCGCGGCAGCATTCTTACGATTGGGAAGTAAATCTGGAGTTTAATCCGGATCAGTTTCTGGTGGATCATGCAGAGATTGTTGTTTCTTCGGATGCATGGATTCTGGATCATTGCCGGCATTGGTTTAATCTGGCAGATTGTATCATTCAGGATCAGAAAATACCGGCTCATCTGATCACGTTATTGTAACAAGATGAATATATTCCAACCCTTTATTTCTCTGTTTTCAGACCCTTGGCGGGAACAATACGGTAAGATTTTAGCGGAGGAACACCTCATGCAGTTAACTCAGAATATTACCCGCTTTAAGGAAGGCTCCATCCGTTTTCAGCAGCCTTATTTTAATGAAGAAATTAAAATCGACAGGTCTGCAAGTTTTAAGCTGTTTATGGATATTTTTAATGCTGAAGGCTCCGGAGAAAGGCTTGTAGAATGTCTTGAAGAACTCTCTTTTGAACATTGGCTGAATATTTTAGGTCAGAACATTACCTCTGCAAGTAGACGCGATGAATCTGCCATTCCGCCTTTAAAAAACAGTCTTATTGAAAGCTGTGAAAAACCATTTAATACCGAAATTACAATGGCGCAGCGGGCATGGGAAAAACATGCAGGAAGAACGGACGACCCTTTTTGGGGCGAAGTACATGGAAATAACAAACAAAAACAAGCCAAAGTGATGGAAAAAATTAATCATATTCTCGATAACCGAACATGGTGGAATGTTTTCTTCCATTACCGGCACGAAATTGTTTTTGAAATCCGCGAAAAAGAAGGCCACGGATTACGATGGAGCCACAGCGGTACCCGGTTAATAGGGTTTCTTGAACCTTTTATCAACGAATAATTTACGATTTAAAAAAGAGCTTTGCCTTTGTTCTCAATCGGTAATACCATTTGGTCTGATACATCAGCAGATCAAAAATTTCTTCTGAATTGCTGTATTTTTTAGGAACTTCAACCTGATTAATAGTTTTTATATTTCGTCTGTTAATCGTGTCAAAGATGACTTTGGCAAAAGATTCTTTCGCCTTGGACTTAGATTTAAACTGAGAAATACCCTGCGAATGAAGTCTGTATTTATAAAGATCTTCGTCAATAAATGCAGGATCTCCATGATCCAGAATTTTTAGATACAGATCCTGATCCACTGCACTGCTCAGCTGCGGATTAATACCCTGGGTTTTATCATAAATCGCTTTCTTAAAAGTGAAAAAATGGGCAAACTGTACGGGACAATTAAAAAAATAAGGGTTATTATCGACTTTTTTTGTCTGAGAGAAGGTTTTGTCGGGGATCATATTTTCATTGCACATCATCATTCTCGAATAGGTAGCAACGATTTCCGGATTCTTCTGATAGGCTTTCACCGATTTCTCCAATGCCTCTGGATACAGGGCATCATCGGGATCCAGATAGCCGCAGATCTCGCCGCTTGCAAAATCCATACACCTTCCTTTGGTGTATCCACACCCTTTATTTACTTCATTTTCATACAGTTTAAAGCGGTCGTCGCCCAGAATGATGTCTTTAATAACGGCCACCGAATCATCCGTGGAAGAATCATCAACGATAATTACCTCCCAGTCGGTATAAGATTGCGAAACGATAGAATCAAAACACTCTTTAAAATATTGACCGTTGTTGTACTGGGCTATAAGGATTGAAAATTTCATCATCATTTGTAGATTTATTTAAATATAATAAAAGTGCTTATTTATTTACCGGGCTTTTGACTTTGCTATATTTTACATTAAAATTAAAACTTTGCGTTAAAATTATAACCCTAAAATTTAAATAGATTTTTATCTTTCGTAAAAATAAATTAAAAAAATAGTCATTTCATTAATTTGCAGTTAAATATTTCTTATCACAACGATATCTCATATCTATAGCGCAGACAAAAACACTATTAAAAATGCGATGAAGTATCTGTAAAAAGCAATAAAAAAGGGTAGACCATAGCACGGATCCGGAATCCGGGCTACAGGCTCCATGTTTTGTATTATTTAATCGCAGCTTCCAAAGCCAACTCGATCATCGGTTTCAACGCCTTTTCTCTCTCATCGGCAGAAATTTTCTCGTGCGTAGGGATAATATCGGTAACGGTAAGGATCGTTGCTGCATTTTTTCCTAAATATTGAGCGTTTGCATATAGCCCGAAAGCCTCCATTTCCACGGCAGGACAGTTATACTTCGTTGCAATAGCCGGAACGGCAGAATCTTTTCTGTAGAAAATATCACTGCTGTGAACATTCACTGCTTTGGCCTTTAAAGAAAGCTCCGCGGCAGTCTCATGGATAGTATTGAAAATACTCCCCTGATGAGAAAGAACATCCTCCTCAATTTCCCAGGCATATTTGGCGTACGTACTTTCGCTGGCGGCATTTTCAACATTTAAAATATCAAACAGCTGAAGATCGGTATCGTAGGCTCCACAGGTTCCTATTCTGATAATGGTTTCCACATCGTATTCCGTAAATAATTCAAAAGAATAGATCCCGATGCTCGGAAAACCCATACCGCTGGCTCCCACAGAGATTTCCTTCCCTTTATAAAGTCCGGTATAATACAGAATACCTCTCGTTTTACTGACCAATTTTGCACTTTCTAAAAAGTTTTCTGCAATATACTGGGCACGAAGCGGATCTCCGGGCTGCAACAATACTTTAGCTATTTCTCCTTTTTGGGCACTGATGTGAATACTCATAATTTTATTTTGAAGCGACAAAGATAACAACTTTTGACCGATTAAGACATTACCGGATAACAGGCAAAATGGAGACCTTCCTCATCGGATCACAATCCATCGGTCCATCACCTTTAATCCTCTGATTTTTTTTAGGAGCTTGATCCTGCTTTCCGCTCATACTCCTCACGCCAGGCTCTCCAACGCCCGCCAGCCCTAAAGCCTCTGCATTCCCAAACCCTCCGACTCAGTTGCGGGGTATCCGCTGCAATCAGGGCTAGGTGGTAAGGCTGATCATCAGGATTTCTAATCATAACAGCATTATTTTTTATCATGAAATATGTAAAGCTTCTAAAATTTTATGTCAGAAAAGAATGTAGCGGGAAGCTGGAGGAGGGACGCTGGAAGCTTGAAGTTCTTTATTTTACCATGATTCCAAAAGTCCAAAGAAAAATGGACCGATTTTGATTTTTACAACCATACATAACCTCCATCTCCCAGCCCCCATCTTCCATCCTCTAAAATAAAGAGTTGATAAAATGTTAATCTGACTTTAAATGTTTACTTTTACTGCAAAACATAAACAAATGATGAAACAGGTTATTAACGCTGTGCAGCCTAAGCCTCATTATGTAATTCTCGATGGTTTACGCGGGGTAGGCGCCATAATGGTACTTCTGGTACACCTTTTTGAAACTTTTTCTCTTGAGGATCATACCACCATGATCATTAATCACGGATATCTGGCAGTAGATCTCTTCTTTATGCTTTCAGGATATGTCATCAGCTATGCTTACGATAGCCGATGGAACAGGATGTCGATAAAAGGCTTTCTTACCCGTCGCTGGATAAGGCTGCAACCAATGATTATAATCGGATCTCTGTTGGGTGCTTCCTTATTTTACTTTCAGCAGTCGGACATTCTGGGCTGGGAAAGAATCGGGGAAACACCCGTATGGAAATTATTGCTCGTTACGATCATCGGCATGACGATTATTCCCGTAGGAAAAAGCCTGGATATCAGAGGATGGGATGAAATGTATCCGTTGAATGGTACGAACTGGACTCTCTTTTTCGAATATATTGCTTATATTTTTTATGCGCTGATTCTCCGGAAAATATCAAAATTAGCATTAGGTATTTTATTGGGAATTGCTGCCGGCTTTATGGTTCATCACGCCTTTACAAACTCAAGTGGTGTGGTTACCGGCGGTTGGTCTTTCAGTGATACCGTTCATTTGAGAATAGGATTTGTCAGAATGTCTTTTTCTTTTCTCAGCGGGATGTTTCTGGCGAGAATTTTCAGCCTCAAATCCTTAAAATATGCCTTTTTTACAACCAGTCTCATTTTAATTGCAGCACTTTCTGTCCCTCATTTGGGTGCAGAGTACGGAAAAAATGCTTTCTACGAGTGTTTTGTGTTGATGATGATCTTCCCACTACTTATTTTAATGAGTGCCGGCGGAAAAGTATCCAATCCGACAGAGAAAAAAATATGTCTTTTTTTAGGTAATATCTCTTATCCCATGTATATTATTCATTTTCCCTTTATTTACGTTTTCAGAGCATGGGCAGCCAATGAAAATAAAACGCTACAGGATACCGAATCCTGGATCTATGGCATTTTAATAATGATTATTTGTTTCGTTTCTGCCTATCTTTTCATGAGGTTTTATGAAAGGCCTCTCAGAAAATGGCTCAGTACCAAACTGCTGCCGGATCAAAAGTTACCGAAAGGTTCAGCATCTGACTTGAAAAAAAATGAGTTCATTCGATGAGTGTAATACTCTGTAAATCAATAGAGACGGGCTTCTGCCCATCTGAGAAAGAGTATTGTTTTAAATGGTTGATTTTAATCGAACTCCCATTGAAAACACGCTTTATTAAATTAAATTCTTGATTCTTTTTGGATCAAGTACAAAACTTGGGGATTTGGTGAAAAGTTGGGATCATTTTAAATTTAAAAATAAGAGTTTGATTTTAATTTCCTACGGATTTTTAAATACAGAAGATGAGCGCTGACCTTACTCCCGATGATAAAATTTAAATAAAATGGAATATTAAATCTAAATTGATCATAAGTTTTGGCTAAAGCCTCAGATACTTCATCTTTCTAAGACTGGCTGAAGCCAGTCCCTATTGATTTATAGAATATGGTATTCATCGAATGAAGATTAAAAGCAAAGATTTATTTTTCAAACCCTAAATTTTTAGAAATCAAAAAATACAAATGAATGCTTCGCGAAGCATAAAACACCGCTTCATCAAATCAACTCGTTGATTCCTCTTTGCTCCTTTATATACGAACTCCAAAAAATAAACCTTTGCGTTAAAAAAGAATCACTTCATTAAAAAACTGAGTTCGATTAAAATAAACGATCTAAAATATTGGTTTAATCTTTATTATTAGATGGAATTTGGGAATTCAGCAAAATTCATCATTATTTGTAAATTCGTGGCTATAAGAAATAATAAACCTTCAAGGTTTAGAACTCCACCCATCATTATCTGGAAAAAATCCGTGGAATCTTTGGGAAATAATCTATTTTAAATCTTGAAATTCCCCCCCCCCCCCCAACTTTTATAACTGATCCTTCTTCTTTGTTCCCTGGGTATTTTTTACATTTAAATTAAACAGGCTCTTAATCTCCTGAGATTTTTCCTCAACTTTTGCAACTGATTCATAATATGTCTACTTTTGTTAGAGTCTGTGATAAAATTTTAAACGGACTCTTGGATCATGAACACGCAATCTCCTTTTTTAGATACGTTGTTAATGCTTCGCAAAGACGAATGCATTACTATTTTTACGGACATTCAGGAAATCTCAAAAAAAGAGGAGCAGGATGCCGCAGATTATTTTGAATCGGAGTTTGAAAAAGAACGCCTTGAATTTTTATCGGATAAGATAATTTGTGATAAAGAAACTGCCGTTTGGGCGGCAAAAGTGCTTTATCACAGTGCACAGTTACATCTTATCAGAAAAGGGACAGGAAAAGATTTGGAAAAACTGATTCCGGGATTTAAAGGAAAAAGAGATACTTCTTCTCTTTTATCGGCTGATCTCTCGTTGAGGTTTTTACCACAAATTATTATTGTTCTTCAGAATACGGATCCTGAAGATGCCCTGGTAAAGATGCTGGAAGACATCCTTTCGCAATTTCATTATTCAGGAATCGGATTTGATCTGAATCTGGAAAAAGTAAATTGGAAAGAAGAACTGAAAGATAAAACCTACCGAAAACGGTATCTTGAAAGAATTGTAGAAAAAAAAGCCTATCAGCTCGCCGAAATTCCTTACATCAATCAATTACTGATCGCAGAATTTGGACTTTATAAAGAGATATTCTGGAGAGAATTAAAAATTATAAATGATTTTTAAAGTAAAAGTGAAAATATCAGGCGAGCAAGAAGTTATATATACCGCTTCATCAGTCAACTTGTTGATTCTTCTTTGCTCTCTTTAATATTGAGTGAGAAAAATTAAAAACTTTGCGTTTAAAAAACACTACAAAATAAAAACTAAAAAATGACTCAGAATATAGAAAAATTAAACAAAGTGCTGTCCTATGTGAAAGATACTTTTGTTGGAAAAAATGATGTTGTAGATCTCTTGGGAATCTGCCTTCTGGCAAGAGAAAATGCCTTTTTGTACGGTCCTCCGGGAACCGCAAAATCAGCAATTGTAAGAACTCTGGCCAATACGGTAAAAGACGGTAAAAACTTCGAATATCTTTTGACCCGTTTTACCGAGCCCAACGAGATTTTTGGTCCTTTTGATATCAGAAAATTAAAGGAAGGTGAGCTGTTCACCAATACCGAAGGGATGATGCCGGAAGCTTCCATGGTTTTTCTGGATGAGATCTTTAACGCCAATTCAGCAATTTTGAATTCTCTGTTGATGGCCTTAAACGAAAAGATCTTCAAAAGAGGAAAAGAAACCAGAAAACTGCCTGCTCTTATGTTCGTAGGAGCAAGCAATGTTCTTCCCGAAGATGAAGCCCTGAACGCTTTGTTTGATCGTTTTCTGATTAGAATTAATGTAGATTATGTACATCCAGACCTTCTACAACAGGTACTTTTAGCCGGAAGAAAACTGGAAAATTACTTAGAAACGGAAACGCCTGAAATCCTGGCTCACGAAATCAAAGAACTTCAGGATTTGTGCAGAAATATAGAACTGAAACCTATTTATGAAGTCTATTTAAACACAATCATCAGCCTTAGAAATACAGGAATTACCATTTCCGACCGTCGAGCAGTAAAATTACAGAATCTGATTGCGGCAAGTGCTTTGATCTGCGGAAGAAAGGAAGCTGTTTTATCCGATTTGTGGGTGCTGAAACATATTTGGGATACCGAAGAACAGATTGAAATTCTGGAAGGAATCATCAACAGGACGATTGAAAAAGATGAAAACCCTCAGTCTCATCCTCAGGCATTGCTGAACAAAACTCCGAATCCTGAAGAAGTGATGAAAGATGTTAAAATTTTAATTGAAAAATGGGAAAGCGGAGCATTAAGTTTTGAAGAACAGAATGTTATTAAAGATAAATTAAGATATCTTCAGACACGTTGCGACTGGATCAAAAATCCTGAGCAGAAACAGTTTATTCAAAAAGAAATTGAAAGTTTATGGCAGAAGATTCTCCAAAGCGCATAAAAGAATATTGGGCAGAATTTCCCCGTTCGTCTGAAGATTTTCTGGGCTCGATCCGGGACTGGAAAAATGTTCAGATCGCAACGGATGATGAGATCATCTGGCTTAGAGGTTTTACCGAAGAACAGACGGTTTCTTCGGAGCTTCAGCAGTTGCCTGATTTTTTGCTTTACGAATTACGGGACGGACTTTTATTTCGTCCGGAAGCTTTGGTTCCGAGCAACAAAATACGGACAGGTTTGCTTTGGATGTCGATTCATAAGGCTTTATCACTCACTTTTCCACCCTCCAATCAGAATTTTTTCGGAATTGATGAAAAAATTAAAGTTGAGCTGAAACCGAGTGAAGAAGAGCAGCCGGCAGCGGCCCTGCTTTGTTCAATGAAAGACATCAGAGAAATGCTGATTGCGTTACCGAAATTTAAACTCGAAAAAATAAGCTGGATTGTTATTAATGATAAAGCTTTATTGATGGGAAATCCTTTGTTAAGCTTTCCGGGAAAAACATTTTGGATGAAAAACGATCATTTGTTGCCCACGGGTCTTGATTTTGAATTTAAAAATCTGAGCTCTTTCCTGCAAAAAAAATATAATAAAGAACACGGCAAATGGCTTTTATGGAACGAAGACGGAAGTTATCTGTCAATCGATAAAAATGATTTTCGAAAATTGTCTGTAAGCTCATTTCGCCTCACCGAAAAATCACAGGAATGGATATAAATCAATATTTCCAATCGTATGAAAATTATTTTTGGGAATGGACGACTGATGAAGACGTTCCCGATGAATCCGGTTATCACGAAAATAATCTTATTTCGATCCCGAATATAGGACCGATTGCGTATCGAGCGTATGTAATCGAAGTTTTGAAAATGTTAAAGGCCGGTTTTCCGAGTTTTGGTTCTCTGCTTTTAACTTTGTATGCCACACAGGATGGGTATATTAATTTTAATGATGCACTGGCTTCTACAAAGAATTTTTACGGTGACGGAGACACTGTAAAAAAAATGGTGAATATAACGGTCGATTTTCTGGAACGCGTAAAAAGTTTAGATAACGTTTATAAAAAAGGTAAAAACAGAATCAAGCTTTTACAGACTTTGTTTGGAAGCGTCTATCTTCGTTTATCCCCCGGAAATTCTGAATTAATTTTGGGAAGATACCGAAAAAGAGCACACAAAATCAGCGAGAGTGCGGTGAAAAAATATGCAACGCCAAATTTTGTGTATAATGATTTAAGGATTTTTGAAAGTTTAAACATACAATTTCCTACAACACAGTCTATTATTGATGCATTGCAAGGTAAAATTGATGATCTTAAACTGGAAGATGAAATTGCTGAAGATGAAGCGACTGTAGAAGGTGGCGGAGATTTCATTCAGGAATTGATCGATGAGCCGAAAACATTTCAGGTGGGAAGTTTAATTAAAAGAATCTGGAGCGGCCTGAAAATTCCGATGAAGCATCTTTCGCCCGGCGAACAGCCCATTGGCGGCGTTTCTGATATAACAAATAAAGGCGAGTTTCACAGAATGCTTTTATCCGAATTTGCCAATGAAGATGAGGTGTTTATGAGTAGAATAGCCCATAATGAAGCACTTTACATTCAACGTGAAATTCCGCCTGAAGAAAATATTTTCGAAAGAATTATTTTAATAGATACTTCCCTGAAAAATTGGGGAACCCCAAAGGTTTTGTCTTTTGCGTCCACCATTGCAATCATCAAACATCCGAAAGCACACACAGAATGTAAAGTTTTTGCCTTGGGTAAAAATATCATCCCCATGTCTTTGGATAAAGTAGAAGACGTGGTTGAAAACCTGAATCAGGTGAGTGGTTTATTGGATATTTCGACGGCCTTGACCGAGTTTTTCAGTAAAAAGCGTTCTGAAAAAGATCTGGAAGTTTTTTTTGTTACGAATGAGGAAAATGTAAGCAACCCCAATCTTCAGAAAGTCATTCAGGAGAATCGCGATCAGCTGAAATTTATCATTACAACTTCTGCCAATGGCGAGCTCAACTTTTATAAACATCATAACGGAGCCCGAAAACATATTCAGAAAATGGTATTGCCGCTCCGGGAATTATGGGCCAATCCTCCGAAGAAGAAGATTAGTCAGAATAATACGCAGAAAAGTGGTTCTAAAACTCCGGTTCCGATGAATTATCCGGTGTTATTTCCGACGCCGAAGAGTAGAATCACCACTTTTTTATATGAAGGGGAGTTTTATATTTTAAGCAATAAAAAACAGCTGCTGCGAACGTATTTATCAGACAATTATTATAACAAAAATATTTATGTAAATTCAAGAATTCATCGAGGTTCGGAAGTGTTGGCGGAAAATATCTCCATAAAACCGAAAGGACAGTTTGCTATGGCTAAAGATAAACAGGGAAGTTACATCATTTGCCAGTATCAGCCGGATAAAAAATTGCTTTCAAAACTGAACGTGATAACCGGAGAATATTCTGATCTGAACGTAACCGGACAAAATATCCCTTTGAATTTCAACCTTATTTATTTTAACCGGAATTTTTATCTGCATGAAGATGGCTTTCCGATGATCTTTAAAATTAATATTGAAGGTAAAATCTCCATAGAGCAGGTAGAAAATGACGAGGAAATAAGCAGACGGTTTATCCGGAACAGCACAGAGCTGACAAGGCTTCATCACGGAGGCGAAAATATATTAAGCAATTTCGGAATGGTAGGAATTAACGAAGCCCAGGAGCTGGTGGTTTCCAAATTGGCATTGTCCCGTAAATTTGATAATGTCTATAATTTTGATAAAAACTTTACAGATTTAGACATCATTGCCAGCCAGAATAAGAATAAATATACTTTTGAAGACGGCAGCGAAATCATAACCGATACCCGGGGAATGCTCACTTTTAAAAGCAGCAACAAGCATATTCCCACATTTTATATACCCTCTACGCAATATGGTTACCTCGCATTGGCGACCGGAAAAGATTTTGGCGGTTCAGAATATTATCTGCCCAAAAATACCCCGTTGAAGATTAAAGAAATGGACGAAATGTATACGGATTATATGAAAAATTTCATTAAACATATTTTGGATTATGGAGCTAAGAATTAAACCTTTTCCAAAAAACAGCTATCCCCGGAAAGGACTTTTAATAAAAGGTTCTTCACCCTGGCTGTGGCTTCATGAAATGGAAAAATCGGGCATTGATCTGGATGAGGTAAAATCTTTTGCAATTCCGGCTGATGAACCGAATATTTTATATGGCTGTTTTTTGATTTTCAATGGCTCTGCTCCAAAGGATATTGGCAAGAATGCCTATTTTCAGTCGGTTGATGATCATTTATTTATTCCTGAAAACACGATTTTTTATCCACAAATTCTACCCGAAGAGTGGAAAACCGCCGGTTCGGAATATCTCATTATGCATCCCGATTTTGGTTTGGTGAAATTATCTGAGCAGATAGACTGGCTGGATGTGATTCAGCCTCCCGTGCTGGATTCATCAAAAGTCCGGAAACCTTCAAACGGAGTGAAAATTCCTTCCGAAATTAAAAGCTTTACCGTGGAGATGGACGATGCGAAAGTGCTGGCAGCCTTGTCTAAACCCAAAACCGATGAAGAATGGATGAAAGATTTACCATTCGATTTGAAAAAGGTCCTGGCAGGAAATAAAAAGGAAATCGAAAAATATTTAAAATATATTGAAGAGCATCCGGAAAGAATCGTTGATCTGGGAGTTCCGTTGGATGTGCTGGGAACTTCGCGTGGCGATGGCTTTGAAAATTTCAGGTTTGGAGGGAAAATGTTTGGCGGTGGCGGATTTTTAGGAAACCTTTTCGGAGGAAACGGAAAAAATATCTTCGGAAATCTGTTGGGTGGAAATAAAAATGCGGAAGATGACTTTGCTGAAGAAAAGGGCTCAGGAAAAAGAAGTTATTTCTGGATATTTTGGTTGATTATCATTGTTTTTTCCGGAATCCGGTTCATCATTAAAATGAATGATCGCGCTCAGGATAAAAATACGGTCAATTCGGGATCTGTCAATGCCGGCAAAATATCGTCCTTACCGCAGGATGCCATGATTTTTCAATCCGGAGTCACTGAAATTGATATGAAAATTGATTCTATTTATGGAAAGCAAAGAAATGAACTTTCCAAGGAAATGAACAGAACACGGAAGGTGTATGCCCAAAATAATGAGGTTATTATAGAAAATCATCTTCACAGTGGCGGCAGAAAAATTGAAAAAGTAGAAGACGATGTTTTTCTACTTAAAAACAGAATGAAAAGATCAAAAGATTCTTTAAAACAAATATATAGAAAGAAAATTGTAAATGAGATTGAATCAAAATCAAAAAATATTCAAAAAGAAATTTCAGATTCACTTAAAAAATCAAACAACGGAAATCCTGTTGATAAAGCTGTTGTAAGAAGTGTCTGGAACAAAAAGCAGATTTTAATGATCGATTCTTTAGGACGTTTTTACGGAACACTGGAAGAACCGGATTTACCGATAATTCACGATTCTAAGCTGAGAACCAATGACGCAGGAGATATTCCTGAACAAAAAGGCTCTTCGTTGATGGAAATTATCTGGCTGATTATATTCATGGTCGGCGCTGTAGGTATTTTTAACCTTTTAGTGGCAAAAAATAAGATCGATATCGGCGGAAGCAATGTTCCGGTGGGCGTAAAGGTTCTGTTAATGACCATTCTCGGCGGACTGATGATCTATATTTTTTATCCTTTGGTAGAAATGTTTGGGTACAACTGGTTTGTGGTTCTGCTGATCTGCTGCGTGATGGCGCTTCTCTATCATCTCTTCAGAAAAGATAAAACAATTTTAAAATCCGGTAAAAATGAATAAGCAGAAGTTTACAGAAAAATTTATCGGAGCCTTTTGCATCTTGGTTCTGATTAAAATATTAGCCATTCTGGCCGAACTTTTTCATAAAAATTTCTGGGAAGTGGTGGGAACGCTGTTTCTATTCCTTGTTGTGGCGGCGATCTGTTTTCTGGTCATTGCCTTGCAGTCTAATAAAGAAAAAACGGATAATTTCGGAGGGCGTGGCGGCAGAAGCATGGCAGGCGGCAGTTCGTATGTGGAAACTTCGGTTTTCGACAGAATTCATAGTATGTATGAAGATCAGGCAAGGAAATTTATTGAAAATAATGATTACCGAAGTGCAGCAAAAGTATATATCAATCTTCTGAAAGATAATTATCGTGGCGCAAAAACCTTGGCAGATGGAGAGTTATATAACGAAGCAGCCGTGATTTACCTTAAAAAATTAAATAATAAGTCGGATGCTGCCGATTGTTATGAAAAAGCAAAGCAGTACAAAAAATCGATTGAATTATATAAAGAATTGGGGCAGAAGGAAAAAGTAGGTGATTTATACCGTGAAATTAATGAGGTTGGGAATGCCAATCATTATTATCAAATGGTGGTAGACGATTATGTAAAATACAGCCAAATGGTCAAAGCTTCTTTAATTTACCGGAAAAAAATGGAAAAGCCGGAAGCTGCGCAAAGAATTTTATTGCAGGGTTGGGTAGAAAATAAAGATGCCTTTAACTGCCTGAATAATTATTTTGCCAATATTTTTGATGTTAAAGATCTCGATCTTGCCATTCGCGAGGTGTATAAAAAAACGCCTTCTGAGAAAAAATCGATTTATCTGGATGCGATGAAACATGAGTTTAAAAAAGATATTCAGCTTCAGGAAACCACCCGAAATATTGCTTATGAAATTATTGCTGAAAAAATTAAAACCCATTCTGAAATTGTCAATGAATTGAAACATTTCAATCCTGAGGATGAGGTTATTCTAAAGGATATTTCAAGATATAAAATGAATAGAAGTAAAATATTTGGACAGTAAATTTTGAGCGACTTTTTAAAATAGATAAAAATTAGGGCGAAAATTAATTATTTTCGCCCTAATTTTTTAATAAAGTTTTTTCTTAAAGTTGAAATATCCAAGAATCAGCAATAATAAACTGATGATGAAAAGAGAAAGGGCGGATTCTGTTTTTAGAGGTGAAACAGAATTCTGATAATGTTTTAATCCAAACTTTTCTACTTCTTCCAACGGAACTTTTTGCTCCTGAAAAATGTAAGGATAAAAATGAAGCCTCACTTTTTCATGATAATCTCTCACAAAATTCTGAAATTCAAGATGCGATTTTAAATCCGAACCGGATAACGAATTCACAGAAAGTTGCGTTTGGATGGTTGGGAAAAATAAAGCAACTACAGACGCAAACTGCTGGCGGTTTTCGAGTTTTTGTTCCATTGCCTTTCTGCTTTCTAAAGCCTGATCATCGCCCATTTGCTGCATTCCGTAATACCAAAACCAGGAGAATGTTTTCTGCTCATCAAAAGGAAATCGTTTCAGTTGAGGATAATGTTTGAAAAACGGTTCCATCGTTACATTTTTAGGCATATCCCACTTTTCATGATAGCCTTGTCGTTGCTCCATGACGTGTTTTAAGGCCTCTGGAACCGGATACTTTGCTGAAAGATAAAGATTCAGTGAAGCGGGAACAACAATGGCAAGTCCGACCCATAAACCAATCAATGTTGAAGCATTGAAGTTGGATGTTTTTCCGAATGAAATAACAAAAAAGACCGCGGCAAACCAAAACAGCAGGTACAATAGAATAATACCAAAAACTGAAACAAAAACTATATCAAAATTGAGATTTAAATAAAGCAAGGCAGCAATCATTAAAACAAAAACAACAGCAAAAATTACCAAAACTCTCACCAGCAGTTTTTTGAAAATAATAGCAGAAGATTTTGAGGTTTGCGACCTTAGCAAAATCCAGACTCCGTTTTCCTGCTGCGAAGAGAGGATATTATAACTTAAAGCAATAATTACAAGCGGAAACAGAAAGATAAAGACAAATCCCAAATCAATATTTCCCATGAGCAGATTAGACGGATTTGAAATGTCGGTGTCATAAATCTGTCCTTCTAAACCAAGCATCGTTACCGAAATTAAATAGGGATTAATATCCCGCTGTCCATTTGAAAAAGCAGCCCATTTTGTAGCGGTATTTGCAATCGAAAATTTATTGTAATAAAAGAAAAGTCCTGTATCATCGCCAGAATGTTCATAGTTTTTTTCGGTATTTTCTTTTTGTAAAGTGATGGCTTTCTGAATGACGTTTTCCTGTCGTTCAATAAAGGTTTTTCCGAAGTATAAACCGATGAATCCTGCAAAAAGCAACAATAAAAGGGCTGTCCAGGATGAAGTATTTCGAAAGAATATTTTAAGTTCAAATAAAAAAAGGTTCTGTTTCATGTTTAAATCGTTTTGATACGTTTTACAGAGATTTGAATACCGAAAATGCTGATCATCAGCCAGAAAAATAAGGCAGCAAAAGCAATGGGGTTATGAGCGACAGCATCACCGATTTTAGTAAATTGATAACTGAAATCTTTCTGTGAAGCCCAGTTGTTTCGGCTTATCATGTGCGGCTTGTCATGCTCACCGGGCTTTTCATTACTGATGTGCTCAATTTGCAGCTGATTCATCTTTTGAGCCAGTCCGTATCGGTATTGTTCGGCCTGATTCTGAAAATCGGTATACGTGCTGTAATCTGAAGCCGTTAAAATCATTGAAACTTCTTTTAAGGCGAGATAAGGATTCAGAAAACTTGCCAGTTTGGTAATGCTGTTTTGATTTTCGAAAATCTGATTTAAGTTTTTCTGATGTCTGCTGTAAATATTGGAAGTAATTTTCTCGCCTTCCGCCATAATAAATCCACCGTAATTAAACGGAAGGTTTTTAACATCATTTACATTGTATTTTTTCAGCAGAGAATCTTTAATTTTAGCATAATGCGGGTCATCAGGATTGTGGCTGTCTCCTTCTTTACTCACATCTTCAGCGATATTTGCCAAAAAAGAAATTTTTGAAGGCGAAGGATAAATTTGAATGCCAACCGATTGTGTAACTCGAGGCATAATGACAATGAAAAATATCCATGAAGCCAATAAAGTCGTTAAAGCCGGTCGGGAACCGGACGAGAAGGCGGAAACCAAGGCCGTAATTACCGAAATGACGAAAAAATAAATCATGTATCCTGCAATCAGAAGTAAAAGTCTGATCACCGAATCTCCGGAAAGCTGCCAATTGCTTAACATTCCCCAAAGAATGATTGTTAAAATAATTAATGGAATAAAAATAGAAAGCGATAAAGCAAGAAGCCCGAAAGTTTTACCCCAAAGTAAATCTTTCCAGGTGGTGTTCTGACAGAGAAGGATTTTCAGTGTGCCCGATTCTCGTTCAGCCGAAATACAATTGTAACCCACAAAAATAATAAGCAACGGGAAAAGAATCTGCAAAACCATGGCAACGCTAAGTTCTCCAAAGCGCAGCATTCCGTTAGAAAAGCTGGCTTCACTGAAATTGACGCTGTTTTGCTTGTGAGCTTCCAGAAAAATGGAAACGCCGGCAAAACTTTCAATTCCGAAATCAAAAAAGCTCAGCTCATGTTTCTCCCGAAAGGCAAGATAACCGTAGTGCGCCATTCTGTGCGGATGTTTATCGGGATTGGCAAGCCATTGCGCCCTCACTTCTTTTTTATACTGAAGTCTTTGTTCGTTCTGAATTTTATAGTTTTTCCAGCCGACAAATGTAGCAAGCAACAGCGAAAAGCCGAGCAGCAGGGCAAATGCAAAAGTAGCTTTGTTGGAATAAGCCATCCTGAAAGTCTGTCTGGCTATAATAAATATATTGTTTGACATTGATTTTTAATTAAATTATAAAATCCGAAAAATTAGATCGTCTGCAGATACAGTTTTTGCAAATCTGCCGCAGAGATTTCGTCTGCTTTCAGCGTATGAACAAGTTCACCACGTTTCATAATTCCGATATGTGTTCCCACGTTCACAGCATTGAAAATATCATGTGTCGCCATCAGAACAGATTTCCCGGAATAGGCAAGTTGTTTTACAAGAACCGTAAATTCTTCAGTCGCTTTTGGGTCTAGCCCGCTGGTCGGTTCATCCATTAAAATTAACTGCGCATCTTTTGCAATGGCTATGGCAATTCCTACTTTCTGGCGCATACCTTTGCTGAAGCCGCTTAGCTTTTTATAGTGAGCATCGGTTTGTAAACCACATTGATGCAGAAAATTTTCAAGCTCATTTTTCGTGAAATTAAAGCCTGCCAGTTTGGAAAAGTAACTCAAGTTTTCCGCGGCGGTCAGATTTCCGTACAACATTACAACCTCCGGGATGTAAGCTATATTTTTTCTTCGGTCGTCTTTACTGTCGTTAATATTTTTATGATTAAATAGTATTTCCCCGGAACTGGGTGGTAGAAATCCTAAAATTAGATTGATCGTTGTGGTTTTTCCTGCACCATTTTGTCCAAGAAGACAGTAAACTTCGCCTGCGTTTACCGTTAAATTTAATTGATTTAGCGCTAAATGTGCACCGTAACTTTTTGTAAGTGAAACAGTTTGTAACATATTTTGATATAAATAGATGATTACTCCTTCTCAGAGAAAGAGCATAATTTTTTGGTTGAAATTTTAGGATGGTTGACTTTTAAGCCAAAGAATAAAATGTAGGCGGACCTTTATTGGAACACGAAAGAAGATAGGCACGGCTTTCACCAAGTATAAAATACGATTTTGAGATAAAAGTTTTCAGCTTTATTAAATGAATTTGCTGAATATTTTCTGAAAGGAAATGGTGCGACTGATGTTTGATAAAATCACAGAAGTCACATTTGTCTGCTAAAGACTTAAAATGTGTTTTATCCAGATCTTTTTTCAGATCAATTTGAAATGATGCTGGATTTTCAGAATTGTGGTGATGAAATATTTTAATAAAATTAGCCTGCACAAAAACGAATAACAGAAAAACCGATAGTAATCGGATAAAAGTTTGCGTTTGATATGGAGACTTTTTAGTTAACAACGCCCCAAAGTTACTATATAAAACTTCGCGGGCAAAATCTGAACGGATTCTTACATGTAAATTAATTTGATTTTGAAAAGGTGAAAAACTACAGAATGTTGAAGCCATAAAATTTAAAATTTTTAAGTCTGAAAGACTTGCCGTTGTTAACAATAGGAGAAAAAGATTTATCTTTGCGCCAATATAATTATGACAATACAAAGAGCACATATCAGTCTAAATCTATGCGATCGCCCTGCAATAAAGGGATCGTTCGGATATGAATGGATGATATCAGATGAGGCGAAATGTGCTTGCTTTGGAAATTGTTTACTATAAACTCGTAAAAATTTTATCAAAATACAGTAAAAACGCCTCGGTTACCGGGGCGTTTTTTGTGTTTTTAAGGCAGAAATTATTTAGAATGAGAAAAAATAACCATAAAAGTGAAAATTATTTAAATAAAAATGAACAATTAATAAGAAGATAAAGCGTGATCAATAACCCGATGAGAGACAGTCATTTAGGTATTTAAGACATCTGCAAAGTATTGCGGACGGAAATTCTCTATTCTAAAAGCAAGGTTTAATTTATTGATTTTCAGATACTTAATTGAAAAATAAATTTGCGAGTTAAAAAATTTCATCCTTACTTTGCAACCGAAAATTAAGAACAACACATTTTTAATCTTTCAAAAAAACAATTTTAATATAACAATAATAAAATGAAACAATTACATAACATATCTAATATATTTTCAGTACTACCCGGACAAGATCCGAGAGGGAACAAGTATGCTTGTGTTATTGTTCTGGATAGTGAATTTGTGGATAAAAGGTGCTTATATAAAACGGTCAGCTAATGAACTGACACGTCTAAAAATATAAAGCGCCTCCCAAAAAGAGGCGCTTTTTTTATGGTTTTTCAAGACGAAAATGTGAATAGGGAATGGTGAATTTTGTTTCACAAGTGAATTTAAAAATTGACAAGCAAAGCGAATTGTCGCTTCACCATTCACTAAATAAATAATCTCATGGCTCAAATGGTTAGAGCACCGGTCTTTTAAACCGGGGGTTGAAAGTTCGAATCTTTCTGGGATTACAAAGAAGTGAATTTTAAGAATTGACAAGCAAAGCGAATTGACTATTCACTATTCACAAATAAAAAAGGTCTATTGAGGTAATGGCTAACCTGCCTGACTGTCGCTCAGGCACTGCGAGTTCGATCCTCGCATAGACCGCAAAGATTCACGGAAAATTTCGGATCCGACTGTCTCTCGGAAAAGAATTGGAAGTGAATCTGCAAAACTGGAAAGATAACGGTGGTTGTTTACCCGTCTTGGACGCGGGAGGTCGCAAGTTCGAATCTTGCTTTCCAGACGAAAAAAGTGAATGGAAAATGGTGAATTTTACTACGTAAGTGAATTTTAAAAATTGACAAGCAAAGCAAATTGAGAATTGACCCTTCACAAATAAATAGAAAAGTGAATAAGTCAATGATGAATTTTACTTCGTAAGTGAATTTTAAAAATTGACGAGCAAAGCAAATTGAGAATTGACCCTTCACAAATAAATAGAAAAGTGAATAAGTCAATGGTGAATTTTACTTCGTAAGTGAATTTTAAAAATTGACAAGCAAAGCGAATTGAGAATTGACAATTCACACTAAGTTAATTATTTCAAAAGAGAAAAAGAAAAGGTTTGTCGAGAGCAGAAGATCTTTACATCAAAAACACGATATAATATAGGCAAGCTTTTTCTTAACTCACTTTGAGGCTGGAAGACAGAAGATGGATGATGGAAGTTAGAAGTTTTAAACATAATATAAATTTTTAGGTAAAATAAAGTTTGTCAAAGCGCAGAAGTTCTTATATCAAACAAAAATTAAGACAGGCTTTATTTTTTAATTAAAATTTAAATAAAAAAGAATAATCGGGATGTTGGAAAATTACTCATTACCCATTACTGATTACTCATAAAAACGATGGTTCGCCGAAGTGGAAGAGTCGGGGCGGTCTGCAAAACCGTTGCGTAAGCTGAGTGGGTTTGAATCCCATGACCATCTCAAATAACTAAAATGAGATTAGTTCCGAAGAAAAAGTAAAAGTTTGTCGAGCGAAGATGTTCTTATATCAAACTAAAAATTATAGACAGGCTTTGTTTTTCTTCACAAATTAAAAATTAAAAAGTTAGTTGGAAAATATTACTCATTGCCAATTACTTATTACTCATAAAAACGGAAGTACGCCGAAGTTGGAGAGTCGGGGGCAAACTGACATGAGGAACGAATTGAACGATTCCTAAAAAAGAAATAGAAAAAACAGAGTTAAAATCTGTTGATTCATTGCTGAGTAGGTTCGAATCCTACTACTTCCACCAAAACCGCTGATAATGTAATGGCAGCATGCAGGAAATGTACTCTTGTTGTTCAGGTTCGACTCCTGGTCAGATGGTCTAGAAAAGTGAAGGATGAATAGTGAATTTTGCTCCGCAAGTGAATTTTAAAAATTGACTGCAACGCAAATTGACAATTTATTTTATCTAAAAACCACGAAGTGGTTAAATATGAATAGCGTCGGGTGAAACCCGATGAATAAGCGAATGCAGATAATGAAGCATAATTTTAATAGTACTGATTGCCCATTACTCATTACTTATAAAAACTCGCGGGAATGGTGGAAATGGTAGACACACTTGATTTAGGCTCAAGGTTTTGGGGGTTCGAGTCCCTCTTTCCGTACAAAATATGAGTAATCAGCAATGAGTAATTATTTTATCTGAAAAACCACGAAGTGGTTAAATATGAATAGCGTCGGGTGAAACCCTATGAATAAGCGAATGCAGATGATGAAGCATAATTTTAATATTACTGATTGCCCATTACTCACTACTCATAAAACTGATTCATAGTGTAATTGGTCAGCACACAAGACTTTGACTCTTGTTGTTCAGGTTCGAGTCCTGATGAATCAACGAAAAAGTGAATGATCAATGATGAATTTTGCTCCGCAAGTGAATTTAAAAAAATTGACAAGCAAAGCGAATTGACTATTCACAATTGAAATTATTAACAAATAAGTATTTAAACAAACATGTAGAAAAAATGGAAACGCAACAACAAACATGGCAGAACATGACGGGAAAAATTTTCCAACACTCTATCACACAGCTGGTAGAAGAAGCCATCATCCGCGAACAGGCAAACGGGCACCGACTGAAAGTATGTGTGGGTTCGGACTCTCACGTTTATGGGGATGCCATTAATTATGCTACGGCAGTTGTCTTTATCCGTGAGGGAAAAGGAGCGTTTACCTTTATCAGAAAAGAAAGAGAAATACAGAATATCAGCATCAAGGAGCGAATGCTGAACGAGGTGAACAAATCCGTAGAAATCGCTTATGCCATTTGCTCTATTCTGGAAACTTATGATGTGGAAATGGAGGTACACGCAGACATTAACACCGACCCGGATTTCAAATCCAACGTCGCTTTGAGAGACGCCATGGGATATATTCTGGGAATGGGATATGTGTTTAAAGCAAAACCTTATGCATTCGCAAGTTCAAATTGTGCTGATATGATGGTGTAAAATAGCTTGAAGCGGGATGAGGGAAGCAGGAAGTTTAAAACGCTTCGATTACTTCCATCCTCCAGCTTCTAGCTTCCATCCAAAAAAATAAAACAATGAAAACAATTTTAATTATTAACGGAGAAAAATACTGGAAAGATTATTTTGCAGGATTTAATGTGGTTCAGAAGAAAGTTCAGACCTCAGAATTTATTGTAAAAGATGCTGAATTGTATGTAATTGATGCAGATGGAGTCTCCAAACCGGATGTGGTATTTTGGAGATTGGGAGCAGTAAATCCTGAAGCAAAACATAGAAATATTTTGGAATTAATTGAATATTCCGGAGTTCCATGTGTTAATTCAGCTTCAACATTATTAATGGGTTACGAAAGATTATCAATGCTAAACAGATTGAAAAAAATAGGATTACCTGTTATAGATTTTAACGTAGCAACCAATACAACCCAATTGAAAAATCTGGAAATGCAATTTCCTTTTGTGGTTAAAGTTGGAAATCATCACGGCGGATACGGAAAAAGTCTGGTTTCTACCGAAGAACAATGGGAAGAACTGAAAGATTTGCTGTTTATCCATCAGGATTATGTGACGACAGAAAAATTTATTAACTATAAATATGACATTCGTTATCTGGCTATAAATGATAAAATTTGGGCAATGAAAAGAAAAGGTAAATATTGGAAAGCCAATTCATTAACTCAAGAATATCAAATTATCGAACCGGAAAAAGAATGGATAGAAAAAGTAAAACTGTTACAGGAAAACATCGAAGCAGATATCGTAGCTATTGATGTTCTGGAAACAGAAAACGGAGAAAAAGTGATTTTAGAATACAATGATATTCCCGGACTTTCGGGATTTCCTGAAGATACAAAACTGGAATTATCAAGTATTGTAAAAAGTAAATAAAAGAACCTTTAAAACTAGTAACCATGTATTTTTTAGTTCAGGCAAATGTGTATTTAGATCCCGATCATTACAAGATTTTTGATGCTTTGGAAGAATTAAATATTGATTACAGTGTAATTAATATTCCTCCAACTGCGGAAAAAATTGATTTTGAAACAGACCGAAAAGATGTTTTTGTGTATGGTGCGGTCACGATTGCAAGATTGGCAAAACAAAATACCGATTGGTTTCCCGGTTCTTTTTATGGAGGTCATCATTTGTATGAAGTGTATTCCCAATATTATGGTGAAAACCTTTTGAATCACAAAGTTTCTGTTCATAAAATTTCAGAAGAATTGATTTGGAAAAAAGATGAGCTTAAATTCATTAAACCTTACAATGAAGCGAAAATTTTCACAGGAAAAGTTTTCAATGAAATAGAATGGAAGGATTTTGTTTTCGAAGCATTAGAAAATAAATCCAACAGAATTACAGAAGATTCTTTGGTTCAGATTTCTGAAGCAAAACGAACAATAAAAGAAGCAAGACTTTGGATTGTTGGCGGACAAATTATCGATGCAGGATATTATAAATTTAATGATAATACTCCTTTCGAAGAAAAAGTTTCAGGAAACGGATTGAATTTCGCGAATGAAATGATCCAACTTTTTAATCTTGAAGAAGCTTTTGTGATGGATATTTGTTTAACCGATGAAGGCTGGAAAATTGTTGAAATAAATTGTATCAACAGCTCTGGGTTTTATCCGAATACGAACGTGAAAAGTATTATCAAAGCTTTGAATATTTACTTTTCAAATTAAAGAAAAATAAAGCAATGGAACTCACAAAAAGATTCCTGTTTCTGGATGATATAAGATATCCGAACGAAGCATATCAATATACCAAGCAGGATATTTTCCTCAGAAACGACTGGCATATCGTTCGAAATTATGAGCAATTTGTCAATAGGATTTTGGAAAAAGGACTTCCGGAAATGATCTCTTTTGACCACGACTTGGCTGATGAACATTATTTGGAACCGAATTCTCAGGAATTTGTCGAAAAAACAGGCTACGATTGTGCAAAATGGCTGGTAGAATATTGTATGGATAATTATCTGGATCTGCCAAAATTTTACTGCCACTCAATGAATCCGGTTGGAAAACAAAATATTGAAAGCCTTTTAAAGAACTTTAAAAATTTGTAATGAACATTTTTAGATTTATCCAAGATATAAAAACGCATTTAAAACTCAGTTTTGATGAGGTTGACCGATGGTTTGATAAAGATAATGAAACGTTGAATTTTCAGCCTTCAAACGGAGGTTGGACGGTTGAGCAGATTTTAGAACATATTTATCTCACAAATTTTTATTTGTTGATTCTCATTGAAAAAGGTTCAAAAAAAGCAATGCGGAATCATCTCGATCTTGATTTAAATCTTGAAATAGAAAATTATAGCTTCAATCAGGAAAAGTTTGAAAAAGTAGGTGAGTACGGTGCTTTTGAATGGATAAGACCCGAACACATGGAACCGAAAGGAGAATTGAATTTAACTGAAATCAGAAGTTTAATTTCTAAGCAATATCATCAATGTTTAAATTATTTGGAATTGATGAAAAATGGCGAAGGTCTTCTCTGCAAAACGACAATGACAGTGAATGAATTAGGGAAAATCAATGTGTATGAATACATTTATTTCCTTTCACTTCACGCTCAGAGACACGTTACTCAGATGAAAAATAATGAATTAGAGGTTTAAAATAACCATTAAAAAACTATTAAAATGAAAAAAATAAGTACATTATTCAAAAAAGATATACATAATTTGGGAAGAGTTATTAACGAAATTAATCCTGAAAACAACTGGGTTTTTGATGGGAAAGCTATTGCTACACAAAAGTTTGATGGTTCTGCATGCGCAGTGATCAACGGTAAATTATTCAAAAGATACGATGCTAAGAAAGGAAAAACAGCTCCGGCAGGTGCCATTCCGTGTCAGGAAGCGGATCTTATGACCGGTCATCATCCGCATTGGGTAGCGTGCGATATTGATAAAAAAGAAGATCAATACTTTTGGGAAGGTTTCAACGCTTTGGCTGAATTGGGCAAGGTGGAAGATGGAACGTACGAACTCATTGGTGAGAAAATACAAGGGAATCCTGAGAATATTAAAGGACATTTATTGGTAAAACATGGAAATAATATTCTTAGTTTGGAAAGTTTGGATTTTGAATTTATCAAGAACTTTTTGAGCAATCCTGAGAATAATATGGAAGGTATTGTTTTCCATCATCCCGCTGATCATCGGATGTGTAAGATCAGAAAGTCTGATTTTGGCGTGCGCAGAAAATCGGTAAAAGACCTTGTTGTTTAAAATAAAGATTAAGTTTTGGTAATGTATTTTATCGGAACTTTTTTATGTGTTAAATTGAATCATAAGATTTTCCATCGAGTTTGTCATTCCGTAGGAATATAGGCATCGAAACGGAAAAATATGATAATAAAAAATTAGAAAAAATGTTACAGGCAGAAGTAAAAAGTCTTTTAAAAGAAGACATCAGTATATTAATAAAAATTCCAAATTCGGCAAAGCATTATTTGTGTGATTGCGGTGAAGCAAGCTTGCTGACGGTGAAAGAAATACAATCTGTTTCGGCGGTTTTCATCAGCCATACGCATATTGACCATTTTTCGAATTTTGATGGAATTTTCAGACATCAGATTGGAAGCGGCGAAAAAATCGTGATTTGTGGACCGAAAAATATTCATCAACAAATTGAAGCAAGATTAAAATCTTACACCTGGAATTTAATTGATGAAAATGCAATCGAATATGAAATCAGAGAAATCATTTCAAAAGAAGAAATTAATGTTTATCAACTTCGTCCGCCACATTGGAATCTTGAATTTGCAAAAACTCAGAATTTCCTTTTTGAAGACGAATATGTGAATGTTGATTTCGCAATTCTCGATCATAAAACAGATTCTATCGCTTATATATTCAAGGAAAAAGATTCAGTGACTTTTAATGAAAACGGATCTGAATTTAAAAAAGGAAAATGGATCAGTGAACTGAAAAAAGCTTTTGAAAACAACGATTCCGACAAAGAAATTCAAATTGAAGAAATAATTTACAAAGCTTCCGAATTATTTCATTTATTGACAAAAAATTCGGGATATAAATTAGGGGTAATTATGGATCATGCCGTTTGTGAAGACAATTATGAAAAAATAAAAACGGTTTTCAAAGAAGCGGACATGGTTTACATCGAAACATTTTATAAAGATGAAGATCAGGAATTTGCAAAGATCAATTATCATAGTTTCGCGTCTGCATCAGGAAAGATTATGAATGAATGTGAAGTGAAAGAAGCGATTCCTATTCATTTTTCAAGAAGATATGTCGAAAGCGATAAACTGGAAATTGAAACGGCTTTTTATAAAGCGTTTCAAGGAAATTAATTAAAAATATTTATTAAACTTAAGATTACAAAAGCCATAATTATACTAATACACTGAATTTGTCATCCCGTAGGGATCTAAGCAAAGTTTGTAGAATGATATAGAAAAAAGAATTTGCTTAGATTTTTTCAGAATGACAAATATTGTGTAAAAACTTTTGTAACTAAAAAACAAACATTTAAAAAAATGAAACCCACTATATTTTTCACAGCAGACCATCATTTTGGTCACGAAAATATTATAAAATTCTCCGAAAGACCTTTTGAGTCTTTAGAACAAATGAACGAAGAACTCATCAAAAGATGGAATGAAAGAATCAGCGAGGACGATACGGTCTACCATTTGGGCGATATAAGTTTAGGCAAACCGGATTTTACAAAAGAAATTTTAGATCGACTCAATGGAAATATTCACCTGATAAAAGGCAATCACGAAGGAGCGGCTCTAACTTATCCTAAACGATTCGCCTCGATCAGAGATTATCACGAATTGAAAATTGATGAGCCTGAAAACAGCAACGGTAAACAGAAAATCATTCTTTTTCATTACGCCATGAGAACCTGGAACGGTTCACATCGAGGAGTTTGGCAACTCTACGGACATTCGCATGGAACTCTGCCGGATGATGAAATGGCTCTGAGCTTCGATGTTGGTGTAGATTGTCATAATTTTTATCCGATTTCTTACGAAGAAGTCAAGGAATTGATGAAAAAGAAAAAATGGACGCCACCGTTTGCTCCTAGAAATTAAAATTGCTCCCTTCGGGGAGTTTTTTATAAATTATTTTTTACTACGTAAATAGAATGCGTACTGCTGGTTTTACCTTTGCACAGCTTTAGCAGCAACAGCAATTCTTCTTTAAGGGTATTTCTTCCCGCTTCTCCAACGAAAAACCAAATGCAGATGAATGAAAAATAAGTAGAATAAAAATAATAAAAATGAAAACAACCAATGAAATAATCATTATCGATTTGGAAGCCACATGTTGGGAAAACGACAGAATTCCCGCCGGACAAAAAATCGATATTATAGAAATAGGAATTTGCGAATTAAATAGAACAACACAAGCAATTTCCAAGAAACAAAGTATTTATGTAATTCCTGAAAGGTCTAAAATCAATAAATTTTGTACAAATCTGACCGGAATTATCCCGCAATTAATTGAAGAAAAAGGAATCTATTTTGAAGAAGCCTGTGAGAAAATCAGACACGAATATGGCTCAACTCAGCTTACTTGGGCAGGTTTTGGAAATTTTGATAAAGAGCAAATCATGGAACAATGTGATTATCTCGGTATTGAAAATCCTTTTTCCGAAAATTATATCAACGTGATGTATCAATTCAAAAACTATATCGGATTGCATAAAATGATGGGTTTAAAAAGAGCCCTGGATTATATGAACATGGATTTTGAAGGAAATCATCACAGCGGAGCAGATGATGCTTACAATGCCGCCAAAATTTTGAGAGAGATTTTGGGGAAATAATTTGGTTAGGAAGATGGGTGATGGAAGCAGGAAGTTTTTGCAGTATGTAATTCACTTCCAGCTCCCAGCTTCAAACTTCCAGCCACAAACAACAAATTTTTACACAATGAAAACAACAGACAATATATTAATTATAGACCTTGAAGCTACGTGTTGGGACGACCGGCCGCCGCGAGGTCAGGAAAGTGAAATCATAGAAATCGGAGTTTGCATTATGGATGCTAAAACCGGTAAAATTTCCAAAAATGAAGGAATTTTAGTGAAACCTCAATACTCAAAAGTGAGTCCGTTTTGTACGGAACTGACTTCCATTACCCAGAAAATGCTTGATGATGAAGGTGTTTTGCTGGAAGATGCATTGGATATTCTGAGAGCAGAATACGATTCTGAAGATCTGACTTGGGCAAGTTATGGAAACTATGATCTGAATATGCTTCAAAATCAGGCCAGAAGATTCAATATAGATTATCCTCTAAGCGATGATCATATCAATGTGAAAACTTTATTCGGAGAATTGCATCCGACGGTTCGCAAAAGTGTCGGGATGGCAAGAGCTTTAGGCGAGCTGAATTTCAAGCTTGAAGGTACACATCACAGAGGTGTGGATGATGCCAAAAATATTGCGAAAATATTGTATTGGTGCTTGCAAAAAGCTTAGGCAAATATTAACAAATCCCTTTAAAATTCGTATATTTAAGGGATTTGTTTTTGTAATTATGATTGAGAAGATAGATGTTTTAGATCACATCAGAAGTCGACCGGGAATGTATATTGGTGCTTTGGATCATTCAGGTGTTAATGAAATAGTTTATTATTTGATTCAGAATTTTATAGCTACTGAATTTTATGAAATTTCTTTTACATTAGAGAAAAATAATCGTGTGATTATAGAAAGTAGAAGTAGTAAAAGTTCAACCTTTATTTCAGATGCAATTAAAAATATCAGTGATTGTAAAAATGCTCATTTTCATTTATCGATAGCCACATTGATTGCATTATCAGATTCTTTAACAATTGAAATTAATGATTTTCCTGTTTTAAACTCTCATAAAGGAATTTTTAAAATTGAAAATGAAATTATTGATGCTGCAGGAAAAATGAGATTTGCTTTTATAATAGATAAAGAAATTTTTAAAGAGCTAAGCTTAAGTTATCTTCATCTAAATACTGTATTGAGAAGATTTGCTTTTCTAAATTCAAAACTGAAAATTAAAAGCATTGATGAATCATCCGATGAATTGCAGATTAATGTTTTTCATTACCCACATGGTTTGTCAGAAATAACTGATTTCGAATTAGTAAAAAATTTTAGATATGACTCACCTTTTTTTAAGTTGAAGTTTGATAAAAAAACTGATTTTTCATATTCAATATCATTAGCTTTTGTTGGAGGTTGGAGTTTAAAACCTAAAATTAAAGTGTATGCCAATTATAAACAAACAATTTTAGGAGGATCTCTTTTGGATGGAATTTTACAAGGATTTAAAAAATTCTTAAAAGAGATGACTTTAAAAAATAATTTGAAATTAAATATTTCAAACAAAAAATTAAAGAATCACCTTTTATTATATGCTTCTGTCAATGGAGAATTGTCTTTTTTAGGTTCAACTCGATGGAAATTAGGAACACCAGAAGTTCAAAGTGAAATTAAAGAATTTGTCTGTCAAGAGTTGATATCTTACTTTGCTGATAAAGATAATGAACTAAGTGATGTTCTTGATATTTTACAAAATAATTATTAAACTCTCTTTAAAAAAGAGAGTTTTTTATTTCCAATTTTGTCATTGTGAGGAGTGAAGCGACGAAGGAATCTCAATAAACGGAAAGATTGCTTCACTTTCAGTTGACAATGACAAAAAATATTATAAATTTTTCAACCACGCAAAAACATTGCGCAATTCCCTTTTTACTTTGCATCATCAAAATAAAAGAACACTAAAATTTTGAAAGACAGATTTTAGTCAAAATATCAGGCAGGTCTTGTTGGGTGTTTCTGTACAGCACTATTGCAGGAGAATTTGTTGAGAAACATGATTTTATTCTGTTCAGCTTGACCTGAAGGTTTGGGGAGTTTACCAAAAAACTTCTACCATGCGCTATGGGTCGAAGGTTCGAATCCTTCTATTTCCTTCGGGAAATGTAACTCAGTTCGGTTAGAGTAATAGCTTTTTTGGATGCGTGGGTTCGACTCCCACTCTCGTCACGCACGGGATAGCTCAGTTGGTAGAGCACTACATTTTTAACGTAGGTTGAAAATAGACTTAAAATCTATTTTTTTTCGAGTTTGAATATCTCATAAAAAATATTCGCTATGGAAAAGTCTGGGATTTTTTCGGTTGTTGAATCAACATTTTGAAAAAGCCTGTAAGAAAAGATGTTTTCTGAAAATGAAATGGAGACGAAGAATCAATACTTCTTGGATGAATTTTCTAAAAAGGACGGTTTTCCGCGTGAGCGATGGTAACGGATACCCCGCAGTGAAGAGCGAAAGCGATGAACGAGGAGTAGAAGTGAACGTAGCGACCCAAGTTGCTGGTAAAGCCATGGCGAGGGACACGCCCAAAATCTGACTCATTAGAAACTGAATTTGAAAATTAAGATTCCGATCTCGATGAATTTTTCTGAATTGCTTTCCTTCCGCCGTTTTTGGAAGAAGAGATTCCGGATTTTCCTTTTTTAAATTGAATAAATGTTTGAACTGATTTTAACCACAAAAGAGGCAAAAGATATTTGAAAAGTAATGATTAGATAATCAAAGTTATCAAAAGAAAAAATCAAAGATTTTTAAAAACTGATGTGTGCTTTTTTGCAAGTTTAATAATAAACTTTAAAATGAATATAAAAATCTTTTGTGCCTTTTGTGGTTAAATAAAAAATAAAATTAATAACCATTTAAAATATTAAAACGATGATAAAGAATGTACAAATTAAAGCGTATGAAACAGGTTTGGTTTTCAAAAACGGAAACCTGATCGAAATTTTGAAAGAAGGTAATTTCTGGATTTTCGGAAATAAATCTGTTGAGGTTTATGATATGAAATCTCTGTTTACATCGACGACTGATCTTAATCTTTTGTTGAAAAATGAAAGCCTCAAATCTCTATTGGAAATTGTAGAAGTAAAAGACGGTGAAATCGTTCTGATGTACGAAAACGGAATTTTTAAAGAAGTGTTGAATGTCGGTCAATACGCTTTCTGGAAAGGAATTATAAATCGGGAATTTCAAAAAATTGACTTAACGAAAGTGGAGATTACCGAGAAAATCTCCAAAACTATTCTTGAAAACATGAAGTTGAAAAATTTCGTAAGAAAGTGTGTAATCACAAATCAATACAAAGGTCTTTTGTTAATTGACGGAAAATTAATCAAGATTCTGGAAGCCGGAACCTACTATTTCTGGAATAACGAAATTTCCATTGAAGTAAAATCTGTTGATACAAGAATGCAGCAAATGGAAATCGCAGGTCAGGAGCTTTTAACAAAGGATAAAGCGATGCTTCGTATCAATTTCTATGTGCGTTTTCAGGTGCAAAACATCGAAAAAGCGTTGATGGAAAATAAAGAATACGATAAGCAATTATATATTCTGATGCAGTTGGCTTTGCGTGAATTCGTTGGAGCTTTAACACTGGATGAATTGTTGTTGAAAAAAGATTCTGTAGGAAAAGAAATTCTTGAAAATCTGGGAAACAAAGCCGAAGATCTTGGTTTAAAAGCTTCCGATGCGGGAATCAGAGATGTTATTTTAACGGGAGAAATGAAAGAAATCATGAATCAGGTTTTGATTGCTGAGAAAAAAGCTCATGCGAACAGCATTATGAGACGTGAAGAAACCGCTTCCACGAGAAGTTTGCTGAATACAGCGAAATTAATGGAAGAAAATGAGACCCTTTGGAAGCTGAAAGAAATGGAATATATGGAGAAAATCGCCGACAAAATTGGAGATATCACCGTTTCCGGAAACAGCAATATCGTTTCTCAATTGAAGGAAATCTTCGCAAAATAAAAACCAATAACCATTTACTATAAAAGTGGGCTTCGGTAAAAAGAAGCCTGCTTTACAAATAGTCTCGTAGCTTAAAAGGAAAAGCCTACGGCAAAATATTACTTACCGTAGAGTTTGCGGATATTCCGGTTAGACCTGCGCGGACTAATGGGTAGAGTTTACAGAAGCACCGAAAATCTTAGGAGAAGTAGGGAAGCGTATTTACAGCCGCAATGCCAATAGGGAATGTGAGTTCGAATCTCATCGAGACTACAAAAGGACAAGTTTACATCGTAGACTTGTCCTTTTATTTATTTTTTCTCCAGCCATTCCTCATAGGAAAGCACACCCAATTCCGGTTTTCCGTTACCTTCCAAAATCGAGATAAATTCTAACTGATTTCCATCCGGATCATTAAAATAAATTGCCAAAGCGGGCATCCATGCGAAAACCATCGGCTGAAGACTGCCGTCTTTAAGGAAATTATAGGGTTTTAGATCTTTATTTTTTAAAAACTCAACAGAATAATTCAGAATATCTTCTTTATCGGCGGTAAAAGCAAAATGTCTCGTCTGCAAATTTTCTTTTTGTTCCCACAATCCCAACATCGATTCCTTGTTTTCTCCAATCCATAAAAAAGCAATCGGACGGGTTTCGTCTCGGTGAGCCAATTCCAATCCCAACACTTGGGTATAAAATTCTATTGCATTTTCCAAATCACTTACCTGAACATGAGTTTCATATAATCCTTTAATCATAGCTTACATTTTAATACAACAAAGCTAGAAAAGGGTTCTTCAAAAACTTCATACTTTCAATTCCTATATATAAAATGAATGATAGATTTTTTCTTTTGGTTGATCGTTGATGGTTTATAGTTGTTAGGCCTTCAATGCGGGAAAGAGTAATGAATTTATTTAAAAACAAATTACACAAAAGGTTTCACAAATATTCACAATCAAAAAATAGTAGTGCTATTCGTGCAAAAAATTCGTGCAATTAGTGTTTAAACAATTTTTTTTCAAAAAAAATAATCTACGCAAAAACATTGCGCAAGGCTGTACTTACTTTGCATAAGAAATCAGAGAGGAAATGATAATCCTCCAAAATGTTTAACTAAAAACAGTAACCATGAAATTTAATTTTTTAAGAAAAGAGAATAAAGTAGTAACCAACTACGAAGGTGCAAAGGCTTATAAAATGACGCCTGCAGAATAATTATACAGTGCTGTTGTTACAACAGGATTATCAAATACAACTTATGAAAAAGGAAATGACAGATTGGCAAGAATCCAGTCTCTGATTCCAAAAAACGATCCCGAATTCGTTGCTAAATTAGCAGTTTATGTAAGAAAAGAGATGTATTTGCGTTCTATTCCATTGGTTTTGACGACCGAATTGGCGAAACGAGCTTCGGGTACAGATTTGGTAAGCAGAACCGTTGATGGCGTGATCCAGAGAGCAGACGAAATCACAGAATTGCTGGCGTATTACCAATTGGCGAACGAAAGAACAGATTTGAAAAAACTGAACAAGCTTTCAAAACAAATCCAAAAAGGTTTGGTGAAATCGTTCAACAAATTTGATGAATACCAGTTCGCAAAATACAACAGAAAAGCAGAAGTTACTTTGAAAGACGCCTTGTTTTTGGTTCATCCAAAAGCAAAAGATGAAAATCAACAGGCAATTTTCAACAAAATCGTCAATGATTCATTGGAAACTCCATACACCTGGGAAGTTGAGCTTTCGGTGTTGGGTCAGACCAAATTTGCGGATGAAGCAGAAAGAAAATTAGCTTTCAAAAACAAATGGGAAGAATTGATTTTCAGCAACAAGTTGGGTTATATGGCGACTTTGCGAAACCTTAGAAATATTCTGGAAGCAGACGTTTCTCCGGAAGCAATGAACAAAGTATGCAACTATTTGTCGGATGAAAGAGCCGTGAGAAACTCAAAACAGTTGCCATTCAGATTTTTGGCTGCGTACAGAGAATTGAAAACAATCGATTCACCTTATTTACCATCCATTTTGGAAGCCTTGGAAGATGCGGTGATAGTGAGTGCAAAAAATATCAAAGGTTTCGGTTTTGATACTTCGGTCGTAATTGCGGCAGACGTTTCAGGTTCGATGCAGCAACCGGTTTCTCCGAAATCTAAAGTATTGTTGTATGACATTGGTTTGCTGATGTCGATGATGTTGCAGTCGCAATGCAAAAACGTGATTACCGGTATGTTTGGTGACAGATGGAAAAGAGTTGCTATGCCTAAAAACGGTATTTTGAGAAACGTTGATGCTTTTTACAAAAGAGAAGGCGAGGTGGGTTATTACACAAACGGTTATCTGGTGATCGAAGATTTGCTGAACAGACGTGAAAAAGTGGATAAAATAATGCTATTCACCGATACTCAACTTTGGAACAGCAACGGAGGTCGAAATTCTTTTGAAAATTCATGGAATCAGTATAAAAGTTTCAACCCGAATGCAAAATTGTATATTTTTGATTTGGCGGGTTACGGAAAACAGCCGTTGGATGTCAAAAAAAATGAGGTATATCTTATCGCAGGTTGGTCCGATAAAATTTTCGACGTACTGAATGCTTTGGAAGACCGAAAATCTGCCGTAGAGATGATTAAAAAAGTAGTGCTGTAAAAGGCACTGCTTTAATAATGATAAATTATAAGTGATAAATGATGAATGATTTTTATGCTGAATTATTGCTGTAATTTAGGAGCTGAATCCCGCTTTCCACTATATCTTTTTCGCCTGCGCTTTTTTCAAGCTATTTCAGAAAAAGGATGCCGTTGCAATCGGGGCTAGGAATAACTTTAGTATATTTGATTAACCATAAAATTACAATAAATATGATGTGTCCACATTGTTCAACAGTTGTTAAAATTCAATGGAATTTGACAGACCCTCAGCAATTTAATGAAGAAAAAGAAATAGGGACAGAGATTTTTTATGGAGAATGTCCTAACTGCTTAAAACTTGTTATTGGTATGCAAGAAGTTAGGGTTCCATATGGCAGTAGTACATATGAAGATTTTGTAAGAAAAATAGTTTATTGGAAAAAAATAGTTTATCCTAAAACAAACAATTTTCAAGATCCAACTGATATTCCAAGCCAATATTTAGAGGATTATGAAGAGGCTATAAAAGTATTATCATTCAGTCCGAAATCATCTGCTGCCTTAACAAGAAGATTATTACAGAATATTTTAAGAGAAGAATTTCAAATATCTAAAAATAGTTTAGCTGAAGAAATTAAAATTTTTATAAACAAGCCAGGAATTCCATCACATCTTACCGATGCCGTTGATGCAGTAAGAAATATAGGAAATATTGCTGCACATCCTTCAAAAGATAAAACTACAGGAGTAATTGTTCCTGTAGAAAGTGGCGAAGCAGAATGGTTAATTGAAGTAATTGAACAGCTTTTTGATTTTGTCTTTATTCAACCTAAAAAATTAGAAAAAAGAAAACAAGAATTAAATTTAAAATTAGATAAGTTAGGAAAAACTCAAATGAAATAAATTTGAGATTGCTTCGTCATTTCATTCCTCGCAATGACAAAAAAATATAGTCGTAAAAATGCGACCTAGGAAATGGAGGCGTTAAGAAAATTTCAAAAATTTCCGGTAAAAAATATCCATTGTTTGAGCAAGCGTGGGAAAAGCAAGGCGTGAGTTTGGAGATTTTAGGATGATTTTTTTAATTTTTAGCCGGAGCTTCCAAGTCTTAAATTTTGATTCTTTTGCTTCAAGGCAAAACGAACAAAATAAAAATAACCGATGCCGTAAGAAAAGAATTCCTTCGATTTCCACTTGAACAAGAGTCTTTTCGCTGGATTGCTCGGTTTACAATAACCAATGTCGTTATCTTAAGAGTTTCATCGTCAAACTTCCAATTTGAAAACATTCAAAAAACTCTTAAAAATTGTTACTTGGTTTTTAAATAAATTTTAACTGCGTAAAAAGAATGCGCACTGAGGTAATAATTTTGCTTCAACAAAAAACAATAACCATGAATTATTATAAACCATGTCTTAAAGGAACACTGTATTGAGGTTAATACTCAATACTTATGAAAAAATTAAAGTCATTAAGACAAGCCTTCGGAATCAATGAACAAGAATTAATTGATTTTCCGAAGAAAATTTCAAATGTCCGGATTTCCAGAATTTTATATGGAAATGAAATGGGATGTTCCTGGTGTTTTCCACATGGTTTTGAAACTGTAAATGCTAAGCAGGATAAGTTTCAGCGAAATTGGAAAAAATACAGAAAAACCCAACGGAAACTAAAAAAGTAAGTGTCGTAAAATAGAGTTACTTCGGGGACAGCAATACAGGTTCGAATCCTGTTTCTTATCTGAGAATGGCGTAATGGTATCGCTCTGTCGATAAGTCTCTGTTTGATTTTTTACCTTACTTAAAAACAATCGATGCCGTAAAAAAGAGTTACTTCTACTTTACATTGAAACCTAATCTCTTTTTGAAAATTGCTCGATTTTAAAATTATCTTACAAGTGCCGTGGATAAAAGTTACTTCGATTCTACAAAGGTTCGAATCCTTTCGCCGAGAGGTGTGGTCGAGTGGCTAGACGAGTTTTAAGACAGCTTTTATCAATATTTGCCTTGTACTTTTAAAAAAAATAGTATTGAAACATAAAAATCAAGTGTCGTTTTAGAATCATACTTCGATTGTAGCTCATTAGGTCGCAGGTTCGATTCCTGCCTTCTCTGTTGTAAACGAGATGTAGCTCAGATGGTAGAGCAAATGGTAAAGAAAAGATTCTGCCATTATTACCTTGATTTTAAAAAACAAAAGAGTGCCGTTAGAGAAAACCTACTTCGGTTAATCTTATGATATTGGTTCGACTCCAAAATAAATCTGAAAATGATTTATATAAAGGTTTTCTTGTCTTTAGCCTCTTTTTTAATTTGAAAAATTTACAGATAAGTGTCGTAGAAAAAGGTTACTTCGTAACTATAACGGTCCTAAGGTAGCGTCATTCGGGCGACCGAACCAGCGAAGTTGGGTTGAAAACCAACCGGGCAAAAGTTTTCGTAAGAAAACGCAAGTCTCTCGTAGATGTAGAATTGCCGGCTCACTGCCCAAATCGGGTAAGAGCGGCGCTCTGAAAAGAGCAGACCTTTTTCGCCTTTTACCTTATCTGTTTTTAAATACAAAAAATTAAAAATCCTGTAATAAAATGATAATACCTGAAAATTTAACTGATTTCTTATATTGGGTAAGAGAACGTACAGAAAATCTGTGGTCCAGCGAGGGCTGGCTTGAGCATGAATTTTATGGTGCAAAATGGCAGCCTCTTACGGAGACACAGATTGATGAAGTTGAGCAAAAGTATGGTGTAAAATTTAATAATGAACACAAGGAATTCTTAAAAATCCTTCATGCCATTGATAAAAAAGAAATCATAGAGTATGAAGATGAAAATGACAAGGTTATTTTTGAAGAGCACACATGGTTTTACAATTGGTTAATAAATGAAGAGGAAATTAAAGAAAGGCTTCATGGTCTTTCGGATTGGTTTTATTCGGATATTGAAGGTCTTAATCACGTTTGGCTGAAATCTTGGGGGAAAAAACCTTCATCCAAAGAAGAAAGGGAAAATATTTTTCAAGAATGGTTTTCTAAAATCCCACAACTTTTGCCAATTTTTGGCCACCGCTTCGTGGTAGGTGACGATAATTTAAAATGGAAACCGATAATTTCCAGTTGGGGTTCAGATATTATTGTAATGGGTTGGGATTTTAGAACGTATTTGTTAAATGAAATCAGAAGTCATCTTGATATTTATGAAGATGTTTTTGATGAGGAAGATCAAATGTTTTACCCTGAGATTCTACCTGCAGTACAAGAAATTTTTGATGAAAATTTTAAATATAATGAAACAAAAGATATCCCATATTTAAAAGAAATGATTCTTTACTGGTCATCTGGTTGGTCAAGTTTTGGAATGAAATATCATCCTAAGGGAACAAAAGTTCATCCAATTGTAAAAACATTTACAGCTGAAAAAGAGAATTGAAAATAAACAACAAATACCTTAGAATATTACTTCGTTCATTACGACGGGGTAGTGGGTTCCCAATGACAGCATTCGTGAATACAAAAAAAAAAATTTAAAAGGACAATGTGCAATCCCGCCTTTTCCACACGCAGAAAGACACATTTAAATTCATAGTGATAAAATACAAGATGCAAAGCAAGCCTTGCAAGTTGCTGGGGATTTAAAAAATAGTAGTGGGCAATAATTTTAAAGTAAAGATATTACCCTTTACTACTATTGATTTTTTCATCATGTTGTGTTTTTTGAAGTGGATTGAAATTTGGGGCAATTCCAATGTCACCTCTTTATTTGTAGAAAACTTTTAACTAAATACTGGCATTTGTGTTTAATTATTTCATCATTTGTTTTAATCAGATGCTTAATATTCTGTTGTTGTTTTCTTGTGCAAATAGATAAAAAAAAGTTTAAAATACAAAATAAGTGGTATACCATCCGTATACCACTTTTGTTTAATGTGTTGATTTTTAGATTTTTGTAAATTAGATCTGATCCGGGTAGATTAATTTTTTTAACCAAATTTCCATATCTAATTCTGTTGAGATGCTAAATTTTTTACGAAGATTTTGTTTTCGGTTACGAATGGTATTAACAGATTTGAAGGTATATTCTGCAATATCTTTAATCGGAAATCCTAAAAAGATATACGCACACAGAATAAGTTCGGTATTCTTCAGCCTCGGCGAATATTCCAGCAACTGCTCCTGAAATTCCGGATAAACTTCCTGAAAACGGAAATAAAAAGAAGGGTCATTGGCTTGTGCCAGCTCCATCACTTCTTTGTATGCATTTCCTATTTTCTGCTGGAGCGCTTCCTTTTCCATACTTTTCTGAGAAATAAGCGTGTTTTTTTGCTCCAGTATATTTTCAGCTTCGGTAATAAGAGACTCCTTAAGTTGTATATTTTTATGTAAAATTCGGTACACTATTGAAAAAAGTACTAAAAGTGCGATGCCTCCGAAAATTACCCACAAAAGATTTTTTTCATTAGAAAAGGTATATTCGTCCTGTTTGTCTTTTAAAATTATATTACTGGCAAAATCAACATTTTTTGTCCGCTCTGTTTTTATTTTAGTCTGAATCTGGGCATATATCTTTTCATATTCAGATTGAGCGCTTTTATTCCCTAAAATTTCATAAAGATCTGCTGTTTTTTTGTATACATCGGTAAAAAGCATCTCGTTAACAGAAAATTCTTCCATATTTTTAATCGCTTTCAAATAGAAAGAAAGTGCCTTCTGATGATCAGATATCGAGAAATAATAATCTCCGAGTTTAATATATTCGAAAACAAGGAGACGATCGCGGTATTTATTCCGAAGTTCTACACTTTTTTTGAAATAAATAAGGGCAGAATCATTTTGCTTTTTTTGGAGAAATTTACTTCCTTTAAAGAGATAGAGATGGCAAAGGTCTTTATAGATGGTTTTTTCCGGAATTTTTTTTAAAATCTCCGATGCTTTTCCGTAATAATAAAAGGAAGAATCTTTTTTTTCTTCCGGATGGTTGCTGGCAATATTCACATAAGCCCTTTGAAGAAGCTTCAACGATAAAATATCTTTTCGGTCTTTCAGCAGCTCTATAATTTCATGAATTTCCTTTTTATAGGGAGATATTAAATTTAAATTAAGATAATTATTGGCTTTTATATCTTTGAGTTGCGCCTGAAAAAAAATATTGTTTCTGGTGTATTTTTCAGCATTGGCTTTCTGAATAAAAGAAAAACTTTCGCGATGCAGTTCCAGCGAAGAGAGGGCACAGGAAATCCTGAAGTAGCTTTCTGCTTTTCTTTTAGAATCTCCGGCTTCCTCAGCGAGCAACGCTGCTTTTTTAGCATATTCCAGTTCTTTCAGATCATTATATTTTTTGTGATAATCAAAAGAATGATCCAGCAGAGTATCCATTTCTATTGTTTTTTCTTCTTGTGCAGATACAAAAAAACAGAACAGAAAGAGAAAGAATATACCGACTTTTTTAAGGTAGATGTTTTGGCCCCGTTCAACGTCCATCATAAAAAGTATTGTAATTTAATAAAAATTAAAACCTGAAATTAAGTAAAATTCGCGACCTGAAAGAACGGAATGTTATAATTCTGAGATTTTTAAATAATAAAATATTTTCAACGTTCTGAAAATAAATGAACTGTTTAATCTAAAATATACGATCGCAGGTCATGATTTTTTAACGCATTTTCCTATTATCGTATAGATTATTTTAGCTTTTAAGATCATTTTTTATTAAATCTCTAAGCCAGATCCCCATATCCTGGTCTGTAGGAATATTGAATTTTTTTCGAAGATTCTGTTTCCTGTTTCTTATCGTGTTCACTGATTTAAATGTATAATCTGCAATATCTTTTACGTTAAACCCTAAATAGGTATAGGCACAAAGGGTAAATTCTGTAGTCCTTAAGCCCGGAAAGTCTTCTGAAAGTTTAATCTGAAGTTCGGGATATACCTCCTGAAAACGGAAATAGAAAGAAGGATCATTGTTCTGAGCGAGGGCAACAAGCTCGTTGTAAGCATCATTTACCTTCAGTTTCAGCTCTTTGGTTTCTATATTTTTTTGCAAAATAATTTCATCTCTTTCCTGTAAAGTATGGGTTACGCGGTTGATTTGAGATTCCCTGACACGAAGTTTCTTTCTCAGGATATTGTAAATCAGGATAAAAGCAAGAAGTAAGCAGATCATCATTAAAGCGAGCCAGATGTATTTTTGACGCTGAACTGATTCATTTTCGTTCTGTTGATCTTTTAAAATAGATTTTACGATAAAATCCATATTCTTTGAGTTTCTGCTGTCGCTGTCACTGATTTTTTTATCAAAGATCTTCTGATATACAGCACTATGCTCAGAATCTCCCAGAAGTTTGTAAAGCTCCGAAATATTCCTGTAGGTTCTGAGAGCATAGGGATCCGCGGACGGCTGCTTTTCTTTTATGGATTTAAGATAAAATTCTAAAGCCTGTGGATATTGGTCTGTACTGTAATAATAGTCGCCTAATGCCTGATATTCGGTCTGTAAAGATTTTACCTTATATTTTTGAGAGATTGCGAGCGCCTTTTTATAATATGCAAGCGCGGTTTCATAATTTTTTTGCGAGACTTCACGGCTGGTTTCAGGGTTGTCGTTTTCTTTGATCTTTAAAGTTCCCAACCGGATATAAAAATTAGACAGATCGTGATAAACGAAGCGCTCCGGAATGGTAGTAAATTCAATTTCTGTTAGCTTATAATAGATCTTTGCTGAATCAAAATTCTCTTTTGTATTTTCGTAATACCCCCCAATTTCTCTGTAAAATTGCGCTTTTGCGATTCTGGACTCTCTGTCGGTATTTTTTTTAATCAGCTGTAAGGCTCCGAAAAGTTCTTTAATGTCCTGAGAATACAACTCTGCCGTATAATAATTATAGGATTTTACACTCTTAAGTTTTGCCTGCAACAGCCTGTTTTTTGAGGTATAGCTCTGCTCGTAAGTTTTTGCTATATAATGAATGCTTTCTTTTTGAAGACCGAGCTGAGACAGCACATAAGAGAGCTGATAATAGGTTTTGGCCTTATCTTCAGAACTTTTACCTCTTTCTGAGATGTTCTTGGCCTGTAAAGCATATTTAAATGCCTTGATATCATCATAATCATCAAATGATTTTTGAGAGAGCTGTAAAAGTTCGTTTACCTTTTGATGGTTCTTTTCAGCACACGAAAACATGCTTAAAAAGATAAACATCAGCAATATATTGTTTAAGACGGACGGCCGGATTCTTGTCATATCAATGCAATGGTTAAGAATTCTCTTGTGGTATTCTACACTCACAAAAATAGCACACTTTTAGTCGTAAAAAATAAAAAAGCCGATAAATTAATTATCGGCTGTTATTTTTTCAAACTCCTCTTCGAAAGTTTTTTTCCATTTGGCAATGGTCGTTCTGCTGATTTTATATTTTTTAGACATAAAACTCGTCGAAAAACCATGCTTATGCTGATATTCAAGCAATTTTAGCATTGTTTTTTTATCGTAGGTCTTTAATTTCTGATTGTCCCTCTGGCTCTCCCGCGACTGCTTAAAAATTTTCTCATTAAAATTCAAAACATCCTGCGTGGTATTAAGCCTCTTCAGTAGTTCTTTAATTTTCGGATCATTAAACTTATCAGGATGCTCAAGTTTGAGCATATCGTGATAGATCTTGCTATAATTGGGTTTCATATGATAAAAGTGTATGGTTTCTATTCTACGTCATTTCTCTTTTGCAGCCATCTGTGCAATGTACTCTTAGGAATGGAATATTCTTTAATGACTTCACTCTGAGACATTTCTCCCGAAATAATTCTTTTCATGATAAAATCCTTAATTTCCTGAGTATAGATATTTTTTCTGAAATAAGGAATTTTTTCAGATTTCTGTGGATTTTTATGCACGGCAGACGGTGGTGAGTACAGAATAAGGTGAGAGCTGTATAATCTGAAAAAATCGTATTCCAATAATTTACAGTATCTCAGAAGAATCTCCGTGTCTATCGATTTGCTGTTATAAACATTCTCAACAAACTCTTCGTCTTTATTTAAAAAATTACAGATTCTTTCTATCGTAATTTCTTGCTCATCTACCCTTTCCTTAATGAACTTTCCTATATGTATCTCTTTGTATAACATTTGTTTTAAGCTGTGTTAATTGTTAAACAGTTAAGTTATACACTAAAAGCTATCGTACAGGCTTGTATAATTTTCAGACCAGTGTGTGGATTTTATCAGTGAAGAAAAATTAGAATTATGATTTATTTTATTAAGTATATTATATAATGAAGGACATGACTATTCATATCCAAAGAACTTATCCTACAAACAGCATATCGATCCCAGCGGTAATCGTGAGCAGTCATCCTTTTATTTTTATCTTGTAAAACTTCATATTTCCAAACTTTTCCCCAGAAGTCTGAATAATATATTTGCCTTTTAAAGCTCTTTCATGTATTCTTTATATAATTTGTTGTTAATTTCCCCTTTAATACTGTGATTACAGCAATTTCTTTTTTCAGTCAAGAATTAATTAATAAAAATTAAGCAACATTCGTGCTTCAAATATAGAAAATACTAATTAATTCTAAAGAAAAAAGAATAAAAAAATATCGTTAAAAGATTAGATTATCTGAAAAATATGCAACAAATATGCCATTTTGCGTAATGTTATAAGTCTTATGTGGTATTAAAAAAGAAAATTTACTTTATTTAGAGCCTATTTAAATTTTGCAGTATTGCCAAACAACCTTTTTTTAAGCTGCTTAAAAACGAAGATACCTTATTTTTTAGTTAAATTTTTAAACACCGTCTGAAATTATTTTAAAGTCGATACCTTTGCAGCTCAGTTGAGCGCATGAAATTATTTAATTTTTCCCAGAAAATAAACTACAGAAATGAATTATTGGCAGGGCTTACGGTAGCCATGACCATGATACCGGAATCTCTTTCTTTTGCCATATTAGCCGGCCTTTCTCCATTAACAGGTCTTTATGCCGCGTTTATGATGGGATTGGTAACGGCCGTATTTGGCGGCCGTCCCGGTATGGTTTCCGGTGGAGCAGGGGCCACGATCGTGGTTCTGATTGCTTTAATTAAAACCCACGGTATAGAATATCTCTTTGCCACCGTTGTCCTCGCAGGAATTTTTCAGATGCTGGTCGGAGTTTTTAAGCTCGGAAAATTCGTAAGATTAATTCCTCAGCCTGTTATGTATGGTTTTCTGAATGGCCTGGCGGTTATTATTTTTATGGCACAGGTGGAGCAATTTAAAATTACAGATGCCAACGGAATGGTAAGCTGGCTGCAAGGCTCATCACTGTATATCATGTTAGGTCTTACGGCAGTAACAATAGCGATTGTCTATTTCTTTCCAAAAATCACAAAAGTGGTTCCTGCCTCTCTGGTGGCTATTTTAATGGTTTTCGGACTCGTATTTGGTTTCGGAATCCATACCAAGACCGTGGCAGATATTGCTCATATCAGCGGTAGTTTGCCCACTTTTCATATTCCGCAAATTCCTTTTTCTGTAGAGACTTTACAGATTATTTTTCCTTATGCCTTAATTATGGCAGGAGTAGGTTTAATAGAATCTCTGCTCACCTTATCCATGGTTGATGAAATTACAAATTCTAAAGGCAGTGCCAATAAAGAGTCTGTGGCTCAGGGATTGGCTAATGTTACTAATGGGTTTTTCGGCGGAATGGGAGGTTGCGCAATGGTTGCTCAGACTTTGGTTAATTTAAACGCTGGCTCAAGAGCCCGTCTTTCGGGGATTATAGCTTCTCTTACGATTTTAATAATTATTTTATTCGGAGCCCCGTTTATCGAAAGGATTCCAATGGCAGCTTTGGTGGGCGTAATGATGATGGTCGCCATCAGTACTTTTCAGTGGGTATCCGTCCGGATTATCAACAAAATGCCAAAATCCGATATTTTTGTTGGAATGATGGTGGCTCTCATAACTATTATTCTTCACAATTTAGCTTTAGCAGTTCTGGTTGGGGTTATTATTTCGGCATTGGTTTTTGCCTGGGATAATGCGAAAAGAATTCGTGCCAACAAATATATTGATGAGCACGGAACTAAGCATTATGAAATATATGGGCCTTTGTTTTTCGGTTCTGTTACTGCTTTTACCGATAAATTCGATCCGGCTGATGATCCTGCTGAAGTGGTTATAGATTTCAAAGAAAGCCGTATTGTGGACATGAGCGCCATCGACGCGCTAGATAAATTATCAAAAAAATACAGTCAGCTCAATAAAAAGCTTCATCTGAAACATCTCAGCGAAGACTGTTTCAGAATGCTGAAAAATGCCGAAACCGTTATTGAAGTCAATATTCAGGAAGATCCAACCTATAAAGTAATGCCCGAAAAATAAGAATATAATGAAGAGGATGCCATAAACAGGCAATATCCGTCTGAGTTTGGGATAAGAGTTTGGCGGCAGGTTCATTGAGTTTCTTCATTTAATATTCTTGACAAAAATTTAAAGAAAAAAAAGAAAATTTTTATTTTTATCACCTCACATAACTTCGATCTTCCAGCTCCTAGCTTCTATTCGTTATTACACAGAAAAATCTATGATCCCTACTTCAGGTTATATTTTTAATGTAAAGTTTTAATTTAAATGTGAAAAATGTTCAAGTGAGCAAAGAATAATCAACCAATTTATTTGCTAAAGCGTATTTTCAAGCTTCGCGAAGCAAATTCATTTGCCTTTGCCTCTGAAAATCAGCGGAAATAAATACAACCTTTGGTTAAAAAAGCATTCAGTTTTCACAATGTAATATGAACATTTTTTAATTATAATTGATCACCGATTCATATAATCTTTCATTGTAACTAAAACGTGTTTTCCAGCTTCGCGCAGCAAATTCATTTGCCTTTGCCTCTAAAAATCAGCGGAAAAAATACAACCTTTGCGTAAAAAAAAGCATTCAGTTTTCACAATGTAATATGAACATTTTTTAATTATAATTGATCACCGATTCATATAATCTTTCATTGTAACTAAAACGTGTTTTCCAGCTTCGCGAAGCAAATTCATTTGCCTTTGCCCTCTAAAAATCAACAGAAATAAAAACAACCTTTGCGTTAAAAATACATCCAGTTTTCACAATGTAATCTGATATTTTTTAATTATAATTGATCGGCATCTCATCATCAATCCTGTTCTTTTTTACTTTTTTAAATCTCAATCAGAATGATTTGTTCTGCAAAATGGAGTTTTAAATCTTAAAAAATGATAAAAAATTAAAGTTTGTCATTAAAAATTTTATCTTTGGAGAGAATTGAAAAGTTCAACTAAAAAAACTAATGATGAGAAACTTGAATCAATTAAATCTTTTTCAAGAAAAGCTAAATAAAAATTTTAACTGATAAGGTTTGAAAACAGATATTGACATCCGCAATCACTCACATTTTTCTTTTGATTTGTGGCTAACTTTAATAAAATCGCACCCCGAATTTAAAGCAAAAAGAGTGGCGCTTTTTTCCTCGTTCTTTACCATAGAAAAATCAATTGAGGAAGTGGCAAAAACGGTAAAATACTACGACGATTTGTGTAATACCATCAACGAAGTAACAGGAGGAAATATAGATACTTTTGAGATCTATTTGATGATTCTTAATTCTTTGGGTGTAGATGTTAAACAAATAAGTAAGAATGATCTTAATGGTTTTTATCAAAAAAGCGAAGATCTCTTTTTAGCCTGCAGTCCCGTGATTATTTTTGAAAATCTCCATGATTTTTTTGACGAAATTAAAAATCAGGGAAAAACGATAAATATTCTCAGTAATACTGGTTTCATCAAAGGAAAAACAATGAGAAAATTCCTGATCAGTGAGAATCTGGATCAGTATATCGATTTTCATATTTATTCGGATGAGATCAATTGTTCTAAACCGAATCCGCAGATATTTCAGGCAGTTAAAAATTTAATTAAAAATCAGGATTTACGTTTCGATCAGATTTTACACATTGGCGACAATCCCATTGCGGATTATAAAGGGGCAAAAGACTTTGGTTTTAATGCTCATTTATTAAAATACTAATACTACAGGATGAACACAAGATATAGTTTACATCACATTCATTCGGCGGATGAATTTACGTTTTCGCCCGCAGAATACAGTTATTTCAAATACGGAGATAAATCTCTGGCGGAAAAGTTTGCCAAAGAATTGTTTGATGGATTTATTTTTTCGCACGAAGAAATTCTCAATACCGATCAACAAATTGTGGTGTTGCCAAGCCCCTATATGGCAATTCCCACGGCCTCTAATTTCCTGTGTTTTTATTTTAAAAAATATCTGGATTTCTATTTATTTCAGAAAGGAAAAAAATCAAGTATTTTATCGAAGATCAACAGAAATCATACCTATACAACAGATTACGGAAATCTGAGTTTTGAAGACCGTAAAAATTTGATTGCCAATGACACTTATTATCTCGATAAGGATTTTCTTAAAGGAAAACTTTGTATTTTTATAGACGATATTAAAATTACGGGAAGTCATGAGTTTACCGTAAATAAAATTTTAAATGAATATCAGGTTGAAGGAGATTTTTTATTCATGTATTATGCTGAACTGATGAATTTTGAACTCGATCCTAAGATTGAAAATTTTTTCAATTATTATGCGGTGAAAAACGTGGAGCATATTGCAGAAGTTATGCTGAAGCCCAGTTTTGAGTTCAATACAAGGATTGTAAAATATATTTTAGGTTTAGATTCAGGTAATTTTGATTATCTTACGTCTAAAGTAAAAAAACAACAGATGGACCAATTATTGGAACTCGCAATCAGTAATAATTACCATCTTATAAAAGAATTTGAAAATAATATAAACACTTTAACGCAAACAGAACTAAATTATGGCTATTAACTTACAGAAAGGACAGAGAGAAAATATAAATGCACCAAAATTTACGGTGGGATTAGGATGGGACACCAATAATACTTCTACCGGAACGGCTTTTGACCTGGATGCATCTTTATTTTTGTTGGGAGAAAATAAAAAGTTAATTTCTGATAATCACTTTATTTTTTACAACAATCTAGAATCTCCGGATAAATCTGTTATTCACACAGGAGATAATCTTACAGGAGAAGGATCAGGGGATGATGAGCAGATTAAAATTGATCTAACGAAAATAGATGATGCGGTAAAAGAAATTACTGTTGTTGTGACCATTCATGATGCCGATGCGAGAAGACAGAACTTCGGACAGGTGAGAAATTCGTTCATCAGAATATTTAATACAGAAACGAACGAAGAAATTTTAAAATACGAACTGGATGAAGATTTTTCCATTGAAACTGCGGTGGAATTCGGAAGGATTTATAACCGAAACGGAGAGTGGAAATTTGAAGCCGTAGGTGCGGGACAGAGAGAAGGCCTGGACAAATTTGTATCAATCTATCAATAATTTACTATGGACAATCAGGAAAATCAACCTATAGATCCTCTTGGATCAATCGAGCCCCTAAAAACGTTTGAGCCTACACCAATGGCTCCGCCTACTCCTGCGACACCGAGCATGGCTCCGGGACCGGTGATAGACAGAGACGGGAATGTGCAGTTAACCCAGCTTCAGACAGAAGAGCGTAAAAAATATGAGGTTCTTGCCGATGCGATCGATGAAACCAATCCGGGATCTATCGTTAACTTCGGAGCAGAGCTTCAGAGAACATTATCCAATCAGAGTGACAGTTTCTTAGGGAATGTCCGAAGATCTAATTCCGGAGAAGTCGGGGAATTAATCAATAATCTATTGGTAGAACTCAATTATGTAGATGTTGAAGAGCTGAATCAGAATAAATTCAAAAGTTTTTTAAGCAAATTACCTTTTATGAAAAGTGTAATGACGCAAATCGAGAATTTATTTGCCAAATACGATAAAATTATCAACAATATTGATCAGATTTCTTACAAAGTAAACGCTGGAATTATTACTTCTACAAAAGATAATGCGGTTTTGCAGACCATTTTTGAAAGTAATATTAATGCCATTAAACAAATTGAAGAACTGGTGATTGTCGGAAATATGAGAATGGAAAGAGCCGGCGCAGAGTTAACCCACATGGAGGCCAATCAGCAGGAATTTCAGGATTATCAGATCGCGGATAAAAGAGATTTTATCGCGAGGCTGGACCGTAGATTAGCAGATCTTAAAGTGGTTCGCCTTATCATGATGCAGTCGCTTCCGCAAATCAGGCTGGTTCAGAATAACAACGTTTCGATTGCTGAAAAAGCACAAACGATCTTAACCACGACGCTGCCACTCTGGAAAAATCAGCTTTCATTAGCCGTGGCAATGTACAGACAGCAGCAAAACATAGAAATTCAGCAAAAAGTTTCCAATACAACGGAAGAGATTCTGAGAAAAAATGCAGAGCGTTTAGGACAGAATTCCGTGAATGTGGCGAGAGCCAATGAGCAGACTATTGTTTCTGTTGAGACCTTAAGAGAAACGACTTCAAAACTGATCAATACATTAAATGAGGTAAAACAGATCCAGAAGCAGGGTGCAGAAGGAAGAAGAAAGCTGGATCAGGACCTGATGACTTTAGAACACGAATTAAAAGCAAACGTAAGAGGATAATAGCATAGAGAAAGGTGAATGATGATGCTGTAAACATACTGTCTCAAAGCAACAGAAGATTAACAAAGCTTAAGCTTCTGGTTAATTTTTTTGAAAATGTGGATATCATTTCGATTTATATTAAAACGGATATCATACACAACCTTTTTCGGGAAAATACGGGACTCGATTACAGTAAACTCGAACTTTTTCATCTGCAGTATACGGATAGCCTGATCGAACTTCTGACTAAAATTAAAAAGCAGAAAGAAAACGATCTCCTGGCTATTATTAATGAAATTGATATTAACAACCGGTATATTTCGGGTTTTGAAGAAAAGCATGACGCGAGTTTTGAGACAGACCGAAGAATGTACAGCGGAGTTTTTTCCAGACAGCTGAAAAATCTGTATAAGGATCTTACGGAAGAGAAATTCCGTCTGAATTGGGACAATGTGCTGTATTTTAATAAAAAATATGCCACGGAGTTTTACAGAAATACAGGGGACGAAGTGCTGTTAAAGGCAGATGCTTTTCCAGCGTATCGGTATCAGGATTATGAAATCGAAAGAAAATTATTGGGAAGGCTTAATATTCAGGATTTTAAAGCCCGTTTTGTCTGCGGATATCTAATCTCCGGACATGAATATGAGCTTTTCAAAATTTTTCAGTCGGATGACCATTTTATTTTTGATATAGAAGGTAAAAAAATGTACCTGATCGATGCCAAAAAACTGGAAAAACTGGATACTTCTCCTAATGAATCCAATCAGGGATCTATTGTAGATCAACTGAAAAGAAAGAACGGGCAGCTGGAAGAAAATATCAATCAGAGAAAAAGAGCATTGCCGGAAGGTGTCGTAGCCGTTTTAAAAGATTATATTCAGAATCTTGAAAATATTGATATCATGAGCAAAATTTTTGACATCAATGAAGAGACGAATATCCTTCGCGCGATGCTGAATTTAAATTTAAATAATAATTAAAAGCAAAATACAGAAAACCGTAAAACAAGATTACAGAAATTCTGTTTCTTTGCTGAAAAACAATAAACTAAACTTATAAATATGGCTATCAACTTACAAAAAGGTCAAAGAATTAACCTGACGAAGGAAAATGGGGCAATGCTTACTCAGGCTTGTGTTGGGATCAACTGGGGAGCAATTGAGAAAAAAGGATTTTTCGGCGGTATAACTAAAGAAGCCGTAGATTTAGACGGAAGCTGTATTTTATACGATTCCAATAAAAATGCAACGGAGATTATCTATTTTGGAAATCTGAAATCAAAAAACGGAGCAGTAAGACATAGTGGTGACGACCTTACAGGAGATGTTGATGGAAATGACGGACTTGATAACGAGGTCATCACAATTGATTTCAGCAGCCTAGAATCCAATGTAGAACATGTAGCTTTGGTATTAAACAGTTATAAAGGTCAGGATTTCGGAACAATTCCTTTTGCTTCGATCCGAATTTATGAAGGAACTCCCACACATGTAAAGGAAGTTTTTGCCAAATATGATATTGCCAATGATGCTTCTTTCCGAGGTCACGTTGCAATGGTAATGGGCGTTTTCTACAAAAGAAACAACGAGTGGAAATTCAATGCTATCGGAGATCCTACGGCAGACAGAAAACTTCAGGAGACAATAGAAACCGTGAAGCAGAAATATCTGTAAAATTGGTATTCAATAGGAACGGGGGATTTAGCCTGTTTAATAAAAAGATAAGTATCTAATCCGGCTTTAGCCAAAACTTATCCTAAAATATTGAATTTTAAGACAATAAATTTAAATGGCAATACTTGTACTCGTACAACTATTGCTTTTACAATATAATTAGCACATTAAAAAGTGGACAAACATCAAAGTATTATAGATCTTCATCCGGGCTTGGTTTGGGGATTTGCGGTAACGGTGGTTATCATGTTGCTCCTGGATTTGGGAGTTTTCAACAAAAAGAGTCATGAAGTTTCTTCCAAAGAGGCTACCATCTGGTCTATTGTCTGGATCTCGCTGTCAATGGTTTTTTCGGGAGTGGTGTATTGGGTTTTCAATACAGACGGAACGCCGGAAAGTCATGCGATGGCGGTAAATAAATTCACACAGTATCAGGCTGCCTATTGGGTAGAAAAAGCGCTTTCTGTGGATAATCTCTTTGTTTTTATTCTTGTTTTTGGATTCTTTAAGGTTCCGAAATACCTTCATCATAAGGTACTTTTCTGGGGTATTATCGGAGCATTGATCTTCCGGGCGATCTTTATTTTTGCCGGAGTAGGATTAATTAATCTGACCTATCTTCCTGAAATGACTATTTTCGGACAGGCTGTTCAGATCAATATTGTAATGGTGCTTTTCGGATTATTTCTCGTGTATGCGGGGATCAAATCCTGGGGCGACGGTGGCGGTGATGAAGATGAAGATTACAGCAATACAGCAGGAGCCAGACTTATCAAAAGATTTTGGAAGGTTTCTGATAACTATGTTGGAGATCGGTTTTTCACGGTTCAGAACGGTATTAAAATGGCAACGCCACTTTTGGTGGTTGTAGCGGTAATTGAGTTTACAGATGTACTGTTTGCTGTGGATTCTATTCCGGCAATCTTTGCGATTTCGGACGATCCATTTATTCTTTACACATCTAATATTTTTGCCATTTTAGGATTAAGATCACTTTACTTTTTGTTGGCGAACTTCATTCATATGTTCAGCAAATTACCGTACGGGTTGGCAATTATTCTTTCATTCATCGGGGTCAAAATGCTTATTGCACCGTGGATACATATCTCGTCTCCTCTATCCTTAGGAATTGTGGGAGGAGTATTGGTCATTTCGGTGATTCTATCCATTATTTTCCCGGATAAAGAAGAGGAAGAAAAAGAAAAAATTGAAGATCAAAAATAGATAGTGATTAGTGATGATTTATATTAAATGATTTAAAGTTTTATCACTATCAAATACTCATATTGAACCAAATTTTTTGGTTAAGCGAAAGGTTTTACAGAATGTAGAGCCTTTCTTTTTTTTAATAACTGCCCAAAGTATCAACATGGATGACCCTTGTTTTCTTTTTTTTGAATAAAAGTTAATTAATTTCAATAAAAAATCTCAATGAGCTGAATTTTTTTTAACTTAGTAAGGGTCTGTTTATGTTTATTTGAAAACGAAGTCATTTAAACTTTTTTGTATTATAAAACTTTCTTAGTGCAATGACCATAAATGCTAAATAATTAAAAGCTTTCCAACTAGATACAGTAGTATCAAACCTATTGAGCAATGATCTAAAGCTGTC